>JAABUN010000072.1_pt1 | contig 218320 bp, 227 predicted proteins | sample 5559311 | NCBI WGS metagenome assembly JAABUN01 (sample SAMN10711877, study PRJNA513370) | rock metagenome | isolation source: Antarctica rocks | place: Antarctica: Victoria Land, Siegfried Peak sud | reverse complement strand
CGCGGAGCGGCGCGACGGGATGCCGCCCGCCGACGCCTAGACGGGGCCAGCAGCCTCGCGAGCGATTCAGAAGTGCGGTTACGGCCGGTGCTGGCCGACCGCAAGCTGCTTGCACCCGCCAGGGTGCTTGCACCTGCCGAGGCTGCTTCAGCCGGCCGTTCGCCGGCAAAGCGGCACGTGTGAGCGGACAGAAGACCGGCCCTGCTGGTCTCCCGGAAGCGTCGTGCCCCCGCAGCGAAAGCTCGCCATGACTCGTCGGCCACCACGCCGCCGGGTGCGTCGCTGATGACGTAGCCGTAGGCGCCTCTGCCCGCGTTGATGAGTGAGGCCTACGCAGGGCTGGTCACGCGGTGGTCACAGAAATGTCGGCCAAGGCCGGTCACCAGAGGTCCGCTGCGGCCCGACGTGCTTTAGCGAAATACCCCTTGACCTGCGGAAACACAGCCATGTAGGTCGCCTGCGGCTATTGGCGGGTACGGGCCCGTCAGAGTTCAAATCCCACCGCCACCGCCAGCCAGCCAGCGTCGGAGTCGACGATCGTCACGACTGCCGCCGTCTGCCTGCCCGATCCGGGTGGGGAGGCGGCGGCAGAGTGGTCTGCCGGCCGTCCGGTCGCGTCTTGGTACCGTCGCCGACCAGGGGCCGCGACGTCCGGACGACGACGGAGGACAAGCGTGATCGGCTCCCTCTCCTGGTGTCCGGTGCCGCGTGGCGCTCCCTCGTCGGAGCCGCACGGACACCGTCCTTCACGCTACGCACCTGCCGCCCTCGAGCCGGTCTAGTGGACCCCGTCGTCCTGCTGGTCGCCGGTGCGGCCGTCGTCCTGGGTGCCGCCGTGCAGGGCTCGGTCGGCATCGGGCTGGGGCTGCTGGCTGCGCCGGTGTTCGCCCTCGCGGACCCCACGCTCGTGCCCGGCACCATCCTGCTGATGACGTCGGTCATGCCGATGCTGACCGCGTGGCGCGAGCGGCGAGACGTCGACTGGAGGGGCCTGGGCTTCGCGCTGCTCGGCCGGGTGCCGGGGACGGCCGTCGGGGTCTACATCGTCGCGACGCAGCCGCCGTCGACGTCGGCGATCGTCGTTGCGGTCGTCGTCCTCGGTGCGGTCGCGCTGTCGGTGACCGCCTGGGAGGCTCGGCCGACCCCGCGGGCGCTGCTCGCGGCCGGGCTCGTCAGCGGCGTCGGCGGGACCGCCACGTCCGTCGGTGGGCCCCCGGTGGCCCTGCTCTACCAGCGCAGCGGTGGCCCGACCCTGCGCGCGACGATGGGCATGTACTTCCTGATCGGCAACGTGTCGTCGGTGCTTGCCCTCGCCGTCGCGGGCCAGGTCGCCGGACGCGACGTCACGCGCGCCACCTTCCTGCTGCCGTTCCTGCTCGCCGGCTTCCTGCTGTCGGGACCTCTGCGCCGGCACGTCGACGGGTCGCGGCTGCGCGTGGCTGTGCTCGTCGTCAGCGCCACCAGCGCGGTGCTGCTGCTGGTGCGCACGCTCGTCGGGGGGTGACGGGCGCGCCGGGCGTGACCGCCGTCAGCGCCAGCGGTACTCCGTCTCCGGGCGGCCGACCCCGCCGTAGCGCGGAGTGCGGGAGGCCAGCCCGGCCTCGGCGAGGTACTCGAGGTAGCGCCGCGCCGTGATGCGCGATGTGCCCATCACCGCGGCCGCCTCGGCGGCAGACATCCCGTCGGAGCCGCGCAGCGCAGCGACGACCGCGTCCAGCGTCTGGCGGTGCATGCCCTTGGGCAGCGGGGACTGCCGTTGGGGCCGCGGGCCCTCCAGCGCCCGGTCGACGTCCTCCTGTCCCGCGGCGTCGCCGTCGAGGCGCAACCGGTCCCGGTAGTCGGCGTAGGCCAGCAGCCGGTCCCGCAGAGCGGCGTACGTGAACGGCTTCAGCAGGTAGCCGACGACACCGTGGCCCGCCGCGGAGCGGACGGTCGTGAGTTCGCGCGCAGAGGTGACGGCGAGGACGTCGACGTCCACGCGAGCGACCCGCAGGCGTCGGCACAACTCGAGGCCGTGCGTGTCAGGCAGGTTCATGTCGAGCAGCACCAGGTCCACCGGCGTCCGGGCCAGCGTGTCGAGAGCCACCGCCCCGGTCCCGGCCACGGCCACGGTCGTGAAGCCCGGCGTGCGGTCGACGTAGGTGCGGTGGGCCTCCGCCGCGACCGGCTCGTCCTCCACCACGAGCACCTGGATCACGGGGTGGCGTCCGTCGGCACGTGGACCGGCAGCGAGACCGAGAACTGCGCGCCAGGACCCGGGCGGACGGTGAGGGCGCCGCCGTTGCGTCGGACCGCCTGGGCCACGAGCGCCAGGCCGAGGCCGCGGCCGACCGCCGTGGCGGGCGCGCCGACGGCGTCCTTGGTGGTCCACCCCCGTTCGAACAGGCAGGGGACCTGCTGCTCCGTGACTCCGGGACCGCTGTCCTCCACGCGCATCTCAAGGCGGTCGCGATCGACCCAGGCGGCGAACTGCACCTCGCGCGGAGGGTGTCCCGCGAGCGCGGCCTCGATCGCGTTGTCGAGCAGGTTGCCGACGATCGTCACCAGCTCCCCGCTCGGGATGCCGGTCGCCGTCACCGCCGTTCCCGGGTCGATCTCGAGCCGCACGCCTCGTTCGTGCGCCGTGGCCGACTTGCCCAGCAGCAGTGCGGCGAGCACCGGTTCCTCGACCGCGTCGACGACGCGGTCGGTCAGCCACTGGGCCGACGCAAGCTCGGCGGTCGCGAACTCGACTGCGTCCCGCTGCCGGCCGAGCTCGATCAGGGACACCGTCGTGTGCAGCCGGTTGCCGGCCTCGTGGGCCTGCGCGCGCAAGGACTCGGCGAACGCCCGGATGCTGGCCAGCTCACCCGTGAGCGACTGAAGCTCGGTGTGGTCCCGGAATGTCACCACGACGCCCGCGGAGGTCGCCGAGGTGCGCGCGGGCGCCTGGTTCACGACGAGCACGCGGCCCCCGCTCACGTGCAACTCGTCGACGGTCTGCTGCTGTCGCGTCAGCGTGTCCAGGAGATCCGCCGAGAGGGGGAGCTCGCTGACGTGCCGGCCCGTCGGATCGCCGTCGAGGGCCAGCAACCGGCGCGCCTCGTCGTTGACCAGCTGAACCCGCCGGTCGCCGTCGACGAGCAGCAGACCCTCGCGGACCGCGTGCAGGACGGCCTCGTAGTAGTCGAGCATCCGGGCCAGGACCGGGCCGCCCAGCCCGCGCGTCTGGCGGCGCACCCGCCGGCTGATCAACCAGCTGCCCGCGGTGCCGGCGGCCAGGGTGAGCAGGCCGAACCCCAGGATGCCCGGCAGCGATCGAGCGAGGTCGGCACCGATCGCGTCCAGCGTGTTGCCCGCGGAGACGAGTCCGACGACCGTGCCGTCTGGGCCGATGATCGGCCCGGTCGCGCGCACCGAGGGCCCGAGCGTCCCGGCGTAGGTCTCGGTGAAGGTGCGGCCGGCCAGTGCCGGCTCGATCGTGCCGATGAACTCCTGGCCGATCCGGGTCGGGTCAGGATGCGTGTAGCGGATCCGGTCGGGGCCGAACACGGTGATGAAGGAGGTGTCGGTCTCCCGGCGCACGGCTTCGACGTACGGCTGGAGGAGCTCTGTCGGTCGCGGACCGGTCACCGCGTCGATCACCAGGGGGGAATTGGCCAGCGCGGCCACGATGGACCTCGCCTGCACCTCGGCCTCGGACTCCGCCGTGCGACGCGCGTTCGCGTAGGCGACGACCGACGCCGCGAGGACGATGACGGCGACGACGAGCGCCTGCAGGACCAGCAGCTGGCGCGCCAGGGTGGTGGTGCCCCGGGGACGCCGCGGCGCGAGCTCGGGCGTGGGCACCCGCTCAGTCTGCCCCGCCGGGGCGAGGCCGGGACGCCTCCGCCCGGTTCTGGTGCACGAAATGAACGCAACCGCTGCCGACGTCGCTCGACGCGCCATCGTCGGGGGTCGCCCTCCGGTCCCGTGTCGTCAGGAGATCCCCGTCCGTGCGCATCGTCGACATCCGTGAGACCACCGTCCCGATAGAGGCGGACATGTCCAACGCGTTCATCAACTTCTCGAAGATGACCGTCAGCGTGCTCGCGATCGTCACGGACGAGGTCCGCGACGGGAAGCCGGTGATCGGGTACGGCTTCAACTCCAACGGCCGTTACGCCCAGGGCGGCCTGCTGCGCGAGCGCCTCTTCCCGCGCGTCCTCGAGGCCGCCCCCGACAGCCTGATCGGTGAGCACGGTGACCTGGACCCGGAGCGCATCTGGCGGGCTGCCATGCGAGACGAGAAGCCGGGCGGCCACGGTGACCGGGCGGTGGCGATGGGCATCGTCGACATGGCAGCCTGGGACCTCGCCGCGAAGCTGGCCGACCTCCCGCTCCACCGGCTGCTCAGCGAGCGCGCGCGCCACCCGCGCACGCCGGAGGCGCCGAAGGAGCAGGTCTGGGTCTACGCCGCCGGCGGTTACTACTACCCGGGGCGCGGTGTTGGGGCCTTGCAGGCGGAGATGCTCTCGTACGTCGAGCTGGGCTACCGCACGGTGAAGATGAAGATCGGTGGCGCCACGCTCGCCGAGGACCGGCGGCGCATCGAGGCGGTGCTCGAGGTGCTGCCCGACGGGTGCGACCTGGCGGTGGACGCGAACGGGCGGTTCGAGCTCGACGAGGCACTCGCCTACGCCGACGCCCTCAGCGACTACCCGCTGCGGTGGTACGAGGAGGCCGGCGACCCGCTGGACCACGAGGCACTGCGCCTGCTGGCCGAGCGCTACGACGGTCCGCTGGCGACGGGCGAGAATCTGCTGTCGTTCTCCGAGGCGCGCAACCTGATCCGCTACGGCGGCCTGCGTCCCGACCGCGACATCCTGCAGATGGACCCGGCGCTGAGCTACGGCCTCACCGAGTTCCGGCGCACCGTCGCGATGCTGTTCGACTCCGGGTGGGACCCCGACCGCTGCGTTCCGCACGGCGGGCACCAGTTCAACCTGTCGATCGCCGCGGCCTACCACCTTCACGGCTGCGAGTCCTACCCCGGGATCTTCGCGCCCTTTGGCGGTTTCGCGGACGAGTGCCCGATCGAGGACGGGCACGTCAGGCTGCCCGATGCCCCGGGCATCGGTCTCGAGCGCAAGGCGTCGCTGGCGCCCGTGCTCGCGGCCCTGCGGCACTGACCGGGCACGGGCGCCGGTCAGGCGCCCGCCGCGCGACTCAGGCGTCCTCCTCCTCGAAGACGACCTCGCGCTTGCGGCGCACCGACGGCAGCACGGCGACAAGCAGGGCCAGGGCGGCGAGGGCGAGCAGCGCCGCCGACAGCGGCCGGGTCAGGAAGACCGTGGGGTCGCCCCGCGAGATGATGAGCGACCGGCGCAGGTACTCCTCCAGCAGGGGGCCGAGGATGAAGCCGAGCAGCAGCGGGGCCGGCTCGCACCCGAGCTTGATGAGCACGTAGCCGAGGATCCCGAAGAAGGCGATGGCGTAGACGAAGTAGTTGTTCAGGCCGATCGAGTAGGTCCCGATCGTCGCGAACGCGATGATCGCGGGGAACAGCCAGCGGTAGGGGATCGTCAGCATCTTCACCCACAGCCCGATCAGCGGCAGGTTCAGGATGACCAGGAACAGGTTGCCGATCCAGAACGAGACGATCAGGCCCCAGAACAGCTCGGGCTCGTCGGTGATGACGCCCGGCCCGGGGGTGATCCCCTGGATGATCAGCGCGCCGATCAGCAGGGCCATGATCGAGTTGGCCGGTAGACCGAGCGTCAGCAGGGGGATGAACGCCGTCTGCGCGGCGGCGTTGTTGGCCGACTCAGGCCCGGCGACGCCCTCCATGGCGCCCTTGCCGAACTCGTCGGGGTGCTTCGACGCCCGCTTCTCGACCGAGTAGGAGACGAACGAGGCGAGCACGTGTCCTGCCCCGGGCAGGACGCCCAGGGCCGCGCCGAGGCCGGTGCCGCGCAGCACGGGCATGCGGATCCGGCGGAAGTCCTCGCGGGTCAGCCAGAGCTTGTCGACCTTCTTGACCACGACGTCGCGCTCGACACCATGCTCGAGGTTGCGCAGGATCTCGGCCACGCCGAACAGGCCCACCGCGAGTGAGACGAAGTTGAACCCCTCGAACAGCTCGGCCTGGCCGAAGGTGAAGCGGGGGACGCCCGAGGTGAGGTCCTGGCCCACGGTGCCGAGGAGCAGGCCCAGCACGATCATCGCCAGCGCCTTGAGGGTCGACCCGCTCGCCAGCGCGATCGAGGCGACCAGGCCCACGACGACGAGCGAGAAGTACTCGGCCGGCCCGAACTCGAGCGCCACCCGAGAGATGGGGGTCGCGAAGAGCGCGACGAACAGGGTGCCGACGGTCCCGGCGAAGAACGACCCGAGAGCCGCGATGGCCAGCGCCTTGCCGGCCAGGCCCTTCTTGGCCATGGCATGACCGTCGATCGCGGTCACCGCGGCAGAGGACTCGCCGGGAAGGTTGATGAGGATCGCCGTCGTCGACCCGCCGTACTGCGCGCCGTAGTAGATGCCGGCCAGCATGATCAGCGAGGTGACCGGGTCGAAGCCGAAGGTGATCGGCAGCAGCATGGCCATGGTGGCGGTCGGGCCGATGCCGGGCAGGACGCCGACCGCGGTGCCGAGTGCGACCCCGATCAGGCAGAAGAGCAGGTTGACCGGTGTGAGGGCCGTTTCGAAACCGAGCAGGAGGTTGCTGAAGACGTCCATGCGTCTAGCCGACCCAGGGGCCGAGCAGCTGCAACGGCAGCTGCAGGGCGTAGATGAAGATGGCGACGCTCAGCAGGGTCAGGGTCGTGGCGATCACCAGCGCCGGCATGAGGCGCATCTTGGGCCCCGCCAGCGCAGCGAGCAGCACGGACACGAACAGCGTGGGCGCGACACCGAAGCCGCGGATCGCGAAGCCGAAGAACAGGATCGCGGCGACCAGCAGCCCCGCTGCCCGCCAGGGGACCGGCCCCAGCTCACCCGTCTCGGGACTGACGAAGGCCTTGGCGGCGATGAGCACGCCGAGCAGGACGAGCAGGCCGCCGAGGACGAGCGGGAAGTAGCCCGGTCCCATCCGCAGCCCGCTGCCGACCTCGTACGTACTGGCCGTGACGGCGAAGGCCAGGCCGAAGCCCACGAAGACCGCTCCGGCTGCCAGGTCCTTGCGGGCACTGTTCAGGTCCATGCCGATCCCTTCTCGCACGAGTGCGAGCGGTGGGGCGGCCGCAGCCGCCCCACCGCTCGTCGGTCAGGTCACTTGGCGGTGACGCCGGCCTTCTTGATGATCGGCTCCCACAGCTTGATCTGGTCGGCGAGCAGCTTGCTGTGCGCTGCCGGTGTCGCGTCCTCCTCGGACGAGGGCGCTGCGCCGAGCTCAGCGAGCTGGGTGACCACGTTGGTGTCCTTGAGGGCCTTCTGCAGCGAGGCGGTCAGCTTCTCCACGACGGCGTCGGGCGTGTCGGCCGGGACGTAGAGGCCGTGCCACACGCCGACCTTGAGCTCGGGCAGACCTGCCTCCTCCGTCGTCGGCAGGTCAGGCAGGCTCTTCACCCGCTCCGGCGTGGTGACGGCGTACGCCCTGACCTCGTTGCCCTTGATCTGGCCCGTGGTGTTGGTGCTCTGGTCGCACATCAGGTCGACCTGGCCCCCGACGAGGTCGGTGAGCGCCGGGCCGGTGCCCTTGTAGGGCACCTCGGTGAGCTTGATGTCGAGGGCCTCCTGGAGGAGCAGCCCGCAGAGCTGCGAGGCGGCGCCGACACCGGCATTTGCCAGCGTGACGTCCTTGGCGTTCTTCTTCAGGTAAGCGGTCAGCTCCTGGAAGGTCTTCGGCTCGAAGTCCTTGCGGGCGATGATCGTCATCGGCACCTCGGTGACCAGCCCGACCGTCTTGAAGTCCTCCAGCGGCTTGAAGGGCAGGTTGGCGTAGAGGGCCGGTGCGGTCGACATGCCGATGTGATGCATCAGCACGGTGTAGCCGTCGGACTTGGCGGACGCCACCTGGCCGGCAGCGATCGTGCCGCCGGCGCCCTCGACGTTCTGGACGATGACCGACCCGCCGAGATCCTTGCTCATCGGCTCGGCGATCAGGCGGGTCACGGTGTCGGTGGGCCCGCCGGCGGAGAACGGCACGACGAAGGTGATGTCGCGTTCGGGGTAGCCCGCCGCGGCCTTGTCACCGCCAGCGCCACCTCCACCGTCGTCGGTGCCGGCACCGCACGCGGAGAGGGCGAGCGCGGCAGCCGCGAAAGCGCCCACGGCGCGGTAGCGGCTGAGGCTGCGTCGAGCCGGACGCGGGCGCCCGCTGGCTTGGTCGAGGTGGTTCAGGGACATGGACAGGACCTCCAGGATCACATGCAGCTGCGGACCCAGGAAGCCTGCACTAGTAGGTGTGAGTTGCGCCACATTGTGTCCATTCTGTTCATCTGCGCCGCGCAGGCAAGGGCCCGGCGCGTCGCGCAGGAGAACGGCTGGCCGGGCATCGGAACGGCACATCTTGCTGTGACGGCGGGCGGCACCGGAGACTCCGCTGGCCACGAGCGCGGCACTGGTTGTGTCGGTGGCCTCGGGCAGCGCCCGACCGGTGGAATCGCTGCGGAACAATCCGGCGGCGATCCGCAGGGCCTCGCTCACGGTGGGGTAGGGGACCCAGGTGGCGGCAAGGTCGTCGACGGTGAGCCCGCGGCAGTCGTTCGTCGTGGCCGGCGGCGATTCCGGTGCGCGAGGTGGCGTCGCGCTCCGCTGAGAAGGTCGACGGCTCAGCCGCCGCGACGACCCGCGAGGGGGCGGGGACGACGCGCTCCCGCTTGCGTTCTGCGCGTGGTCGATACAGTCCGCGGGTGAACCGCCTCTGCCTCACGGTGCTTGTCGCAGGAGCCCTGGCTGGATGCACGCAGGCACCGGCTCCCCGTTCGCAGGCACCAGACGGTGAAGCGGCAGGTGCGCCCGCTGCCTCGCCGTCGCCTTCCGAGCGCGTTCGGGCGGACTGGCCTCGGGATGTACCCGAGCTTGGCGCTTGGTGTCGACGCCACCATCGACGACGTGGCGTTCGGCGTCAGCAAGTTCCACGAGTCGCTGTCACGGGTCCCGCCGGCCGACGATAGGGCAGCTCGTGAGGAGACCCAAGCTCTGATCGCGCAGACCCGGCAGCTGCAGACCGAATGGAACGCCCTGGCCTCGGCGAGGTCGGTGCCGTTGGCTCATAAGCTGGCCGCACTCGAGAACGCGCGCACGGTCATCCTCGCAGTCGCGGCGATCGGCGCGTCGACGTGCGAGGACCTGGCGCCGCCGGCGTGAGACCGGTCCACCGGCCCGGCTGCGCGCAGGTCAGACCTGCTCGGTGGGCATGGCGAGGGTGATCCAGTCGTGCATGCCGCCGCGGTAGTAGGCAAGGCCGTCCAGCGGGTAGCCGTCCCGGCTGAGCGCGCGCAAGGCGTCCGGTGTCTGCGGACACTGGGGGCCGTTGCAGAACAGGATGTGGACGCGGCCCGTGTCGAGCTCGTCCCTTCGAAGCAGGACCTGGTCGTGCGGGATGTTGACGGCTCCAGGGAGGCTCACTCCGCTGCGCGAGTCCGGAACGCGCGTGTCCACCAGCTGGGCGCCACCTCGCACCAGCTCGGTCACCTCGAGCTCACCTAGGGTGCGGATACCGGGGACGGGCTGTAGAGGCTGGACCGTTCCCCACGTCGTCTCGACGGTGACCTCGTCCGTCTCGTCGGTCGGACGGGGCAGGTTCTGGGGCTCACCGGAGCGCGTCCGCCGGGTGCGGGAGAGTTCGGTCATGACCCCGTGATGTCCGAGCGGGCATGCGATCAAGCGGGGCTGTTGCCAGTACAGCAAGAGGGCTGGATCTGCGCGGCACACCGGCAGAGGATCCGACCATGACCACGTCGAGCGACCCCAGCACCCACCACCACACCGCAGGCCTCCCGGCCGGCGCCTCGTGGGACGAGCGCTACTCCGGCGAGGACCAGGTGTGGAGCGGTCGGCCCAACGGCGCCGAGACGGCAGGCTTGCGCCCCGGAACCGCCCTCGACGTCGGCTGCGGAGAAGGGGCAGACGCGGTGTGGCTCACCCAGCAGGGGTGGGAGGTCACCGCGCTCGACGTGTCTCAGGTGGCCCTCGACCGGGCCGAGACCGCCGCGAAGGCCGAGGAAGTGGCCGTGCGATGGGTGCACGCCAGCCTGCTCGAGGCCGACCGGTCCGCAGCTGGCTTCGACCTGGTGTCCGCTCAGTACCCGGCGCTGCTCCACACCCCCGGCCACGACGCCGAGCGGGCACTCATCGACGCGGTAGCTCCCGGGGGGACGCTGCTGGTGGTGCACCACGCCGACGTCGACCCCGAGCACCCCAAGGCCCGCGGTTTCGACCCGGCCGACTACGTGAGCCCCGCCGACGTGCTGGCCCGCCTCGACGACGGTTGGCGGGTCGAGATCGACGAGCGTCGGGCCCGGGACATCGAGGGCGGCGAAGGGGCGCACCACACGGACGATCTGGTCCTGCGGGCCACCCGGTTGCGCTGATCCCCCGCGGTGTGCAGGCCGCGGCACCGGCGTCTCACGTCGAGACGGCGGCTCGGCCTGCGCTGGCGAGCCACTCCCGGGTCACGTCGTCAGCCGGCAGGAACGTCTCGATCGCGAGCTCGCTGGCCGCGACGTCGAGCGGGGTGCCGAAGGTCGCGATGGTGCTGTAGAGGCGCAGACGCTGACCACCGATGTCCAGCTCGAGGGGCAGCGCGAACGTCGGGCCGGACTGCACCGGACCGTCGGCCGGCCGTACGGGATAGGACTCGACCTCGCGCAGCAGCTCGTCCAGGTCCCGCGAGGGCGCGGTCGCGGCGTGGCGCCGCACCTGACGCAGCAGGTGCGCCCGCCACAGCGTGAAGTTCGTGACGTACCTGGAGAGTCCGCGCGGGTGCAGCATGGCCCGAACGACGTTGACCGGCGGGTCGAGCAGGTCGGGGTCGATCAGGGACATCAGCAGGTCGACCGCCCGGTTGGTGGCGACCACATCGAACTGCGCATCGATGACCAGGGCGGGCCATGGGTCGTAGGCCTCGAGCGCCAGGTCCAGCACGTCGAGCAGGTAGCGCGTGGCGGCCGCGTCCCGTCGCGCGTCGTCGTAGGCGGGCGCGTGTCCTGCCGCAAGCAGGATCTGGTTGCGGTCGGCCAGCGGCACGTCGAGCGCGTCCCCGAGCCGCAGCACCATCTCCCGGCTCGGTCGGGACCGGCCGGTCTCGACGTAGGACAGGTGTCGCGCTGAGGTGCCGGACAAGTTCGCGAGGTCGAGCTGGCTCAGCCTTCGGCGCTCGCGCCACTCCCGCAGAAGCAGCCCGGGCAGGTTCGGGCGCAGGGCCGTCGTCGTCATGCAGGCAACGTAGGCAGTCCGGTGGCCGAGGGCCATGACCTGGCAGGTCATGGCCCTCGACTGATCATCCGTCGGAGCGGCGGGACAGCTCGCCGAAGAAGCCGACGACCTGCCCGACCCGTCCGTCTGGCGCCAGCGTGCCGACGTCCATCCCGGTCGTCGCCACGGCGCCGTCCGGACCGGCGAGCGCCCACGAGAAGCGGAACCGGTCGTGGTGGGTGTCGACGTCGCTCGTGCGACGGAACGCGTGCCCGGCGTAGTGGGCATGCAGCGCGTCGCCGACCTCGGCGAGGCCGTCGTGCCCCTGGCCGGCCAGCGGTGGGTCGGTGATCCCACCGTCCGGCGTCCACGCCTGCTCGATCAGCTGGCGCCGCATCATCGCGACCGGTTCGTTGAGGGCAGCGAGGTAGCGGTCGACGGCCGAGACCACGTCGAGCTCGAGGGTGCGTGTCATGGAAGACCTCCTTCGTTGCGGCCGGCGGCCGCTCAAGGGGGAAGGCTCGTACGCGCGACGGGGGGAGTCGATGACGTGCCAGGTCGTCGGACGATGACCTTCGAGGTCAGCATCCGAAAGTGCGTACGGTCACCAATCGGACGCCCAACGTCTCGAGCCCCCCGAGAGCGGGCACATCGGACACATGGCCACCTTGACGCTCGACTACGGCGCGGCTGCGCGGACCGCGCGGCGCGTCGTGGCGGGCGTCTGCGCCGACGCCGAGACAGGGTCGGAGTGCGCCGACGCGGCTGTGCTGATGACGAGTGAGCTGGTGACCAACGCCGTCCTGCACGGCGCGGGAGACGTGCGTCTCGCGGTCGAGGCCGGCGACGACAACCTGCGGGTCGAGGTGACCGACGACGAGCGCCGCCGTCCGACGCTGCCGAGCATCGACGACGACGCCGAGGGAGGGCGGGGGGTGTTCATCGTGGACGCCCTGGCCTCGGCCTGGGGCGTTCAGGACGTTCCGGGCGGCAAGCTCGTGTGGTTCGAGATCTCGACCCAGCCGTAGCGGGCGGCTACGGGACGGGGGTGCCGAGCAGTTCGAGCGAGGCGTCCCACAGCCTGGTCGCCGCGTTCGGGTCGAGCGCCCACCGGCGTACGCCCTTGCTGACCTTCGCGTCGTCCTCCACCGTCTGAGCCTCGACGCAGTCCTCGAGGTAGCGGCCGCCGATGCCGTCGAGCTCGGGCGCCACGGCTGCCACCAGGGTCGTGGCGGCTCCTTGCTCGGGGGTCTTGAAGGTCACCCGGCCAGCGCGCTGAGCCTCTTCCCAGCCGTCGAGCACGTCCTGGCTGACGTGGCGCTGCAGGTTGGTCATGATCCCGCCCGGCATCAGGGCGTTGGCCACGATGCCGTCGGCCTGCCAGCGGCGGGTGGCCTCGACGGCGAACAGGATGTTGGCGGTCTTCGACTGCCCGTAGGCCGCCCACGGCTCGTAGTCGCGCCGCTCGAAGTGCAGGTCGTCGAAGACCACCGGTGAGGCGAGGTGGCCGGTCGAGCTGACCGAGACGATGCGGGCACCGTCCGCTCCGGCCATCGCACCGTGCAGGCCGAGGGCGAGGGCGACGTGACCGAGGTGGTTGGTGGCGAACTGCAGCTCCCAGCCCTCGGGGGTCCGGGTCAGGGGGCACGCCATCACGCCGGCGTTGTTGATGAGCAGGTGCAGCGGTCCGGTCCAGGACGAGGTGAAGGTGGCGATCGACGACCGGTCGACCAGGTCGAGGTGGGCCACCTGCACCGGGGTTCCGGTCGTGCGGGCGATGTCGTCTGCGACCCGCCTCCCAGCCGTCTCGTCGCGCACGGCGATCGTCACCTCTGCGCCCGCTCGAGCGAGCGAGCGAGCCGTCTCGATGCCGATGCCGGACGCTCCGCCGGTCACGATCGCCCGGCGTCCGCTGAGGTCGAGACCGGCAACCACGTCGTCAGAGGTCGAGGTGGCGTCGAAGCGCGTGGTGATCAGGGGCATGGAGCCAGCCTGGCACGGCGGGCCACGGGCGGCCGTACGACAGAGCAGCGGTCAGCCGCGCAAGCGCACGGCCAGCTGGCGGGCGAGGACGAGCCCGAGGACGGGAAGGGCCGCAGCGACGCCGAACCCGACGGGCATCGACGTGGGCAGGGCGAGGGCGACCGCGCCGCCGACCACCCAGGCGAGCTGGAGTCCGGTCTCTGATCGCGAGAAGGCGTTGCTCAGGGAGCGCTTCGCCACGTGCTGCTGGATCGCGGCGTCGAGGGCGAACTTCGACAGCGACACCGAGATGCCGGTCGCACCGGCCGAGACGACCAGCCACAGGTCCTGACCGCTGATCGCGGCGAGCAGGCAGGCCACGAACGGCAGGACGAGCGCGATCAGCGAGAGGAGGCGCGATCTCTCCTCCGGCAGCCGGGCCGCGAGCCCGGTGCCGGCCAGCTGTCCGATCGCGGCGGCGGCGACGATCGCCCCGACCAGTACGGCCGGGGCTCCTTCGGCGCGGAGCAGGAACGCCAGGAAGATCGTCAGCAGGCCGGCGAGGGCCCGCAGCGCGAGCGCCCCGGCGAAGGGGCCGGTCACGGACGCGGAGGTGCGGGTCAGCCGGAACGGACCTCGGCCCTGATCCTCCTCGGTGGGCGCCGGAGCTTCGTCGACGTGTTCGGGCAGGCGCAGGGCCAGGACCCCGCCGAGCAGCAGCACCACGCTCGCCACGCGGAGCACCATGCCGGAGCCGAACAGGGCGGCGATGCCGGAGCCGATCGCCGCGGCACCGGCTCCCGCGGTCACGGCGGCGACGTTGAGCCGGGCGTTGGTGGAGACCAACCCCACTGACGGGGGACGGACGCGAGGGACGGCGGCGGCGCGAGCCACCCCGTAGGCCCGGGACAGGACCAGCACGACCAGCGCCAACGGGTAGAGGGCGAGACCGGCGACCACTCCGGCCATGACCCAGGTGAGCAGTCCTCGTCCGCCCGTGGTCACAGCGAGGACCGTGCGGCGTCCGTGCGGGAAGCGGTCGAGCAGCGGCCCGGCCACCGGCACGAGCAGCGAGAACGGGAGCATCGTGAGGACGAGGTAGAGCGCCACCCGGCTGCGCGCCTCGCCGATCGGGACTGAGAAGAACAGCGTGCCCGCGAGGGCGACGGCGACGAGGGCGTCGCCGGCGGCGTGCAGCGCGTGGACGGTGATGAGCTTGGACAAGCCGCTGCGGTCGGCCCCGTCGGCGCGCGCCGCCGTGCGGATGCGCTGGACGCCGCTCTTCGACAGCCCCCCGGCCCGAGCCGCGGCACCCAGCCCGATCCGCCGGGCGGCGCCGGGCACGGGTTTGTCCGCGCGGGGCTCGTCCGGACTGGGCATGCGTTCAGATTGCCAGGCTGCGGTGACAGGGCGGGGCGCCGTGACGGACTCGGTCACCGAGGGAGGGGCCCTCCTCCCGGAAGTGTCTGGCACCGTGCCTGCTCGAGGCCGTGGCCAGCGACCTGCCAAAGGGCCTGGCGCAGCGGTGGGACTGTGCAAGCCGGGGCGAGAACCGGCCGGAGGCAGATCACCGACCCGACTCTGACGAAACAATCTTGCCCACAACCGCTTTCGCACCTCAAAACTGTCGGTGGTGGGTCGTAGGGTTCTTCCATGGCGGTCGGTCAGCAGGTCTTCACCAGCACCTTGGACGTGGGTGCGGTGACCGCTGTCGAGGTCCGGATGGCGTGGCGTGAGGTGGAGCGGTCGGTGGTGCACGCCGGGTTGCTGCGTGATGTGCTGGAGCTGCGCCGGTTGTACGGCCGGGACGGCATGGGCCTGGCGGTGCGTTCGCAGGTCGCGTTGGTGCTGCGGTGCTCGGAGTACCGGGCTGGGGAGCTGCTGACGGCCGCGCTGGTCCTGGCCGATCTGCCTGGGGCGTTGGAGGCGCTTGAGTGCGGGCTGCTGGGGGTGGAGCACTCCAAGGTGGTGGTTGATCAGCTCCGGTCGCTGCCCGATCACCTCGCCTTGGGGGTGTGGGAACGGCTACGCGAGCAGCTCGTCGACGAGGACAAGCAGGGGGTCGTGCGGCCCCCGGCGCGCTTGCGTGAGCTGCTGGCCGGGTGGGTGATCGCCGCTGACCCGGATGGTGCGGTCGAGCGGCGCAAGGATGGCGCGTCGGCGGGCGAGGTCGACTACCGCAAGCGCGAGGACGGTCTGGTCGATCTGTTCGCTCAGGGGCTGTCCGGTCCGGACGCTCACGCGTGCCTGTCCAAGATCCGGGCCTGCGCCGCACCGGTCGGGTCGGCTGATGATCGGCCGGCCGGCAAGCGCCGTCTCGACGCGCTGGTGGACCTGATCCTGGGCCGCCGGCCCTTGCCGGCCGGTGATGACGACGAGAACCCGCCATCCCAGGACGCGCCGACCGGCGGTGGGCACTGCGGGCCGGGCTACTCATGCCTGCCGGGATCGCCGGTGCCGTGCGGGGCCGACCTGACGGTCCTGGTGCCGTTGGGCGCGGCGCTCGGCACCACCGACGAGCTGGCGGAGCTCGTCGGGCACGGGCCGCTCGAGCCGGACCTGCTGCGTGACCTGCTCGCTGCGGCCCCCCGGCTACGGCCGGTGTGGGTCGATCCGGCCGGGGTGCCCATCGCGGTCGGCGACCGGGTCGAGAAGCCGGGTCGCGACGACCCCGAGTCGGTCCGGCACGCCCTGCTCCGCCTGGCCAGCAGCCCACCGGGGCCTTCGCGGCCCCGGCACCCCGACGACCATCACCCACCCGGGAGCGCGGTCCTACCGGGTGATCCGGTGGGACCAGGAGCAGCCGTCCCACGCGGTGGTTGTCCGGACGATCCTGACCCGACCGCCCCCCGGACTCGAACGACGGCCCGGCCCAAGACGACGGTCCGCGGTTGCGGACCCGCCCGCACCCGACCGGCCCCCCCGGCCCCTACCGGGTGCCCGCGCGCCTGCGCACGTTTCTGCAGATCCGCCGGCCGCTGTGCGAATGGCCCGGCTGCGGCGCCCGGGCCGTCCGCTGCGACCTCGACCACGACGTCGCGTGGCCCGCCGGGCCGACCTGCCCGTGCAACCTCGGGCCTGCCTGCCGCCGGCACCACCAGGTCAAGCAGCTCGGCTGGACCAAGGAGCGCCTCCGCGACGCCGGGGTCCGCTGGACCAGCCCGACCGGACAGTCCTGGATCAGCCCGATCCCCCACCAGCCCCCGACCGCAGCTGTCCGAACGCTCCCGCCGCTGGCCGCGACCCCCGGACCGTTGGACGAGCTCACCCCGAGCGTGCGCGACGACGAGCTCTGGCACAGCGACCCCGAAGACCCCCGCTGGGACGACCCCGACGGCCTCGAGCTACGCGCTGACGACACCGACACCCACGACCAGGACGACCCGCTCGGCCAGACCCTCCTGCATGACGACACCCGCTGGACCCTCGACCTCAACGACCCGTACTTGTGGGTCGACTCCGAGGCCCACCTCCTGCACTGACGAACGAGCTCACCATGCGGTGGGGTCCGGGCCCTCGCGAGCGGTCCGCTCGGCGAACAGGGCTCGTGGGGGTGACGCGGCCCCGACTTCGTCGCCGCCGCACCGACACCGACGGGGGCCGCAGGTCACAGCTGGTCCAGACCGACGGCGATCACCAGGCCAATCGCTGTCGCCACACCCGCGAGGTAGCTGTCCTCCTTGAATGCCTTGGGAAACACCTCGGTCGCCAGCGAGGCGACGACGGCTCCGCCAGCGAAGGCCTGAAACAGCGCAAGCAGCTCCTTGGGGGCCCCGGACAACAGCAGGTTGCCGGCGAGCGCGGCGAGCGCCAGGAGTACCGCGGTCGCTCCCCACAGGCCGAACACCGCGCGGTCCGAGCGCTCGCCGCCGGACATGGCCTTGGCGCCGCCGGCTGCCTCGGGCAGGTTGGACAGCAGGATCGAGCCGGACAGGGCGGCGACCTGCAGCGGCCCGGTCGAGATCAGCGCGACGCCCAGCGCGAGGTTCTCCGGGATGCCGTCCAAGGTGATCGCGGCGAGCAGCCCACCTCCGTTGTCGGAGCCCCAGCGCTCGTCGACGAGGTAGTCGAGACCGCTGAAGGCGCCCGCCCCCACCAGCACGACCAGGAGCACCGCCCAGACCGGCGCGCTTTTCGTCGCCGGTTCGATCAGCTCCAGCACGGCGGAGATCAGCAGCGCGCCGCCGGCGAGGGCGATGAGGAAGCCCTCGGCCTTGTCGGACAGTCCGCCGTAGATCCCCAGCGCCGCGCCGGCAACGAGCGCGCCGGAGACGACGACGATGACAAGGAGCGTCAGCAGCACGACCTGCCTGTTCCCAAGGGCCTCGCTCCTATTCGGTCCTCTGCCCGATGGGTGGTAGAGGTGCGAACGGCGCTCTGAGTCGCCTCGGGATCAGTGGAGGCTGGAACGCTGAACCCACGCGGTGATACTCGCCCTATGGCTGTTGACCTGGAACAGACGCCGGACCGGGCGTCGGATCTTTGCCGCGACGCGCACCAGCGTCTCTGGCAGAGCGTGTCCGCGCTCTCGGATGACCAGGTCCGGGCTCACAGTCGACTCGCTGGGTGGACTGTGGGGCACGTCCTCACGCACCTTGCTCGCAACGCCGACGCTCACGCTCGGGTACTTCAGGGCGCGCTACTGGGAGAGGATCGACCGAAGTACGGCGGCGGCACGGGACAGCGGTCCCTCGAGATCGATCAGGGCGCAACCCGTCGCGCCGAGGAGATCCTGCACGACCTCGAAACCAGCCAAGCGCGGCTCGAGGCCGTCTTCGAAGAATGCTCAGCCGCCGGATGGCCGAATCCGCAGTTCGTCGGGGGAGGGAGCTACGGCCCTCACGGCTGCCCTGCGCATCGGCTGCGCGAGACCGAGATGCACCACGTAGACCTCGGACTGGGCTACGAGCCCTCCGATTGGCCCGACGAGTACGTCGCATGGGAACTGCCCGTGCTGCTCTCGACCGTCGACGAGCGGCTTGAATCACCCGAGCAACGGCGTTCCGTCGTCGCGTGGCTTGCCGGTCGAGGGACGCTTCCCCACCAAGCCTCGTTGGCCCTGTGGGGATTGCGCCCCAGGGACGCACGAACCCCGGTCCCGCAGCCGCGCGACCGGGCCCGTGTCGTGCACCAGCTCGGCGCTGGCAGGCCGGGTGACTTTCACCCCTCGGCGGAGGATGCGAGATTCGAACTCGCGAGGGGTTGCCCCCAACACGCTTTCCAAGCGTGCGCCATAGGCCAACTAGGCGAATCCTCCGCCGGCGATCCTAGCGGAGCCCGCGGGGCCGCTCCTCACACTTCCCTCACCTCGACCCGGCACTCCGCGCACCTGCCACCCCTAGCCTTCGCCGCGTGAGCACCCCAGGGACCGGACCGACCGAGCGACGGCGGGTGGTCGTGGTCGACGACGAGGCCACGATCGCCGGCGCGATCGCCGACCGGCTGCGCGCGGAGGGCTACGACGTGAGCGTCGCCGGCGACGGGCCGTCGGCCGTCGCGCTCTGCGAGCAGGTGCGTCCGGACCTGGTCGTGCTCGACCTCATGCTGCCCGGCTTCGACGGGTTGGAGGTCTGCCGTCGGGTGCAGCGCGAGCGGCACGTCCCCGTGCTCATGCTCACGGCCCGGACCGACGAGACCGACCTGCTCGTCGGGCTCGGCGTGGGCGCCGACGACTACATGACCAAGCCCTTCAGCCCGCGTGAGCTCGTAGCCCGCGTGCAGGTGCTGCTCCGCCGCGCTGACCGCAGCGGTCCGCCGGAGACGGGGGCTCGCATAGTGCTGGGTGACGTCGAGGTCGACACCGACGCGCGCCGGGTCACCCACCGAGGCGAGTCCGTGCACCTCGCGCCGATGGAGTACGCGCTGCTGCTCCGCCTCGCCGAGCATCCGCGCACGGTGCTGACCCGCGAGCGGCTGCTGGCCGACGTCTGGGGCTGGGACCACGGAGGCACACGCACGGTGGACACCCACGTGCGGGGACTGCGGCGCAAGCTCGGCGACGAGCTCGTGCGCACCGTCCACGGTGTCGGCTACGCGCTCGAGGTGGATCGCACGTGAGGCCGCTCGACCGGGTCCGCAGCATCAAGGTGAAGCTCGGCGCGCTGATCCTCATCGCCCTGGCCATGACCCTGGTGGTGAACGAGGTCGGCCTGCGCCTCGACGTGAAGGCCTCCTCCCGTTGGCTTCTCGCGGCTCTGCTGTCCCTCGCGCTGGTGCAGCTGCTGGCGCACGGCATGACCTCCCCGTTGCGCGAGATGGCCTCGGCGGCCGAGACGATGGCCGGCGGCGACTACAGCCGTCGGGTGCGCGCGACGTCGCAGGACGAGGTGGGCGAGCTGGCCCGAGCCTTCAACCGCATGGCCACGGACCTGTCGGCCGTCGACGCCCAGCGGCGGCGCCTGGTCGCCGACGTCAGCCACGAGCTGCGTACGCCGTTGGCCGCCCTACAGGCGGTGCTCGAGAACCTCGTCGACGGCGTCGCGCCCCCGGACCCGCAGACCTTCGAGACAGCGCTCGCCCAGACCCAGCGCCTCGGGCGCCTGGTCACGCAGCTGCTGGACCTGTCGCAGCTGGAGTCGGGTGTCGTGCCGCTCGAACGACGGCGTACGCAGCTCGCGCTCCTGCTCGACCAGGCGGTCCGCGAGGCCGAGGTCGCCGGCCGCGACGTCGAGTTCGTCACAGCCGTCGAGCCGCCGGGCCTCGCTGCGAACGTCGACCCCGAGCGCATCCACCAGGTGCTCGCGAACCTGCTAGACAACGCCACCCGGCACAGCCCCGCCGGCGGGACCGTGACGGTGCGTGCCGTCGGCACCCGACGCGGCGTGCGGCTGAGCGTCGAGGACTCCGGCCCCGGCATCCCCGCGGCGGACCGGGAGCGGGTGTTCGAGCGCTTCGCCCGCTCGGACAGCTCGCGCACCGGCCGCGACGGCGGGGGAGGCCTCGGCCTGTCGATCGCCCGCTGGGTCGTCGACCTGCACGGCGGCGCGATCCGCGCCGAACCCGCCTCCGCCCTGTCCTCTTCCATGGGGCCCGGCTGCCGCATGGTGGTCGAGTTGCCCGAGTCGCCCGACGTCCCCCCGAATGCCACTGACGAGACCCCCGAGGTGCAGCACCCATGACCGTCACGACGCCCCAGCCTTCCCCGGCCTTCGCCCCGCCGCCGGGTCCGCCGGTGCCGGGCCCCGTCTTCGGGCCACCGAGGCCCCCGGCGCCGCTGCCGGTGATCCTCCGCGCCGCGCTCGCAGGGCTGGTCGCCGCGTTGCTCGTGCCCGGTCAGCGCCTCGGGGTCGGCACCGTTGTGGCTGCGCTGGTGGTGGCCGCCGCGGCACCGCCCGGAGCCCGGGTGCGGACACCGTACGGAGCCGCGTTCGGGTCGGTGGGGATAGCTCTGCTGCTGATGGCCGTGCTCCGGGACGCGTCCTGGCTCGTCCCCCTCTGCCTGCTGGGCGCCCTCGGTTGCTGGTCGCTGCTGCTCAGCGGCGCGTCGGGCTGGCTCGGGTCGCTGCGCGGCGCCCTCGCCGTGGCGATCGGCTGGGTCCCCGCATCGGGCTGGATCGCCAGAGCCCTCCCGGGTCTGGTTGCCGCCGACCGCCGGACGGCAGCGGCACCGGTCGCGCGCGGCGGGCTCGTCGCGGCGCTGCTGCTGCTGGTGTTCGGGACGCTGTTCGCCACAGCCGACGCAGCCTTCGGCGAGCTGGCTGGCCGCCTCGTGCCCTCCGCCCCCGAGATGCTGATCTGGCGGGTACCCGTCCTGATCGGCGTCGTCCTGCTCGTCGGGGCGGCGGTCCGGGTGGCGGCGGCGCGGGCGGTCAGCTCCGACACCACCCTGTACGCCGGTCGGGCCCTCCGACCCGTCGAGTGGGTCCTGCCGCTCGTGGTGCTCGACCTGCTGTTCGCGGCCTTCGTCGCGGTCCAGGCGGCGGTGCTGTTCGGCGGACGGACCCACGTGCTCTCGACCGCCGACCTCACCTACGCCGACAACGCCCGACAGGGCTTCGGTCAGCTGGTCGCCACGGCTGTGCTGACCCTCGGGGTCCTCGCTGTTGCCGCGCGGGTGGTGCCGAGGACGCCGGCCAACCGGCGGACGCTCCGCCTGCTGCTCGGGGTGCTGTGCGTGCTCACCCTCGTCGTGCTGGCCTCCGCGTCGCGCCGCCTCGGCCTCTACGAGCAGGAGTTCGGCTTCACCCGACTGCGCCTCTCGGTCGACGGCGCGATCTACTGGCTCGCCGCCGTCCTGCTGCTCGTCGGGGCCGCGGGGCTGACCCGTAGCACTGCCTGGCTCCCTCGAGCGGTCGCCCTGTCCGCCGCACTCGGATTGCTGCTGTTCGCCGTTGCCGACCCGGACGCGCGGATCGCCGACCGGAACGTGGAGCGCTTCCAGGAAAGAGGTGACCTCGACCAGGGCTACGCGGCCGGCCTGTCGACCGATGCTGTTCCGGCGCTGCAGGAGCTCCCCGAGCCACAGCGGTCCTGCGTCCTGGCCTCGATGGGTGAGCCCACGAACGACGGCTGGCTCGAGGCCAACCTGTCCAGGAGCCGGGCGCGTACCTCGCTGCTCGAGCGGCCGCCCGGGTCCTGTCCGACCGGCGACCTGACGCGGCCGAGCCGGTAGGGTGCTCCGCAGACCCCTCGTGCGGCGCCCATCTCGCTGAACTCCCCCAGGGCCGGAAGGCAGCAAGGGCAGGCGAGCTCTGAGCGGGTGTGCGGGGGGTCCTTGCGTTCGCCGCCCGCGACTGCCACTCCACGACAGGAGACCGACCGTGAGCCTGGCGCTCTACCGTAAGTACCGCCCCGCCAGCTTCGCCGAGGTCATGGGCCAGGCGCACGTCACCGACCCCTTGCGGCAGGCGCTCGCCAACGACCGCATCTCGCACGCCTACCTGTTCAGCGGGCCGCGCGGCTGCGGCAAGACCTCCAGCGCCCGCATCATGGCCCGCTCGCTCAACTGCGCCGAGGGCCCGACCCCTGACCCCTGCGGCACGTGCGACTCGTGCGTCGCGCTCGCTCCGAACGGCCCCGGCTCGCTCGACGTCATCGAGATCGACGCGGCCTCGCACAACGGCGTGGACGACGCCCGCGACCTGCGCGAGCGGGCCTTCTTCGCTCCGGTCTCGAGCCGGTTCAAGGTCTACATCATCGACGAGGCCCACATGGTCACTACGGCGGCGTTCAACGCGCTGCTGAAGCTGGTCGAGGAGCCGCCCGAGTTCGTGAAGTTCGTCTTCGCGACCACCGAGCCCGAGAACGTCCTGCAGACGATCCGGTCGCGCACGCACCACTACCCGTTCCGGCTCATGTCGCCGAAGGCCCTGACCGAGCTGCTGACCAAGGTGGTGGCTGCCGAGGGCATTGCGGTCGACGAGACCGTGCTGCCGCTCGTCGTACGCGCTGCCGCGGGCTCGGCCCGTGACGGGCTGTCGATCCTCGACCAGGTGCTCGCCTCCGCCGGCCCCGAGGGCGTGACCCGGCAGGGGGCCGCGGCCCTGCTCGGCGTCACCCCCGACACGCTGCTCGACGGCATCGTCGACGCCTTTGCGGCGCACGACGCGGCCGGCGTCTTCGGCCTGCTCGACCAGGTCATGGAGGGCGGCCACGACCCCCGACGGTTCGCGACCGACGTGCTGGAGCGCCTGCGCGACCTGGTGATCCTCGACGCCGTGCCGGACGCCGGGTCCTCCGGCCTGCTCGACTGCCCGGCCGACCAGCTGGAGCGCATGAGCCGCCAGGCCGTCGCGATGGGTACGGCCGGGCTCTCGAGGGCAGCCGACCTGTTCCACGCCGGGCTGGTCGAGATGCGCGGGAAGACCGCCCCCCGGCTGCTGCTCGAGCTGGTGTGCGCGAGGGTTCTGCTGCCGGCGGCGGCCTCCGACGAGGCGGCGCTGCTGGTGCGGCTCGAACGGCTCGAGCGGCGGCTCGAGATCGCCGGCGCGTCAGGGGTGCCGGTGTCCGACCGTCCCGCACAAGCGCCCGCTCACGTGCAGGCGCAGCCCCCGGCCGCTGTTCCGGCGCCGCCGGCGACACCCGCGGCCAGGCCCCGGCAGGAGCCCGAGGCGCCCCGATCCGCACCTGCAGCGGCGCCCGCAGCGGCGCCCGCAGCGCCCCCGCCGGCCCCGTCGCCCCCGCCGGCCCCGGCCCCGGCAGCGCCGCCCGACCAGGGATGGCCCACTCCGGCGCCGCTCGGTGCCGGGCGCCCCGCACCTACCCCGTCCGTCGCGAGTCCTACTGCTGCCCAGTCGCCCGCCCAGTCACCCGCGCCCGGTGGCCTCGATGCCGCGGGACTGCGCACGGCCTGGGACGAGGTCCTGGCCGCGGTGAAGTCCCGCAAGCGCACTGCTCACGCCCAGCTCGCCGACGCTCAGGTCGCCTCGGTCACCGGGGGCACCCTCGTGCTGGCCTTCCAGCACGCGCCGATCCTGAGGCAGTTCCAGGCCAGCACCGGTCCGGACGTCCTTCGGGAGGCGCTCCAGGAGAAGCTCGGCGCTCAGCTCGACCTGAGGTGCGTCCTGCACGAGTCCCTCGGTGGGCATGCGCATCCGAGCCCGGCCGCCCGCAGCGCCGGCGCACCGCCTGCGCCGAAGGTCCAGCCGGACTTCGCTCCCGGCGACGAGGCGGTCCCCGATGACCCGGACGCGCCGCCGGAGGCGACGGCCGTCCGCGGTGAGGATGCCGCGCTCGAGCTGGTCCGCACCCAGCTCGGCGGCCGCGTGGTCAGCACCGGCGACTCCTGAGCGAAGCTCTACGGAGGCCGCGAGGCGTGAGGCGTCGGTCGGCCGCCGACCAGCCCGCGGTGCCGACCCTCAGGCCGTGCAGGGGTCCTCGGCCGCAGTCGTGACCTCGGGCTGGCCCTCGGGTACGGCCGGTGGGGCCGTCGCAGCCGGTGCGCTCACCTCGATCGGGACCGTTCCGGTGTACTCCGAACCGACGACGACCTCGAGCGTGCGGGTGAGCGACGGCGTCAGCTGCGCCGTCGCACCCGGGATGGCCGCGACGAGGGTGCGGGCCGCCTCGGTCTGCGCCCGGCCGTGGAGGACGACCGTGCCTGCTGCGGACGGCACGTGGTCACCGGGGGACCCGGTCACCTGGAAACCGGCCGCCTCCAGATCGTCGTAGGCCTTGCGCCCGAGGCTCGACACGCCAGCCCCGTTGAACACCTGGACCGGGATGGCGCCTGGCTGGACGGTCAGTGGGTTCGTGGGACCTGCCGGGGCCTCGGGCTCGGACGTGACGGGTGGCTCGTCGCGCTTGAGGGACGCGAAGAGCTCGGCCAGCTTCGGCTTGTCGAGCAGGACGACATCTTCGCCCTTGATCTTGGCGTTGCCGGTGACGGGGATGGTGCTGAAGGTGACGCCGCCGGCCTGGAACTTGCTGAAGCGCAGCGCCAGCTTGCGCAGCTCACCGGCGCTGAGGCTCTTGTCGACCCGCACCGACGCCGTCGCGACGTTGAAGACGTCGTTCAGCTTCCTGACGTTGAGCAGTGTGCCGGCAGACAGCGTCTTGCGCACGATTGCTGCGATGAACTGCTGCTGCCGCTCGATCCGGTCCAGGTCCCCCCGGGGCAGTTCGAAGCGCTGTCGGACGAACGCGAGGGCCTGGTCGCCCTTGATGGTCTGCCGCCCGGCCGGGAGGTCGATGCCGGACCTGGGCTCCTTGGCCGGCTCGGACAGGCAGACCTCGACCCCGTCGAGGGCCTCGACCATGCCCAGGAAGCTCTCGAAGTCGATCTGCAGGTAGTTGTCGATCGTGAGGCCGGTCAGGCCTTGGATCGTCGAGATGAGCAGTGCCGGGCCGCCTTCGAAGAAGGCGCGGTTGAGCTTGTCCTCCCGTGCGGCGACCTGCTCGCCACTGTCGTTCGTGTACGCAGGGATGGTGACGTAGGAGTCGCGCGGGAAGCTGACCAGCTGGGCCTTGTCGGAGTTGCCGTAGAGGTGGGCCAGGATGACCGTGTCGGAGCGCTGCCCGCTGACGAAGGCGGCGCCTCTGCCCTGCGTGCCTTCCCCGGCTGCCAGGCCCTCCCGGGTGTCGGAGCCCACGATCAGGATGTTCTGGGCGTCCTTGACGGTCGGGGCCGGCTTGTCGCCGGTGATGCCTGTGAAGACGTCGATCCGCTTGACCTGGCCGTCGAGCCTGCGGAGGTAGGCGTAGCCGCCGGCCGCCGCCAGCAGGACGAGCACGGCGGTGACGCCGGCGATCCACGCGAGTGCCCGGGTCGCCCGACGGCGCTTGCCAGGCACGACCTCGGGTCCAGCCAGCTGCCGGTCAGTGCCCGCGCGAGGGTCGAGCTGCGGCGGAAGGGGGTTCGCAGCAGGGGCAGCCGGCGAGATCGGCTCGGAGGCGTCGCGGCCCTCCTTCTCGCTCACCGGTTGGCTCCTGACTGAGGACCGCTGATCGCTCGATCTGCGGGACGTTGATCATAGGGACGCACCGACGGGCGGCACGGTTCCTGGGTGGAACGACCGGGGCTGCGGAGGCGGGACGCTCCAGGAGCCGCCGTCCGCCCGCCGGTCAGCTGCCGAACGTGACGGCCGCCTCCGCGAGCTCGTCCCGGAAGCTCGGGTGGGCGATCGCGGCCAGCGCCTGGGCCCGTTCGGGCACGGTCAGACCCCGCAGCTCGGCCGCGCCGTACTCCGTGATGATCACGTCGACCTGGTGTCGTGGCGTGGTGATGATCGTCCCCTGCGGGTGCCCGACCACCAGCCGCGAGATCGTCGTCCCCGCGACCTCGGCCGTCGAGGGCAGGCAGAGCAGGGAGCGGTCCTCGTTCTGCAGGCCCGAGGGCATGGAGAAGTCCTCCGCGCCGCCGATGCCGGAGTACTGCTGGCCGCCAGCGGTGTCGGCCACCACCTGTCCGGCGAGGTCGACGGCGACGGCCGCGTTGACCATCACCATCCGGGAGTTGGCGGCGATGACCTCGGGCGCGTTGACCAGCTCGACCGGCAGGAAGCGCACGTCCTCGTTCCCGTCCAGGAACGCATACAGCTCGGCGACGCCAGCGGCGAAGGTCGCGATCGAGTAGCCGGCGTACCTGCCCTTGTGGGCGTTGGTGACCTTGCAGGCCTGGTGCAGTCGCATCAGCCCGGAGGTGAACATCTCGGAGTGGACGCCGTAGTCGCCCCCCGCCCCTTCGGCGAGCAGCGTTGCCACCGCGTTGGGGACGCCCCCGATGCCGGTCTGGAGCGTGCAGCCGTCGGTGACGTATCCCCCTGCGATGCGGGCGATCTCGGTCTCGGCCTCGGTGGGTGCCTCCTCGGCGATGACCAGCGGCGGGCGGTCGCCCTCGACCAGCACGTCGATCTCGTCGACGTGGAGCCGGTGCCCGTGCTCGGGCAGGATGCCGAACGTGTGGGGGAAGGCCGGGTTGGCCTCGACGATCAGGACGCGGTCCGGATCGGCGCCGCAGCGGTGCAGCTCCTCGACGGAGGCTCCGGCGTGGAGCGACAGGCTCAGCCAGCCGTCGGCGTCCGGAGGCGTGGCGACCGTGGCCATCACGCGCGGCGGGACGTGCTCGTACAGCCGGCCGAAGCGGCGGAAGTCGGCTGGGACGAACTGCACGTCGGCTCCTGCGTCGCGCAGGAAGCGCTCGGCTGGTCCGAAGAACCCGCTGATGACGTGCACCCCCGGCTGGCTGCACACCGCGAACAGGTCGACCATCAGCGCGCTCGTCAGGCGCAGGTCGACCCAGTCGGTCCGGTCGCCCAGCGCGTGCAGGAAGCTCGCGGGCTGCCCGGGGCCGAGCGGTACGGCCAGGGTGTCGGTGGGGCGCACTGCCGCGACCGCGGCGTCCATGGGCACGGTCCTGGGGTGGGGCACGGGTCTCCGGGGGCAGCAGCTTCGGGGGCAGGGGCTTCGGGCGGGGGAGCCATGCTGCCATGCACGCGTCACGGGAAGTGACCTCAGCACTAGGCTCCGCTCGAGCGTTGTCAGCGCAAGCGATGCGAGGAGATCGACATGGCAGGTCCTCCCGGCCGGCAGCCCGACATGCAGCAGCTGATGAAGCAGGCGCAGAAGATGCAGCAGCAGCTGATGCAGGCTCAGCAGGAGCTCGCCGAGAAGGAGGTCACCGGCAGTGCGGGCGGAGGGCTCGTGACCGCGACGGTGACCGGCTCGGGGGAGGTGCTCTCGGTCAAGATCGATCCCAAGGCTGTCGACCCCGACGACGTCGAGAGCCTCGAGGACCTCGTGGTCGCCGCGATCCGCGACGCGGCCGCCAACGCCCAGCAGCTGCAGGAGACGACGATGGGACCGCTCGCCGGCGGGCTCGGCGGCCTCGGCCTGCCAGGCATGTAGGTGTACGAGGGGGTCGTCCAGGACCTGATCGACGAGCTGGGCCGGTTGCCGGGGGTGGGGCCGAAGAGCGCTCAGCGCATCGCGTTCCACCTGCTCGCTGCCGACCCCGCCGACGTCCGGCGCCTGACTTCGGCCCTCACGGAGGTCAAGGAGAAGGTCCGCTTCTGCTCGATCTGCGGCAACGTCAGTGAGCAGGAGCAGTGCCGCGTCTGCCGCGATCCCCGTCGCGACCTCACGGTCATCTGCGTGGTCGAGGAGAGCAAGGACGTCGTCGCGATCGAGAAGACCCGCGAGTTCCGGGGGCGCTACCACGTGCTCGGCGGCGCGATCAGCCCGATCGAGGGCATCGGTCCGGACGACCTCAAGGTCCGCGAGCTCATGGTCCGGCTGCAGGACGGCTCGATCACGGAGCTGATCCTTGCCACCGACCCGAACCTCGAGGGCGAGGCGACGGCGACCTACCTGGCTCGGCTGATCGGCCCGATGGGCCTGCGCATCACACGTCTCGCAAGCGGTCTGCCGGTCGGCGGCGACCTGGAGTACGCCGACGAGGTCACCCTCGGCCGCGCGTTCGAAGGACGGAGACAGGTCGATGTCTGAGAGCACCACGCGAGAGCCCAGCGAGGACCTCGAGCTGGCGACCGACGTCGCGCGCGACGCCCGTGCGTTCCTCGAGACCCTCGAGCTGGTCGCGACCGGCGGGGCGGGTACGCAAGCCGTCGCCCTCCTGCTGCTCGACGTGGCCCAGATGTGCGTGGCAGGAGCACATCTCGGGGCACGTACGGATGTCATCCTCGACAGCAACGTCGAGCCCGACGTCGACGCGGCCCCCGACCTCGACGTCGTGCGCGAGGGCCTCGCCGCGCAGCTCGACCCGATCAACAGCTACCTCGAGGTGTTCGACCCCTACACCGACGATGCGCCTGTCCCGTACCGGCTGTCCGACGACCTCACCGACATGGGGCAGGACCTGCTCCGCGGCCTGCAGCACTACGACGCGGCTCGCGGACGCGAGGCGCTGTGGTGGTGGCAGTACACCTACCTCAACTCCTGGGGCGGTTCGGCGGGCGCGGCCCTGCGCGCTCTGCAGAGCGTCGTCGCCCACGTGCGCCTCGACGCCGCCTCTGAGGACCTGCCCGACGAGGTGTGAGACCCCTGCGGCTCAGGCGACCCGCTGGCCCTTGGGCAGCTTGCGGCTCGGCGTGCGCAGTCGGCGCGACGTCAGGAGCAGGGCCCCCACCGCGAGGACGACGTTGACCGCGAGCCCGGTCGGCCAGACCGGCCGGGACTCCGGGACAGGCGCCTCGTCGCCCGGGACGCTCTCCAGCCCGGGGCTGTAGCCGCCTTCGAAGGCGTTCCCCTGCTCCGTCGGCGTCAGGCGGAGGTCACGGACGACGCCGCCGAGCTGACCGAGTGGGTCCAGGTCGCGCGCGGTGAACGCGTAGTCCTCCGGGTTCCCGGTGGGCTTGGGCTCCGGCAAGCGGGGGGCCGCGTCGGCCAGCACGACGAAGGGGTTCGGGGCGAGCAGGAACCAGGTGCGGTCGGTCCGCGCCCGCTGGGCGGTGTACGTGGTCCCGTCCGGCTGGCACGGGTCTATCCACTCCCCGTCCCCGGAGAGCGCCTCCTCCTCGTTCGAGAAGTATGGGCAGGCGTAGTTCTGCTCCTGGTAGTCCTCGGTCGTCACGGCGGTGGCCAGCCCGAACATGATCAGCGTCCCGAGGGTCAGCCCGAACACGGTGAGGTAGGCGAGCACGGCTGACGTCGTGGTGCGGGAGAGCACCGACGAGAGCCAGAGCGAGACCGCGCACACGGTGCCGAGCAGGACGGCGAGCACCAGGGTGACGACGACCACGCGACCGAAGGGGACGCCGCCCTGCGTCATCGCGTAGGCCACCAGCGGGAAGGTCAGCGCCAGGAACACCAGCGCTGTGCCCCAGGCGGCGGCGAACTTGCCGAGCGTGATCTCGCCGGCCGAGAGCCGGGTGACCTGGAGCGTGGCGAGGGTGCCCCGCTCCCGGTCGCCGTTGACCGACTGGGCGGCGAGCGCCGGGACCACGAGCAGCGCGAGCCCCAGGACGAAGAGCATCAGCCCGCCGTACACGATGGCGCCGGCGAATTCACGCTCCTCATCAGTCAGCGAGGAGACGCTGGCCCGCAGCAGCGCGGTGAAGGCGAGCAGGACCAGGAAGAACGCGCCGACCAGCCACTTCCACTTGCCGGCCCGGATCCGCAACCGGAACTCCTGGCGGGCGACCGTCGCGATGCCAGAGCCGGTCATCGGCCCTCCTCCGTGAGCTGCAGGTAGGCCGCTTCGAGGGCGCCGCCGAGCGGTTGGCAGGCCACGACCGGTACGCCGTCACCGATGAGGCCGGCGAGCAGCGCTGCAGCCGCCTCGTCGGAGGCCAGCTGCACGTCGACCCCGGCCGGCGTCGGCTCGTCGTGGGCGTAGCCGTTGCGGGTGAGGGCGCTGAGCAGCAGCCCGGTGTCGAGTGCGCGCAACCGCCAGGGTCGCATCGCGGTGCCGGTCGGCAGCTGGTCGAGCCGGTGCTCGCCGACGGTCGCTCCCCGGTCGACGAAGACCACCCGGTCGGCGAGCTCTTCGAGGTCGCCCAGCAGGTGGCTCGAGACGATCACGGCGGTCCCGGCTCGGGCGAGCGAGCGCAGCAGCTCACGCAGTTCGACTCGACTGCGCGGGTCGAGCCCGCTCGCGGGCTCGTCGAGCAGCAGCACCTCGGGCTCGTGCACGAGGGCCCGGGCCATCCCGAGCCGCTGCTTCTGTCCACGCGACATGGTGTGGACGGGCCGGTCGGCGAACTCCGGCAACCGGGCCAGCTCGAGCAGCTCGGTCGCCCGGGTCCTCGCCCGGGCCCGCCCGAGCCGGTAGGCCTCGCCCACGAACTCGAGGTACTCGCGGCCGGTGAGGTTGTCGTAGAGCCCGAACACGTCGGGTGACCAGCCCATGCGCGCGCGCACCTCGTCCGGCTCGGTCACCGGGTCGAAGCCGGCGACCGTCACCTGGCCGGCGTCGGGGACGAGCAGCGTGGCCAGGACGAGCAGCAGGGTGGTCTTGCCCGCACCGTTGGGACCGACCAGGGCTGTCACCTCGCCCGGAGCGGCGGTCAGGTCGATGCCGCGGACGGCCTCGACCGGGCCGAAGGTGCGGCGCACCCCGGAGGCCTTCACCCCCGTACGGGCTGGGGCAAGGGGCTCTTCGACCGAACTGATCATGTCGCTCACGGCGGCAGGCTAGGCCCCTTCGAGCCCGGCCGGGCGGGAACGCGCCAGAGGCACGCCCTCGGGCGCCTAGACTCACTTCCCATGGGGCTGTTCGTGCAGAAGTACGGCGGCTCGTCGGTGTCCGATGCCGAGCGCATCCAACGGGTCGCCGAGCGCATCGTCGCGACCCGCAAGGACGGCCATGACGTCTGCGTCGTGGTCAGCGCTATGGGTGACACCACCGATGAGCTGCTCGAGCTTGCCCACCAGGTGTCACCGCTGCCGCCCGGTCGCGAGCTCGACATGCTGCTCACGGCGGGTGAGCGCATCTCGATGGCCCTGCTGGCGATGGCGATCCAGTCCCTCGGCCTGTCGGCCCGCTCGTTCACCGGCAGCCAGGCAGGCGTGATCACCGACTCGGTGCACGGCAAGGCGCGCATCATCGACGTGACCCCCGGTCGGATCACCGAGGCGCTGGCCGGCGGCCACATCGCCATCGTCGCGGGCTTCCAGGGCGTCAGCCAGGACAGCAAGGACATCACGACGCTCGGGCGGGGTGGCTCCGACACGACGGCCGTCGCCCTCGCTGCGGCCCTCGGCGCGCAGGCGTGCGAGATCTACACCGACGTCGACGGCGTCTACAGCGCCGATCCGCGCATCGTGCCGAACGCGCGCCAGCTCCAGACGGTGACCTACGAGGAGATGCTCGAGCTCGCGGCCTGCGGTGCGAAGATCCTTCACCTGCGGTGCGTGGAGTACGCCCGGCGCTACGGCGTCCGCGTCGTCGTCCGCTCCTCGTTCAGCAACAAGCCCGGCACGACGATCTCAGGAGGCGCTCCCGTGGAGCAGGCCATCATCAGCGGGGTCGCCCACGACCTCTCCGAGGCGCGCATCACGGTGGTCGGTGTCCCGGACAAGCCCGGCGAGGCGGCCGCCATCTTCCGAGCGGTCGCCGACGCCGAGGTCAACATCGACATGATCGTGCAGAACGTCTCGGGCGCGACGGGTCGCACCGACATCTCGTTCACCCTCCCCAAGAGCGACCTGATCAGCGCGATGTCGGCCCTCGCCAAGCTCCAGTCGGCGGTCGGCTTCGAGTCGCTGCTGTCCGACGAGCACATCGGCAAGGTCTCGCTCATCGGCGCGGGCATGAAGTCCCACCCCGGGGTCACCGCCACCTTCTTCGAGGCGCTCGCCGGGGCGGCGGTCAACGCCGAGGCGATCAGCACCTCCGAGATCCGCATCTCGGTGGTCTGCCGCGACAACGACGTGCCGGCGGCCGTCCGCGCTGTGCACGAGGCGTTCGAGCTCGGCGCTGCCGAGGGCCAGTCCGCCACCGTCTACGGCGGGACGGGACGATGAGCGCCCCGCTGGCCCGCCAGCCGATGAGCGCTGACCTGCGCGTCGGTGTCGTCGGCGCCACCGGCCAAGTCGGTGCCGTGATGCTCAAGCTGCTCGCCGAGCGCGGCCTGCCGATGTCCGAGCTGCGGGTCTTCGCGTCCGCCCGCTCAGCCGGGTCGACCGTTTCCTTCGGCGGGCGCGACCTGGTCGTCGAGGACGCCGCGACCGCCGACCCCACCGGGCTCGACATCGCGCTGTTCTCGGCCGGTGGTGGCACGTCCCGCGAGCTCGCGCCGGTCTTCGCGGCGGCCGGCGCCACGGTCATCGACAACTCGTCGGCCTGGCGGATGGACCCCGACGTCCCGCTGATCGTGAGCGAGGTCAACCCCCAGGCGGTGCGCGAGGCCCGCAAGGGCATCATCGCCAACCCGAACTGCACGACCATGGCGGCGATGCCGGTGCTCAAGCCGTTGCACGACGCGGCCGGCCTCGTCCGCATGATCGCCAGCACCTACCAGGCCGTCTCGGGCAGCGGCCTGTCCGGCGTGGAGGAGCTGTACGGACAGGTCGAGGCCGTCGGTGACGCCCGCGCGCTGGTCCACGACGGGTCGTCCGTGGCGCTGCCTGCTCCGAAGCAGTACACCGCGCCGATCGCGTACAACGTCCTGCCGTTGGCGGGGACAATCGTCGACGACGGCGCCTTCGAGACCGACGAGGAGCACAAGCTCCGCAACGAGAGCCGAAAGATCCTGGGCCTGCCTGACCTGAGGGTCTCGGGCACGTGCGTGCGCGTCCCGGTCTACACGGGGCACTCGCTGTCGCTGACCCTTGAGTTCGAGCGCCCGCTGTCGGTCTTCGAGGCCACCGAGCTGCTGGCGGCGGCGCCCGGGGTCGAGCTGCTCGACGTACCGACTCCGCTGCACGCGGCCGGCCGCGACCCGTCCTTCGTCGGCCGGCTGCGCCAGGACGGGCCGCGCGCCCTGGCCCTGTTCGTCAGCAACGACAACCTGCGCAAGGGCGCCGCGCTCAACGCCGTCCAGATCGCCGAACTGCTCGTGGCGGCTCGATGAGCGACGTCACCCAAGCGATCCCCTCCGGCGAGCCGGAGCAGATCGTGGTCGCCGAGCGCTACGGCCTGATCGACATGCTTGGGCGCGGCGGCACCGCCGAGGTGTGGCGCGCGGAGGACCGGGCGCTCGGCCGTCAGGTCGCACTGAAGCTGGTCACCGTCCCGACCGACGACAGCGCCGCCCGGGCAGGGGAAGAGGCGCGCCTGCTCGCCAAGCTCAACCACCCCGGTCTCGTGCCGGTCTACGACGCCGGCACCGATGACCGCGACCGGCCGTGGGTCGTCATGGAGCTGGTCGAGGGCGAGACGCTGGCCGACACGCTCAAGAACGGGGCGGTGCCTTCCCGCCGGGCAGCGGTCATCGGCGGGTCCATCGCGCAGGCTCTGGCCTACGTGCACGCCCAAGGGCTCGTGCACCGCGACGTCAAGCCGGCCAACATCCTGATCGGTGACGACGAGCGGGTCCGGCTCACCGACTTCGGCATCGCCCGCCTGGTCGACGCTGCCCGGGTCACCTCCACCGGGATGATGGTCGGCACCGCGTCCTACCTGGCGCCGGAGCAGGTCACGGGTGATCCCGTGGGTCCGCCGGCCGACGTCTACGCCCTGGGGCTCCTGCTGCTCGAGTGCGTCACCGGGGCGCGCGAGTACGCCGGCAGCACCGTCGAGGTGGCGCTCGCCCGGCTGCACCGCCAGCCGGTCATCCCAGAGACGCTGGAAGCCGGGTGGCCCGGCCTGCTCGCAGCCATGACGGCCAGGGAGCCGGCTGACCGACCGAAGCCTGCGACGATCGCCGAGGAGCTCGCGGCCATCGCGTCGGGGGGCGAGGCGACGACCATGCTCGCGGCGTCGGCGGCCCCCGCGGCCGACCGTACTCAGGTCTTCGCGCGCACCACCGCCGCGCCGGTGCTCTCGGCGCCGGAACCTCGCTACGACCCCCCGCCCGCGGCCAGACCTGCGCCGGTGCCCGTGCGTCGGGGGACCAGCCCGTGGGTCTACGCGCTGCTGCTGCTCGCGCTGGCCGTCGCCGTCATCGCCGGCCTGGTCTACGCCGACGCCCAGGGCGGGACGACCCCCGGCCAGCTGGAGAAGGTCGACGGCGACGTGCCGGACGAGCTCGAGAGGGACCTCCAACGACTCAGGGACGCGGTCGACTGATGACAACCCCACGGCGGCTCGTCGTCGCAGCCTCGCTGCTCGCTCTGGTGCTGACCGGGTGCTCGTCGCCCTCGGACACCGACGCCCAGCTCCGCGACGGCGTCAATGACGTGATCCAGGCAGCGAACGACGGGAAGACCGCTGACCTGCGCACCGAGGCCGACGCCCTGCTGCGGACCATCAGCAAGCTCGGGGGGTCCGGCAAGCTGCCGGCCGGCCGCGAGGCCGACCTCCGCGCGCTCGTCCTCGCAATCCTGGAGAAGGCCGGCCAGCTCGACCCGCCTCCGAGCCCCGCCCCGCCGCCGCCGCCGCCGTCTCCGTCTCCGTCGCCGTCGAAGTCGCCGAGCCCGGCGCCCTCGCCGAGCCCCAAGCCGTCCCCGTCCCCGTCCCCGTCCCCGTCCCCGTCGCCTCCTCCGTCCCCGTCCCCGCCGCCGCCGCCGCCGAGCCCGCCGCCCAGCCCGTCGCCGGACAAGAAGAAGGGACCGCCGGTCGAGCCGTCGCTGGTCCCGTCCCCGCCGATGTCCGTGCAGAGCGGCTAGCTCGGCGCGGTACGTCTGATCCTTTGACGCTGGGGCTGCCTCGGGGGATCAGACGCAGCGGGATCAGACGCAGCGGGATCAGACGCAGCGGGTAGGCCCCCGCCCTACCTCGTGCGTGGCAGGCCGAGCCGTCGGGCGACGAACTCCAGCTCCGCCCCCAGCTGGCGCACCCGCTCGTCGACGACGAGCGACCCGTGGCCGGCGTCGAAGCGGTACACCTCGACCTCCTTGTCGAGGACCTCTGCCGCTGCCAGCCAGTTGTCGATCTGCCGGATCGGGCATCGCGGGTCGTTGGCACCTGCGAGCACCAGGACCGGGGCGCGAACGGCCTCGACGTAGGTCAGCGGCGAGCTGCGCTCGTAGGCCTCGGGGACCTCGTCGGGCGACCCGCCGAACAACGAGCGGTCGAAGGCGCGCAGCTGCTCCATCTCGTCCTCGTAGGCCGCGAGGTAGTCCGCCACCGGCACGGCAGCGACCCCCGCCGCCCAGAGGTCGGGCTGCGTGCCGAGCCCGAGCAGCGTGAGGTAGCCACCCCAGGACCCGCCGGTCAGGACGATGCGCTCGGGATCCGCGAGGCCAGAGGTGACGGCCCAGGCGCGTACGGCGCAGATGTCCTCGAGCTCGGTCAGGCCCGGTCGGCCGGTCAGGGCGTCGCGCCAGGCCGAGCCGTAGCCGGTGGAGCCGCGGAAGTTGACCTGCACCACGGCGCAGCCGAGGTCGACGTAGGCGGCGCGGTCGGAGGCGAAGGCGTCGCTGTCGTTCCACGTCGGGCCGCCGTGCGCGAGGAAGACGGTCGGCCACGGTCCGGCTCCGACGGCTGGGACGGCGATGAGCGCGTGGACGAGGCCGCCGGGTCCCTCGACAAAGGCGTCCGTGACGGGCACGGACGCCGGCGCCGGCGCACCCGGCGCGGTCAACACGACCGTCCCGGTGGTCGATCGCACCACCGGCGGCGACGCGGCGGACGACCACGAGAACTCCACCGAGCCGTCAGGTCGAGAGGTCGCGCCGCTGATGGTGCCGGCGGGGGTCGGCAGCTCGGTCACGACCCCCTCGAGGGTCACCCGGTGAAGGGTCGATCGCCCACGAGACTCTGCCCGGACGAGCAGGGCCGAGCCGTCGAACCACCAGTCGGCGTCGAGGTCACCCTCGAGGCCCGACACGTCGGGGTGGACCTCGACGCTCGTGGCCGGATCGACGACGAACGGCAGCATCCGCCCAGACCGCTCGTGCATGGCGAGCAGCCGTTCGTCCCCGTCGACCGGTGAGAAGCCGGATGCAGACAGGCCGAGGCCAGGGCCGTCCCAGCGCTCCCACACGACCTCGCCGGACAGGCGGACCACCCGCAGCGCCCGGTGGCGTGAGTCGCCGTGCTCGCTGTGCTCGAGGACGACGAGCGCTTCCGAGCGGGACAGGCCGGCGACGTCGGCGTCGTGCGCGCTGGCGTACAGCACCCGCGTGCCGGCGGGTCCGACGACGTGCACGGACGAACCGTCGTCGCCCGAGCAGCCGACGACGCACAGCGAACGCCCGATCTCGAGCCCCGCCGGGTAGGCCGGAGGCACACCGGGCGCCGCGTCGACGTCGAGCCCTCCGTCGAAGGGCTGTCGTCGCCAAATGCCGAACTCGTCGCCGTCGGTGTCCGCGAACCACCACACCTGGGTGCCGTCGGGTGACAGCGCCCCGTCGCTGGTGCCGTTCGGTCGGTCGGTCACCTGACGGTGCTCGTCGGTCACCCGGTCCCAGGCGTAGAGCTCGAAGGTGCCGGTGGGGTTGCTCACATAGAGGCAGCGCTGCGGTGCGTCCTCGGCCCAGTCGGGCAGCGAGACGCGGGTGGCTCGGACGCGCTGCTCCCACAGAGGCACGTCGGGCGGGGGGACGTCGGGCGATGGTGCGGCGGTCGCGCCGGGGACGGACATGGTCTTCATCCTCGCAGTCTCGCCGGTGGATGAGGTCCGGGAACGACGAAGGGCACCGGCGTGGCGCCGATGCCCTTCCCGGGACTGTCGCCTCCACCGAGGTGGAGAGCTGTGTCGGGGTGACAGGATTTGAACCTGCGACCTCTGCGTCCCGAACGCAGCGCGCTACCAAGCTGCGCCACACCCCGGATCCTTGCTCCGACGAGCCTACCGGACGAGTGCGGTCCCTACCGCCCGGGCGGAGTCGGGACGAGCTCCAGCAACGTCGCCTCGGGGCGGCAGCAGACCCGGACGGGCAGGTACGGCGAGGTGCCCAACCCGGCGCTGACGTGCAGCCACCCCGCGCCGTCGAGGATGGGCCCGTCGAGAAGGGACAGCCCTCGCGCCCGGGAGCGCTCGAGGTCGCAGTTGGTCGTGGCCGGTCCGAGGAACGGCGCTCGCAGCTGGCCGCCGTGAGTGTGCCCGGCCAGGACGAGCTGGTAGCCGTCGTCGGCGAACCGGCGCAGCAGTCGCCGAGCCGGGGTGTGAACGACACCGAGCGCGAGACCTTCTGCTGCGCCGGCGATCTCGTCGTACCGGTCCCGTCTCAGGTGAGCGTCGTCGGTGCCGGTGAGGGTGACGGTGCGGCCGGCGATCTCGAGCTGCACCCGTCGGTGGGTGAGGTCGGTCCAGCCGGCCTGCGCGAGGGCCGCGACGACCTCCGCCCAGGGCAGGTCAGGAGTACGCCGGACGGCGCCTGCTCGCCCGTCCCGGTAGAGGCGGGCCGACGGGCGGACGGGCGTGTAGTAGTCGTTGTTGCCAGGGACGAGCACCGCCGGGGTCCCGTCGGCCGTCAGTGCGGACAGCGTCGAGGTGAGCAGGTCGAACGCCGCGGCCGAGGACCAGTGGTCTCCGGTCGAGACGACCAGGTCCGCCTGCAAGCGGGCCAGCCCCCGAACCCAGGCTGCCCGGCGCCGGTGGATCGGCAGCAGGTGCAGGTCCGACAGGTGGAGCACCCGAACACTGCCGCCCGCCGGCATGGGGACGGGCACGCGGACCCTGCGCAGGACCGGTAGGTGCGGCTCGACGAAGGGCCAGCCTGCGGCGACCACGCCGAGCGCGACGATCGGCGGGAGGCGCACGGCGGCAAGCGTACGGTCCGTCCGGGCTAGGTTGGCTGGCATGGGCGAGCTCAAGGACCGGCTGAAGGAAGACCTGACGACGTCGATGAAGGCGCGGGACGCCCTGCGCACGGCGACGTTGCGCATGGCGCTCACCGCCATCGGCAACGAGGAGGTCGCCGGCAAGGCGGCCCGTTCCCTGTCGGAGCAGGAGGAGCTGGTCGTCCTCGCCCGGGAGGCCAAGAAGCGCCGCGAGGCGGCTGAGGGGTTCCGATCAGGGGGCGCGGTCGAGCGGGCCGAGCGTGAGGTCGCCGAGGAGGCGGTGCTGGCGGCCTACCTGCCCGCCCAGCTCTCGGACGAGGCGCTGTCCGCCCTGGTGGCCGAGGCCGTCGCCGAGACCGGTGCGAGCGGCCCTCAGGCGATGGGGGCGGTCATGAAGGTCGTCGGTCCGAAGGTGGCGGGCCGCGCCGAGGGCGGCCGGGTCGCAGGGGCCGTCCGGGCAGCTCTGTCGGCCTGACTCAGCCGCCGGGTCGGCCGTTGCCGTTGCCGTTGCCGTTCCCGGGTGCGGCGGCGGCCGGCTCGGGATCGGGCGCGACCGGCTCCGGCTCTGGCTCTGGCTCCGGCGCGGGCGCTGGGCCCTGCCGTGGTGCCGGGGAAGCGCCCCCCGACGAGCTGCGGCCGCTCGAGGAGTAGAGCGTGACCGTCTCGCCGAAGCTCAGCGTGCGGCCGGCCCGGGGCGAGGTGTAGGCCGCGGCGCCGTTCGGGATGGGTGCGGCAGCGACCCGCCCGCCGTTGCGCACCGAGAAGCCGGCGCCGATCAGCAAGGCCTCGGCCCCGGGCAGCGGTAGGCCCCGAACATCGGGGACGACGATGTCCTTTCCGGCGGCGGCGCCAGGGCTGGCGACAACCGCCGTGCCCGGCTCGGTGAAGTCGACGACGGGCACGCCCTTGAGGGCTGCGCTCATCGCCTGCTTGAAGATCACGGCCGGGATCGTCCCGCCGTAGACCTGGTCGTAGCGCTGGCCCTTGATCTTGACGTTGATCATCTCGTCGACCGGGTTGTTCGGACCTCCGGGGTCGCCGATCCAGACGGCGGTCGCGAGTTGCGGCGTGTAGCCGATGAACCACGCGGCGGTCGACCCGTTCGTCGTACCGGTCTTGCCCGCCGCGGGCCGGCCGATCGCGGCGCGGGTGCCGGTGCCTCTGCCGTCGATGACTCCGGTCAGCACCGAGTTCACCGTGTCGGCCACGACCGGCTCCAGCACCTGCGTGCACCCCGGCTGGGCGAGGTCGATCGGCTGACCCTTGGCGTCCCGGATCTCGAGCACGGGGGTGGGCTTGCAGTAGAGGCCACGGGCAGCGAACGTGGCGTAGGCACCGGCCATGTCGAGCGGGCTGACGTTGTCGGCGCCGAGCACGATGGCGCAGCCTTCGTACTTCCCGCCTCCGGGGCGCTGCATCGAGCCGGTCGGAGCGCCGTTCACGAACTGCCGCACGCCCAGGGAGTCCGCCATCGCCGCCACGGCGGGAACTCCGGTCCGATCGAGGATCTGGATGTAGTAGGTGTTCACCGACTTGTGCGTCGCGGTGCGCAAGTCGAAGGTGCCCGCCTCGGAGTCCCCGGCGTTCTTCGGTGCGTAGGGGATGCGCTTGTTGTTGTTCTTGGGGTCGTTGGTCGTGCACTCCTGGGACTGGAACTGCACGGGCGCGTAGAGCGTCAGGTCGAGCGGGATGCCCTCCTTGATCGCCTCGGCCAGCACGAACGCCTTGAAGGTCGACCCCGGCTGGAACCCGAGAGAACCACCGATCGCGAGGTTGACCTTGGTGTGCCCCGGCTGCTTGAGCTCGCTGTAGGTGCGGTTGACCGCCATCGCCTTGACCTTGCCGGTGCCCGGCTCGACGATGTCGACGACTGCGCCTGCGCCGAAGGGGTCGTCCCGGGGGACGTTCTCGTCGGCGGCTGCCTGTGCGGACTCCTGGATCTTGGGGTCGAGGGTCGTCACGATGGTGAGCCCGCCCGCGAGCAGCTTGTCCTGGCGCTCCTCGCGGGTGTTGCCGAGGGCCTTGCCGAGGTCGGTGTCCTCGAGCGCCCGACGCAGGTAGTCGCAGAAGAACGGCGCCTTGACCTCGGGGTTCTCGCAGCCGCTGGTGACCGGCTGGATGGCGAACAGCGCCTTGCCCGGGAGTCCTCGCTCGGCGGCCGCGACGGCACGCTCGGTCTCGGTGATGAAGCCGACGTCGACCATGCGGGTCAGCACCGTGTCGCGGCGGGCCAGCAGCGTCGCCATCACCGTCGGCTCCTGCGTCGCCTTGACCGGGTCGAAGCGGGTCGGGCTCTGCACGATGCCCGCGAGCAGGGCGCCCTCGGCGAGGGTCAGCTGCTGGACCGGCTTGCTGAAGTAGAAGTTGGCGGCCGTGCCCATGCCGTAGACGCCGTTGCCGTAGTAGGCGATGTTGAGGTAACGCTCCAGGATCTGGTCCTTGGAGAGCTCCTTCTCGATGGCCAGCGCGTAGCGCGCCTCCTTGAGCTTGCGGTCGATGCTGAGCTCGCGGGCCGCCGCCTGCTCCTCCCGGCTGCCACGGGCGGACTGGAGCAGGGCGTTCTTGACGTACTGCTGCGTCAGGGTCGACCCGCCCTGGCTGACGCCTCCGGCCTTGGCGTTCTGGATCGCGGCGCGGGCCGTGCCCTTGTAGTCGACGCCGTTGTGAGCGTAGAAGCGCGAGTCCTCGGTGGCGATCACTGCCTTGCGGGCCAGTTCGGGGATGTCCAGCAGCGCCGCGTTGACGCGATTCTCGCGGTAGAGGACGGCCAGCTCGGTCTTGCCGTCAGAAGCCAGGATGCGGGTGCGCTCGGCGAGCGGGCTGGTCTTCAGCTCGTCGGGCAGGACGAGGAACTCCTCGGCGCCGGCCTTGGCGGTCAACCCCAGCCCGCCGACGATCGGGAAGGCGGCTACGGCGAGCAGCAGGCCGGTGACGACGCTGGCGACGAGGGCCGAGAGCAGGCGGGTGGGCGCAACGAGAAGACGACGAGACACACCTCAGGGTACGTCGCGGCGCCAGGATGTCCTGTCAGCGTGATCAGACTGTGCCCAGCTCAGGCGCCGATGGCCGAAAAGGACTAGTCGAAGATGGGCCATTCGGGTGCTGACGCCCCACGGGTCCCATCTCTACCGTGGATGTACTGGCCCCGCTCCCCCCTGGGCGCCAACCCGCGTTCGCCCTCCCGGTCAGGACATCCCCGCATGACTGTCGCCTTCGAGGACCAGGACTGGGTCGCTGAGTCCGCCTGTCGCAACGCCGACCCCGACGAGCTGTTCGTGACCGGAGCGGCCCAGAACCGGGCCAAGGCGGTCTGCATGGGATGCCCCGTCCGCACCGAGTGCCTGTCGGACGCGCTCGACAACCGGGTCGAGTTCGGGGTCTGGGGAGGCATGACCGAGCGCGAGCGCCGGGCCCTGCTGCGCCGCCGTCCGGACGTCACCTCGTGGACGGTCCTGCTCCAGCAGGCGCGCGCCGAGCACAGCGCCACCGGCTGAGCCCTTGGATCGTGATCTGTCAGGCGGGATCGCTCAGGCAGGAACGGCCGGAACGGCTGCGGCCTGACCCCCGGCCATGTCGGCGCCGACGGCGCGCAGGCCCTCGAGGTCGTGCACGTCCCCCGGCAGGGCGGCCACCTCCACCACCGGGACCCCCGGGTGCGCTCCGGAGAACCGCTCCTGCAGCCGCCGCTCGCGGGTCGACAGCGCCGCGCGGTCGGCGTGCAACCGCAGGACCGCGCTCGCGAGCTCGTGACCGCCTGACTCGTCGAGCGCCTGGGCGGCGACTCGGGCCCGCTCGGCAGTGAGGTCGCCAGCCGACCGGTGCACCCGGTTCACGACGAGCCCGGCCAGCGGCATCGACTCCTCGGCGAGCCGCTCGACGAAGTAGGCCGCCTCGCGCAGGGCGTCGCGCTCGGGAGCGGCGACCACGACGAAGGCCGTGCCGGGCGCCTTGAGCAGGTCGTACGTCGCCTGGGCCCGCTCGCGGAACCCGCCGAACATGGTCTCGAGCGCCCCGACGAACTGCGAGACGTCCTGGAGCACGCCCGCTCCGATGATCTTGGTGAGGACGTTGGTGAAGACGCTGAACCCGGCAGTGACCGCCCGCAGGTAGACCTTGCCGCCGGCCTTGGCGGGGGCGAGCAGGATGCGGATCATGCGGCCGTCGAGGAAGGTCGTCATGCGCTCGGGGGCGTCGAGGAAGTCGAGCGCCGACCGGGTGGGCGGGGTGTCGACGACGACCAGGTCGTAGTCACCGGTGGCCTGGAGCTGGCCGAGCTTCTCCATCGCCATGTACTCCTGCGTCCCGGCGAAGGACGTGGAGAGCGCTTGGTAGAAGGGGTTCGCGAAGATGGCCTCCGCCTTGCCGGGTTCGGCGTGGATGACGACGATCTCGTCGAACGTCCGCTTCATGTCGAGCATCATGGCGTCGAGGCTGCCGCCGTTCGAGCGGTCCGCGCCCTCCACCCGCCGGGGCGTGTTGTCCAGCTCGGACAGGCCCATCGACTGCGCCAGGCGCTTGGCCGGGTCGATCGTGAGCACGACCGTACGACGACCTCGCTCGGCCGCTCGCAGGGCGAGCGCCGCCGCCGTCGTGGTCTTGCCGACACCGCCCGCGCCGGTGCAGACCAGGATCGAGGCGGTGTCGAGCACGGCGTCGACGTCGAACGGCGGTGCCTTGCGTGCGCTCATGCCATGCCCTGCGCCTTCAGCAGCTCGGCCAGCTCGTAGAGCGAGGCCAGGTCGACGGCGTCGGGCAGGAGCGGCAGTTCGTAGGACGGGCGGTGCAGCTCACCGAGCGCGTCGCGTCCGCGCTCCTCGAGCGCCACCCTCGTGGCGTGGTCTGCGGCCTCGGCGGCCAAGCTCGTCACAAGGTCGCCGGGGGCGTCGAGCCCGGCCTTCTCGAGCCCGGTGGCGATGCTCTTCAGGTCGAGCGACCCCTGCTCCGCAGCCTGGAGGTCGGCCGGGTGCAGCAGGGGGGCGCGCACGGCGTTGACGACGACACCGCCGACCGGGAGCCCCACGGACTCGAGCTCGGCCACCCCGTCGATCGTCTCCTGCACCGGCATCTCCTCGAGCAGCGTGCACAGGTGGACCGCGGTCTGGGGGGAGCGGAGCACAGCCATGACCCCGTCGGACTGCGACTTGAGCGGCCCGACCTTGGCCAGTCCGCTCACCTCGGAGCTGATGTTGAGGAAGCGTGCGATCCGGCCGGTCGGCGGCGCGTCGAGCACGACGGCGTCGTAGGCGTAGGCGTTCTGGCTCCCCTTGCCACCCGCCCGGCGTACGACGGCCTCCTTCACCTTGCCGGTCAGCAGGACGTCGCGCAGCCCGGGAGCCACCGTCGTGGCGAACTCGATCGCCCCCATGCGGCGCAGGGTGCGCGCAGCCACGCCGGTGCGGGAGAGCTTGTAGAACATGTGCAGGTAGTCGAGCAGCGCGTCCTCGGGGTCGATGGACAGCGCGTAGACGTCCCCGCCGCCGGGTGCGACCGCGACCTTGCGCTCCTCGTAGGGCAGCGGCGGGGAGTCGAACAGCTGCGCGATGCCCTGCCGGCCCTCCACCTCGGCGAGCAGCACCTTGCGCCCGCCGCTGGCGAGCGCGAGGGCGAGGGAGGCGGCGACGGTCGTCTTGCCCGTCCCGCCCTTTCCGGTCACGACGTGCAGGCGCACGTCCGGGAAGTCAGCCACGCCGACCAGGGTAGGTGGGGGCTCGGCGACTGGCACCCAGACGTCCCCTCCCGCCCTAGTAGCCGCGCCAGCCCTTCGCTTCGTACTCCAGGATCTTCGGTCGGTCGAGCGTCGAGATCTCCGACGGCCGGCGGGACCGGTCCTTCGCGAAGACCGTCGCGGCGGCGAGCACGTCCCCGTCCAGGAAGCGCAGGCGCTCAGCCACAGCCGGGTCGACCGACGGCACGGGGGCGGCGCCGCGGGCGGCCAGGACGAAACCCCAGTCCCCGAAGCTGGGCACGTCGACGTGGTAGGGAGTGATGGCCAGCCCGACCGACTCGACCGTCGAGGCGATGCACCAGAACGCCTCGGGTGCGAAGTACGGCGACCCCGCCTGCACCGCGAGCCGGCCGCCCGGGGCGAGGGCCCGGGCGACGAGCCCGTAGAACTCCTGGGAGTAGAGCTTGGCCGTCGCAGGGGAGTCCGGGTCGGGCATGTCGACGATGACCGTGTCGAAGCGCTCCGAGGCTGTGCGCAGCCACGTCATCGCGTCGTCGACCACCACCTCGACGCGCGGATCGTCCAGGGACCCGCCGTTGGCGGCACGCACGCGGGGATCGTTGCGGGCGAGGTCCAGCACTGCCGGGTCGAGCTCGACCTCCAGCACCCGGTCCACCGACCGGTGGCGCAAGACTTCCCGGGCGGCCAGGCCGTCCCCCCCTCCGAGGATCAGCACGCTCCGCACTCCGGGCAGCACCGCCGGGTGCACCAGCGCCTCGTGGTAGCGGTGCTCGTCGGTGCTCGAGAACTGCAGGTCGCCGTCGAGGAACAACCTCACGTCGGCCGGGCCGGCCCGCGACGGGAGCGTCTCGGTGAGCACGATCTCCTGGTAGGCCGAGCGCATCGATACGACGACCGGGTCATCGTACAGCGCCTGTCGGGCCGAGACGAGGAACTGCCCGGCGGCCAGGCCGGCGACCCCGAGGGCCAGGCCGACGGCGACCACACCCGCAGCGACCGCCCGACGCTGCCGCGGGCTGAGGGCTCCCTTGAGCAGGATCACCAGGACGACCGCCGCCAGCAGGTTGACTGCCGCGACCACGAGCGCTCCACGCACCTGACCGAAGACCGGCAGGAGCAGGAAGGGGAAGGCCAGACCACCCGCCAGCGCACCGACGTAGTCGACGGCGAACAGGTCAGCTGCCGCCTCGCCCGGGTCCTGGGCCCGGATGCGCTGCAGGAGGGCCATGAGCAGCGGGATCTCTGCGCCGATCAGCCCACCGACGAGGACCGAGATGGCGATCAGCGCCGGGGTGTAGAGGTCGAGCCACGAGTAGGCCGCGTAGAGGGCCAGCACCGACAGGCCGCCGGCGAGGGCCAGGCTGAGCTCGACCACTGCGAAGCCGAACGCGGCCCGCGGCAGCAACGGCTTGCTCGCGAACGAGCCGAGTCCCATCGAGCAGACGAAGACGCCGAGCACCAGGGAGGTCTGGTAGACGCTGCCACCGACGAGGTACTGCCCGAGCGTGATCAGGGCCAGCTCGTAGACCAGGCCGCATGCGGCGCACAGGAAGACCGCTGCGAGCAAGACGGTACGAGCAGCGCGCTGCCCGATGGGCAGCGCGAGCTCCTCGGGCGCGCCTGGTGGCGGCACCAGGACCGGCGTCGTCACCGTGCGGCGCTCACGATCGCGGGGCTCACGGTCGCGGGGCTCAGGAGATCGCGGCGGCCAGCACCGCGCCCAGAGCCAGCTGGAAGGCGGCCGTGACGTAGACCGCCGGACTGCCCTGGGGGTCGGTGCAGATCTGGCCGAGGTCACCGGGGGTCAGGCGGTCGAGCACCTTGAAGGCGAGGGACAGCAGCGCGATCCCGATCAGGCCGTAGACCGCGGCGTCGAGCACGCCCTTGCCGAGGTCGTCGTCGGCCGTGACGATCGCGGTGGTCACGATGGCGCCGAGCGCGAGCACGTTGGCGCCGGCGAGCACGGCGGCGTTGCCGTTGTGGTCCTCGTAGACGAGGTGACGCAGGTTGCCGGGCGTGATGGCGTCGAGGACGGCGTAGCCCAGGCCGAGCACCACGCTGCCGACCGCGGCGTAGGCGAGCGTGGCGAGCACGCCGCGGACGAGGTCGTCGAGCAGGTCGGAACTCATCCGGGGCTCCCTGGGTGGGTGGTGGTCGGGTTCGGGTCGCCGCCGGGCCTCGGCCATCCCGGTGTCAGCTCGTTCGAGGTCATGCCCTGCGGGACGGCGTAGGCGGGTCGGCGCCTCGACAGGACGAGGGCGATGACGGCACCGACCAGAGCGAGCCCGCAGAGCAGCAGGGCCGAGCCGTTCTCGCGCATCCAGTCGCTGCCCGGTGTCCCGGTCGCTCGAGCGTCGTCGGGGGCGGCTTCGCCTCCCGGGTCGAGGACCAGCGGAGGCACCCCGGCCCGCTCGGTGGCCAGCCCGGGCAGGGCGAGGACGGCGTTGAGCAGCACGTCCTCGCTCTTGGCGTCGTCCAGCAGGCCCCTCGCGTCGGTGCCGGTGACCCTCTCGACGTCCCGGATCGTCAGCCCGGGCAGCGTGCTCTGCAGCGACCAGCTGGCCGAGTCCTCGGACTCCGAGGCCGACGACGTGTAGGTCATCCTGGCCGTGAGCTGGACGACGCCCCGGGTGCACCCGGTCGCCGTCGACGCGGCCCGTCCGGGGCCGGCCGACGAGGCGGCGAAGCTGCCGTCGAACGAGCCGGTGTCGAAGTCGTTCACCTCGAGCGCGTAGCCGTAGCAGACACCCTGGACCTGTGTCGCCTCGGCGAGGGCCTCGGCCAGGTCGGTGTCGCCCTCGGTGTCGAGGACCGGGTTCGTGCCCGCCGCGGCCGCGGCCGGGGCTGCGGTGAGGAGCACGCCGGCCAGTGCCACGAGCACGCTCGAGGCGGCGAGCCGACCCGGCTGCACCCGGCGCCCGCTCACTTGCCCGCCCCCGGTCCGCCGCCGCGGGTGCCGCCGACACCGCCGACACCGCCCGAGCCCCAGTAGCCGCCGACGAAGAAGAACCAGCGGTTGTAGCCGCGCTCCTCGTCGTCCAGGTAGATGGTGGACCCGCCCTCGGGGCGAGGCGTGATCGCGACGACCAGGTTCTTGTAGCGCAGGAAGGTGCCGCTCGGGTCGACGCGCTCCTGCGCCGGCTTCCACGCCTTGCCGATGTCGGCGGCGGTCTTGCTCACCGGGTCCTTCGAGGTGAGCGTCGCAGAGTCACCCTCCTTCGAGACCACGGTGTAGGTCTGAAGGATGTGCTCGCGTGGGCCGCCCTGCTGCGTGAGCGCGAAGATCCCGCCGAGCCCGACCACGAGCAGCACGGCGGCGAGGATCTTGAGGTTGCGGCTGCTCATGCCGTCAGCCTGCTGCGGGTCCTGACGACCTCACCGGCGTCGGGGTAGACGTGCCAGCTGGCCCAGGACCAACCCTCTCGCACAGGTCGGCCGGTCAGGACGGTCAGGGCATCGGGGCTCCCCGGGAAGACGCCGACGATCGCGTCGTCCGCTGACGTCCAGCGGTGGCGCAGGTCGCGAGCGACGCGGAAGAGGTCCTTCGCTGCGTACGACGTCGTGGTGCTGCGGAAGCGGTAGCGCGCGTCGCCCACCAGCCCGTCGTGGCTGGCCGGCAGGGGAGCCTCACGGCGGCCGCAGGCGACGACCTCGGGGCAGCGGGTGCGCCCGGCGGTGGCCACCACGTGGTGGCTGGCGCCGAGCAGGCGCAGCTCCAGCGAGCCGGTCGGCCCCTGCAGCACGAGCGACGCGAGGGACGCGGGGGCGTCGTCACCCAGCCACCACGACAGGGCCGACGCCCGAACGTCGACGAACGGAACGGTCAGCGAGGCAAGCACTAGCTGTGCAGGATCGTGAGGCTCTCGAACGCCACCAGCCGGCCGGCGCTCACCTCCCAGGCACCCGAGGTCGAGAAGCGCTCGAAGCCGAGCCGGGCGCCGCCACCCCCGGTGGGCAGGTAGTCGACGTACTCCATGTCTCCGGACTCGGCGGCGCCGGTCGTGCCGACCGAGGAGTAGCGGGCGCGACCGCGCTCGTCGCGACGGAAGGCCACACCCCCGTGCGCCACCTCGGCGCTGTCGGGGGTGAGGTCTGAGCCGGGGACGCGGTCCCACAGGGCCAGCTCGAGGCCGCCCTCGTCGTCCTCGACCGAGAGCCAGTGGCGCCGCTCGCCCTCGATGCCCGACGCGTCGAGCAGGTGCTCCTTCCAGCGGAAGCCGTCCTCGTCGAGCGCGAGCGTGCCTCGGACGACCCAGTCACCCGGCTCGCCGGACAGCCGGACGATGTCACCGGGCTTGAGGTTGCGGGGGTCCGAGGTGAGCGGCCCGGGCCCCATCGGGTCGACGTTGCGGGCCCGGTCGGCCAGGCCCTGGTCGCGCTTGCGGCGCTTCAGCACCATCACGACGACGGCCACCACCACCGCGATCAGCGCCAGGACGACGAGCAGCAGCACGGTTCCGAGGACGTCCATGCGCTGCACCCTATCCGCGCGGTGCCCGCCCCCACTCCATCACTCACCCGAGTCGATCACCCGTACTGTCGGCTCATGCAGAAGTGGGAGTACGCGACGGTCCCGTTGCTCGTCCACGCGACGAAGCAGATCCTGGACAACTGGGGGGAGGACGGCTGGGAGCTCGTACAGGTCGTGCCCGGTCCCGGTGGTGGCGAGCAGCTCGTCGCCTACTTCAAGCGGCCGCGCGGCTGACGTGGGGGCCCACGAGCGCTTGGCCGAGCTGGGGCTGACGCTTCCGCCGGTCGTCCCGCCCGTCGCGGTCTACGTGCCGGCGGTGCGGAGCGGATCGCTCGTCTACACCTCCGGGCAGCTGCCCATGGTCGACGGCGCGATGGCTGCGGTCGGCAAGGTCGGCGCCCTGGTGTCGCCCGAGCAGGCCAAGGACCTCGCCCGGCTGTGCGCGCTCAACGGCCTCGCCGCGATCGAGGCGCTCGTCGGCCTCGACGAGGTCGTACGCGTCGTCAAGGTGGTCGGCTTCATCGCCTCGACGCCCGACTTCACCGGGCAGCCCGCCGTCCTCAACGGCGCCTCAGAGCTGCTGGGCGAGGTCTTCGGCGACGCGGGTCAGCACGCCCGGTCCGCCGTGGGCGTCGCGTCGCTGCCCCTGGACGCCCCCGTCGAGGTCGAGCTGGTCGTCGAGGTCCGGTGACCAGGCCCCGCCTGCCACCCGGCTTCGCGGAGCGGGTCCGTCAGCTCGCGTCGGGTGAGGTCTCGGCCGCTCCCGCCCGGGACGCCTCGACCGTGGCGCTGCTGCGCGACGGCCGGCAAGGGCCGGAGGTCTACCTGCTGCGCAGGGTCAAGGGCATGGCCTTTGCCGGCGGTATGCACGTCTTCCCCGGTGGCTCGGTCGATCTGGCCGACGCGACGGCCGACATCGCGTGGGCCGGGCCGCCCCCCTCGGTCTGGGCGACGGCGTTCGCGTGCGACGAGCCGCTCGCCCGCGCCCTGGTCTGCGCGGCCGTGCGCGAGACGTTCGAGGAGTCCGGCGTCCTGCTGGCCGGCCCCGACGTCGACGAGGTCCTGGCCGACGTGAGCACCGACGAGTGGGAGGCCGAACGAGCGGCCCTCGAAGCGAGGGAGCACTCGATGTCGGAGCTGCTGGCCCGCCGCTCGCTGGTCCTGCGCAGCGACCTGCTGCGCCCGCTGGCGCACTGGATCACCCCCGAGGTCGAGAGCAAGCGCTTCGACACCAGGTTCTTCCTCGCCCGCATGCCCGACGGGCAGGCCTGTCGCGAGGTGGGCGGCGAGGCCGACGAGCGGCTCTGGCTGCGACCGGCCGACGCGCTCAGCCTGGCTGACCAGCCCGGGGGCACCAACCTCATGCCGCCGACCGCGGCCGTGCTCGAGGACCTGGCGGCCCATCCCGACGTCGACAGCGCCCTGGCCGCGACCCGGATCCTGCGGACCGTCATGCCCACGGCCCGCATCGCGGACGACGGCTCGGTCGAGCTGCTCGTGCAGGACGAGCCCGACCCCGCCTGACAGCGCGGTTCCGGCGGACGACACCCTGGGGTCATGACACTTCGCCCGGTCACCAGCACCGCAGCGGTCGTGCTCGCGCCGAACCCGGGGCCGATGACCCTGGAGGGCACGAACACCTGGGTGCTCCGGGCGCCGGGGGAGTCCGACTGCCTGGTCGTCGACCCGGGCCCGCTGCACGAGGGGCACCTTGCCGAGGTGGCCGCCGCCGGCCGGGTCACCGCCGTGCTCCTGACCCATGGCCACCTCGACCACAGCGAAGGCGCGCGCCGCTTCGCCGAGCTGACCGGCGCTCCTGTGCGCGCGCTCGACCCCGCCCACCGGCTCGGCGACGAGGGGCTCGGTGAGGGCGACGTCATCACCTTGGCCGGCGTCGAGCTCCGCGTGCTCGCCACCCCGGGTCACACCTCGGACTCCCTGTCCTTCGTCGTCACCGGGCCGGACGGGAGCACCGCGGTCCTGACCGGTGACACGATCCTCGGCCGGGGCACGACGGTCGTCGCCCACCCGGATGGCGTGCTCGGCGACTACCTCGCCTCGCTCTCCCGGCTCGCCGAGCTCGGCGAGATGACGGTCCTGCCCGGACACGGGCCCGAGCTGGCGAGTGCCGGGGCGGCGGCACAGCACTACCTGCGCCACCGCGAGACCCGGCTGCAGCAGGTGCGCGCCGCCGTCGAGGCAGGTGCGAGCAGCGCCTCCGAGGTCGTCGAGCGGGTCTACGCCGACGTCGATCGAGCGCTGTGGCCGGCGGCGACGCTCTCGGTGCTGGCCCAGCTGGAGCACCTGCGCCGAGACGCTCCTGAAAGCAGATGGCCCGGACCGTGACCTGCCCCATCTGCGGCACGCCGACGGTCCCGACGGCCCGCTTCTGCTTCCACTGCGGCAGTCCGCTGGAACAGGTCGTCGGGCCGGACCCCGAGGCCGAGCGCCGGGTCGTCACGGTGCTGTTCGGCGACCTGTCGGACTTCACCAGCTGGTCCGAGGACCTCGACCCCGAGCGGGTCAGCGTCGTCACCGACCGGGTCCTCGCCACGCTGGCCGCCGCCGTTCAGGAGTACGGCGGCACGGTCGACAAGCTCACCGGCGACGGGCTCATGGCGGTGTTCGGCGCGCCGACCGCGCACGAGGACGACGCCGAACGAGCCGTACGAGCGTCCGCCCGCATGCAGTCGGTCGTCCGCCGCGTCGTCGAGCAGGAGAGCGGGGGTGGTCGCCGCCTCGGCCTGCGGGTCGGGCTGAACACCGGGGTGGTCCTCGCCGGCGTGCAGGCCCACCTCAGCTACACCGTCATCGGCGACACCGTGAACACCGCGGCGCGCCTGTCCGACGCCGCCGGGGTCGGTGCCGTGCTTGCTGGCCGCGAGACCGCGCTCGCCACCATGTCGGTCGCCTCGTGGCGGGCTCTGCCCCCGCTGCGCCTCAAGGGCAAGCGCGCGCCCGTCGCGGCCTACGAGCTGGTCGCCCTGCGTCCGACCTCAGCCACCCGGCTCGGCCTCGGCGACGCCGCCCCCCTCATCGGCCGGGAGGCCGAGCTGGGCCTGCTGGTCGGACGGATGCTGGAGGTCGCCGACCGCTCGTCCCCCCGCGCGGTGCTGCTCTTCGGTGACGCCGGCGTCGGCAAGACCCGGCTGGCCCAGGAGCTGGCCCGATTTGCCGGCGAACTGCCCGATGCGCGGGTGCTGTGGGGGCGTTGCGCTCCGTACGGCGAAGGTCGCGACCTGGCTGCGCTGGCGGAGATGGTGCGCACCGCCTGCGGGATCGACGAGGCCGACGACGTGGAGACGGCACGCAGCCGGGTGGCCCGGACCGTGGCCCGCCTCGAGCACCCGGCCTACTCAGGGGTCGTCCCGTCCGCCATGGCCGAGCGACTGCAGCTGCTGCTCGGGCTGGACCCCGAACCGGCCGGTCCCGAGATGGTCGCGCCCGGCGGCGGCGGCACGGGGGACCAGATGCGGCAGGCGGTCGCCGCCCTGCTTACCGCGCTCGGCCAGGACGGGCCGCTGCTCCTGGTGCTGGACGACCTGCACTGGGCCACCCCCGCGATGCTGTCGGGCCTGGTCGACGTGCTGGAGCAGACCACGAGCGGGGCCATGCTGCTCGGCGTCGGCCGGTCAGACCTTCTCGAGCTGCCGTCCTCCGCCTTGAGTGGACCCCCCTCGCTCGGACGGTGGTGGGAGGCGCTCGCGGACGTCGAGGTGCTGCCGCTGCTGCCGCTCGAGGAGTCGGCCACCGAACGGCTGCTGCGCGCCCACCTCGGCTCGCCCGACGACAGCATCGACCCGGCGGCGCGGGCCGCGCTCCTGAGCCGGGCTCAGGGCAACCCCTTCTTCCTGGCCGAGCTGCTCCACCTGCTGGTCGACCAGGGCACGCTGGTGCGCCAGGGCGACCGGTGGGTCCTCGCGGGGGAGCTGCCCGAGGAGTTCCTGCCCGCCGGGGTCCAGGCCGTGCTGGCCGCCCGCATCGACGGGCTGTCCGGTCCGGCGAAGGGCGTGCTCCGCGATGCGAGCGTCCTGGGGTTGCGCGTCACGTTGCCCGGGCTCGTCGCCGTCGGGCGGGCCAGCGGTCACGGGGATCCCGAGGTCGTGCGCGAAGCCGTCGGGACCCTCGTCGACCGGCGCCTGCTCGAGCCGGTCGTACACGAGGGCGGCACCGCTCCGGTCGGCGCCGCCGAGGGGAGCTTCCGGTTCGGGCACACCCTCGTGCGCGACGTCGCCTACGCTGGTCTGGCGAAGACCGAGCGCGCCCGCCGGCACGCCGCCGCCGCTGCCTTTCTCCAGGTCAGCTCGGCGCGTGCCATGGGGGCGATGGGATCGGCGGAGGTCGACACGACAGCGGCCGTGCAGGGTGAGCGGGCCGTACGCCTCGCCGTCGAGATGCGCCTGACACCAGGCGATGCCGCGTGGCGCGGCGTCGGCATCGCGTTCCCGGCGCTGGCCCGGCTCGGGCACCTCGCCCTCGGGCGCGACGACGACGAGCAGGCGGAGCGCCTGTTCGCGCGGGCCCTCGCGCTGCGCGAGAACAGGGCTGGCGCCGAGCTGCCGGCCGACCTCGTCGTCCCGGTGCAGGTCGGGCACGCCCGCGCGCTGTGCGGCCTGCACCGGCTGGACGAGGCCGAGGCCGAGCTCGCCCCGGCCCTGTCCGGCGAGGAGGAAGCCGTGCGCGCCGGAGCCCTCGTCGTGCTCGGGGACGTCCGCCGGCGCCGCGGACAGCCCTCCGGAGCCCGGCAGGCCTACGTCTCGGCCCTCGCTGCCGCCGGGCAGGCCGGCGTCGACCGGCTCTCGGGGGAGGCGCTGCGCCAGCTCGGTCTGCTCGACTTCGTCGACGGCCGGCTGCGCGATGCCGAGGAGAGCTTCCGGCAGGCGTACGCCCTGGCCGCGCAGGGGGGTGAGCTGCGCGGGGCGGGCTGGGCCCTGCAGCACCTGGCCTGGAGCGCCACGACCCGGGGTGACTACGACCTGGCGGACAGCACGCTCGAGCAGGCGGCCGAGGTGTTCAGCACCTTGGAGGACACCGGGGGCTTGTCGTGGGTCGCGGGCACCGAGGGACTGGTCCGCCTGCTCCAGGGGCGGTTCGCCGAGGCACGGGAGCTGGCTCGGTCTGTCCTGCCGCTGGGCGGTGCGGTCGGGGAGCGCTGGGGCGTGGCCGCGCTTCTGACCATCGAGGCACTGGCGGCGGCCGAGCTCGGCGACGTGGCCGCCGCCAGGTCCGCGTCCGAGCAGTCGTACCTGCGCTTCCGCGGGCTCAGCGACGGCTGGGGGCTGTCCCTGGCTCTGCTCGCGTCCGGGGTCGCCGCGCGGGAGGCGGGCGACTGCGACCGGGCGGTCGACCTGCTCGGTGGAGCCGTCCGGCTCGCCGAATCGGGTCCGCACCCGCTGTTCGGCGGCCTTGCCCTGGTCGCCGAGGGCCATGCGCACCTGGACCGGGGCGACCTGGCAAGCGCCGAGTCGTCCGCCCTGCGCGCCTCCGGGCGGCTCACGGGCCTGGACCTCTCGCCGCAGGCCGCGCTCGGGGCCCAGCTGCTCCTGGCCGAGGTCCAGCGGGCCCGGGGCGACCTGCCCGGAGCCCTGGCCCGGATCGAAGCTGCCCTTCGCAAGGCGGACCGGTCCAGCCTGCTGTTCTCTCGTCGGCTGGCCCTGGCGCACAGCTCGGGCATCCTGCTCGAGCTGGGTCGGACCGCCGACGCAGTGGCCGCCGCCAGGGAGGCCCTTGGGACGCCCGGCGAGGACGTGCGGTCGCGCGAACTGTCCCAGCAGGCCCTCGACGCGGCCCTGCTGGCAGACGGCCAGTCCGGCTAGCGGGCGCGGCGCGCCAGGCGCTCGGCGTCGAGGATGGTCACGGCTCGTGAGTCGACGCGCATCCACCCGCGGGCGGCGAAGTCGGCCAGCGCCTTGTTGACGGTCTCGCGTGAGGCGCCGACGAGCTGCGCCAGCTCCTCTTGGGTCAGGTCGTGGTGGACCCGTACTCCGTCGGGCTCCTGCGTGCCGAAGCGGTCGGCGAGGCCGAGCAGAGCCTTGGCCACGCGTCCGGGGACGTCGGTGAAGATCAGGTCAGCCAGCGCGTCGTTGGTCCGCCGCAGGCGCCTCGCCAGCACCCGCAGGAGCTGCTCGGCGATCTCGGGCCGGTCGGTGATCCACGGCCGCAACGACGTGTGAGCCAGCGAGGCCAGGGACGCGTCCGTCAGCACCGTGGCCGTGGCCGTGCGCGGGCCGGGATCGAACAGCGACAGCTCGCCGAACATGTCTGACGGGCCCATGACCGACAGCATGTTCTCCCGGCCGTCGGCGGCCTTACGACCGACCTTCACCTTGCCCGAGAGGACGATGTAGAGGGTGTCGCCCTGCTCGCCCTCCTGGAACACCGTCTCGCCCCGGCTGAAGTCGCCGAACTGGAGGGCCGAGGAGAGCGCCTCACGCGCCTCCGGCGCTACTCCTTGGAAGAGCCCTGCTCGCGCAAGGACGTCACTACCGCTCACTGCGCTGTCCACTGTTGACTCTCTTTCGCCCGGTTCTCGCCGGGGAGTGTCGCACGGGGATCACCGCGGGCGCCCCGGAAGCAGGCGACTGAGCCGCCGTCGTCGCCAGTAGCGCTCGAGCGCCGGCGCGAAACCCTCGCTCACGTAGGTCTCTACCTCGTCGGGGCGGGCGGTGTCGAGGAAGGACTGCAGCTGCTCGCTGACCGAGTCGACGCGCAGGGGGCGCTCCACGCGTTCCATGCAGAGCATGAGCGCAAGCAGCAGGAACGGCAGGAGGAGCGCGAGGAGCAGGAGAGGCGTGGCGTTCATCACGGGACAATCGTCCTCCTGTCCGCCCGGCTCGTCCCCGCCGGGTCAGGCACCGACCCGGCGGCCCGGTTCGCGGGGCAATGCGGTGAGGCACAGGTCCGGCTGCTCGCGGTAGCGAGCGATCAGCTCCCCGGTCGAGTCGCCGATCCGCTTGTGCAGAGCCTTGCGGTACTCCGAGAGCTGCACCTCGGCCGCGTGGAGCTCCTCGGCGAAGGCGTTCCGGCCGACCTCGTCGTCCGCCGCCACCTGCCGCTCCCACAGCTCGGCGAGGCTCGGCAGAGGCGGGATGTCGTCGACCTGGAGCACCTGCACCAGCGCCCGACGGCCAGAGTCGACGCGGTCCGACGTGAGCACCGGGCGCAACCGGTCGGTGTCGAGCTCGCGGCTGCCCGCACCCGCCATCACGACGTCCAGTCGGGCCTGCAGGATGCGACGCCAGTACGAGACGTTGTTCTCCTCGGCCGTCAACGCCGTGCGGTAGCGCCGCAGCGCGTCGACGCTCAGGTGCCCGTAGACCTCGCTGCGACGGGGCACCGGCCGTGGCCCGCTCCGACGGCCCTGGTTGCTCTGGGGGTTCTGGCTGCTCTGGGCGCTCTGGGCGCTCTGGGCGGTGCCGCGCGGTGCCGGCGGACCGGGCGTGCGGGAGCCTGTCCGCGGGGCGATCTGTCCCGCTGGCGCGGCCTGCGTCGTCATGCTGCCTCCGTCAGGCAGTCACGCTCTGTGACCGTCCTTCTGTGGCTCGTCAGGGACCCCGATCTCCTTGAGGGACGTCACCCACCCGGCGCAACCGCGGCTTGCTGAGCAGGCCAGTTGCAGCAGGGTCGTCGTAGTCTGATCGCCATGGCAGGAGAGGCGGAGCCGAGTCGGCTCGCGCTGGTCCGGCGAGCGCGCAGGACGGCCCGCGAGCTCGCGGTCCTCCACCCTGACGCCCACTGCGAGCTGGACTTCACGACCCCGCTCGAGCTGGCGGTCGCCACGATCCTGTCGGCCCAGTGCACCGACAAGAGGGTCAACGAGGTCACCCCTGCGCTGTTCGCGCGCTACCCGACCGCGCAGGCGTACGCCACTGCCGACCGTCTCGAGGTCGAGGACCTGATCCGTCCGACCGGGTTCTTCCGCAACAAGACGACGAGCCTGATCGGTCTGGGCGCGGCCCTCGTCGAGCACCACGAGGGGGAGGTGCCGGCGACGCTCGAGGCGCTGGTGACCTTGCCGGGCATCGGGCGCAAGACGGCGAACGTCGTCTTGGGAGACGCCTTCGGCGTTCCGGGGCTGACCGTGGACACGCACTTCGGCCGGCTGGTCCGTCGCTTCGGCTGGACCGCTTCCGACGACCCGGTCAAGGTCGAGGCCGCCGTCGCTGAGCTGCTTCCCCGGTCGCAGTGGACGCTGTTCAGCCACCGGGTCATCTTCCACGGCCGCCGGGTCTGCCACGCCCGCAAGCCGGCCTGCGGTGCCTGTGGGGTCGCGGCGCTGTGCCCGTCGTACGGTCTCGGCCCGACCGACCCGGTCGTGGCTGCCGCCCTGGTCAAGGGGCCAGCAGCGGTGACCTCCGGGGCTGGATCCGACGTGGGGGAGCCGACGTGAGGGAGCCGACGTGAGGCGCAGCCAGTGGGCAGCGCTCGCCGGGGTGGTCGTGCTGCTCGTGACGGCCTTCGCCGTGGGTCAGCGGGGGGACGGCGAGCGTGCTCCGGACGACGCCGATGCTCAGCTGGCGCAGCTGCGGGCCTCCGCGTCACTGCTCCCGTGTCCGGCTGGCGGGCTGGGCCCGGACCTCCCCGAGGTGTCGCTCCCTTGCCTCGCCGGCGGCCCGGCGGCCCCGCTGCGCGGAGCGGTGGGTGGCCCCACGCTCGTCAACGTCTGGGGCACCTGGTGCGCGCCCTGCGTCGACGAGGTGCCCGACCTGGTCGCCTTCGCCCGCAAGGCCGAGGGACGGGTCGCCGTCCTGGGCGTCCTCACGCAGGACACCGAGCGCAACGGCCTCGCCTTCGCCGACCAGTTCGACATGCACTACCCGCAGCTCATCGACGACGACAAGGTGGTCCTGTCGAGGTACGGCGCAGGCGCACCCCTGACCCTGTTCCTCGACTCCCGGGGGACGGTCGTGCACGTCGAGTCGGGAGCCATGGACTCCCTGTCAGAGATCGAGCAGCTGGTCGCCACCCATCTCGGGGTGCGGCTGTGACCGTGCCGGACGTCCCGGCCTGGCTGGTCCAGCTGCACGAGGCCCTGCCCGGCGTACGCGCTGAGCAGCTGAGCCGCTTCCAGCCGCCGGAGTCGGGGGGGCGGCACTCGGCGGTGCTCGTGCTGTTCGGTGAGGACGCGCTCGGTCCGGACGTCCTGCTCATCGAGCGGGCCCACACGATGCGCTCCCACGCCGGTCAGCCGGCCTTCCCAGGCGGCGCCCTCGACCCGGAGGACGGTGACCCCGCGTCGACCGGACCCGTCACGGCGGCCTTGCGCGAGGCTCGTGAGGAGGTCGGGCTGGACCCCGCCGCCGTCGAGGTGCTCGGGGTGCTGCCCGCGCTGTGGCTGCCGCCGTCCGGGTTCGTGGTCCACCCGGTGATCGCCTGGTGGCGCGAACCTCATCCCGTGGGAGTCGTCGACGCCGCGGAGGTTGCTGCTGTCGTGCGCGTGCCGCTGTCCGAGCTGGTCGATCCGGCGTCCCGCGTGCAGGTCTCGCACCCGAGCGGCTACGTCGGGCCCGCGTTCGAGGTGCGCGACCTGCTGGTCTGGGGCTTCACGGCCGGAGTCCTCGACCGCTTGCTGGCACTCGGTGGCTGGGCCCGGCCCTGGGACCGCAGCCGACTGCGACCGCTGGATCCGCAGGCGTTGGCCCTTGCTCAGCGGGGGGCGACCTTCCCGGCTGGTCTGCCGGACCTTCCTCCGATGGGCCTCCCCGGGGCTGGACGTCCTGGGGCGGGGGAAGCGCCTGACAGCTCCGCGTCGTAGGTTCCGGATGTGCCCGGAGACCTGCTCGATGTCGTGCTGGTCGTCGCAGCGGTGCTGTTCGCGATCTCGGGCTACCGGCAGGGCCTGGTCGTCGGGTTGCTCAGCTTCGTCGGCTTCCTCGGCGGCGGGGTCCTCGGCGCGAGGATCGCGCCCAGCATCGCCGACACGGCCCTGTTCGAGCGCTTCCCCCGAGCCGTCGTCGGCCTGGGCATCGTGTTCGTGCTTGCCAGCGCCGGACAGGTCCTGGCCAGCCTCGTGGGCACCTCCCTGCGGCGGCGGGTGACCTGGAAGGCGGCGCGCAGCGCTGACGCCGCCGGCGGCGCCCTGGTGAGCGTCGTGGGCCTGCTGCTCGTCGCCTGGCTGGTCGGACGAGCCGCCGCCTCGGCGCCCTACCCGACGGTCGCCGCCCAGGTGCGCAACTCGGTCATCATCGGTGCCGTCGACGGGGCGGTCCCGGACAGCGGGCGTCGTTTCTTCAGCTCCTTCCGCGACCTCATCGACGAGCGCGGCTTCCCCGAGGTCTTCGAGGACCTCCGTCCCCAGGATGCGGACGTCGACGCGCCGGACCCCGCCCTCGCCGCGAGCGAGATCGTGGCCGCGGTCAGGCCGAGCGTGCTGAAGATCACCGGCCTGGCCGAGTGCCGCAAGCGCGTGGAGGGGTCGGGTTTCGTCTACGCCCGCGGGCGGGTCATGACGAACGCCCACGTCGTGGCCGGCGTCGACGAGCCGCAGGTGGAGGTGGGTTCACGCAAGCTCCCGGCCCGGGTCGTGCTGTTCGACCCGGCCCGTGACGTCGCCGTGCTCGCCGTCGACGGGCTGGACCGGCCGGCCCTCGCCTTCGCCCCTGCGAAAGCCCGCGCAGGGGCGGGGGCCATCGTCGTCGGCTATCCAAAGGACGGTCCGTACCGCCCGGACGCCGCGCGCATCGTGGGCAGCCAGGACGCTCGCGGACCCGACATCTACCAGGAGGAGATCGGGGTCCGGGAGATCTACACGCTGCGAGGTCTGGTCCGACCGGGCAACTCGGGCGGCCCGCTCATCGACCCGCAGGGACGGGTCCTCGGAGTCGTGTTCGCCGCCGCCGCGGACGACCCCTCGATCGGCTACGCCCTCACGGCGCAGGAGGTCTCGGCACCTGCTGCGCAGGGGGCCGAGGCGACCGAGACCGTGAGCAGTCGCACCTGCGACTGAGCAGTCGGGACGACCTGCTTGCTGTACGCTTGCTGCAGCAAGCGCCTGACAGAGCCGACCCGACTGAGCGTGACCCGACTGAGCGTGACCCGACTGAGCGTGACCCGACTGAGCGTGACCCGACTGAGCGTGACCCGACTGAGCGTGACCCGACTGAGCGTGACCCGACTGAGCGTGAGAGGTGCCGGATGAACCGTTCCACCACCCGTGTCTCGGTTTCGCGCCGCATCGGCGCAGACCCCACGAGCACCGCCCTGCTGCTGGCCGGTCCTTCTGCCGTCGACCTCTGGCCCGGCGTCGAGCGCGTGGCGCGCGTCGACGGCCGCATCCTCGTCGCGGCGCACCTCGACCCCGCCGCGCCCCGCCCCGCTGAGATCGCCGTCTCGGCGCGTCCGCCCAAGCGCACCCCGACCTCGTTCGTGACGACGTTCACCTGGACCGGTCCGGACCTGCCCGTGACCTCCGGCACCCTCACCCTGAACTACGTCCCTGCAGTGGAGGGAGTGCCTCACGCGCAGGCCCAGCTCGTCCTGGAGGCTGAGGGCATCGAGGACAGCTCGCTGGACGTCCTGGCCCTGACCACGATGGCCGAGGGCTTCCTGGCCAACCTGGCCTGCGCTGCGGAGGCCCGCCGAGCGGCCTGATCCGGCGGGGCTCTGCCGGTGGAGACCTCTCCGCGGGACGTGCGGGCGTGTCCCGCGGGCAGCGCTCCATCGGCGCTCCAGGTCAGTTCACGACCTGCGGGACGGTCCGGGCTCGTCGGTCACACCACGACCGCAGGTCCGTCGCATCCGTGCTCGACGGCGTCGGCCCGGGCCAGGGCCTGCCGCGAGACGGCCGCGACATCGACGTCGTAGGCAGGGCCGGCGTAGTCGCCGAGCCGACCCGCACCCCGCCGGAGCAGCCGGACGCCGCCGATCGCGTTGTCCCGCTGCAGGTGGGTCAGCCCGACGCAGACCTGGGCGAGCCCCTGCCACAGGTCGCGCTCGGCGGGCGGAGCCCGCTTCCACCGGGCCTCCAGCACGTCGTGGGCGAAGAACGGTCGGCCGTCCTGCAGCAGGCGGCGGGCCAGCTCGAGGGCCTCGCTCGGTGGGAGGGCCTGCTCGGGCACCGGCTCGACAGCGAGCGGCGACCCCGCAGGGACCGGGCGTCCGGCTGCGTCCCGCGGGCGCTCGGCCACCTCAGCCCCGCGCGTGGTCAAGGATGGCGGCCGAGACCAGGTCCGGGGCTTCCTGCGCGGGGAAGTGCCCGACGTCCGGCAGGATCGTCAGCGCGTAGGGGGCGTGCACCCAGTCGCCCGAGCCTTGGGCCGTCTCGGGCAGCAGGCAGCTGTCGAGCGCTCCGTGCAGCTGGAGCGTCGGCGCGCCCACGCCGCGCTCGAGCAGGGTCAGGAAGCGGAGCCCGCTCGGCCTCGTCCGGGACCGCACCGCCCAGCGGTACCACTCCAGGGCGCAGTGGGCTGCGCCCTGGACCTGCATCGCCTCCCGGCACCGGGCCTCGGTCTCGGCGTCGGGGAAGCCCGGCCCACCCCACCGGCGCAGGAGGTCGCCGACGTAGGCCCCTCCGTCGCGCCTGAGCTTGGCCTCCGGTGCCCGGGGCAGCTGGAAGAAGCCGATGTACGACGAGGCCGAGAGCTGGCGCCGATCGCTCGCGACGGCTCGGCGCAGCCTCAGCGGGTGCGGCATGGACACCACGACCAGCTTGCGCACCACCCGCGGGTGCAGCGTCGCGACGGTCCACGCCAGGACCCCTCCCCAGTCCTGACCGACGACGACGGCGTCGCGGGCGCCCAGCGCTCGGATCATGCCGGCGACGTCCGAGGAAAGCGTGTAGGCGTCGTAGCCGCGAGGCGGCTTGTCGGAGGCGCCGTAGCCGCGCAGGTCAGGGGCGACCGCGCGGAAGCCGGCCTCCCCGAGGGCGACGAGCTGGTGTCGCCATGACCACCAGAACTCCGGGAAGCCGTGGAGCAGCAGCACGAGCGGGCCGTCCACCGGACCGCACTCCGCGACGTGGAAGCGCGCACCGTTGGCCGTGACCTCGCGATGGGTCCAGGGCCCGTCCACGAGGACGACGGACTCCTCGACTGGCGGCATGCGCCGAGCGTGCCACAACGCGTCCCCAGCGGATCAGGGCGTGCGGATCAGGACGTACGGGTGGGGTGCTTCGCCCAGGCGATGTCGTCCTTGACCGTCTCGATGGTCTTCTCCGGAGGACCGACCTGGGCCAGCTGCTTCTTGCCGAGCAGGGCCAGGACCCCCGCGCCCACGAGGTAGAGCACACCGACGATCAGGAAGCCCCATCCGACCGAGATGTCGAGCAGGCCGGCGATCCCGTAGGCCAGGGCGATCGAGAGGAACAGGGCGCCGAGCAGCCCGAGGACCCCCGCCCCGCTGAACAGGCCCGCCCCCTTGCCCGCCTTGGCGATGTCGCGCTTGAGCTCGGCCTTGGCCAGCTCGACCTCCTGCCGGAGCAGAGCCGACAGGTCCTTCGTCGCGCTGGCCACGAGCTCGCCGAGACTGCGGTCCGAGGAGACCGGCTCCAGGGGGACGCTCACGCAGACGCCCCGTTGTCGTCGGAGGGGCTGTCGTTGGAGGGGGCGGCGGGGTCCGCGCCGGCGTCGGTCTGCTCACCGGTGCCGCTCGGTCCGGGGGCGCCCGAGACCACGTGCGTCTCGTCGCTGTCACGGGGGGTACCCCCGTCGGCCTCCTGGCCTGCCTGCTCGCTCACTGGTCCTCCGATGACGACGTCGCGGCGTGCGTGGTGCCCGCCGACGCCCCGGTGCCTACCCGAGGTCCGGCCGATCACACAGCCGTCCCCACCGGGTCCGACCGGTCAGGTGACCTTGCTGACCACGCACCGGTTGCGCCCGCCGGTCTTGGCGGCGTAGAGGTTCGCGTCGGCGACCTGCAGCAGGCTCTCGTCGCGGTCGAGCGGCGCGCCGTCGCCGTCGGTCGCCCCGCCGACGCTGACGGTGATCTGCAGCGTCAGGTCGGGCAGCTCGACGGGCGACTCGCCGACCGCGCCCCGGAGCCGCTCTGCGAGGGTGTCCCCGCCGAGCGCATCGGTCTGCGGGGCGAGGACGAGGAACTCCTCGCCGCCCCAGCGGCCGACGACGTCCTCGTCACGCACCGCCCCGGACAACCGGGCCGCCACCTGCTGCAGGACGGCGTCGCCGGCCGGGTGCCCGGCGGTGTCGTTGACCCGCTTGAAGTGGTCGACGTCGACGATGAGCACGGTCAACGGCGTGCCGTGACGGCGGCTCGACGACCGGAACTGGTGGAGCTGCTCGTCGAGGTGCCGCCGGTTGTAGAGGCCGGTGAGGTGGTCGGTCCTCGAGACGCGGTCCAGCTCCTCGGTGCGCCGTCGCAGCTCCGCCCGCAGACCCGAGACCTGGACAGCGGCGCCGACCCGGGCCAGCAGCTCGGAGGTCTGGGGCGGCTTGCACAGGTAGTCCTGAGCGCCGAGCCGCAGGGCCTCCACCACGTCGCCGCCCTCGCTGCGGCCGGTGAGGAACACGACCGGGAGCTCTGCGGTGGCCGGGTCGCCCTTGAGGGCGCTGATGGCGCCGAAGCCGTCGAGCACCGGCATCTCGACGTCGAGCAGCACCACGTCGACGCCGCCGCCTGCTGCGGTGGTGATCGCCTCCTGGCCGTCGACGGCCTCGAGCACCGCGTAGCCGGCGGCCTCGAGCTCGAAGCGCACCAGCGCCCGCACGGTGGCGCTGTCGTCGGCCACGAGCACGGTCGCGAGCGGCCGTGCGTCTGTGCCGCCTGGCTCGGTCACCGGGGCAGGGTAACCGGGCAGCCCGGTAGGCTGCTCCGCGGTGCGCCGGGAAGTCTGGTCGGCGGCCCCGACGCGGCTCGCGAGCTCTCGGGGTCCTCTGCTCCGCCGACCCTGGAGGCCGCGTGCTCGCGCTGCTTGCCCTGCACGCCGCGCTGGCCGCGCTCGGCCCTGCGGTCGCGCGACGGTGGGGCCGCCGGGTCTTCCTGCTCATGGCGCTCGCCCCGGCCGTCACCGCCGGATGGGCCGCCTCGCAGGCCGCCGCGGTGGTGAACGGCCGGCCGGTCCGTGAGACCACCGCATGGGTCCCGGGGCTCGGCCTGACGCTCGACCTGCGCCTCGACGCGCTCGCCCTTCTGATGGTGTCGCTGGTGGCGGGGGTCGGGACGCTCGTGCTGCTCTACTGCGCCCGCTACTTCCCGGCCGACCGGCCGGGGCTCGGCCGGTTCGCCGGTGTCCTCACCGCCTTCGCCGGAGCGATGCTCGGCCTGGTGCTGGCCGACGACCTCATCCTGCTGTACGTCTTCTGGGAGCTCACCAGCGTCACCTCGTTCCTGCTGATCGGCTTCGACGACGAGGACGCCGAGAGCCGCCGGGCTGCCCAGCAGGCGCTGCTGGTGACCGCTCTCGGGGGGCTCGTCATGCTCGCCGGCTTCGTCCTGCTGGCGCAGGAAGCCGGCACCGCGTCGTTGTCGGCGCTGCTGGCCGACCCTCCGACGGGGGGCAGCGTCCCGGTGGCCCTGCTCCTCGTGCTGGTCGGCGCGTTCACCAAGAGCGCCCAGGTGCCGTTCCACCCCTGGCTGCCCAGCGCGATGGCCGCACCCACACCGGTGTCGGCCTACCTGCACGCGGCGGCGATGGTCAAGGCAGGCGTCTACCTCGTCGCTCGGCTGGCGCCCGCGTTCGCCGTCGTCGGGCTCTGGCGGCCGCTGGTGCTGGGCTTCGGGCTCGCCACCATGCTGGTCGGCGGCTGGCGGGCGCTGCGGCAGAGCGACCTCAAGCGGTTGCTCGCCTTCGGCACGGTCAGCCAGCTGGGCTTCCTCATGGTCCTGCTGGGCGCCGGCACCCGCGAGGCCGCGCTGGCGGGCGCCGCCCTGCTGCTGGCGCACGGGCTGTTCAAGTCGACCCTGTTCCTGTCGGTCGGGGTCGTCGACCACGCCACGGGCACCCGCAACCTGCGCGAGCTGTCGGGCGTGGGGCGGCGGCTCCCGGTGCTCGCCGTCGCCTCTGGTCTGGCTGCCCTGTCGATGGCCGGCGTGCCGCCGCTGCTGGGCTTCGTGTCGAAGGAAGCGGCCTACGAGGCGTTCCTGCACGGGACGGCTGCGGACCAGGCCGTGTTCGTCGGCCTGTTCCTGGGCTCGGTGCTGACCGCCGCCTACAGCGCCCGCTTCGTGTGGGGCGCCTTCGCCACCAAGCCCGGCCTCGAGCTGACCGAGGTGCACGCGCCCCCGTTCGGCCTCCTCGCGCCGGTGGTCGTGTTGGCTGCCGCCGGCCTCGTACTCGGGCTCGCTCCCTCACTGGCTGACCCGCTGGTGCAGGCCTACGCCGCGTCCTACGGCGGCCCCGAGCCCGAGCACCTCGCCCTGTGGCACGGCCCGACCGCGGCGCTGGCCCTGTCGGTGCTCACCCTGGCGGCCGGGGCCGTGCTGTGGCGGCTGCGTGAGCCGGTGCGGCTGCTGCAGCGGCGGGCCACCGTGCTGCTCAGCCGGGTCGACGCCGACCGCTCGTACGCCCGGGTGCTCGACGGGGTGGACCTGGCGGCGCGCAGCACCACGGCGGTGTCCCAGTCCGGCTCGCTCCCGGTCTACCTCGGCACGGTGCTGATGACCCTGGTGCTGCTGCCCGGCACAGCGCTGCTGGCCACGACCCGGCTCAGCGACGACCTCACCGCCTACGACCGCCCGTTGCAGGTCGTCGTCGCCGTCGTCATCATGGTCGCAGCCCTCGCGGCCGCACGTGCCCGCCGCCGCTTCACCGCCGTGCTGCACCTCGGGGCGGTCGGCTACGGCGTCGCGGTGCTCTTCGTGCTGCACGGCGGCCCCGACCTCGCGCTCACGCAGTTCCTCGTCGAGACGCTGGCCATCGTCATCTTCGTCTTCGTGCTGCGTCGCCTTCCGTCCACGTTCGTCCGGCGTCCGGCGCGGCTGAGCCAGGTCGTGCGCCTGGCGGTGTCCGCAGCGGTCGGTCTGTTCGTCACCGCGGGGGTGCTCATCAGCGGCCAGGCCCGCACGGCGCCGCCCGCGTCACAGGCCTACCTCGACCAGGCGCTGCCCGGGGGTGGCGGGCGCAACGTCGTCAACGTCGTGCTCGTCGACTTCCGCGGCTTCGACACCCTCGGCGAGGTCACCGTGCTCGCCGTCGCCGCCATGGGCATCGCCAGCCTGGTGCTCGCCGGTCGTGGCCGCGCCGGCAAGCAGGGCGCCGGCGAGACAGCGCTGACCGCGGTCGGCGGCCAGGCGCTGGACGAGCCCGGTACGCCGGCGCCCGAGGTCGTCCGATGACCCCGCCCGATGCACTCGGCGGGCGCCCGGTCGACAGCGGCGCACCCCCGAGGCTGCCCGGCGCCGACGAGATCGACCCCGTACGCCGCTCGGTCGTGCTCGAGACCGTCGTGCGGCTGGTGTTCCACACCGTCCTCGTCTTCTCGCTGTACCTGCTGTTCGCCGGCCACAACTCGGCCGGCGGGGGCTTCGTCGGCGGCCTCGTCGCCGGGTGCGCGTTCGTGCTGCGCTACATCGCCGGCGGCCGGGGCGCGCTGCGCGACGCGGTCCCGGTCGACCCGAGCCTGCCGCTGGGGCTGGGCCTGGTGCTCGCAGCCGGCACCGGCGTGGCAGCGCTGCTCCTGGGCGGCCAGTTCCTCGAGAGCGGCAAGCTGGCGCTCGAGGTCCCGGTGCTCGGTGCGGTCAAGGCGACCAGCGCGCTGCCCTTCGACACCGGCGTCTACCTGGTCGTCGTCGGGCTGGTGCTCGGGCTGCTGAGCACGCTCGGGGCGGAGGCCGAGCGGTGACCGGCAACCTCACCCTCGCCCTGCTGGTCGGCGTGCTCTACAGCGTCGGCACCTACCTGCTGCTGCAGCGGACGCTGACCCGCGTCGTCGTCGGCCTGGGGCTGCTGTCGCACGGCGCGAACCTGCTGCTCCTGCAGGCCGGAGGGCCTCCGGGGCTGGCGCCGTTCGCGACCAAGGAGGGCGCCGGGGTCGTCGTCACCTCCGCAGGCCAGGGCACGGCCGACCCGCTGCCGCAGGCGATGGTGCTCACCGCGATCGTCATCACCTTCGGCGTGACCGCCTTCTTGCTCGCCATGGCCTACCGGTCCTGGGTGCTGACAGGTGACGACGAGGTGCGTGACGACGTCGAGGACGCGAGGGTCGCCCGTGAGCGCCCGCAGGAGCACGTGCACGTCGATCCCGAGGCCGAGCTGTGATGCGCGTCCTGGTGCCGCTGCCCGTGGTGCTCCCGCTGTTGGCGGCCGGGGTGTCGGTGCTGCTCTCGCGCTACCAGCGGGTGCAGCGCGCGTTGTCGGTGCTCACGCTCGCCACGGTCGTCGTCGTGGCCGCGGTGCTGCTGTCGGAGGCCGACTCGTCCGGTCCTGCGGTGGTGCAGCTCGGCGGATGGGCTGCGCCTGCGGGCATCTCGCTCGTCGCCGACCGCCTCTCGACCCTGTTGCTTGTCGTCTCGGCGTCGGTGCTGCTGGTGGTGCTGCTCTACGCGATCGGCCAGGGGGCCGCCGACGGGCGACGGTCGACGCTCGCGGTGTTCCACCCGTGCTACCTGGTGCTGGGCGCCGGCATCGCCATGGCGTTCCTGACCGGAGACCTGTTCAACCTGTTCGTCGCGTTCGAGGTGATGCTGGTCGCGTCGTACGTCCTCATCACCCTCGACGGCGGCGCGGCGCAGGTGCGTGCCGGCATGACCTACGTGGTGGTGAGCCTGCTCGCCTCGGTGCTGTTCGTGACGGCGATCGGGCTCGTCTACGCCGCGACCGGCACGGTCAACATGGCCGACGCGGCCGTGCGCCTGCAGGACGTGCCGGACGGGGTGCGCCTGGCCCTCGGGCTCACCCTGCTGGTGGTCTTCGGCATCAAGGCGGCCATCTTCCCGCTGTTCTCGTGGCTGCCCGACAGCTACCCCACGGCGCCGTCACCGGTCACCGCCGTGTTCGCTGGCCTGCTGACCAAGGTGGGGGTCTACGCGATCCTGCGCACCCAGACGCTGCTGTTCCCCGACTCCGACGCTGCGGGCGACGTCCTGCTGGTGCTGGCGGTGCTCACCATGGTGGTCGGCATCCTGGGTGCCCTGGTGCAGGACGACCTGAAGCGGCTGCTGTCGTTCACGATCGTCAGCCACATCGGCTACATGCTGCTCGGCCTGGGGCTGGCCTCGACGGCCGGGCTCGCCGGGGCGATCCTCTACACCGTCCACCACATCGTGGTGCAGACGACGCTGTTCCTCGTGGCGGGCCTGATCGAGCGGCGCGAGGGCACGTCGTCGCTGGCCCGCAGCGGAGGGCTGCAGCACGTCGCCCCTGTCCTGGCGGTGCTCTACCTGCTGCCGGCGCTGTCTCTCGCGGGCATCCCGCCGTTCTCCGGCTTCCTCGCCAAGCTGGGGCTGGTGCAGGCCGGGACCGCCGACGGCGGCGTGCTGGCGCTGGTCGCGGTCGGGGCGGCGCTCGCCACGAGCTTGCTGACGCTGTACGCCATGGCCAAGGTGTGGATGACCGTCTTCTGGGGCGAGGTGGCCGAGGTGGTGGCCGACCAGGACACCGAGGACGCGCTCGACCTCGGCACCGCCCGGACGCCCGCGCTCATGACGGCGACCGCGGCGCTGGCAGTCGCCGGTGGACTGGCGATCACCGCGATCGCCGGTCCGCTGTACGGGCTGTCGAGCCGTGCGGCTGAGGACCTCTCCACTCCGTCGCGCTACGTCGAGGCGGTGCTGCGGTGACCGCCGGGGCCGGCCGGCTGGCCATGGGCGCCTGGCTCGTCGTGGTGTGGGTGCTGCTGTGGGGGTCGGTCACCCCGGCGAACGTGCTCGGCGGGCTGGCGGTCGGGCTGGTGCTGCTCGTGCTGCTTCCGCTTCCGGCCGTGGCGTCACCGGGCATCGTGCGACCGCTCGCCCTCCTGCGCTTCGTGGGCTTCTTCGTCGTCGACCTGGTGCGCTCGTCGCTGGAGGTGGCGGCCCTGGTGCTGCGTCCACGCCTGCGGCTGCACTCGGCGGTGGTAGCAGTCCAGGTCCGCGGCGCGTCAGACCAGCTGCTCACCCTTCTGGCCAACGCCATCTCGCTCACCCCGGGCACGCTGACGCTCGAGGTCGACCGGCCGCGCTCGACGCTCTACGTGCACGTGATCGACGTCGGCGAGGGGCCCGGCGGCGTTGAGCAGGCGCGCGCCGAGATGCTCCACCTGGAGCGGCTCGCGATCCTCGCCGTGGGGTCGGCCGGGTGCCGGCGCTCGCTGGGCGAGGCCGAGTCGGGGACGCGCTCGTGAGCAGTGTCGTCGTCGGGCTCTGCTTCGGCGGGCTGTCGCTTGCCGCGCTGCTGACGATGGTGCGCCTGGTGCGCGGCCCGTCGGTGCCCGACCGGATCGTGGCGCTCGACCTGCTGCTGCAGATCGTCGTCGCCGGCATCGCTGTGGCGGCGGCTGTGACGCGCGACGGCACCTACCTCGCGGTGCTCGTCGCCGTCGCCCTGCTCGGGTTCGTCGGCACCATCACCGTCGGCCGCTTCGTGGAACGGCGCGGCTCGTGAGCGCCGTGCTCGACGTGGTCAGCGCGGTGCTGCTGCTGTCGGGCGTCCTGCTCGCCGTGGTCGCGGGGCTCGGCCTCGTCCGGCTGCCGGACGTGTTCAGCCGGATGCACGCCGCCACCAAGCCGGCCACGCTCGGCCTGCTGCTCATCCTCGTCGGCGCCGCGCTGCGGGTCGAGGACGGTGGCGACGCAGCGGCCCTGCTGCTGGTGGGGGCCTTTCAGTTCCTCACCGTGCCGGTCGGGGCGCACATCATCGGGCGCTCGGCGTACCGGGCGGGTGCGGCGCGGGAGGGTCTCGTGGTCGACGAGCTGGCGGACCGGGACGTGGAGTGAGGTCCGCCGGGGGCGCGGGGTGGGCCCTCGTCCAGGCTGGTCCATCTGGTCAGCGCAGACGTCGAAAGGGTCCTCCGAACAACGCCGGAATGTTCGCGAGAGCATCGCTGCCATGAGCAGGGACCGACCGCGTGTGCCGATGAGCGCAGGTGTCGCCGCCACGCGTCGGTCGTTGAGCAGGTTCGGCTCGAACAGGCCGGCAGTTCAAGGCTGTGTGTGCCGCTGTACACCAGCGATGAACGTTCGGGCGGCGATGCGTATTACAGACGGTTGACGCGTATGACGTCTTGGGGCAGCATGGACGAGTGACAACCAGCGAGGGGGACTACAAGGGCGTGGCATACGGCGACCTCACGTTCGACGACGTTGATTCGGTCCCAGGTCGGCGATCACGACCCGAGCCGTCGGAGCGCGCGCAAAGGCCCTCAGGAGAAGGACGTCCTGACACGCTGGGCCGACGAGGCGGTCCGCGATGAACGGCGTTGGATCCGCAGTGCAGGCAGTCGCAGCGGGGTGCCCGCCAAGGTCACCGGCTACAGCCCCAGCGGGGGGTTCGTGATCACCGTGATCGTGGCGCCGAAGGACCACCCGCCTACCTGGCGCTGGTGGGGAGCGACCGCCTACGAGGCGAAAAAGAGCGAGCGCGAGACCTACGAGAGTGAGCAGTCATGAGCGAGGACGTCCGGGCGATGCTCGCCCGTGAAGCAGAGGAAGCCGAAGCCGCAGCCGAGGCTGAGGAGCGGGGGGAGGCGCCGCCGCGCCCGGGACAGCGGGCCCGCCGGTCCAAAGACGCGTCTCAGGTCTACAGCCTCCGGCTGCCCGCAGAAGCGATCGCGCAGCTCAAGTCGCTGGGGAAGCAGCTGGACGAGGCTCCAACGGCGCTGCTGCGCCGCTTCGTGCTGGAGCGACTCGCGCAGGAAGCGGCCCGGGCCCAGCGCCAGGCCGACCCGCTGGCCGCTGCCGTGGAGGAGCTTCTGCCGCTCCTGCGTGCCCGCCTGACCGAGGCCGGCGCGCAAGTTCTCCAGCCCGCCCGGGCGCCCGCTGCGACCCAGCCGCCCGACTACCCACGGGAGGTCAACATCGGCGGTTCGCGCCGAGCCTCGGCGAGTACGCGCCGACTGACGCTCGCTGGCGAGACAGCATGACGCGCTACATGCCCCTGCTCAAGGCGCGGCAGGGCGAGCTCTTCGCGCTCGCCGACCTACAACTTGCCACGCGGCGGGGCGTCCTGCCGCTGCTCGATGTCGTGCCGAGCGATGCCGCTGACCCGGAGAGCGTCAAGGATTCCTGTCGGAAGACCGTCGAGCGCCTCGCGAAGGCGTGGACCGATCCTGTCCTGCTCGACGGGGGGCTGCTCGACCTCACGCTCGACCTTGGTGGCGCGCGCGGCCCCGTCTTCGAACTGGCCGAGCACGCTCGCGCTGCCGGCCTTCAGGCCATCCCGGTGCTACGCGTGTCCGACGGAGTCCTGGCCCGTACGGACGCGGCCGCGGCGTGCGCTACCGACGGTCGGGGGCTCGGCATCCGGCTCGAAGGCGACGACCTGTACGAGGAGGACCCGGACGACCTCGTTGAGAGCGTCGCCGATGTGCTTGAGCAGGTCGGCGTCAACCGCGGCGAAGCCGACCTGGTGCTCGACGTCGGCGTCGTCGACGGGGAGGTCGACGCGAAGCGAGCTGCCCGAGTCGTGCTGCCGATCCTGCGCGGGTTGCCTGCCCTGGAGGACTACCGATCGGTGACCGTCGCAGGCGGCGCGTTCCCCAAGGACCTGTCGGGGTTCGCACCGTGGAGCCTGGGCCGCCGAGCCCGCTTCGACGCGGTCCTCTACGACCGGATCGTGAGCCGCAAGCTGCCGCGCACACCAGACTTTGGGGACTACGCCGTCACCCACCCGATCTTGCAGACCGGCGCGGCCTTCGCGCCGCCCCCGCAACTGCGCTACACCGTTGAGGCGGAATGGCTTGTGCTCAAGGGATCGCGGAACGATGAGCGGGGTCATGCACAGTTCTTCGACATCTGCGAACAAGTCCGCGAGCTGCCGGAGTTCGCCGGGCCAGCGCTGGGCAACGCTGACGCGCGGATCGCTGACCCGCGCAGCTACGGCAAGGGCAACGGCTCGACGTGGCGGCAGGTCGCGACGACGCACCACCTGGACCTCGTTGTCAGGCGGTTGGCCACGCTCGGCGAGCCCTGAGTGTCCGCCGCACCTGCGCGCGGAGCTCATCGACGCCCAGGCGCTCGACCAGTTCGCGCCACAGCTGCCAGCGTGTCGCCCGGCGCAGCCCTTCGGTGCCGCCGTGCTCCTCGAGCAGCTCGAACGCCTCCTGCCGCCACAGGAGCTGCGCAACCGCGAGCGGCTGAACTGCCGGGTTGTCCTGCGCCGGCCGCTCTATCTGCAGGCGGAGACCCGCGGGCTCGCAAACGACCCGCGTGAGGCCCCACCACGGCGGAAGCAGCTCGGCGGCCTTGTCGAGGTGGCGCGGCGCGGCGACGAGGACGGCTAGGTCCAGCACGTTGCCGTACAGCCGCGCCTGCTCGGCGAGCCGGTCGAGCCGGTCACGGTCGCTCTTGATCTCGTAGCCGACGAGGCTGCCGTTGATCACTGCGACGTCGACTCGGGTCGCGCCGAGGCACAGGCCGAGTTCGTCCCGGATGAGCGTGTCGCCGTGCGAGTGCAGTCCCTGCAGGTCGGCGTGCAGGGCCGCGCGCACGTCCTTGTCCCGCATGCCGTAAAGGTAGGCCCTCCGGGGCGGAGCGCCAGCTGACCGCACCGCTGTGGGTGCCCCGCAGTCGACAAGCGACGCTCTGCCTGTGCAGCAGTGGGTAGCGGCCTGCGGTGCAGCCATCCGCCCCTCGGTGCACCAGTTGTCTCGTGGTCCACGACTGCCGCGATGTCCTCATCTGCCGCTGGGCGGGCGGCGTGGCCGTTGGCTGAGGATCGCGCTGCGTACGCCCATGTCAGCTGGCCATGCGCGGGGCGCCGGCTGACCTGCCGGGTGCTCACGCCAGCGCTAGGCCCGAAGCACCTTCTCCTTCGCCTTGCCCTTGGCGAGCTCGTCGACCAGTTTGTCGAGGTAGCGGATCTTCTGCATCAGCGGGTCGTCGATCTCCTCGATGCGCACCCCGCAGATGGTGCCGGTGATCGAGGACGCGCGCGGGTTGAGGTGTGCCGCGGCGAAGAAGTCCTCGAACGTCGTGCCCGAAGCCAGATGATCCTTCAAGGCCGCCTCGTCGAAACCGGTCAGCCACGCGATGACCTGGTGCAGCTCGAGCTTTGTAAGCCCCTTCTTCTTCTCGACCTTCACCACGTAGTGGGGGTACACCGACGCGAAGCTGGTGGTGAAGATCCGGCTCATTCGTGCAGCGTAGGGCTACGCCCACGGCTCGTCGGGACGTGAGGCAGCCGGTCTATATCGCCCCGAACGGGCTTCACGTGCTGCGTGTCGGCTTCAAGCTGATCCACGGCTGTGCGGAACCATCAGGGCCGGACACGCTCTTCACCCTCACGAAACCCAGGCTGCGGACGAGCATGCCGAGTCAAGGGAACCCGTAGTTGCGAGAGTCGAACGTCGGGTGGTTGTTGACGATGTACGTGCCGACTGTCGACAAGGGAGCCCAGCCGTCGTCCCGCGCCGTGGCGACGAGCGCCGGCACCAGGATCTCCCTGAGGTCCGGCACAGTGGACCTGTCGAGTCGGTCGTCCAGCGGTGCGGCGCCCGCAAGGCCTGAAGCGACGTAAGCGCTGGCCGCCACGTCCTTGTCTGAGGAGTCGAGCGCAGCGGCGGCCTCGCGGGTGAGCACCTCGGTGAAGGTGAACCGGTCGCAGGCGTTCTGGAACGCGATGTGCGTCTTCTGAGCTCCGATCCCGTACACGCGTCGTCCTGACTCCCGCAGCCGCATGGCTAGGCGCGTGAAGTCGCTGTCGCTCGACACGAGGAAGAAGACGTCGACGTTGCCGGAGTACAGCAGGTCCATCGCGTCGATGATCAGAGCGGAGTCCGTCGCGTTCTTGCCTGCGACGTAGGTCGGCTGCTGCATCGGTTGGATCGCGTGCAGGGCAAGCTGACTCGTCCAGCCGCTCAGGGACGAGCTCCCCCAGTCCCCGTACCCCCGCTTGATGCCCAAGGTGCCCTGCTTGGCTGCCTCCGCCAGGACGGCGCCGCCGAGCTGCCAGCTGATGTTGTCGCAGTCGATGAGGACTGCCACCCGATCCGTGTCTGTCACTCCGCCTCCTGGCGCCTCCGGTCCCCATCTCACCGCACCTCGGCGCGGGGCGCCCCTACAGGAAGGGGCGGTCGGGAACCCGGAAGTAGAGGTGCTTGTGCAGCCACCAGTGCTGAGGCAGCGGCTTCCAGCCCGGGCCCTCCCATCGCCGCATCAGTCCGGGGTAGTAGGGCGATGGGTACCAGCCCGGTGGCGGCACCGATCTGTCCGGCCGTTGCAGCACGCGAACGTCCCGAGCGAGCCGCCACAGGCCGGTGCGTCCGCCCGCTGGTGTAGCCCGCGGCGAGCTCGACCTCATCGCGTGCCGTGGAGGAGCACAACAGCCACGCTCCTGCGCAGAACGGTGCCCCGGCGAGCCACGCCGACCATGCTCCTGCGTCGAGCGCGTTGACGACCGGGATCATGAGCCCGAAGACTCCCAGGGCTAGGAGTAGTCCCAGTCGCACCCGGTCCCATGAGGACAGTCCCGGTACGGGCGAGGGTGCGACGGCGGGCGGCGGTGGTGGCAGCAAGCCGAGCCGCCAGGCCGCCTGAAACCCCGGGGCGCTGGGAGGCGGGTAGACCGCAGGCGCGCCCCATACCTCGAGCGGCCACGACCGCACGGCCTCACCCGCACCGAGGGCCGGCAGAACGGGCGGCGGTGTCCACGAGGCGGGGAACGGCTCATGCGCCGAGACGATTTCGACCGGCGCTGCCGCTCGCAGGCGTTCGTCCCATCACGAGGGACGGTCGATCCCGTCCCTGATCGTGTGGCGCCTCGACGGCCTCACAGCGCCTCAGGAACGCCACATGATCAGGGAGGCCAGACCGCGAGCTCAGCTCTTGGCCGCCGCAGCGCCCATCTTGTCGTCGATCGCCTGGACCACGGCCGGGTCAGCGAGGGTGGTGACGTCGCCCAGCTCCCGCCGCTCGGCGATGTCCACCAGGAGCCGACGCATGATCTTGCCGCTGCGGGTCTTGGGAAGCTCGGGCGAGATCACGATCTGGCGCGGCTTGGCGATCGCCCCGATCTCCTTGGCCACGTGGTTGCGCAGCTCCTGGGCGAAGGCGTCACCGCCGGACTCGTCGTCGGCGACCGAGCCCTTGACGGTCACGAAGGCGACGATCGCCTGGCCGGTGGTCGGGTCTGCCGCACCGACGACAGCTGCCTCAGCGACCTTGGGGTGGGACACCAGTGCCGACTCGACCTCAGTCGTGCTGATCCGGTGGCCGGAGATGTTCATGACGTCGTCGACCCGGCCGAGCAGCCAGAGCACGTGCTCGTCATCCCACTTGGCGCCGTCACCGGCGAAGTACTGCCCCTCGAAGCGGGACCAGTAGGTGTCGCGGTAGCGCTGCTCGTCGTTCCAGATCCCGCGGAGCATGGCCGGCCACGGGTCGGACAGGGTGAGGAACCCGCCGCCCACGTCTCCGACCGAGACCCCGTCGCCGTCCACCACGTCGACCGAGATGCCCGGCAGGGGGCCCATCGCCGAACCCGGCTTGCTCGCCGTCACGCCCGGGAGCGGCGACACCATGATCGCGCCGGTCTCGGTCTGCCACCAGGTGTCGACGATCGGGCACCGGTCGCCACCGATGACCCGGCGGTACCACATCCAGGCCTCCGGGTTGATCGGCTCACCGACCGAGCCGAGCAGCCGCAGCGAGCTGAGGTCACGACCACCCGGAAGGTCGTCGCCCCACTTCATGAACGTGCGGATCGCGGTCGGCGCCGTGTAGAGGATGGTCACCTTGTACTGCTCGATGATCGACCACCAGCGGTCCCTGCCACCGGCGTCGGGCGTCCCCTCGTACATCACCTGGGTCGCGCCGTTCGCCAGCGGGCCGTAGGTCAGGTAGCTGTGGCCGGTGACCCAGCCGACGTCGGCGGTGCACCAGTAGACGTCGGTCTCGGGCTTGAGGTCGAAGACCGCGGAGTGCGTCCACGCGGTCTGGGTGAGGTAGCCGCCGGAGGTGTGCAGGATGCCCTTGGGCTTGCCGGTCGTCCCGGAGGTGTAGAGCAGGAACAGCGGCTGCTCCGCGTCGAACGCCTGGGCCTCGTGGGACTCGGGCTGACCGTCCACGAGGTCGCCCCACCAGTGGTCGCGCCCCTCGACCCACTCGACGTCCTGACGCGTGCGCTTCACGACGAGCACGGCCGTCACGCTCGGACAGCGCTCGAGCGCTTCGTCGACGGCGGGCTTGAGCGCCGACGCCGCCCCGCGCCGGTAGCCGCCGTCTGCGGTGATGACGACCTTGGCTTCGGCGTCGGTGATCCGGTCGACCAGCGCCTGCGCCGAGAAGCCCCCGAACACGACCGAGTGCGCCGCCCCGATGCGGGCGCAGGCCAGCATCGAGATGACCGCCTCCGGCACCATCGGGAGGTAGATGCAGACCCGGTCGCCGGCCTCGACACCCAGCTCGGTGAGAGCGTTCGCCGTCATCGACACCTGACGCAGGAGCTCGCTGTAGGTGAGGTCCCGGGTGTCGTCCTCAGGCTCACCGACCCAGTGGATGGCCACCCGCTCGCCGTTGCCGGCAGCGACGTGCCGGTCGAGGCAGTTCACCGCCACGTTGAGCTTGCCGCCGACGAACCACTTCGCGAACGGCGGCTGCCAGTCGAGGACCTCGTTCCACGGCTCGGCCCACTCGAGCCGCCCGGCCTGCTTCGCCCAGAAGGCCAGCCGGTCAGTCGAGGCCTCGTCGTAGGCCTCGGCGGTGACGTTGGCACTCGCCGCCAGCTCGGCCGGCGGCTCGAACCTGCGGGACTCGGTCGACAGCGCCTCGAGGCCAGTCTGCTGGGTCACGGGTCATCTCCATCGTCAGAGGGGTCGGTCGAACACTTCCGTACGTCGTGCCGCGCAGCAAGGGCGCCTGACCATGCGGCCAGGCGCCCCTGCCGTACGCGGGTGGTGCTAGTGCTGGACGGCCTTCTCGGATCCGGCTCCGGTGAGGGAGCGGACCTCCATCTCGGCGTACTTCTCGGCGTTGTACTCCTTGGAGAGCACGGTCCCGAGCCACCCGCAGAAGAAGCCGAACGGGATGGACACCAGGCCCGGGTTGTCCAGCGGGAACCAGGAGAAGTCGGTCCCGATCGGGAACAGCGAGGTGGTGGTGTCCGGGGCGCCGTTCACGCCCGGAGTGACCTTGCCCGAGACCACCGGGGAGAAGATCACCAGCAGGATCGCCGACCCGAGGCCACCGTAGATGGCCGCGACCGCACCGGTGGTGTTGAACCTCTTCCAGAACAGGCTGTAGAGGATCGCCGGGAGGTTGCCCGAGGCAGCGACCGCGAAGGCCAGGGCGACGAGGAAGGCCACGTTGAGCTTCTGGGCGTAGATGCTCAGCACGATCGAGACGGCGCCGATCGCGATGGCCGCGATGCGGGCGACCCGCACCTCCTGCTTCTCGGTCGCCTGTCCGCGCTTGATCACGCTGGCGTAGATGTCGTGCGCGAACGAGCTGGATGAGGCCAGCGTGAGACCGGCGACCACGGCGAGGATGGTGGCGAAGGCGACGGCCGCGATGATCGCGAGCATCACCGTGCCACCCACGTCGCCGAAGAAGATCCTGCCGATCTCCTGCGCCAGCTGAGGAGCTGCGGTGTTGCCCGAGGGCGACTGGGCCACGATCGACTCACGGCCGACCAGAGCCGCTGCGCCGAAGCCGAGGCAGATCGTCATCAGGTAGAAGGACCCGATGATGCCGATCGCCCAGAGCACCGACTTCCGGGCCGCCTTCGCATCGGGCACGGTGTAGAAGCGGGTGAGGATGTGGGGCAGACCGGCCGTCCCGAGCACGAGGGCGATGCCGAGCGAGAGCAGGTCGAGCTTGCCGACCAGGCCCTGGGCGTCGGTCCCGAAGCGCAGGCCGGGGTTGAGGAACGCGTCGCCCTTGCCGCTGCGGTCGGCCGCGGCACCGAGCAGAGCGCTGACGCTGCCGCCGTAGTTGATCATCACCAGGATGGTGACCAGCGTCGTACCTGTCATCAGCAGCACGGCCTTGATGATCTGCACCCAGGTCGTGCCCTTCATCCCGCCGACGGTGACGTAGAAGATCATCAGGGCGCCGACGGCCACGATGGTGATGTTCTTGGCGCTGTCACTCGTGACGCCGAGCAGCAGGCTCACCAGCGCGCCGGCGCCGACCATCTGGGCGAGCAGGTAGAAGATCGACACGGTGATGGTCGAGATCCCCGCGGCGACCCGCACCGGGCGCTGCTTCATGCGGAAGGCAAGGACGTCCGCCATCGTGTACTTGCCGCTGTTGCGCAGAAGCTCGGCGACCAGCAGGAGCGCCACGAGCCAGGCGACGAGGAAGCCGATGGAGTACAGGAACCCGTCGTAGCCCGACAGGGCGATGATGCCCGCGATGCCCAGGAAGGAGGCGGCCGACATGTAGTCGCCACCGATCGCGACGCCGTTCTGCGGACCCGTCAGGGAGCGACCGCCGGAGTAGAAGTCGGCGGCGGTGGCGTTGTTGCGGCTGGCCTTGATGGTGATGACCAGGGTCAGCAGCACGAAGGCGACGAACAGCGAGATCGTCAGCGCGCGCTGACCGCCGTCAACGGTGTTGGCGGCTACGGCGAGCGGGCTCATGAGCGGGTCCCCGGGGTCGTGTGGGACGGGTCCGTGGTCCGGTTTCCGTCAGTGAGGTCGACGCTCTTGTCCGTCGTCCCCTCGAGCCGGTGCCGGATGCGGTCAGCGGTCGGGTCGAAGTGCTTGTCGGCGTAGCGCGAGTAGACGTAGGCGATGAGGAACGTCGACAGGAACTGCGAGAGCCCCAGCACGTAGGCGATGTTGATGTTGCCGAGCAGCTTGGTGGCCATGAAGTCGCGTGCGTAGGCGGACAGCAGGATGTAGAGGACGTACCAGGCGAGGAACAGCACGGTCGCCGGGAAGACGAACCGGCGGAGCGTGCGCTTGAGGCTTTGGAACTCCTCGCTCTCCTGTACCTCTGCGAAGCTCGACCCTCCCCCCGCGTCGGTGGAGGAGCGTTCTTGTCTGGTGCTCACCGGATCTCCTGTCTGCGCGCGCCAATGGTGTGACGGTCGTCACCGTAGGGAGGTGCCCCGCCGATCTGAAGTGCGCCGGACCGGCCGTGCGCCCGCACGGCCCGGTCGTGCGACGAGCGGTCGGAGACTCACGATGAGCGGCGGTCGCGCCGCCTCAGGTCCGGCCGTTCCTGCCTGCTCGGGGAACTGAACTCCTCTAGGTTGTCGAAAACACGGCCCGCGGCCCGTCAGGTCCTTGTGAGGCGGCACCGGGTCGCCTCCGGAAGGGACCTGCCATGCGCTACCTGCTGACCTCCAACATCGACCCCTCCATCGTCGGAGCCCTGCCCGCAGACGAGGGCCAGATCCTCATGGGACGCTTCCTGTCCTTCACGACCGCCCTCGCGGAGTCCGGCGTCCTTCGGGGCGCCGAGCACCTCATGGCGGCCGACACGGCCACGACCGTGCGCAACCGCAGGGGGGAGCTGCTGCTCACCGACGGCCCGTACGCGGACGTCACGGAGGTCTTCGGCGGCTTCTGGATCGTCGAGGCGCCCGACCTCGACACCGCGCTTCGCCACGCCGGGCAGTGCCCTGCGGCCGACGTCGGCTCCGTCGAGGTCCGCGGCCTCAACGAGCTCGGCTGACCTGGCAGTTCGGGGCCACGGTGTCCAGCCCGGTCGAGAGAGCCGTCGAGGCGGTCTACCGCGACCACTGGCCGACCCTGGTGGCCAGCCTCGCGCGGTGGACCGGTGATCTCGACCGGGCTGAAGAGGGAGCTGCGGAGGCGGTCGCTGCCGCGTGCGAGACCTGGCGACGGGACGGCATCCCTGACCAGCCCGGGGCGTGGTTGCAGACGACAGCCCGCAGACGGATCCTCGACCGCCTGCGCCGAGATCACGTTGCGCAAGACAAGCTGACCCATCTGGCGCATCAGCTGCAGGAAGAGCCGGCCGCTGATGCGGTCAGTGATCCGGACGACCCGTTCGGCGAGGTCCGCTGGTCTGACGAAGCCGCCGAGGACCTGCTGCGCCTGGTGTTCACCTGCTGCCACCCCGCCCTCGCTCCGTCGGCGCAGGTCCCGCTCGCTCTTCGGCTGCTCTGCGGCCTGACCGCAGCGGAGACCGCCCGCCTGCTCGTCACCACCGAGCCGACGGTCGCGCAGCGCATCGTGCGGGCCAAGCGCAAGATCCGTGATGCCGGCATCGCCATGACCGTGCCGTCCCGGGCCGCCTGGCCCGAGCGCCTCGACGCTGTCCTCGCCGTCGTCGGTCTGGTGTTCACCGAAGGGCATGCCGCGACCGGGGGGACGCTCCTCGTCCGGCCGGCTCTGTGCGACGAGGCGCTGCGACTCGCCGCCCTCCTGCGCAGGCTCCTGCCGGACGAGGCCGAGGTGCTGGGGCTGTCCGCGGTGCTGCTGCTCACCGACGCCCGGCGTGATGCCCGCATACGGGACGGCGAGCTGGTGCTCTACGACGAGCAGGACCGCCAGCTGTGGCGTTGGACCGACATCGAGCGGGGGACGGAGTTCGCCACCCGCGCGGTGCGTCGCGCCGGTGCCACGCCAGGGCGGTGGGTGCTCCAGGCCAGCATCGCCGCCCTGCAGGTGCAGCCGGACCCGGACCGGGAGGCCATCGTGATCCTGTTCGATCGGCTTCTCGCACTCGCCCCCTCACCTGCCGTGGGTGTCAACCGGGCGGCGGCCCTCGCGGCGGCCCTCGGCGCCCGGGCCGGTCTGGCTGCCCTCGACGAGGTCGAGGCGGCGCCCGGCGACCATCGCTGCCAGGTGCTGCGGGCCGAGCTGCACCGCCAGCTCGGCGAGCTCGAGCGCGGTCGGCGACACCTCGAGCAGGCCGTGGTCGGGGTGCGCAACGACGTCGAGGAGCGGCACCTCCGTCGCCGCCTCGACACCTGGCCGGTCGCCGGAACGAGCTGAGCGCTTCTGCGAACGTGGCTCGCACCCGGCCGAGGCCCGCCCCCGCTTCAGCGCGGCCGATGCAGACCGAGGGACTCCGGAGCGTGGAGCAGGAGCATGGTTCGGCCGACGTCGACCGGGACCCGACCGGGCGTCGCCAGGGACACCCCGACCATGACGGCGAAGGCGGTCGGCACCGTCCAGGCGGCCGGTTGGGCGAGCAGGGCGGCCGGCCAACCGCGGTCCGCAAGGCCGGCCAGGGTCGCGAGCACCGCGACGGCCGAGAGGCCGCCCCCGACGACCAGCCCGGCCGCGGCCCCGGGCGGGGTCAGGCGCCGCCACCAGATGCCGAGCACCAGCAGGGGACAGAAGGTCGAGGCGGCCATCGCGAAGGCGAGCCCCACCACCTGGCCGATCGGCAGGCTGGAGGCGAGGACGGCGATCAGCAGCGGCAGGGCCGCAGCCGCCACGGAGGCCCGCCGGAAATCTTGCACCGTTCCGCGCAGGACGTCCTGCACCAGGACACCCGCCGTCGAGACGAGCAACCCGGACGACGTGGACAGGAACGCGGCGAAGGCACCCGCCACGAGCAGCGCCTCGAGCAGCGCGCCGCCCACCCCGCCGATCATCGCCGACGGCAGCGCGAGCACCACTGTGTCGGTGCGACCGGTGAGCAGGAGCTCCGGTGCGTAGATCCGGCCGAGCGCGCCGTAGACGGTCGGCACGAGGTAGAAGGCGCCGAGCAGCCCGAGCACGACGAGCGTCGTCCGGCGGGCCGAACCGCCGTCGGGGTTGGTGTAGAAGCGGACCAACACGTGCGGCAAGCCCATCGTCCCGAGGAACGTCGCGAGGACGAGGGCGTACGTCGCGTACAGCGGGTGCTCGAGCCCGCCCGCGCCGGACAGGGGAGATGCCCAGGAGGTGCCGCTGGCCGCTTCGACCCGGGTGACGTGGGGCACCTCGGCGCCGGCCGGGAAGACGAGCGTCCCCGGACCGAGCTGTTGGCGCCCGGGCTCCAGCCGCCGCGGGCCTCCGGCTCCGGCGTCCACGGTGACGGGTGTGAGGACGTCCACCGTGACCGGGCTGTCCAGCTCGACGGAGGTGCTCTCGCGGAAGACGGGCGGGCCAGGGCCGGTGAGGTCGGGGGTGTTCTGGCCCTGCCAGACCAGGAGCAGGAACAGGGCGGGGACGGTGATGGCGGTCAGCTTCAGCCAGTACTGGAAAGCCTGGACGAAGGTGGCGCTGCGCATGCCACCGCCGGCCACGTTGACCGTGACGACCACCGCCACGAGCACCGCTCCGACTTCGACAGGAGCGCCTGTGGCGGCGCGGAGCGTGATGCCGGCGCCCTGCAGCTGAGGGACGAGGTACAGCCACCCGATGGCGACGACGAGCAGGCTGGCCAGACGGCGGACGACCGGGGAGCCGAGCCGGGCCTCGGCGAAGTCGGGCACGGTGTAGGCGCCCGAGCGGCGCAGCGGCGCGGCGACCAGGAGCAGCAGCACCAGGTAGCCGGCCACGAAGCCGACCGGGTACCAGAGCATGTCGGCGCCGTAGGCGAACACCAGTCCCGCGATGCCGAGGAAGGACGCTGCCGAGAGGTACTCCCCGCTGATCGCGGAGGCGTTCCACAGGGGTGAGACGGTCCGGGAGGCGACCAGGAAGTCGCTGGTCGTGCGGGCCAGGCGCAGTCCGTAGAAGCCGATGCCGAGGGTGAGCAGGACGACCACGGCGACGGCCGTGATGTCGTAGGGCGCGCTCACGAGCGCTCGACGAGGTCCACGAAGTCACGTTCGTTGCGCTCGGCGAGCCGCACGTAGAGCCAGCCGCCGGCGACCAGGGCGGGGTAGACCAGCAGGCCGAGCAGCAGCCAGGGGAGGGCGAGTCCCAGCACCCGCGTTTCGCGGGTCGCCGGCACGGCGGCGAACAGCAGCGGCAGGCCGCCGAGCAGGCTGCCGAACACGAGGGCGATGCGCAGACCGAGCAGCAGCTGGGCACGCATGAGAGAGCGGATCAGCAGCTCTCCGACGACGTCCTGCTCGTCGAGCGCCCGCAGCGTCTGGCGGCCCGGCGGTCGGCGCACCGTGCGGGTCCGCGGGCTGGTCACGGCTACCCGCCGAGGTGGGTCCTCCCTCACGGGCGGGCCCGCCCGGCGTCGCGGGCTCGCCGGACCAGCCGGTCCTTGAGCTCGCGGGTGTGCCGGCGGCTGACCGGGATCGAGGTGCCCGCGGCACCCGCGCCGATCCGGACCGCGTGGCCACCGCCGGGCTCGACCCGCAGCTCGGTGATGTGCGCTGTGGCGACGAGGTAGGAGCGGTGCACACGCACGAAGCCGAACCGGGCCCACCGCTGCTCGAGGGTCGACATCGGGATGCGCACGAGGTGGCTCGCCGTAGCCGTGTGCAGCCGCGCGTAGTCGCCCTGGGCCTCGACGAAGCGCACGTCGGCCACGGCCACGAAACGGGTCACCCCCGCCAGCTCGACCGCGACCGTGTCGGACTCGTCCGACCCCTCGTCGCCGTGACCACCCGGAGGGGCCAGTCGGTCCAGGGCGTCCGCGAGCCGCTCGGCGCGCAGTGGCTTCAGCAGGTAGTCGACGGCCCGCAGGGCGAAGGCGTCGACGGCGGCGTCCTCGTGAGCGGTGACGAACACGATCGCGGGCGGGTCGGCGAAGCGGGCGAGCACCTTGGCCAGCTCGAGCCCGGACAGGCCCGGCATCCGGATGTCGAGGAACACCACGTCGTACGCCGCACCCTCGAGCTCCTGCAGCGCCCCGACGGCGTCCTGCGCCGTGCGCACCTCCCCGACCCGGGGGTCGGCCCGCAGGAGGTAGGCCAGCTCGTCGAGGGCAGGAGGTTCGTCGTCGACGGCCAGCACGCGCAACATCATGACGCGCGTACTCCCGCCGTCCACTTGGGGACCCGCAGCGTCACCTTGGTGCCCGCACCGACCGCCGTCTCGACCAGCAGGCCGTGCTCGTCTCCGTAGACCGCCCGCAGTCGAGCGTCGACGTTGGCCAGACCCATCGAGTCGCTCGTCTCGCTCCCGGCCAGCAGCGCGCGGATCCGCTCGGGGTCGCTACCCGCGCCGTCGTCTTCGACCGAGATGCGGCACTGCGCCCCGTCGTCTTCCGCGATCACGGTGACCGTGCCGGAACCGCGGCCCCGTTCGAGCCCGTGCTGGACGGCGTTCTCCACGAGGGGCTGCAGGCAGAGGTAGGGCACGGCGACCGGCAGCACCTCGGGCGCGACCCGCAGGACGACCTGCAGCCGCTCGCCGAACCGCGCGCGCTCCAGCAGCAGGTAGCGGTCGATCGACCTGAGCTCCTCGGCCAGCGTGGTGAACTCGCCGTGCGTACGGCTGGAGTAGCGCGTGAAGTCCGCGAACTCCAGCAGCAGCTCGCGCGCCCGTTCCGGGTCGGTGCGCACGAACGACGCGATCGCTGTCAGGGCGTTGTAGACGAAGTGGGGGCTGATCTGGGCGCGCAGCGCACGGAGCTGGGCCTCTGCCAGACGTGACCTGGACTCGTCGAGCTCAGCCAGCTCGAGCTGCCCGGACACCCAACGAGCCACCTCGTTCGTCGCCCGGACGAGTCCCGGACTCACGAGGGGGGCGTATGCCGTCAGCGTGCCGACCACCCGGTCGTCCAGCACGAGCGGACTGACCACCGCGGAGCGGGCGGGGCAGTCCGGGTCCGGGCAGTGAGTGCGCTCCACGGTGGTCCGCCCGCCGGAAAGCGCCGCGGAAGCGACGTCGTGGGCCATCCCGGCGTGGTGCTCGGCCATCCCGTCCCAGGCCAGGAGGTGCTCGGTGTCGCTCAGCGCGACGGCGGAGCTGCCGAGCAGGGTGTGCAGGTGACCGGCGCTCCGGCTCGCGGACTCCGCGGTCAGTCCGGCGCGAAGTGCGGGCGAGGCGAGCGAGGCCTCGTGCAGGGCGGCGTGCGTCGCGATCTCGGCGGCGGTCCCGAACACCCGCCGACCGCGGGCCCCGCGCAGGAGCACCACGCCCGGGACGCCGAGGACGACCGCGAGCGCCAGCACGACGAGCAGCGACCGGCCCATGTGCGGACTGTAGGTCCCGCGGGCCGATCTCCTAGCCTTCCCGGTCGTGACCGACGTCCTCGCCCCCCTTCTGGCCCTGCCCGGCGTGGAGGGTGCGGTGGCCGAGGCGCGCACCGCCGTCGACGGCCTGCTCTCCCACCGCGTCCTGCGTCGGGGCTCCGCCGAAGTGACCGCCGAGTCGGCCCTGCGAGGCGCCCGGGCGTCGGCCGAGCTCGAGGGCGCCGGCATCGAGCTGGAGCGGCTACGGGGGCAGCTGATGGCCGGGGGCACCGTCACCCTGCCCAGCAAGGACGAGCGGGGTGCCCGACTGGTGGAGGGTGCGGTACGGCTCCACGCGGACCTCGGTCAGGTGCTCGTCTCGTGGCGGCACTCCCCGCGGCAGGCGCTTGCCCGGCTCCACGTGCTCGCCGCCTCCGAGGTGGTCGTCGACACCGATGCGCTCGGTCGTCCCCGCTCTTCCGGCGCGGCCTACGACGACCCGCTGGAGCTCGGCCCGGCGCCCGACCCGCTCGAGGTCGCGGCCCGGTTGGACGGCCTGGCGCGGGTCCTGGTCTCCGGGACGTCCGCTCCGGCCGTGGTCGTCTCCGCCGTCGTCCATGGTGAGCTGGTCGCCCTGCGCGCCTTCGGTTCGGCCGACGGGCTGGTCGCGCGGGCCGCCGCCCGGCTGGTCCTGATCGACCGCGGGCTGGATCCCAAGGCGGTGTCCGCGCCCGAGGTGGGCCACGCGGAGCTGCACCACGACTACCCCGACGCGCTGCGTGCCTACATCTCGGGCGAGCCGGCCGGGGTCGCGCGCTGGATCGTCCACTGCGCCCAGGCCGTGTCGCTGGGGGCGCGGGAGGGGCTCGCGGTCTGCGAGGCGATCCGGCGCGGCCAGAGCTGACGCCGGCGGAGCGCACGGGAACGGCGGCCTCCCGAGGGAGACCGCCGTCGCCATGCGCGGGAGTCAGGTGATCAGAGCGTGCAAGGTGTCCGTCGAACGGTTCCCTGTGTGCCCTTTCGTGGAGACGGCGGGACCGGATGACGTGCCTGTCGCGGCTGGTCGCACGTGGGTGCCTGGCTCTCGCGCACGGACCGCCGTCGAGGGGAACTAGTCCGCCCGCAGGCGGTGGTCCGTACCTGCTGTTGTACGCGCGTGCCCGACGGGGCGCAAGACCCCGGAGTGATGCAGGTCACACCAGTCAGTCCCGACGACGACCGGCCCACCACGCCAGGCCGAGTGCTCCCGCGGCGATGGCTGCGGCGTAGGCGCCGGGCGGTCCAGGAGGGCTCGGCATGTTCGGCAGCCGGGTGCGCATGCGGACCGGACGTTGGAACTCGCGCAGCCGCCAACCCTGCTCGGCCGCGTGACGGCGAAGCGCCTTGTCCGGGTTGACCGCCACCGGGTTGCCGACGAGCTCGAGCATGGGCCGGTCGGTGTCGGAGTCGCTGTATGCCCAGCAGCGCTCGAGGTCGTAGCCGCGCTGCTCGGCGAGCTCGCGCATGGCGACCGCCTTGCCCTCGCCGTAGGCGTAGAACTCGATGTCACCGGTGTAGCAGCCGTCGACGACGTGCATGCGGGTCGCGACGACGTGGTCGGCGCCGAGCATCTCCCCGATAGGGCCGACGACCTCCTCGCCGCTGCTGCTGACGATGACCACGTCGAGCCCGGCGGCGTGGTGCTGGTCGAACAGCGCGACGGCCTCCGCGTAGACCATCGGGTCGATCAGCTGGTGCAGGGTCTCGGCCACGATCGCGTTCACCTGGTCGACCGGCCACCCGGTGCACATGGCCTTCAGGTAGTCGCGCATGCGGTCCATCGACACCTCGTCAGCGCCCTGCAGGAGGTAGACGAACTGGGCGACGGAGCTCTTCAGCACGGCCCGTCGGTTGACCAGCCCGCCCTTGTAGAAGGGTCGGCTGAAGGCGAGGGTGCTGCTCTTGGCGATGACCGTCTTGTCGAGGTCGAAGAAGGCGGCTGCGCCTGCGGGTCTGGTCACGGGGGCCGACACTAGGCGGGCTTGGACCGTCGGGTTTCCTCCTCCACCGGAGCGGGGAGGAGATAGTTGCAGCAGTGAGTGCGACCCACGGACTGGCGCGACCCACCCCCCTGGGGAGCGCCGAGCGCGACGACCCCCGCCACCCCCCCGGCGGGGGTCGTCTGCGTTCCGGGTCGGTCGGCTTCTGGGGCTGTCAAGGACCAGGTGGCTGTCCACACCCCGCCGTCCCTCCTTGGCGCTGGCGGGGCGCTTCCGCAGACTCCGGCTGTGCCTACTGAGACGCTCGCATCGACGCCCACTGCGATGCGACCCCTGCTCGTGACCTCCGACCCTGACGTGCTCGATGAGCTGCTGCGGCTCGCCGCGACCGCTGGCACCGAGTTCGAGGTGGCCATCGACGGCGGTGCCGCTCGCCGTGCCTGGGAGACCGCGCCACTCGTCGTGCTCGGGCCCGACGCGGTGGCCGGGTGCCTTCGCGCCCGGCTCCCTCGCCGCCGTGACGTCGTCCTGCTCGGCGTCGACCTGGACGATGGCGGCATCTGGCAGCGCGGCGTCGAGGTGGGCGCCGAGCACGTGGTCTTCCTCCCGGACGCCGAGCAGTGGCTCACCGACCGGCTCGCCGACGCTGCCGAGACGGGGACGGGCACCGGGGCCCTCGTCGCCGTGGTCGGCGGTCGGGGTGGCGCCGGCGCGACGACCTTGGCCTGCGCGTTGGCGGTCACCGCGGCGCGTACGACGTCCTCCACGCTCTTGATCGACGGAGATCCCCTGGGCGGCGGCATCGACCTCGTCTTCGGCGGGGAGCACGACCCTGGCCTGCGCTGGCCGGAGCTGTGGGCCACGAGCGGCCGGGTGCCCTCGGCCGCCCTCACCGGAGCCCTGCCGCGGATGAGCGGTCTGTCGGTCCTGTCGTGGGACCGCGGTGCGCCGGCGCCCTTCTCGGCCGACGCGGTCGGCGCGGTCCTGGCCGCGGGTCGGCGGGCGCACGACCTCGTCGTCGTGGACCTGCCGCGCACCGTCGACGACTGCGGGCGGGCTGTCCTCGGCGGTGCCAGCTGCGTGCTGCTCGTGGTGCCCACCGAGGTGCGCGCCGCCGCTGCTGCCTCTCGGGTGGCCGCCACGCTCGCGCCCCACTGCCGCGACCTGAGGGTGGTCACTCGCGGTCCGTCACCGTCCGGCCTGAGCGGGGACCAGGTCGCCTCAGCCCTCGGTCTCCGGTTGTTCGCAGAGCTCCGACCGGAGCCCGGGCTCGACCAGTCGCTCGAACGGGGTGAACCCCCGGCTCGGCGAGGCCGTGGTCCGCTGTTCGCCGCCTGCAGCGCCCTGCTCGACGAGCTGTCCCCACCGCTGCGACGGGCGGCGTGATCGACGTGCGCGCCCGGTCGCTTCCGGTCGACCCCGACCTGCTCGAACGAGTGCGCAGCAGGGTCGCGGCGTCGGGCAGCCCGCCGACGGCGGCACACGTCGCGGCGGCGCTCCGCGAAGAGGGTGGTGCCCTTCGGGGCGACACGGATCTGCGCGTCCTCCTGCATGCGCTCCAGAGCGAGATCGTCGGGGCCGGGCCGCTGGAGCAGCTGCTGCGGGACCCCCAGGTGACCGATGTCCTGGTCAACGGACCGTCCGAGGTGTGGGTGGACGACGGGCACGGGCTACGGCGCGCCGACGTGCGGTTCGCCGACGAGACGGCGGTCCGTCGGCTGGCCCAGCGCCTCGCTGCCCCTACCGGACGACGGCTCGATGACGCGCAGCCCTGGGTCGACGCGCGCCTGCCGGGCGGGGTGCGGCTCCACGCCGTCCTGCCTCCGGTGGCTCCTGGTGGGACCTGCCTGTCCCTGCGCATCGCACGGAGCCGGGCCTTCACGCTGGCTGAGCTGGTGCGGGCCGGCTCGGTGCCACCCGACGGCGCAGACCTGCTGAGGCGGCTGGTGACCTCACAGGTCGCCTTCGTCGTGAGCGGCGGCACCGGCACGGGGAAGACGACTCTGCTGTCGGCCCTTCTCGGCCTGGTGGACCCACGCGAGCGGATCCTGCTCGTCGAGGACGCTGGCGAGCTGGCACCCGCCCACCCGCACGTGGTGCGTCTGGAAGCTCGGCCCGCCAACGTCGAGGGCGCCGGCGCCGTGACCCTCCAGGACCTGGTCCGGCAAGCACTGCGCATGCGTCCCGACCGCCTCGTCGTCGGCGAGGTCCGCGGAGCAGAGGTCGTCGACCTGCTGGCTGCGCTCAACACGGGGCACGAGGGTGGGTGCGGGACGGTGCACGCCAACTCGGCTCGAGACGTGCCGGCCCGGCTCGAGGCACTCGCCGCCGTCGCCGGGCTCGACCGGGCGGCCCTCCACAGCCAGCTGGCCTCCGGGTTGCGCCTCGTCGTCCACCTCGCTCGGGACCGGGGCACCGGTCAGCGCCGGGTGGCGGAGATCTGCCTGCTCGAGCGGGCCGCCGACGCGATGGTGCGAGCCGTTCCGGCCTGGGCCTGGGACGGGGCCACAGCAACCGGTTCGCCCGGCCCAGCAGCCGTGTTGCTCGAGCAGATCGTGGGCCAGTGAGCGGGTGGACAGCGGCAGCCCTCGCCACGGGACTGGCCGCCGCCTCGGCCTGCTGCCTGGTCGGCCTCCCCCGGTCCGCGGGCCAGCGGCTGGCCGGACTGGACCTCGGCCCGGACATGCCTTCCGGTCAGGCCGTTCGCTGGGGCTGGGGCACCCCCGCCGCGAGACAGGCTCGGTTCCTGGCCGGGGCGACCGTGGCCGTCGGGGTGCTCGTGCTGGGGCCGGTCGTGGCCCTGCTCGGCGTCGCGGCCGCGGCGCTCGCGCGACGCACGCACGGCCGCCGACAGCACGCTGCCGCCTTGCGCGAGGAGCGCCGACGGGCTGTCGAGGCCTGCGGCGCGCTCGTTGGCGAGCTCCGGGCAGGACGTACGCCGGCCCACGCCCTCGCAGCGGCGGCTGAGCTAGCGTCCGGGCCGAGCCGGGAGGCACTGTGCTCCGCCGCCGCGGCGGCGCAGCTGGGTGGCGATGTCGCAGCCGCGCTCTCATCGGGCTCGGCTGGCAATCGGCAGCTGGCCGGCGGTCGGGGGTCGGCTGGCCGAGAGACGACGGCCGTGCCTGAGCTCCTACGAGCCCTTGCCGCGTGCTGGACCGTCTGCTCGGTGTCCGGCAGCGGCCTCGCGGCGGCCGTTGACCGCCTCGAAGAGGGCCTGCGGGCCGAGCAGGCGCGCCGGCGCGCGGTCGACGCAGAGCTCGCCGGACCCCGGGCCACAGCCGGCATGCTGGCTGTCCTGCCGCTCGCCGGGATGCTGCTCGCGACGGGGCTCGGAGCCGACCCCGTGGCGATGCTGCTCCACACGCCGCTCGGGCTGGTGTGCCTGTCCGGGGGGCTCCTGCTCGACGCACTGGGGCTGTGGTGGACAGCGCGTCTCGTGGCGCGAGCCGGGAGGGCGGTCTGACGTGGTCCTGGTCGCAGCACTCCTGTCGGCGCTCACGGTCGCCGTCCTGCTCGTGCGTCCCGATGACGGTCGTCTGCGCCGAGCCCTGCAGGTGCGGGTTCCCGACGCCGAGCGGCGTGCCGGCCTCCCCGCCTCCACGGCGGCCTGCCTGCTCGCCGGGGCGGCCGTCGGACTGCTGGCCCCCGGGCCGATCGGTCTCCCTGCCGGGCTCGCCCTCGCCGTGGCGGGTCCACGACTACTCAGCCGGCTCGAGCCGGCCGCGACGCGGCGGGAGAGGGAACGTCTGGTCGAGGACCTGCCGCTCGTGCTCGACCTACTCGCCGCGTGCCTGCTCGGTGGAGCCGCACTGCCTGCGGCCGCCACTGCCGTGTCCGTAGCCGTACCCGGCCCGGCCGGCCGACGACTGGCGACCGTCTCGGCAGCACTCGGCGCTGGCTTCGCCCCTGCGCAGGCGTGGTCAGGCCTCGGCGGAGGAGAGCCCGGCAGACGAGACGACCCGCTCGCGGGCGCCGCCCGAACATTGAGCCGGGCGGCTGAGGGCGGCGCCCCGGTCGCCGCAGCCGTGTCCAGGCTGGCGGTTGATGCCCGGGCCGAGGCGCGCGCTCGTGGCGAGCAGGCCGCCCGCCGGGTCGGCGTCCTGGCCGTGGCGCCGCTCGGGCTGTGCTTCCTGCCAGCCTTCGTGCTGCTCGGCGTCGTCCCGGTCATCGCCGGCCTCGCTGGTCCGCTGTTCGCGACCTTGTGACCCTGGGTGAGCGTAGGCGGCCAGGCACTCTGCCTGATCATGTGGCGGGACAGATCGGACGGAACGGACCGCAGGGCGACACGCGGTCAGGGAAGGGTCGTCAGGCGGGCTGTTCGCGCGGCGCGGACGCTCGAGTCAGCGGGTGACGATGTCGATCAGGCCGATCGCGATGACCAGCAGCACGACCCCTGTGAGGACCATGTCTGCCTTGCCCCCGTTCTGCGCGTAGTAGGCCGTGATGGCGCCAGGGACGTGATGGCCCGTCGGTTGCGCCGCGCGGAGCCGGCGGTACTTTCGGATGGCTCGGCCAGCACGGCGGTAGCGCGCAGCGAAGCGTCGGACCACCGGTACGACCATCCACGTGGCCAGGGTGAGGATTGCGACGGAGACCGCCCCGAAGACGGCGGCGGGCCCGGCGTCGTCCGATCCGACTTCGTACGCCCAGAAGGCGGTGACGCCCGAGACCGGCACCAGGATCACCCGCCGAGCAGGCGGAAAGGTTCAAGCAACCCTCCCTCGCAGGCGTGAACGGCCCTCGAGAGCCCGTCTGCCGCCAGGTCCAGCTCGCTCGGTCCGGCTGGGGCACCTCGTCGCGGTGCGGGCGAAGAGCCGTGCGTCATGCGTCCTCCTCGAGTCCCAAGGACAGCTGCGCGGCGATGTCGGCGGTCATCGCGGCATAGGCCGCGAGCAGCGGCAGGGTCGGGGTGCCGAGCGTGAGTTGCACGACCGTGCTACTGGATGCGGCGATCACCTGCACCTCGACCAGCCCCGTCCGGGAGCGGTCGTCGCCGACGACCACGACGTCCACCGTGCCGACAGCGGGTCCGAGAGGGAGCTGGAGCAGGCACACCTGGCCGGAGGTGCTCGTGCTCTGGAGGGCGTGGAGCCGCATCGCGGCGAGCAGCAGGGCGGGGTCGTCGGCGAACGGCCGGGCTGTGACGACCAGGGACGCCTGCGCGATCTCGCCCTGCCAGCTCTCGGTGTGGAGTGCGCACAGAAGTGCCCCGGCGGCGCTCGTACTGGCGCGGACATCGTTGAGCCAAGCGCCTCCGACCCTGTCGTCGTCCAGCTCCAGCGGGTCTACGACAGCACTGTCGTGCGCTGCGAGGACGTGGAACCCGGGCGGCAGCGCCAGCGACAACGAGCAGGGAGCGGAGACGCTCACGGTCCGCCGACCGGGGCCGGGCGACGGGGAAGGACGTCATCGGCGAGCAGCACCGGAACGGACGCTCCGCGCGTCGCCGGCCACAGGTGGCGCGGTTCCGCTCGGCGCCCAACCTCGACAGCCACGACCCTTGACGAAGCAGGCGCACCGGAGGTGGGACCCCCTCGCACCGGCCCCGGTGGTGCAGCCGGCGCCGGGAGGACCAGTTGCAGGCGGGGCTTGGGGTCGTTCGGTGACGGCGGCTGGGGCTTGGTCCGGCGGGTGGTCACCCCAGCCGCCCCGTAGAAGGCGAGGCCGAAACCGGTCGTACTGAAACCCATCTGCACCCAGCGCCAGGCACCCTCAACCGGGCCGGAAGGGGTGGCAGAGAACATCGACGGGAGTGGCTGCACGGGCGTCCCGGTCTCGACGGCGCGCGCCCGTGCCGCAGTGCGGCCGGCGCGCAGCACCGCTGCTCCCGCACCGAGGCCAGCAACGTCGAGGGCGACATCGGCCTTCGACCCGTCCGCGTACCTCGCCAGGGCGCTGTGCGAGGCCAACGAAAGAGAGCCGAAGATGACCCCAGGTGCCCAGCCGACGACGGGGACCAGGCCGACGAGACTGAGCAGTGCGCAGGCGTCCGCCAGGTGCGTGAAGTCGTCGATGTGGTTGTTGACGAAGTTGCCGACTGCTCGGTCGATCTCACTCAGCCGATCGCCCAGCTGCTCGAACAGCCCTGGCGGGGGCGGGGCGAAGGCGGTGGCCGTGCGCACGGCGGCAGCGACTCGGGCACCTTCGTGCTCGGCACGCAGCTGGAGCCTGCGGGCTCTGACGAAGATGGCTGCGCGCTCCTCATCGGCCTTGACCATCGCGGCGCGCGATCGCGACTGCGCGTCGTCGGCCCCGACGGGGGCTCCGGTCAGCGTCACCCCCGTCGACGGTCCGAAGTGGACGGGCGGGGCGGGCGCCGCGTCACGGGCGGGCGCGGCGTGCCAGAGCGACGCTCTCCTGTCCTGGGACGCCTGGGCCTCCACCTCGAGCGCCCGGGCCGCGGCCTGCAGCTCCAGCAACGTCGCCCCCCAGCCCGAGAGCTGCCCGGCGACGATGCCGAATGCCTCCTCGGTGGCGTGCAGGGAGTCCGGCAGCTGCTTGACGAGCCGGACGAACTCCTGCGCCGCAGTGCCCTGCCACAGCGCGTGGACCTCGCCCAGCCGGCGCAGATCCGCACCCAGAGAGCCGACCTCTGCCGTGACGCGCCTCGCCTCGCGGCTCAGCACGAGGACGGCGTCCGGGTCACCTGGTGCCGGGTCGAAGCCCAGAGCCGAGAAGGGGGCGGTCACCGGCCTGCCTCGGTGGTGGCTGCCTCGGTGATGGCTGCCTCGACCTGGCTGTAGACGCGCACCGCCTCCGCGAGCTGGTCGCCGGCCCGGTCGGCCGCGCCCGCGACCGCCTTGAGCCCGGCGTCCCAGTGCTCCTCGAACTGGTCCAGGGCCGCGGCGAGCCCCGGATGGCCGGTCTGGTCGGCTGTCGCAGCTCGGAGCCTGGTCGCCATGCCGTGCAGTCGTTCACCCGCCTCGTCCAGCCCTCGCGCGATGCTCGCCAGCAACAGCACCTCGACGGCGATCAGTGACATCCCCACACCTCCTCGGACGCGGACGCTAGGTGGGCTGACCGCTGTGCAGGGGCCGCCCAGAGCATCTGTGGACAAGCTCGCGGACCGGCAGCGTCCGGCTTCCGTCACGTGACCGGAGGTCGTCCACAGAAGCCCGATGACCCCTGGGAAGCGCGCCCTCGCCGCAGCAGCCTCCACCTCGTCGGGCATCCGCTCGACGATCCGTGCCGGCGTCGCCGGTCGTCCAGGAGGTCTCCATGAACGCTCTGTCCACCGTCCGCAACGCCCCCGTGCGCGCCGCCGTCCGCCTCCAGACGATGCGGGAGGGGACGGGCGACGAGGGCATGACCACCGCGGAGTACGCCGTGGGCACGGTGGCGGCCTGCGGGTTCAGCGGGGTGCTCTACAAGGTCATCACGAGCGACGCCGTGCTCGGCCTGCTCCGCGACGTCATCGCCAAGGCCTTCAAGCTCTCGTTCTGATCCCTCGCCCCCTGCTCGGGCCGGTGCGGTGCGCGCACCGGCCCGGGCCCGACGGGAGGTCTCCCGCCATGACACCACCTGATCTGTTGCTCGACTCCGCCCCACCACGTCCCGACCGCGGGAGCGTGACCGCCGAGACTGCCGTGCTGCTGCCGGTGCTCCTGATCGTGCTAGCCGCGGCTGTCGGTGTGCTGGCCTGTGTGGCGGGCCAGCTGCGCTGCGTCGACGCGGCGCGGGCGGCTGCTCGGGTCGCGGCCCGGGGGGACGACGCCACAGTCGTCCGCTCGACGGCTGAGCGCCTTGCGCCACCCGGCGCCCGGGTCACGATCGGCACGACCGGCGACGTCGTCGAGGTCCTGGTCAGCGCGGAAGTCCGCCCGTTCGGGTCCGCGTTGCAGGGCCTCGGCTCGGTCGACGTCAGCGGGCGGGCCGTCGCCTCGATCGAGGGTGAGGTCCGATGAGGCTGAGGGGGGAGGAGACCGCGCGGCGCCCACGAGGGGCCCGCTCCGACCCAGACGCGGGCGTGGCCACCGTCCTCGTCCTCGCCCTGGCAGGAGTGCTGGCCTTGCTCGGCGCCTGCACGGCGAGCCTGGCCGCCGTGGCCGTCGCCCGTCAGCGGGCTGCGTCAGCGGCCGACCTGTCGGCCCTGGCTGCAGCCGAGGAAGCCTTCCAAGGTCAGGCGGCTGCCTGCTCGCGCGCAAGCCGCATTGCCGGTCTCGTCGGCGCAGAGCTGCTGACCTGCTCGGTCACCGGCGACGTCGTCGACCTAGTGGTGCAGGTGCGCCCTGCCGGCGAGCTCGGACGTCTGGGCGCGGCCTCTGCCCGGGCCCGGGCCGGACCCGGTCCATGACCGCGGGCGGGCGGGCAGGACCCCGGCTGCGGCCCCCGCCTCCGGATGACCAGCTGTCGAACCACCGGTTCCGCACCGAGCTGCCGAACTTCGGGAGCTTCACATCAGCGGTGATGAAGTCGGACTCCAGCTGGTAGGTGCCCGGTCGGCTCGTCGAGCGTCACGAGGACCTTGTCCTGCAGGGTGTCGCACACCGGGTCGGTCCAGTTGGGGGACTGCGTTGATCGGGCGAACGGCGTTGACCGACCGTGCAGCAGCGCCCTTCTGCGGGCTCCGGTCGGGCGCAGTTTCACGGAGCGGCAGCACGGACTGCGAAGAGGACGCCGATGGTCACACTCCTGGCCGGCAGGCCACGGTTGCGGCGAACAGCGTCGGCTGGGGGTGCCAAGTCGTGGTGAGTCCGCCCATCAGGAAGGCGCTGTCCAGCGTCGCGGTGCCCGGAGGGAAGCGGGCTGGGTCGTCGAAGAAGCTTGACGACGCCTCCTCGACCTGAAGCGGCTCGAGGGCCCAGCCGTCGGTGTCCAATGCGACGCCGTCGAAGACACCATCTGTCGGTGTGGATGCATAGCCGACCGGGGCGCAACGAAAGAACCGCGACGCCCCTTCGACGTCTTCGAAGACCGACCCGGGCATGACCATCTCTGCGACGCGGGCGGCCACCTGTATTCGAACGGTCCCGTCTCGGCTTTCAACGCGAATTCGGTAGCGGCTGTCCTGCTCATCGACGCCGAAGCGGGCGACGAGCTGCCACCCCGGGAACACTCGGCCGCCGACTGCGGCCGCCAACCGAGAGGACGTGTCACGGCGAGGTACGAACACACCGGTCACCGGGCCGTCTGGCGTGTCCCACTGCACCGCGATGCGATGCGCGGCGTTCTCGGAGGTCAGCCCCAGGGGGGCGGGCCACCCGGTGGGGCGGATGTCGCCGAGCCGAAGGAGGCAGATCCCAGCCACGCCTTGACCGTGGACGAGGGCGGGTCGGAACGGTGCCGGTAAGACGGCGGCCAGGACGTCCGGGTCGACTCGGTAGTTCACCAAGATCCGACGCTCCATCGTCGCCCGAAGGGGCGGGGGCGGGAGCCTCACGACCGGTTCCCCGCGACTCGACCCGTCCGGCGATGCCGCAGGACGACCTGTTCAGGGCACACCGCCGAGAGGAATCCGCCCACGCACAGCGCCAGCCGGTCCTCGGCCAACGAGTAGATGATCCGGTTGGCTTCCCGGCGCTCTCGAACCAACCCTGCCGCCTTGAGCAGTGAGAGGTGTCGCGAGACCGACGGGCCCGTGATGGGGAACCGGGAGGCGATGTCTCCGGCCGAGAGCTCACCGTCCCGAAGGTCGCGCAGGATCTGGCGCCGAGTCGGATCAGCCAAGGCTCGGAACACGGCCGCCGTTTCGTCATCTGGCATGTTCGCTATTTAGCCATAGAGCTAGAGAGCAAGTCAAGGCCGGCCGTGATCCTGTCGTCAGCCGCGTGTGTCGCAGCCGCGCCTCGACGCTCGTCGACAAGCTCGTCAAGGTGGCGCGCCGCTCCTGTGAGTGCTGCCTCAGAGGCCAAGCCGTTCCGAAGCCAGTTTCGCGCCCTGCTCGCGTGCCGTGATCTTCTGGAACGCGATGTCGCGCGCGAAGTCCGGCGAGCCGTGCTTGGGCTTCTCGTCGATGCTGAAGGGGCTGAAGCCGCAGTCGTCAGTGGCGCCGAGCTGGTCGGTGGGGATGTGAGACGCGGCCGCAACCAGGTCAGCGGCGACCTGCTCGGCCGTCTCGACCGTCGGGTTCAGCGGATCGATCACCCCGATGAAGGCCACCTGCTTCACGCCGTTCGCGTCCGCTCGGATGCTCTCGCCGATCAGTCGGTAGACCCGCTCCTTGTCGTCTTCGCTGGCCAGCTGGATGAGGAAGTAGCCGGCGTTCATGCGGAACAGCGAGGGCAGCAGCTCGGCATAGTCGACCTCCTTGCTGTGCACCGAGTCCATGTCCCCGCCGGGACAGGTGTGGACGCCGATGTCCACCCGCTCCTCGGCGGTGAACCGGTCGATCACCCGGTTGTTGAGCTCGATGAACGTCTCGAGCAGGTCCTCGTTCGTCCATGGGTTCCGGGCGTCCTTCTTGCCCGCCAGCCGCCCTTCGGTGAAGTCGATCGACACCCGCACAGCGCCGGCGGCGAAGGCCTTGCGGATGTCCTTCTCCGCCTCATCGCACAGGTCGGACAGGAACTGCTCGCGGCTGTAACCCTCGAGCTCCCCCTTGAGCGGGTAGAGCAGGTAGAGCATCGAGGGGGCGATGACGGCCTGCTTCATCGGTCGCGTGGCGTACGGCGCAGATTGGGTCAGCAGGTCGGCCGCGTAGGTCTTGTAGCGGAACGGGCCACCTGTCAGCCGCGGCAGCTGGCGGTGGTGGCCGTCGTCGAAGATCGCGAAGAACTGCCCGTCCCCCGCCAGGTTGTCCGCCAAGCCCGTGCCTGCCAGGGTGTCCGCGAGGGGGTACGTCGCAAAGCTCGACGCTCGCTGCTCCCCGTCGGACACGATCGCCGTACCGGTCGCCTCCATGCGCTGGACGGAGTCTTGGGCGGCGGTGTCCTGCTCGGCGCGGAGCTGGTCCTGGGTGATCTCGCCCCGGTCGTAGGCGGCGATCGCGTGCTGCAGGGCCAACGGTCGCGGCAGCGACCCGACGTTCTCGGTGGGGATCGGCATGATCGCTCCTCGGCTCGGGACCCCGAACGTAGATGAAGCCACGAGTGCACGCCATGCGTGGCGGCGGGCCGAACCGTGGGCGAACGACAGCAGCTGCGCCGGCAGGTGGCGGACACCGTCACTCGAGCGCTCACGACCGGATCGGCAGACCAGCCAGCCGTACGCAGACGTCGTGGGCGATGAGGCGGTGGGGCAGCGCCCACGCGCTGCAGGCGCGTCCCAAGAGCATGGGAAGGTAGCGGCCGTCGGCTGCACGTCGTTCGGGGGTGCCGCCGCGGCTGCGGGGACCGTCCTTGCGCCCACCCTGGAGCAACGCGTGCCGCACCTCGCGCTTGACCTGGCCCGCTGGGCCACCGAGCTGACGCCGACGAGCACCGACCTCGAGCTGGCGGACCGCTCCCTGCTGGACACCCTTGCTGTCATGGTCAGCGCACGCACCTGCGAGCTGGTCCCCGTGGTGGCCGGCCTACCCGAGGTCGCCCGCTGGGCGGCCCTCGGCCACGTCCTGGACTTCGACGACCTGCACCTGCCCAGCACCGCCCACCTCAGCGTGGTCTGCGTGCCGGCCGCCCTGTCGACCGGAGGTGGAGCGCGCGCCTACCTGGCCGGGGCCGGGGTCATGGCCCGGCTCGGCACCGCCCTGGGCTGGCTGCACTACTCGGCTGGTTGGCACGCGACGTGCACCAGCGGCGCACCGGCGGCTGCGGTCGCCGCTGCCGTCGGCCTCGGCCTCGATGCCGAGACGACCGCACGCGCCATCGCCCTCGCCGTGCCGGCGACCGGCGGCGTGCAGCGGGCCTTCGGCACGCACGGCAAGTCCTTGCAGGTCGCCTTCGCCACCGATGCCGGCGTCCGCGCGGCCCGGCTGGCGGCGGCAGGAGCGACGGCCGACCCGGCGGCCCTCGAGTCATGGATGGCCCTCGTCGGCGGGGACCCCGCCGACGTCGACCTGTCAGGGCCCGCCGTGCCCGGCGGGCTGGCCGTGAAGATGCATCCCTGCTGCTACGCGCTCCAGCGTCCGATCGCCGCGACCCGCGAGCTCGACGTCGAGGCGGCCGACGTCGTCGGGGTCACGGTGCGAACGCCGGCCGGCACCGTGCAGCCGCTGGTGCACTCCCGCCCCACCACGGGGCTCGAAGCCAAGTTCAGCCTGGAGTACGCCGTGGCGACCGCCCTGCTCGACCGGTTCCCGGGACAGGTCGCGTTCGAGGACGCTGCAGTGGGTCGGGCCGAGGCGCGCCGCCTGGTCGATGCCGTCGAGGTCGAGCTGACGAGCGGCGGGGCCGGGCTGCTCGACGGCGCCTGCGAGGTCGAGCTCAGGCTGACGGACGGCCGCACCGTGCGCAGCCGCCTGGAGGTCCCCCCAGGCGCGCCTGACCGACCGCCGACGCTGGACGAGCTGACCGCGAAGGTCCGGGACTGTGCCCCGGACGTCGCCGACGAGCTGCTCACCACGCGGTGGGGCGACGCGGCCCAGGTGCTGCGTCGGCACCTCACTGGCACGCAGGGGTGACGCCGACGTCCCGACCGGCATGACCGGGCGCTGAACGGGGATGCGGTCGCCGTCGGACGTCTCATCGAAGGGGGACGGCGTGCAGCAGCTGACGGGGATCGACGCGAACTTCCTGTACATGGAGACCGGCGCCACCGTCGGCCATGTGTGCGGCGTGGCGCTGCTGGACCCGAGCACCAGCACCGGGTCGCTGACCTTCGAGGCGGTGCGATCCGTCGTTGAGCAGCGTCTGCCGCAGCTCCCGCCGCTCCGTCGGCGTCTGGTCGAGGTGCCGCTCGGCATCGACCGGCCCTGGTGGGCGGATGATCTTGACTTCGACCTCGACTTCCACGTGCGCGAGCTGGCCCTGCCGGCGCCCGGAGACGAGCGTCAGCTCGCCGAGCAAGTGGCCCGGATCGCCTCACGAGCGCTCGACCGGAGCCGCCCGCTGTGGGAGCTGTACCTGATGTCCAGCCTCGAGGGCGGCCGGATGGCGCTGATGGTGAAGTTCCACCACGCAGCGCTCGACGGCGTCGCCGGCGCAGAGCTGCTGACGACGCTTCTCGACCCGACGAGCACACCGCCCGCCCCGCCCCCCGTCGAGCCGTGGGACCCACCGGCGATCCCCAACGATCTCCAGATGTGGGTGCGGGGTGTCGCCGGGGTGTCCCTGCAGCCGCTCAAGCTGCTCGACTTCCAGCGCCGGCTGCTGCGGACGCTGCCCCGCTCGACAGCGTTCGTCGGCCGGTCGGCGGCGCCGGCCCTGACGAACCTGGGCCGGCTGATGACCGGGGGCGGCTCCTCCGACGGTCAGCTGCTCTCCGGGCCGGCCATGGTCGCGCCGCGCACGCCGTTTAACCGGCCGATCACGCCCCACCGTCGCTGGGCGTACGGGTCCGCCTCGCTGAGTGCCGTGAAGGAGGTGAAGACCGCCTTCGGGGTGACCGTGAACGACGTCGTGATGGCGGCGTGCGCGGGAGCCGTCCGCCGCTGGCTCGAGGTCCACCGCGAGCTGCCCGCCCAGCCGCTGCTTGCCATGGTGCCGCTGTCCATCCGGACCTCCGAGCAGCGAGGCCAGTTCGGCAACCGCGTGTCCGCGATGATCGCATCGCTCCCCACCCACCTCGCCGACCCGGTCCAGCGCCTGTCGGCGGCGCACGAGGCGATGCGGGCGGCCAAGGAGCAGCACCAGGCGATCGGCGCCGAGGTGCTGCAGGACGTCACGCAGTTCGCCCTCCCGGCCCTGGCTACCCGGGCGGCCAGGGTCGCGGCGCAGATGCGGGTGGCCGACTACGTCAACCCGCCGTACAACCTCGTGATCTCGAACGTGCCGGGACCCCGCACCCCCCTCTACCTCGCGGGCGCCAAGGTGCTCGGCTACTACCCGGTGTCGGTGGTCGCCGACGGCCAGGGGCTCAACATCACCGTGCAGAGCTACCTCGACCACCTGGACATCGGGCTGGTCTCGTGCCGGGAGCTGGTGCCCGATCTCTGGGACCTGCTCGGCTACCTCAAAGACGCGATCGACGAGCTCCACGAAGCGGCCCTGCAGCATCGTGACTCCGAGATGGCCCGCGACGACGGGCGTGAACGTGATCGGTGACATGTTCCGGGCGTCGGCAAGCGGGTCCCGCCCCCGCAGGGCGTGCAGCCGGCAGCCGCCTGGGGCTCGGCGCAGCGGGCCGCCGAGCTGCTTCGGCCAGGGTGCAGGGACCTGCGCCTGGACCGCCGCACCTACTCGTGGCGCTTCCTGACCACCCAGTCGGACGAGGACGAGCTCGCGGGTCGCCCTGGTCGCCGGAGCGCCGGCTGGCTGCCGCTGCTGCCGACCCCGCCGCAGCCGGAGTACCCGAGCGCGCACACCAGCATCGCCGCTGCCTACGCCGCGGTGCTCACTTCGCGGCTGGGCCCCGGTCCGGCGCAACCGCTCGTCCTCACCTCCGGCGGTGTCACCCGCACCTTCTCCACCTGGGAGCAGCTGGTGCGGGAGAACGTGGACGGTCGGGTGTGGGCGGGCGTCCACTACAGGCACAGCGATCTGGTGGGTGCAGAGCTCGGTCGACAGGTGGCGGCCTACGACCTGGACCGGTCGCGCTGACGCCGCCACGGCCGCGTAGTGCTGGCCACTGAGCATTCTGAGCTCAATCAGGGGCGTGCTCGACGTCACCGAGCGCAACGGGTTGACCGCGGTTCCCCGGCGCGCCGGAGGGCAGGCAGGTCACTCAGTCATCCCCTGCCCCTGGAGCGACCGCATGAGCACCGTTCTGTTCGTCGTCACCGGCGCGCGTCACTGGACCCTGTCCGACGGCACCGAGCACCCCACCGGCTACTGGGCCGAGGAGCTGGTCGCGCCCTACCGCGTGTTCGCCGGCGCCGGGCACGAGGTCGTGCTGGCCACCCCCGGCGGGGTGAAGCCGGTGGTTGACGAGGCCAGCCTGGCCCCGGACGTCAACGGCGGGCAGGACGGCGCCGACGAGATGCGCGCCGCGTTGAAGGGCATCAGCCAGCTCGAGAGTCCGCTCACGCTCGAGGACGTCGACGTCTCCACCTACGACGCGGTGTTCTACCCCGGCGGCCATGGCCCGATGGAGGACCTGGCCGTCGACGCGAACTCGGCCGCGGTGCTCACCACCACGCTCGCCGCGGGCAAGCCGCTGGGCATCGTCTGCCATGCCCCGGCCGCGCTGCTGGCCACCGAGTCCACCGGCACCACCTCGCCGTTCTCGGGCTTCCGCCTGACCGGCTTCACCAACGCCGAGGAGACGCAGGCCGGGCTCGCCGAAAAGGCTCTGTGGCTGCTGCAGGACCGCCTGGTCGCGCTCGGCGCCGAGTTCGTGGAGGGCGAGCCGTGGGCCCCCCACGTCGTGGTCGACCGCAGCCTGTACACCGGCCAGAACCCTGCCTCGTCCGGCCCCCTCGCTGAGCGCATGCTCGAGGCTCTCTCCGCCTAGCAGGGCGACTCGGTGCTTGTTCTGTGACGTCGCGGGTGGAGGAAGACTCCTCCGTTCCCACCGAGGACGCCCCGCGAGCCAGTTCGGGCTTGGTGGGGACCGCGGCGGCAGCGGCGCTGCCGGCCACGACCGGTGTGCCCTTGCCACTCGAGGCGGAGGCAGCGCTGGTCGATGAGTTCGGCGTCACCTTGCCGGACGGCTGTCGTTGCGGAAGCACGTACCTGCCCGTCGAAGGCATCACCTGCGTACACGGAGGGACAGGATGAGAGACGTGCACCCGTCATTCATCGTCCCGCCCGTGCGTCCGCGCCCTCGTCGGCAGCTGATGGCAGAGGCGCTGCGACGACCCGGTAGCCGACGCATCACGTCGCTGTTCACCGTCGTGCTGCTCCTGGCCGGCATCGCCCTGTTCTCCTACCCGGTCGCGACAGACCTCTACGGCAAGAACCGGCAGAGCGACCTGAAGGAGGCGTTCCGCGATCCGGGGGTGATGACGGCCTACGCCGAGCGCCGCATCGCCGTCGGGGACGGCCTCACCAGGTTGCGGATCCCGAAGCTCGACGTGGACGTCCTCGTGGTCGAGGGCACGACCACGGAGGCCCTTCGTGCCGGGGCCGGCCACTACGAGGGGAGCCGGCTGCCGGGGGAGACGGGCAACCTGGCCATCGCCGGGCACCGGACGACCTACAACAGACCGCTCAACCGCATGGATGAGCTGGTCGAGGGCGACGTCGTCGAGCTCGAGACGCCGTTCGCGGTGCACGTCTACCGCGCCGTGGCGCCGTTCGCCGGACATGCCAACCCGTGGGTCGTCTCACCTGACGACCTGTCCGTGCTCGACCCCGAAGGGGGCAGGAGCCTGCTCACCCTGACGACCTGCCACCCCAAGGGGAGCGCGGAGCAGCGACTGATCATGCGCTTCGAGCTGGTGGGCTCAGAACCCCTCAGGACGTCCGCCTGACCGCTTGCAAGTCCGATCGGGCAGCGATCAGGAACCGTGCCGCCCGCTGTCCCGCGTGCCCTCGTCCCGAACCCCCTCGTGCTGGGTCCCCTCGTCCCGGCTCCCCTCGTGGCGGCGGACCCCGTCGCCGGGTGCTTCGAAGCCGCGGGTGCGCTGCGGGTCGTTCGCGGTGATCCGGGTGTCCCCGTGCGATCCGCCCCCGCTGGGGACCGGGGTGGTGTTCGCGTAGTTGCTGCGCTCGAGCTCAGCCTGCAGGCGCGCGTTCTCCTCCGCGAGGCTCTCACGCTCACCGCGGACGTTGCTGACCTCGCGCTTGGCAGCCACCCGCTTGGCGCGCTTGCGCGCGGCGCCGATCAGGATCAGGCCGAGTCCGAGCATGGCCAGCAGACCGGTGACCACCCCGACGAGGAACAGGCCCCCGACGGAGACGTTGTCGAGGGACACGCCGAACAGCTCGGCTTCGACGGCCTCTCCGTTGCCGAGCACGATCCCGACCGCGACGAGGACGGCCAGGACGAGCAGCAGGACTCCGAGCACGACCATGGGACAACTCCTTGAGCTCGAGGGCGGGTCAGCACCCCCTTACCCCGCCGCCACCTGCGCCAGACCACTGGCGAGCACGACGTCCAGCAGGGCGACCGCCTGCCGCTTGTCGAGGGGCTCGTTGCCGTTGCCGCACTTGGGCGACTGGATGCAGGACGGGCACCCGGCCGGGCACTCGCAGGCAGCGATCGCCTCGCGGGTCGCCCGCAGCCACGGCTCCCCCCGCTCGTAACCCCGCTCGGCGAAGCCCGCGCCACCGGGGTGGCCGTCGTAGACGAACACGGTGCACGTCCCCGTGTCGGGGTGCAGGGCCGTCGAGACGCCGCCGATGTCCCAGCGGTCGCAGGTCGCGAACAACGGGAGCAGTCCGATCGCGGCGTGCTCAGCAGCGTGGGCTGCACCAGGCACGTCGGCCCACTCGATGCCTGCGCCCTCGAGCAGCTCCAGCTCGACGGTGTACCAGACGGCGCGCGTGCGGAGCTGCCGCGGTGGCAGGTCCAGCGGCTCCTCGCCCAGCACCTCGCCGCTCCCGATGCGCTTGCGCAGGAACGACACGACCTGGTGCGTGACGTCGACGGTGCCGAAGTGCAGAGCGACACCGTCGTACGCCCTGGTCCGCAGCGTCTCGACGACGGAGATGTCGGTGATGTCGCGCGCCGACGTGCTGTAGTCGGGCTCCTCGGCGTGCACGAGCGCGACCGACCCCTCGAGGTCGAGGCGGTCGACGAGCCAGCTCTCGCCCTGGTGCAGGTAGACGGCTCCGTCATGCGCCTGCGAATGCGAGGACGAGGCGTCGACGGTGCCGAGCAGCCGGCCGGTCGCGCTCTCCACCAGCCGCACGGGAGTGCCTCCGCTGCCGCGGATGTCGACGTCGGGCCGTTCCGGCGCGGTCCAGAACCAGCCCTTGGGTCGAGCCCGGAGCAGGCCCCGCCGGACGAGGTCGCCGAGCAGCAGGCGCACCTGCTGCTCGTCACCGAACAGCGGCAGGTCGGCGTCGGTCAGCGGCAGCTCGGCTGCGGCACAGGCGAGGTGAGGTCCGAGGACGTACGGGTTGCCCGGGTCGAGGACGGTCGCCTCCAGCGGCCGCCCGAACAGCGCCTCGGGGTGGTGGACCAGGTAGGTGTCGAGCGGGTCATCGCGCGCGACGAAGACCGCGAGTGCGCCCTGGCCGGCCCGGCCTGCTCGCCCGGCCTGCTGCCAGACCGACGCCACGGTCCCGGGCCACCCGGTCAGGACGACCGCGTCGAGTCCGGACACGTCGAGTCCCAGCTCGAGAGCATTGGTGGCGGCGACTCCGATGAGATCGCCTGACTGCAGGCGCCTCTCGAGCTCGCGGCGCTCCTCCGGCAGGTAGCCCCCGCGGTAGGCGGCGACCCTGCTCCCCAGCTCGGGTGCCGCCTCGGCCAGCGCGCGACGGGCCGACAGAGCCACCGACTCGGCGCCCCGCCGCGAGCGGACGAAGGCGATCGTCCGGGCTCCTTCCACCACCAGGTCGGCAAGCAGGTCGCCGGTCTCGGCCGTCGCGGAACGGCGTACGGGGGCGCCGTTCTCACCGCCGCCCTGCCCTGACCCGTAGTCCGGCATCAGCGGCGGCTCCCACAGGGCGAACTCCGTCGTGCCGCGGGGCGAGGCATCGTCAGTGACCGGGACGACCGGGAGCCCGGTCAGCCGGGAGGCCGACAGCTCCGGCTCGCTCGCCGTGGCGCTGGCCAGCACGAAGACCGGGTTGGCGCCGTACCTGGCGCAGATCCGCCGCAGTCGACGCAGGACGAGCCCGACGTGTGAGCCGAACACGCCTCGATAGGTGTGGCTCTCGTCGACGACGACGTACTTGAGGCCGCGCAGGAAGGAAGCCCAGTCGGCGTGCCGCGGCAGGATGGCGCGGGACAGCATGTCCGGGTTGGTGAGGATGAGCCGCCCGTGCCGCCGCACCCAGTCGCGCTCCTCGCGCGGGGTGTCGCCGTCGAAGGTCGCCGCCCTCACCGCCACGAGGTTCAGCGCTCGGACGGCCCGGAGCTGGTCGCCGGCGAGGGCCTTGGTCGGAGACAGGTAGAGCGCCCCCGCCCGGTCGTCGGCCAGCAGCGAGGTGAGCACCGGGAGTAGGTAGGCGAGGGACTTCCCGCTGGCGGTGCCGGTCGCGAGGATGACCGAGCTGCCGCCCCGCACGAGCTCGGCCGCCTGGACCTGGTGCTCCCAGGGCAGCTCCACGCCGCCCAGCCGCAACCGGTCGACGAGCAGGGGGTCGGCCCAAACCGGCCAGGACCCGTGCCGGGCGGTCCGAGCTGGCACGTGCTCGACGTGGGTCACCCGGTCGGTGCGGGTCGGGTCGAGCAGCAGGCGGGCCAGCAGGGTGCGGGCGTCGGTCGTACGCGCGGGCGGGCGGGTCGGGGAGCTGCTCACGGGGGCCCATGCTCCCAGAAGGCGGACGATCCGGCGCGTCCCCCGACACCGGCGTGCGGTTAGATCACTGTGGCGTCGGGTAACCCCGGCGCCAAGTTCCTCGCGGGGCGGACGACCTCTGCCCCACCCGGACCGACCGTTCGCGATCGACCGACCGAACCGACGATGTGCTCGACCAAGGAGAAGCCCGTGGATCTGTCCCTGTCGACCCGCACCGAAGGTGACCGCACCGTCGTCGTGGTGGGTGGCGAGATCGACGTCTACACGGCCCCCAAGCTGCGGGAGCAGCTGATCGACCTCGTGAGCAGCGGGCAGTACCACCTGGTCGTCGACATGGAGGGCGTCGAGTTCCTCGACTCCACCGGCCTGGGTGTGCTGGTCGGCGGGCTCAAGCGCGTTCGGGCTCACGAGGGGTCGCTGCGCCTGGTCTGCACCCAGGAGCGCATCCTGAAGATCTTCCGGATCACCGGCCTCACCAAGGTGTTCCCGATCCACACCTCGGTCGAGGAGGCCGTGGCCGCGACGGACTAGGTCCGCCGCCTCCCGCACGCCATGGCCCTCGTCGAGCTGCAGATCAGCCCCCTCCCCTCCCACGTCCGCACGGCCCGCCTCGTCGCCGTCGCCGCTGCCCGTCGAGCCGGCCTCGACGACGAGCTGGTGGACGAGCTGCGGCTCGCGGTTGGCGAGGCGTGCTCGCGCGCCGTCGGCCTGCACACCCAGCACGCCCCCGACGCCCTCGTACGGCTCACCGTCACCGACGACGTCCAGGGCCTGACGCTGACCGTCGTCGACGCCGGTCCGGCTGCCGGGCCGGTGCCCGAGGACCCGCTCGAGGGTCTGCTCGCCGAGGACGCTCCCGCCGGTGACGATGAGACGGCCGACCCCGACGTCGCCCTGGCCGTGCTGCACGGCCTGGTGGACGACATGACGGTCGAGGCCGAGGAGCAGGGGACCGTCGTCACCCTGCGATGGCCGTTGCCCTTCCGGGCCACCGGCCCGCGTGCCACCGTCCTGTCCTGACTGCCTGAGCTGCCCCCACCCGGCGCGTCTGTGAGGCGGGCCACTTCGGGTCGGTATGCTCCCGCCACCCGGCTCGCCGGGCGGGTTCGCCGTGCCTGAGGGCGGCCCAGTCTCGTAGGAACAGACCCCCTCCGACGACGGAGCCGGGGCAGCGCACGGATCCAGGAGGACGCACCAGCGTGAGAGACACAGCCGTGACTCGGCTCGCCGTGGAGGGCGAGCAGCTCGCCTCGGTCAACGACGGCGACAACCTCATTATCTACCTCATCCTGGCGACCTCGCTCGTGGCGCTGGGGTTCGCGGCCCTGTTCGCCAAGGAGGTCCTGGCCGCCGGTCAGGGCACCCCGAAGATGATCGAGATCTCCAAGGCGGTCCAGGAGGGCGCCGCGGCCTACCTGTCGCGCCAGTTCCGGACGCTGCTCCTGTTCGCCGCCCTGGTGTTCCTCCTGCTGTTCTTGCTCCCGTCCGACAGCACCTCCGTACGCGTCGGACGGCCTCTGTTCTTCCTCGTCGGGGCCGGCTTCTCCGCGCTTGTCGGGTTCATCGGCATGACGCTCGCGACGCGCACGAACCTGCGGGTCGCCAACGCAGCCAACGAGTCGGGCACGAAGCGGGCGCTCCGGCTGGCGTTCCGCGCCGGTGGCGTCGTCGGCATGTTCACCGTCGGCCTCGGCCTGCTCGGCGCCACTCTCGTGCTGATCATCTACGACGACGACGCCCCCCGGGTTCTCGAGGGCTTCGCCTTCGGTGGCGCACTGCTCGCGATGTTCATGCGCGTCGGCGGCGGCATCTTCACCAAGGCCGCCGATGTCGGTGCGGACCTCGTCGGCAAGGTCGAGCAGGGCATCCCCGAGGACGACCCGCGCAACGCCGCCACGATCGCCGACAACGTCGGTGACAACGTCGGTGACTGTGCCGGCATGGCCGCCGACCTGTTCGAGTCCTACGCGGTCACCCTGGTCGCGGCCCTGATCCTCGGTCAGGTCGCCTTCGGCTCGCAGGGCCTGGTCTTCCCGCTCATCGTCCCCGCGATCGGCGTGCTCACCGCCCTGGTCGGCATCTACGGCACGTCGCCGCGTGACAGCGACCGCAACGGCATGAACGCGATCAACCGCGGCTTCTTCCTGTCCGCCGTCGTCTCGGCGGTCCTCGTCGCGATCGCGGCGTTCCTCTACCTGCCCGCGACCTTCGCTGAGCTCGACGGTGGTGCGGAGTCCGACCAGGACCCGCGCCTGATCGCCATCGGGGCCGTGATCATCGGCATCGTGCTGGCCAGCCTCATCCAGGTCCTCACGGGCTACTTCACCGAGGTCAACCGCAAGCCCGTGCAGGAGATCGGCAAGAGCTCGCTGACCGGTCCGGCCACGGTCATCCTGGCCGGCATCTCCGTCGGGCTCGAGTCGGCCGTCTACTCGGCCATGCTCATCGGCGGTGCGGTCTACGCGGCGTTCCTGCTCGGAGGCGGCTCGACCGTCGTCGCGCTGTTCGCCGTGGCGCTGGCCGGGACCGGCCTGCTCACGACCGTCGGCGTCATCGTCGCGATGGACACCTTCGGGCCGATCAGCGACAACGCCCAGGGCATCGCCGAGATGTCCGGCGAGATCACCGAGGAGGGTGCGCTCGTCCTCACCAGCCTCGACGCGGTCGGCAACACGACCAAGGCCATCACCAAGGGCATCGCAATCGCGACCGCCGTGCTCGCCGCGACGGCTCTGTTCGGGTCGTTCCGCACCGAGGTCGAGCGCGCGCTGATCGAGGCAGGTCGTTCTGCCGACGACTTCTCGTTGTCGATCGAGAAGCCGAACCTGCTGTTCGGCCTGATCATCGGCGCGGCCGTGGTGTTCCTGTTCTCCGGCCTCGCGATCCAGGCGGTGTCCCGGGCTGCGGGTCGCGTCGTGTTCGAGGTGCGCGAGCAGTTCCGGACCAAGCCCGGGATCATGGACTACACGGAGAAGCCCGACTACGCCCGTGTCGTCGACATCTGCACCAAGGACTCGTTGCGTGAGCTGGCCACTCCGGGTCTGCTCGCGGTGCTGAGCCCGATCGCGGTCGGCTTCGCGCTCGGCTACCAGCCGCTCGGGGCCTTCCTCGCCGGCGCCATCGCGTCCGGTGTGCTCATGGCGGTGTTCCTGTCCAACTCCGGTGGGGCCTGGGACAACGCGAAGAAGCTGGTCGAGGACGGCACCCACGGTGGCAAGGGCAGCTCGGCGCACGAAGCCACGATCATCGGTGACACCGTCGGCGACCCGTTCAAGGACACGGCCGGCCCGGCGCTCAACCCGCTGCTCAAGGTGATGAACCTCGTCGCCCTGCTGATCGCCCCGACCGTGGTGCAGTACGGCATCGGCGAGGACGAGAACCTCGGCGTCCGCTTCGTCGTCGCGGCGCTCGCCATCACGGGCATCGTCGTGGCGGTGACGATCAGCAACAAGCGCAGCGTCTCCGGCGCCGTCGAGATCTCCGAGGCCACGAGCAAGACCCCGGCCTCCCAGAGCCCGGACCGTCTGCACGACTGATCGAGCGCGCGCCGACCGGCCCGCCCCACCTCGTACGAGAGGTGGTGGCGGGCCGTTCGTCGTCAGGGGTTCGGGGTCCGCCCGCCCGACGCCCAGCAGGACCCCCGCCCGCCTCGGTAGCGTCGCCCCCGTGCCAGCCGAACCGCCGACCCCCAGTCGCCTCCCCGACCCGCAGGAGCTGCTCGCCGACGCACCGCTGGTGTGGGCGGCGCTCGGCACCGGGGGCTGGTCCGCGGCCGCGCTCGACGAGCTGCTGGGCACCACGGCGCGCACCCATCTGGACCGGGACGAGCTGGCCCCCCTCCTGCGGCGCACCGAGGGCGGCAGCCCGCTCGAGGTGCTGGCCCGGTTGTTCGTGCTGGGCGTCGAGGTCGACCTCAAGCAGGCGCGGCAGGCCGGCGTGCCGGAGACCTGGCTCGTGCCGGACGGGTTCGGGGTCGCCGCAGCGGTGCGCCTCCAGCCGGTGGTCTCGGGCGGGGTCGAGGTCGTGGTCGCCCATGACCCGCACCGGGCGTCGACCCGGGTCGAGTCCGATCAGGTGCTCGGCGTCGGGGCGGCGAGCACGACCCTCGCGTCCGCGACCCCTCGCGCGCTGGTCGGCCGGACGCTCGACCTCGGCGCCGGTTCGGGGATCCAGTCGCTGCTCGCCGAGGACCACAGCAGCACGGTCGTCGCGTCCGACAGCAACCCTCGGGCCACGGGCTACACCCGGCTGTCCGCCGCGCTCAACGCACGGCAGGTCGACGCCCGCACGGGGGACCTGTTCGACCCGGTGCGCGGTGAGCTGTTCGACCTCGTCGTCAGCAACCCGCCGTTCGTGATCGGACCGGGGTCGGGCTACACCTACCGCGACGGCGGTCGCAACGGCGACGACCTGTGCCGGGACCTCGTGGCCCGGCTGCCCGAGCACCTGGTCGAGGGCGGCACCGCGGTGCTGCTCGCCAACTGGCTGCACGTCGAGGGCGAGGACGGCGACGAGCGGGTCCGCTCGTGGTTCGGCCCTGAGGTCGACGGCTGGGTCGTGCAGCGCGAGCTGGCCAGCCCGCAGGACTACATCACCGCGTGGTTGCGGGACAGCGACGAGCGGGCGCGCTTCGACCAGCTGTACGACGCCTGGCTCGACTGGTTCGCGGTGCGTCGGGTCGAGGCCGTGGCGTTCGGCGTGCTCAGCATGCGCCGCAGGCGCGGGGCCGGCGGGCAGGTCTGGTTCGACGACGTGCCGCAGCCGCTCGCTGAGGACTGGGGCGAGCAGGTGCCCGCCTTCTTCGACCGGCAGGACGCCCTCGCCCGCGGGGTGCTCGGCACGGCCTGGCGGCTGCGCGACGACGTCCGCCTGCACCAGGTGGCCGAGCGGACCGCGGACGGCTGGTACGCCTCGAGCCAGGTCCTGCAGCAGGAGCGGGGCCTGCGGTGGTCAGGTGGGGTCGACGCCTACGGAGCGACACTGCTGGCCGGTTGCGACGGGACCCGCCGGCTCGGCGACCTGCTAGCGGTGCTCGCCGCGAGCGCCGGGATTCCCGACGACGAGGCCGCCGAGCAGGTGCTGCCCGTCGTCGAGCGCCTCGTCGAGCAGGGGTTCCTCATCCCCTGAGCTGTCCTCTGCGCTGGGCTCGGCAACCGCAGCGCGAGCAGGGCGGCGAGGACCGCGACCGACCCGGCGAACAGGAACGGGGCTGGTCGACCGACCAGGGTGACCAGCCGCGGGTTGACCGCGTTCGCCAGGACGCCGCCCAGCATGAGCGCCAACGAGCTCGCCGAGAGGGCCGTCGCCCGCTGCGCCGGCCCGACCCGACCGTGCAGCGCCGCGTGCAGGAGCGGCCAGGAGGCTGCGTTGGCGACGTAGAAGCCGGTGTACGCCGCAGCTGCCAGCACCACGGTTCCGGCGCCGGCGACCCCGGCGAGGCTGAGGCCGGACAGGGCCGTGAGGGCAGCGACGGCGTACGGGGTGGACCCTCGGACCAACCGGCGGCTCGCGGGGGCGAGCCCTGACCCCACCGCGCCGCCGAGGAACGAGACGGCCATGACCGCGCCGAAGACGGCGGACCCGCCGGTCGGGGTGCCGGCGAGGTCAGCGAACAGGGGAGGCCCGAAGAGCTCGAGCGTGCAGAGCGAGACCCCGCAGACGAACGACAGCAGCATCAGGCGCCGCATGGCGTCGTCGCGCGCGGACAGTGCCAGCGCGGCACGGACGGTCGGCGGCACGTCGCGCACACCGTCAAGCAGGGCGCGCAGCGCGGAGCCGGACCGGGGCGGTCCGGTCGGGGTGACGAGCAGGAGGACGGCGACCACCGAGCCGAGGGTCAGCACGATCGCGGCGGCGTACGGCAGCACCAGCACCGACTCGGCCGAGCCCTCGAGCAGCGAGGGGGCCAGGCCGCCCAGCACTGCGCCGGCGGACAGGGCCAGGCAGTCGGCGACACCGGCGCGCGACAGTCCGGGGGTCACGTCGGCGCAGGGGTCGTCGAGGTGGACGGCGTCGACGTACCAGGCCTGGAGGGGTCCGGAGTCCAAGGCCCGGCCGACGCCCAGCAGAACCGTCGCGAGCAGGAAGCCCGGCACGGAGTCCGCGATCACGTAGGCGCCGCACGAGGCGACGTGGCACAGCCCCGACACGACGAGGACGGGCCGCCGTCCGACCGCGTCGGCAAGTCCCCCGGTCGGCAGCTCGAGCAGCGCGACGACGAGGCCGTACGCCACCGACACCGCGCCGACCTCGGCAAGAGTCAGCCCGCGTGAGGTGGCCAGCAGCACCGAGACCGGGATCGTGATGCCGACGGGAAGCCAGCGCAGCGCGGTGAGCCCGACGTAGCGCCGCGTCGCCTGCGCGACGGTGATCGTCATGGCGGGCCGTCCAGCCCCGTGTCGACGAGGGGGAAGGCCGCGACGTGGAAGGAGACCGGGATCGCACCGGGCTCGGCCGGCCGCTCCGCAGCGGCCCAGCGGTCCAGGACGACGTAGACCTCCTCGACGCACGCCCTGGTCTGCTCGGGGGTGAGGCGCAACACGTAGTCGGACAGCCCCGCAGCGGCAGCCCACTGCGTCCCGTGCTCCCGGCCGCGGTCGGCCCAGGCCCGCAGCTGTCGGCCCATGACCTCGATCTGGTGCCGCTGCATCTGCTCGTTGGCCTCGAGGCCGCCGGGCTGATCGACCAGCTCGGCGGGGTCCCAGCTCGTCATCTGGTGCAACGCCTGCCACCAGCGCTCCCGCCCCTCCCGCCGCGCCTCGCCGACGAAGCCGTACGCCTCGAGCTGCCGCAGGTGGTAGCTCGTTGCTCCGCTGCTCTCACCGAGCTGCTCCGCCAGCCGGGTCGCCGTTGACGGACCGCCCGTGCGCAGCAGGCCGAGCAGTCGACCGCGCAGCGGGTGCGCTAGGGCGCGGAGCACGCGGGGGTCGTGGACCTGGGCGTTGCGTCCGGGTGGGGAGGGGGTCATGACGGCGACCGTACAACCACAAAGATATCTTTGCAACGCCTTCTTTGCAGTTGGCCCTCGCGTCGGGGTCCGCGGCCCTGACGCCCTCGTCGTGCACACTCGTGCTGACGTGGCGCCCACCTGCCCGCGTCGTCCTCGCACCAGTTGACCTTGGAGAAGCGTGTCTGAGACCGAAGTGCAGCCAGCGCAGGCCGCCGTGAAGGCGCCCCGCGGCAAGGCCGCGCGCACCGGTACCGGCACGCGTCTGGTCATCGTCGAGTCACCGGCCAAGGCGAAGAAGATCGCCAGCTTCCTGGGCGCCGGCTACGTCGTCGAGTCGAGCATCGGCCACATCCGCGACCTGCCGAAGAACGCCGCCGACGTCCCGGCCAGCCACAAGGGCCAGGCCTGGGCCCGGCTCGGCGTCGACGTCGACAACGGCTTCGTCCCGCTCTACGTCGTGTCGCCGGACAAGAAGGCCCAGGTGGCCAAGCTCAAGGCCCTGCTCAAGGACGCGGACGAGCTCTTCCTCGCGACCGATGAGGACCGCGAGGGCGAGGCCATCGCGTGGCACCTGCTGGAGACGCTCAGCCCCAAGGTCCCCGTCCGCCGCATGGTCTTCCACGAGATCACCCCGCAGGCGATCCAGCACGCCGTCGACACCCCACGAGAGCTCGACACCGCGCTGGTCGACGCGCAGGAGACCCGGCGCATCCTCGACCGCCTCTACGGCTACGAGGTCAGCCCGGTCCTGTGGAAGAAGGTCATGCCGAAGCTGTCGGCCGGCCGCGTGCAGTCGGTCGCGACCCGGGTCGTCGTGGAGCGCGAGCGGGCCCGCATGCGCTTCCGGCAGGCGGAGTACTGGGACGTGGAAGGCACGTTCACGCCGGTCACCCCCGATGCCGACCCGAGCGCGCCCCGCAGCATGACGGCCACTCTGGTCGCCCTCGACGGCAAGCGCCTGGCCACCGGACGCGACTTCGAGCAGGAGACCGGTGAGCTCAAGTCCGGCTCCGACGTCGCCCGTCTGGAGGAGACCGCAGCCCGGGCCCTCGCCGAGCGGCTGCAGGGCGCCGAGTTCGCCGTCCGCTCGACCGAAGAGAAGCCCTACACGCGCAAGCCGTACGCCCCCTTCATGACCTCGACCCTGCAGCAGGAGGGTGGCCGCAAGCTGCGCTTCTCGGCCCAGCGGGTCATGCAGACCGCCCAGCGGCTGTACGAGAACGGCTACATCACCTACATGCGCACCGACAGCTCCAACCTGTCGGAGACCGCGGTCAACGCCGCCCGGCAGCAGGCCCGTGACCTCTACGGACCGGAGTACGTCCCGGACGCACCGCGCCGCTACTCCGGCAAGGTCAAGAACGCCCAGGAGGCGCACGAGGCCATCCGCCCCTCCGGTGACGTGTTCCGTACCCCGGGGGAGCTGGCCCGCGAGCTGTCCGGCGACGAGCTGCGGCTCTACGAGCTGATCTGGCAGCGCACCGTCGCGAGCCAGATGGCTGACGCCAAGGGGGTCAGCGCCACGATCCGGCTCGGCGCGACCGCCCCCGCGGCCCCCGGGCAGCCGGCGAGCGATGCCGAGTTCAGCGCCACGGGCAAGGTCGTCACGTTCCCCGGCTTCCTGCGGGCCTACGTCGAGGGCTCGGACGACCCCGACGCCGAGCTCGAGACGGCCGAGCGTCGGCTGCCCCGGGTCTCCGCCGGAGACGCCCTCACTGCCGAGACGCTCGAGCCGTCCGGGCACACGACGAGCCCGCCGGCCCGCTACACCGAGGCCTCCCTGGTCAAGCGGCTGGAGGAGCTCGGCATCGGGCGGCCCTCCACGTACGCCTCGATCATCACCACGATCCAGGACCGCGGCTACGTCTGGAAGAAGGGCTCGGCCCTCGTCCCGACCTGGCTCGCCTTTGCCGTCATCAACCTGCTCGAGCAGCACTTCGAGCGGCTGGTCGACTACGGCTTCACCGCCTCGATGGAAGACGACCTCGACCTCGTGGCCACCGGCGGGCGCGCCGGAGTCGACTGGCTGACGGCCTTCTACTTCGGTTCAGAGGCGGGCAAGGAGGGCGGCTTGGCCAAGCAGGGCGGCCTCAAGCAGCTCATCGGCAAGAACCTCGACCTGATCGACGCCCGCGAGATCAACACCATCCCGATCGGCCGCAGTGCCGCAGGTGAGGACGTCGTCGTCCGCGTCGGCCGCTACGGCCCCTACGTGACGGTCGGTCCGGACGGTGAGGGTCAGCAGAAGGCGTCGCTGCCCGACGACCTCGCGCCCGACGAGCTCACCGTCGACAAGGCCGTCGAGCTGGCTGCCGCACCGTCGGGCGACCGGGTGCTGGGCGCCGACCCGACGACGGGCTACGACGTGGTCGCGCGGGCCGGGCGCTACGGGCCGTACGTGTCCTTGGTGCTGGCTGAGGGCTCGAAGGACAAGCCGCCCACGGGGTCACTGTTCGCCTCGATGAGCCTCGACACGATCACCCTCGAGCAGGCCCTGACCCTGCTGACTCTGCCGCGCACGCTGGGCGAGGTCGACGGCGAGCCGGTGCAGGCGCTGAACGGCCGCTACGGGCCCTACGTCAGCCGCGGCAAGGAGAGCCGCTCGGTCGACAGCGAGGACGCCCTGCTGACGATCACGCTCGACGAAGCGCTGGCCCTGCTGGCCCAGCCGAAGCAGTACGGCAAGCAGCGCTCCGCCCCGAAGCCCCCGCTGAAGGAGCTCGGGGTGGACGCCGTCAGCGGCGAGAAGATGATCGTCAAGGAGGGCCGCTTCGGGCCCTACGTCACCGACGGCACGACGAACGCCTCGCTGCGCAAGGGCGACGACATCGACAGCCTCACGGACGAGCGGGCGAGCGACCTGCTGGCTGAGCGCCGGGCCCGTGGTCCGGCCCCGAAGAAGACCGCGCGCAAGGCTGTTCCCAAGAAGGCTGCGACCAAGAAGGCGGCCCCCAAGAAGACGGCGGCGAAGAAGGCTGCCACGAAGACGGCACCGGCGAAGAAGACGAAGGACTGAGCAGTACTGCTCAGGCCGGCTGCGGGCCCGACCCCCTAGCCTTCGACGCGTGACCACCCCCGGCCCCTCGACGGTCCCCGTGACCGGTCGCGGACCTCGGGCCGCGCTGCGCAACCCGCTGTTCCGCCGCCTCTACGCGGCGCTGGTGCTGTCCAGCTTCGGTGACTGGCTCGGCTTCCTCGCCACGACGTCCCTGGCGGCGACGCTGTTCGACTCGCTCCAGGGCAAGGCCTACGCCACGGGCGGTGTGCTGGTCTTCCGTCTGCTTCCGGCTGTCCTGTTCGGCCCGCTGGCCGGCGCCTTCGCCGACCGGTGGGACCGCCGCCGGACGATGGTCGTCTGCGACCTGATCCGGTTCACCTTGTTCCTGTCGATCCCGCTGGTCGGCACCGCGGCCGATCCCGGCACGACGCTGGCCTACCTGCTCGGGGCGTCGTTCCTCATCGAGGCGACGAGCCTGTTCTGGATCCCCGCCAAGGAGGCGTCGGTCCCGAACATGGTCCCGCGCGAGCACCTCGAGGGGGCCAACCAGCTCACCCTGATCGCGACCTACGGCACCGCCGCGATCGCCGCCGTCGTCTTCGGTGCACTGAGCCTGGTGTCCCGCGCGCTCGGCAGCGGCTTCGACTACTTCGCGACCGGGCCCGTCGACCTCGCGCTCTACGTCAACGCGGCGACCTTCCTGTTCGCCGCCGGGACCGTCTACCGCATGAAGGACCTGCCGAGCCCGCCCCGGCCCCCGCAGGGGAGTGACCAGGCCCTGTCCGTCCTCGCCAGCCTGCGCGAGGGGTTCCAGTTCATGGGCGGGAGCCCGCTCGCCCGCGGGCTGCTCGTCGGCATGCTCGGCGCGCTGGCTGCTGGCGGCGCCATCATCGCCCTCGGGCGGCTGTTCGCCGAGTCGGTCCTCGCCGGCGGAGACGCGGCTTACGCGCTGCTGTTCGGCGCCATCTTCATCGGCATCGCCTCGGGCGTGGCGCTCGGCCCGCCGGCACTGGGCGACCTGTCGCGCAAGCGGGTGTTCGGTCCGTCGATCGTCGGGGCGGGGGCGTCCCTGATCTTCATGTCCCTCGTGCCCAACCTGTTCCTCGCCACGGTCGCCACCCTGCTGGTGGGTGCCTTCGCCGGCGTCGCGTACGTCGTCGGCATCACGCTGCTGGGGCTCGAGGTCAGCGACGAGATGCGGGGGCGCACCTTCGGGCTGGTCCAGTCCCTGATGCGGATCGACCTGCTGCTGGTCACGGCGACGACCCCCTTCCTGGCCGGTGTGATCGGGACCCGGACGATCGACCTCGGCGGGGTGGGCGCCGGGACGCTCAGCGTCAACGGTGTCTCCGTGGTCCTCCTGGTCGGCGGCCTGCTGGCGGTCCTGGTCGGACTGGTCTCCTACCGGCAGATGGACGACCGTCCCGGGGTGCCGCTGCGTCACGACCTGATGCGCCGGCTCCGCCGCACGCCACCTGCCCCGACCCACGCCGGCACGTTCATCGCCCTCGAGGGGGGTGAGGGGGCGGGCAAGTCGACGCAGCTGCGTCTGCTGCAGGAGTGGCTCGTCGAACGCGGTCACGACGTGGTGGTCACCCGGGAGCCGGGTGCGACGGAGTCAGGTGTGCGCATCCGCGAGCTGCTCCTCGACCCGGAGGCGCACCTGTCCCCGCGCGCCGAAGCCATGCTCTACGCCGCCGACAGGGCTCAGCACGTCGCGCAGGTCGTACGCCCCGCTCTCGAGCGCGGCGCGGTCGTCGTGACCGACCGCTTCGTCGACAGCTCGCTGGCCTACCAGGGCGCCGGCCGCGAGCTCGACGTCGACGAGGTCGCGGGCCTGTCCCGCTGGGCGACCGGTGGCCTGCGCCCGGACCTCGTCGTGCTCCTCGACATCGATCCGGAGATCGGCCTCTCCCGGGCCGGCGACACACCTGATCGGATCGAGGCGGAGTCGATCGCCTTCCACCAGCGGGTCCGCGAAGGGTTCCTCGACCTCGCCGGGAGTGATCCTGACCGCTACCTGGTCCTGCCCGCCGACCAGGACCCGCTCGTGGTGGCCGAGGCCGTGCGGGAACGCATCGCCGCCCTCGTCGCGGCGACCAGCCTCGCAGCCGCCACGTGAGCGTCTTCGACACGCTCGTCGGCCAGGAGCGGGTCGTCGAACAGCTGCAGGCGGCGGCCGACGCGGCAGCTCGCCTGCGCGACGGCGGGTCCGTCGACAGCCGGGTCGGGGGCATGACCCACGCCTGGCTGTTCACCGGTCCTCCCGGCTCGGGCCGCTCGGTCGCTGCTCGCGCGTTCGCGGCCGCGTTGCAGTGCGAGCGGGGCACGGGCTGCGGGCACTGCGAGGCGTGCGCCCAGTCGGTGTCCGGCGCTCATCCGGACGTCGCGGTGATCGTCCCGGAAGGCCTGCACCTCAAGATCAAGGAGGCCCGCGAGATCATCCACCGCTCGTCGCGAGCGCCGACCCGCGGGCGGTGGCAGGTGACGCTGATCGAGGACGCCGACCGCATGGAAGAGCGCACCTCCAACACCCTGCTCAAGGCGATCGAGGAGCCGCCGCCGCACGGCGTCCTGCTGCTCTGCGCACCGAGCGTCGAGGACCTGCTGCCCACGATCCGCTCCCGCTGCCGGCTGGTGTCGCTCCGCACACCGCCGGCCGAGGCCGTCGCTTCGGTCCTGGTGTCCCGCGACGGTGTCGACCCCGCCATGGCGGCCTTCGCCGCGCAGGCGGCCCAGGGCCACATCGGCCGGGCAAAGCGCCTCGCGACCGACGAGGACGCGAGGCGGGAGCGACGGGACGTGCTCAGCCTCCCGCGCTCGCTGCAGGGGGTCGGGTCGGCCCTGGCTGCCGCCGACGACCTCGTGAGCGCGGCCAAGGAGGAGGCAGCGGCTTCCTCCAAGGTCCGGGACGCGCAGGAGACCGAGGCGCTGTCGACGGCTCTCGGCGCCGGGGCCACCGGCAAGGGCCTCACCGGTCGCAACCCGAAGGGCGGTGCCGGCGCGCTCAAGGAGCTGGAGACGCGTCAGAAGGATCGCGCCAAGCGCACCCAGCGCGATGCACTCGACCGCGCGCTGGTCGACCTCGCGGCCTTCTACCGCGACGTGCTCCAGGTGCAGCTCGGCACGCGCACGGCGCTGGTCCACGGCGACCTCAGCGAGCAGGCGGCCACGATCGCCCGAGCCACGACTGCCGAGTCGACCCTGCGTCGCATCGACGCGGTCCTCGCCTGCCGCGAAGCGCTCGACGCCAACGTCGCGCACCTGCTCGCCGTGGAGGCCATGGCGCTGGCCCTCCGTACCGGCTGATCAGCGCACCGGCTGATCAGGTTCGGTACGAGTCCGAGGAACCGGCGTACGTGCTCAGCGTCGGCCTCGAGCGCCTCGGTGACCTGGTCGTCGAGCGGGTCGAACGACTGCAGAGCAACCCGGCCGCCTGGCAAGCGCCAGGTGGCTGCCTCCATGCGCCAGGTGGCCACGGCCCGTCCGTCGGCCAACGCGATCGGGTGGAAGATGCCGTTCTGGGTGATGACCGACGAGTTGTCGCCGAGCACCGGCTCCCGGTCGACCCAGCCCATCAGCAGCTCGTCGAACCCGCCCAGCAGGCGGGGCGGCGGCACAGGGGCCGGCTCGTCCGCACGACGGCGGCCGGGCAGGTCGAGCAGTTCGTCGCCGTCAGCGCCGGCCCGGCGAAGTCCGCGCCGGGCGTCGCCGAGGGTGATGCCGGCCCACTTGGCCAGGTCGCGGTCGGTCGACGGCCCGTGGCCCGACAGGTAGCGGCGGGCAAGCTCTGCGAGCGCCTGGTCGCGGTCGACCGGTCGGGCGGCGGGCAGCCAGTCGCGGACCAGCACGAAGGCCTGGTCCCCGCCGACCATCGGTCCCCGCACGCACACGCCCGCCAAGGTGGCCTTGAGCAGGACGTGGACCAGCGCCTGACCGGCTGTCGGGACGCCGGCCGAGTCGAGGGCCAGCTTGAGCTCCGAGCGCGTCGACGGCCCGTCGCCGAGCTCGCACTCCACGACGACCACGCCCCGGTCAGCCTGCTCCGGCGACACCCCCTCCTGAGCGAGCCGCCGCGCGTTGCTCGTCTTCAGCTGAGGGGTCGTGAGGGCGTGGAGCCACGGGTAGTCCTGCGCCCGGATCAGGTGCAGCGTGCCTCGGTTGACCCAGGTGACGACGAGCTCGCGCCGGTCGAGCGCTGCGTCGACGTCGTCGGCGCGTAGGCCTGTGCTGCGGACCCGGATCCCGAGCCGGGCGGCCCGGGCGTCCTGCGCCTGCACGGCGAGCAGGCGCTCGACCACCTCGTCGACCGATGCTGCGGGCGGACCGGACAGCAGCTGGGCCTCGAGGCGTGCGCGCTGGACCTGCCCGCGGGGTGCCTGCATGCCGACCATCCTGCCCGGTCACCCCCGCGGCCCTTGTACGATCTCGGGCGCAGCACGCCGCCTTAGCTCAGTCGGTAGAGCACCTCACTCGTAATGAGGTTGTCCGGAGTTCGATTCTCCGAGGCGGCTCCATGTCCTCCCCGTCCCGACCCGTCAGAGGTCACAGGGCGTAGTCGCGGCGGTACGCTCCCGGCCGACCCCGGGGAGATGGCGCATGAGCGACCTGACGTACAGCACGGAGAAGCTGATGGAGCTCGGCAGCGAGCTCGTCGCCATCGCCGACGTGATGGACGGCAAGAGCCCGGCCGTGCGGTACGACGCGGCTGACGTGGGACCCCGCTCGGTGCACGACGCGCTCGAGCACTTCGCCGACAACTGGGACGACCGTCGTGAGCTGCTGACCCGCTCGCTCCGGGCCGTAGGGGGCATGGCTCTCCAGTCGTCCGAGGTGTTCAAGGAGGCCGACGACAAGCTCGCCGCGGCGGTCGCCAAGATGCTCAAGGGCGAGAAGTGAGCGCCCGGGCAGGTCGGTGGGAGCTGCTGGGTGTGTCCCGCGATCCCGTCCCCGGCGACGCCGTGGTGGTCCAGCGCCTCGCGGACGTCTACGGCGTCACCGGTCAGACCATCGAGGAGTCGGCCACGAAGCTCAAGGGCCTGTCCGAGCTCGACGGCTGGACGGGCGATGCCGCCGAGAAGTTCGGCGAGTCGTCCGAGGACGTCACAGGTGACCTGCAGGCGGCCAACCAGCGCTACGAGGAGGCGGGTCGGGCGCTGAAGCGGTTCGTGCAGCCGCTCGCCGACGCGCGGGACGAGTCGTGGGGCGCCCTGCAGGACGCCGAGGCCGCCGAGGCCGACCTCGCGAGGACCGCCGGCGACTCCCTGCAGGGCGTGGCCGAGCCGACCGATGCCCAGAAGGAGGCCCAGACCCGGCGGGAGAGCAACCACGGCCTTGCCGCGGGCCGCATGACAGCAGCCAAGACCCGGCTCGATCAGGCCGTCCAGGCCTTGGAGGACGCAGCAGGCGTGTGCGCGCAGGCCGTGCGCAACGCTGCCGACAACGGCAAGGACGGCCGCTGGGACAACATCAAGGGGAGCATGCGCGACTTCGCCGACTGGGCGCACCTGGACGTCGTCGTCAAGATCCTCACCGTCCTCGCGATCGGCATCGCCGCGATCGGGCTCGGCATCCTGCTGTTCGCCAGCGCACCGTTCTGGGTCACCGGTCTGCTCATCGCCGGGGCTGTCGTCGGCGGGTTGTCCCTCGCGGCCAACCTGATCATGGCCAGCTCCGAGCACGAGAAGGGCAGCTGGACCAACGTCGCCCTCGACATCGCCGGACTCGCGACGCTGGGCCTCTCCGCCTGGTTCACCAACAGCGCCAAGGCCGCCGTCGCCGCTCAACGCGCCGGCGCAGCCGCCGACGCCGCCGCCACAGCGAGGACAGCCGAGGCCGTGCGCATCGCCGCGACCACGCAGCAGCGGGTCCAGGTCGCGAACGCCCTTCGGACCGCCCCCGACAACCCGCTGCACATCTGGGCGCTCGGCAAGCAGGCGGAGGCGGCCGCAGCCGCCGTGCGGGCCGGCGATGACGCGGCGGGTCTGGTCACCGCTGCGGAGTTGCGCAAGGTCTCCGCTGAGCTCGCCCGGATCAGGAGCCTGCCCAACCTGAGCCCCGAGGCGCTCGAGGCTCTCGCCAAGGCCGAGACGCAGCTCGTCGCTGCGGGACGCTTCGACAAGGCCGGCGCCGCCGGGCTGGGCGTCAACGCCGCCGACCTGGCGTTGCCCGTGGTGGATCGCTTCGACGACTACATCGCGACGGTTGAATGGGGACTGAGCCGGTGACGACCCGTCGGGCTCCGGTCCTGCGCCCGCGGGCGACGAGCGGTCGTGGGCTGCTGTTCGCCCGGGGGTGTCGAGTTCTCGTCGACGACTCGGGGGCTCTGGTGACCCGCCGCCCGGACGGTGAGGTCACCCGGATCGCTGGCCCGGGTGAGGTGACACAGGTCCTCGTGCTCGACCACGAGCTGACCCGATCTCGACTGGGTCGCGAGGACTCGTACGCCGGGGCGCTCGTGCTGCTGGCCGGGCTGCGGCCAGTGCTCGCCCTGCGGCTGGTCGACTGGGGCCCGCCGGCCGAGCTCGGCTCGGCCCACCGGCGCACCACGGCCGGGATCGTCGCCCTGGCCGCTGCACTGGGGCTGCCGCTCGAGCCGGCCGAGCCTGACACGCCCGGGCTCGAGGCCCGCTCCCTGCGCCAGGTCGCGATGTCCCCGATCGCGGCCCCAGCACGTCCAGGCCGGCTGGCCACACCCTTGGGCTTCGTGGCCATCCTGCTCGCATGCCTGGCCGGGCCCACCGGGGGTCGTCCCGCAGCTGCGGTGGTCATCGTGCTGTCCCTGCTGATCACCGGACCTCTGGTGCTCGCGCTGCTTCGTGGGCGGTCCCAGGCGCGTACAGCGTTGGCGACGACTCTCCCTCCAGCAGAAGGCGTCCGCATCGTCCCGCGGCCGGCCTCGCCGGTCCCGGCCGGCGTGCTGGACAGCCTGCTCGTCGTCACCCCCGACGAGATCTTCCTGCGGCGGGCCGGCATCGTCGTCTGGCTGCCCGGTCCCGCGGAGGGTGGTGTGGTGCAGGCCGTCGTCGAACCCGAGCACGTGCGGCTCAGCGACGGGGCCGGTCTCGACCATGCCGAGCTCGAGACGGCGCTGTGGTGCGGGGACAGCTCCGCCAGGGCCACTCTGGTCGAGGACCTGCGCATCGCCGGCCTCACGGTGCTGGAGGCACCGGTCAACACGGTGACCCGCCACGACCAAGGCGACCTGGCCACTGGGCAGATCAAGCCGAGCATGCTCCAGACGCCGGGGGAGCGTGGCGACGCCAGCCTGGGTGCGCCGTTCATCACCAGCTTCGCGGCGGCCATAGCCGCCGGTGGGGCGCTCGGCGTCCTCGGGTGGAGCGTGCCCCTCGGGCTGCTGCTGGTCGCCGTGGGTCTCGCGCTGTTCGGCGTCTGCCTCGCCGGGGCGTTGCGCCGCTCCCGAGCCGACCGGGCCGCCGTGCGGCTGACCTCCGAGCCCGGTCCGCGACCCTTCGGGACCGCCACGGGCGATCCGTCGAAGGGCGACCGCGTGGCCGGGGACGGGCGGTGAGGGGCGACTCGTCGCTCGAGACGCCGGGCCACCCGCGCTGGCTGCTGCTCCCGCTCGAGGGCGACGTCGACGTGGCCGCCACCCAGGTCGTGGAGGACCTGATCGGTGACGTCGCCAGCCGCGACTTCGTCGAGGACACCATCGCCATGGTGGCCGGGGCCTCCCGCACCGTCCGTCAGCAGTCGGACGAGCTGCGGGAGCAGGACGTCCTGACGTACGCCGCCTTTCTGCTGCTGCCGGCCCCCGGACTCCTGCTCCCCGGTCCCGTGGCCACGCTGCGCATCCGACCGGTGTCCCCAGCCGACAGCGACGACGACGTGCTCGCGCTCTGCGCCGACCTCGCCGGGGAACGGCACGGGCAGGTCGACGTCGACGTCGTCACGACGCCGTCCGGACGGGCGCTGAGCGTTCGCTACCGGCCGGTCGTCGAGGTCGAGGACGGCCGGGTCGTCAACGAGCACCGGCTCGTGCTGTGGCCGCGGCGCGAGGTCGGCATGCTCCTCGAGCTGTCTCTCTACTTGGTCGACCTGGTCGAGGGCGGCGCTGCCGCCGAGCCGCTGCGCGAGCTGGCCGAGAGCATCGTCTGGACAGTGGACGAGGCGGAGCGGTGACCGCGTCCTCCAGCGTCGAGATGACCGGCGTGGCCGGCACTGTCTGGGACTACGTGCTGCTGCTGCCGCCGGGCTGGGTACGACTGCCGACCGGCGCGGCCGAGGGCCGCCGGGCAGTCGCGGCGCTGCTGGACCGGCGCCTGCGACGGCTCCCCCGGGACGAGGTGGCGACGGGCCGTCGGATCATGGAGCGGGAGCTGCGAGCACAGCTGAGCGAAGCACGCGTGGCCGGCGCCAGCGAGGTCTTCGCCCAGGTCGACCTCATCCGCGGCATGCCCGTGAGTGCGGGGTTGACCGTGTCCCGGCAGCAGGTCCGGGTCCGGGACGAGGCGCTGGTGACCGGGCTCGGCGCCGTCCTCGGTACCGCCGAGGGGGTCGTCGAGAGCGGCCCTGTGCTGCTCGAGAGCGGCCTGCCAGCGCTGCGGCGGGTGCGACGGTTCCAGCACGTCGTGGCAGAGGGGACGCCACCGCAGGACCAGACGACGGTGGAGTGGGTCGTCTCGCTGCCCGACTGCGACGACCTGCTCGTCCTCGCCTTCGCGACGTCCACCCCGCAGGTGGCTGACGCACTGGTGATGCTGTTCGACGCCGTGGCCCAGTCGCTCGAGATCACGCCGCGCCCCGACCAGCCCTGACCCACGCGGGCGGCGCTCAGACGACGTTCGCCTCGTGGCGCAGGGCGCCGACCCGGAGCCGGTCGGCCGACAGCGCGGCGACGTTGACCGGTGGTTCGCGCCGCAGCACCAGGTCGCGCATGACCTCGCCCACGGCCGGCCCCATGAGGAACCCGTGTCCTGAGAAGCCTGTCGCGTACAAGAACCGGCTGGCCTGCTCGGCCTCCCCGATCAGGGCGTTGTGGTCCGGCGTCATCTCGTAGAGACCGGCCCAGCCGCTGCGCAGTCCGACGTCGGTGAGCGAGGGGGCGCGACGCGAGACGGCGTCACCCAGTCGTGGCAGCCAGTCCTCCGAGCGCTCGAGGTGGAAGCCGGGGGTCTCGTCGGGGTCGCTCATGCCCAGGAGCAGGCCACGGCCCTCCTGGTGGAAGTAGAAGGTCGTCGTGAAGTCGATCGTCATCGGCAGCTGCGCCGGCACGCGCAAGGGCTCGGTGACGACGATCTGCCTGCGCAGTGGTGTGACGGGCAGATCGACACCGGCCAGCGCCGCGACCTGCTGCGACCAGGCGCCAGCCGCGCAGACGACGATGTCCGTCGTGACGGTGCCCTGCGGGGTGACGACGCCAGTGATCTTGCCGTCAGCGACGACCAGGTCGCTGACCGGGCAGTTCGGCACGAGCGTGGCCCCGTGTCGCCGGGCTCCGGTCGCGTAGCCGAGCACGACGGACTCGGGGGTGCAGTGCCCGTCCGTCGGTGACCAGGCAGCCGCCACGAGGCCCTGGGTGCTGATCATCGGCGACAGGCGCTGGGCCTCCTCGACGCCGATCATGCGGCTGGGGACGCCCAAGGCGTTCTGCAGCTCCACGGCCTCCGCCATGGCGCGGACGTGATCCGGGCGCTCGAGCAGGAAGAGGTAGCCCACCCGGCGCAGGTCGATCTCCTGTCCAGGGCGGTCCCCGAAGCAGGCGAACGCCTCCAGACTGCGCTTGCCCAGCCGGACGTTCACCTCGTCGGAGAACATGGCACGGACGCCGCCAGCGGCCTTGCCCGTCGAGCCACCCCCGAGGGGGCCTCGGTCGAGCAGCAGGACGCCGGGGACGCCAGCCTCCGACAGGTGGTAGGCGGTGCTCGCGCCGATGACCCCGCCGCCCACGACGACGACCGTGGCGTGGTCGGGCAGGCCCGTGCCCATCGCACCTCCAGAGTTGGCGTAGCCAGCGTGGTCCAGCCTGCCCCGTCCGCCGCTACGGGCGCAGCACCGCCCGCCCTGCCAGCTCCGCGACGCTGGTCACCCCCAGCAGTTGCATCGTCCGGACGACCTCCGCCTCGAGGATGTCGAGGCTGCGCGTCACGCCGCGCTGACCGCCGGCCATCAGTCCGTACAGGTACGCGCGCCCCACCAGGCAGGCCGTTGCCCCCATGGCCACGGCCGCAACGACGTCAGCGCCGTTGGTGATGCCCGTGTCGACGAGCACCTCCGCCCGACCCCCGATGGCGGCGACGACGTCCGGCAGCAGCTCCAGCGGGGTGGGTGCGCGGTCGAGCTGGCGGCCGCCGTGGTTGGAGACGACGACGGCGTCGGCCCCCGCGTCGACGACGGCGCAGGCGTCCTCCACGCTCTGCACCCCCTTGACGACGAGCGTCCCGGGCCACCGCTCGCGCAGACTGGCAAGCTCTGCGAGTCCGGCGCTGGGGTCGAGGACGTGCGCCACGAGGTCCGCCACGGTGCCGTCCCAGGAGCGCAGCGAGGCGAACTCCAGAGGGGCCGTGGTCAGCAGGTTGAGCCACCACGCCGGGTGGCGCGCCATGTCCGCAACCGTCCGCACGGTCAAGGACGGCGGGATGGTCAACCCGTTGCGGACGTCGCGGCGGCGGGCCCCAGCGACCGGGGTGTCCACCGTCAGGACCAGCGTCCCGTAGCCGGCGTGGGCGACCCGCTCCACCAGCTCGTGGCTGGCAGCCCGGTTCTTCCACAGGTAGAGTTGGAACCAGGTGTCGGACTCCGGAGCAGCGGTGCGCAGCTCCTCGGGCGAGGTGGTGCCGAGCGTCGAGAGGACGTACGGAACACCGGCCCCGGCCGCCGCGCGGGCCACGGCGGGCTCGCCCTCGTGCTGCATCATCCGGGTGAAGCCGGTGGGAGCCAGCACGAGCGGCAGCTGCGACGGGCGGCCGAGCACCGACGTCGACGTGTCCACGGCGGACACGTCGCGCAGCACCCGCGGGCGGAACTCCACCCGGGCGTAGGCCTCGCGGGCGCGGCGCAGGCTGATCTCGTCCTCGGCCGCGCCGTCGACGTAGTCGAAGACCGCCCGAGGAGAGCGCCGTCGGGCGAGTTCCCGCAGGTCGGCGATGTCCTGCGCGCGGCCCAGGCGGCGCTCGACCGGGTCGCGGACGAAGGGTCGGGGCTGTACCAGGGGCGCCACCTCGCTCCAGCGGGGCAGCCGGCGGACCGTGCGCACGGGGTTCGTCACCCGAGCGCCGACCGGGGCGGGGGGGCGCCGGCCAGCTCGCGCTCGCGCCGCTCCATGGCGTGCAGGACGGCAGCGCGCCCGGACAGCTCCAGGTCGTCGGAGAGCGCTCGTACGGCGATCTCGCCACCGACCTGCAGCCGGTCGACGAGGTCGCGGTGCAGCCGGGCCAGCAGGGTCGCCGAGAAGTCGGGCCGGATGACGGCGAACAGCAGCAAGAGCTCGTCCTCACAGCCTCGGTAGGCCTCGAGGAGGCGGTCGTTGCCGGCGGCGGCCACGATCTCGTGGTGGATGCGTCCGTGGGCCTCGATGAGGCGGCGCCACGGGATGCCGTCCGGCAGCGACTCGAGCTCGGCGACTGCATCCTCGACCGGAGCGAGGTCGGCGCCGCGGGTCTGCGCCAGCCGCAGGCTGCCGAGCTCGATGACCGCCCGGAAGCGGAAGGTCTCGTCCAGCCGCTCCCGGGTCAGCGGACGTACCGAGGCGCCGCGGTGCCGCTCGTGGACGGCCAGGCCGGCGACGACGAGCAGGTGCAGCGCCGCCCGGATCGTGTGGCGGCCGGTGCCGAAGCGGCGGCACAGGCTCTCCTCCCGCAGCCGGCTCCCTGGCAGCAGGACCCCCTCGAGGACGTCGTCACGCAGCGCGGCGGCGATGCGCTGCGGCGTGCTCTGCGGCGGTGAGCCCGGCAGCGGGGAGCAGGCGGCCGCGGTCGAGGGGGGAGCCGCGCTCAGCGCCGTCATCTCCGGCCCTTCGACGAGTGATGCGCGTCACGTGAACCCGCATCTTGTGTCACAATCTCACAACCCGCAAGCCTGACCCCCCCTGGAGCAACCATGCACATCCGCACCGCCCCCCTCGCCGCGGCCGCGGCCGCCGCGCTGCTCCTGGCCGGCTGCGCCAGCGAGGAGTCCTCCGACGAGGTGGCGGGGGGCGGCGCACCAGCCGGGAAGGGCACGGGCGACTCGTGCGTCCTCGACAAGCCGGTGCAGGTCGGCGCGGCCCTGAGCCTCACGGGTGCAGCCGCCAGCTTCGGTCAGTCCCAGAAGAAGGGCCTCGAGGTCGCGGTGGACGACCTGGCGAAGAAGCAGGGCGTGAAGTACGAGCTGAAGATCGAGGACGACGCGACCGACCCCAAGCAGGGGATCGCGGTCTTCGAGCAGTTCATCTCCCGCGCACCGGTGAGCATCATCCTCGGTCCGACGCTGTCCAACGGCGCCAAGACCACCAACCCCATCGCTCAGGAGAAGAAGGTGCCGGTCCTCGGCATCTCCAACACGGCCGCAGGCATCACCGAGATCGGTGACTACATCTACCGCGACTCCCTGCCGGAGTCCGCCGTGATCCCCCAGACCATCGCGAAGGCCAAGCAGAAGCTCGGGCTGAAGAAGGTGGTCGTCATGTACAGCAACGACGACGCGTTCACCGAGTCCGGCTTCAAGGCGTTCGAGGCTGCGCTGAAGAAGGAGGACGTGCAGGTCGTCAAGACTCTCACCTTCTCCAAGGCAGACACCGACTTCCGCGCTCTGCTCACCGACGCCAAGGGCGCGCAGCCCGACGCCCTCGTCGTCTCCGGGCTCATCGAGGCGGCCGTGCCGCTCGTCACGCAGGCCCGCCAACTCGGCATCACAGCTCCGATCATCGGTGGCAACGGCTTCAACACGCCCAAGCTCATGGCCGACTCCGGCAAGGCGGCTGAGGGCGTGATCGTCGGCGGCGCCTGGAACTCTGCCGCGCAGAGCCCGGAGAACGCCGCTTTCCTCGCTGCGTTCAAGGCCAAGCACAGCAGCGACCCTGACCAGTTCGCGGCGCAGGCCTACACCGGCTTGGTGCTCGTCGACGCAGCGGTCCGCTCGGGCTGCTCGGGTGAGAAGGAAGCGATCAAGGCCGGACTGCTCACCCTCAAGGACATCCCGACCCCGCTCGGCAGCTTCTCCTTCGAAGGACGGGAGCCGCGGCACCCGGCGGTGGTGCAGGTCGTCAAGGACGGCAAGTTCACGGTCCTGAACTGACCGGCACCGCCCCGGAAGAGGTGCCCACACCGTGCAACAAGTCCTGAACGGCCTGTTCGCTGGCTCGATCTACGCCCTGTTCGCGATCGGGTTCACGCTGGTCTTCGGCGTCCTCGACCGGCTCAACCTGGCCCACTCCGCGGTCTTCACGGCAGCCGCCTTCGTGGGCATCGAGCTGGTGGCCGACCTGGGGCTGTCGATCTGGCTGGCGATCCCGGTGGTGCTGGTGATCGGGGCGGTCCTGGGTCTGATCATCGAGCGGGTCGCCTTCCGTCCGCTCAAGGGTCGCCAGGACGCCCACTTCGCCGGGCTCATCACCTCCATCGCCGTGGGGGGCATGCTCATCGCGCTGCTGCAGGCGCGGTACGGCCCCGACACCCGCCGGTTCCCGGCCGACGCCTTCCCGTCGACGGAGTTCGACCTGGGTGGTGTGCGCGTCACACTGCTCCAGCTGGTCATCCTCGGCGTCTCCCTCGGGCTCATGCTCGGCTTGGCCTACCTGGTCAACGCGACCCGGCTCGGCCGCGGGATGCGGGCGGTCGCCGAGAACCCCCACGCCGCCCGGGTGCTCGGGGTCGACGTCGACCGGGTGACCGCGACGACCTTCGCTCTCTCGTCAGCCCTGGGCGCGGTCGCCGGCGTGCTGCTCGCGTTCTACGTCAACAGCGCGCAGCTCGGCATGGGGTTCAACATCGAGCTCAAGGGGCTCGCGGTGATCATCGTCGGGGGCATGGGGTCGCTCAAGGGCGCCATGGTCGGCGGCATCGCCTTGGGGCTGGCCGAGGTCTTCGCCGTGCAGTACGTCGGCTCCTCGTGGCGCGACGTCGTCGCCTTCGGCCTGTTGTTCGCGGTGCTGCTGCTGCGCCCGCAGGGGCTGTTCGGTGTCCGGCGGGTCCGGGAGGTCTGATGTTCTCGGACTACTCGGCGACCCTGACGCTCATCGCCCTCGGCGCGATCTTCGCCTACTCCTTCTACGCCGTGCTCATGGCCGGACAGCTCAGCCTCGGGCAGGCAGGTCTGGCCTCGATCGCCGGCTTCAGCGCCACCGCGGTCATCCCTGAGGACCCGGTCGTGGGCCTCTCCCCCTTGGTCGTGGGCATCCCGGTCGGGATGCTCGTCGGTGCGCTCGCGGCCTTCCTGCTGGGTCTGCCCGTGATGCGGCTGCGCGGGGTCTTCCTCGCCATCGCCACCCTCGGCTTCGGCGAGATGGTGCGCATCGTGCTCATCAACGCGGAGTGGACCGGCGGCGCGCAAGGCACGACCCTGCCCAAGCTGGTGACGCCGGGGATCGCGTGGGGCTGCCTGCTTCTCGTGGCCTACTGGTTCTGGCGGCTGGGCGGGTCGCGGCTCGGCCGGGCGCTCGCCGCGGTCCGCGAGGACGAGCTGGCCGCCCGGGCCATGGGCGTCGACGTCAGCCGCTACCGCATGACGGCCTTCGTGACCTCCGGGGCCGTAGCCGGCCTCTACGGCGTGCTCATCGCGTACTTCTCCCGCTTCATCACGCCGGATGACTTCGGCTTCGCGGCGGCCGTGGACGGGCTGGTGACGGCCGTCGTCGGCGGCTCGCTGGTCTTCGTCGGCCCCCTGCTCGGCAGCGCCTTCCTCACCTCGGTGCCGGAGGTGCAGCGGGCGCTCGGCGTCGAGGCGGGATGGATCCGGCCCTTCCTCGCCTCGGCGCTGCTGCTGGTGGTGATCCTTTTCCTGCCAGGCGGGCTGTCGAGCCTGCTCCCGCGCTTCCGGACCCCGGCGGTGGACCCCGACGCGACGCCGCCCGACCTGCCGGACCTGCCGCCGGCCGGCACGTCGTTGGTGACCCTCGAAGGCGTCGGCAAGGCCTACGGCGGGGTGCACGCCGTGCGGTCGATCGATCTCGAGCTGCACAGCGGTGAGGTGCTCGGCCTGATCGGCCCGAACGGGGCCGGGAAGACCACCCTGGTCAACCTGCTCAGCGGGCTCGCCGAGCCGACGAGCGGCACCGGCAGCGTCCTCGGGGTTCCCCTGGGTGTCGACGGGCGGGCGCACCTGTTCGCGAAGGCGGGCGTGAGCCGCACCTTCCAGCACTCGAAGCTGTTCGACCGGCTCAGCGTGCTGGAGAACGCCCTGGTCGGCGCGCACGTGGTCAGCCGGCCCACCTTCCTGCGGCGCCTCGTCTGGCTGCCGTCAGCCCGTCGCGACGAGCGCCGGGCCCTGGCCCAGGCGAGCGCCCAGCTGACCCGCGTGGGCCTGGCGGCCCGGGCCGGCGACCCCGCCGGCGACCTGTCGTACGGCGATCGGCGCCGGCTCGAGATCGCTCGCGCCCTGGCCGGCCACCCGACGCTGCTGATCCTCGACGAGCCCGCCGCCGGGATGAACCACGTGGAGGCCTCGAGCCTGTCGACGCTCATCCGCTCGCTGGCCGACGACGGGATCACCGTGCTGCTCATCGAGCACAACGTGCGGATGGTGCTCGAGACCTGCACCCGGATCGTGGTCCTGAACTTCGGCCAGGTCATCGCCTCCGGCGACCCGGCGACCGTCGCCAAGGACCCGGTCGTCGTCGAGGCCTACCTGGGCTCAGCCGGGACCCCCGAGGCAGACGAGGCGGACTCCCGTGTCTGAGCCGCTGCTGTCGGTGGAGGGCCTGTCGGTGTCCTACGGCCGGGTCTCAGCCGTGCGCGACCTGTCGTTCGAAGCTCACGAGGGGAGCCTGGTCACGCTCGTCGGCGCCAACGGCGCGGGCAAGACCTCCGTGCTGAACGCGGTCGCGGGCCTGCTTCGGCCGCGCTCCGGCACGGTGCGCTTCGAGGGTCGTGAGGTGACCCGATGGTCCGCCCACAAGCTCGTCGACGCCGGGCTGGTGCAGGTGCCGGAGGGCCGCGAGGTGCTGGCCACGATGACGATCCACGAGAACCTGCAGCTGGGCGGCTGGCACCGCAGGAGCACCGCCGAGGCCTCGATCGCGGAGATCTACGAGCGCTTCCCGGTGCTGCTCGAGCGGCGGGACCTGCCTGCAGGAGCGCTGTCCGGGGGGGAGCAGCAGATGCTCGCCATCGCCCGCGCGCTCGTGGCCAAGCCCCGACTGCTGCTGCTCGACGAGCCGTCGATGGGCCTGGCCCCCAAGGTCGTCGACGAGGTCTTCCGGGTCATCGCCGAGATCCGGGAGTCCGGCACGACGGTCGTCCTCGTGGAGCAGAACGCCCGGCGGGCGCTGCGGGCCGCGGACGTCGGTTACGTGCTGGAGACCGGTTCGCTGGCCCACTCAGGGCCGGGCTCCGAGTTGCTCGCCGACCAGCGGGTCATCGCGGCCTACCTCGGTATCGAGTGACGGTGGTGGCCTGGGCGACGGGTGAGCGCGGCGACGGCTGAGCCGGACGCACGTGTGCTCTGCGCTGCGGAACGATCCAGCGCCACGGGCCGTCGTCGAGGCTCAGACCGGTTGACCGTCGGCGGCGGCCGTCGGCACGAGCAGCTGGTGAGCGGCCAGCTCGCGGTAGAGCGGGCTGGTCTCCACCAGCTCGTCGTGCCGGCCGACCGCCACGACCCGGCCGGCGTCGAGGACGACGATCTGGTCGGCGTCCACGACCGTCGAGAGCCGGTGGGCGACGACGAGCAGCGTGCGGTCACGCGCCACGGCGTCGACGGCTGCGCGCAGGGCCGCTTCGTTGCGGGAGTCCAGGTTGCTCGTGGGCTCGTCGAGCAGGAGGAGCGGCGGCGCGGACAGCAACGACCGGGCGATGGCGAGGCGCTGGCGCTCTCCACCTGACAGCAGCACCCCGCCGTCACCGACCTCGCTGTCGAGGCCGGCCGGTGCCCGGTCCACGAGCTCGCGCAGATTGACGGCGTCGACGACGGCGAGCACCTCGGCGTCGGTGGCTCCGGGCGCGGCGAGGCGCAGGTTGTCGCGCAGCGACCCGGCCAGCGCGGGGGCCTCCTGCTCGACGTAGCCGAGCGCGCCTCGCAGCTGGGTCCGGGGGAGGGCCCGCACGTCGGTGCCCCCGAGCAGCACGCTGCCGGCCGTGACGTCGTAGAACCGCTCGACGAGCGCCAGCACCGTCGACTTGCCCGCGCCCGACGGTCCCACCAGGGCCGTACGGGTCCCGCGCGGCACCGAGAAGGTGACCCCCGACAGCACGGGGGCGCCGGTGGCGTAGGCGAAGTCGACGTCGCGGAGCTCCAGCAGGGGCGCCGACGGGTCCAGAACGACCGGCACGCTGCCGCCCGCATCCTCGGCCGGCAAGCGCAGCACCTCTTCGACCCGCTGCAGCGCGCCGAGGCCCGCCTGCAGGGTGGTCCAGGCCTGCAGCGCCTGGGCGAGGGGCAGCACCAGCAGGAACAGGTAGAGCACGAACGCGACGAGGTCGGCGACGGTCAGCTCGCCCCGGGCGACGCGGGCTCCGCCGAGCGCGAGCACCAGCAGGAAGGAGCCCTGCACGGCGAGGCTGCTCGCGGGGGAGACCAGCGCGGACAGGCGGGCCGCTGCGAGCCCCGCGTCGTACGCTGCCGTGGCGCTCCCCACCACGGCGGTGGTCTCGCGCGCTTCGGCGCTGCTGGCCCGGATGGTCCGCACGGCGCCGAGCGCCCGCTCCACCGCCGCCGTCATGTCGCCGACCCTGGCCTGGGCCAGCGTGGACAGCCGGCGGACGCGGCGGGAGACGCCGACGACGAGCCCGATGGCCACGCCGACGCTGAGCAGCGTGACGCTCAGCAGCTGCGGGTCGAGCAGCAGCATCGCCACCACCGCACCGCTGACGATGGCCGCGCCGCTCGCCAGCTGGAACAGCCCGGAGGTCACCGCCGCGTGCAGCTGCGTCGTGTCGGCGCCGACCCGGGACAGCAGGTCGCCGGAGCGGCGCGCGTCGTGCTCGGCCACCGGCAGCCGGAGCAGGTGGGCGGCCAGCCGCGTGCGGGCCCCGAGGACGACGCCCTCGGCGGTTCGCTGGAGCAGGTAGCGCTCGACGCCGCCGACGAGGGCGCCCCCGACGACGCTGAGCAGCAGGAGCAGCACCGCTGTACCGGTCGGTCGCTGCTCGCGGACCCTGTCGAGCACCTCGCGGGTCAGCAGGGGCGAGGCAAGCGCGAGGGCCGAACCCAGGGCGGCGAGCGCGCCGACGACGACGAGCGTCCGGCGATGCGGCCGCAGGTAGGGCAGCAGGTCGCGCAGTCCCACCTCCCGCTCCACGGGCCCGACGCTAGTGGCGGGCCTTCCCGGCCGCCCGTCGAGTGATCGGGGGCCGGACCCGCGACGCAAGGGCGTGCGAGCCAGGAGTCGTAGGTGCTGCCGACACTTACTGCCCGCCCAGCGTCGCTGCTTTGATCGAGCCGCCCGCACTCCACGGCGACGGACGCCGCACGGCGAACCCGGGGCGAGGAGTGCCAGATGGTCGCTCGGCCGATCGGGTCGCTTCTGGTCGCGGCCGCACTGCTCATGGCAGGGTGTGGCAGCTCGGACGAGGAGCGCCCTGCCGCCGACGAGCCAGGGGCGAGCAGCGCACCCACCAAGGGCGGCGTCCTCGCCGTCGCGATCGACAGCGACCCCGGCATGCTCAACCCGGCGATCACCACCAGCGGCGGCACGCACACCGCCTCTGAGCTGGTCTTCAACGGCCTGGTCGAGCTGACGCCGGACCTCAAGCCGGTCCCGGAGCTGGCCGAGTCCTGGGAGGTGCTCGAGGGCGGCGCGCTGTACCGCTTCAACCTGCGCAACGGCGTCACCTGGCACGACGGCAAGCCGTTCACCTCGGCTGACGTGGTCTTCACCTTCGAGCAGATGCTCCTCAAGCTGCACTCCCGCACAAAGGCGTCCCTCGGCGCTGCACAGCCGTCAATCACGGCGCCCGACCCGGACACGGTCGAGTTCCGCTTCAGCAAGCCGTACGCGCCCCTCCTGCTCCAACTCGACGTCGTCGAGGCACCGATCCTGCCCAAGCACCTCTACGAGGGCACCGACGTGCAGAAGAACCCGGTCAACAGCAAGCCGATCGGCACAGGGCCGTTCAGGCTGGTGTCGTACACGCCGGGCGCCGAGGTGAGGCTTGCCGCCAACCGCACGTACTTCAAGCCGGACCTGCCCCACCTCGACGAGGTCGTGATGCGGGTGATCCCCGACAAGGGGAACCAGGTGGTGGCGCTCGAGGCAGGCGAAGTCGACTGGCTCTTCGGCACACCAGGTCCGGATCGCGCGCGGCTGCAGGACTCTGGGAGCTACGACTTCCTGACCACGCCGAACAACCCGGGCGGCTCGAACTGCGTCATGACGGTGAGCTTCAACCTGGACCGTGCGGCGCTCAAGGACGTACGGGTACGCCGAGCGCTCGGCACGGCGCTGGACCGGCAGCAGTTCCTGGAGCGGGTCCTGTTCGGGCAGGGCCGGGTGGCCGAGGCCCCCATCTCCAGTGGCATCCCGTTCGCGCATGCCCCCCGTCTCCCGGGCCTGCCGACCTTCGACCGGGCGGCAGCGGAGAAGCTGCTCGACGAGGCCGGCTGGAAGCGGACCGCAGACGCGACTCGCAGGTCACAGGGGGTGTCGGGGGTCCCCGACGGAACGCCGTTGACCCTCGGCTTCACCCACTTCCCGACGTTCAGCGCCTACGCCCAGCTGGTGCGCGCGCAGCTCGCCGCGGTCGGTGTCGAGGTCAAGCTCGTCCCGCTCGAGCCGCCGGTCTTCGCCGACACCGTGTTCAAGACCCGCGACTTCGACACCAACATCATCAGCTACTGCAACGGCGCCGACCCGGAGATCGGGGTCAAGAGGATGTACACCACCTCGAACATCGGACCGGTGCCCTTCTCGAACTCTTCCGGCTACCGCAACGCCGAGGTCGACGGCCTGTTCGAGAAGGCCCGGACGACGGTGGAGCCGCGTGAGCGCACGGCCGCGTACCGCCAGATCCAGGAGCAGCTGGTCAAGGACCTGCCCTACGTCTGGCTGGTCGAGACCCAGGCAGACCGCGTCTTCACCAACAGGTGCCGAGACTTCTCGCCGTCGGGCCACTTCGCGGAGACGGCGTCCTGCCGCAAGTGAGGCGCGCCGCGTGACCAGGCGTTACGTGTTGCGGCGCGTCCTGCAGCTGCTGCCCACGACCGCCGCGATCCTGGTCGTCGGGTTCCTGCTCATCCACCTCGCTCCGGGCGACCCGGTGCTGGCGCTGGCAGGCGAGAACGGGGACGCCGAGTACTACGCCTCGGTCCGCCGGCAGTTCGGCCTGGACCAGCCCCTGCCGGCGCAGCTGGCCACCTACGCCGGCAACGTCCTGTCCGGAGACCTCGGAACGTCGTACGTGCAGGGACGGCCGGTCGCCGACGTTCTCGCCGAGCGCCTCCCGGCCACGCTGCTGCTGACCGGGACGGCCGTGCTCTTCTCGAGCCTGCTCGGCACTGCTCTAGGTGTGTTTGCCGCGACGCGGCGCCGGCGTTGGCCGGACGTCACGGTCACCGTCGGCATGCTGGCGCTGTACGCCGCGCCGGTCTTTCTGGTCGCCCAGCTCGCGATCCTCGCCCTAGCGCTGCGCGCCGGGTGGTTCCCGGTCCAGGGCATGACCGACGCCCGCAGCGACGCGACCGGGTTCGCCCACGTGCGGGACGTCGCGCACCACCTGGTCCTGCCGGTCCTCGCGCTCGCCTCGCAGGAGGTCGCTGCGGTGTCGCGTCTGGCCCGGGTCGGGTTGCTCGACGAGCTGGGCCGTGACCACATCCGGACCGCCCGGGCCAAGGGCGTCCCGGAGCACAGCGTGGTCCTCAAGCACGGGATGCGGCGGGCGATGCTCCCCGTCGTGACCGTCCTGGGCGGCCGGGTCGGGCACCTCGTCTCGGGCGCGGTGGTGGTCGAGGCGGTCTTCGGCTGGCCCGGCCTGGGGCGGCTGCTGGTCACCGCGATGCAGAGCCGCGATGCGCCGATCGTGCTGGGCGTCTTCCTGCTCGTCTCGGTGACGGTCGTCGTGGCGAACCTGCTGACCGACCTCGTCTACGCCTGGCTGGACCCTCGTGTGCGCTACGGCTGAGTCGATGACAGGCCGGACCGCGCTGGTGCCGGTCGTCCGCCGGCGCCGCCTGCTGCGGCGAGCGCTGCGGACCCGGACTGGCGCGACGGGGGCAGCACTGACCCTCCTGCTGGTGGTCGTCGGACTGCTCGCGCCGTTGCTCGCCCCCTTCGACCCCTTCGCCGTGGACGGCCCGTCGCTGAGCCCGCCGTCGCAGACCCACCCGTTCGGCACCGACGCCCTCGGGCGCGACCTGCTCAGCGGGGTCTTGTACGGAGCGCGGACGTCCCTGCTCGTCGCGGCGTGTGTCGCCGTGCTGGTCGTGGTCATCGGCACGAGCGTCGGGCTCGTCTCCGGCTACGCCGGCGGCTGGGTCGATGACGTGCTCATGCGCATCACGGAGCTGTTCCAGGTCCTGCCCCGGTTCTTCCTCGCGCTGGTCGTCATCGCCTTCTTCGGACCGGGCCTCGACCGGCTGGTCCTGCTGCTGGGCCTCACGTCGTGGCCGCTGCTCGCTCGCGTCGTCCGCGCCGAGACGCTTGCGTTGCGGACGCGGGAGTTCGTCGAGGCAGCGCGGGTGCAGGGCGCCTCCACGGCGAGGATCCTGCTTCGCGAGATCCTGCCCAACGCCCTCCCGCCGGGCATCGCCCTGCTCGGGCTCCTCGTCGCGCAGGTGATCCTCATCGAGGCGAGCCTGTCGTTCCTCGGCCTGGGCGACCCGAGTGTCGTCAGCTGGGGGGCGCTGGCGAGCGAGGCGCAGCGCTTCCTGCGCGTCGCCTGGTGGCTGTCGCTGTTCCCGGGAGTGGCGATCATGCTGGCCGTGCTCGGGCTCAACCTCCTTGGCGACGGTTTCACCGACGCCATTTCGGGGCGGCGGTGAGCGCGTCGCCCCTGCTGTCGGTGCGGGACCTCGTCGTGGACTTCCACACCGCGGACGGCACCGTTCGGGCCGTTGACGGGGTCGACCTCGACGTGACGGCGGGGGAGACGCTGGGGGTGGTCGGGGAGTCCGGCTCCGGCAAGACCGTCACGGTGCTCGCTGCTCTCGGCCTCCTCCCGCAGCCGCCGCACTGCAGCGTCAGCGGTGTGGCGCTCCTCGACGGCCGGGACCTGCTCACGATGAGCCGGCGCGAGCTGCGAGCCGTCCGCGGCCGTGACGTCGGGATGGTCTTCCAGGACCCCATGACGTCCCTGCACCCTTCGCTGCGCATCGTCGACCAGATCGCCGAGGCGCTGCTGGTGCACGACGAGCGCCTGGCGCGCGGCAGCGCTCGTGACCGCGCCGTCGAGCTGCTCGAGCGGGTGGGAGTGCCGTACGCCGCCGGCCGCGCACGCGACTTCCCTCACCAGTGGTCAGGTGGGATGCGCCAGCGCGCCATGATCGCCATGGCCATCGCGAACGCGCCGCGCCTGCTCATCGCCGATGAGCCCACGACGGCGCTCGACGTGACGATCCAGGCGCAGGTCATCGAGGTCCTGCGCGAGACCCGGCGTGCTCTCGGGGCGGCCTGCGTCCTGATCACGCACGACCTCGGGGTGGTGGCCGAGCTGGCCGATCGGGTCGTCGTCCTGCAGCACGGGCGCGTCGTGGAGCAGGCACCGGTCGAGACGGTCTTCACGGCGCCGCAGCACCCGCACACGGCCGTGCTGCTGGCCGCCCTCCCCAGGTTGACCGCCCCCGTGGCCGACCGGCCGCCGGTGAGCGGGGAACCCCTGCTGCAGGTCGAGGACCTCGTCACCGTGCACGGGGCTCGGGGCCGCGGCGACCTGCGCGCGGTGGACGGGGTGAGCCTGGTGGTCGCGCGTGGCGAGACGCTCGGACTCGTCGGCGAGTCAGGGTGCGGCAAGTCGACGCTCGCCCGCACCCTGCTGCGCCTGGTCGAACCCCGGTCCGGTCGAGTCCTGTTCGCCGGGCAGGACATCTCGGCGCTGCGGGGCCGGGCGCTGCGACCGGTCCGGCGTGCGCTGTCCATGGTCTTCCAGGACCCGTACGCCTCGCTCAACCCGCGCATGACGGTCGGGGAGATCGTCGCGCAACCGCTTCGCATCGGCGGGAGCTTCCGCAGCTCCGGGGGTGCTGTCCGTGTCGCGGCCGTGCTGGACCAGGTGGGGTTGTCGCCGTCCATGGCGCAGCGACTGCCTGCTGAGCTCTCCGGCGGCCAGCGCCAGCGCGTCGGCATCGCGCGGGCCCTCGTGCTTGCACCCGAGCTGCTGGTGCTGGACGAACCCGTGTCGAGCCTCGACGTGTCGATCCAGGCCCAGGTGGTCGACCTGCTCGACGGCCTGCAGCGCGAGCAGGGGCTGGCCTATCTGTTCATCGCGCACGACCTCGCCCTGGTGCGCCAGTTGAGCGACCGCGTCGCCGTCATGCACCTCGGGCGCATCGTGGAGACCGGGACCAGGCAGCAGGTGTACGAGCGACCCGCGCACCCCTACACGCAGTCCCTGCTGTCGGCGGTGCCCGTCCCGGACCCGACCCGGCGAGGCCGGGTGCCACGGATCCTGCTGCGCGGTGAGCTCCCGGACCTGGCCGGCCCGCCGTCGGGCTGCCGCTTCCGCACCCGCTGCTGGAAGGCCCAGGAGAAGTGCGCCGAGGTCGACCCCGAGCTGGAGCTCCGCCCGGGAGCGGACCACCCGACGGCCTGCCTGTTCGCCGAGCAACGGGGAGCCCCCGGCGCGGGTCAACCCAGGTAGATCATCTCGCTCTGGCCCTGCGCGACCTCGGTGAGGACCGCATCGAGCCCACGCAGGACGCCGCCGATGCTCGCGACCTGCTCCTCGGACACCTCACGGGAGTCCACGCAGGACGGTCAAAGGCTGACGAGGAAGGGCGCGTCCTCGAGGGCCCGGGCACGCAGCGCGTCCCCGGCGGGGGTGTGCGCCACCCCGTCAGGACGGGCAAGTCGAACCGCGTCACCGGCCAGTCGGACCTCGGCGTCCAGCCCGGTGCGGGCCGCCACGGCTGCGAAGTGATATGCCTGGCCAGCCGGACCGGGGTCCTTGCGCGGGTCGGCTGTCGTGAAGAAGATCAGGCGGCGGCGCGCCGTCACGCCCGGGCCGCCGGGACGACGTCGGGGTCGCCGACCCGCTGGGGCCGCAGCTCGAACAGTCCCCACGCCACGAGCAGGACGGCCAGCAGCGTGGTCAGCGCGTCACCGGCGTACTTCGCCACGAACATGGTGGCGCCGATGAACAGGACCGGGAGCGCCAGGCTCATCGGCGTGATGCGGGTGTAGCCGTTCTGCGCCAGCAGAGCCGCGACGAGCAGCCCGGTCCCGAGGCACAGGTAGAACATGCCGGGGAACTCCTCGGTGTAGTTCGTGGTCATCGGCGCGACGCCCCACGCGGTGAGCACGACACCTGGGGCGAGCAGGACTCCCCGCTTGCCGGAGAGCAGGCCTGCCGCCACGTACGACAGGCCGATGAGGATCGGCACCCAGCCCTTCAAGGGCAGGTCGCCGACCGGCTTGAGCAGCAGCAGCACCAGGGCTGCTCCGACGAACAGCGGCACCGCGCGACGCAGGCGCGAGGACATCGGCTCGACCCGGTCGGTGCGGTCGACCCGGTCGGGGCGGTCGATGCGGTTCTGGGAGGTCTCCACGGAGGTCATGCTCTGCTCCTGCCTGGGGCTCGGGCGCGACCGGTCGACCGGATCGCCCTTGTTCTCCTGCCCCGTGCCAACCGCCGTGACACGAACCTCAACGGATCGAGGTTTGACTCCCGGTCAGGGCGCCCGAGAGGTCGGCGATGGCCACCACGACCGGCGCGGCGGCCGGCCAGTCGACGACCGGCACTCGCGCCCGGTCCGCCGCCACGACCTCGTCGCTCCAGGGCACGCTGCCGACGAGCTCGAAGCCGTGGCGGTCGCAGAACTCACCGATGGCCTGCTCGTCGGCGCTCGACCGCACCTTGTTGGCGACGACCGCGAGCCGTTCGACCGGCAGCTCGTCGACCAGCAGCGCCATGCGGCGCACCGTCTCCAACGACCGGTAGTAGGGCTCGGCGACCATGCAGATCACGTCCACGTGGCGCACCGTCCCGCGGCTGAGGTGCTCGGGGGAGGCCTCCATGTCGACGACGACGAGGCGGTCCGGAGCGGCGAGGTCCTCGAGCAGCGACGAGACCACCGCGTGCGCGGAGCACAGGCAGCCCTCGTCGGCGTGGGCGGGCGCCCCCATGCCGAGCAGGCGGACGCCGTCGGGCCCGCGAACGGCGTGACGTTCCAGCACCCGCTCGACCGGCTCGGTCAGACCGGCGCCGCCGATGCGCCGCGAGACAAGGGCAGGTGACACGGGACGCAGCGCCTGCGCGCTCGCGGCGTCCACCCCCAGGGCGACGCCCAGGTTGGGGTTGGCATCGGCGTCGATGGCCACGACAGGGATCCCGGCCCGGGCAGACAACCGGGCCAGCGTGGCGCTGATCGTCGTCTTGCCGGCACCTCCCTTGCCGGCCAGGGCGAGTCTCAACGCAGCTGCTCGGTCGACTCGGTCATGCGCTGGTACCGCCGTCGGTAGACGCTCAGCGAGCGCGCTGCGTCGTGCAGCGACCCCGCCATCACGTGCAGCCAGTCGGCGCCCTCGTCGGTGAGCTCGTAGGTCCGGCGCGCCGGCCCCGAGGCGGACGGCTCCCAGGTCGATCGGACGAGACCCTCCTCGTCCATCGCCCGCAGGCACCGGTAGAGGCCGCCCGGGTCGACCCGGTCCAGGCCCAGCTGGGCGATCTGGTCGAGCAGCTCGTATCCGTGGGAGGTCCCCTCCGCCAGGAGCAGCAGCAGGCAGGGGCGCAGGTAGTTGCGGGGCAGTCCTGCCGGGACGTCCGGAGCCCTGCCGCGCAGCCCGCCGTCCGGAGCGGGGGTCATGTGGCCGTCCGCGGTGCTCGTTCGGCAGCGCAGGCGATGGCTTCCTCCACGGAGTTCTTGCACCAGCAGTCGGCGCTGCACTCGCCGTGGGTGGGTCGTGTGAGGTCGGCGAAGGACAGGGCGAACTCGGTCTTGCCCTCGGCCAGGCCCGATTCGGACATCACGTAACCACGCCCGGGCACGGCGTCCAGGTAGCCGTCGAGGACGAGGCGATCAAGGAACCCGACGCCGATCTCGGCATCGACGCCGAGGAAGCGCTCGAGCAGGACCGCGTCCACGACCTCACCGAGTCCCTCGCCGCGCAACCAGTACATGACCTGCAGGATCTCGCTGCGCCAGTACAGCGCCCGCAGCGCCTCGGACTTCGGCGGGTGCAGCTCGTCCACGTCAGGGCCGCCGTGGCGCGGGCCCGGCCGCTGCCGTAGCCAGCCCCGCGAGGTCCGCCAGAGCGCCCGCGACGCCGGTCAGCTGCTCGTTGATCCTCACGACCGAGGGCCCGATGACGTTGCACTGCGTCTCGATGGCCCGCACGCCGAAGGCGACCTTGCCCAGTGCCGTGGCGGATCGCCGGAGGGAGGCGGCGATCCGCATCAGGTAGTACACGAGCACCACTGCCACGAGCGCGATCTCTGCGATCGTCAGGGTCACCAGAAGGGCGGTCATCGGGAGACCTCGCGGGGAGTTGACGCCGCAGGGGGGGTCAGCAGGGCGACGTGCTTCATCGCCTCGTCGGTGAGCAGGTCCAGGCGCTTCGAGGTCTCCGGGAGCAGCCACGTGGTGGCAGTGTTGCCAGCCACCTGCTTGCCCGCTGTCCACACTGCCTGCGCGCCGCGCTCGATCCGGTGCACCTGGCGGAGGAACACCTCGAGGAGCACGACCGCCACCACCGCGACGACGAGACCGAGCCCCAGCGCGATCGCCCAGTAGGCCTCGTCGCTCACGGCCGCCCTCCAGGGGTGAGGCTGAGCCGCGCGTCCGCGGCGGCTGCCACGATGCGCTCCGCCGTCGACACCGTCGCGGCCACCTGCCAGAGGCCCTTGGTGCCGTCGCGGACGTCGTGGAGGCCCGCGAGGACCGCTTCCGCCCGCTCCGCTGTCCGCCGCGCTCCGGCGATCATCATCAGCAGCACGATGACCACGACGAGGACCACTACCGCCCCGATGGCGTAGCCCAGGATCCATCCGTTCACGGGGCCTCCAGATGCGCGCATCTTGGTGAGGCCGCGCACGTTACACGCGATTGGTCGCTATGTGTATGGTGCACTTACAGCGCGATGTGACGCACTGCACTTGCTGGCGACGCACGGGAGCGGCAGATGGCCGGTCGGCACACCAGATCTCCGGAGCTGCTGGCCCGGACCCCCGCCCAGGAGCTGCTCGACCACCTGGGCCCGATTTCCGCCTTCCACGACACGACGCACCTCGGCCGGTTCGGCATGCCGAGCGGCAAGATGACCGAGGACATGCTCGCACCGGAGGCGGTCGCGGGGGCCGCGACCAGGTTCGGCCCACTGGAGAAGGTGCACGCCTTCTGGTTCGCCGGCATGAGCTGCGACGGCTGCAGCGTTGCCGCCACCGGCGCCACGAACCCGTCCGTCGAGAGCATGATGCTGGGCGCGCACCCCGGCATCCCGCGCGTCGTCCTTCACCACCCGGTGATCAACATGGAGTCGGGCCCGTACTACCTGCAGCCCGCCGAGGAGGCGATCGCCGGCACCCTCGCCGCGCCCTACGTCGTGATCCTCGAAGGCTCCATCGCCGACGAGGTCGTCGCCAGTACTGCGGGCGGTTACTGGTCCGCCACGGGTGAGGAGCCGTGGGGGCCGGACGGCGAGTTGCGACCGGTCAGCTCGACCGAGTGGGTCGCGCGCCTCGCGCCCAACGCCGCAGCGATGATCGCCATCGGCACGTGCGCGACCTGGGGAGGAGTCCCGGCCGCGGAGGGCAACCCCACCGGGGCCATGAGCCTGATGGACTTCCTCGGCAAGGACTACCGGTCCGTGCTGGGGGTGCCGGTCGTCAACGTCCCGGGCTGCCCGCCCGTGGGGGACAACTTCACCGAGACCGTCGCCGCTGTCCTCTACTTCCTCCAGGGGTTCGGCCCGCTGCCCGAGTTCGACGAGCTCGGCCGCCCGGCCTGGCTGTTCGGCGAGACCGTCCACCGGCGCTGCGTGCGAGGGGCCTACTACGAGGAGGGCCAGTTCGCGCAGGAGTTCGGTGACCCCGAGTGCCTGGTCGAGATCGGCTGCTGGGGACCGGTCGTGAACTGCAACATCACCTCGCGCGGGGCGGTGAAGGGCATCGGCGGCTGCATGAACGCCGGCGGGGCGTGCATCGGCTGCACCATGCCGGGTTTTCCCGACAAGTTCACCCCGTTCTACAAGCGACCGCCCGGGTCGCTGGCCTCGACCACCGTCTCGCGCATGGTCGGCAGCGTCATCCGGCCGTTGCGCAAGTTCAGCAACAACAACCTCAACCGCGAGGTCCGCTGGGACCGCCAGGGCGCCAGCCCGTCAGCGTTCTCGCGCGAGAAGTACGAGCCGTCCCCACTGGCCGAGGTCGGCCACAGGTTCTACGACAAGCTGCGCCGCGCCAGCGACACCTCGCGCAACGACGCCGACGTCTGGGGCAAGCGCGCGGATGAGGCGCCGAGCGGCGGCAGCCCTCGCGTGCGCTCGTGACGGCGCTCATCCTGCCGCTCCAGACCTGACCCGAGGAGTCCTGCATGTGCTTCAAGACCTTGCCCGTCGAGTTCGACGAGGGAGGTGTCGCCACGCTCCGCGGCGGCATCCCGAACCCCTACGACGTCACGATCGCCAAGCCCGACGTCGCGATGACGGAGCAGGAGCGCACCGCGCGCATCGAGCGCCTGGTCGCCCGCAACGGGCACATCAAGGACCTCAACATGGACCCGGTGACCCGCATCGCGGGCGCACTGGCGGTGCACGTGACGGCTGACCTCGACAAGGGCGAGTACCTCGACTCGCACGCGCAGGCCACGCTGTTCCGCGGCTACGAGGTCATCCTGATGGGGCGCGACCCCCGAGATGCGATCTTCGTGTCGTCGCGGGCCTGCGGCGTGTGCGGCGGCGTGCACGCCCACGCCGCGGCGTACGCGATCGAGCAGGCGATGGGCATCGCGCCGCCGCCGCTGGGCACCGTGGTGCGCAACATGACCGAGGCCGCGGAGATGGGCTACGACAACCCCCTGCACCTCTACCTGCTCGCCGGCCCCGACTACTCCGAGAGCGTGATCCGCTCGTCTAACCCCGAGCTGTGGCCCAAGGCCGAGTCCTGGCCCTGCCCGAGCGAGCACATCCACGGCTTCAAGACGATGGCCGACCTGATGACGGCCCTCAACCCGCTCACCGGTTCCCTCTACCGCGAGGGGCTCGACTTCACCCGGCTCTCACGCGAGATGGTCGTCATCCTGACCGGCAAGTACCCCCACCCGCAGAACGTCGTCCCCGGCGGCGTCTCCACCACGCTCACGCTGCAGACGCTGAACGAGTACCACTCCAAGCTCGGTCGGCTGTTCGACTACGCGCAGAAGATGATGGCGGTCTGGGACGACATCCCGACGTTCTTCTACGAGGCCGACGAGCGCTACCAGATGGTCGGCTACCGGCCCACCAACCAGATCGACCCCGGGTACTGGGACGACCCCTACGCCTACGACGCGACGTACGAGAACTGCAACGCGTGGGGCGAGAAGCGCTGGTCGACGCCCGGCGTCGTGCTCGACGGCAAGCTGGTTACGACCCGCCTGACCGACATCAACATCGGTTGGGAGGAGTTCGTCGAGCACGCCTACTACGAGGAGTCCAAGTCCTCGCGCTACGCCACCGACCCGATCGGCAACCCGATCTCGCCCTACCACCCGTGGAACAAGCGCACGCTGCCCAAGCCCGGCGCGCGCGACTGGAAGGACAAGTACACCTGGGCCTGTGCGCCGCGGTGGGACCGGCAGGTCGTGGAAGCCGGCTGCTACACCCGCCTGCTCACGACAGCGCTGGCGCGCAAGATGCCGCAGAGCGACTTCATGGAGTCGACCGGTCACAGCATGCGCTTCCTCGTCCCCAAGGGAGAGGTCGGTGAGCGCGAGGTCGAGTGGCACGTCCCGGACAAGTGGAACGCCTTCGAGCGCAACCGGGGCCGCGCCTACCACTACCTGTTCAGCCAGCTGGTCGGCCTCGAGAGCCTGTTCGAGGCGTACAAGCTCTTCCAGCAGGGCGAGCGCAAGGTCGCGACGCTCAACCCCGAAGAGCTCGAGAAGGCCATCCCCCAGGACGAGCGGGTGGCCGTCGGCTGGTGGGGCGCCGGTCGCGGGTGGCTGACGCACCACCTCGTCATGGACAAGGGCAAGATCACGAACTACCAGATCTGCACTCCATCGACCATCAACGCCTCGCCCCGCGACCCCTGGGGTCAGCCGGGGCCGTACGAGGAGGCGGTGATGAACACGCCGATCATCGAGGACCTCACGAACCCGGCGAGCTTCACCAGCATCGACATGCTGCGCGGCATCCGCAGCTTCGACCCCTGCATGCCGTGCACCACCCACGCGCACACCGGCGAGGGCGAGGTCGTGCGCGAGGTCAACACCTGCTCGTGCGGCGGTGACTGAGCCGGCCCGGCTGCCGACGAGCGCCCGCGTGCTGGTGGGCGGAGTCAGCGAGCTGTTCCAGCGCGACCTCGACATCGGGCGCCTGGTCGTCGAGCGCCTGCAGCAGGAGGATCTGGGTCCGAACGTCGTGGTCGAGGAGCTGCACTACGGGGCCGTGGCGGTCGCGCAGCGCCTCGAGGACCTGCGACCCCCGCGCATGGTCCTCGTCAGCGCGGTGGTGCGCGACCGGCCGCTGGGCGCCGTCGTGCGCACGCTGCTGGTCCCGCCGGTGCTCGACGCGGCGACGGTGCAGGCTGCCGTGGGTGACGCCGTCACCGGCTACGTCCATCCCGACCTCGTCGTGGAGATCGCCTGCGCGCTGGGCGTCCTGCCACCGGTGACGGTCCTCGTGGAGGTCGAGCCGGCAGCGGTCGGACCTGGCGAGGGACTGAGCCCCGCGGGCGAGACCGCGCTGGAGGAGGCGCTGCAGGTGGTGCGCACGGAGGTCGGTCGCGCACCGCTGCTCGCGCTGGCAGGCGAGCTGCGCCCGCTCGTCGAGGGGGACCGGTTGGGGGACTGCGTGGCCCTCGTGGCGCTGCGCGACCTCCTGACCGAGCTCGAGCGGCTGGACGTCAGCGGGCACTGGGGCCGGACCTTCGCGCTGCGCGACCGCTTCCGGCTGGGCATCGCGCACGACCACAGCAGCGAGGGCATGGACCATCGCGACTGGGCGCTGTGGTGGGCGCTGGTCGAGGAGCTCGACCGGGTCGAAGCAGCCGAGGCGGCGCCGGCCTAGGACCGGCTGCCGAACAGGCGCCCGGGCACCTGCGCCGGTGCCGCCGGTTCCTCCAGCATGCCGAGGTTGTGCGGTGGCACGGCGACCCGGTTCCCCTTGACCGTCTGCAGGACCAGGGCCCCGTCGGCGAGCACGTCCACCGCCTCGCCGGTGACCTCGGGACCGCCGGGGCCCATCGGGATGAGCCGGGCACGATGCTGTCCACCGAGGGTGGCGCAGCGGCGCGTGTAGTCCTCGAGCACCTCCGCGTCCGGCGCCCGCAGCCGCTGTTCGAGGGCGTGGACCAGCTCTGCCAGCAGCGGTCCGCGGGGCGGCGCTGCCTGCTCCACCAGCACGGTCGTGCTGACCCACTCGGTGCGCTGGGGTCCGAGCTCGACGTAGACCCCGAGGCGGGCGAGCACGGCGCCGTGGTCCCCGTGCACCTCGTCCGGCCAGATGAGGGCGCTCGTCGGCGTGCCGAGGACGTCGTTCAGTGCGAGCAGCGCGGTGACGTACGGCCAGCCCTCTCGCGCCGGCGGCAGCTCAGGGCGGGAGAGCAGCGTGAAGCCGAGACCGGACCCCGGTCGCACCGTCCACGGCAGTCCGCCCCGGCCGCGGGGAGAGGCCTGGTAGTCGGCGACGACGACCGCGCCGGACGGCGCGCCCGCGCGCGCCCAGGCCATCGCCACGGACTCGGTCGACAGCAGCGCCGGGTAGCCGCGCACCTGGCGCCCGCCGAGTACCTCCTCGAGGACCGCCTGGTCCAGGTCTGCGGTCATCGCCACTGCGCCGGCTGCCCCGAGGCCGTCGCGGCTGCGTTCAGGCTGGCCGACAGGCGCTGCCACTGCGGGATGGCGAATCGGGCGAGTGCGGAAGACACGACGGCGCGCAGTCGCTCGGCGTCCTGCTCGGGCCGGCCGGCTGTGGCCGCGACGACTGCTTCCACCGTCGTGGCGTACGACCGCGGTGGCAGCTCGAGCACGATCTGCAGCAGCGCCTCGGCGAGGTCGTACGCGCGCCCTGGGCGTGCGAGCAGTCCGTCGAACAAGCTGCGCAGCAGAGCGTCCCGCTCGGTCAAGTTGCCGGCCGCAGCGCGCCCGAGCTCCTCGCGCAGGACCCCCGGCCACGCCTGCGGGTCCTCCTCGTCCAGCACGCTCAGCAGGTCAGCGTCGGCGGGCCCGCCGAGCCGGTGCAGCACCTCGCGGGCCTGCGTCCGCACCGGCAGTGGCGCCTCCGGTACGCCCAGCACCTGCACCGCTGCCAGACGGGCGCGGGCGGCTTGCCGGTCCTGCTCCAGGGCCAGCGCGAGATTGGCCTTGACCATCGCGTGGTCGTCCGGACGCACCGTGCGCGGTACGAATTCGAGGGCCCGGCGCAGCACCCCCACTGCGGCCGGGGTGTCGCCCACGGCGAGGTGCGCCAGGCCGAGCGCGTTCGCGGCGGCCGCCGTTCCGGCGTCGTCTCCAGCTCGTTCGGAGAGCGCGGCCGCCAGCTCGAGCAGCGGTAGCGCAGCTGTGGCGTCACCGTCGGAGAGCAGCGAGCCCCCGTGGTCGCGGGCCGCGGCGGCCGCCTGGGCCGGGTGGCCCGCGGACAGGAAGAGCTCGTGCGCACAGCTCCAGGCGGCGCGGGAGCCGGCGGTGTCCCCGGTGTCGCGCAGCACTAGCCCGAGGTTGTAGGAGGCCGCTGCCTGCTCGCTCGGCGCCTCGAGCTCCGCCAGCGAGGCGCTCGCAGCACGAAACGCCGCCGCCGCTTCACCGTTCCGGCCGGCGCCGCGCAGGGCGACACCCACCATCATCGTCGCCTTGGCCTGCTCGAGCGGCATGCCGCACGTCGAGAACACCTGCTGTGCAGCCGAGAGCGCCTGGAGGGCGGATCCCGTCTCACCGGCATGGAGCAGAGCTGATCCCAGGTGGAACTGCGTCGTCGCATGCTGCACGGGGTAGCGCTCGACGGGATAGCGACCCAGCCGCTCGCGCAGCACGTCATGCTCCGACTGCGGCACGCGCCTACCCTTCCACGGTGCGCGCGGTCGTGGCTTGCTTCGGGAACGTGTTGCGGGCCGACGACGGCGTGGGCCCCGCCGTCGCGCACGCGCTGGTCTCCGAGGTGCTGCCTGCGGGGGTTCGTGTCCTGGAGGTGGGCATCGGGGGCATCCACCTGGTGCAGGAGCTGATGGATGGCACAGACCTCCTGCTGGTCGTGGATGCGGTCGACCTCGGCCGCCCGCCGGGCACGGTGGTGGTGCAGCGGCCGGACGTGCTCGACGTCAGCACGCTGTCCCCCGACCGGCGCCGGGACGAGCTGGCCGACATGCACCTCGCGACACCCGCGCGCGCGCTGATGGTCGCACTCGGGCTCGGGATCCTGCCGCCGACGACGCTGGTGATCGGCGTCCAGACCACGGACACGCAGGAGCCCCGCCAGGGGCTGTCGGAGCGCACCCGCCGCGCCGTGCCGGTGGTCGTGCGCGAGGTGCACCGGCTGCTGGCGGAGCACGCCGGCTGAGCCGTCAGCGCTCGACCGGGCGGGAGGTGATCTGCAGCAGCACCTGCGTCGGCGGCGGATGCGCTGTGGACGCGTCGTCCGGCTCGACGTCCATCGCGACGAAGCCGGGGAGGTTCTCGCGCAGGGCCTCCTCGACGCCGTGCCTCAGCGTCTGGGCCGCCGACGTGCAGCCGGAGCACGAACCCAGCAGGCGCACCCGGACGACGCCAGACGTCACCGACAGGACCTCGACCTCGCCACCGTGCTCGTGCAGGTAGGGACGTACGGCCTCGAGCGCCTCGGACGCGGCCTGAACGTCGTCGACGCCGACGCCGTAGGCCTCGAAGAGCCAGTCGACCGCGACGTCCTGCCCGCGGACCCGGGGCAGCTCGTCGCGCAGGACCTCCGCCAGTCGGTGGACGGCGAGCCGGTGCACGGCGTCCACTCCGTCGAGCAGCTCGAACACGCGGTCGCGGACCGGCTCGTCCAGGCCCTCCACGTCGGCGAGCAGCTCCTCGAGCCGGTCGAGCAGCGGGCCCATCGCCGCGAGGGAGGCGGCGGACGGATCGGGGAGCGGCAGCTCGACGGCTGCCTCAGCCACCGGTCGACCTGACCTTGGTGAGGGCGTAGTCCACGAGCGTCGCGTTGAGGACCACACCGTGCTTGGCCTCGGCGTGTGCCCCCACCGCAGCGACGAGCTCGTCGGCGGTCTCGGCCCGGGCGACGTTCTTGCAGGCGACGCCGACGTCGGCGCAGCGGAACTCCACGGTCATGGGTCTCCTCAGGAGGCGCGGGAGGCGCGGGCGGGACGGACGTCGGCCGCGAGCGCCTCGAGCGCGTCAGCCACACCGATGAGGTCGCCGTTGATCTCGCTGACGATCGTGCCCACGGGCTCGACGCGGTGGGCGATCGAGGCCACGCCGAACGTGACCTTGCCGAGGGTGTCCGTGAGCCGCCGCAGGATCACGACGACCCAGAACAGGTAGAAGGCGAGCGCGGCGACGAGCACGCCCGTGACGACGATCGCGACGACAGCGGCTGCGGACACCCGGGCTCCTAGGTCGTCGCCGTCAGGCGCCGCAGAGCCGTGACGTAGGCGACGGCGTTCTGCGTCACCTCAGCGGTGAGCTCGCGGGTGGTGAGCAGGGCCGGCACCGGCTCCACCGCGGCCGTGATGCCGACGCCGTGCACGAGGATGTCGTCGGCGTAGCGCGCGCACTCGAGTGCAGGTCGGATGACGTAGCTGGCGAGGGCCACCACGAGAGGGGCCACGACGAGCAGGCCGATCGCGCTCATCAGCCACAGGACCACCATGCACGGGCTCCGATCATCGACGGCGCGGCGTACTGCTGGCAGTGTGCCCCTACCAGGTGATTCGCGCCACTACCGCCCGACCGGAGGAGGACGCATGAGCGACGTCGCAGGTCCAGTGCTCAAGCTGGGAGTCGTGGGCAAGGGTGGCGTCGGGAAGACCACGGTCTCGGGCCTGCTCGCCCGGGCGTTCGCCGAGAGGGGCCGGCGCGTCGTCGCGATCGACACGGACTCGAACCCGAACCTGGGCCTGTCGCTCGGCCTGTCGCTTGAGGAGACCGAAGCCGTACCGGTCCTGCCGCGTGCCGCGGTCGTCGGAACGGGCGGCTCCACAGCTGTGGGGGACCTCTTGGCCGAGTACGGCCGCCACACGCCGGCGGGGCCGCTGCTGCTGTCGGCCATCAAGGTGGCGCAGGCCGGAGCGGGTTGCACGTGCAGCGGTCATGCCACGGTGCGCAGCCTCCTGGCTGACGCACTCGACGACGTCGACCTGGCTCTGGTCGACATGGAGGCCGGGCTCGAGCACCTGAGCCGCTCGGGGGGCACGCTCGCCCACGCCGACCTGCTGCTGGTGGTCTGCGAGCCGACGCGCAAGTCGGTGCTGACCGCGGCCCGCACGGCCTCGCTCGCCGCGGAGCTCGGCATCCCCGAGGTGCTGGCGGTCGGCAACAAGTCTCGGACCAGCCAGGACGAGGACTTCTTCCGCGAGGCGCTGGCCGCCGAGGGCATCGCGCTCGCCGGGGTCCTGCCGTACGCCGCGGAGGTCGCCGCGGCCGATCGCGCCGGAGCCGTCGGGCTGACCCCGGTCGCGCCCGAGGTCAGTGCCGCTCTCGACGGGGTCATCGCAGCCCTGGAGGAGGCGAGCTCGAGGGTGCGCGCCTGAGCCCTCTGGTTCGCCGGGCTACCGGGGCAGCAACGACTCGGCCAGCGCGACCAGGGCCCGGATAGCGGGAGCCCCGGGCGCCGCGTCCAGCGGGGCTGACCCACATCGCTCCGCCTCGACGATCGCGGGGTCGTCGGGCACCAGGAACGGCTCGAGGCCCGGGAACGCGTCTCGGACGCGCCGGACGTCGTCCTCGTCCCGCACGCGGTTCGCCGTCACGACGACGCGTCCGAGACCCGCCGCCTGCACGGTCTCTACTGCGCGACGTCCGACCTCGAGGGACTTCGCGGTCGGCTCCACCACCACCACGACGACGTCGACCGGGGCGTCGAGGCGCATCACCGTGCCGAGGCCGGCCTCGAAGTCGGCCACGACCACCCGGTCAGGACGCGCGAGCTGCCCGAGCAACTGCTCAGGTGAGATGCCGCATCATGGGCAGCCCGGCTGGGGGTTCTGGATCGCGGTGACCACCGCGAGGCGCACGCCGTCCGGCGCGTCCGCGCCGAACCGCTCGACCAGGTCGTCGGGACTGCCGGCGTGCTCCTGCTCGCCGCGGTCGACGGCGTCGCGCACCGAGACCAGGCCCTCGGTGCGGTCCTCACCCAGACCCAGGGAGATGCCGAGGTTGGGGTTGCTGTCGCAGTCCAGTGCGAGCGTCGGAAGGCCCGAGCGGGCGAACGTGCGGGCCAGCACCGCGGAGGTGGTCGTCTTGCCCGAGCCGCCCTTGCCGACGACAGCGATCTTCATCCGGGGTCCTCCTGGCTGCTCAACGCTTCCACCAGCGAACGTACCGCTGCCACGCACGCCGCGTCTGGCGCGTCGTCGAGCACGGCGCGCCCGAGTCGGTCGGCCTGGCCCAGTGCCGGGTCGAAGGGGACCGCGCCGATCACCGTCAGACGGGTCCGGTCTGCCACTTCCCGCACGTCGCCGGGCTCACGAACCTTGTTGGCCACGGCGAGTACGCGCGGCGACTGCGGCAGCCCGGTCAGCTTCGCGAGCCGACGCCCGGTCAGCATCGATGCGGGTGTGGGCTCGACGACGACGAGGAACGTCTCGGCGTAGCGGCCCCAGGTGAGGAAGGGCTGGCGCGTCCCGCCCGGCAGGTCGCCCACCACGCTCCACCCGGCGCCCGGCAGGTCGTCGAGCACGCGCTGGAAGCCGAAGTGCTGGCGGGTGTTGTCCCAGCGTGGACCGTGTGCCTTGCCAAGCTGCAGGAAGTAGACCCCCTCGCGGGTGCGGCTGGCGTACTGCTCGACTGCGGCGGGCCCGGCGAGTCCGTGGCGCAGGCGGTAGCGGGTGTGGCCGTCACCGTCGTCGTACTCCTCGACCGCGTCGTCGGGCAGGCCCGCGTCGCTCTGGGCGACGCCCAGGGAGAAGGCGAGCCCCGGCATCGGATCGGAGTCCAGCGCCAGCACCCGGTCTCCCGTGGCCGACAGCAGGCGGGCGAAGGTCCCCGCCACGGAGGACTTCCCGGAGCCGCCCTTGCCCACGAAAGCCACGCGCATGGCTGGACTCTACGGGCGGTACGGCAGCCCGCGCCCGGTAGTGGCCCCACACACCTACTCGAACGCATACAGTCGACCTCACCCTCTTCGTAGGAGCGCCTCATGTGCCTCGGCATCCCGGGTCAGATCGTCGAGATCAACGACGCGGCCCAGCTGCGGGCGAAGGTCGATGTCGACGGGGTGCGCCGCGAGGTGTCGATCGCCCTGATCGGGCTGGACGGTCCGGACCCCGCACGGGTCGGCGACTGGGTGCTGGTGCACGTCGGCTTCGCCATGGCCAAGATCGACGAGGTCGAGGCGCGGGAGACGCTGGACCAGCTCAAGGCGCTCGGCGACATGTACGAGCAGGAGCTGAGTGACTACTCGGCTGCGGTCGAGGGCGCGGAACAGGCGGCGGGCGCACCCGGCGGCCAGGCATGACCGCCGCGAGTTCCGTGGCGGCCGCCGACCTGCCCGCCGACCTGCCCGACGGACTGCCGGAGGACCTGGCTGCCGCCGCTCTCGCCCTGGCCCGCCGGTTGCACGGCGGCGGCACCCTGTGGTGCGCTTCGCCGACGTGGCCGCACCACGCGCAGCACGTCGCCGTGGAGTTCGTGCACCCGGTCATCGTCGGCAAGCCCGCGCTCCCGGCCGTGGCCCTCGGGGGGCACGACCTCGTCCCGACGGCGCGGGCGAACGTGCGCAGTGGCGACATCGTGCTCGCGATCGGCCCGGCGGGTGAGGCCGTGACGCGGGAGCTGATGCGGCGGGCAGCCGTCTGGGGCGCGACCACGGTCTGGGTGGGGGCAGGTGAACGTCCCGACCCTGGCGCCGCCGACCACGTGCTCTGGCTGGCGGACGACGAGATGGCCGCGCACGACGGCCGGTTCATCCTGCTCTACCACCTGCTCTGGGAACTCGCGCACGTCTGCCTCGAGCACAGCGGATCGCTCGAACAGGCTCCCGACTGCGCCGGCCCGGTCTGCATCACCTGCTCCGACGAGGGACGGCTGTCCGAGGTGCTGCGCAGCGACGGCACGACCGCAAGGGTCCGCACCGCCGAGGGCGAGGAGGACGTCGACCTCGCGCTCGTGGGGGCTGCACACCCCGACGACCTGCTCGTCGTGCATGCCGGCATGGCGATCACCCGCCTGCGGGACCCGGCATGAGCTTCCTGTACCCGATGCTCGACGCGGGCCCGTCGGACCCGGCGGACCTGCTGGCCGACCTCGCCCGCTCGGCGCAGGCAAAGTCGCAGGACAGCGCGCAAGCGCGCGAGCGGGCGCTGAGCCGGTTGGCGCCGGAACTCGAGGTGGCTGCTCGCGCCATGGCCGGCGCCTTCGCCTCCGGAGGACGCCTGTTCTGCTTCGGCAACGGCGGCTCCGCGACCGACGCAGCCGGGCTGGTGGCGCTGTTCGTCTCGCCCTCGACCGGTCGCTCGCTGCCGGCGCGATCCCTCGCGGCGGACCCGGCGGTGCTGACGGCGCTGGCGAACGACGTGGGGGTGGAGGTCGTCTTCGCCCGGCAGCTGCTCGCGCACGGCCGGGCCGGTGACATCGCCCTCGGCCTCTCGACCAGCGGGGGCTCCGCGAACGTGCTGAGGGCCCTGTCCGAGGGCCGCCGCGTCGGGATGCTCACGGTCGGCCTGTCGGGCTACGGCGGCGGGGTGATGCGCAGCAGTCCCGGCCTCCAGCACTGCCTGGCCATCGACAGCCAGAGCGTGCACCGCACCCAGGAGGCGCAGTCGGCGGTGGCCCACGCGCTGTGGCAGCGCGTGCAGTCGTGCCTCGCGACCGCGGGGACCGCATGAAGTACGTCGACGAGTACCGCGACCCGGCCGCTGCTCGGGTCGCCGTGCGCCGCATCACCGAGCTGGCCGAGGGCGGTCGCGACGGTGTGCCGTACGCCTTCATGGAGGTCTGCGGCGGCCACACCCACACCATCTACCGCCACGGGATCGAGCAGTTGCTCCCCGACACGGTCGAGCTGGTGCACGGTCCGGGGTGCCCGGTCTGCGTCATCCCGATGGGCCGCGTCGACGACGCCATCTCGCTCGCGCAGCGGCCAGGCGTCATCTTCACGTCGTTCGGCGACATGCTGCGCGTGCCGGGCAGCACGTCCAGCCTGCTCGAGGCCAAGGCGCGGGGCGCCGACGTGCGCATGGTCTACAGCCCGCTGGACGCGCTGAAGATCGCGGTGGCGAACCCGGACCGACATGTGGTCTTCTTCGCCGTCGGCTTCGAGACCACGGCGCCCTCAACGGCGGTCACGCTCCTGCGAGCGCGCGAGCTGGGCCTTGCGAACTTCAGCGTCTTCTCCAACCACGTGACGATCGTGCCGCCGCTCAAGGCCATCCTCGACTCGCCCGACCTGCGGCTGGACGGGTTCCTCGGCCCGGGCCACGTCAGCACCGTCATCGGCAACCGGCCGTACGACTTCGTCCCACAGCGGTACGGCAAGCCGCTGGTCACCGCGGGCTTCGAGCCGCTCGACATCCTGCAGGCCGTCGTGATGCTGCTCCAGCAGTTCGCCGACGGCCGGTGCGAGGTGGAGAACCAGTACAACCGGGTCGTCAGCGACGACGGGAACCCGATCGCGCTGCGCATCCTCGAGCAGGTGTTCACCCTGCGCCCCCACTTCGAGTGGCGCGGGCTCGGTTTCATCGCGAGGAGCGCACTGGCCCTCAACGAGGACTTCGCCGCGTACGACGCGGAGCGCCTGTTCGAGCTACCGGGCATCCGCGTCGCGGACCCCAAGGCGTGCCAGTGCGGCGAGGTGCTCAAGGGCGTCATCAAGCCCTGGGAGTGCAAGGTCTTCGGCACGGCCTGCACCCCCGAGACCCCGATCGGGACCTGCATGGTGTCGTCGGAGGGAGCCTGCGCGGCCTACTACACCTTCGGACGACTGCACCGGACGGCCGCCGGCCTGGCGAGTGCCGTTCCGTGACGGTCCCTGCGGCCGACGGTCGCCAGGAGCTGGTGCTCGAGCGCGTCGAGTCCTTCCGGCGACGCCGCCCGCGGTTGACCGACCAGGTCGTCACGCTGGCGCACGGCGCGGGCGGCAAGGCGTCAGCGGCCCTGGTCGACGCGGTCTTCCTCGAGGCGTTCCGCAACGACGCTCTCGCACCGCTCGGCGACGGCGCCCTGCTGACGACACCGTCCGGGGACCGCCTCGCCTTCTCGACCGACAGCTATGTCGTGAAGCCGCGGCGCTTCCCCGGCGGTTCGATCGGACACCTTGCCGTGCACGGCACTGTGAACGACCTGGCCATGTGCGGGGCGCGTCCCCAGTGGCTCTCGGCCGCCTTCGTGCTCGAGGAGGGGTTCTCCGTCTCCGAGCTCAAGGAGATCGTTGCCGACATGGCCCGTGCCGCGGCCGACGCCGGGGTCATGATCGTCACGGGTGACACCAAGGTGGTGGACACCGGCGCCGCTGACGGCCTCTACATCACCACTGCCGGGGTCGGCGTCGTCCCGTCGGGTCGTGAGCTGGGTGCGCACCTGGTCCGCCCTGGCGACGTCGTGCTGGTGAGCGGGACCTTGGCCGACCACGGCGTCGCCGTCATGCTCGCGCGTGGAGACCTCGACCTCGAGGCCGACATCGAGTCCGACACCGCAGCGCTGAGTGATCTGGTCGAAGTCCTGCTCGCCGCGGCGCCCCACACGCGGTGGATGCGGGACCCGACCCGCGGCGGAGTCGGCACCGTGTGCAACGAGCTGGCCGCCGACGCCGAGGTGGCGGTGGTGCTGCAGGAGGCGTCACTGCCGCTGCAGCGTGCCGTCGTCGGAGCGTGCGACCTGCTCGGCATCGACCCCCTCTACGTGGCCAACGAGGGCAAGCTGGTGGCGGTGGTGCCCCCCGAGGAGGCCGCTGCCGCGCTCGCGGCGCTGCGCGGGCACCGGCTGGGGACGAACGCAGCCCGGATCGGACGCATCGCGGCCGAGCCGGAACGGATCGTGCTGCTGGAGACCGCGTTCGGCGGCACCCGGATCATCGACATGCTGGTCGGCGACCCGCTGCCTCGCATCTGCTGACGTGGCACCTGGCGCCGTCGAACGTCGGCACGTGCGCGTGCGCGGGACGGTCCAGGGCGTCGGCTTCCGTCCTTTCGTCTACCGCCGCGCCGTCGCGCTCCAGCTGAGCGGTTGGGTGGGCAACGACGCACGTGGAGTGGTGCTGGAGGTCGAGGGTCCGACAGCTGCCCTGGACGCGCTGGTGCTCGCGCTGCAGGACGACCCGCCGCCACTGGCCGTCGTCGAGGGGGTCGAGGCGGTCGCGGTCCCCCCGCGCGGCGTGACCGGGTTCGCCGTCGTCGCAACGAGGGCCCACGGTGGCACCGACGTGCCCGTGAGCACCGATGTAGCGCCATGCTCGGCCTGTCTGCAACAGATGCGCGATCCGGCGGATCGGCGCGCGGGCTACCCCTTCGTGAACTGCACCGACTGCGGGCCGCGATACACGATCGTGCGGGACGTCCCCTACGACCGCGCGGCGACGACGATGGCGTCGTTCGTGATGTGCGCGCCGTGCCAGTCGGAGTACGACGACCCGGCCGACCGGCGCTTCCACGCGCAGCCCAACGCGTGCCCCGACTGCGGACCGGCGACGACCTGGTCCGCCGCCGGCGCCGTGTCCAACGCCGCGGCTGCCGTCCAGGCTGCGGTCGACTGCCTGCTCGGTGGGGGGATCGTTGCCGTCAAGGGCGTCGGCGGGTACCACCTCGCGTGCGACGCCGGGGATGAGCGCGTCGTGACCGAGCTGCGGCGGCGAAAGCGTCGTCCGGACAAGCCCTTCGCCGTGATGGTCGGTGACGTCGCCACGGCCGACCGTCTCTGCGAGCTGAGCGATCCGGCCCGGGACGCGCTGCGCTCGGCACGACGGCCGGTTCTGCTCGCGGCCCGGCGGCCGGGCGGCGATCTCGCCCCTGCCGTCGCCCCGGGGCTGGAGGAGATCGGCGTGATGCTGCCGTCCAGCCCCCTGCACGAGCTCCTCGTGTCGGCGGTCGGCCGCCCCCTGGTGATGACCAGCGGCAATCGGTCGGGCGAGCCGGTGCTGCACCGCGACGAGGAGGCGCACGCCGTACTGGGGCAGATGGTCGACGGCATCCTGGCCCACGATCGTGAGATCCACGTGAGGGTGGACGACTCGGTCGTGCGCAGTCGCCCCGGCCGTCGTCCGCAGATGGTGCGGCGCGCGCGCGGCTGGGTGCCTCAACCCGTACGCCTGCCGCTCGCGGCGACCCAGCCCGTCCTTGCCGTCGGGGCACAGCTCAAGAGCACGGTCGCGCTCGCACGGGGCACGTCAGCCGTGGTGAGTCAGCACCTCGGCGACCTCGACGCGTGGCCCGCCGCCGTGGCGTTCGACCAGGCGGTCCGCCACCTCGTCCACCTGAGTGGGGTTCAGCCAGCCCTGGTCGCGCACGACCTGCACCCCGACTACCGCGCCACCGCCTGGGCTGTCGCGTCGGGGCTGCCGCTGCTCGGCGTGCAGCACCATCACGCCCACGTGGCCTCCTGCCTCGTCGAGCACGGGATCACCGACACCGTGCTGGGCATCGCCTTCGACGGCGTCGGCCTCGGCAGCGACGGAACCCTGTGGGGCGGGGAGTTCCTGCTCGCCGACCTCACGAGCTCGAGGCGCCTGGGGCACCTCGCGCCGATCTCGCTACCGGGTGGGGACGCGGCCGTGCGCGAGCCTTGGCGGGTGGCGCTGGCCTGGCTCGAACGCAGTGCGGGCGCAGAGGTGGCGGCGGCGCTCGGCGCGCACTGGGACGTCCGTACACCTTCCGTCCTGTCACTCCTGCGCTCCGGGCGAGCGCCCGTGACGACGAGCGTCGGCAGGCTCTTCGACGCCGTCGCTGCTGTCCTCGAGGTGCGCCTGCGGGTCAGCTACGAGGGGCAGGCTGCGGTCGAGCTTGAGGCGCTCGCCCGACGGGCCACGCCCGGGCGAGGGCGCCGCTACCCGTTCGCGGTAGAGGGGACGACCCTCGACCCCCGACCGATGTTCCGTGCCCTTCTGGAGGACCAGACGCGTGGGGCTCGAGTCGAGGACATGGCGGCCGCCTTCCATCGTGGGCTGGCCGAGGCGTCGGCAGAGCTGGCCGTTCGGCTGTGTGCCGAGCACGCGCTCGACACCGTCGCCCTCAGCGGTGGGGTCTTCTCGAACGTCCTGTTGAGCGGCCTGCTCGCCGGGCGCCTGGAGAGCGCGGGGCTGAGGGTGCTGCAACACGAGCTGATCCCGCCCAACGACGGCGGGATCAGCGTCGGTCAAGCCGCGATCGCCGCGGCCCTGCTGGCCAGCCCTACCACGGAGCCGCGTCCGGACGGCGGCCACAGACCACCAGCCCATCAGCCCAGCAGGTCGTAGCCGAGCCGCAGGATGAGCGCGCTCACCACGACCACGAAGACCCGGCGCACCCAGGCACTCCCGCGCCGGATCGCGAGCCGGGCGCCGATCTGCGAGCCGGCCAGGTTCGACACGGCCATGGCGGCCCCGAGGGCCCACAGGACGTGGCCGCCGAGCGCGAACAGGCCGAGCGCCGCGAGGTTGGTCACCGTGTTGACGACCTTGGCCGTCGCGCTCGCGTGCAGGAAGCTCAGGCCAAGTGCTCCGACCAGCAGGAAGACCAGGAAGCTGCCCGTGCCTGGTCCGAGGAACCCGTCGTAGAAGCCGATCAGGGTCCCGCCGGCGCCGGCGACCAGCCGTTGGGACCCGGCCCGCAGCTTCAGCTGCTCCACCTCGCCGAGCTCTGGTGTTCGCAGGGTGTAGGCGAGCACGCCGACCAGTGCGACCAGCACGAGGGGCTTGAGCGCATCGCTGTCGACCCGGGTCGCCACGAACGCCCCGGCGCCCGATCCGACGAAGGCGGTGCCTGCCATCCACGCCGCCGTGCCCTTGTCGACGGTCACCCGTCGGCCGTAGGTGATGGCCGCCGAGCCCGTGCCCACCACCGAGGCCAGCTTGTTGGTCCCGAGCAGCGACACGACCGGCGCCTGGGGGAGCACCACCAGCAGGGCGGGGAGCTGCACGAGACCACCGCCCCCGACGACGGCGTCGAGGCCACCGGCCAGGAAGGCGAACGCGCACAGCACGAGCAGGTCGCTGAGCTCGACCTCCACCAGACCTCCCCGCGTCGGCGAGCCGCGACCGCCGGGGCGTACGGCCTGGGTTGCCTAGTGGACGGGCGGCGGCGTCGGGTCCGCTCCGTCGCGAACGCTGGGATCGCCGGAGTGAGCCACCGCCTGCGGGTTGTCCTTGAGTCGCTTGCGCGAGGCGAGCACCTCCTCCTCGGCCTCCTTGCGCCCGACCCAGTTGGCGCCCTCGACGCTCTTGCCGGGCTCGAGGTCCTTGTAGGCCTCGAAGAAGTGCTGGATCTCGAGCCGGTCGAACTCCGACACGTGCCGGATGTCCTGCAGGTGCTCCTGTCGCGGGTCGCCGACCGGCACGCAGAGCAGCTTCTCGTCGGGGCCGGCCTCGTCGGTCATGCGGAACATGCCGAGAGCACGGACCCGGATGAGGCAGCCGGGGAAGGTCGGCTCGTCGAGCAGGACGAGAGCGTCGAGCGGGTCGCCGTCGCCGCCGAGGGTGTCCTCGACGAAGCCGTAGTCAGCGGGGTAGCTCATGCTGGTGAACAGGCGGCGGTCGAGCCGGATGCGACCCGTGTGGTGGTCCATCTCGTACTTGTTGCGCTGACCCTTGGGGATCTCGATGGTGACGTCGAACTCCACGAAGTGCTCCTTGGGGGTGCAGGCTGGGGGCGTGACCACCAGTCTCCCGTACGTCGCTCCGGCCGGATCAGCAGGGCCGACGCGACGAGGCCGCTGGCTGATCGCCGTCGTGGCGGTGCTGGCCCTTGGCGGGGGGGCTACGGCGACGGTCGTGCTCGACGACCGCGACGTTCCGACGCCAGCGCCTGCTGCTGCGCCGCCCCCGCCCGGGCCGCCCGTGCGCCCGGCGCTGCTCCCGCCCCCACCACCTGGCGCGGCATCCCCGACGCCCGCCGGCCTCGAGGCGCTGGTCGCGGTGACCCTCGCCGATCCCGCGGTCGCCGGTCGGTTGTCGGTCTCGATCGTCGACGTGGCCACCGGGCAGCCGGTGTACGAGCGGGGAGCCACCGCGCCCGTCCTGCCGGCGTCGACGGTGAAGATCGCGACCGCGGCGGCCGCGCTGTCGGCGCTCCCATCGGACCAGCGGTTGTCGACGACCGCCGTCGCCGGAGCATCACCCGGGGAGGTCGTGCTGGTCGGCGGCGGTGACCCCACGCTGACCGGGTCGGCTCCCGGGACCCCGCCACCGGTGGCGGTCGGGCCGCAGGGAGACGCTGACCTGCAGCCGGACCACCCGTTGCCGGCCAGCCTGCAGGACCTGGCCGCGCAGGCCCGGCAGGCGCTCGGGGCCACCGTCGTCACGCGGGTCGTCGTCGACGAGACCCTCTTCTCGGGAGAGCGCCTCGCGCCGGGTTGGAAGCCCGGTTACGTGACCGAGGACGGCGCCGTGGCCCCGGTCGGGGCGCTTATGGTCGACGGCGGGCGGGTGCGGGCGGACCGCCGGCCGAGGCACGCCGAGCCAGGCCTCGCTGCCGGCCGGGCGTTCGCGGCACTGCTCGCTCCCGGCGCCGAGGTCACCGTCGAAGCGGGGCGCGCAGTGCCCGGAGCCGCGCGCCTCGGGGAGGTGCGGAGCCCTCCGGTGGCCGACCTGGCGGAGCGGATGCTCACCAGGAGCGACAACGACCTCGCTGAGGCGCTGGCCCGTCACGTCGCGATCTCGCAGGGCCAGCCGGCCACGTTCGCCGGCGCTTCGGCGGCGATGACGCAGGTGCTGGCTGCTCGTGGCGTCGAGGGCGTCGTCCTGGCCGACGGCAGCGGGCTCTCACGGCTCGACCGGGTCACTCCGCGGGCGCTCACCCGGTTGCTCGCCGAGGCGGCCTCGGGGCGGGAGCCGCAGCTGACGCCGCTGCTGACCGGGCTCCCGGTCGGCGGCTTCGTCGGCACGCTGTCGGACCGCTACCGCGACGGGGGTGCCGGGACGCCCGGAGCGGGGAGCGTACGAGCGAAGACCGGCACGCTGAACGACGTCAGCGCGCTGGCCGGCCTGCTGCGCACGGCCGACGGCCGGTTGCTGGCCTTCGACCTGACCGCCGACGGCGTACCGCCCGGAGCGACCCGGCGCGTTGAGTCTGCGCTGGACGCTCTGGCCACCGGGTTGGCAGCCTGCGGCTGCCGGTGAGCGCGTCCGACTGGGCCCGTCCGACTGGGCCCGTCCGACTGGGCCCGTCCGACTGGGCCCGACCGACTGAGCCCATCCGGCTGAGGGCGGGCGGGCGGGCGTAGCGTGACGGAGATGTCTTCCAGCGATGCGTCTGAGCCCGGTGGATCTCAGGGGGGTGGACCCAGCCCGGTCGACTACGGCCTGGCGATCACGACGGCCCGCCTGCTGGCCCCGGCACCGCCGAAGGTGTCGGAGGCCGAGGCCGCCGACATCGTCTCGGAGCTGCGGGGGCTCGCCGTCCAGGCCGAGGAGCACGTGCGCTCGGTCACCGGTCTGGTCCCGCCCGGGCCGGTCCTCGAGGCGACCGTGGTCGATCGTCCCGGCTGGGCGGCGGCCAACGTCGAGGGCTTCCAGGTGGTGCTCGAGCCGCTGACCGACAAGCTGTCGGGCAAGGCGCCGAGCGCCCTCGCGGCCGCCGCGACGGCCAAGGTCGCCGGCGTGCAGATGGGCTCCATGCTCGCGTGGCTGTCCGGCAAGGTCCTCGGGCAGTACGAAGCGTTCCGGCCCGCCGGTGAGTCGGGTCGGCTGATCCTGGTCGCTCCCAACATCGTCGAGACCGAGCGCCGCCTCGGCGTGGACCCGCACGACTTCCGGCTGTGGGTGGCGCTGCACGAGGTCACCCACCGCACGCAGTTCACGGCCGTGCCCTGGATGCACGACCACGTGCGGTCCGAGATCGCGGCCCTGCTCGGATCGGTGTCCCTCGACGACCCGGCCCAGCTGATCGAGCGGTTGAAGGCCGTCGCCTCGGGTCTGCCGAAGGGCGGCTCGATCGTCGAGCTGCTCCAGACCCCGGAGCAGCGGGTGGTCCTCGACCGGGTCACGGCCTTCATGAGCCTGCTCGAAGGTCACGCCGAGCACGTGATGGACGGGGTGGGCCCGTCGGTGGTGCCGTCGGTCGAGCAGATCCGGGTGAAGTTCGACCAGCGGCGCAAGGAGCACGGCGGCCTGCTCGACCGCGTCCTTCGGCGAGCGCTGGGGCTCGACCTCAAGGCCCTGCAGTACGCCGAGGGCAAGGTCTTCGTCGACACCTGCGTGCGCACCGTGGGCATGGAGCGCTTCAACCGCGTGTGGGAGTCGCCCGAGACGCTGCCGACCCGCGACGAGATCCGCAAGCCGCTGGTCTGGGTCGACCGCATCCACGGCGCCACCGCCCTCCCGGCCTGAGTCAGGGCTCGCGTGACCGGCCCCCCCTCCGCGACGGCGGCGGTCCGGGTCGCCGTACGCAGGAACCTGGTCGACCTCCCGCCACACGCCCTCGTGGCGGTTGCGGTCAGCGGCGGTGCTGACTCCCTGGCGCTGGCGGCAGCCCTGTCCTTCGAGCGTCCCGGCTCCCGCGCCCTGGTCGTGGACCACGGACTGCAGCCAGGCTCGGTCGCCACCGCGGAGCGTGCGGCTCAGCAGTGCAGGGACCTCGGTCTGCCCGCGACGGTGCTCACGCCCGCGAGCAGCGACGTCACCGGCGAGGGCCCGGAGGCAGCCGCCCGGCGGCAGCGCTACGCCGAGCTCGACGCGGCGGCCGAGCGCGAGGGCCTCGTCGCCATCCTGCTGGGACACACCCTCGACGACCAGGCTGAGACGGTCCTGCTGTCACTCGCTCGGGGCAGTGGCGCTCGGGCCCTGGCCGGGATGGCTGCGGTCCGCGACCTCTACCGGCGGCCACTGCTCGGCGTGCGGAGGCACGTGGCCCGCCAGGCCTGCGCCGAGGCGGGCCTGCTCGCCTGGGAGGACCCGCACAACGTCGACCCTGCCTACGCACGGGTCCGCGTCCGGGTCGGCGCGCTGCCCGAGCTCGAGCGCCAGCTCGGACCCGGGGTGACCGAGAGCCTGGCGCGTACGGCGCTGCTGCTCCGGGAGGACGCCGACGCGCTGGATGCGCTCGCCCGGACAGCGCTGGACTCCGTGCCCGAGCCGACCTGCGGGGCGCTGATGGCGATGCCGCCGGCCCTGCGCACCCGGGTGCTGAAGGCCTGGGCCGAGCGGGCCTGCGGCGCGGCCGTCACCGGCGCGCACGTCGCGGCGCTCCGGGCGCTCGTGGACAACTGGCACGGCCAGGGACCGCTCGCGCTGCCCGGCGGGGTGGAGATCGTCCGCCGTGGGGGCGAGTTGCTCGTGCTCGGGCCAGCCGTACGCCCTGTTCGCTGAGCAACTAACCTGCCTGGTGTGGCCGACGCAGTGACCGACCCAGTGACCGACGCGGTGGCCGACCCCGCCGACTCGACCGACCACGTCCCTGCAGAGATCGAGCGGGTGCTGATCTCCGAGAAGCAGATCGCCGCCAAGGTCGCCGAGCTCGCCGCCCAGGTCGACGCCGACTACGCGGGCCGCGAGATCCTCCTGGTCGGGGTGCTCAAGGGTGCGGTGATGTTCATGGCCGACCTGGCGCGGGCCCTGCGCACGCCGGTGTCGATGGAGTTCATGGCCGTCTCGTCCTACGGCTCGTCGACCAGCAGCAGCGGCGTCGTGCGCATCCTCAAGGACCTCGATCGCGAGATCGCCGACCGGCACGTCGTCGTCGTCGAGGACGTCATCGACTCCGGCCTGACCCTGTCGTGGCTCCTGCGCAACATGCGCTCCCGCGGGCCGGCCTCGGTCGAGGTCGTCGCGCTGCTCCGCAAGCCCGAGGCGGCGAAGGTCAACGTCGCGGTGAAGTACGTCGGCTTCGACATCGCGTCGGAGTTCGTCGTGGGCTACGGCCTCGACTACGCCGAGCGCTACCGCGACCTCCCCTTCGTCGGGCTGCTGCGCCCCGAGGTCTACGCGGTCTGAGTCCCGGCGTCGGCCGCGCCGGGGGCGGAACACCGCCACCGCCCCGTCCGTTGAGCAGTCCGTTGAGCAAGGTCATCGGTGGTACGTCCGGTGTACCGTCGAGCACCAGCTTTTCTCTCGGAAGGGGACGGGGCTTCGCGCCCCGCGTCGATGAACCTCAAGCGCTTCTCCCGTGGGCCCTTCCTCTACATCACGCTGGGCCTGTTGGCCCTGCTCCTGCTCACCTCCGGCGGCCTGCGCGGGGAAGGTGAGTTCAAGGAGGTCGGCACCGCGGCGGTGCTCACCGCCATCGAGGACGGCAACGTCACCAGCACCGAGAAGAAGCCGACCGAGGTGCTCGCCAACGAGCAGGAGGTCCGGCTGACCCTGTCCGAGGGCACGAGGATCGAGGGCAAGTCCAAGGTCAAGGCCTCGTTCCTGCCGGACCAGGGCGTGCAGATCACCGACGCGCTCAAGCGCTCCGACGTCTTCTACGACGTGAAGGTCAACAACCCCAGCCTGCTGTCGCAGCTGCTGATCAGCTTCCTGCCGATCCTGCTCATCCTCGGTCTGCTGTTCTTCTTCATGAACCAGATGCAGGGCGGCGGCAGCAAGGTCATGCAGTTCGGCAAGTCCAAGGCCAAGATGGTCAGCAAGGACAGCCCGAAGACGACCTTCGCCGACGTCGCCGGAGCCGACGAGGCGATCGAGGAGCTCCACGAGATCAAGGAGTTCCTGCAGGAGCCGGCGAAGTTCCAGGCCGTCGGCGCCAAGATCCCCAAGGGGGTCCTGCTCTACGGCCCCCCCGGGACGGGCAAGACGCTGCTCGCCCGCGCCGTGGCCGGCGAGGCCGGTGTGCCGTTCTACTCGATCTCTGGTTCCGACTTCGTCGAGATGTTCGTCGGCGTGGGTGCGAGCCGAGTGCGCGACCTGTTCGAGCAGGCCAAGGCCAACGCCCCGGCGATCATCTTCATCGATGAGATCGACGCGGTCGGTCGTCACCGCGGCGCCGGCATGGGCGGCGGTCACGACGAGCGCGAGCAGACGCTCAACCAGATGCTCGTCGAGATGGACGGCTTCGACGTCAAGGGCGGCGTCATCCTCATCGCCGCGACGAACCGGCCGGACATCCTCGACCCCGCGCTTCTGCGCCCGGGCCGCTTCGACCGGCAGATCGCCGTCGACCGCCCGGACATGCTGGGACGCAAGCAGATCCTCGAGGTCCACGCCAAGGGCAAGCCGATGGCGCCCGAGCTCGACCTCGGTGTCATCGCCCGGCGCACCCCGGGCTTCACCGGCGCAGACCTCGCCAACGTGATCAACGAGGGCGCCCTGCTCACGGCCCGCAGCGGCCTGAAGCAGATCACGATGACGACGCTCGAGGAGTCGATCGACCGGGTCATGTCGGGGCCGCAGCGGCGCACCCGGCTGATGAGCGACCGCGAGAAGAAGGTCACCGCTTATCACGAGGCGGGCCACGCCCTGGTCGCGCACGCCCTCCCCAACACCGACCCGGTGCACAAGATCACGATCCTTCCGCGCGGTCGGGCGCTGGGCTACACGATGGTGCTGCCGCTCGAGGACAAGTACTCCCAGTCCCGGGCCGAGCTGCTCGACATGCTCGCCTACGCGATGGGTGGCCGGGCCGCGGAGGAGCTGGTCTTCCACGACCCCACCACCGGCGCCAGCAACGACATCGAGAAGGCCACCGCCACCGCCCGCGCCATGGTCACGCAGTACGGCATGAGCGAGCGGCTCGGTGCCGTCAAGTTCGGCCAGGAGTCCGGCGAGGTCTTCATGGGCCGGGACATGGGCCACGGGCGCGACTACTCCGAGGAGGTGGCGGCCCAGGTCGACTCCGAGGTGCGGGCCCTCGTGGAGAACGCCCACCACGAGGCCTGGGAGATCCTCGTCGAGCACCGCGACGTGCTCGACGACATGGTCCTCAAGCTGCTCGACAAGGAGACCCTCGGCAAGGAGGAGGTCGCTGAGATCTTCCACGACGTGCCGAAGCGTCCGGCGCGGGCTCACCCGACCGCCAACGGTCGTCGGCCGCTGTCCGACAAGCCTCCCGTGCTGACCCCGGCCGAGCTCGCGATCATGGGTCCGCAGGACCTCGAGGACCTCGCCCGCGGCCGGTCGCACGCCTCAGCGACCCTCACCTCGCGACGTCGGCCGCCGGGAGACAGCGACGGCGCGACGGACGGCACCGGTCAGGGCGACGCTGGGCCCGAGGCAGGCGGCACCGACGGGGGCAGCGCCCAGGCGGGCAACGGCGACGTCCCGGCATCGCCGCCCCGGCCGGCTTCGTCCCGGTCGAGGGCCAGTGCCAACCGCACGGCGGCGCCGCTGGCGGGCGCGCAGACGTCCACGTCCCGTGCGGCAAGTCCAGCAGCTCCGGCAGCTCCGGCAGCTCCGGCAGCGAAGTCATCGTCCCCTCGGGCTGCAGGTGCCCGGGCCGCCACCCGCTCAGCCGCTCCACGCGCGGTGGCCCCGAAGGCCCCCGCTGCCTCCCCGGGTGCGGCCCCCGGGACGACGGCGCGAGCCGCCGCCGACCCGAGCCTGTCCAAGACCGGTTCGCGCCGGGTGGCGGCGCCCGAGGGCGGTCCTTCCGAGGCGCCTGCCCTGCCCGAGGCAGGCCCGACGGCCCGCACACCGCGTCCGCGCCGGACGAGGGCGACCGGCACCGACCCGGCTTCTCCGGCCTCCTGACCGCTCGCGTGGTCCGCAGCTTCGACGCCGTGCGGGTCGAGGCCGCCGTGCGCGAGCTGCTCGACGCGATCGGCGAGGACGTCGAGCGGCAGGGCCTGCGCGACACCCCTGCGAGGGTGGCTCGCATGTACGCCGAGGTGTTCTCGGGGCTGCACGCCGAGCCAGACGACCTGCTGCTCCCGGTGTTCGACGAGCACCACGACGAGCTCATCATCGTCAAGGACATCCCGCTCGCCAGCTTCTGCGAGCACCACCTCATCCCCTGGACCGGCACGGCCGCGGTGGGCTACCTGCCGGGCGTCGACGGGCGGATCACCGGGCTGTCGAAGCTGGCTCGGCTGGTCGACCTCTACGCCAAGCGCCCGTCGGTCCAGGAGCGGCTGACCGCCCAGGTCGCCGACGCGATGGTCGCACGCCTGGCCCCCCGAGGGGTCATCGTCGTGGTCGAGGCCGAGCACATGTGCATGACCGTGCGCGGCGTGCACAAGCCCGGGGCGCGCACCGTCACGTCCGCCGTGCGCGGGTCGCTCCAGAGCTCAGCGGTCACCCGGGCCGAGGCGATGAGCCTCATCCTGGGCCGCTGAGCCAGCGGTCGGTGGGGGCGCAGATGGCGGGCGCACGGTGGCGGGCACGGTGATGGGCCCCCCCTCCCACCTGACCGTGGCCGGTTTCCCGGCCCTGGGCCGCACCCGAGTGATGGGCGTCGTCAACGTCACGCCGGACTCGTTCAGTGATGGTGGCCGCCACGACGACGCGGCCAGCGCGGTGAACCACGGGTTGCAGCTGCTCGACGAGGGCGCCGACCTGCTCGACGTCGGCGGCGAGTCGACCCGCCCGGGCGCCGGACGGGTCCACGTCGACGAGGAGCTCCGGCGCGTCCTGCCGGTGGTCGAAGGTCTCGTCGCGGCCGGTGCGATCGTCTCGATCGACACGGTGCGGGCCTCGGTCGCGGCCGCCGCACTCGAGCGGGGCGCGAGCCTGGTCAACGACGTCTCCGGCGGGCTGGCTGACGCGGCGATGCACGAGGTGGTCGCGGCGGCCGGCGTGGCCTACGTCGCCATGCACGGGCGCGGCTTGAGCGCGGACATGCAGACCAGGGCGCACTACGACGACGTCGTCGTCGAGGTCACCACCGAGCTCGCTGCCCGCCGCGACGCCGCCCTCGCAGCGGGGGTGCCGCACGACCGGTTGCTGCTCGATCCGGGCCTCGGTTTCGCCAAGGACGCTGACCACAACTGGGCGCTGCTGGACGCTCTGCCCACGCTCTCGCAGGCGCTCGGACGCCCGTTGCTCGTGGGGGCGTCGCGCAAGGCGTTCCTCGGCCGACTCCTCGCCTTGCCGACGGGTGACCCCCGGCCCCCCGATGGGCGCGACCACGCGACGGCCGCCGTCAGCGCCTTGGCCGCCCGGGCCGGTGCGTGGGCGGTGCGGGTGCACGACGTACGCCCCAGCGCCGACGCCGTACGCGTCGCCGCTGCGTGGGACTGGGCGGCCGTCCGTGATTGACGAGCACGACGTCACCGCCGCGAACACCTCCCTCTACGAGGCCTTCGAGACCGCCGACGTGGACCGCATGGCGGCTGTGTGGGATGACGCGGACCCCGACGCTGTGGTCTGCGTGCACCCTGGCTGGCCGATGCTGCGCGGTCGCGACACGGTCCTGCGGTCGTGGGCCGCGGTCATGGCGGGCACCGACTACATCCAGTTCTTCCTCACCGATGTGCGGGTCAGCGTGCTGGGCGACGTGGCCGTCGTGACCTGTCAGGAGAACGTGCTCACCGAGGTGAGCGAGACGGGCGACGGCAACGCCGCGGTGGTCGCCACCAACGTCTTCGTCCGGCGCGGCGGGAGATGGCGCGTGCAGGTGCACCACGGCTCACCGGTGCTGGGGCAGCTCGTTGACGACGATTCTCCAGATGGCTGACCCCCACCTGAACCGAGACCGCATCGACCTGCGCGGCCTGCGGGTCCGCGGGTTCCACGGGGTCCTTCCCGAGGAGCGTCGGGACGGTCAGGACTTCGTCGTCGACGTGACGCTCCACCTGGACCTCGGCGGCGCCGGCGAGAGCGACGACCTGGCGCAGACGGTGCACTACGGGGAGCTGGCCGAGCGGCTCGCTGCTGTCGTCGCGGGCGACCCGGTCGATCTGCTCGAGACGCTTGCCTCCCGCCTTGCGGCCGTCTGCCTCGACGACGCGCGCGTGAACCGGGTCGAGGTGACCGTGCACAAGCCGCAGGCGCCGATCTCGATCGCCTTCGACGACGTCGCTGTGACGCTGGTGCGGCCATGACCGCGGTCCTGTCCATCGGCAGCAACCTCGGCGACCGTCTGGCCTTCCTGCAGATTGCCGTCGAAGTGCTGGCCCCGCGCGCCGTGTCTGCGGTCTACGAGAGCGCCGCTGTGGGCGGAGTGCTGGTTGACGGGCAGCCGCAGGCTGACTACCTCAACGCGGTGCTGCTGTGCGACCTGACGGCCACTGCGGCCTGGGCGGGAGCGCAGCGGGCTGAGCAGCGAGCCGGGCGCACTCGTGCGGTTCGCTGGGGGCCACGCACCCTCGACGTCGACGTCATCGATGCCCCGCCGCCGGTGCCCGACGGGCTCGTGGTGCCGCACCCGAGTGCCGCCGAGCGCGCGTTCGTCCTCGCTCCCTGGTGCGACGTCGATCCTTGGGCCGTCCTGCCTGGCAGCGGCGCGGTCGCCGACCTGCTCGCGGCGACGACCCACGACGGCGTACGCCGGCGGGACGACCTGGTGCTGCGCCTGCTGGCGGGCTCGTGAAGCCGACCCGACCCGGCCTGCTGGTGGCCCTCGCCGTCGCCTTTGCGGTGCTCGGCTACGTCGTCTACTCGAGGGCGTACGGCTCGCTGCGGCTCCCTGCGTACGCGCCCGTGACGCTGGTCCTGCTCACGCTCGTCGAGGGGGGCATGGAACGGGTCGTCCGGACCCGGCTGGCCGGTCGCGGGGGGCCGCGCAGTCGGCCGATCCACGCGATGCAGGTCGCCCGGGCGGTAGTCCTCGCGAAGGCCTCGAGCGTCACCGGGGCGGTGCTGCTCGGCGCCTACGCCGGCATCCTCGCCTGGGCCCTGCCCCGGCGCGACGAGCTGGTCGTCGCGGGTCGGGACGCTGCGGTGGCCGGCGCCTCGGTCCTCGCCTGCCTCGCCCTCGTCGTCGCGGCGCTGCTGCTCGAGCGGGCGTGCCGCGTCCCCGACGACGAGCGCGGTTAGGGTTCTCGCGTGACCGACCTGGACTCCTTGCCCACCGAACAGTTGCGCCAACTGGCCTTCGACAAGGCCGAGCGGGACAAGGACCGCGGCTTCCTGTGGGAGCTGGCCAAGCACACCCGCGGAGCCCACGCGATCGCCGGTGAGGACGGGTCGTCCGGCGGCATCACCGGGTCGATCACCGAGGCCGTACACGTGATCCGGGAGCTGATGGGCAAGGAGCCGATGGGCGACGACGAGCCGCTCCTGCGGGCCCGGTTCCTCGACTACCTGCGCGGTTAGGCAACGCGAGGGCTGTCGGGAGGTTTCCCTGACGCCCTACGTCGGCGTTCACCGGGCGAGGCTGACGCCGATCCTCCTTGCAGGGGCATTGAGGCCGACGCTGACGCGGCGCATCCCCCGGGAAGCAGGTGGCGACATAAGCCCGCTGGGAGGTCAACTATTACGAGGGCCACTTCCGCACCATCTGCACCAGGTTAGACGACGAACAAGAACAGCAGAACCGAACGCTCATTGATCGGCGAGTCCTGAGTCAGTCGGAACGCTCCTATGGCCAGGAGAAGCGTCAGGAGGCTCAGGAGGGCGAAGTAGCCAACGAAGTCGCGCCGCCCCTCGCGGGCCGCCTGAGCGTTCCGGGCAGATCGCTCAGCCGCGAAGGCGGACCTCCGCCGACTCACTCGTCCCATTCGACGACGTTACGGCACAGCACGGCAGCGTTAGCCGGTGTCGACACGGCCGCGCGAACTGGCACGAGAACGAGTCCTTCACGGGCAGGACCTGCGACAGGCGACGCTGGGCGCGATCGAGGCTACTGACCGGGCTGCCAGTCGCACGGGTACTGGCGGCCCCTACCCGGCGTACTCCTGCAGCCAGTGACCGTAGGTGCGACCGCAGGAGCAGCACCCGAACGCTGGCGAGGCCTCCACCGGGAAGGCGATCCAAAACGGTGAGTGCGAGGGAGCGGCGTCACCGTCGTGAAGGACGACGGCGGCCACGTCACCACTTCCGCAGAAGGGGCATGGGTGCCCGGACCCGTGCACGGCCGGAGGATAGTGGGCCCGCGAGTATCGGCACCCTACCCGCCTCCGAAGATGCCTGTCTCCGGAGCGCCTTCCGGGTCCACTGCCCGGACGCCGAGGAGGCTTAGCAGGCGACGGACAAAGTCTTCCGCGCTCTGGCTGTCGGAGGCTCGTACGTGCAGGGGAAGGAGCGCAGCGGCGCTTCGCTCCCGAGGTTCACTTGAACGTCTGCACCCGGCAGCGTGACGTGCCCCCAGGAGGGGTCCGAAATTCGGCCGCAGGCGCTACTTCCCTGACTGCAGCCCGGACGGCTTCCGGGCCGAAGGGGAGCGCCTGTGGCTCCCATCCGTGAGGGATGTCGCCCAGCGCCTGCAACCCGGAGGGGAGGTCTTGGACGAAGATGTCGCGGCTCACCGGGCGACGGTAGCGCCGGGTCTCACGGGGAACGGCACATCGCCGCTGAGAGCTCTACCTGGCATCCTTGCGAGGTGCAACAGGTCATCGACTTGGACGCCGCGAGTGTTTCCCTGGAACGCCGCCTGCCGCTTTGGCGTGCGACAGGCCTGGCCGTGGGTTCCCCGACCTGGGCCGACGGCCAGACGACGGTTCACGAGGTGACGACCGAGCGCAATCGAGTGCGAGGCGACTACTCGATGGGCATCCAAATCAGCCGATCCGCTGCAGAGGGCATGGTCGTCCTCTACGCGGGCGGCTGGTGCGACTTTGAATACTGGTCGGGGGAAGCCGATGACGAGCCGTTGCTGGAGGCTCCTGGCTGGGACGAGCCGCTAGACATTCTGGGCTTCGAACGTGTCCTGGACCGCTTCGAGAGCCTCTTCCTGCACCGCGGATAGCGCCGGCTACTCCTGTGGAGAACTTGTTCCCGCGGGAACGCGTTGCTCCAGGGAACGCTCCTCGGGGTCACCCGCATAGCGCCGGCTACTCCTGTGGGGCCAGGGCATCAACTCGACGGCGAAGGCCCGGCAGGCCCTTGTCTCCACTTTCGGCGAGACAAGCCGCCGCCTGTGGACAACCCACCGAGCGGTCTGCACCCACGTCCTACGTTGAGCCGGCTCACTTCGGGTGATCGACCGTGGACCGAGAGGCCGCCATGACGGGACCGCACGAGGCAATCGCTGACGTCGTCGGAGACAGTCCCTGGGGCCCTCCCGCTCCCGAGGCTCATCCGACGTACACCGCTTCTGCCCTCGGGGCATGGCACCCACCCGCGGAACCGGGCGACGACCCGCGAACCTGCCTTGCGACAGCTGCCTCCCGCGCTGCCGCGGCGTCGGTCGTGATGTGCGTCCAGGTCGTGCCCTGGTTGGTGGTCGTCGCCGGCGGGGTGGCTCTGCGCAGTGTGGAGGGGACCTTCGCCGTCGAAGGTGCGACGGCCGCCGCAGAGCGAGAGGTCCTCGCCTACGAGCTCGCCGCCCTCGGGCTGTTCAGCGGGCTGGCGCTCGTCATCCCCGCGTACGTCCTGCTCGGGCTGTGGACGAGCTGGACAGCTCGGGCCGAGCGTTCTGCGCTTGGTCCGCACGCGGCTCCCCGGAGCAAGCGAGCCTGGTGGGGCTGGTTCGTACCGTTCGCCAACGTCGTCTTGCCCTTCCACGCCTACTCAGACGCCGCCATGTACCTCAGGGAGGCGGAGCACGGTGTGCGCAAGGTGCCGGTCCGGCTGGCCTGCTGGTGGACCGGCCTCTGCCTGGCTGTCCTGGTGCTGCGCTTCTCCGACAACGGCAGCGCGCTCGGGAGCGACCGCGGCTACGAGGGCGCGATCTACCTGCTGAGCGGGGTCCTCGGGGTCGGGTCCTCGATGCTGGGTGCGCTCGCGTTCCGTGACGTCGCCGCGGCCTCCCGCCGCATCGTCGCGGGCCGGTCGCGCACTGCTGGTCCGGCCTCCCCTGTGACGTCGTCGGCGGCTCAGCCGCCCCGCCCGGACGGAGCCAGCGCCGACAGCTCGATCCGCTCGGAGGCGACGTAGTACAGGACCGTGCCCTCCTCCACCGGCCGGTCCCAGGGCGGGCTGACGACGAGCGAGTCGCCGTCCCGGACCGCCAGCAGGGTGGCGCCGAAGGTTCGGCCGAAGTGCATCTGGCAGTCGCCGAACGTGGTGTGCGGGAAGTCGCGGGGCAGCTTCACCGAGTAGGTGTTGCCGTGACCGCCGCTGCTCATCAGGTCGTTGTAGACCTGGGTGATGCCGGGGTCGACGGCCTCCTCGGACAACAGGTAGGGCATGTGCCACTGCACGCACTGGACCCGGGGGTTGACGTAGCTCATGTGCTCGCGCCGGCTGAGGTCGCGCAGCGCTGCGACCAGGTGCACGTCGGGGTTCGCATGGTCGACCGCGACGGCGATGGCGAGAGTCTCGTTGTCGTCGCGGCCGTCGATGATGGCGGTGCGCGCCCGCGCGACGCAGGCGCGGTTCATGACGTCGTCGTCGGTCAACTCGCCGCGGACGAACTGCACCGCCGGCAGGTCGGGCATGGGGTGCTCGGTGACGTCGTTCCACCCGCACAGCACGACCCCTAGCCGGTCCTCTGCGGTCAGCTCCGAGACGATGCGCTCGGTCCGGCCCTGCGTGTAGCCGAGGACGACGACGTGCCCCGACAGGTCGAGTGCTGCCGTGCCGCGCATGCGCCTACCTCTGATCGATGAGATGTAGCTGGCCAGCTGGGTGAACAGCAGCGTCAGCGTGACGATGCCGCCGACGATCACGTAGGCACCCACGGCGTGCCCGCCGCCTGTCTCGGGGAAGAAGTCGCCGTAGCCGACCGTGGCGGCCGTGACGACGAAGTACCACCAGTAGTTGGTGGGAGAGGTGATCTCGTTGCTCCCGGGTTCGAGCAGTGCCATCGCCACCCAGCTCGTCACGAAGACGAATGCGGCGATCACCAGGGGCAGCCGCCAGCCGACGAGCCTGGTGCGCACGAGACGCGCCACGCGGGCGGCGAAGAACGGCACGGTCCACCTCCGGAGTGGGAGACGGCGAGGGTACCGAGCCCCTACTTGTCGATGTCGCCGATCACGAAGAAGAACGAGCAGAGCACCGTCACGAGCTGGTCAAGCGGCACCCCCGGCAGCACTGCCGACAGGGCCGAGACGTTGTTGAACGACGCCGTGCGCATCGCAAGCCGCCACGGCACCCGGTCGCCGCGCGAGACGAGGTAGTAGCCCTGCACGCCGAGCGGGTTCTCGGTCCAGGCGTACGTCGATCCCTCCGGGGCCTTGAGCGTCTTGGGCAGGCGCAGGTTGACGGCGCCGGGTGGGATGCGGTCCAGGCACGTGTCGGCGAGGTCGAGCGAGACGCCGATCTGCTCGAGGACGCAGGAGCACCGGGCGTGCGCGTCACCGGTCGTGCGGGTCACGACCGGGACCCCCAGCTCTGCGTACGCCAGGTAGGGGTCGTCGCGCCGCAGGTCCATGTCGACGCCGGACGCCCGGGCGACCGGACCGCTGACGCCGTACGACATGACCTGCTCGGCGGTCAGGATCCCGACCCCTCGCGGGACGTCGTCGACGACGGCCGCGAGCGACGACAGGACCGGACGTACGCCGGCGACCGCCGCCCGGGCCCGCGCGAGCCACCCCTCGGGCACGTCCTCCACCAGGCCACCGACCCGGTTGTACATGTAGTGCATGCGCCCGCCGGTCGCCTCCTCCATCACCGACTGCAGCGCCTCCCGGGCCGAGAACCCTTGCTGCACGGCGGGATCCATTGCGCCCAGGAAGAGCAGGTGGTTCAGGACGCGGTTCAGCTCGGCGAGCAGGGTGCGCAGCCAGACGGCCCGGTCGGGCACCGTCATTCCGAGCATGCGCTCGAGGGCCAGCACGATGCCGAGCTCGTTGCTGAACGCCGAGAGCCAGTCGTGCCGGTTGGCGAGCATGACCAGCTGCCGGTAGTCGCGCACCTCGAACAGCTTCTCGGCGCCCCGGTGCACGAAGCCCACGATCGGCTCCGCGGTGCGGATCCGGTCGCCGTCCAGGGTCAGGGCCAGCTGCAGCACGCCGTGGCTCGACGGGTGGTGGGGCCCGAGGACGAGCACGGCGTCGGCGGTGCCGTGGGCCGCAGCGCCGATCCCGACGACCAGCTCACCCGGGCCGCGCTCGCTCGTCACCGGGTCAGCCTAGGGAGGGCGGTCCGCCTTCCTTCGTAGCGTCTGATCCAACGGGGCGGCGTGAGCGGTAGACGATCAGACGCAACGGGGGAGCAGCAGGGGGCGGACGGGGTCAGTCCTCGAGCGGATCGGAGATGCCGACGGGGCAGACGATCCAGCCGAAGGCCCCGAGGCCACGCAGGTCGAGCAGCTCCGCCGCCTGCGAGGCCCGTTGCAGCCGGGCGAGGTAGCCGCGGGGATCGGTCCTGGTCAGCTCACGCGGGGGCGGCTCCGGGTCGACCCCGAGGGCCAGCAGGGCCTCGCGCTGCCGGACGATCCGATCGCCGACCGCCGCGGCACAGGCGTCGAGCGCGACGTGGGCGGTCAGGTCGCAGCTGCCGTCCGGGAGCGGCCGGACTTGTCGCCCGTCCCGGTAACCGGTGAGGGTCGGCCGACGGTCGAAGTAGGTCGTGCGGTCGCCCAGGACGTGCCCGTAGTCGACGGCGACGGCGAGCCCCCGCCGGACCCTTGCGACCGCTCCGGCCCAGGCCCGGTCCCGAGAGAGCCCGACCTCGACGCGCCGACCCTGGGGCCACCAGCGGGCGGCCCAGGCCAGCGCTTCCGCGGAAGCGCCGGGGCCCAGTTGCTCCTCACCGCTGCTGTCCACCTCGACCACGAACCCGTCGAACAGGACGTCCAGCGGGACGTCGTCGAGCCACTCGTTGGCGATCAGCAGTCCCTCGACCTCCGGGACGGACCGCGACCACCGCAGGCCGGACCCCGGGTCTGGCGCGAGCTCCACGCCGGTGAGTCGCCACCGGCCAGGGACATCGGGCAGGGCGGACAGCAGCTCGCCGCGACCGGCTCCCACGTCCACGACGTCGAAGGGGTCCGGATGGCCGAGGGCGTCGTCGACGAGCCCAGCGAGACGGCGTACGGCCGCGGCGAACACGGGTGAGGCCGTCGCAGAGGTGCGGAAGTGCTGCGCCGGCGCCTCGCGCAGGAAGAAGCCGTCCTCGCCGTAGAGCGCGTCCTGCATGGCCTTGCTCCACGGGCGGAACGCCGAGCGGGCGGGGGCGGACGTCACCGCACCAGCATGCCCGGCTGGAGCCGTACGCCGTCACGAGGCGGCGGCCGCGGCGCGCGGTCCCGGGTCGCCCCGCGCGTGATCCCGACCACAAGGGATGGACGCCACCGACAGCGGCGTTACGCTTCCGCGGCACCGTCCGGTACCCCTTCGAGGACTGGAACGACGAATGGACCCTCTGAGCATCGAAGCACTGCGCCCTGCCCGCCTCGCGGTGGGCGTCGTCGGTGCCGGCCGCGTCGGGGTGGTCCTGGGTGCGGCTCTCGCCCGGGCAGGTCATCGGGTGGTCGCGGTGTCGGCGGTCTCGCAGGCCTCGCGGCAGCGGGCCGAGCTGCTGCTGCCTGGCGTCGACGTGGTCCCTGTCGACGAGGTGCTGAGCCGGGCCGACCTCGCCCTGCTGACCGTCCCGGACGACGTTCTGCCCGAGCTGGTCGCCGGCCTCGCTGCGACCGGTGCGGTGCGCCGCGGCACGCTGATCGCCCACACCAGCGGCCGGCACGGGCTCGCCGTCCTCGAGCCGGCCACCCGGGAAGGCGCCCTGCCGCTGGCCCTGCACCCGGCGCTGCCCTTCGCCGGCACCGCCGTGGACCTCGAACGGCTCACCGGCGCGAGCTTCGGGGTCACCGCGCCGGACCCGCTGCGCCCCGTCGCGGAGGCGCTGGTGGTCGAGATGGGCGGCGAGCCGGTCTGGCTGACCGAGCAGCAGCGCCCGCTCTGGCACGCCGCGCTCGCCCACGGCGCCAACCACCTCACCACCCTCGTCGCCAGCTCGGCCGACCTGCTCCGCGAGATCGGTGTGCAGCAACCAGGTCTCGTGCTCGGACCGCTGCTCGGCGCCGCGCTGGACGGCTCGCTCCGAGGCGGAGATGCGACGCTCACCGGTCCGGTCGCCCGTGGCGACGCGGACACCGTACGAGCCCATCTCGATGCCCTCGCCCGGGTTGCTCCGGAGGTGCTGCCCTCCTACGTCGCCATGGCCAGGCTCACCGCCGACCGGGCGCTCGCCAGTGGTCGGCTCAGCCCCGAACGCGCAGCCGCTCTGCTCGGCGTCCTGGCTGCCAGCCCGAGCGGGAGCATCCCCCGATGATCCTCGTGGAGAAGCGCTCTGACCTTGCCGTCGCCCGCGAGGCGATGACCGGACGCGTCGCTGTCGTCATGACCATGGGCGCCCTGCACGAGGGGCACGCCGCGCTGGTCCGGGCTGCGACCGCAGCGGCCGACAGCGTGCTCGTCACGATCTTCGTGAACCCGCTGCAGTTCGCGCCGGGGGAGGACCTCGACCGCTACCCGCGGACCCTCGAGGCCGACCTCGCCCTGTGCGAGCGCGAGCGCGCGAGCGTCGTGTTCGCGCCGACACCTGACATCGTCTACCCCGACGGGCGGCCGTCGGTGCGGGTCAGCGCCGGGCGGCTCGGGGACGTGTTCGAGGGAGCCACCCGGCCCGGCCACCTCGACGGGGTGCTCACCGTCGTGCTCAAGCTGATGCACCTCACCCGTCCGGACGTCGCGCTGTTCGGGCAGAAGGACGCGCAGCAGCTCGCGGCGATCCGCCAGATGGTGCGTGACCTCGACCTGTCCGTCGACGTCGTCGGCGTGCCCACGGTGCGGGAGCCGGACGGACTAGCCCTGTCGAGCCGCAACCGCTACCTGTCACCGGCCGAGCGGACCAGCGCGCTCGCGCTGAGCCGTGCCCTGCAGACAGGGAGCGTCGCGGCCGGTCGGGCGGTGCTGGATGCCGACCCGGGTGTCGCGCCGGACTACCTGGAGCGCGTCGACAGTGCCTCCTTCACGATCGACCCGTCCGGGGACCTGCTCGTGGTCGCCGCTCGGGTGGGCACCACCCGCCTCATCGACAACCTGCTGCTTCCCCCCGAAGGGCGCGCGACATGATCCGAACCATGCTCAAGAGCAAGATCCACCGCGCGACCGTCACTCAGGCCGACCTCCACTACGTCGGCAGCGTCACGGTCGACGAGGACCTCATGGACGCCGCCGACCTGCTCGCCGGTGAGCAGGTAGTGATCGTCGACGTCACCAACGGGGCCCGGCTCGAGACCTACGTGATCGCCGGCGAGCGCGGCAGCGGCGTGATCGGGATCAACGGCGCGGCCGCGCGACTCGTCCACCCGGGCGACCTGGTGATCCTCATCGCGTACGGGCAGATGGACGACGCCGAGGCTCGGCGCTACGTGCCGAGCATCGTGTTCGTCGACGCCGACAACCGGGTGCTCGCGACCGGGCACGACCCGGCCGAGGCGCTGCCCGGCACGGGGCTGCTTCGCGGCGACCTCACCTACCCGACGGCCAACCCGTTCGGCGCCGGGCCACTGGGCTCAGGGCACTGGGGCTCGTACGACGACGACCCCACCCTGGTCTGGTGACGGGTCCCCGGCCGGGGGCCAGCCGGCTGCTGGCCCCCGAACCGGGGTGGACCACCTCTGCGGACGTGGTCGTCGTGGGCTCGGGGGTCGCCGGGCTGACCGCTGCCCTGCACGCCAGCCGGGCCGGCGAGGTGCTGCTGGTGACTAAGGTCCTCGTCGACGACGGTTCGACCCGCTGGGCCCAGGGGGGCGTGGCTGCCGCGCTCGGGGCCGACGACAGTCCTGAGGACCACCTGCGAGACACCCTCGTGGCCGGTGTCGGCCTGTGCGACGTCGACGCCGTGCGCGTGCTGTGCACCGAAGGTCCGACCCGGCTGCGCGAGCTGATGGACCTGGGCGCCGCCTTCGACCGCGACTCCTCCGGGAAGCTCTCGCTGACCCGCGAGGGCGGCCACCACCGCGACCGCATCGTGCACGCGGGCGGGGATGCGACCGGGGTCGAGGTCCAACGCGCACTCGTCGCTGCCGTCAAGGCCTCGCCGCGCATCCGCCTCGTCGAGCACGCCCTCGTCCTCGACCTGCTCCGCACGGCTGACGGCCGCGCTGCAGGCATCACGCTGCACGTGCTCGGTGCGGGGACCCAGGACGGCGTCGGCGCGGTGCTCGCGCGCGCAGTGGTGCTCGCGACCGGCGGCATGGGGCAGGTCTACTCGAGCACCACCAACCCGGCGGTCTCGACCGGCGACGGTGTCGCCCTCGCCCTGCGAGCGGGCGCGGCCGTGGCCGATCTCGAGTTCGTCCAGTTCCACCCGACCTCGCTCTACCTCGGGCCCGGCGCGACCGGTCAACAGCCGCTGGTGTCCGAGGCGATGCGCGGCGAGGGGGCGTTCCTGGTCGACGCGGACGGCAAGCGGGTCATCACCGTCGATGACCATCCGCTCGCCGACCTCGCCCCCCGTGACGTCGTCGCCAAGGCGATCCACCGCCGGATGCTCCAGCAGGGCGTCGACCACGTCCTGCTCGACGCCCGGCACCTCGGCGAGGACCTGCTCCTGCGCCGCTTCCCCACCATCGTCGCCCGCTGCCGCGAGGCAGGCATCGACCCGGTCACCGAGCTCGTCCCGGTCGCGCCGGCTGCCCACTACGCGAGCGGCGGCGTACGCACGGACCTGCACGGGCGCACCGATGTCCCAGGCCTGTACGCCTGTGGCGAGGTCGCCTGCACCGGGGTGCACGGCGCGAACCGGCTCGCGTCCAACAGCCTGCTCGAGGGGCTGGTCTTCGCCGCTCGGATCGGTGCCGACCTGGTCCGCGACCTGCCGCCGCAGGGCGAGCCCGTGCCGGAAGTGGGTGAGGCCGGTCTGCTCGACCCCGCCGTCCGGGACGAGCTCGCCCGGGCCATGACCTCCGGTGCGGGGGTGCTGCGCAGCGCCGAGTCCTTGGCCGAGACCGCCCGCCTGCTCGACGATCTCGCTCACCGGACCAGCGACGCCCCGAGCCCGGCAGCCTGGGAGGCGAGTGACCTGCACGCCGTCGCGACAGCCCTGGTCGTCGCCGCCGCCCGCCGCGAGGAGACCCGCGGTGCGCACTGGCGCGAGGACCATCCTGACGCCTCCGACCTCTGGCACGGACACCTGGTGACCACCCTGTCCGGGACCCGCTTCGAACCGCTGGAGACCGCATGACTGCCCTGAGCGCCGTCACCCGCGAGGCGCTCGCCTCCGCAGGCCTGGACGAGGCGTACGTCCTCGACCTGGTCGGTCGTGCGGTCGCGGAGGACCTCGCGGGTGGGGTCGACGTGACCAGCGTCGCCACCGTGCCGGCCGAGCTGCGGGGGATCGCGGCGTTCGTGCCCCGATCGGTGGGAGTCGTCGCGGGCACGGGGGTCGCCATGGCGGTGCTCGACGTCGTCGTCCCGGGCGTCACTCACCGGATCGTCGGCGTCGACGGCGTCGAGGCGGTGCCCGGGACAGCTGTGCTCGAGGCAGAGGGGCCGGTGCGCGACCTGCTGACCGCCGAGCGGACGGCGCTCAACCTGCTCTGCCACCTGTCGGGTGTCGCGACCCTCACCCGAGCCTGGGTCGACACGGTCGCCGGCACCGGCGCGCGCATCCGTGACACCCGCAAGACCACGCCCGGACTGCGCGCGCTCGAGAAGTACGCCGTGCGCTGCGGCGGCGGCACCAACCACCGGATGTCCCTGTCGGACGCAGCCCTGGTCAAGGACAACCACGTCGTCGCGGCCGGTGGTGTGCGTCAGGCGTTCGACGCCGTACGCGCCGCCTTCCCCGGGGTCGCCGTCGAGGTCGAGTGCGACACCGTCGCGCAGGTGCGCGAGGTGCTCGAGGCCGGGGCCGATCTCGTCCTGCTCGACAACATGGGACCCGACCTGCTGCGCGAGAGCGTCACCCTGTGCCGGGCCCGCGGTGTGATGACCGAGGCTTCCGGCGGGCTGTCGCTCGCGAGCGCCCGGGAGGTCGCCGAGACCGGAGTCGACTTCCTCGCCGTCGGCGCGCTGACCCACTCCGCCCCGGTGCTGGACCTGGGCGTCGACCTGCGAACGGACCTCTAGATGCTGCTCACCGTCGACGTCGGCAACACCAACACCGTGCTCGGCCTGTTCGACGGCGAGCGCCTGTTCGAGAGCTACCGGATCAAGACCGACCCGCGGGTGACCGCCGACGAGCTGGCCCTGATGTTCCGGGGCCTGCTCTCGGAGCACCCGGCACCGGACGGCGTCGCCGTCTGCTCGACGGTGCCCGCAGTCCTCGACCAGCTCACCGCGATGTTCCAGCGGTACTTCTCCGACCTACCCACCATCGTGGTCGGGCCGGGCGTGCGCACCGGTGTGCCGATCCTCACCGACAACCCCCGCGAGGTCGGCCCGGACCGCATCGTCAACACCCTCGCTGCCCACACGCTGTACGGCGGGCCCGCCGTCGTCGTCGACTTCGGTACGTCCACCAACTTCGACGTGGTGTCGGCCAAGGGGGAGTTCCTCGGCGGGGCGCTCGCACCCGGGATCGAGATCAGCGTCGACGCGCTCGCCGCCCGCGCCGCCCGACTGTTCAAGGTGGCGCTGGTAGAGCCCCGCTCGGTCATCGGCAAGAACACGGGCGAGTCCCTCCAGTCCGGACTGCTTTACGGGTTCGCCGGCCAGGTAGACGGATTGGTGCGCCGCATCGCCGACGAGCTCGGCGAGCCTCCGGTCGTGCTCGCCACCGGAGGCCTGTCCCACCTGATGTTCACCGTCTGCGACACGCTGGACCACCACGAGCCCGACCTCACCCTGATCGGTCTGCGGCTGGTGTTCGAGCGCAACTGCTGAGCCGGACCAGGCGCCCCCCGCCGCGTGGGGGATCGCTGCCGGGACGCGCCGGTGCCGTTGGCGGCGGTCTGCCACCGCCCGTCGACCGGTGGCCTCAGACCGGTTCCAGCACCCTCGGGGCCGGTGCCTCGGACAGGCCGACCCGGCCGTGCAGTCGGCGCAGCGGCGCCGGCGCCCACCAGTTCGCCTCACCCATCAGCCGCATCACTGCTGGCAGCAGCAGCATGCGTACGAGCGTCACGTCGATGACCACCGCGACGACCAGCCCGAGCCCGACCTGCTTCACCGGGGAGAAGCCCCCGGCGACGAAGCCGGCGAACACGATGACGAGCAGCAGCGCCGCCGAGGTGACGACCCGGCCGGTCGCCTGGAGTCCGCGCTCCACCGCCAGATCGGTGTCGCCGGTCAGCCGGTGCTCCTCGGCGATCCGGCCGAGCAGGAAGACCTCGTAGTCCATGGAGAGCCCGAAGGCGATGACGAACACCAGGACCGGTGTCGTCGTGCTGAGGCTGCCGAGGGCCGGTGTGCCGAGCAGCGAGCCGAGGTGGCCGTCCTGGAAGACGACGACCAGGGCTCCGAGACCTGCTCCCAGGCTGAGCATCCCGAGCAGCACCGCCTTCACCGGCAGGACCACCGAGCCCGTGAACAGGAACAGCAGCAGGCAGGTGAGGCCGACCATGATCGAGAGGGCCAGCGGCAGCCGGTCGACCAGCGCGTCGGAGTAGTCCGACAGGAAGGCCGCGTCACCGGTCACCTGGAACGCGCCCGCCTCCGGAAGGGCCCGGATCCGGTCGACGAGGGCGAGCGCGGCGCTCCCCTGACTCTCTCCGACAGGGACGACGTCGAGGACCGTCAGTCCGGGTACGCCCTGGCGCTCCGAGACCCCGCGCACGTCAGGGAGCCCGCGCAGCTGCTCGAGCAGGCCCGGCGGAACCGGTCCGGTCCCCACGAGCGTCACCGGGTCGACGTCCGCTGCCCCGGCGAAGCGCTCGGAGGCCAGCTCCTGCAGCTGTCGCGAGGAAGAGGACTCAGGCAGCGACCGAGCGTCGGGGTTCGCGAACGTCACGCCCAGGAAGGGAGTTCCAGCTGCGAGCAGGAGGCCGCCGAGGACCACGACGAGGACCAGCGGTCGCCGGCGTGAGGCCCGGGCCACCTTGGCGAACATCCGCCCGCGGTCGGGGGATGCAGGCTTCACCCTCCGACCGAGCAGCACGAGAAGGGCCGGCAGCAGGGTCAGGGCACCGAGCATCGCGAGCAGGACCACCGCGAGCCCCGCTGCGCCCATCGAGCGCAGGAACGTGTCGGCGAAGACCAGGAGCCCGGCGAGGCAGGCGGCAACGGTCAGTCCCGAGAACAGCACCGTCCGCCCGGCCGTGGCGAGGGTCCGCTCCAGCGCCGGGACGACGGCATCGTCGACGGCGCGTTCCTCCCGGAAGCGGGTGACGAGCAGGAGGGCGTAGTCGATGGCGAGGCCGAGTCCCAGCATCGTGACGATGTTGACGGCGTAGACCGAGACGTCGGTGACGGCGCTGACGACGGTGAGCGCGAGCAGGGTCCCGGCCACGGACACGAGCGCCACGACGATCGGGAGCGAGGCGGCGACCATGCCGCCGAACAGCAGCAGGAGCAGCACCAGCACGACCGGGAGCGAGAGCAGCTCGGCCCGCTGCAGGTCCTTCGCGACCTGGTCGTCCATCTCCTGGTCGAGCAGGTCACCGCCACCCACCAGCACCCGGGGCGCGTCGATGGCGCGCAGCAGGCGGACGGTCGCGTCCCCCGTCGCGTCGGGGTAGTCGGGCAGGAGCCGCACGAACAGGGTGACCGCCCGGCCGTCGTCGGCGACGAGAGCCCGCTCCCCCGTGTTGAAGGGGGTGAGAACGGCCGCCACACCCGGGAGCGCGCCGATCGCTGCCGTGGCCCCCGCGATCTCCTGCTGCAGGGCGGGGTCCGTCGACGCGCGCCCATCCACCACGGCGTAGATCTCGCCGCCGGAGGGTGCGGCGGCGTTCAGTAGGCGCGCTGCGACGAGCGAGTCGCTGCCCGGCACGACGCCGACGCTCCCGGACAGCCGCTCGAACAGCAGGGGGGCCGACAGGCCACCCGCGAGGATGACGAGGACCCAGGCGGCGAGAACCGTCTTGGGCCGTCGCAGGAGCAGGGCCACGATCGTGGGCACGGGGGACTTCCTTGCTCGGGTCGCGGGCCTGGGTTCGGTCGCGGGGGTGGACGCTGGGGCTGGCACGTCGCGAACGCTATGGCCGACGGGTTCCTCGGCACCTCACCCGCGACGGGGGAGCGCCTCCCCCGGACGGGGGAGGGCCGCGGCACCGGTCAGCGGGACGAGTCCGGCCTCGTAGGCGTAGACGACCGCATGCACGCGGTCCCGCAGGGCGAGCTTCTGCAGAACACCGCTGACATGGCTCTTGACCGTCTGGTCGCTGACGTAGAGCTGCCCCGCGATCTCGGCGTTGGACGACCCGCGGGCGAGCAGGAGCAGCACCTCGCGCTCTCGCGGGGTCAACCGTGCCAACGCGGGGTCGGGGGTCGACGGCGGCCTCCGCGAGGCGGCGAACGACGACAGCAGCCTGCGGGTCACCGACGGTGCGAGGAGGGCGTCGCCGGCGGCGACGACGCGCACCGCCCTGACCAGCTCGTCCCGGGTGACGTCCTTGAGCAGGAATCCGCTCGCGCCGGCGTCCAGCGCATCGTGCACGTGCTCGTCGAGGTCGAAGGTGGTGAGGACGAGGACCCGGGTGGCGGGCAGCTGCTCGACGATGCGGCGGGTCGCTGCGATCCCGTCGACGCGTGGCATGCGTACGTCCATGAGCACCACGTCGGGCCGATGAGCCCGGGCCAGTTCGACGGCCTGGTCGCCGTCGGCGGCTTCAGCCACCACCTCGAGGTCGTCCTGCGCGGACAGGATGACCGAGAAGCCCGTCCGGATCAGCTCCTGGTCGTCGGCGACGAGCACCCGGATCGTCATGAGGACGCGCGGGACGGCGTGGGTACGGGGCCGGGCTGCGCTCCCGGAGGGGCCGGCGCCACCGGCAGGACCGCCGTGACCTCCCACCCTGGACCAGCCGCCGGTCCGGCGCGCACGATGCCGCCGACGACCGCGGCGCGTTCTCGCATGCCGACGAGCCCTCGGCCCTGTCGAGGGACGACCTCTGATTCCACGCCGCCGTCGTCGGTCACGACCAGGTGGACGGTGTCGGGCCGCCACTCGACGACGACCCTCGCCGACCGGGCGTGCGCGTGCCGCATCACGTTGGTCAGGGCCTCCTGCACGATCCGGAAGGCCGACAGGTCGACTGCCGGAGCCAAGGGCTGCGGGTCCCCGAGCACGACGAGCTCGACCTCGAGCCCGGCCGCCACGACCTCGGCGGTGAGGTCGGCCAGCTGGGCGAGTCCGGGTTGGGGGGAGCGGTCGAGTGGCCGGTCCGGGGCGGCGTCCTGCTCGTGGAGCACGCCGAGCAGCTGTCGCAGCTCGACGAGCGCCTCCCGGCCCGAGCGCCCGATGGCGTCGAAGGCCGCCTCCGTCCGACGGGGATCGCGGGCCGACAGGACCGCTCCCGATTCGGCCTGCACCACCATGACCCCGACCGAGTGGGCGATGACGTCATGGAGCTCGCGGGCGATGGAGGCGCGCTCGTCAGCCACGACCTGCCGCTCGCGGGCAGCGCGCGACTGCTCGAGGGCGAGGCTGCGCTCGCGCAGCGCGTCGAGCTGCTCGCGCCGGTGCCGGACCCCGTCACCGAGCAACCACGCCGTCGCGAACACCAGGTAGAGGAAGGTGACGTCCTGGAGCTCGGGGGGACCGGCCGGGTCGAGCAGCAGCGCCACGGCGATGGTCGTCCCGGCGATCGCCGCTGCGGCTCTGGCCTGGTACCGCGTGCCGAAGGCCGCCACGGAGTAGAGGCCCACGAGCGCAGCCGAGGGCAGGCTCGGCTCCGGGAGCGGGGCGATCCCCTGCACCGCTGCGAGCCCGCCGGCCACCAGGGCGGTGGTGAACGGTGCCGACCGACGCCAGAGCAGGACGGTGCACTGGATGACGACGAGGGCGACACCCCAGGCGGGCATGGTCCCGCACGCGCAGTCAGCCGGACCCCACAGCGGCTCCAGCGAGAGCACCAGCAGGCCGAGGACCACCAGCGCGTCGAGCGGCGCTGGCCGCGGCGGGAACCTCACCGGGGCAGTCTGGCAGTGCCCGGTCGCGCCGTCCTCCCTCTGCCGGGGGAGTCCCGGGGTTCTGGAAGTACGTCATGTTCGGGGCCGTGCTGCGTCCTGCGTTCCAGGACCACATCCGGCAGGAGGAGGTCGTTCGCGCCAGCGGGCTCGACTGGACGATCGTGCGGCCGGGCGCCTTCGTCGACTCGCCGGCGGGCGCGTACCGCCACGGCTTCGACGGGCAGGACCGGACGACCCAGCTGAAGATCAGTCGGTCCGACCTGGCCGGCTTCCTGCTCGGCCAGCTGGCTGACGACGCCTACCTGCGGCGGGCCGTCTCGCTGTCGTACTGACCCTCGGTCTCAGCGCACAGCGAGGGTCATGGCGATCGGCCCGAAGCGCAGGCTGACGCCGACGCCGTGACGGGCGGCACCGACCGACGGCGAGGACCACTTCAACGGCGTCCACGAGACGTCCAGCGCCGGGGTGGCAGCACCCGTACTCCCGCCCTCTCGAGGGGCAGGAGGCGGGACCGGGGGAGCGGCCGGGCGGGCGGTGACCTCGGTCTGCAGGTCGGCGAGCAGGTCGTCGCGGCTCATCGGGGCACCTTCTTGGAGTGGGCGGCGAGCAGCTCGTCCGCCAGGGCGGTGTATGCCTGCGCGACCGAGCTGGACGGGGCGGACAGGACGACGGGCCGCTTGGACAAGGTGGAGCTCGGGACCCGGCGCGAAAGCGGGATCCGCGTCTGCAGCACCGGGAGACCGGTGCCCTCGAGGGCACCGAGGACCTCCCGTGCGGCTCGGCCCTGCTTGTCCCAGAGGGCGCAGGCGACGCCGATCAGCTCAGCCCGGGTGTTCTCGAAGTCGCGGTGCAGCTCGAGGAAGGCCGAGACCCGGGCGGCTCCGAGAGCGGAGCCGGGGTCGGAGGTGAAGACCGTCAGCACCGAGTCAGCAGCGCAGACGGCGGCCAGCGTCAGGTTGCCCAGGTCTCCGTGCGTGTCGAGCACGACGTGGTCGTAGTCGGCGAGCAGCGGGCGCAGGGCCCGACGGACGCTGCTGGCGATGCCGCCCTGCGCGGCGAGCGACACCCCGACCTGCTCGAGCGAGGGGTGGGAGGGCAGGACGTCGAGACCGGCCACGACGTCGGGTCGGACAACCCCCCGAGGGTCCATCGACGGGTCGTCGAGCAGCCCGGCCAACGAGTCGTCCCGGCCCTTGGCGACGACCCCGAAGGCGCGACCGAGGCTGTCCTGGGGGTCGACGTCGACTGCGAGGGTCCGGCCCCGCCCGGCCAGCACCACGGCCAGGTTCGCGGCGGTGGAGGTCTTGCCCACGCCGCCCTTCGAGGAGCACACGGCCAGACGCACCCCGCCATGGTGCCAGCCGCCCGCCTCGGGAGCCAAGCGCCCCCGGTGCGCGGGATGCGCGCCAGCAGAATCAGCCCCGGACCGACCGCCAGGCGTGGGTGCGGTAGGTGAGGTCGAACGGCTCGTCGGGCGGCGCGAGCGTGCGGACCCGTTGCAGCACCTCGACCCGCTCCTCGACCGGAAGGGTGATCACCGATGAGCGCGAGGCCACGAGGTCGACCAGCAGGTCCTGGTCGAGGGACTGGCTGTTGGCGAACTCGCCGTGGTCGGGGTTGCTCAGACCGGGAGCGTCGACGAACGGCGCGTCGGTCACCTGGTAGGCCCGCTCGGACTCGAAGGTCTCCCAGACCGTGCGGACCCAGCCGACCGAGTCGTCGCGGGTGTTCCAGAGCAGTCCCAGCGTGCCGCCCGGCCGCAGGACCCTCGCGATCTCGGCCAGCGCCGGACCGGTGTCGAACCAGTGGAACGCCTGCCCGACCACCACGGCGTCGACCGAGGCGTCCGCCAGCGGCAGGTGCTCGGCGTCCCCGTCGAGCACCTCGGCCCGCGCCGGGAGCATCACGCGCATCGACTCCGACGGCTCGACCGCGACGACGTCGAGGCCCAGGTCGAGCAGCACCTCGGTCAGCTTGCCCGTCCCGGCACCGAGGTCGAGGACGCGACGGGCCCCGTCGGGCAGCACGAAGCGGACCGCCTCCACCGGGTAGCCCGGCCGGGACCGGTCGTAGACGTCCGCTGCGGCGCCGAACGATCCGGCCCGCTCCCTCCATCGCTGTCCGTCCATGCGCCCCAAACTAGGGTGTGCCGGTGTCCGACTCCCCCCAGCCCCCCGACGTCCCCGCCGACGCGGCGGCCGAGTTGGACGGCCTGCCCGAGCAGGTCCGGGTCCGCCGGGAGAAGTACGACCGGCTCCTGGCGGGGGGCACCTCCCCGTACTCGCTCGGCGCCCCGCGCACCACGACGCCCGCAGCGCTGCGGGAGCAGTACGCAGAGCTGGAGACCGACACGGCGACCGGCACGCAGGTCAGTGTCACCGGTCGTGTGGTGCTCTCCCGGTCCGGGGGCAAGCTCTGCTTCGCCACGCTCCAGGAGCAGGGCGCGCAGCTGCAGGTGATGATCAGCCTCGACGGCGTCGGCGAGCAGCGCCTGGCCGACTGGAAGGCCGACGTCGACCTCGGCGACCACGTCGGCGTCACCGGCGAGGTGATCAGCAGCCGCCGTGGTGAGCTCAGCGTGCTCGCCAGCGACTGGGTGCTCACGAGCAAGGCGCTGCGGCCGTTGCCCGACAAGCACCACGGGCTGACCGACCCGGAGCTGCGCATCCGGCAGCGCTACCTCGACCTCGTCGTCAACCCGGCGAGCCGGCAGATGGTGCACGACCGGGCGACGGTGGTCCGCGCGGTGCGCGACGTCCTGCACGGGGCCGGCTACGTCGAGGTCGAGACGCCCGTCTTGCAGACGATCCACGGTGGCGCGGCGGCCCGGCCGTTCTGCACCCACCTCAACGCCTTTGACCTCGACATGACGCTGCGCATCGCGCTCGAGCTCTACCTCAAGCGGCTCATCGTCGGCGGCGTCGACCGGGTCTTCGAGATCGGCCGGATCTTCCGCAACGAGGGCGTCGACTCGACCCACTCGCCCGAGTTCTCGATGCTCGAGTTCTACGAGGCCTACGGCGACTACGACACCGTCGCCGACCTCACCCGCGAGATGGTCCTCGAAGCCGCTCGACGGATCGGCCGTACGGTCGTCCCGGACGGCTCGGGTGGCGACATCGACCTCGAGCAGCCCTGGCGGCGCTCGACGCTGCACGGGTTGGTGTCCGAGGCGGTCGGTGAGGACGTCGACCCGAGCACCCCGCTGGAGCACGTCGTCGCCCTCGCGGCGAAGCACGAGGTGACCCTGCAGGACGGCTGGGACGCCGGCGAGGTCGTCCTCGAGCTCTACGAGAAGCTCGTGGAGCACACGCTGCTTCAGCCGACCTTCGTGTGCGACTACCCCGTCAGCGCTCGCCCCCTGGCGCGCGAGCACCGCGAGGACCCGCGGCTGGCCGAGGCCTGGGACCTCGTGGTGGCCGGGACCGAGCTGGCCACCGGTTACTCCGAGTTGGTCGACCCGGTGGAGCAGCGACGCCGGCTCACCGAGCAGAGCATCAAGGCGGCCGGCGGCGACCCCGAGGCGATGCAGCTCGACGAGGACTTCCTGCGGGCGCTCGAGCACGGCATGCCGCCGACCGGCGGACAGGGCATGGGCATCGACCGGCTGGTCATGCTCCTGACCGGCTCGCCGATCCGCGAGACCATCCTGTTCCCGGTCGTCCGGCCGGAGGCCGGCAAGGGTGAGGCGCGGCCGGTTCCGAGCGGTCCGGTGAGCGGGCAGTCGGGCTCCACCGACGCGGTCTCCGGTCAGGCTCCGTAGGAGCGCATCACCGGCTCAGCCGAGCAGGGTCCTCCACCGCGCAACCCGCGGGTCGTCGTCCCCCACCAGGGCGACCAGGTCGTGCTCGACCCGGTCGCGGTCGACGGCGTCGGCACCGACGACCGTCGAGATGTCGACCCAGTCCTGCGGTCGGTCGAAAAGTGCCTTGAACAGCACGATCTCGACCGGCCCCAGCACGCGGATCTGCCGGCCGGCGAAGGGGACGTCGCGGCTGCCCTCTGCCGCCTGACGGTGCAGCGGGGCGTAGTCGAGGAACAGGTCGACGGGGGTGTCGTCCCACCACAGCCGCACCTGGCCTTCTGCGACGATCCGCGCCGCGCTGTCCTCGGGGACGAGAACGCCGGGCGGGAGGGCTGCCAACGCAGGATCGGGGTGGGTCGCAGGGAGAAAGGCATTGACGTCGATGTCGCGCGTACCCCGCGGGTCCTCGGTGCAGTAGGCGAGGGCGAGTGCCCCGCCGAAGGCGTACGGCACACCGGCCGCCTCGAAGTGGACGGCGATCTCGATCACCTTCTGCACCAGTGAGGTCATGCCGGCACCCTCGGGTAGTGCAGCCCGCCGGTCCGGCGGAACGGCAGCGCCTCGGCCAGCTCCAGGACGTCGGTGAGCCTGCGGCTGCGACGCAGCAGTGCGGCCAGCGCAGGATCGGCGGGAACGAGCTCGCTCCCCAGAGCGCGGAGCAACCGGTCCAGAGTGGCCACCGTCGGCTGCTTGCGGCCGGACTCGATGGCGGCGATCGCGGACTGGGACGTGCCCGCTGCCCTGGCAAGAGCCCGCTGGCTGAGGCCGGTGCGGTATCGCGCGTTCTGGAGCAGGAAGGCAGCATCCACGAGCGGATGATACCCGAACGGGTGTCGTCAGCCCAGGCACTGCGCGCGAGGCAGCTGGTGGCAGGGTGGAGGCATGAGCGACGAAGCACGCACCACCTTCCTGCTGGACGCGCTGGGGGAGGCCTTCCAGGACCTCGTCACCGCGGACCCGACCGCTTTCCGCAAGAAGTTCCGGACGATGGCGGCCGACCCGTTCGCCTTCTACCGCGGAACGGCCTGCCTGTTCTACGCCGACGCCGCGGACCGGGAGGACCGGTGGGCGGACGAGCGGACCAGCCGCGTCTGGATCCAAGGTGACCTGCACGCGCAGAACTTCGGCACGTACATGGACGGCGAGGGTCGGCTGGTCTTCGACGTCAACGACTTCGACGAGGCCTACGTCGGGCACTTCACCTGGGACCTCCAGCGCCTTGCCGCCAGTGTGGCCCTCATGGGGTGGACCAAGGCGCTCCCCGACGACGACATCACCGACCTGGTCGGCAGCTACCTGCGGGCCTACCTCGACCAGGTCGAGAGCTTCGTCGACAGCGACAGGGACCACGAGTGGTCCTTGCGGCTCGGCAACGCCGAGGGTCCGGTCAGGGAGGCCCTGCTGCGCGCCCAGCTCGCGACGAGGATCGACCTGCTCGACGGCGTGACCGTCGTCGACGACTACAACCGGCGCTTCCGTGACGGCCCCGGCATCCGCCGCCTCGAAGACGAGGAGAAGGAGCGGGTCGAGACGGCCTTCGCCGCCTACCTGGACACGATCCCGCAGTCCAAGCGACTCGGCAGCCTGACCTACTCGCTCAAGGACGTCGTCGGCAAGAGCGGCTTCGGCATCGGCAGCGCGGGCCTGCCCGCCTACAACCTGCTGGTCGAGGGGCACACCGAGGCGCTCGAGAACGACGTCGTGCTCACCATGAAGCAGGGCAACGTCGCCGCGCCGAGCCGCATCGTCGACGACGCGCGGTGCCGGGACGCCTTCGAGCACCACGGCCATCGCACCGCCGTCTCGCAGCGGGCGCTGCAGGCGCACTCGGACCCTTGGCTGGGTTGGACCTCGCTCGAGGGCACGGGCTTCGTCGTGGCGGAGTACTCGCCGTACGAGACCGACCTCGACTGGTCGGCACTGTCCGAGCCCGACGAGATGGGGCAGGTGCTCGAGCAGCTCGGCCGGGCGACGGCCAAGGTGCACTGCGTCTCGGACGTCGACGATACGAGCACCCCTCTCGTCGAGTTCCAGGTCGAGGACGCGATCAGCGAGGTCCTACGCGGGCGCGCCGACGAACTGGTCGCCGACGTGACGACGTTCGCGTTCGACTACGCCAGCCAGGTCCGCACCGACCACCGGCTGTTCGTCGACGCATTCCGCAACGGTCGCATCGAAGGCGTGACCAGCTCCAAGAGCTGAGCGACACCGCGAGAGAACGTCGCGCTTTTGCGGCGAGTCGCCTTCGGTGCTTTCCTGTACGTCGGTACCGAGGAACCTCGGACGGACAAATGCGGAAAGGCTGGCGAAATGGCACAGAAGATCTCGGTCCTGCTGGTGTGCGACCTCCACGACGACGAGGTGGAGGGCAACGAGACGATTGCCTTCGGCCTTGACGGCTCGGCCTACGAGGTCGACGTCTGCGCAGACCACGGCGCGCAGGTCCGTGACGCCTTTGCTCCGTACGTCGGTGCGGCCCGCCGGGCCGGTCGGCCTTCGACCACGACGGGCCGCCGCCCGGCCAGGAGCTCCCGGCCGGCGGCCGCAGGCAGCGACCGGGAGCTGGTCCAGGCCAAGCGCGAGTGGGCCCGCAAGAACGGCTTTACGGTGAGCGATCGGGGGCGCCTGTCGGCCGCGCTGATCGCGGCCTACGACGCGGCGCACTAGGGGCCTTTCGCTCCTGGCGTAGCAGGGCCTCGGCCTGGCGGGAACGGGCCTGGACGGTGCACTGTTGGTGACAGTGCAGGACCTGACCGGAACCGTCCGGTCAGGTGCCCCGTGCAGCCCCTCCCGGACCGAGTTCGCGCTCACCCGACGCGGCGGCGCTGCCGGGGCTAGTGTGCGGAGGACGACGGGAACGACGTCCCCGCCCCGTGAGGAGCGATGAGCATGTTCGAGCGCTTTACTGACCGAGCCCGCCGCGTGGTCGTCCTGGCCCAAGAAGAAGCCAGGATGCTCAACCACAACTACATCGGCACCGAGCACATCCTGCTCGGGCTGATCCACGAGGGCGAGGGCGTCGCTGCAAAGGCGCTCGAGTCGCTCGGGATCTCCCTCGAGGGGGTGCGCAACCAGGTCGAGGAGATCATCGGCCAGGGCCAGCAGGCGCCGTCGGGTCACATCCCGTTCACGCCGCGGGCCAAGAAGGTGCTCGAGCTCTCGCTGCGCGAGGCCCTGCAACTCGGTCACAACTACATCGGCACCGAGCACATCCTGCTCGGGCTCATCCGCGAGGGCGAGGGCGTCGCAGCGCAGGTCCTGGTCAAGCTGGGCGCCGACCTCAACCGCGTTCGCCAGCAGGTCATCCAGCTGCTGTCGGGCTACCAGGGCAAGGAGCCTGCGGCTGCCGGCGGACCCGCCGAGGGCACTCCGTCGACCTCGCTCGTGCTCGACCAGTTCGGTCGCAACCTGACCCAGGCGGCGCGCGAGTCCAAGCTCGACCCGGTCATCGGGCGCGAGAAGGAGATCGAGCGCGTCATGCAGGTGCTGTCGCGCCGCACCAAGAACAACCCGGTGCTCATCGGCGAGCCCGGCGTCGGCAAGACGGCCGTCGTCGAGGGCCTGGCTCAGGCCATCGTCAAGGGCGAGGTGCCCGAGACGCTCAAGGACAAGCAGCTCTACACGCTCGACCTCGGTGCGCTCGTCGCTGGCAGCCGTTACCGCGGTGATTTCGAGGAGCGGCTGAAGAAGGTCCTCAAGGAGATCCGCACCCGCGGCGACATCATCTTGTTCATCGACGAGCTGCACACCCTCGTGGGAGCGGGCGCGGCCGAGGGTGCCATCGACGCCGCGAGCATCCTCAAGCCGATGCTCGCCCGCGGTGAGCTGCAGACGATCGGTGCCACGACCCTCGACGAGTACCGCAAGCACCTCGAGAAGGACGCTGCCCTCGAGCGGCGCTTCCAGCCGATCCAGGTCCCTGAGCCGTCACTGGCCCACACGATCGAGATCCTCAAGGGGCTGCGCGACCGCTACGAGGCGCACCACCGCGTCTCGATCACCGACGGTGCGCTCGTGGCCGCGGCCACGCTCGCCGACCGCTACATCTCTGACCGGTTCCTGCCGGACAAGGCCATCGACCTGATCGACGAGGCCGGCTCGCGCATGCGCATCAAGCGCATGACCGCCCCGCCGGACCTGCGCGAGTTCGACGAGCGCATCGCCAACGTCCGTCGCGACAAGGAGTCGGCGATCGACGCCCAGGACTTCGAGAAGGCGGCCTCCTTGCGCGACAAGGAGAAGACGCTGCTCGGCGAGAAGGCCCAGCGCGAGAAGGAGTGGAAGGCCGGCGACATGGACGTCGTCGCCGAGGTCGACGACGAGCAGATCGCCGAGGTGCTCGCCATCTGGACCGGCATCCCGGTCTTCAAGCTGACCGAGGAGGAGACCGCGCGCCTGCTGCGCATGGAGGACGAGCTGCACAAGCGGGTCATCGGTCAGGAGCAGGCGATCAAGGCCGTCTCCCAGGCGATCCGCCGCACCCGCGCCGGCCTCAAGGACCCCAAGCGCCCCGGTGGCTCGTTCATCTTCGCCGGCCCGTCCGGAGTCGGGAAGACCGAGCTGTCCAAGACCCTCGCCGAGTTCCTGTTCGGTGACGAAGACTCGCTGATCATGCTGGACATGAGCGAGTTCATGGAGCGGCACACGGTCTCGCGCCTGGTCGGCTCGCCTCCCGGCTACGTCGGCTATGAAGAAGGCGGTCAGCTCACCGAGAAGGTGCGTCGCAAGCCGTTCTCGGTCGTGTTGTTCGACGAGGTGGAGAAGGCCCACCCCGACGTGTTCAACACCCTGCTGCAGATCCTCGAGGACGGGCGGCTCACTGACTCCCAGGGACGGGTCGTCGACTTCAAGAACACCGTCCTGATCATGACGTCCAACCTCGGTACCCGAGACATCTCCAAGGGCTTCAACCTCGGGTTCCAGAAGGACAATGACGCGACAGGCGCCTACGAGCGCATGAAGACCAAGGTGCAGGACGAGCTCAAGCAGCACTTCCGTCCCGAGTTCCTGAACCGCATCGACGACATCGTGGTGTTCCACCAGCTCAGCGAGAAGGAGATCGTCCAGATCGTCGACCTGATGCTGGCCCGCCTCGACGGGCAGCTGCGCAACAAGGACATGGGCCTGGAGCTCACCGGGCCGGCCAAGCTCCTGCTGGCCAAGAAGGGCTACGACCCCGTCCTCGGTGCCCGGCCCCTGCGCCGCACGATCCAGCGCGAGCTCGAGGACGTCCTGTCCGAGCAGATCCTGTTCGGCACGTTGAAGGCCGGCAACATCGTGGTCGTCGACGTCGAGAAGGGCGAGGACGGCGAGGACCGCTTCACCTTCCGCGGTGAGGCCAAGCCGGTGGACGTCCCAGACGCCCCGCCGGTCGACCTCGCGGGACACGGCGGCGAGGCCGCGACGAGCTGACGCGTCAGCCGGGCAGGGCGTAGCGGCCGTCCGGTAGCCGAACGAGCAACCCGTCGTCCGCCAGCCCAACCAGCGCTCGGTCGCGCTGCACCGGTTCGTCCCAGGCCCGGTCGAGCCGCTCCGGCTCGACCGGGCCTGTGCAGTCCCGAAGCACCTGGAGCAGCCGGCCCCGCGCCTGCCGGTCGGTGCCGGTCCAGGCCTGGGTGCGCCGCACCGGGGTAGTCGAGGCTGGTCGTCCCGCGGCCCACCAGGCGCACTGCTGCTGGATCGGGCAGTCAGGGCACCGGGGGGCGCGGGCCGTGCAGACGAGCGCGCCCAGCTCCATCAGGGCGATCGACGCCTTGGCGGCCCGGGCCGGCTCCTCGGGCAACAAGGACTCCACCAGGGCGAGGTCGCGCCGAGTGACCGGAGCGTCAGCCCGCCCCTCGACCGCGCGAGCCACGACCCGGCGGACGTTCGTGTCGACCACAGGGACCCGCTGCCCGTAGGCGAAGGCCGCGATCGCACGGGCCGTGTAGTCGCCGATCCCGGGCAGGGCCAGCAGCTCGGCGACCGTGCTCGGTAGTGTGCCGCCGTGTCGTTCACCGATCGCCACGGCCGCGGCGTGCAGCCGCAGCGCCCGCCGCGGGTAGCCGAGGTTGCCCCACAGGCGAACGGCCTGGCCGGGGGTGTCGGCCGCCAGCGCCCCCGGAGTCGGCCATCGGTCGAGCCACGCCGCGTACGTCGGAAGCACTCGCGCGACGGGCGTCTGCTGCAGCATGACCTCGCTGACGAGGACCGCCCACGAGTCGACGCCCGGGCCGCGCCACGGGAGGTCGCGGGCTGCCGTGTCGTACCACGGCAGCAGGACATCGGTCAGGTGCGCCGGCGCGCGGGGGACATCGACCAGGCGCGGCGGCGTGCGGGGGACGGTCGGCACGGACGGCACGCTATGGCGTGTCCGGGGCCAGCGCGCTGCCGGGCACTACGCTGCGCCCAATGGCGCTGAACTGGCGGCCGCTCGGTCCCGAGCCCGCGCAGACCTACTGGCAACGTCGTGCGCTGCTGCTCGGCGCAGTGATCCTGCTCCTGACCGTGGTCGTCGTGCTGCTCACCCGTGGCGGCGGGTCTGGCAATGACCGGCTCGCGGGCGGTACGCCGGCCGCCTCGCCCGTAGGAGCCTCGCCGGACCCGTCAGCGACCCCGGCGTCGCCCGGCACCGCGTCGGGCAGCCCGTCATCGGCGACCTGCGCCCCGCCGGCCCTCCAGGTGCTCACGGCCGCGAACTCCGAGAGCTACCCGGCAGACGGCCGTCCGGTCCTGGAGCTCCGTACGACGAACACCGGACCCGTCCCGTGCACGATCGACCTCGGTGCTGCGGCCGTCGAGCTGCTCGTCTTCTCGGGAGAGGACCGGATCTGGTCCAGCGACGACTGCGGGTCCGGCGGCCCTGCTGCACCGACGACGCTGGAGCCCGGCAAGGCGGTCGCGACCAAGGTGACGTGGTCCGGGAAACGCTCGTTGCCGGGCTGCACCGGGCCCAAGGCCCAGGCCCAACCCGGCACCTACCGGGTGACTGGTCGGGTCGGCCAGCTCCCGGTGTCCGGAGGGTCGTTCCGCATCACCGGATGAGTACTCAAGCACGCCGCCTCCCCCGTCGAAGGAGTGAAGAGCCGGGACCCGTACCGGCAGGTGGGAGTGCGCTGGTGCCGGAGGACCACGACGTGGCCGGGCCGAGCGCGACCACGTCGCGCAAGCGGACGGCCATGTCCGATGAGCTCGTGGCAAGCCTGCGCGAGGCCTTCACCGAGGAGGTCGTCGACAGGTTGCCTCGTCTTCTCGCCGTGCGATCGGCGGTGCCGGGGCGTGCCGTGCTCGCCCAGGCGCGCCGCGACGCCCATTCGCTCACCGGCAGTGCCGCGGTCGTCGGCGAGGCCGAGGCAGCCCGTTGCACCCGCGCCGTGGAGCTCCAGCTCGAGGCCGTCCTCGACGACGTCCCCGGGCCGCTGCCCGCGGGGCTGCTCACCGCTATCGACCTGCTGGAGAGCCTGCTCTCGAGCTGGCTCGCGCCGTCGGACTCCCGCGCGGGTCTTCTCGAGACTCCGGCCGTGGGCTCGTGACGGCCGCAGTGTCGGCTACCCCGCCCGTCGCGGTCGTGCTCGTGGACGACTCGCCGGTGCAGCGGCGGTTCATGCGGGCAGCGATCGAGGCCGACGCCGACTTCACGGTGGTCGCTGAGGCCCGCAACGGCAGCGAGGCGGTCGCCCTGGTGGCCCGCCTGCGCCCAGGAGCCGTCCTGATGGACCTGGACCTGCCCGTCATGAGCGGCATCGAGGCCATCGAGCGCATCATGTCGGCCAGCCCCACGCCGATCCTCGTCTACAGCGCCTTCGTCGGCGGGACGAACAGCGTGAACGCGCTCGAGGCGCTGGCGGCAGGCGCGGTGGACGTGCTGTGCAAGCCCGGACCGGACGACACCGGCACTCTGGAGCAGTACGCCACGGCGCTGCGCCGCAAGCTGCGCGTCGCCTCGCGGGTGCGCGTCATCACCCACCCTCGCGGACGCCTGCGCTCACAGGGCATGGCCGGGGCCACGCCGGCGCTCGGCGGAGGAGCCCGGCGTCCCATGGGCACCGCGACCACGGCGACGATCGACTCGAGGTCCGGTCTCTCGGACGTGCGCCTGGTCGCCATCGGCGCCTCCACGGGTGGGCCCCAGGCGCTGCTCACCCTGCTCGGTCACCTTCCGGCCGACCTCGAGCAGGCGGTGCTCGTCGTGCAGCACATGGCCGAGGGGTTCATCCCGGGCCTCGCCTCCTGGCTCGACGGTCTCGTGGGCATGCCCGTCGGCGTCGGCTTCGACGGGTGCCGGCTCGCTCCCGGCACCGTCACCATCGCCCCCAGTGGCGCCAACATGCTCGTGACCGACGACCGGCTGCGCACCAAGTGCGTCCCGCCAGCCCCGGGCCAGTTCCACATCCCGGGGATCGACGCGACCTTCGAGAGCATCGCCGGCTCGCTCGGCGCCAAGGCCATCGGAGTGCTCCTCACCGGCATGGGTCGTGACGGGGCCGCCGGCCTGCTGTCCATGCGCGCTCGCGGTGCGCTGACCCTCGGTCAGGACGAGGCGACCAGCACGGTCTACGGCATGCCTGCGGCGGCGTACGAGATGGCCGCTGTGGAGCGGCAGCTCGCACTGGACGACATCGCCCCGGCTGTCCTGGGCGCGCTCGGCAGGAAGCTCGCATGACCACCGCGAGCGTCACCCTCACCGACCAGGAGCTCGACCGCCTGCGGACGGTCCTCAGCGCCGCAGCGGGGCTCGTCTTCGAGGACTCGCGCCGCGACTCCCTGAGCTACTCCGTCGCTGAGCGGATGCGGCTGACGGGCATCGCCGGCGTCCCGGCCTACCTCGATGCCGTCTCCAGGCACGGGTCACCGGAGCTGCAGCCCTTGATCGACGAGGTGACGATCCAGGAGACCCACTTCTTCCGGAACCCGCCGCAGATGCAGGCCCTTCGTCAGCACGTGCTGCCGGAGCTCGTGCGGGCAGCGTCGACCAACGGTCGACGGATCCGGATCTGGAGCGCCGGCTGCTCGACCGGCGAGGAGCCGTACACGATCGCGATGATGCTCCGTGAGCTGCTTCCGAACATGGACGGCTGGGACGTGAAGGTCATCGCCACCGACATCTCAGCCGGTGCGCTGCAGGCGGCGAGCAGCGCGACCTACGGGGAGCGGGCCGTCCAGCTGGCGACGCCCGAGGTCCGCGAGCGGTTCTTCGTCCCCCTGCCCGGTGGGGTGTACGCCGTGCGCCCCGAGGTCCGGGAGCTCGTGCACTTCACCCACCACAACCTGGTCCTCGACGCGCCGCCCGAGGGCGGCCTGGACCTCGTGCTGTGCCGCAACGTCACGATCTACTTCGCCCGGGAGACCACGCGCGCCCTCGTGCGTCGGTTGCACACCTGCCTGCGGGACGGTGGCTACCTGTTCATCGGGCACTCCGAGACGCTGTGGCAGATCAACGACGACTTCCGGCTCGTATCCTTCGACGTGGGACGCAGCGCGGCATACGTGTACAGGCGGGTGGACCCGCCCGCCGTCGAACGTCGGGTCAGCGGCCCCGGCGCCCGCAAGACGTCCATGCTGGTCGAGCGTCGCTCTCCGATGCGACGGCCCCGGGTGAGCCTGGGTCGGCGGGGTGAGGGCCAGGGGGCGTCCTCGGCTCCGACCCCGGCGGTGCCCTTCTCGGGTGCCGGGGCTGTGCCATCCGGAGCTGGTGCTGTCCCTGCCGGAGCTGGTCCCGGCGTCGTCCCCGTACCCGTCGTCGTCGCGGCGGACGCGGTCCGGTCGGCGCTCGCTGCTGGGCAGTACGAGCAGGCGGCTCGGCTTGCACGTCAGGCGGCGCTGGGCGCCCCGCTCGAGGCCCAGCTCCACTACCTGCTGGGTCGGGCCCTGGTCGACCTCGGCCAGGACGACGAGGCCCTGCCGGCCCTGCGTCGAGCGGTCTACCTCGATCCCGATGCGGGGCTCGCCCACTTCCTGCTGGCCGGCGGACTGGCCCGCAGCGGCGATCTCGCCGCCGCGGCCCGGGAGTACCGGGCGGCGGCAGCGACCCTCGGTCGCTCACCGGACGACGCGACAGCTCCGGAGCTTGGCGGTCGCAGCGTGCGGGAGCTGGCGGCGATGTGCGCTCAGGTCGAGGGACAGCTCTCGCTCCGGGTGCAGCAGCAGTCCGATGCGGGGTCGAGCTCCTCGCGATCCGGTTCGGCGCGGACCGCCCCGACCGGGTCACCGCGCATCGGCTCACAGCCCGGGTCACAGCCCGGGTCACAGCGGTCCGGGGCTTTGGCAGAAGGCAGGCAGCCAGTTGGCAGCCAGCAGGCGAGCAGCACGAGAAGGAGCGGACGATGAACGGCTTGGTGACCTTCCGGCTGGGCTCGCGCGAGTACGCGACCCCACTCGCCGACGTGCGTGAGGTGGTCCGCCTCCAGGGTCTGGCCGACCTGCCCGGCATGCGTCCGCCCTTGGCCGGCGTGCTCGACCTGCGCGGCACGGCGCTGCCGGTGCTCGACCTGCGCGTCGGCGCCCTTCCCGGCGCCCCCGGCGACGTGCTGGTGCTCGAGCGCGGCCAGTCCGACGGCAGCAACGGCCTGGTGGACGGCAGCTCGGTCGGCGTGGCGGTCGACCAGGTGCGCGCCGTGGTCGACCCCGACGAGCTGAAGCCGACCGGGTCGGCGCAGCAGGAGGGGTTGCTGCCCGCCTACGTCGTGGAGGTCATGCGCGGCAAGGACGGTGTCGTGTTCCTCGTCGACCTGAGCCTCATGGTCGCCGGCGCACGCGCGGAGGCCGTTCCGGTCTGAGCCCCGATACAGCAGGACAGCCCTAGAGGCATCACAGCCGTACGGGCGTCACAGCCGTACGGGCGTCACAGTCGTACGGGCATCACGAGGCCGAGCCTCCCCGTGGCCAGCGGATCCCGGATCGCGAGCGGCGTGATCATCCCGTCGAGCTCTAACACGAGCTGGTCGGCCTCGGCGGCGTCCAGTGCCTGCAGCAGGAACTCGCGGTTGACCCCGACGGTCAGCACCCCCCCGTCCGCGCCGTCGAAGTTCAGCTGGCCGGTGTCGTCGAGGGTCAGGACGGTGACCTCGTGCGACACGTCCTCTCGCACGACAGTCCGCTGCGGCGCACTCAGCAGCTCCCGCCGGAACTCCCGGGTCTGGACGGGGATGCGGTGCCTGGCACGAGAACCGAGCAGTCGTCGGTGGTCAGGGAAGTCGTGTCGCAGGCGATCGGCCTTGAGCTCGCCACCGACCGTACGGAGGACGATCCGGTCGCCCAGCAGGACCAGTGTCACCGGAGCCGGGTCGTCCGTGAGCGCGGCGATGAGCCCATCCACGAAGTGGACAGGGGCAAGCACCCGGCCTGGCGGTCCGCAGAGGTCGGTCACCGGCGCGGTGGCCACGGCGAGCCGGTACCGGTCGGTGGCGGCAAGGCCCAGCTCGTCGGGAACCAGCTCGTCGTGTCCCAGCTCGAGGAGGACACCGCCGAGCATGGGTAGGTCCGGGTCGGCGCTGACGGCGTAGCGCACTGCAAGCAGCGCGGCGGCGAGTTCTGCCCCTGGGGTCTGGCAGCTGGTCGGTCGATCGGTGGTCACGGGCGTCTCCTGCTCGTCGAGTAGTGCTCGGGCGTGGCGGAGCTCACGACGGGCGTCGGCCAGACCGGCCTCTAGACGGGCCAGGTGCTTGTCGAGGACGGCGTCGACCGCACCCCGGTCGTCCCGGTCGTCGAGCACCCGACGGACGTCGGCCAGGGGCATGCCGATGCGCCGCAACCGCGCGACCAACCGGGCGGCCCTGATCTCCTCCCGCCCGTACCGGCGGTAGCCGCTGTGCGGGTCCACGCCAGCAGGCACGATGATCCCTGCGGCGTCGTAGAACCGCAGGGCGCTGACGGACAGCCCGCTCTCGCGCGCCGCCTGTCCGATGCCGTGCATGTGCTCCTCCACGCCCAGACCGTCCCGCCTCGACCTGGTCGAGAGTCAACCGGTGACGGAGCCCGCGGCGCTCGCCAGGGGCACAGGAAGCAGTCGCTCTCGCTCAGCCGGGTCGGGCCCTGCCGGATCAGACGTAGCGCTCGAGGATCGAGCTCTCGGCCAGCCGCGACAGCCCCTCGCGCACGCTCCGGGCCCGGGTCTCGCCAACGCCCTCGACCACCTGCAGGTCGTCGATGCCGGCGGCGAGCAGCTTCTGAAGGCCCCCGAAGTGCTCGACCAGCCGGTCGACGACGAGCCCCGGCAGACGGGGCACCTTCGCGAGCAGCCGGTAGCCCCGGGGGCTCACAGCCGTCTCGAGTGCTTCGACGTCGGCCCGGAATCCGACCGCTCGCGCGACGGCCGACAGATCGAGCAGCTCGCCGGCTGACAGGGCGTCGAGGGCGTCGAGGGCCTCGGCCAGGGAACGGGTCCGCCGACCGGTGCTGACGACGTAGTCACGCACGACCAGCTCCCGCTCCGCGTCGACACCCGCCATCAGCTCGTCGAGCTGCAGCGAGAGCAGGCGCCCGTCTGTGCCGAGCTCGACGACGTAGCCCTCGATCTCCGTGGCGATCCGGCGCACCATCTCGAGGCGCTGACTGACCGCCATGGCGTCTCGTACGGTCACGAGGTCTTCGATCTCGAGGGCGGACAGCGTGCCGGCGACCTCGTCAAGCCGCAGCTTGTAGCGCTCCAGCGTCGCGAGCGCCTGGTTGGCGCGCGACAGGATCGAGGCGCTGTCGTCGAGGACGTAGCGCCGTCCGTCGACGTAGAGGGCGATGATCCGCATCGACTGGCTGACCGTGATGACCGGGTTGCCGGTCTGCTTGGCGACCCGCTCCGCCGTCCGGTGGCGGGTGCCGGTCTCCTCGGTCGGGATGGTCGGGTCCGGCACCAGCTGCACGCTGGCGAGCACGATCCGTTCGAGGTCCGCAGTGACCACGACCGCGCCATCCATCTTGGACAGCTCGCGCAGGCGGGTGGCCGAGAAGGCCACGTCGAGGTCGAAACCGCCCGTGCACAGGGCCTGCACGCCCTTGTCGTGGCCGAGGACGATCAGGGCCCCGGTGTTGCCGCGCAGGATCCGCTCGAGCCCGTCACGCAGCGCGGTCCCGGGTGCGACGGCGGCCAGCGTGGAGCGCAACAGGTCGTCGGTGCTCGCCACCTGCTCGTCCCCTCTCGGTGCATGCCCTAGGCGGAGTGTAGGGAGCGCCGGCCTCTCGGGGTGGGCTGCGGGAGGCCTCGTCGGTCACGGCTCGGTCACGCCTCAGACGAGGTTGAGCGGCCGACGGGGTCCTTGGGGACGGGTCCGGGCCAGGTTGTCGAGCGCGATCAGGGACTGCTGCAGGTCGTCGACCTCGCTGACCCGCATGCCGTCGGGGGGCGTGCCGCTCCCGGTGGGGACGATCGCCCGGGTGAAGCCCAACCGGGCGGCCTCGGCCAGCCGCCGCTGCACGCCCCCGACGGGGCGCAGCTCGCCGGACAGGCCCAGCTCACCGATCGCGACGACGTCGACGGGCAGGGCGCGGTCGTGGACGGCGCTCGCGACGGCGAGGGCCACCGCGAGATCGGCCGCCGGCTCCGACAGGCGCATGCCTCCGACGGTCGCGGTGTAGACGTCGCTACCGGCCAGGTGGACCGACCCCCGGCGCTCGACGATGGCGAGGACCATGGCGACCCGGGCGCTGTCGAGCCCGGACACGGCCCGGCGGGGGTTCGCGGCCGTCGTCGAGGCCACCAGCGCCTGGACCTCGGCGAGCATCGGTCGTCGCCCCTCGACGGTCACCGTGACGCAGGTGCCCGGCACGGGGGCGCCGCGAGCGGACAGGAAGAGCCCGGACGGATCGGCCAGCCCGGTGATGCCGCCGTCGCCGAGGGTGAAGCAGCCGACCTCGTCGGCCGGTCCGAAGCGGTTCTTCACGGCGCGCACCATGCGCAGCGGCGAGTGCCGGTCGCCCTCGAAGTGCAGCACGACGTCGACGAGGTGCTCGAGCAGCCGCGGCCCGGCGATGGCGCCGTCCTTGGTCACGTGGCCGACCAGCACGGTGGCGATGCCCCGCTCCTTGGCCAGGCCGATGAGCGCCGAGGCGACGGCCCGCACCTGGGTCACCCCGCCGGCGCTGCCCTCCACCTGGCTGCTGGCGACGGTCTGGACGCTGTCGACCACGAGGAGCCCCGGCCGGACGGCGTCGACGTGGGCGATCACCGCGGCGAGGTCGGTCTCGGCCGCCAGCCACAGGTGGGGGTCGAGACCACCGGTGCGCCCGGCCCGCAGACGCACCTGCGCCGCCGACTCCTCGCCGGTGACGTAGAGGGTGGGGGAACCGGAGCGAGCGGCTCTCGCGGCGCACTCGAGCAGCAGCGTGGACTTGCCGACGCCAGGTTCCCCTGCGAGCAGCACCACGGCGCCAGGGACCAACCCACCGCCGAGCACCCGATCGAGCTCGTCCACCCCCGTCGGCACGGCCCGGGCGTCCTCGACGTCGACCTGGTCGATCGGCCGCGCCGGGGCGCTCACCGCTCCTGCTGTCAGAGCCACACGCGTGGCACCCACCTCCAGCAGGGACCCCCAGGCCTGGCACTGCGGGCACTGCCCGACCCACTTGCCGACCGTGGTGCCGCACTCCGTGCACCGGTGGGTCGGCCGGTCTCGGCCGGACGGCTTGACGCCGCTCCGCAGGTTGCTGGTGGCCATGAGCCGCACCGTAGTGCGGCCCGCCGACATCGCACGCAGGCGCGCGCCTGGCTGGGGAGGACCGAGCTGTGCAGACCGAGCTGGGGACGACGGGCTAGTGCCCGCCCTCCTCCTCGCCGTGACCGCCGGTCGGGCGCTGCAGGGCGGGCTCGCCCTCTTCGCTGCCCTCCTCCGCGGTGTAGACGGGTCGATCGGTCTTGCCGGTGAGCTGCACCGGGACCATCAGGTCGACGGTGCCGTTGACCTCGAAGCGCAGCGACAGCCGGATGTACTCCCCGGTCCGCAGGGGGGCGCGCAGACCGTCGAGGCGCAGCCCGACACCGTTGCCGGTGCTGCCCAGCGGGGGGACCTCGATCTTGCCCGGCCGGTCGTCCTCGAGGACGACGACCTCCTCGGCGTCCGGCGAGCTCGCCGAGACCAGCCGGTCGGGCTCACGGGTGTTGCTCGTGACCGTGATCGTGACCTCGGCGTCGCTTCCCGCCGGGTAGGTGCCGTCCTCCTCCGGCGCGACCACGGAGACGTTGCGCACCGAGAGGGTGCCCACCGCCGTGTCCGTCGCGGAGCCCTGGATGCGCCGCTGGTAGGTCTGCGCGTCGCGGCTGGCACCACAACCGGAGAGCACCGCGGCCGTCAGCACCGCGATGACGAGGGCGGTGGGGCGATGGCGGGTCACGAGGCGACTCCCTGTGCGAGAAGCGGAAGGTCCGCGGCGATGTCCGACGGTCGGGTGCCCCCGGGGTAGAGGACCGGCTGCCGGTCGGCGGTGTCGAAGGCGAAGATGGCGTCCCGGTGCTCGACACCGTATCCAAGCGGTCCGAGGTGGGTGTGAGGGGAGGTCCCCGTCGCGTGCTCGTGCTCGTCCGGTCTGCCGGGCAGCGTCGCCACTCCCTCGCTGCGTCCGGCCGGGGGGATGCGCATCGCCTGCTGCGCGGCGGCCACCTCGGCCGCCGTGCCGGTCAGGCCGACCGCCTCCGTCGAGAACTGGTCGAGCCAGCGACGCAGCAGCGCCGGGTCGTCCCGCTCCGGGTCGGTCGTGACGAAGACGACGACGGTGCGCTCGCGGACCTCGCGCGCCGTCTGCCGCAGGGCCGCTGCGATGTCCGCCATGGCGGTGGGGCACTCGTCCGGGCAGTTGGTGTAGCCGAAGTAGAGCAGCGTCGGGCGCCCACGGGTCTCGACCCCGAAGTCGTACGAAGCACCTGCGGTGTCGGTGAGCACGAAGGACGGCCGGGGGGCGACCCGGTCCGGCTCCATCCCGTGGAAGGCGGCCGACGCCGAGGCGGGAGCCGTCGCCCCAGGGGCAGCGGCGGAGCAGCCGGCCAAGGACAGGGCGGCCAGCGACAGGGCCAGCAGCGCAGCGGTCCTCGGTCGGTCGAGGCGTCGGGAGGTCACGCCCCAGTGTCTCAGCCGGGCGCGAGGACGGCACCGCGGGAGAGCAGCAGCCCGACGCAGAGGGCCGCGACGACGAGGGCGGCCCGGAAGGGTGCGCGTGACCCGGGCCGGCTCCCGAGCGCCAGGCCACCTGTCGTGACCGACCCGGCGACGAGAACGGTGACGACGGCGCCCGTTCCGGGGCGCCCGGGTCCGACGGCCAGCAGGGTCGAGGCGGCGAGGAGCAGGACCGCAGCGAGCGCCGCCGAGACCCGGGGACCGAGCCGGTGCGGGAGCCCCCGGACCCCGGCGGCGAGGTCGTCCTCGAGGTCCGGGAGCACGTTGCACAGGTGCGCGCCCACGCCGAGCAGGGCGCCTGCTGCGGTGGCCCACGCCGGAGCGAACCCCGGATCGTCGAGGGCGAGGGTCACGATCGACGGAACGGCTCCGAAGGCGAAGGCGTACGGCGCGAAGGACAGCACGGTGGCCTTGAGCCTGGCGTTGTATGCCCAGGCGGCAGCCACCGCGAGCAGGTGCAGGCTCCCGGCGGCGAGGCCCAGGGCCAGGGACAGCGGCACGCACAGGGCCAGTGCGCCGAGGGCTGCGCCGCGTACGGTCTCGGGCCGCAGCTGGCCGCGGGCAACCGGCTTGTCCAGCCGGGCGCTGCGCCGGTCACGGGCGGCGTCGATCCAGTCGTTGCTCCACCCCACGGACAGCTGGCCGGTGAGGAACGCCGCCGCAACGAGAGCCGACCGCGGTCCGAGGCCGCTCGAGACGGCGAGGGCGGTCGTGATGCCCGTGACCGCCACCGACGGCTCGGGATGGCTCGCCTGGACGAGGGCGACCGCCGAGGGCCGGTCTCGAGAGGAGGGGTCCGCCACCCGGGAATCCCACCACGACGGGCACGATGGTCCGGTGCCCACGAGCAACCCGGTCCCGCGACGCCCCGGCCTGACGGGTCCGCACCCCGGCCCCGCAGGTCCACCGGTCCGGCCCCGGAACGACCCGGCGCAGTACGACGACCTCGCCGACCAGTGGTGGCGTCCGCGCGGGTCGTTCGAGATGCTCCACTGGATCGCCGAGGCGCGGGCGCGCCTGGTCCCCGCTGCTGACCGGCCCGGGAGCCTGCTCCTCGACCTGGCCTGCGGAGGCGGCGTCCTGGCCCCCCACGTCCAGCGCCTCGGGCACCGGCACGTCGGGCTCGACCTCTCTGCCACTGCGCTGCCGCTCGCCCGGGAGCACGGGATCGTGCCCGTACGAGGTGACGTCCTGCGCCTGCCGTTCGGGGACGAGGTCGCCGACGTGGTGGTCGCCGGTGAGGTGCTCGAGCACGTCGCCGATCCGGCGCGGCTCGTCTCGGAGGCGGCCCGCGTGCTCAAGCCCGGTGGGACCCTGGTCCTCGACACGATCGCCGACACCTGGTGGGGGCGGTTCTCGAGCGTCACCGTCGCCGAGCGCCTCCCAGCAGGGCCGCCGCGCCGGCTGCACGACCCCGCGCTGTTCGTCGACCGGTCCGCGCTGGTCGAGGCCGCGGGCCGAGCCGGGGTAGTGCTCCACCTCACGGGACTGCGACCGAGCGCGCTTGACTACCTCGCCTGGTTGACGGGCAGGAGACTTGCGGTGCGCATGCTCGCCACCCGCTCGACGGCCGGGCTGTTCCAGGCCCACGGCCGCAAGACGACCGTCGAGGGACGGCCCTCATGACAGGACGGCGTACATGACCAGGTCCGCGCTCATGACCCGGCTCCTGCCCCTGGACAGGGCGGCCTCGTGACGGCCCTCCTGACGGGTTCCGGTTCCGCCCTCCCGCCTCCGATGCCGCAGCAGGCCCTGTGGGACGGCTTCTTCAAGGACCACTACGCCGGGGCTCGGGTGGCCCAGCGGGTCTGGCAGACCTCGGGGATCACGACCCGCCGTGGGGTCGCCGACCCCACGTCCGAGGACGTCTCGGGTTGGGGTACCGCGGCCCGCATGCAGCGCTTCCTGACCGAGGCCCTGCCGCTCGGCAAGGAGGCGATCGCGGGGGCGCTCGACACGGCCGGGCTCGCGGCGTCCGACGTCGGCCTGCTCACGGTGGTCTCGTGCACGGGTTACGTGACCCCCGGTCTCGACATCCTGCTCGCGCGCGACCTCGGCATGTCCCCTGACGTCCAGCGCCTGCACGTCGGGCACATGGGCTGCTACGCGGCGCTGCCCGGGCTCGGTGCGACCGCCGACTTCGTGACGGCCCGCGGCAAGCCGGCGGTCATGGTGTGCCTCGAGCTCCCGAGCCTGCACGTGCAGCCGGCGACCGACACGGCCCGTTCCGGGCGTCCGACCTCGGAGGACCTGCAGCAGATGGTGGCGCACGCGCTGTTCAGCGATGCTGCCGCCGCCGTGGTCCTCGAGCCCGGTCCCGGCGGCGCCGGCGGTGGGTCCGGACCTGACGGTCCAGGACTTGAGGTGGTCGACGTCCTCGCCCGCACCGACGTGGCGACGGCAGACCACATGACCTGGGACGTCACGGACCTCGGCTTCAAGATGGGCCTGTCGCCGGCGGTCCCGGACGTCCTCGCCCGGCACGCCCGGCCCGTCGTGGAGGAGCTGCTCGGGCGACACGGACTGGTCGTGGGCGACGTGGACGGCTGGGCGATCCACCCCGGCGGCCGGCGGATCGTGGAGGTGGTCGGCGACGCGCTCGAGCTGTCAGCCGAGCTCCTCGCGCCGTCCTACGACGTCCTGCGCGACGTCGGGAACTGCTCGAGCGCGACCGTGCTGCTCGTGCTGCAGCAGGTCCAGGTGCGTCCCGGGGGGCTGGTGGTCATGATGGCCTTCGGACCTGGCCTGACGCTCTACGCCGCGCTGCTCAGGGACCGCCGCAGCGCCTCCGAAGAGCGGTCACAAGCACCCACAGCGGTGTCTGTCAAGGGTTGATCTGTGCTCTGACCTGCGGTGATGGCTCGGAGAGCGTCGTTGCTGCGTGTTACCCTCGTCCTGGCGAGAGGGGCCACACACACATGACGTTCGCAGTCGGAGAGACCGTCGTCTACCCGCACCACGGGGCCGCGCTCATCGAGGCCATCGAGACCCGCACGATCAAGGGCGAGGACCGGATCTACCTGGTGCTCAAGGTCGCTCAGGGTGACCTGACCGTCCGGGTCCCGGCCGACAACGCTGAGATCGTCGGGGTCCGTGACGTCGTCGGCCAGGCGGGTCTCGACAAGGTGTTCGAGGTCCTGCGCGCACCCGCCGTCGAGGAGCCGACGAACTGGTCACGCCGCTACAAGGCCAACCTCGAGAAGCTGGCCTCGGGCGACATCAACAAGGTCGGCGAGGTCGTGCGCGACCTGTGGCGCCGCGACAAGGAGCGGGGCCTGTCCGCCGGCGAGAAGCGCATGCTGTCCAAGGCGCGCCAGATCCTGGTTAGCGAGCTGGCCCTGGCCGAGGGCACCAACGAGGACAAGGCCGAGGCGATCCTCGACGAGGTCCTCGCCTCCTGATCGCACCGCGGGGGCCTGGGCACTCGTGTCACCGGCCTCGCGAGCCGATGATCTGCACATGAAGACGTCATCAGCTCCACTGGCCTCCCCGCCGGAGGATGCTCGTGCGGGCGCGACCTCCCGGTCGGAGCCCTCCGTGCGCCAGGCGCGGCAGCCCCGCACGCCCTACGCCGTGCTCGAGGTCCTGCGCCTGCTCGTGGTCGTGTTCTTCGCCGGAGCCGGCTACCAGGTCGGCGCGTCGGTGGATCCCGATCGCACGGTGCTCGGCGCGCTCAACGGCACCGCCGTCGGGCTGGTGCTCGGGTCCGGCCTGGGCTACGTCCTCGGCGGAGTGCTGGGCCGACGGACGGCGGCGGTCGCCGAGGGCACGCGCAGCCGACTGCGCGACGTCTCGGCCGAGAGCCTGGTCGCCGGGGCCCTCGGCATGATCGGCGGTGTCCTGCTCGGCGCCGGCATCGCCTGGCCGGTCTTCTTCCTCCCCTACGCCTACCTCGCCTTCCCGCTGTTCGGCTTCATCGTCGTGGTCCTCGGCTACGTCGGGTCCCAGGTCGCCATGGCCAAGCGCGACGGGGTCCTGGCGATGTTCGGACAGCACGCGGGGCGAGCGCCCCGGACGACCTCGGCTTCAGCCCGTCCGCGCCTGGTCGACACGTCCGTCGCGATCGATGGACGCATCCTCGACGTGGTGCGGGCGGGGTTCCTGCACGGTCAGCTGCTCGTGCCCAACCCCGTCCTGACCGAGCTGCAGGGACTTGCGGACGCCTCCGACGACCTGCGTCGCAGCCGTGGCCGTCGGGGTCTCGAGGTCCTTGAGGCCCTGCAGCGCGAGGGCGAGGTCAGCCTCGAGGTCCTCGACGTCGACGTCCCCGGGGTCCACGAGGTGGACGCCAAGCTCGTACGCATCTGCCTCGACCGCGGAACGGCTCTGCTGACGCTCGACACCAACCTGGCCAAGGCCGCCGCGCTCGCCGGGGTGCAGGTGCTCAACCTGCACGCCCTCGCGATGGCCATGAGACCTGCCGTCGCGGCCGGGGACGATGTCCCCGTGCTGCTTCTCAAGGCGGGCAAGGAGCACGGGCAGGCCGTGGGTTACCTCGACGACGGCTCGATGGTCGTCGTCGAGCGCGGGCGCTACCGGCTCAACGAGCAGGTGAGCGTGCACGTCACCAGCGTCCTGACCACGGCGAACGGTCGGCTGGTCTTCGGTCACCCCGCAGACGATCCGCCCGAGGCCGCGGCGGCCCGCCCCCGCGCTGCGTCGGCCAGTGCGGCGTCGGCCAGTGTGGCGTCGGTCAAAGCGGTGTCGAACGGGGCGGGCCCGCAGGGCCGGCCCACCCCTTCGGCCCGGCCCACCCCTTCGGTGATGCCCACCCGACGTCGGCCTGCGAGCTGACCGAGCCCCGTGACTTCTGCCAGCCGGACCGTCGACGTGCCCACCAGTGGGGCCCGAACGGTGGGCTGCCTCGTCCCGGCTGCCGGCCTAGGCCTGCGCCTCGGCGCCGGGCGCCCCAAGGCCCTGGTCGAGCTGGCCGGTGAGCCGCTGCTCGTGCACGCCGTGCGCGCGCTGCGCGCCTGCCCCCGGGTCGGGCCCGTCGTGGTCGCTGCGCCGGCGCGGGACGTCGAGGACGTCGCAGACCTGCTCGCGTCGTACGACGTGGTCGTGGTCCCGGGTGGCGCGTCACGGCAGGACTCGGTGGGGCTCGCCCTGGCCGCGTTGCCACCGGGCGCCGACCTGGTGCTCGTCCACGACGCCGCCCGCTGCCTGGTCCCGGCTCAGGTCATCGACGCGGTGATCGACGCCCTGCTGGCCGGAGCGGACGCCGTCGTGCCGGTGCTGCCGCTCGCTGACACGGTCAAGCACGTCCAGGGGCCCCGCGTCCTGGGGACGATCGACCGGTCCTCGCTGCGGGCGGTGCAGACCCCGCAGGGCTTCCGGCGTGACGTACTGCTCCGGGCCCATGCCGCGGCAGTCGTCGGCGCGACCGACGACGCCGGGCTGGTCGAGGCGCTGGGCGGGCCGGTCGTGACAGTGCCCGGCCACGACGAGGCCTTCAAGGTCACCCGGCCCCTCGACGTCCGGCTCGCCGAGGCACTCCTCGCGCACCGGGACGCCGCACGTCCTGATCGACCTGATCCACCTGCCGCGACCGGAGGCCGTCATGTCCGTTGAGCTCCCACGGACCGGGATCGGCACAGACGTGCACCCCTTCGAGCAAGGCCGGCCCTGCTGGGTCGCCGGGCTGCACTGGGAGGGGGTGGACGGCCTCGCCGGGCACTCCGACGGAGACGTCGCTGCGCACGCCGCCTGCGACGCCCTGCTCTCGGCCGCGGGCCTGGGTGACCTGGGCAGCAACTACGGGACGAGCCAGCCCGAGTGGAAGGGGGCGTCGGGCGCGGCCCTGCTCGCCGAGACGCGTTCGCGGGTGGAGGGTGCCGGCTTCCGCATCGGCAACGTCGCCGTGCAGGTCATCGGCAACGCGCCCCGGGTCGGGCCACGTCGCGCGGAGGCCGAACAGGTGCTGTCGGCGGTGCTCGGAGCTCCGGTCAGCGTCAGCGCGACGACCACGGACGGCCTCGGCCTGACCGGGCGCGGCGAGGGACTGGCGGCCATCGCGACCGCGCTGGTCGCCCGCGGCCCGGGAACGGACGTCCGCCGGTAGCCTCGACCCTCATGACGTTCCGGCTGTACGACACCGCCTCGCGGTCCGTGCGGCCCCTCGTCCCCTTGGTGGAGGGTCGGGTCGGCATCTACACCTGCGGCCCGACCGTGCAGGCACGGCCGCACGTCGGCCACCTGCGCAGCGCCATCGTGGTCGACGTCCTGCGCCGCTGGCTGCTGGCGAGCGGCACGGCTGTGACGTTCGTCCGCAACGTCACGGACGTCGACGACAAGATCATCCACGACGCCGCGCACGACGACGAACCGTGGTGGGCGCTGGCGACCCGCATGAGCCGCGCCTTCTCCCAGGCCTACGACGCCGTGCAGGTGCTCCCGCCGGACGGCGAGCCCCGGGTCACCGGATCGATCCTCAGCATCACCTCCCTCATCGAGCAGATCATCGACCGCGGTCACGCCTACGTCTCCGGCGGCGACGTCTACCTGTCCGTGCGCAGCGCCCCCGGCTACGGCGAGCTCTCCGGGCAGGACCTCGACTCGCTGAGGGCGTCGGAGAGGGCCGTTGCTCACGGCCACACCGGTGAGAAGCGCGACCCGCTCGACTTCGCGCTGTGGAAGGCGGGGAAGCCGGGGGAGCCGTCCTGGCCGTCACCGTGGGGCTCTGGCCGCCCGGGGTGGCACATCGAGTGCTCCGCCATGGCGGTCGACCTGCTCGGCGAGAGCTTCGACGTCCATGCCGGTGGCCTCGACCTCGTGTTCCCGCACCACGAGAACGAGCTCGCCCAGTCGCGCTGCGCCGGGCACCCCTTCGCCCAGCACTGGCTGCACCACGGGCTGGTCACCGTGGCAGGCGGCGGCGAGAAGATGAGCAAGAGCCTCGGCAACGCGACGAGCGTCGACGACGTCCTCGGGACGGTGCGGCCCCAGGTGCTGCGCTACGCCCTCGGGGCGGGGCACTACCGGTCGCCGCTCGAGTGGTCCGCCCAGGCGGTGTCTGACGCCGAGTCCGCCTACGGGCGGATCGAGACGTTCGTCCGCAACGCGACCGAGGCGACCGTCGGGATCGAGCCGGGGGAGTCTGCCGTCTCCTGGGACGACTTCACTGCGGTCATGGACGACGACCTCGGGGTCCCCCAGGCCCTCGCCCTGGTCCACTCCGGCGTGCGCGCGGGCAACGCCCTGCTCGCCGCCCGTGACCTGCCGGCCCTCGCCGCGACGCTTCAGGGCGTACGCCGGATGCTCGCCGTCCTGTGCCTCGACCCGGTCGACCAGTGGCCCGAGACCGGGGGCGGGTCCCTGTCCGGCGTGGTCGATGCGCTCGTCGCGGTCGCCGTCGAGGCGCGGGCGGACGCCCGTGGGCGCAAGGACTGGGCACAGGCCGACGCGGTCCGTGACCGGTTGTCTGCCTCGGGCATCGTGCTCGAGGACACCATGGTCGACGGCGTGGCCGGCGTCCGCTGGAGGTTGGCATGACAGGCAAGGCGCGCAGCGGGATCGCCAAGGGCGGCCAGGGTGGTCGAGCTGGCAAGGACGGGTCGCACCGCAAGGGCGCAGCAGTCGGTTCCGGCGGTCAGGGGCGCAAGAAGCTGGCAGGTCGCGGTCCGACCCCGCCCGCCGAGCAGCGCACCAAGCACCCGGTGGCCAAGAAGATCGCCGCCGCGGCACGTCGCGCCGAGGCCGCCGCGGGCGGCAGTCGTACCGATCGGGCGGGAGCCGGTCGCTCGGGCGCCAACCCGGCGTCCTCGACCCGCCCGGTCGACCGGGCGGCCGGTCCGCGTGGCGCCCGACGTGCTGGCCCCGATGCTCCAGAGACCGTGGTCGGGCGCAACCCGGTGGTCGAGGCACTGCGCGCCAAGGTGCCCGCTACCGCGCTCTACGTCGCTCTCGGGCTCGACGCCGACGAGCGGGTCAAGGAGGCGGTGGCCCTCGCCGGGAAGTCGCGCATCGCCCTGATGGAAGTCAGCCGGGCCGAGATGGACCGCATGACCGACCGGGCGTTGCACCAGGGGCTGGCGCTCCAGGTCCCGCCCTACACCTACCTGCACCCGGACGACCTGCTCGAGCGGGCCATGGCATCGTCGGCCCCCCTGCTGGTCGCGCTCGACGGCGTCACCGATCCGCGCAACCTCGGAGCCATCGTGCGCTCCGCTGCAGCCTTCGGGGCGCAGGGGGTCCTCGTGCCTGAGCGGCGGTCGGCCGGCATGACCGCTGCGGCCTGGCGGAGCTCAGCCGGCGCCGCCGCTCGCCTGCCGGTCGCGCGGTGCACCAACCTGTCCCGGACGATCCAGTCCTACCGGGACGCCGGGCTGTTCGCGGTGGGCCTGGCCGCTGAGGCCGACGTGACCCTCGACGGGCTGGAGCTGGCCACCGAGCCGCTGGTCGTCGTCGTGGGGTCCGAGGGCGAGGGCCTCGGGCGGCTCGTGGCCCAGAGCTGCGACCTCACCGTGTCGATCGCGATGGCCGCCGGCAGCGAGTCGCTGAACGCCGGGATCGCCGCTGCGGTCACGCTGGCCGAGGTCGCACGCCGGCGCCGTCTCGGCTGAGCGGCGCGCACTGGGGCGTCACCCTTGCAGGGGCCCCGTCGTTGGGCCTGCTGGACGTCCAGCAGGACCGGTGACGAGGAGGGTGCTCATGCGGGTGCTCCGCGCAGCCCCCCTGCACGTCGGTCCTGCCCCGCGCGAGTCGGTGCTGCTGGAGTCGGTGCCGCCCGAATCGGGCCCCTCTGGCCCGCCGCCCCGAGCCCGGGACGCCGACCTCGTAGCGCGGGCCCGATCGGGCAGTGATGCCGCCCTGACCGCACTCCTCGAGCTCTACCGTCCGCTGGCCCGCGCTCGAGCCCGCTCGTACTTCCTCGTCGGTGCCGATCGCGACGATGTCGTGCAGGAGGCGATGATCGGCCTCTGCAAGGCGATCCGCGACTTCGATCCTGACCGTCACATCGCGTTCCGCACGTTCGCCGAGGTGTGCGTCACCCGGCAGATCCTCACGGCCGTGCGTACGGCGAGCCGCCACAAGCACGCGCCGCTCAACGACTCCCAGCCCATCGCTGCGGCCAGCGGCAGCCTTGGCCAGGGGGCGCGAACTCCCCACGAGGGGGTGCTTGCGGCGGGGAACGACCCTGCCGACCTGGTCGTGTCACGCGAGCGCCTGCACGCGCTGCAGTGCCACGTGGACGCGGCCCTCTCGGACTTCGAGGTCCGGGTGCTGCGCCTGCACCTCGAGGGGCGGCCTCAGGCCGACATCGCCGCCGTGCTGCACCGCTCCAGCAAATCGGTCGACAACGCGCTGCAGCGGATCAAGCGCAAGCTCAGTGCCCACCTTGCAGAGCGGACCCTGGCCGAGGCCGGCTAGTCCGATCGGGGTGCCGCGCGGCGGTCGGCCGGTGATCGTGTGCCGCATGACGCCCCTGAGCGGGAATCCATACCGGACGGGTCTTACGGACAAGATCGCCAACGCACCCCCGCTGACCTGCGGCTCTCCTTGATAGACGTTTGACTACCGGAACACTCCACAAGACGACCTCGACACGACGGCAGGCCCCTGTGCGTCAGGCTGACGTGAGACACCTCGGAGAGCACTTCCTCCCTCCCGCACAGGGCGAGAACAGGCTTGATCACGTTGACTCTCACCACTGCAGACCTGCTGGGCGTACCGGTTGAGAATGGGGCGATGAGCCCTCGTTCGGACCAGCCTAGGCGCCGGTCTTTCACCGCGAAGTACAAGCTCGACATCCTCACCGAGTTCGAGGCCGCCAGCCCGGCCGAACGTGGCGTTCTGCTGCGCCGCGAGGGGCTGTACTCCTCGCATCTGAGCGAGTGGCGCAAGGCCCGCGACAGCGGTGCCCTGGCCGGCCTGACCCCGCCGGCGACCCGGTCCGGCACCACCTCCGCGCAGGACAAGGAGAACGCGAAGCTGACGGCCCGGGCCGAACGGGCCGAGCGGGAGCTGGCTAAGACTAGGGCGGCGTTGGAGATCGTGGGAAAAGCACACGCGCTCTTGGAGATGCTCTCCGAGAGCGCGGACACCGAGCCGCGGTCGAAACCGTGATCAGCGAGGCGGTGCTGCTGCTCGCGGGGCTGACCAGCACCGCGACCGCGTGTGCTCTGCTGGGCAAGCCCCGGGCCAGTCACTACCGCGACCGCTCACCAGTGCCCGTCGTGCCGGCTCAGCGCCAGCCCCGGTCGGCACCCTCGAACGCGCTCACACCGGCCGAGCAGGACGCCGTCATCGCGGCCCTGACGAGCCCACGGTTCTGCGACAAGTCCGTCGCGCAGACCTGGGCGACACTGCTCGACGAGGGCATCTACCTGGCCAGCATGAGCACGATGCACCGGCTGCTGCGCCTGATCGGCCAGTCCGGGGACCGCCGCGCTCAGGCGACCCACCCGGCCAAGACCAAGCCCGAGCTGATGGCCACCAAGCCTGGGCAGGTGTGGTCGTGGGACATCACCAAACTCCGCGGACCCGAGCGCGGGGTCTACTACGACCTTTACGTCATCCTGGACATCTACAGCCGCTACGTCGTCGGCTGGACCGTCGCGGCTCGTGAGGACAGCGACATCGCCAAGGAACTCATCCACGCGGCCGCGCAGATCCACGGCGCACCCGGCAGCCTGCACGCCGACCGCGGCACCTCGATGACGAGCAAGCCCGTCGCGCAGCTGCTTGTGGACCTGGGCGTCGCGCGCAGCCACAGCCGCCCGCACGTGTCCAACGACAACCCCTACAGCGAAGCCGCTTTCAAGACCTTGAAGTACGCCCCGGCGTTCCCCGCCAACTTCGGGTCCCTCGCCGACGCCCGCGCGTTCTGCGAGCAGTTCTTCGCCTACTACAACCATGAACACCGCCACTGCGGGATCGGCCTGCACACCCCGGCGTCGGTGCACTATGGCACCGCTGGCGAGGTCCGCGAACAGCGCCGAGCGACCCTGCACGCTGCCTACCAGGCGAACCCCATCCGGTTCAGTCACCGCCGACCCGAGCCCCCGAAGCTGCCGGCCGCGGCCTGGATCAACCAGCCCAGCAGGGAGGCCCTCATCCAGAGCAACTAGACACCGACTGTCTCAACGGCCTTGACACGTTCCGGGCCGCCGACGCGGCGATACCTTTGCCGCGTGCTGCAACGCTTCATCACCTCGACAGGACAGCTCTCGACCAGTACGTAACCGCCCTGGAGGGCGGGCGTACGACTCAGTCGACGACGCGGCTCAGAGAGTGACACCTACGGCCGCGAGCGGGACGAAGCCGAGCGACGGCGGTGGCCGGTCAGCACCCTGCCAGCCGAACACCTCTGTTTGGTGAACAATCCCGACCAGGTCGGCACCGAGCGGGTCGACCTGATGAACCAGCTCGGCATCATTTCGTCCACGGGCTAGCTACTTCGACCTGAAAAAGTCGGAGCTGATTGCGCTGTAGGACAGCGGTTTCGCTGGGCGCGCCGCCTCCCTTCGGGGTGCGAATGGCGAGATCATGCTTGTGAGCGGGTCGGGCGAGCGTGGGGGGCGACGGGTGCTGCGAACACGAGCGGTGGATGTGA
>JAABUN010000070.1_pt1 | contig 224471 bp, 198 predicted proteins | sample 5559311 | NCBI WGS metagenome assembly JAABUN01 (sample SAMN10711877, study PRJNA513370) | rock metagenome | isolation source: Antarctica rocks | place: Antarctica: Victoria Land, Siegfried Peak sud | reverse complement strand
TCAACACCGTCAAGCAGTGGCGCGCCCTGGCCACCCGCTACGACAAGCTCGCCATCGTCTACCGCGGAGCAGCCGTCCTACGCGCGATCACCATCTGGCTCAAACACCTTTAGAGACACGCCCTAGTTCCAGACCCCGTTCGGTCGGCTCTGCCAGGTGATCCACACCGCGCGGTCGTCGCCGCGCACGAACACCTCGAGCCGGCCGTCGGCGTTGCGGGCGACCACGGGCAGGTCGATTCCGCCGGACAGGGTGGACCAGCCCGACCAGCTGCCGTTGGGCGTGGTCTGCCACATGTGCCACAGGGCGCGGTCGGTGCCCCGGCCGAACACCTCGAGCCGGCCGTCGGCGTTGTTGGTGACCGTGAGGTCGCTGGTCAGGACACCGCCGAGCGGCGACCACCCGCCCCAGGTCCCGTTCGGGGTCCGCTGCCAGATGTGGGACAGGCTGGAGTCCAGGCCGCGCGCGAACACCTCGAGCCGGCCGTCGGCGTTGCATCCGACGGCCGGGGTCCCGACGATGCCGCCGCCGCGCGACGCCCAGCCACCCCAGGTGCCGTTGGGGCGGACCTGCCACTGGTGCCACAGCGCCCGGTCGGTACCGCGTGCGAACACCTCGAGGCGGCCGTCGGCGTTGCTGCCGACCCCGATGCCAGAGGTGATGACCCCGCCCAGGGAGCTCCACCCGCTCCAGCTGCCGTTGGGGCTGGTCTGCCAGATGTGCCAGACCGCGTTGTCGTTGCCCCGGACGAACACCTCGAGCCGACCGTCGGCGTTGCGACCCACCACGGGGTCGGTGATCCCGCCACCGAGGGAGCTCCACCCGCCCCAGGTGCCGTTGGGGCGCACCTGCCAGCGGTGCCACAGGGCGCCGTCGAGCCCCTTGGCGAACACCTCGAGCCGACCGTCTGCGTTGCGGCCGACGGCCGGTGTGCCGGTGATGCCGCCGCCCAGGCTCGACCAGCCGTCGTTCCAGCCGTTGCTGGGCCGGGTCTGCCACCGGTGGTACAGCGCGCCGTCTGTGCCGCGCACGAACACCTTGAGCCGGCCGTCGGCGTTGTTCCCCACGGCCATCCCGGTGGGGATGGTCCCGCCCAGGCTCGCCCAGCGGAACCGGTTGCCGTAGATGTGCCGGGCGCCCGCGACGTCGTCGCCCCGCAGCTCGCGACGCGCGCCGGAGTACGAGGCGAACATGACCGCTCCGGGGTCGGCGGAGTGGTCCAGGCCGATGCCGTGACCGATCTCGTGCAGCGCCACCGTGTCCAGGTCGATGCCGGTGACCGGGTCGCCCCGGGTCCACCTCTCGTCCTCGTCGAAGTGGCAGTCGCCGGAGAGGGCGCCGTTGTTGGGCGGCGGGTAGAAGCAGTGGGCCAGGACCCTGCCGGTCCCGTCGAAGGGGAAACCGCAGCCGTGGTCGCCGCGCCCGAAAGCGACGCGGATCTCGCCTCCCCCGGCGGTGGCCTCGGCGAAGTTGAGCGGGACGACGGCGGACCACCGCGCGAACGCCCCGCGCATCGCGGTCCGCATGGCGTCGGGGGTCAGGTCGGGGGAGAAGTTCTCGTGGCTGTAGGTCACCGTCGGTCCGGGCCACCGGTTGCCCTGCGCGACGAACGTGGCCACCCCCGCGGCCGTGACGACGGGATGGTCCGGCACGCCGCAGCGGGGCTGCTGCATGAGCTCCAGGGTCGGTGCGTCCACCTCACCGGTGTCCGGCAGGCCGTTGGCCCCCTGGTAGAGCCGGACCGCCTGCTGCATCTGCTCGTCCAGCACGCCGGGGTCGGGGGCGTCGAAGGCCATGGCGGGCCGCCACATCGGGTAACGGTGGGCGAGCTCGGGGTTGGGGAAGTAGCCGAACCGCGCCAGGTAGTCGTGGACGGCCACCACGTCGGGCGAGCTGTCGCCTGCTGCGACGGTGGCTCGCGGCGGGGGCGGGACCTCGAGGTCGGGCATCAGCCCGGACGCGGGGTCGGTCACGTCGTTCTCGGTGAAGCTGCGGGCCTGCACGATCTGCAGGTCCTCAGCGGAACGGGTGTCGGTCATGCGGGGCTCCTGGGATGAGGGGTCGGCCTGGTGCCCCCAGGAGTCGTCCGCCCCCGACTTGATACCCCGACCTGACACCCCGGACCCGGCCACGCCCACCCCGGCCACCCCGGACCCGGCTGGCCGCGTCTCAGGCGGCGGACAGCCGGGCGAGCGCGGTCATCAGCCCGTCCTCCGCCTGCACGACGGCTCGGACTCCGGACGTCGGCTTGCCGCGACCTGGGACCGGCTGCTCGAATGGCGAGATGCTCACACATGACGAGGCCCTGACCCTCTGTGCCGCCGCCCGCACCGCTGCGGAAGGGTTCGGCGTCCCGATGTCCTTCGCCGTCATGGACCCCGGCGGGCACCTGGTCGCCCTGACCCGGATGGACGGGGCCCCCTGGATCAGCGCGGACGTCGCCCAGGGGAAGGCGTGGACCTCCGCGGCGTACGGCGCCCCCAGCGCGGCGCAGAAGGAGAAGATGACCTCGATGCCGATCTTCGCCACCGCGCTGACCGCCATGACCCACGGCCGGTTCACCCCGCAGACCGGTGCAGTTCCGGTCTACCGGGACGGCACCCTCGTCGGCGCGCTCGGGGCCAGCGGCGGCACCGGTGACCAGGACGAAGCGGTGTGCGCCACCGCGGTCGAGGGCTCGGGCTTCGCCGTCAGCCGCTGAGCCTCGGCCAGGTACGGCTGCGAGCCCAGGGGTGGGTGGCGCAGGGCCGGGCCGGTGCGCCAGAGTGCAGCGAGACCAGCCCCCCACAACGGCAAGGAGTTCCTAATGAGCAGCGCCCCGCAGGTCCCCGGCGTCGAGATCCGCGGCGAGTGGCGGGAGGGCTACGAGCAGGTGCTGACCGCCGACTCCCTCGCGCTCCTCGCCCGTCTGCACCGTGAGTTCGGCCCGCGGCGCCAAGAGCTGCTGCAGGCCCGGGTCCGCCGTGACCAGGAGCTGGCGGCCGGTGCTCTCCCGGACTTCCTGCCGGAGACCGCGGAGATCCGCGGCGGCGACTGGACCGTGGCACCGCCCGCTGCGGGTCTCCTCGACCGCCGGGTCGAGATCACCGGCCCGACCGACCAGAAGATGGTCATCAACGCGCTGAACTGCGGCGCCAAGGTCTTCATGGCCGACTTCGAGGACAGCAACACCCCGACGTTCGACAACCTCGTCCTCGGGCAGGTCAACCTGCGCGACGCCTGGCTGCGGCAGATCGACTTCACGAGCCCCGAGGGCAAGTCCTACGCCCTCAAGGACGAGGTGGCGACGCTCGTGGTCCGCAACCGCGGCTGGCACCTCCCGGAGCGGCACGTCCTCGTGGACGGCGAGCCGGTGTCGGGGAGCCTCTTCGACTTCTGCATGTACATGACGACGAGCGCCCAGATCGCGATCGACAAGGGCTTCGGGCCCTACTTCTACCTGCCCAAGATGGAGAGCCACCTCGAGGCGCGGCTCTGGAACGACGTCTTCGTCATGGGCCAGGAGGTGCTCGGCATCCCGCGCGGCACCATCCGTGCCACCTGCCTCATCGAGACGATCCTGGCCTCCTTCGAGATGGAGGAGATCCTCTACGAGCTGCGCGAGCACTCCTCGGGGCTCAACGCCGGCCGCTGGGACTACATCTTCTCGATGATCAAGAAGTTCCGGTCCCGGGGTGCGGAGTTCCAGCTCCCGGACCGCTCCGAGATCAAGATGACCGTACCGTTCATGCGCGCCTACACCGAGCTGCTGGTGAAGAGCTGCCACTCCCACGGCGCCCACGCCATCGGCGGGATGGCGGCGTTCATCCCCAACCGCAAGGACGCCGAGGTCAACGAGGCGGCGCTCACCGCCGTCCGTGCCGACAAGACCCGCGAGGCCGACGACGGCTTCGACGGGTCCTGGGTCGCCCACCCGGACCTCGTCCCGGTGGCCCTCGAGGTCTTCGACGCCAAGCTCGGCGACAAGCAGAACCAGCTCGACCGCCGCCGCGACGACGTCGACGTCACCGCGGCCCAGCTGCTCGATGCCAAGGCGACGCCAGGAGAGGTCACCGAGGCCGGGGTCCGCAACAACGTGAGCGTCGGCATCCAGTACCTGGAGTCCTGGCTGCGGGGCGGCGGCGCGGTAGCGATCTTCAACCTCATGGAGGACGCTGCGACCGCGGAGATCAGCCGTTCCCAGATCTGGCAGTGGGTGCACAACGGCGTCTCGACCGCCGAGGGCACGCCCATCGATCCGGAGTTCGTGCGGCAGGTCGAGGACGAGGAGCTCGAGAAGATCCGCGCCGTCGTCGGTGACGAGCGCTTCGCAGCCGGCAGGTACGACGAGGCACGCGAGCTCTTCGAGCAGGTCGCGCTCGCCGACGACTTCGAGGAGTTCCTGACCCTGCCGGCCTACGCGCGGCTGGCCTGAGGACCGCTGGCCGTGGCCGCTTCGGCGGCCACGGCCAGCAGCACGCGATGAGCCGACCGGGGTCCGCTGAGGTGTCGGCCGCTGGCGGGTCGGCAGCGCACTGATACGTCAGGTGTGGTCCTTGACACCGGCCTCGCGCAGCCTCTTTGATACCCCACAGCGGACAGCACGTTCCGTATCGCGGAAGTGTCTGCAGGTTGGGCCACGACCGCCCAGACTCAGGGGACACCGATGTCCGTACAGCTCGTCTTGATCGCGGTACTGCTGGCGGTCTTCCTGATCGCCACAGTGCTGCCGGTGCACATGGGTGCCCTGGCGCTGGTGGCGACCTTCATCGCCGGCTACTTCATCTACGCCGGCGGGGAGGAGGGCTATGACGACATGATCTTCGGCTTCTTCCCCGGCTCGCTGTTCGTGGTCCTGGTCGGGGTCACGTACCTGTTCGCCATCGCCAAGAACAACGGGACCGTCGACTGGCTCGTTCATGCGGCCGTCAAGGCCTCCGGCGGCCGCCTGGTGGCCATCCCGTGGGCCATGTTCGCCGTCACCGGCGCGCTCACCGCCATCGGCGGCGTCGTGCCGGCCGTGGTGGCGATCATCGCGCCGGTCGGCATGTCCTTCGCCCGGCGCTACGGCATCAACCCCGTCCTCATGGGTCTGTTCATCATCAACGGGGCCACCGCAGGCGGGTTCTCGCCGCTGTCGATCTTCGGCGTCATCACCAAGACGGTCGTGGCGGATAACGACCTCGAGGGCAGCCCGCTGTTCCTGTGGGGCGCCTCGATCGTCATCAACATCCTGCTGTCGATCGTGGTGTTCTTCATCTTCGGCGGCCGCAAGCTCCTCGGCGGCGGCCGGGTCGACCTGGACGAGGGCTACGACGACGAGTTCGTTGCGGCCTCCGTCGCGGGCGACGCCACCGAGGACACCGGCGCCGACATCCCCGGTGGACCGGCCAGGCGCACCCCCGTCGGGAGCACGAGCACCGGTGGCGCAGCCGTCTCCGCAGGAGTGGTCACCGAGGCCGCGCACGGTCAGCCCGGGCACCGGCACTCCAGCGCCCAGGACCGCGCCGACACCAAGGTGCTGCAGACCACCGCCCTGGCGCAGGAGCACCAGCAGGGGCAGGTCACCACCCTCGACCGGGACCGTACGCTCACCCTGGTGGGGCTGGGCGTCCTGGTGGTCGGTGCGCTGGCCCTCGACCTGGACATCGGTCTGATGGCCATCACGGTCGGCGTCATCCTGTCCGTGGTCGCCCCACGCGGCGCCAAGGGCGCGGTGGGCCAGATCGCCTGGCCGACCGTGCTGCTGATCTGCGGCATCGTCACCTACGTCGGGCTGATGCAGGACCAGGACGTCCCCGGCTGACTGGGCGACAACGTCGCCGCGCTGGGCCTTCCGCTGCTCGCCGCGCTGCTGATCTGCTACATCGGCGGTTTCGTGTCCGCCTTCGCCTCCACGACCGGCATCCTCGGCGCGCTCATCCCGCTGGCCGTGCCGTTCCTGGAGGGCGACAACGCGATCGGGGCCATCGGCCTGATCACCGCGCTGGCGCTGTCGTCGTCCATCGTCGACTCCAGCCCGTTCTCCACCAGCGGCGCGCTGGTGGTCGCCAACGCCACCGAGGCCGAGCGGGACCGGACCTTCAAGAACCTGATGGTCTGGGGCTTCTCCATGGTCGCGGTGATCCCCCCGGTCACCTGGCTCATCCTGGTCGTGCCCGGCTGGCTGTGAGCCCGGCAGCGAGCTGGAGAGAACGACGACTGCGCCCCGATGGCCCCCGCCGTCTGGGCGCAGTGCGTTCGCCCACGATGGGTCGACCACCCGCCCCGCTGTGGAGGTACCCGTGAGCCAGGACCCGACGTCCCCGGAGCCCGAACCCCAGCCGCCCCTGGCCGGGGTCACCGTCCTGGAGGTGGGCGTGTTCATGGCGGCGCCGTTCGCCGCCATGCAGCTCGCCGACCTGGGCGCGCGCGTGGTCAAGGTCGAGGACCCTCGCAGCGGTGACCCGGTGCGTGCCAGCGGGCCGTTCCTGGACGGCGAGAGCTCCCCGTACCTGCGGCTCAACCGCAACAAGGAGTCCGTGGCGCTGGACCTGAAGTCGGCCACCGGGAAGGCGGCCTTCCTGGCCCTCGTCGAGCAGGCGGACGTCGTGCTCGAGAACCTGCGCCCAGGGGCGATGGCCCGCCTCGGCCTGGACGCCGAGGGCATCTGGGCGGTCAACCCTCGGGTCGTCTACGCCTCGGGGTCGGGCTGGGGCCAGGACGGCCCCCTTGCGCCGCTGCCGGGGCTGGACATCATGGCCCAGGCGCGCAGCGGGATCATGAGCATCACCGGTACCCCGGGGGGCGAGCCGGTGAAGGTCGGTGTCCCCGTCTGCGACCTGGTCTGCGGCCTGTACCTCGCGCTGGCGGTGACCGCGGCGCTGCGCGAACGGGACCGTGCCGGTGTGGGCCAGGCGGTCGACGTCTCCCTCCTCGAGGCCGGCGTCAGCCTGGCGGTGTGGGAGGCGGGCACATACTTCGCCACCGGTGAGGTGGGCGCACCGCTCGGGTCGGCTCACCAGAGCCAGGCGCCCTACCAGGCGTTCCAGACCGCCGACGGCTGGCTGACCATCGGGGCGAACACGCCCAACACCTGGGCCGGGCTCTGCCGCACCCTCGACATGGCCGATGAGCTCGCCGAGGAGGGCTACGCCGACGCCACGCGCCGGCACGCGCGGCGCGGTGAGCTCCTGGACGTCATCGAGTCCCGCTCCCGGACCTGGACCACCGCGGACCTGCTCGACGCGCTGGGCGAGGCCGGGGTCCCGTGCGCACCGATCAACGACTACGGGCAAGTGTTCACCGACGACCACCTCCTCGCCCGGAACTTCTTCTGGGACGCCGAGCACCCCGTGCTCGGCCCGGTCCGCCAGATCGGCACGCCGATGCGGCTGTCCCGCAGCCCCGCCGTCCACGGTGTGGCGGGTCCCCCGCTGGGTGCCGACACCCGTGCGGTGCTGCTGCGCTCCGGCGTCCCCGCGGACGTCGTCGACGCGATCGCCGGGCCGGCCGGCACGCCGGAGACCGCACCCACCGACTTCTCGGTCGCCGTCCCGCGGCGCCCGCAACCACCAGCCCCCGGGGAGGGAGCATGAGCGAGCTCGAGGTCAGCCAGGACGGGGCCGTGCTCACCGTCCTGTTCAACCGCCCGGAGGCGCGCAACGCGATGACCTTCGCCATGTACGACGGTCTCGAGGAGGCCTGCGCACGGGCCGACGCCGACGCCGACGACTCGGTGCGGGTGATGGTGCTGCGCGGCGCGGGGGGCCGGGCGTTCGTGGCCGGCACCGACATCAGCCAGTTCGCGACCGTCGCCAGCGGCGAGGACGGCATCGCCTACGAGGAGCGCATCTCGAGGGTGGTCAACCGGCTGGAGGACGTCGCCGTGCCCACCGTCGCCGCGATCGAGGGCCCCTGCGTGGGGGGCGGCCTCGCACTGGCCGCCGCCTGCGACCTACGGGTGGCGACCGAGTCCTCGCGCTTCGGCGTGCCCATCGCCCGGACGCTCGGCAACTGCCTGTCGATGAACACGTACTCGTTGCTCGTCCATCATCTCGGCCCGGGCCGGACGCTGGACATGCTGCTGCGGGCCCGCCTGCTGTCGGCCGCGGACGCGCATGCGGCCGGCTTCGTGGGCGAGGTGGTCGGTGACGGCGAGCTCGAGCCGGCCCTGACCGCACTGCTCGACGCCCTGCTGGGTCACGCCCCGTTGACGATGAAGGCGTCCGGCCAGGCGGTGGCACGGCTTCGCCGGGCGAACCTGCCCGATGGCGACGACCTCGTCCGCGAGGTCTTCGGCAGCGCCGACTTCCGTGCCGGGGTCGCGGCCTTCGTCAACCGCGGAGAGGTCGACTGGACAGGCCGCTGACCGCGGTCACCCCGCCCGCTGCCCCGTGACCCGCCGACCGACCGCGGTGAGCATCCCCCCGGGACCGGGACCGGGACCGGGTGCGGGTGCGGGTGTCGGTGCGGGTCGCGGCTAGCGGCATGGTCAGCGCCGCCGTCAGCGGTCCTGGTGGAACTGCTCGGACTCGGTGGACCCCGACATCGCCAGCGTCGAGCCGGTGGGGTTCAGAGCGGTCGCGACGGCGTCGAAGTAGCCGGTGCCGACCTCGGCCTGGTGCTTCACGGCGGTGTAACCGTCCTCGGCCGAGTGGAACTCTGCCTGCTGCAGCTCCACGTAGGCGCTCATCCCGCGACGGGCGTAGCCGTGCGCCAGGTCGAACATCGAGTGGTTCAGGGCGTGGAACCCCGCCAGGGTGATGAACTGGAAGCGGTAGCCCATCGCCGCCAGCTCGCGCTGGAACCGCGCGATGGTCTCGTCGTCCAGGTAGGCCTTCCAGTTAAAGCTGGGGGAGCAGTTGTAGGCCAGCATCTGCTCCGGGTACCGCTCGTGCACCGCCTCGGCCACCGCGCGGGCGTGGGTGAGGTCCGGTGTCCCCGTCTCGACCCAGATCAGGTCCGCGTACGGGGCGTAGGCCAGGACCCGGCTGATGACCGGGTCCATGCCGTTGCGGACCCGGAAGAAGCCCTCCGCGGTGCGTTCGCCGGTGCAGAACTGCCGGTCGCGCTCGTCGACGTCGCTGATGAGAAGGTCCGCCGCCAGCGAGTCGGTGCGTGCCACGACCAGGGTGCGGGTGCCGGACACGTCGGCCGCGAGCCGTGCCGCGTTCAGGGTGCGGATGTGCTGCTGGGTGGGCACCAGCACCTTGCCTCCCAAGTGGCCGCACTTCTTCTCCGACGCGAGCTGGTCCTCCCAGTGCACACCCGCGGCGCCGGAGGCGATCATCTGCTTCATCAGCTCGAAGGCGTTGAGCGGCCCACCGAAGCCTGCCTCGGCGTCGGCGACGATCGGGGCGAGCCACTCGGTCGGGCCGTCGGTGCCGCCGCTCGCGTGGTCGATCTGGTCGGCGCGCAGCAGGGCGTTGTTGATCCGGCGGACCACCGCGGGGACGGAGTTGGCCGGGTAGAGCGACTGGTCGGGGTAGGTCTGGCCGGACAGGTTGGCGTCCGCGGCGACCTGCCAGCCCGACAGGTAGACGGCCTCCAGGCCGGCCCGGACCATCTGCACCGCCTGGTTACCGGTCAGGGCGCCGAGCGCGGGCACGTAGCTCCGCTCAGCCAGCAGGTGCCACAGCCGCTCCGCGCCACGGCGGGCCAGGGTGTGCTCCTCCGTGACCCGGCCACGCAGCCGGACGACGTCGTCGGCGGAGTAGGTGCGCTCGACACCGGCCCAGCGGGGGTCGGCGGCCCACTCCTGCGCGAGGTCCGCCGCGCTGGGCAGCGGGGCGTCGGTGGGCCCGGTGGGCCCGGTGGCGATGGACACCCCCGCGGCACGCGTCGAGTGGTCCGCCGTCGGGACGTCGGTCGTGGGGAAGGTCGTCGTCATGGTCGTTCTCCTCTGCTCCGTCCGAGGCCACGTGGCCCTGGTAGAAGGACCATCCACCTACCTGGACCGGGATTCCGCTGCTTTGTGGCTCGCAAGAAACGTGCTTCTTTCGCTATTGTCAACAAGATGAGCACCGAGGACGTGACCTCCGCCACGGTGGACGCCGCTGACGCGATCACCGTGGGGCGCCGCATCCGTCACCTGCGGCGGGAGCGGGGGCTGACGCTGCAGCAGCTCGGCGCAGCGGTGGGCCGGGCGGGCTCGCAGCTGTCACTGGTCGAGAACGGTCGTCGTGAACCTAGGCTCGACCTGCTCCGCAGCGTCGCGGCGGCCCTCGGCGTCGGCGTGCAGGACCTGCTCGGTGCCGAGCCGCCGAGCAGGCGGGCGGCGTCGGAGATCGCCTGGGAGCGGGTGCAGCGCAGCCCGCTGTACGCCTCGCTGCAGCTGCCCGAGGTCCGGGTGGGGCCACGTACCTCGACCGAGGTGCTGGAGGCGCTCCTGGGTATGCACGGCGAGCTCGTCCGGCGGGCGAACGAGGCTGCCGCGACCCCGGAGGAGGCCAGGCGGGCAAACCGCGACCTCCGTGAGGACATGCGCAGCCGGGACAACTACTACCCCGACATCGAGCAGGCCGCCGCCGGACTGCTGCGCGCCGTGGGCCACCGAGCAGGTCCGCTGTCCCAGCGCGTCATCACCGAGCTCGCCGCGCACCTGGGTTTCACGGTGCACCGGGTGGAGGACCTGCCCCGGTCGGTGCGGTCGGTCACCGACATGCGCAACCACCGGTTGTACGTGCCGCTGGACGTTCACGGGCTCGGCCAGGACGCCCGCACGGTGGTGCTGCAGACGCTGGGGCACGTCGTGCTCGGCCACGACGACCCGGGCGGGTACGCGGACCTCCTGCGGCAGCAGGTGGAGGCCAACTACTTCGCGGCCGCGCTGCTGGTCCCCGAGCGGACCGCCGTCCCGCTGCTCGCCGGCGCGAAGGCCCGGCGCGAGCTCGACGTGGAGGACCTGCGCGACGCCTACGCCGTGTCGCAGGAGACCGCCGCGCACCGGTTCACCAACCTCGCGACCCGCCACCTTGGTCTGCCCGTGCACTTCATGCGCGTGCACCGCAGCGGTGTGGTGCACAAGGCCTATGAGAACGACGGGGTCCGGTTCCCGACCGATGCGACCGGAGGGATCGAGGGCCAGACGGTCTGCCGGCACTGGACCGTGCGCGTGGTGTTCGATGCCACGGACGGCTCGGCGCCCTACCGCCAGTACACCGACACCCCGACCGGCACCTACTGGTGCACCGCCCACGTGGACCGTCGCGCAGGCGGCGAGGACACCGACGACTTCTCGGTCGCGGTCGGTGTCCCCTACGCCCACGTCAGGTGGTTCCGGGGGCGCGAGACGACGGAGCGGTCGACGTCTCGATGCCCTGACCCCACCTGCTGCCGCCGTCCGCCCGCCGAGCTGTCGCAGCGCTGGGCCGGCTACGCCCGGCCGAGCGCCCGTGCGCAGTCGCACCTGTTGGCCGCGCTGCCGGCCGGGACGTTCCCCGGGGTCGACGACGCAGAGGTGTACGGGTTCCTGCAGGCCCACGACGACACCGGCTGAGCAGCTGCCGCCGCCGGTCGTCACCAACCGTCGGCGATCATGCGCGCCGAGTTCCCGTGTCACGCACCTTTCACACAGGGGCCCCTCTCGTCACGTGCCTGTAACGAGGGACGGTGAGAGCCGAAACACCGCGGCGCCACCGTGGGGCGACTGATCGGCACGGGACCGTACCCCTGCGCCGTCCCGCGACTCGGAAGGTGACAACCACATGGTGGACACGGGCACGACCGCCTGGATCCTCACCAGCGCCTCGTTGGTGCTGCTGATGACCCCCGGCCTCGCGATGTTCTACGGCGGCATGAACCGCCACCGCGGCGTCCTGAACATGATGATGATGAGCTTCGGCGCCCTCGGGCTCATCAGCGTCCTGTGGGTGCTCTACGGCTACTCGGTGGCCTTCGGCACCAGCCAGGGAGGCCTCGTCGGCGACCCGACGGAGTACTTCGGCTTCGCGGGCCTGATGCCCGACGCGGCCCAGCTGCAGGCCGAGGACGCCGGCGACGTGGTCCCGGGCAGCTACCCCGACATCGCCTTCGCCGCGTTCCAGTCGGTCTTCGCGATCATCACGGTCGCCCTGATCTCCGGCGCGATCGCCGACCGTGCGAAGTTCTCCGCCTGGATGGTCTTCGCCGGCATCTGGGCCACGGTCGTGTACTTCCCGGTCGCGCACTGGGTGTTCGCGTTCCAGGACGGCGACGGCGGCTGGATCGCCGACGGCATCGAGGCAATCGACCTCGCGGGCGGTACCGCGGTCCACATCAACGCCGGCGCCGCGGCGCTCGCGCTGACGATCGTCCTGGGCAAGCGCAAGGGCTTCGGCAAGGAGCCGATGCGGCCCAACAACCTGCCCCTGGTCATGCTGGGTGCTGGTCTGCTGTGGTTCGGCTGGTTCGGCTTCAACGCCGCCAGCTTCCTCACCTCCGACGGCATCGCCGCCTACGTCTGGGTCAACACCCTGGTCGCCACCGGCGCCGCCATCCTCGGCTGGCTGGTGGTGGAGCGTCTGCGTGACGGCACGTCGACCTCCCTCGGCGCGGCATCCGGCGTCGTCGCGGGCCTGGTGGCGATCACCCCCGCCTGCGGTGCCGTCACCCCGGTAGGCGCCATCTTCATCGGCGTCATCGCCGGTGTCGTCTGCGCCTTCGCCGTGGGTCTGAAGTACAGGCTCGGCTTCGACGACTCGCTCGACGTCGTCGGCGTCCACCTGGTCGGTGGCCTCGTCGGCACGCTGCTCATCGTGTTCTTCGCCGCCCCGTCCGTCGCCGCGGCCTACGACGGCTACCCGGCGGGCCTGCTCTACGGTGGCGGCCTGGAGCTGCTGCCCCGTCAGGCCGGCGGTGCGTTCGCCGTCCTCGCGTACTCCTTCGTCATGACCCTGATCATCGGGTTCCTGATCCAGAAGACGATGGGCTTCCGGATCACCGAGGACGCGGAGGACGAGGGCATCGACGCGAGCGAGCACGCGGAGTCCGCGTACGAGTTCAGCGGCATCGGCGCCCGCGGGTTCCTGCCCCGGGCCACCACGTCCAAGTCGGAGGTCTCCGCATGAAGCTCGTCACCGCCATCATCAAGCCCCACAAGCTCGACGACGTGAAGAACGCCCTCGAGGCGTTCGGGGTCCAGGGGATGACCGTGTCCGAGGCGTCCGGCTACGGCCGTCAGCGGGGGCACACGGAGGTCTACCGGGGCGCGGAGTACACCTCCGACCTGGTCCCCAAGGTCCGCATCGAGGTCCTGGTCGACGACCTGGCCGCGGCCGACGTCGTCGACGTGATCGTCAAGGCCTCCCAGACGGGTCGGATCGGCGACGGCAAGGTGTGGGCCAGCCCGGTCGACGAGGTCGTCCGGGTCCGGACGGGTGAGCGCGGGGTCGACGCGATCTGACCCAGGGCACCACGACCAGCGCGCCGGCGTGCGGAGGACGCACGCCGGCGCGTCCTGGCGTCGGGTGTCGCGGGTGGTACGACCGAGGACGCAGCAGGGGAGGAGCGGCGATGAGCCGCAACGAGGGACCGGACGGCACGCCGGCACGACCGGGGGAGCTCGGCAAGGACCTGGGCAAGGACCTGCTGGCCGCCTCCGTGCGCTCCCGGCTGGGGGGACCCGAGCGACGCCGCGCGCACAGCGACCTGGTGGTCCGGCGCCTGCAGGAGGTCTGGCACCGCGCCCTCGTCACCACGGGGCTGGGGGTCGAGGCCGAGCCGGGCCCGGACGCTGACGGCCCGGGCGGCAGCAGGGACGTCGACGGTCCGCTCGGTATGGACGCCGCCACGCACGGGAGGGCGGCCGACCCCTCGGGTGTCCCCTTCCTGCAGGGTCCGCCCGGGGTGGCCCTGGCCATGGTCGGCAGCCTGGCCCGCGGCGACGCGGGTCCCGCCAGCGACGTCGACCTGCTGCTCCTGCACGAGGGGCGACGGCTGCCGGTGGAGCGGCTCGGCGACCTCGCCGACGCGCTCTGGTACCCGCTGTGGGACGCCGGGCTGCGCCTGGACCACTCGGTGCGCACCATCGCGCAGTGCCGTGAGGTCGCTGCCGGCGACCTCGCCGCCGCCGTCGGTCTGCTCGACCTGAGCCTGGTCGCCGGGGACCCCGCGCTGGTGTCCCACGCCCGCACCGTGCTGCTGCAGGACTGGCGTGGCTCCGCCCGCCGTCGCCTGCCGCAGGTGCTCGACAGCCTGGCCGAGCGCGCCGAACGGCACGGCGACGTCGCGTACCTGCTCGAGCCCGACCTCAAGGAGTCCCGTGGTGGCCTGCGGGACGTGACGACGCTGCGCGCCCTGGCCGCGTCGTGGCTGACCGACCGCCCCCACGGCTCCGACATCCAGGCCGGGCACGCCTTCCTGCTGGACGCACGGGACGCGTTGCAGATGGTCACGGGCCGACCGGGGGACCGGCTGGGCCTGGCCGACCAGGACGCCGTCGCCGCCGTGCTCGGCTGCGCCGACGCCGACGTGCTGCTGGCGGGCGTCGCCGGGGCGGGGCGGACCATCGCCCACGCCGTGGACACCACCGTGCGCCGGGCACGACAGTCGCTGCCGCAGCGACGCTGGCGCCCCGGGCCCCGACGGCCCCGGCTACGACCGCTCGGCCACGGCCTGGTCGAGCACGACGGCGAGCTGGTGCTCGGGGTCGGCACCCACCCGGGGGACGACCCGGCGCTGGCGCTGCGGGCGGCGGCCACCGCGGCCCGTTCCGGGCTGCCGCTCAGCCCGGTGACCACCCAGCACCTGGGCGAGGCGTCGGCGGAGCTGCCCGAGGTGTGGCCCGCCGCGGCCCGTGAGGCGTTCGTGGAGCTGCTCGCCTCCGGCGAGACGCTGCCGGGGGTGTGGGAGTCGCTGGACCTGGAGGGGCTGGTGGTGCGCTGGCTGCCGGAGTGGGCGCCGGTGCGCAACCGGCCCCAGCGCAACGCCGTGCACCGCTGGACCGTCGACCGCCACCAGGTGCAGACCTGCGTGGAGGCGCACCGGTTCCTGCGGGAGGTGTCACGACCGGACCTGCTGCTGCTGGCCTGCCTGCTGCACGACCTCGGCAAGGTGCCCGGCGCGATGGACCACGCCCGGACCGGGGCGCCGCTGGCCCGCCGGGCGGCGGTCCGGCTGGGCCTGAGCGACGTCGACTGCGACGTGGTCGAGCGCCTGGTCGCGGAGCACCTGACGCTGGTGGACCTGGCCACACGCCGGGACCCCGACGACCCCCGTACCGTCGAGGCGCTCGTCCGGGCGGTCGGGGGCCGCGCGGACGTCCTCACCCTGCTGCGGGCGCTGACGGAGGCCGACGCCCTGGCGGCCGGGCCTGCGGCCTGGAGCCCGTGGCGGGCGCGCCTGGTCGACGACCTGGTCCAGCGTGCCCGGGCAATGCTGCGCGGGGAGGTCGCGCCCGGTCCGGCGCCGCTCGCGCAGGCGGAGGTCGCCCTGGTCGAGGCGGCCCGCGGCGGCGGCGGCAGCCGGTTCAGCGTGAGCGAGATCGACGGCCTGCTCGCGGTCACGGTCGTCGCGACCGACCGGCCCGGGTTGTTCGCCGACATCGCAGGCGTCCTGGCGGTGCACCGGCTCGGGGTGCGCTCGGCGCTGGTGCGCACCCTGGACGGCACCGCCGTGGACACCTGGTGGGTGGAGGCCTTGGGGGAGGTGCCCGACCCCGCGGTCCTGCGGGTGTCCCTGCAACGGCTGGAGACGGGAGACACGACGGTGCTGGAACGCCTGGCCCGCCGGGACGCCTCGCTGCGACTGCGCCGGCCCGCGACCGACCGACCCGCGGTCGTCGTGGTCCCGGACGCCAGCGACGCCGCGACCGTGCTCGAGGTCCGCTCCCACGACCGCCCGGGCCTGCTCGCAGCGCTCGGGCACGCCCTGCGCGACCACGGCGTCGACATCCGTTCCGCCCATGTCGCCACCCACGCCGGCCAGGCGGTCGACGTGCTGTACGTCGTGGAGGCCGTGGGCGGGGTGCCGCTCGCACCGCCGCGGGTGGCCCAGGTGGTCGCCGCGCTCGTCGAGGCCGCGGACCCTGAGCTCGCCGCCAGCACCGGCGGCCGGTCCTGACCCGACGGCGGCCGCAGGGGAGCGCCCCTGCGAGGACAGCACGGCGGCCCGTGCGTCGCGGGAGCCGGGGTCGTCGCTGCCACGGCTACCCTGGCCGGACACCACCGACTGCTGAGGATCCGCGTTGTTCGCCTCTCTCTCCGACCGCCTGACGACGACCTTCAAGACCCTCCGGGGCAAGGGGCGGCTGAGCCCTGCCGACGTCGACGCCACCGTGCGGCAGATCCGGCTCGCCCTGCTGGACGCCGACGTCTCGCTGCCCGTGGTCCGCGCGTTCACCGCCGCCGTGCGCGAGCGCGCGCTCGGCGACGAGGTCAGCAGGTCCCTGAACCCGGGCCAGCAGGTCGTCAAGATCGTCAACGAGGAGCTCGTCGCCATCCTCGGCGGGGAGTCGCGCCGGCTGCACCTCGCCAAGAACCCGCCGACCGTGATCATGCTCGCGGGGCTGCAGGGTGCCGGCAAGACGACCCTGGCGGGCAAGCTCGGCCACTGGCTCAAGGAGCAGGGGCACGCGCCGGTCCTGGTCGCCGCCGACCTGCAGCGGCCTAACGCGGTCACCCAGCTGCAGGTCAACGCCGAGCGCGCCGGTGTCGCGGTGTTCGCACCGGAGCCGGGCAACGGTGTCGGCGACCCCGTCGACGTCGCCCGCCGCGGCGTCGAGCACGCCCGGGCCCGCGGCTACGACGTCGTCGTCGTCGACACCGCCGGCCGCCTCGGCGTCGACGCCGACCTCATGCAGCAGGCCACGGACATCCGCGACGCCGTCCAGCCGGACGAGGTCCTGTTCGTCCTGGACGCGATGATCGGGCAGTCCGCGGTGGAGACCGCGAAGCAGTTCGACGACGGCGTCGCCCTCACCGGTGTCGTGATGACCAAGCTCGACGGCGACGCCCGCGGCGGCGCCGCCCTGTCGGTCGTCACGGTGACCGGAAGCCCGATCCTGTTCGCGTCCACCGGCGAGAAGCTCACGGACTTCGAGGTGTTCCACCCCGACCGCATGGCCGGGCGCATCCTCGACATGGGTGACGTGCTCACCCTCATCGAGCAGGCCGAGAAGGCGTTCGACTCCGAGCAGACCGCCAAGATGGCGGACAAGCTGCAGCGAGGTGACGACTTCACCCTGACCGACTTCCTGGACCAGATGCAGGCCGTGCGCAAGATGGGCCCGTTGAAGAACATGCTCAAGATGCTCCCCGGCATGGGGGACATGAAGGAGCAGCTGGAGCAGTTCGACGAGCGCGAGCTCGACCGGGTCGAGGCCATCGTGCGGTCCATGACGCCTGCGGAGCGCGAGGACCTCAAGGTCCTCAACGGCTCCCGCCGCTCCCGCATCGCCAAGGGCTCCGGCACCCAGGTCAGCGACGTCAACGGCCTCGTGGAACGGTTCACGCAGGCGCAGAAGATGATGCGCCAGATGCGCTCCGGCGGCGGCATGCCGAACATGCCCGGCATGCCCGGCATGGGCGGGCGGCCAGGGGCGGGTGGCGTCGGCCCCGGCAAGCGCGGCAAGAAGGGCAAGCAGCAGCCGCAGCGAAAGGGCTCCCGCTCCGGCAACCCTGCCAAGCGTGCCGCCGAGCAGTCCGCCCTCCCGGCTGCGCCGTCCGCGCCGGCCGGGTCCTCCTTCGGCCTCGGCAACGGCACCCCGCCCGCCGGGATGGACCCCGACCAGCTGCCCGAAGGCTTCCGCGACGCCTTCGGCGGACGCTGACCCGGCGCCGAGGGATGGACGTCCTGCACCTGAGCGGCCCGGTCCGCCTGGCTGCCGACGACGTCCGGGCGCAGGCCTGGGTCGTCGGCGGAGCGGTCACCTTCCAGCGCCCGGACGGCCCCGACCTCGACGTCACCCGGCTCGACGGCTGGGTGGTCCCGGGCCTGGTCGACGCCCACTGCCACATCGGCCTCGCCGCGGGCGGCGCCGTCGACGACGCCACCGCTGAGACCCAGGCGCTCACCGACCGCGACGCCGGCACCCTCCTGGTGCGCGACGCGGGCTCGCCCGCCGACACCCGCTGGGTGGACGATCGCGACGACCTGCCGCGCATCATCCGTGCCGGGCGCCACATCGCCCGCACCCGTCGGTACATCCGCAACTTCGCCGTCGAGATCGAGCCCGACACCCTCGTGGCAGAGGTCCGCCACCAGGCCGGTCGCGGCGACGGCTGGGTCAAGATCGTCGGTGACTGGATCGACCGGGACCTCGGCGACCTCGCCCCCTGCTGGCCCGGTGACGTCCTGGCCGAGGCCGTGGCGGCCGCGCACGAGGTGGGCGCGCGGGTGACGGCCCACTGCTTCGGCGAGGACTGCCTGCCCGACCTGCTGGCCGCGGGCATCGACGGCATCGAGCACGGCACGGGCTTCACCACCGACACCATCGCCACCGCGGCGGAGGCGGGCGTGGCCGTCGTGCCGACCCTGGTGAACATCGCCACCTTCCCCGACCTCGCCGCGGCCGGTGACGCGCGCTTCCCGACCTGGTCGGCGCACATGCGCGCCCTGCACGCCCGCCGTGCGGGCACCGTCCGCGCGATGCACGAGGCCGGGGTGCCGCTGTTCGTCGGCACCGACGCCGGCGGCAGCCTGCCGCACGGCCTGGTGCCCGCCGAGGTGGACGAGCTGGTCGCCGCGGGCCTGCCCGCGGTCGTCGCCGTCGGTGCCGCGAGCTGGGACGCCCGCGCCTGGCTCGGTCGTCCAGGTCTGTCCGAGGGCGCACCCGCGGACCTGCTCGTGCTGGCCGCCGACCCCGTCGCGGACCCGCGGACGCTGCACGACCCGCGGGCGGTCGTCCTGCGCGGTCGGGCCGTCGTGGCACACTAGGCGGCGCGTACCCGCCCGCCCCGGCCCCTCTCACCGTGACGGCGCGAGTCCACCTGCCCGACCGGGCCCGGGTCCCCACCACGGCGCCGGTCGAGCGACCAGACCAGACTCAGGAGAACAACCCCTCGTGGCAGTCAAGATACGTCTCAAGCGTCTCGGCAAGATCCGCGCCCCCTACTACCGCGTCGTCATCGCCGACTCGCGCACCCGTCGCGACGGCCGTGCGATCGAGGAGATCGGCAAGTACCACCCGACCGAGGAGCCCTCGCTCATCGAGATCGACTCCGAGCGGGCGCTGTACTGGCTCGGCGTCGGCGCGCAGCCGACCGAGCAGGTCGCCGCTCTGCTGAAGGTCACCGGCGACTGGCAGAAGCACAAGGGTCTGCCCGGCCAGGAGGGCACCCTCCGCGTCAAGGAGCCCAAGCCCGACAAGAAGATCGCCTACGAGGCAGCCATGCGCGACGCCAAGTCGGACAGCGCCGCCGAGGCGACCACGCCCCGCAAGCGGGCGGCCAAGGCCGAGGCCCCCGCCGCCGAGGCCCCCAAGGCAGAGGCCCCCAAGGCAGAGGCGACCCCCGTGGTCGACGAGACCACGGTCGATGCGCCGTCGGCAGCCCAGACGCCGACCCCGGTCGAAGAGACCCCTGACGTCGAGACCCTTGCCGTCGAGACCCCCGCGGTCGAGACCCCTGCGGTCGAGGGTGCCGTCGAGCAGCCCTCGACGGACGTCGCCTCCGAGGCCCCCAAGGCCGAGGAGTCCTGACGTGCTGGCCGAGGTCGTCGAGCACCTGGTGACCGGGATCGTCGAGCACCCCGAGGACGTGAGCGTGGACGAGCGCCCCACGCGCCGCGGGCCGCTCGTGCAGGTCCGGGTCCACCCCGACGACATCGGCCGCGTCATCGGCCGCGCCGGCCGCACGGCCACGGCGCTGCGGGTCGTGGTCAACGCGCTCTCGGACTCCGGCCCTGTGCGCGTGGACATCGTCGACCTCGACGGTCGCTGACGACGCGCGCGTGATGCCAGCCGCACCCGGGGCGGCCGAGCCCGAGCAGAACCTGCTCGTGGTCGGCCGCCTCGGTCGTCCGCACGGACTCAAGGGCGAGCTGACGGTGGCGGTGCGCACCGACGACGCCGAGGGACGCTTCGCCCCCGGTGCCGTGTTCCGCACCGACCCCGACGTCGGCGAGCTCGAGCTGACGGCCTCGCGCCGTCACCAGGACCGCTGGGTCCTCCGCTTCGACGGCATCACCAGCCGCGAGCAGGCCGAGCCGCTGCGCGAGGTCCAGCTGCTCGTCGACGCCGCCGCCGACGAGCCCGAGGACGACGCCTGGCTCGTCGCAGACCTGGTCGGGCTGGCGGCCCTGACCAGCGACGGGCGCCGCCTCGGGACCGTCGTGTCGCTGGACAGCGGCGCCGCGCAGGACCTGCTCGTCGTCGACACCGGGTCGGCCGACCCGGTGCCGGGTGGCGCCCCGGCCGCGCGGCGCGTCCTGGTGCCGTTCGTCTCCGCCCTGGTCCCCGTGGTCGACGTCGCCGCCGGCCACGTCGTGCTCGACCCGCCGGGCGGGCTCTTCGACGGGGACCTCTGAGCGTGCGTGTCGATGTCGTCACCGTCTTCCCCGACTACCTCGCCCCGCTGCAGCTGTCGCTGATCGGTCGCGCGGTCGAGACCGGCCGGATCGAGCTGGCCGTGCACGACCTGCGTGGCTTCGCCCGCGACGTGCACCGAACCGTGGACGACTCGCCGTTCGGCGGCGGGGCCGGGATGCTCATGACCCCCCCGCCGTGGGGGGAGGCACTGGACCACGTCCGTGCTGCGGGCACGGCGGTCCTGGGCCAGGACGCCCGACCGCACCTGCTGGTCATGTCGCCGGCGGGTGAGCGGTTCGACCAGGCCATGGCGACCCGCCTCGCCGCCGAGCCCTGGCTGGTGCTGGCCTGCGGCCGCTACGAGGGCATCGACGAACGTGTGTTGGACGACGCCGCCCGGCACCACCGGGTCACCCCGCTCAGCATCGGCGACTACGTCCTGGCGGGCGGTGAGGCGGCCGCGCTCGTCGTCGTCGAGGCCGTGGGCAGGCTGCTGCCCGGGGTGCTGGGCAACGCCGCCAGCGTCGTGGAGGAGAGCCACAGCGACGGGCTGCTGGAGGCACCCGCCTACACCCGCCCCGCTAGCTGGCGCGACCTCGCCGTCCCCGACGTGCTCACCAGCGGTGACCACGCCAAGGTCGCCCGCTGGCGACGGGAGGAGTCGCTGCGCCGCACCGCGCAGCGCAGACCGGACCTGCTCCTCGGCGCCTCCCCGGAGCGGTTCGACCGCGTCGAGCTCGCCGTCCTGACCGGCCTCGGCTGGACGACCGGGGAGGAGGGGCTCCACCCGCCCGCCCGGACGGCCCCCCGGTCGGACACCTGAGGCACCCGGTCCCGACGCGGTCCCGAGGGGCTGGGCGATTCACGTTCGGGGGACCGGCTGTGGCATCCTCTGACGGTTGCCGGACCACCTGCCGCAGGGGGACACCGGCCACCACGGGCCCTCGGGCCCGACCCCAGACCCAGCACCTCATCGAACGCCGGGTACCGCCCGGCAGGCCGGTGGCCTGTGGCACCGACCGGGAAGGCACGCATGCACACCCTGGACAACCTCGACTCCTCGAGCCTGAGGAGCGACGTCCCCGACTTCCGCGCGGGCGACAACCTGAAGGTGCACGTCAAGGTCGTCGAGGGCACGCGCTCGCGCATCCAGGTCTTCCAGGGTGTCGTCATCCGCCGGCACGGCGGCGGCGTGGGCGAGACCTTCACCGTCCGCAAGATCAGCTTCGGCGTGGGCGTGGAGCGCACCTTCCCGCTTCACAGCCCGGTGATCGACCACATCGAGGTGGCCAGCCGCGGCATCGTGCGCCGCGCCAAGCTGTACTACCTGCGCGACCTGCGCGGCAAGAAGGCCCGTATCCGCGAGCGCCGTGCGGACGTCCCCGCCAAGAAGTGACCTCGCTCGTGCCGTCGTCCGCGACGGCACGGCACGGCGAGGTCTCCGGGGGGCCACGACGGGCGGCGGGTACCGTGAGCACTGGACGCGCACCGTCCGCTGGTGTGCCGCAGCTGAGGAGATCACGTGCCGGACACGGGTCGAGGCACACGTCCGTCCGGTCAGGGCGACCCGGACTGGCAGGACCTCATGGGTGACGGCACCACCGACGCCGCGGGCGGTCGCTCCTCGCGCCCAGGTGGACCGCGCCCCGCCCCACCTCGCTCCGGCTGGTCCCGGCTGTGGCGTGACGCCCGCGAGATCGGGGCGACCGTCGTCATCGCGCTCGCCATCGCCGTCCTGGTGAAGACGTTCCTGGTCCAGCCCTTCTTCATCCCGTCGGAGTCGATGGAGTCGACGTTGCTGGTGGGCGACAGGGTCCTCGTCAGCAAGCTGGAACCCGGTCCCGGCGACCTCGAGCGCGGCGACATCGCCGTCTTCGTGGACCCGGGGGGCTGGCTGCAGGGGTCGGCCGAGGAGCCCATGCTGCTCACCCGTGCCCTCACCTTCGTCGGCCTGCTGCCCGCGAACTCCGGGGAGCACCTCATCAAGCGGGTCATAGGGCTGCCCGGCGACACGGTGGAGTGCTGCGACGAGGCGGGCAGGCTGCTCGTCAACGGTGCCCCGGTCGACGAGCCGTACCTGTTCACCGGCGACGAGCCGTCCTCGATCGAGTTCAGCGTCGAGGTCCCCGACGACAGGCTGTGGGTGCAGGGCGACCACCGCTCCGTCTCCCAGGACTCCCGCTACCAGCTCGGGCAGCCAGGGGCCGGCATGGTCCCGTTGGACAACGTCGTCGGGCGCGCTGTGCTGGTGATGTGGCCGTTCGACCGCTTCGGCACGCTTCCCACGCCCGAGAGCGTCTTCGACGAGGTCGGCGGGGTCGAAGGGGTCTCGTGACCCGCCCCCCGGCGCCGCGGCGCCCCCAGCCCGGACCGACGGGCCGGCCCTCGCTCCGCATCGCACGCGCGAGCATGCGCGAGCGTGGCCTGGTGTTGGTCGGCGGCATGGACGAGGTGGGCCGAGGCGCCCTCGCAGGCCCGGTCAGCGTGGGAGTCGTGGTCGTCGACGCGGCCACCCGCAGCGCCCCGAGCGGCCTCGACGACTCCAAGCGGCTCAGCCCCCTGGAGCGGGAGCGGCTCGCCCCCCTGCTGGCCCGCTGGGCGCCGGCCTGGGCGGTCGGCCACGCGAGCAACGACGAGATCGACACCTGGGGGATCCTCGTCGCGCTCCGGGTCGCGGGGCTGCGGGCGCTCGCGTCGCTCCCGCTCGCGCCCGAACGGGTGCTGCTGGACGGCACCTACGACTGGCTGCACCGACCCGTCCCCGTGCCGCGGGAGCAGACCCTGTTCGACGACCTGCAGCTGCCGGAGCCGACCCCGGACCCCGACGACCTGGTCGTTGTCGAGGGCCCGGTCGAGCTGGGCACGCTCGGACCGACCGCCCCCGAGGTCGACCTGATGCCCAAGGCCGACCGCCGGTGCGCGGCCGTCGCGGCGGCCTCGGTGCTGGCCAAGGTCGAGCGCGACCGCATGATGAGCGAGCTGGGTGCCCACGACCGCCGCTGGGGCTGGCAGGACAACAAGGGTTACAGCGCGCCGGAGCACCTGTCCGCGCTGGCCGAGCACGGCCCGTGCGCCTGGCACCGACGATCGTGGCGGCTACCGGGCCGGGGCGCCCCGGTCGGTGCGGCCGGATGGTCGGGGGACGGGAAGCAGGAGCAGCCCTCCCACCGCACGGACGCCGTGCGAGACTGACAACCCGGACCAGAAGTCTCCCCGGCGAAGCGGAGGCCAGGTGCACCACCTGCTACCACCCAGCGACCCCGACGTCGTGGCCACGCGCCGTGCGCACGAGCGCTGGCAGTCCTCGCCGGACGCCGTCTCGGGTCTGCGTCCCCTGGTGTCGGAGTCATGGCGCCGCAGCGAGGCCGCGGGCGTCGATCCCGATCACCCGGCCCTGGACGTCGACGTCGACGACACGACCTTGGCGGAGCTGCGCCGCGAGAGTCCCTTGACCGCCGCCATGCCGCTGCTCACCCGGCTGCTGCTGGAGGGCGCGGACGACCCGCACGTGCTGGCCGTCTCCGACGCGCACGGTCGGCTGCTGCACGTGGAGGGCGACACGGCGGTCCGGAGCCGGATGGCGTCGCTCGGGTTCACCCCGGGCGCCTGCTGGGACGAGGCGCACGCCGGGACGAACGCGCCAGGTACGGCGCTCGCCGTCGGCTCGCCCGTGCAGATCCTGTCCGGGGAGCACTGGGCGACCCCCGTGCACCAGTGGTCGTGCTCCGCGGCGCCGGTCCGCGACCCCGTCAGCGGTGCCGTCGTCGGGGCGGTCGACCTGACCGGCGGACCCGAGGTCGCCTCGCCGTACGCGCTCGCGCTGGTCCGGGCGTCGGTGGCCGCGGTCGAGGCGGGGCTAGCCGCGCGGGTGCCCGCGACCCGCGCGCCCGAGGTCGCCTGCAGCGCACGGCTGCAGGTCCTCGGGATCGATCAACCCCAGCTGCACGTGGGCGGCCGGGCGCACCCGCTCACCCCGCGCCACGCCGAGATTCTGCTCGTCCTCGCCGGCCATCTCGCCGGCATGAGCGGGGACGCGCTGGCGGAGTCGCTGAGCACCGCACTGCTGTCCCCGGTCACCGTGCGGGCCGAGGTGTCCAGGCTGCGGGCGGTCATGCGACGTCTGCTCGGCGTCGAGGTGGTCGGCACCCGGCCCTACCGGCTGCTCGTGGAGCTGTTCAGCGACGCCGACGACGTGGCCGCGGCGCTCGCCCGGGGGGCGCACCGACGCGCGCTGGACCTGTACGGCGGCCCCGTCCTGCCGACGTCGGAGGCCCCCGGGGTCACCCGCGCCCGCCACGAGCTGCAGGGCAGCCTGCGGTCAAGCGTCCTGCGGGCGGGCTCCACGGACTCGCTGTGGCGCTGGGCGTCCACCCAGGGTCGCGACGACCGGGAGGTCTGGCAGCGGCTGCTGCGCGAGCTGCCCTACGGTTCGCCGCGCCGTGCCCAGGTCACGTCCCACCTCGAGCTGCTCGACGACGCGTGAGCCACCGGGGGACCCGTGCGATGCCGGTGCAACGCGGGTGCAACGCGGGTGCAACGTCGCACGCCTAGCGTAGGGAGCGGTCGGCAAGGGTGCCGCCCGCACGAGAAGGAGACCTCGCATGACCGTCTACTCCGCGCCCGGTACGCAGGGCAGCGTCGTCAGCTACGACAGCAGGTACGACAACTTCATCGGTGGCGAGTGGGTCGCGCCGGTGAAGGGCCGCTACTTCGAGAACCCCAGTCCGGTGAACGGCAGGACCTTCACCGAGATCTCGCAGAGCACGTCTGAGGACATCGACGTCGCCCTCGACGCCGCGCACAAGGCCGCGCCCGCCTGGGGACGCACCTCGCCTGCCGAACGCTCGGTGATCCTGAACAAGATCGCCCAGCGCATCGAGGACAACCTCGAGATGCTGGCCGTGGCCGAGACCTGGGACAACGGCAAGGCCGTGCGGGAGAGCCTGGCCGCGGACATGCCGCTGGTGGTGGACCACTGGCGGTACTTCGCGGGTGTCCTGCGCGGGCAGGAGGGCCAGCTGTCGCAGATCAACGAGGACACCGTCGCCTACCACTTCAAGGAGCCGCTGGGCGTGGTCGCCCAGATCATCCCCTGGAACTTCCCCATCCTCATGGCCACCTGGAAGCTCGCCCCCGCGCTGGCGGCCGGCAACGCCGTGGTGCTCAAGCCCGCCGAGCAGACGCCCGCGTCGATCATGCTGCTGATGGGCCTGATCGGGGACCTGCTGCCTGCCGGCGTCCTCAACGTCGTCAACGGGTTCGGCGTCGAGGCCGGCAAACCGCTGGCCAGCAGCAGCCGGGTGGCCAAGGTCGCCTTCACCGGTGAGACCACGACCGGCCGGCTGATCATGCAGTACGCCAGCCAGAACCTGATCCCCGTCACCATGGAGCTGGGCGGCAAGAGCCCCAACGTGTTCTTCGAGGACGTCGCCCGGGCCGACGACGACTTCTACGACAAGTGCCTCGAGGGCTTCACCATGTTCGCTCTCAACCAGGGCGAGGTCTGCACCTGCCCCAGCCGCGGTCTGATCCAGGCGTCGATCTACGACAAGTTCCTTGCCGACGCCACCGAGCGCGTCAAGCACATCGTCCAGGGCAACCCGCTGGACACCGAGACGATGATGGGCGCGCAGGCCAGCAACGACCAGCTCGAGAAGATCTTGTCCTACATCGACATCGGCAAGGCCGAGGGTGCCCGCGTCGTCACAGGTGGCGAGCGCGCCGACCTGGGGGGCGACCTGACCGACGGCTACTACGTCACGCCCACCATCTTCGACGGCCAGAACAACATGCGGGTGTTCCAGGAGGAGATCTTCGGGCCCGTCGTGTCGGTGACCTCCTTCCGGGACTACGACCACGCCATCGAGCTCGCCAACGACACCCTCTACGGCCTCGGTGCCGGCGTCTGGTCGCGCGAGATCAACACCGCCTACCGCGCCGGGCGCGACATCAAGGCCGGCCGGGTCTGGACCAACTGCTACCACGACTACCCGGCGCACGCGGCGTTCGGCGGGTACAAGCAGTCCGGCTTCGGACGCGAGAACCACCTGATGATGCTCGACCACTACCAGCAGACCAAGAACCTGCTGGTCAACTACGCGCCGACCAAGCTCGGCTTCTTCTGATCCCGATGTCCATCAGCCGCTGACCGACTCCCTCGACGCCGACGCGCCCCGTCGGCGTCGAGGGCCGGTGGCTGGCGCAGGCCCGACCGCCGGGGACCGACGCCCACGCGGTCCGACGACCAAGGAGTCCCATGAGCACCTCACCCTCCACGGACGAGCCCTCGACCGGCCCTGTCGCCACGGCCGAGGTCCGCCGGGTCGACGTCACCGGGGCCGCCGCGTCGCTGCTGCGGGAACTGAGCGAGGACAACGGCCCGCTGATGTTCCACCAGTCCGGCGGCTGCTGCGACGGTTCGTCACCCATGTGCTACCTGCAGGGCGAGTTCATGACCGGGGACTCCGACGTCCGGCTCGGCGCGGTCGACATCGGCCTGGCGGTCCCTGTCGAGGTGTGGATGTCGCGGCCGCAGTTCGTCTACTGGAGGCACACGCACCTGACCATCGACGTCGTCCCGGGCCGTGGCGCCGGGTTCAGCCTGGAGGCCCCCCGGGGCGTGCGGTTCCTCATCCGCTCCCGCTTGTTCAGCGACACCGAGAGCGACTGGCTCGAGCACCACTGGGTCGAGGGGACGGGCTGAGGGCCGCCGGGGGAGGCGTCACCCGGAGTCGGTGCCACGATGGGGTGGTGAGCGCCGAGGACCTGGAGAAGTACGAGGCAGACCTCGAGCTGCAGCTGTACCGCGAGTACCGCGACGTGGTCGGCCTGTTCAGCTATGTCGTGGAGACCGAGCGTCGGTTCTACCTGGCCAACGGCGTGCAGGTGACCCCACGCGGCGCGGGCGGAGAGGTGTGGTTCGAGGTCCACCTGACCGACGCCTGGGTCTGGGACCTCTACCGCCCGGCGCGGTTCGTCAAGGACGTCCGGGTCGTCACCTTCAAGGATGTCAACGTCGAGGAGATGGCCAAGTCCGACCTGCAGGTCCCCAAGACGGGTGGCTTCGAGGGCTGAGCGCCGGCGGGGCCGCGCGCCCCGTGTCCACAACCGTGTGCCGCCCCTGCCCCTGCACAGCCGCCGCCCCGACCCGCCCGGCCGGGCACGGCCGGCGCCGAGGGTGGGGCCATGGCGAGCGGAGCGGTCAAGGCCGCGGTCGGTGCGTACGGGGAGCAGCTGGTCAGCGACCGGCTCCTACGAGCAGGGCTGGACGGTGCTGGTGCGCAACTGGCGCAGCCCCAGCAGGGACTGCCCCGGCGAGCTCGACGTCATCGCCCTGGACCCCGACGGCACGCTCGTCGTCGTCGAGGTCCGCACCCGGCGGGGGCAGTCGTGCGGCACGGCGCTGGAATCCGTGACCCCGTTGAAGCTGCGCAGGCTGCGACGGCTGTTCGGCGTGTGGTGGGCCACGCAGGAGCCCCGTGACCGGGTGCGCCACGCAGGCGGGGCGCGCATCGACGTGGTCGCGGTCCAGCTGCAGCTGCAGGGTGCGAGCCGGCTGACGCACGTGCGGGGCGTCGGCTGATGGGGCTGGGTCGTACGCTCTGCGCCGCGCTGGTCGGGCTCGACGGCTACGTCGTGGAGGTGGAGGCCCACGTCAGCCCCGGGCTGGTGCAGTGGGTGGTGGTCGGGTTGCCCGACGCCGGTGTCCTGGAGGCACGCGACCGGGTGCGTTCGGCGCTGGTCGCCTCGCGGCAGGCTCCACCGCAGGCGCGCGTCACGGTGAACCTGTCCCCGGCCGGCCTTCCGAAGACGGGCACCGGATTCGATCTCGGTGTCGCGATCAGCGTCCTCGCCGCGGTCGGGCAGGTCCCGGCGTCGGTGGCCACGGTCGGGCACGTCGGCGAGCTCGGCCTCGACGGGGCGGTGCGGTCGGTGCCGGGGGTGCTGCCGGCCGTGCTCGGGCTGGTGCGCTCAGGGGTGGGACGGGTCGTCGTACCCGCTGCGAACGCCACGGAGGCCGCGCTGGTGCCGGGGGTCCGTGTGCACGGGGTCAGCTGCCTCGCGGAGGCGGTGGCGCTGCACCGGGGCGAGCCCTGGGACCCCGAGGTCCACGACGGAGGTGCCCCACGGGAGCACGCGGGAGACGGTGGGGTCGCCGGAGCGGGGCACGGTGGGGGCACCGCCGCCGTCGTCGGCGACCTGAGCGACGTCGTCGGCCAGCCCATGGGACGCCGCGCGGTCGAGGTCGTCGCCGCCGGCGGGCACCACCTGCTCATGCTGGGGCCGCCCGGTTCCGGCAAGACCATGCTGGCCGCCCGGCTGCCCGGCATCCTGCCCGACCTCGACGACAACGACGCGCTCACCGCCACCGCAGTGCACTCCCTGGCCGGCACGCTCGGCTCACCGCAGCTGATCCGGCGGCCGCCGTTCGAGAACCCCCACCACACCGCCAGCGTCGCTGCGTTCGTGGGCGGGGGCAGCGGGGTGCCCCGGCCTGGTGCGGCGAGCCGTGCTCACGCCGGGGTGCTGTTCCTGGACGAGTGCCCGGAGTTCCGTCGCGGGGTGCTCGACGCGCTGCGGCAGCCGCTGGAGCAGGGAGTCGTCGAGGTTCAGCGGGCCAAGGGCACCGCCCGCCTGCCGGCCCGCTTCCAGCTTGTCCTGGCGGCGAACCCCTGCCCGTGCGGCCGGGCGTCCCCCGGGGCACGCGGCGCCGCGTGCCGCTGCGCGCCGATGGCCCGCCGCAGCTACCTCGCCCGGCTGTCCGGGCCGCTGCTGGACCGGGTGGACGTGCAGGTCGACGTGCCGGCGGTGACGGCGGCCCGCTGGGCCCGGGCCGAGCCGGGGGAGCCCAGCGCGGTGGTCGCTGCCAGGGTCGCCACGGCCCGCGATGCCGCCCGGGCCCGCTGGGTCGGGGTCGCGAGGACCAACGCCCAGGTGCCCGGCAGCGTGCTGCGTTCCGGCGCACACCGACCGCCCGCGCGTGTCCTGGCGCCGCTGGTGTCCGGGGTCGACAGGGGGACGCTGACCGCCCGCGGCTACGACCGCGCCCTGCGGCTGGCGTGGACCCTCGCCGACCTGGCCGGTCGAGGCGTCCCCGGCCCTGATGAGATCGCCGAGGCGGTCGCCTTCCGCACCCTGCCGGTGCTCCTGTGAGCGCCGGGGCACGGGCCCTGCCGGCGTCGGACCCGGCGTCGGGCTGCGACGACGACCGGCTCGCTCGCGCCCACCTGTCCCGGGTCGCCGAACCCGGTGATCGGTCGCTGCCCTGGCAGTCGGGCGAGGAGGACCGGACCCCGGTGCAGGTGGTCGCCGCGCTGCGGCGGGGTCGTGGGCCCGAGGTCTGGCTCGCGCGCCACGCCCGGCTCGGGGAGCCGACCGTCGAGCTGGTGTCGACGGCGGCCCGGCGTGGGATCCGCGTCCTGGTCCCGGGGGACCCGACCTGGCCGAGGGGGCTGGACGACCTCGCTGACCTGGGTCCCCGGACCGGTCCGGACGGCGGGGTGCCGGCCTGCCTGTGGCTTCGTGGCGAGCTCGCTCCCCAGGACGACGCCCCGCCGGCGGCTTCGCTGGTCGGCGCCCGGGCCTGCACCGCCTACGGCGAGCACGTCGCGGAGGACCTCGCCGCGGGACTGGTCCAGCGGGGCTGGACCGTGGTCTCGGGCGCCGCGTACGGGATCGACGCCGCGGCGCACCGCGGGGCGCTCGCCGTCGACGGCTCCTCACCCGTCACGGTCGCGGTGCTCGCCGGCGGGGTGGACCGCGCCTCGCCGGCCGGGCACGAACAGCTGCTACGCAGCGTCCTGGACCGCGGCGGTGCCGTCGTCGCCGAGCTGCCGCCGGGCACGCGGCCCGCCGCCTACCGGTTCCTGCTGCGGAACCGGCTCATCGCGGCCTGGTCGCGAGGGGTTGTCGTCGTGGAGGCGTCGCACCGTTCGGGGGCGCTGAACACCGCCCGTACCGCTGCCGACCTGTCACGACAGGTCGCGGTGGTGCCGGGCCCGGTCACCTCGACGATGTCCGCCGGCACCAACCGGTTGCTGCGTGACGGCGCCTCCTGCGTGGTGGACGCCGACGACGTCGCCGAGCTGCTGGGCCCTGTCGGGACGCTGCCGCTGGGGCTGCGTGGTAGCGCCCCGGCAACGGCGGAGGCGGGGCACGGGTCCCGCGTGGGTGACGAGGTCGCCCACCTCGGGCCGGGTGCCGTGCGGGTGTGGCAGGCGCTGGGGTCCCGTCGCCCCCGCGACGTCGAGCAGCTCGTGGTGCAGGTCGGCCTCGGCCACCGGGAGGTCGCCTCGGCCCTGGCGGTGCTGGAGCTGGACGGCGCGGTGACCCGCAGCGACGGCGGCTGGCGGCGTGGCGTCGCCCGGCCGGTGCGCGACGGCGTGGTCCCATGAGCGGGTGGCCGACATCAGCGCCTTCGAGGCGGGCGCGTCTCCCCGGTCGGACGCGCCGGTGCTCACCGACGCACCCGTGGTGCTCGCCCGCTTCGTGGACTGGTTGCAGTGGGAGCGGGGCCGCTCGCCGGCCACCGTCCGGGCCTACCGTGCCGACGTCCAGGCGCTGCTGGGCCACGCCGCAGCCCTCGGGGTGGCGGAGGTCGCCGGCCTCGGCACCGCGCACGTGCGCTCCTGGCTCGGTGCCGGTCAGGTGGCGGGCTGGTCTCGCGCGACCACTGCCCGCCGCGCGGCCGCCGCGCGCACGTTCACCTCGTGGGCGGTACGGCAGCGCGTCCTCACCACCGACCCCGCCGGCCGGCTGGTCTCACCGCGTCGACCCCGGCACCTGCCGCGGGTGCTCGACCAGGCAGAGGCGGCCCGGCTGTGCGAGGCGGCCGGGGCGGCCGCAGGCAGCGGGCCGGTCGGGTTGCGCGACCACGCCCTCGTCGAGCTGCTGTACGCGACCGGCGCGCGCGTCGGTGAGGCCGTGGGTCTCGACCTCGGAGACGTCGACCGCGAGCGTCGTGCGGTGCGGGTCACCGGCAAGGGCGACAAGGAGCGGGTCGTGCCGCTCGGCATCCCTGCCCTGCGCGCGTTGGACCGCTGGTTGCAGGAGGGGCGCGCGTCCCTGAGCACCCAAGCGTCCGGGGCGGCGGTCTTCCTCGGTCTCCGCGGTGGCCGGCTCGACCAGCGTCAGGCTCGCGAGGCGGTTGCCAGGGCGGCGCGTGCCGCGGGCCTGGCGGACGTCCACCCGCACGCCCTGCGTCACACCGCAGCCACCCACGTGCTCGACGGAGGAGCCGATCTGAGGTGCGTACAGGAGCTCCTCGGTCACGCTACGCTCACGACAACTGAGATCTACACCCACGTGTCGCAGGCTCGTCTGCTCGCTGCCTATCAACGGGCACACCCGCGGGCGTGAGTACGGGGAGGCATTGATGGGGAGAGCGACGTCCACGTCGGGCGGTCGGGCGGCTGCTGCCGGGACACCTGAGGGTGCCTCAGGAAGCGGGTCCGCCGACACGTCCCCGGATGTCGTCGACCTGTCCGGCGGCGATGACCAGGCCGACGCCCAGGACCCGGGTGCCCACGTCGCTACCGGCACCGTCGCAGGATCGGCGGCGGACCAGGTCCCGACCCGAGCGAACCCCGTGGCCGAGGCCGAGGCGCTGGTCGCCGCCCTGTGGCGGGAGTACAAGGACACCGGTGACCGCGGGCTCCGCGACCGGTTGATCGTGCACTACTCCCCGCTCGTGAAGTACGTGGCCGGCAGGGTCGGGGTCGGGCTCCCGCCCAACGTCGAGCACGCGGACCTCGTCTCCTACGGCGTCTTCGGGCTGATCGACGCCATCGACAAGTACGACCTAGAGCGGGCCATCAAGTTCGAGACCTACGCCATCTCACGCATACGCGGCGCCATCATCGACGAGCTGCGCTCCCTGGACTGGATCCCGCGCTCGGTGCGCAGCAAGTCCCGCGAGGTGGAGCGCACCTATGCCGCGCTGGAGGCCGAGCTGCACCGCAGCCCCACCGAGCAGGAGGTCGCTGACCGGCTCGGCATCTCACTCGGCGACCTGCACCAGATCTTCTCCAAGGTGTCCTACGCCAACGTCGTCGCCCTGGACGAGCTCATGCACGCCGGCAGCGAGCGCGGTGACTCCCTCACTCTTGGCGACACTCTCGCCGACAACCGCGCCGAGGACCCCGTGCAGGCGTTCGAGACGCAGGAGACCAAGTTCCTGCTCTCCCGGGCGATCAACCTCCTCCCGGAGCGGGAGAAGATCGTCGTCACGCTCTACTACTACGAGGGCCTCACCCTCGCCGAGATCGGTCGCGTCCTCGGTGTGACGGAGTCCCGGATCTGTCAGATGCACACCAAGGCGGTCATCCAGCTGCGAGCCAAGTTGAGCGCGGCCGGGGACGGCTGAACCGGCTCCCTGCCTGGCCGTCGCCCGTCGTGTCACCGCTGGTCCGTCGTAGGTGACCCGCCACCCCTCTGGAGTGGCAGCAGCCGCACCTTGCGAACCACGCCCAACCACCACCACGGGTCGACGAACCGCCCGTCGACCCTCACCCCCCAGTGCAAGCAGCGGGGGATGCGCGCCGTGGGGCATCCGGTGTGCACGGGCGAGCCCTGCACCTGGGCCACCACGTCACCGGCGGCCACCGCGGTGCCGACCGCCACGGACGCCCCCACCGGCTCCAGCGAGGTGCGGGTGCCGGCCTCGTGCTCGATGACGACGACGCCACGCCCGGCCACGGGGCCTGCGAACGTCACCACCCCGGCCGCGGGCGAGACGACCGCGGCACCGGGGGTTGCCGGCAGGTCTACACCGCGGTGGCCCGGGCCGTACTCGTGGGGCGGTGCCTCGTAGGGGCGGCTCGGGCCACCCGGGACCGGCGGCACGCGCCGGTGAGCAGCTGCTGCCCGGCCCGGCCGCCCTCCGGTGGCCCCGGTGGCCGCGGGCGCGGCAGCCCTGGGCGCGGCAACCCTGGGCCGGGCAACCCCAGGGGCGGCATCGGCGGGCGCGGCAACGGCGGGCGCAGACGTCGGTGGTGTCGTGGCCGTGATCCCGGTGGCAAGGGCGCCCGCCCCTACGACGAGTCCCGCGACCACCCACCCCGCTGCTCCTGTTCCCACAGCGACAGGTTGCCAGGCCGGTCCGGGGCAGGCGGGGACGACCGGTCGGGCTGTGGATGACCCGGCAGCGACAGTCCTGTGGAAACGGCGTGCCCGGGGCACGCCTGTCCACCGCCCGGCGCCGCGACGGGGCGACGGGTCCGGGGCGTCGGCTCCCACCTGGGGCAGGAACCCGACGTCAGGCAGCGTGATGGCCCCGTCGTGGTTCCCAGGCTGCACACGATCGAGGGTGTGGTCGTGGTCTGAGGCCGCCGGTCTCGAGCAGAGATCCGGTGTCGAGGAGGTGCGGAAGCCGAGGGCGGAGCGGTAGAGGTGTTCGAGGCGGCCGTTCATGGCCTCGGTCGGTCAGTTGCTGGTGCCGGGGCGTTCGAAAAAGGGCAGGACGACGGCGCGCCGAACTCGGATCTCGCCGGGGGCCACCCGCACCGCAGCGGGCCAGAGGCTTTGCCCGCCGTCTTGAGGTCGGCATTCCCAGGATCTGTGTGGTGTGACCCGAGGCACCGAGGCACCGCGGCACCGGGGCACCGCCCCGCTGCAACGGTGCAAGGGCCCACCGTGCGGTCTGCTCCGCGCGGTGGGCCCTGACGCCCGTGGGCCGAGCCCCGGCCGGTGTCCCGGCCGGGGCTCAGCCGCGCGTCACTGCTCCAGGTCGGTCGGCTCGATCGAGTCGGCGACCAGCACGAGCTGACCTTCGAAGTCGGTGTACAGCTCGTCGTCCAGGTCGGTGCCGAACTCCTCCTCGAGGGTGAGGATCTCGAAGCGGCGGACCGTACCGCTCACCTGGACGGCCTCACCCTCCACCGCCGCGGCCTGGGCGGAGTCGAGGATCAGCACGTCCCAGCCGACCCCGGCCAGACGGAACGCGACGTCGCTGACGACCTCGCTGACCTCCCCGGCCACGGTGACCTCTTCCCCGGTGAGGGTGTCGACGCTGTCGGCGACGATGACGTTCTGGCCCTCGGAATCGTCGTACAGGCCCGCGAAGTCCTCACCGAACTCCTCGGTGAACTCGACCGGGTCGTAGCGCCGGACGGTCCCGGTCACCTGCACGATCCGCTCCTCCTCGACGAGGCTCTCGTCGGCAGGGTCCAGACCGAGGTCCGCCAGCGGGGTGCCGACCCCGAGGACCAGCAGCGAGTCGTCGGTCGACTCACCGATGCGGATCGCGGAGTCGGACACGATCTCGGTGACGGTCGCGCTCACCGTGACGGTCTGGTCGACCAGGGACTCCGACTGCTCCTGGAAGGTACCGCCGAGAACCCCCTCGTCGACGGACTCCTCGTCGACGGCCTCGTCCTCGACGAGGGCCTCCTCCTCCGTGGGCTCCTCCTCGATGACATCCTCCACGTCGGCCCCCGCCTCCGGGCCGGCGCTGTCGTCGGAGCAGGCTGCCAGCGGCACCATAAACATCGCGAGGGCCACCGGGGCGGCGATCCTCGCTCGGGTCCGTGTGCGTGTGGTTAGTGCCATGTCGTCTTCTCCTCGCTCGGTACGTGCCGAATGCACGCGCTCTGGATGGGGTCTTGTCGCTGTCTGCCTCGCTGTCGGCCCGGCGGCCTTTATTCCGCCGGGGCGTCTAGCAGACGGGTCACAGGACCACGGGACGCTGGAAGGACGCTGGGGCTTGGCTGGACAGCAGGTGGGAGCGGTTCTCACTGGCGCTCTGACCTGGGAGAGGGAGGCAGACGGCGCAGTGGATGACGGTCGAGGCGATCCGCCACGCTCGCCGCTGTCGACGAGGCCTCTTGATGAGTGGGTCCCTGGCCGGGGACAGCGACCGCGGCTTGCGCCCCAGGAGCCGGGCCACCTCGGCGGCAGGGACGGCATCGTCGGTCCCCACTCGGTCGCACCTGCGCCGCCAGGGGATCTGCGACTCCTCCCGCGGTGCCTGGCGCGACCGGACGGGTCACCTCAGCCGTCGGTCGTCACGAGCTGCAGGAGGACCACCTGCGGCGGTGCGTCGATCCGCACCGGAACCGTGCTGAAGCCGATGCCGCACGACACGAACACCGCGTTGCCGTCGGCGCCGTAACCCTCGGGCGCGAACCCGTCGGCCACGACCGCCTCCTCCTGGGTGAGGCCCAGGTACGACCAGCGGGGCGTGCCGGGGGCAGCGCCACCTGGCCGCAGTGCGTGTGGCCCGCAAGCGCGATCGGTGCGGTACCGGCCGGCAGCTCGTCGAAGGTGGTGGGGTTGTGCATCATGACCACGCGCGGTGCCCCGTCAGGCACGCCGGCCAGCGCGGCGTCGACGTCGACCTCGTTGGGCCAGGCCGCGCCCAGCCCGACCACGTGCAGCTCCTGGGAGCCGTCAGCACCGAGACCCGGCACGACGGCGCCCGCCGCGGTCAAGGCGTCCGTCAGCTCGGGCACCGCGGCGACCGCGTGGTCGTGGTTGCCCATGACGGCGTAGACCGGCGCGTCCGCCTCGGTGAGCGGCTCGAGCAGCGGCATCACCTCCTCGATCTGGGCGCTGACGTCGGGCTGTGGCTGTAGACGAAGTCCCCGCCCAGCAGCACCGCGTCGGGCTCCGCCTCGACGACGGCCGCCACGGCCTGCTCGACCATCCCGGTGTTGGCCCACATCCCGACCTGCAGGTCGGACAGGAACGCGACCTCCGTCCCGGCCAGCTCGCGCGGCAGCTCGGGCAGCTCCGCCTGGATCCGACGTTCGTCCAGGATCGGCGCGGCTCCACGACCACGCCGTAGCCCAGCAGCAGTACCAGCAGCGTGAGGACGACCAGGACCGTCCGCACCAGCACCTTCATCATCGGGCACCGACCTCCCCAGGCTCGACCCGCTCCAGCAGGGCCAGCAGCTCCTCGTTCACGGCCTGTGGGTGCGTCATCGGGAGCATGTGCCCGGCTCCCTCGATGAGTCGGCACCGGGCCGAGGCCCCGATCCGATCGGCCAGGTGGCGGCGGTGCGCGACCGCGCCCCAGATGAGCACGGCGGCCGCCAGCAGCGTCGCGGCCCCCCGCCACCCCTCCGGCACGGGCGCGTCGTGCGCCGGGGACGGCTCGGCGGCGGCCTCGCTGCGCTCGGCCGTCCGCCACGGGTGGAAGGCCACCGCCGTGACGGCGAGCCACAGCACGCCAAGCAGCCGGCCGCCCAGCACGTCGGAGGGGTAGGGCACGCCGTGGGCGACGCGCGTCGGCCCGATGAGCACGACGAAGGCCACCACGACCACGAGGGCCCACGTACGTCGCCGAGGCGTCAGCAACGTCAGGAACACCAGCAGCAGCACGCCGTAGGTGATGGCGGACCCCATGGCGTGCCCGCTGGGGAAGCTGAGACCGCCGACGACGGCCCCGGGACGTCGACCTCGGGGCGCACCCGGTCGACCAGCGCCTTGACGCCGGTGCTGAGGACGGCCGCACCGACCCCGGTCACGGCCCGGTGGACCGCGAGCCGTGGCAGCCGGCGGATCAGCAGGTAGACGGTCAGGGTGACCACGAGCACGGTCCCCGCCTGCGCGCCGCCGAACCGGGTGAGCACCGTGAGGGCCGTGACGACGAGCGGCTGGTCGCTGACGCGCGCGTTAAGGGCGGCGACGATCTGCTGATCGAGCCCGTCCAGCCTCGACCAGCCGGTCGCCCCCAGCGCCAGGACGACGGCGAAGCCGAGACCGGCCGCGACGACGCCGGCCAGGCCGACGCCGCTGACGGCCACGCCACGGCCGGGTGGTCGTGTCTGCTGGGTCCCCATCAGGTGGCCCGACCCGGTCTTCCGGCCCCTACCCGGCTCGCGAGGAACTGCCCTCGGCGGAGGGCCAGCCCTCCGGCGGAGGGAAGGGTGGCTCAGCCGTCGACGACGACCTCCACGGTGTGACGCCCGGACGCGCCGTCGGGTGCGACCGGCGTCCGCTCGTCGGTCTGCACCTCGCCCGCCCCGTCGGTCGCCCGGACGGCGATGACGTGCCGGCCCGGCTCGGCCGACCACGGCAGGAACCACTGCCGCCAGCAGTCCACGTCCAGCCGCTCGGCCAGGGTGGCCTCCTGCCACGGGCCGTCGTCGATGCTGACCTCGACCCGCTCGATGCCCCGCGTGGGGGCCCATGCGACGCCCGCCACGACCGCCTCTCCGGCGGCCACCCGCGAACCCGGCCGGGGCACGTCGATGCGCGACTGGGTCTTGACGGGGCCCTCTCGCGCCCAGCCCCTGGGGATCCAGTAACCCTCCACGTCCTCGAAGGAGGTGAGCTCGATGCTGGACAACCACTTCGTGGCCGACACGTAGCCGTACAGCCCGGGCACCACCAGCCGGGCCGGGAAGCCGTGCAGAGCGGGAAGCGGCTCACCGTTCATGCCGACGGCGACCATGGCCTCGTCCAGGTCGAGGGCGGTCAGGGTCGGGAAGCCGGCGGTGAAGCCGTCCACGGAACGGCCCAGCAGCTGGGTGGCGCCGGCCTGCACACCGGCCCGCTCCAGCAGGCCGCGCAGCGGCACGCCCTGCCAGCGGGCGTTGCCGACCAGGCCGCCCCCGACCTCGTTGGACACGCACGACAGGGTGATGTCGGCCTCGATCTGTGGCAGCGCCAGCAGCTCGTCGTAGGTGAGGGTGAACGGCTCGTCCACCATCCCGTCGACCGACAGCGACCAGTCCGCGGGGTCGACACGCGGAACCGTCAGCGCGGTGTCGATCCGGTAGAAGTCCTCGTTGGCGACGAACAGCGGGGTGAGCCCGGCGATCTCGAGGTCGGCCCCGTCGGGAACCGGGGGTGCCGGCTGGTCCGGCTCGGGCAGGTCGACTCCCAGCGCCGCCACGGTCGCGTCCCCGGCGGTGGCCAGGGCTCTGCCTGCCGCCGCCGACACGGCCGCGACAGCGGCCGCGGCTCCTGCCAGCCCGAGGAAGCGTCTCCGGTCGTCCGCCCGGCCCAACGGCCGGCCGCGCTCGCGGCCCCGGACCAGCAGCGCCAGGGTGGCGATGCCTGCGACCGCGGCCACGACCCCGGTGAGGAGCACGGCGACCACCGAGCCGCGTGGGTCCGTGACCGCCGCCGCCATCCCGAGGACGACCACCGCTGCGTAGAGCGCCGCCGCGAGCACGAAGCGACGCACGGCGAGCAGCCCGGCCAGGGCGCCGAGCGCGAGCGCGACCACGACGACCGAGGTGACGAGCACCGGCTTGTCGGCGGTTCCCAGCGTCGCGATCGCGGCGCGCTCCAGCCAGCCCGGCACGCTGTCGATGACGGCGTCCCCGATGCCGAGCACCAGGGAGCGCTGGCCCGGCAGGAGGCCTGCGACAAGCTCGGCGACACCGAGGCCGACCGCTACCGACAGCACACCGCCCACCACGGCTGGTCCTCGTCGTGGGCGGCTGACATCCTCGGGGGCGGTATCCGGCATCCCCCCAAACTAGGTCGGTTCGCCGACGAACGCTCGCACTCGCAGCCCCGGCCGGTCAGGGGAAGGGCGGCCCGACGGTCTCGGCGACGACGACGAGCTGGTTCTGGTACGGGGCGTAGGCGTCCTCGTCGATCGCGACCCCGTAGACCTCCTCGATCCCTTGGGCGTCGAGGGCACGAATGGTCCCGCTGACCCGGACCGGGTCGCCGGAGCGCAGCTCCAGGTCGGCGTCCGGGACCAGGACGAGCACGTCCTCCTGGTCGGTGCCGTAGCCGAGCTCCTCGTCACCGGCCGTCAGGGCGTCGGTGTCGTAGACGTCCAGGTCGTCGACACCCAGGGATGCCTCTCCCGACGCCTCGTCGTCCGTGTCGGGTGCCGTGGCCGGGTCAACGTCCTGGGCCACTTCTGGATCCCGGGGGTCGATGAGCCGGCCGGGCCGCGGATGGCGGTCGTCACCGTGCACCGGCTGACGGCGGCCTCGAACGGCAACGCCTCGGGCATGGGCCTGGCCGACCTGGCACAGGCTTCGCTGATGGCGCAGGTCGACGTGCACGCCACCTACCTGAACGCCACCACCTCCGCCACCGGCGGCCTACGCCGGGCCCGCCTGCCCATCGTGCTGCCGACCGACCGGGACGTCCTGCACGCCGCCGTTCGGATGTACGGGCGCCACGACGTGGCAGGGCTCCGGCTGGCTCAGGTCGCGAGCACGCTGGACCTGGACCGGTTCCTGGTGACAGCGCCACTTCGGCCGAGCTCGCCGACGACCCCGAGCTCGAGGTCGTCGGCGAGCCCCGACGGTCCGTTCCGACGTCGCCGGCGCCCTGGAGGGTCGGCCCTGAGCTCAGGCCGCTGCGGGCAGCCTCAGCCGGGCGACGGCGCCGTCGAGGTCGTAGTCCTCCGGCAGGGGCACCAGCGGCGGGCGGACGGTACCCATCGCGGCGCCGTTGCGCGCACCGGCCACGGCCTTGAGCACGGCCGGGGAGGCGTGCTCCTTGGTCATGGCCCGAACTGTCTGCAGGTGCGCCGACAGCTCGCGAGCCCGGTCCGTCTCACCCGCACGCACGTAGCGGTACAGCTCGACCACCTGCTCGGGCACGATGTTGGCCAGCGCCGAGATCGCCCCCGCGGCCACCCCGAGCCGGCCGGGCAGGTCGTCCTCGGTGCCCAGCAGCACCCCGCGGCCGCCCTGGTGGACCTGCTCGGCGTAACCGGGCTCGCCGCCGGAGTCCTTGACCCCCCACACCGGCAGCGAGGTCACCAGCGTGGCCGGCACCCCGACCGCGTACTTGGGGATGTGGTATGCGACCACCGCGTGCCGGCTGACCTCGAGCACACGCTCGTAGAAGGTCCGCAGCCCTGTCTCCTCGATCGGTGAGAAGAAGTACGGCGGCAGCACGAGCACTGCCTGCACGTCGAGGCCGTTCAGGTGCTCCAGCTGGGCGAGGCTGTCCGGCAGGTTGCCCTCGGCGACCGTGGGCACCAGCTGCAGCGGCAGGCGCAGCGCGACCAGCTCGTCCAGCACCTTGCGCTTCTCGACAACCGTCGCCGACGGGCCTTCCCCGTTGGTGCCGAACGGTACGACGCCGTCGACGCCGGTCGTGGCCAGCCAGCGCACGTGCGCCAGGTAGGCATCTATGTCCAGGGCGTGGCCAGGGCCTGGTGCGAACGGTGTGACGTTGGCGACGTAGACGCCTTCGAGCATGCCTATCTCCCGGGGTCGGTGCGGTCGTTCAGGAAGTCGTCGAGCTCTCGGCGGTCCGGTAGCCCCTCGTAGTCACCAGGCTCCCGTACGCACATGGCGCCCGTCGCACCGGCTGTGCGCAGCCGGTCCGCAACCCCGAGGCCGTCCAGGTGCGCGGACAGGTAGCCGGCCGCGAAGGCGTCGCCGGCGCCTATGGCGTCGACCTCGGTGACGACGGCGGGTGGGGACTCCCAGAACCGGTCGTCCGCCCACGCCGCCGCGCCGTTCGCGCCGCGCTTGAGCACCACCTCGGCGGGGCCGGCCGCGGCCAGGCGGCGGGCCTGACGCTCGTCGTCGTCCCAGTCCCACAGCCGGGCGCCCTCGTCGGTGCCGACCAGGAGCAGGTCGACGTGGGGCAGCAGCTGGTCGGTGAAGGCGCGCGCCGGGGCTGGGGCCCACAGCTTGGTCCGGTGGTTCACGTCGTAGGCCACGCGGACCCCGCGCTCCCGTGCCGCCCACGCGAGCCAGGGGACCAGCTTGGCGCAGCCCGGGGACAGAGCGGGCGTGATGCCGCTCAGCAGCAGCCAGGACGCCCCGTCCAAGCACGCCAGGTCGACCGCGTCCGGGGCGAGCGACGACGCCGCTGACCCCGCGCGGTAGTAGGTCACCCGTGCGCTGCCACCGACCTGGTCGCGCAGCATCAGGCCCGTGGGCAGGTCCGGTACGCGCCGCACCCAGCTGGTGTCGACGCCCTCGGCTCGCACCCGGTCGAGCACCACCTGCCCCGGCTCGTCGTCACCCAGCAGGCTCACCCACCGGGCGTCGTGGCCCAGCCGGGACAGCGCGATGGCGACGTTGGACTCCGCCCCGGCGACCTTGACCTCCAGGGTCGTGGCATGCCGCAGCCGACCGGGACGGGTGGACAGGCACAGCATCATCGACTCGCCGACGCAGACCACCGTGCCGGGACGGGCTCGCCTCGGCACGGTGGTACTCATCCGGCCACGGAGGGCAGGAACAGCACGATGTCGGGGAAGGCGATGATGAGCCCGAGCACCGCGAGCAGGGTCAGGTAGAAGGGCCACATGTTGCGCAGCAGCTCCTCCATCTTCACCTTGCCCACCGCGCAGCCGACGTAGAGCACGGTTCCCACCGGCGGTGTCACCAGGCCGATGCCCAGCACGAGCGACATCACCAGGCCGAAATACACCGGCGGGACGCCGACCGCGACCACGACCGGCGTCAGGATCGGCGCGAGGATGATCATGGCCGGGGTGAGGTCCATGACCACGCCGACCAGCAGCAGCACGAGGCTGACGACGATGAGCATCACGTACGGGTTGGTGCTGATCTGTGACGTGGCGTCGACAATCTGTCCCGGCACCTGGGCGGTGGTGAGCAGGAACGCCACCGACGTCGCGATCGCGAGCAGGAACAGGACCATGCCGGTCAGCCGACCGGTACGGATGAGGATCGGCCACAGGTCGATGATCCTGAGCTCGCGGTAGACCAGCAGCGACACCACCAGGGCGTACGCCACGGCCGCCACCGCCGCCTCGGTGGCGGTGAAGACGCCGCCGAGGATCCCGCCGATGATGATCAGGGGCAGCGCAAGGCCCAGCAGCGCACCGCGGAACGTGGTGAGCAGGACCTTGGCGTCGAACGGCTGACGGGCCGACCCGGGGATGCGGCGGGCGGTGAGGTACGTGGTGAACATCAGCGCGAGGCCGATGAGGAGCCCCGGGATGATGCCTGCCACGAACAGCTGGCTTATCGAGGTGTTGGTGACGATGCCGAACAGGATGAGCGGGATCGACGGCGGGATGATGATGCCGATCACCGATGAGGACACCGTGATGGCCGTGGCGTGGCCACCCGTGTACCCCTGCTCCTTCATCGGCGGGATCATGATCCCGCCGATCGCGGAGGTGTCGGCGACCGCGGAGCCGCTGATGCCGCCGAAGAACATCGACGCCGCGACGTTCACCTGGCCGAGCCCGCCGGAGATGAAGCCCACCAGCGCCTGTGCGAACGCCACGAGCCTTCGCGCGAGCCCGCCCGCGCTCATGATCTCGCCGACGAGGATGAAGAACGGGATGGCCAGCAGCGGGAAGCTGTTGACGCCGCGCACGGCCTGCTCGACCAGCAGCGCCGGGCTGGCGCCCTGCACGAACATCATGCCGATGGCGGCCAGGCCCAACGAGTACGAGATGGGCACGCCGAGGATGATGCAGATGAACAGGATCCCGAGGAACACCCAGACCACGGCGCTACCCCCTCGACCCGACGGGGGAGCCGCTGACCTCGACCGGTCTGCGCAGGGCGACGCCGATCCGGTAGAGCGAGATCAGGCCCATGATCGCGGCGCTGAAGGGCACCGAGAAGCTGATCAACCGCAGCGGCACGTCCAGCAGCGGCGAGCTGCCCGGGGACAGCACCAGGACCTGCTGGGCGCCGATCAGCAGGAACAGCACCACCACGAGGATGATGAGCTCCTGCAGCACCACGACGGCCCGCTGCAGAGGCTTCGGCAGCCGCTCCACGAACAGCGTCACGGCGATGTGCTCGTTGTGCAGGTGCGCCAGGGCGGCCCCCAGGAAGATCACCCAGATGAACAGGAAGCGGGCCAGCTCGTCGGTGGCGGGGAGGGAGCGGTTGAGCACGAACCGCCCGAAGACGTTCGCGCCCACCGCGCCGAGCAGCACCACCAGCAGGACGACCATGACGGTTTTGAGGACGGTGTCCAGGAGCCGGAACACCCGGGGCAGGTGCTGGTGGCGCTCCTGCTCCTCGCGGGCGACCTCGTCACCGGTACCGAGGGCGTCCAGCTCCAGGCCCGCGGGCCGGTGGAGGGGGTTGTGGTCAGCAGCCCCCGCCCCGCCGGGGACGCTGGCCCCGGCGGGGTGGTGCGGCTGTGGCTGGGTCACCAGAGGCTCCTAGCGGCTCAGGGCTGGGTCTGCTGCTGGACGGAGTCGATCAGCTCGGCGCCGATCTCGTCCTGCCACTGGTCGTACACGGGCTGGACGGCCTCCTGGAACGCGGCCAGCTGCTCCTCGTCGAGCTCGGTGACCTCCATGCCACGCTCGGCGAGCTGCTCCTTGGCGTAGTCGCTGTACTCGCGGGAGATGGTGCGCTGGTAGTCGCGCGCCTGCTCGGCGGCCTCGGTGATGAGCTGCTGGTCCTCGGGGCTGAGGCCATCGTAGAAGTCCTCACCGATCAGGATGAGGAACGGGGTGTACACGTGCCGGGTCTCCGAGCCGTGCGACTGCACCTCGTCGAAACGGGACGTCAGGATGGTCGACCAGGGGTTCTCCTGACCGTCGACGACGCCCTGCTCGAGGGCGCTAAAGACCTCACCGAACGCCATCGAGGTGGGGTTGGCGCCAAGGGTCTCCCAGATGGACACCTGGATCGGGTTCTCCATCACGCGCACCCGCAGACCGGAGACGTCCTCGGGAGTGGCGACGGCTCGCTGGGAATTGGTCAGCTGCCGGTAACCGTTCTCGGCGAAGGCGAGCGCGTGGATGCCCGAGCCGTCGAAGGCGTCCAGCATCCCCTGGCCGATCTCGCCGTCGAGCACCTCGTCGGCGTCCTCCGGCGTCGGGAACAGGAACGGTAGGTCGAACAGCTGCAGCTCGGGCACGATCGACGTCGCCGGCGACGTGGAGGGGTAGGTCATCTCCAGCGAGCCGCTCTGCAAGGCGTTCATCATCTGCAGGTCGTCACCGACCTGGCTGTTCGGGAACAGGTTGACCGTGATGCGCCCGCCGCTGCGCTCGGCGAGGATCTCGCCGAAGTAGTCGACCGAGAGCGCCTGCGGGGAGTCCTCCGCCAGGCCGATACCGAAGCCGATCTCATAGCTCTCGCCCTCGGCGACGACGTCGCCCTCGATCGCGGGCGGCTCGGACAGCTGGGGCTCGTCCTCGGCACCGGCCGAGACGTCGTCCCCGCCGGCGGTGGCCTCCTCGGTGGCCGCGTCGTCGGCCGGCTCGGCAGCCGAGCCGCCTTCGTCCTCGAAGCCGCCGCACCCGGCCAGGGCGAGTGCGCCGATCAGCAGCAGGGAACCGGGCAGCGCTACCGGGCGTCGCCGGAACGTGGTCGTGGTCATCGGATCTCCTCGTGGTTCGGGTGGGGGGTCGCTCGGACGTCCGTCGGCGGTGCTGCCGCCGCCGGGGGTGGTCGTGGGGTCGCGGCGCTGCCGCGCCACAGGTGCCGGTACGCCGGCAGCAGGCAGACCAGCAGCAGGGCACCGGCCAGCAGCGGTTCGAGCAGGCGCAGAACCGGCGCGGCCGGGACCAGCGCCTCCAGGACCGGGACGGCGGGGCGGCGGGTGGACACCCCGCCGCCGTTGGTGCCGGCGTAGAGCCGCGTCGTGCTGACTGGTAGGGGGAGCCCCAGCCGGGAGTCTGTCCCCAGCAGGCGCGCCTCCAGCCGCCACGGCTCCCGCCGGGCGAGCAGGTCGTACACATGGGTGTTGCTGAGCCGGTCCTGCTCGGTCTGCCACGTGAGGCCACGGTCGGTGCTGCTCTCGGTTCCGGCGTTGCCGTTGCCGTCGGCCAGGCCGCTGCCCCCCACCAGCAGGGGGCCGCCGTCCCCGGGGGGCCGGACCAGGGTCTCCACGGCGCTCAGGCCGAGCCCGTCGGCGCGCGGACGCCAGGTGCGGCCGCCGTCGTCGGAGGCCAGCAGCAACGGCCCGCCACGGGTGCCCGCCCACAGCAGACCGGCCCGGGCGTCGTCGTGGAGCTCGACGACTGCGACGTCGCGGAGCACCACCTCCAAGCGTCCCGTCGGGCCCAGCAGCGCCAATCCGTCGGGGTGGGCGAACAGCACGCCGCCGGTGATGGCCAGGACGGCGGGCACCGGGACCGGGTCCGCGGCCCCCGGGGGCCACAGCTTCTCCCAACCGTCCGCGCCGGTGCGGGCCAGCACCCCGGTGGCGGTGCCGAGCACCACCACCTCCTGCCCGTCGGGGTCCTCCGCGACGTGCACGTCGGACACCGCGGCGGCGGACAGCACCGGCCGCGACGACCTGGCGGCGCGTCCCACAGGTGCGTCCGGCAGGTCGAGCAGGCCGTCGTCGGTGCCGACGAACGTCCCCTCGGGGTGCTCGGCGAGGGCCCGGACCGGCCCGGGCACGCCCAGGTCGACCACGGTGCCGTCGGCAGCCAGGTGCAGCAGGCTGTTCGTGGTGCCGACGAGCACGCCGTCGGCCCGGTCGGCCAGGGCCAGCACGGCCTCACCCGACAGCGCGGCCGGGCCCCAGCGGCCGAGGTCCGCCGGTGGGGACAGCCGCAGCGAGGCCACCAGCCCGACCAGGCCCACGCCGAGGGTGACGACGGCCACCGTGGTCACGGTCGCCACCACCGGCACCGCCCCCGTGCGTGCGGCCCTCATGCGCGCACCACCGTCACGCCAGCGACCCACTTCAGGCACCGTTCGCCGATGACGTCCGGCGCGATGATGCGCGCCGGGAAGCCGTGCTCGGCAGTCAGGTCGACGCCGTCCACCTCGAAGGCGACCAGGGTGCGGTGGTCCTCGACGGTCTCGCGTAGGAGCGCGACCGTGTAGCCGGTGGTGCTGCGCACCACGACGCTGATGTAGTCCCCGTCCGGGCGGGCACGGGCGACGAGGTCCCGCAGCGGCACACCGCCCCAGGTGCGGGTGGCCGACCAACCGAGCACGCAGTCCAGGCTGTAGCGGTGCCGCTGCACGTCGCCGGTGCGCAGGTCGGCCAGCGACAGCCCGAACGGCTGGAGAACGTCACCGTCGACGGCCATCCGCCAGGCGTCCGGGGCCGGCTGGTCGGCCCCGCCGGAGGTCAGGGTGACGGGGAAGTCGTTGGGGGCGTCGCCCGTCGTCGCGTCCACGACGCCGGACCCGGCCCGGAACGCACCCCAACCCAGCAGCGACAGGCCCCCGGCGAGCAGCAGGTGGCGGCGGCCGAGCCGGGTGCGCTCGTCGGGCGCCACCCGCACCGTGCGCCCTACGACGCCCCGGGCCCGCCCGAGGAAGCGGAGCAGGTGCAGCGTCACCACGGGCACGCCCGTGACGGCGCTCCACAGGTGCACGGTCTTGTAGACCGCGTTCCCGCCGGGGGTCAGGTTGGCAGACATGGCCGTCCCGCTGCCGTACAGCGCCAGCAGGACCAGGAGGAGGGCGGCCGTTGACACGTGCTGCCATGTGCTGTTCGTCGGGCCGCCGCCGCCGGCGGTGCTGCGACGGCGCCAGGCCGCCACACCCACCCCGGCCTTGGCCACCACGAGCACGAGCCCGACGAGGCCGACGTAGGAGTGCACCGCGATGAGGAGCACCGCGACCGACGCGGCGCGGGGGACCAGCAGCCAGATCGCCAGCCCGCTGAGCGCGCCGAGGACCAGGACCGGCAGCACGGCCAGCCCTAGGAGCTCGTTGGACCAGCGCCACCGCGGCCTGCTCGCGGCTGCGCCGGGTGTCCGCCGCGTGATGGTCGTCATCGCACCTTCCGGTCGGAGCGCAGCACTGCGCCCGTTTCGCGTCGCAACCCAATCCCACCGCGACAGGCCTTCGTGGCGCAAGACCCGACAGACATCCGACCCCTACCGATATCCGAACGTGACCGAAGCAGCCCGCCAAGCTCGGGCACAGCAGTCGGGGTGCGTGGTCGTACTGCGTTGACCTGCCACGACCGCTCAGTCTAGCGTCGGACGGGACTGTCACCCCACGACGAAGGCGTCATGAATTCATCCGAGGACTCCTTGCACCCGCTGCCCGGTCAGCACCACCTGGACGCCATCGGCCTTCCCACGTCCGGCCCCCGCCCCGCGACTTCGGCGCAACGGTTCCCGGACGGGGGGGCGTGGCGCCTGGAGATCCCCTCGGTCGAGGGCCCGGAGGCGCTGCTCGCCGTGCTGGAGGAGTCGGAGCGGCTCGAGGTGCCTGTGCACCGGGTCAGCCAGGGCAGCGGCGTCATGATGCTGACCGACGGCGAGATCGTCGAGATGCTCGGGCTCGCCGGTGAGCGCGACGTCGACCTGTGCCTGTTCCTGGGTCCGCGCGGCAGCTGGGACGTGGGCGGCGCCGTCCGTTCGCTCAGCGGCGGTGGGGGGCCCCGGGCCCGGGGCCGCGACCAGCTGGGGCAGTGCCTGGAGGACCTGGCCCGTGCCGTGGAGCTGGGGGTGCGGACCATCCTCGTCGCCGACGAGGGGGTGCTGTGGGCCTGTCACCAGCTGCGGGCCGCCGGCCGGGTCCCCGCTGACGTGCGGTTCAAGCTGAGCGTGCTCACCGGACCGGTCAACCCGGCCTCCTTCGTCGTCTGGTCGGCGCTCGGCGCGGACTCCGTCAACGTCCCAGCGACCTGTCGGTGACCCAGATGGCCGAGCTGCGCGCGGCCGGGCCGGCGGCCATCGACCTGTACCTCGAGGCACCTGACGACGTCGGTGGCTTCGTCCGGCTCTACGAGGCCGCCGAGCTGTTGCGGGTCTCGGCGCCGGTCTACCTCAAGCTCGGCCTGCGCAACGCCCCGGGGATCTACCCGGTGGGTCAGCACCTGGCGGCCCTAGCCGTCAGCAGCGCCCGCGAGCGGGTCCGCCGGGCGCGGCTGTGCCTGGACATCCTGGCCCGTGGTGGCGGCGCCCCGCTGCGGATGTCGCCGGTGGGGGACCCGTCGCTGCCCGTCCCGCCCCGCTTCACAAGCCCGGCGGGGCAGCACGCTCGGCCGGGCGGCACCATGTCCGACCCGGTAAACGACCTTGAGCAGGAGTGACATGAGCGGAACCGACACCGACCCCAGGGCCGACGCTCCCCGGCGGCTGCGCAGCCAGGCGTGGTTCGCCAACCCGCACAACCCGGCCATGACGGCGCTGTACATCGAGCGGTACATGAACTGGGGCCTGACCCGGGAGGAGCTGCAGTCCGGGCGGCCGATCATCGGGATCGCCCAGACGGGCTCGGACCTCGTGCCCTGCAACCGGCACCACCTGGTCCTGGCCGAGCGGGTCCGCGAGGGGATCCGGGAGGCGGGTGGCATCGCCCTGGAGTTCCCGGTCCACCCGCTTCAGGAGACCGGCAAGCGGCCCACCGCCGCGCTGGACCGCAACCTCGCCTACCTGGGCCTGGTGGAGGTGCTGTACGGCTACCCGCTGGACGGCGTGGTGCTCACCACGGGGTGCGACAAGACCACGCCCGCGTGCCTCATGGCCGCCGCGACCGTGGACATCCCGGCCATCGTCCTGTCGGGCGGGCCGATGCTCAACGGCTGGTTCCAGGGCAAACGCACGGGCTCGGGCACCATCGTCTGGAAGGCGCGCGAGATGCTCGCCGCCGGCGAGATCGACGAGGCCGAGTTCGTCGAGCTGATCGCGTCCTCGGCCGCGTCCCCCGGTCACTGCAACACCATGGGCACCGCGTCGACGATGAACTCCCTGGCCGAGGCGCTCGGTATGAGCCTGCCCGGCTCCGCCGCCGTCCCCGCCGTGCACCGGGACAGGGCGCGCGTGGCCTACCGGACGGGTCGCCGGATCGTGGAGATGGTGCACGAGGACCTCAAGCCCTCCGACGTGATGACCCGGGAGGCCTTCGAGAACGCCATCGTCGTCAACTCCGCCATCGGGGGCTCGACGAACGCCCCGGTGCACCTCAACGCAATCGCCCGGCACATGGGCGTACCGCTGGACGTCGACGACTGGCAGGAGCACGGCCTGAAGGTGCCACTGCTGGTGAACCTGCAGCCGGCGGGGGAGTACCTGGGCGAGGAGTACTACCGCGCGGGCGGGGTCCCGGCGGTCGCGGCCGAGCTCATGCGGCACGGGCTGCTGCACGAGGACACCCTCACCGTCAACGGCAGCAGCATCGGCGACAACTACCGGGGGACGCTGTCGGGCGACGCGGACGTCATCCGCACCTTCGAGGACGCGATGCAGGCCGACGCGGGCTTCGTGGTGCTGCGGGGCAACCTGTTCGACTCGGCCATCATGAAGACCAGCGTGATCTCGCCGGAGTTCCGCGAGCGGTACCTGTCCGACCCCGACGACCCCGACGCGTTCGAGGGCAGCGCCGTGGTGTTCGAGGGCCCCGAGGACTACCACGACCGCATCGAGGACCCGCAGACGCAGGTGGACGAGAGCAGCATCCTGTTCATCCGTGGCGCCGGTCCGCTCGGCTACCCGGGCGGTGCGGAGGTCGTCAACATGCAGCCGCCCGCCTCGTTGATCCAGCGCGGGGTGCACGCGCTCCCGTGCGTCGGCGACGGTCGGCAGTCCGGCACGTCGGGCTCCCCGTCCATCCTCAACGCCTCCCCGGAGGCGGCTCTCGGGGGCGGGCTGGCTGTGCTGCGCAGCGGCGACCGGGTCCGCATCGACCTGCGCAAGGGGCGCGCCGACGTGCTGCTGGACGATGCGGAGCTGAAGCGCCGGACGGTGGAGCTCGTCGAGGCGGGTGGGTTCCCGATCCCGGCCTCGCAGACCCCCTGGCAGGAGATCCAGCGCTCGATGGTCGACCAGCTGTCGGAGGGCATGGTCCTCAAGCCCGCGGTCGCCTACCAGCAGATCACCCGGACGAAGGGGCTCCCCCGTGACAGCCACTGACCACGGCGGCGGGAACGGATCCGCCGTACCGGGCGGGCCTGCTGTGCCGGGCGGGCCTGCTGTGCCGGACGGGCCTGCCGTGCTCGACGCGCCTGCCGTGCCGGACGGGCCCGGGCTTGCCGCCGTCGGCCTCGCCGACCGGCCGCGTGTGACGGGTCGGCAGCTGCCGCGGGTGGCTGAGCTGCGCGAGCTGCTGTCGTTCCGCACGCCCACGCTGGACCCGGTGCAGCGGCGCCTGGAGACCGCGCTCACCATCGGGGACCTGCGCCGGGTCGCGCGCCGCACCACCCCGCAGGGCGTGTTCGACTACGTCGACGGGTCGGCCGACGCGGGGGTCACGGTGCGCCGCAACTGGCAGGCCTTCACGGACGTCACGTTCGTCCCCGAGGCGCTGCGCTCGGTGGCCGACCCGGACCTGTCGACCGAGCTGCTGGGGCGCCGGGTGTCGATGCCGCTGGTCTTCGCGCCCACCGGCTACTCGCGGATGATGCACCACGACGGCGAGTCCGCCGTGGCACGGGTCGCCCAGCGCGGCGGCATCCCGTACGCGCTGTCCACCGTGGGCACCTCGACCGTGGAGGACGTCGCGGATGCGGCACCGGACGGTGACAACTGGTTCCAGCTGTACCTCACCAGCGACGAGTCGATCAACGAGGACCTGGTGGGGCGCGCCCTGGCCGCCGGGTGCACCACTGTGGTGCTGACCGTGGACACCGCCGTCGGTGGCCAGCGGCTCAAGGACGTCCGCAACGGCCTGACGATCCCGGCGACCTTGACGGCCAGGACGTTCCTCAACATGGCGCGCTTCCCGGCGTGGTGGGTCAACAAGCTCACGACCCCCGGCATCGAGTTCGCCTCACTGCGCGGCTTCCCCGGCACGTCGGCCGACGTGGCCCGGACGCTGTTCGAGCCCGGGCTCGACTTCGACCATCTCCGCTGGCTGCGGGCCCGGTGGCCGTACGCGCTGCTGGTCAAGGGCGTCCTCAACCCCGACGACGCGCGCCTGGTCATGGACCTGGGCGTCGACGGCGTCGTGGTGTCCAACCACGGCGGGCGCCAGCTCGACCGGGCCCCGGCGACCCTGGACGTGCTGCCGGCCGTGCGCGAGGCCGTGGGCCCGGACGCGACAGTGCTCCTGGACAGCGGGGTCACCCACGGTCAGGACATCGTCGCCGCGGTGGCGCTGGGCGCGGACGCCGTGCTGGTCGGACGAGCCTACCTGTACGGCCTGATGGCCGGTGGCGAGCGGGGTGTGCAGCGGGCGCTGGACATCCTGCGGGCGGAGTACCAGCGCGGGCTGCAGCTGCTCGGCCTGGACACCACCGCCAAGATCGACCGCCGGCACGTACGGCCACGGACGGAGCGCTGAGGTGACCGAGCCCCTGGTCCTGGTCCCGACCCGGCCGGACGCCCTGCTGCTCGAGGCCTGCGCAGGGCTGCGACTGCTCCGTCTGGACGAGGTGGAGGACCGGGACACGGTCCTCGCCGAGCGCGGTGCCGAGGTCATAGCGGTCGCCAACCCCGGCGAGGGACCGCTGGGCGCAGAGCTGCTCGACCGGCTGCCGAACCTCGAGCTCATCGCGCACTTCGGGGTCGGCTACGAGACGGTCGACGTCGAGGCAGCCGTGGAGCGCGGGGTGCTCGTCACGAACGTCGGCGGGTCCAACGACGAGGAGGTCGCCGACATCGCCATGGCCCTGCTGCTGATGACGGTGCGCGACCTCGGCCGGGCCGAGCAGCACCTGCGGGCCGGTCTGTGGCAGGCCGAGGGCTCCTACCCGGTGTCGCCGACCAGTCTGCGGGGGCGCCGGCTCGGGCTGCTCGGAGTCGGCGCCATCGGCCAGGCCATCGCCCGCCGCGCGCAGGCCTTCGGGCTTGACGTCGCCTACCACGCCCGCACCGCGCGGGACGGGCTCGACCTGCGCTACGTGGGCTCCCTGCTGGAGCTCGCGGAGCAGGTCGACGTGCTCGTCGTGGCGGTACCCGGCGGACCCACCACCCGCCACCTCGTCGACGCCGACGTGCTGCGTGCGCTCGGCCCGCAGGGTGTGCTCGTCAACATCGCCCGCGGCTCGGTGGTCGACCAGCAGGCACTGGTGGAGGCGCTGCGCCGCGGGGCCCTGCTCGGAGCCGGGCTCGACGTGTTCGAGGACGAGCCGCACGTGCCGGCGGACCTGCTGAGCCTGGACGGCACGGTGCTGCTGCCGCACGTCGGCTCGGCCAGCCTGCCGACCCGGCGTGACATGGCCGCCCTGGGCGCGCGCAACCTGACGTCGTGGTTCGAGGACCGGACCGCGCTGACCCCGGTGCCGGAGGCCCGCGAGCTCGCCGAGCGCACCGGCGGGTGAGCAGGGTGCAGGGCACCGCCGCCGTCGACGCCCGGGTCGACAGGTTCACGCTGCTCGTCTGGGCCACGGCGATGGCGGGCTACGTGGTCGCCGTGGCCGGCCGCACCTCGCTCGGGGTCGCCGGGCTGCAGGCCGCCGACCGGTTCGGCATCAGCGCAGCAACCCTCGCGTCCTTCTCGGTGGTGCAGCTGGCGGTGTACGCGGCCGCGCAGCTGCCTGCGGGCATGGTGCTGGACCGGGTGGGTCCCCGCGTCCTCGTCACTGCGGGGGTGACCACCATGTCGCTGGGGCAGCTGCTGCTCGCTCTGGTCGACACCGTCCCACTGGCGCTGCTCGCACGGGTGCTGATCGGGCTGGGGGACGCGGCGGTGCTGGTGTCGGTCCTGGCCCTGGTGCCGGTGTGGTTCCGGCCGCGGCTGGCCCCGGTCGTCACGCAGATGACGGGCATCCTCGGTCAGCTCGGTCAGGTGGTCTCGGCCGTGCCGTTCCTCGCCGTGCTGCTCGGGTTCGGCTGGACGCCCGCGTTCGGGGCGCTCGCCGCCGCCGGCCTGCTCGTCGCGGTGCTGGCCGCCGTGTTGATCCGCGACCGGCCGCCGGGTCAGGAGCGGGCCGACCGGGCGACGGGCGCAGGGCGAGGGCCGACGTCGACCGTGCTGCGCGAGCCGGGCGTCTGGCTCGGGTTCTTCACCCACCTGGTGACGCTGTTCCCGACCAGCACCTTCCTGCTGCTGTGGGGGGTGCCGTTCCTCACCGTCGGGCAGGGCGTCAGCGCCCGGGGGGCGAGCGTCCTGCTGATCACCACCACGCTGGCCGGCATCGTCCTCGGCCCGCTGCTGGGCGAGCTCGTTGCCCGGTTCCAGCACCGACGGTCCTGGCTGGTCCTGGGGGTCGTGGCCACGTCCACCGCCGTGTGGACGGCGCTGCTGCTGCCCAGCACCCCCCGGCCGTTCTGGCAGCTCGTCCTGCTGGTCGTCGTGGTCGCGGCAGGCATGATCACCTGCACCGTGGGGTTCGACTACGCCCGGACCTTCGCCCCGCCGGGCGCCCGGGGCACCGCCATCGGCCTGGTCAACATCGGTGGCTACTCGGCCTCGGTGGTGGCGATCCTGCTGTTCGGTTTCGTGCTCGACCGGCTCCGACCGTCCGGGGACTACGTGCTGCAGGACTTTCGTCTCGCCTTCGCCGCGCAGGCGCCCATCCTCGTCGTGGGCGTGGCCGGGCTGCTGGTCGCCCGCGCGGTGACGGTCCGGCGGTGGGGGGTGGGGGCCTGAGCGGGGGCGCTCAGCGCCCGACGCGCACGACGTGGTTGCTGAGCGTGCCGACGCCGGCCACGTCGATGACGATGACGTCGTCGGCGCGCAGCGTGAAGTCGCGGTCGGGGACCAGGCCGGTGCCGGTGAGCAGGACGGCTCCGGCGGGGAAGGTCATGGCGCGGGTGAGCCAGTCCACGAGCTCGGGGAAGGTGCGCTTCATGTCAGAGGTGGACCCGCTCGCCTCGAACACCGGGTTGCCGTCGCGCTCGATCCGGATGCCGACGTCGAGCGGGCTGTCGGGCAGCTCCCACACCGGGCGGATGCCGGGTCCGAGGGAGCAGGCGCGGTCGTACATCTTGGCCTGAGGCAGGTAGAGGGAGTTCACGCCCTCGATGGACCGGCTGCTCATGTCGTTGCCGACCACGTAGCCGAAGATCTCGCCATCGCTGTTGACGACCAGGCCGACCTCGGGCTCGGGCACGTCCCAGCAAGAGTCGGCGCGGATGCCGACGCGGTCGCCGTCGGCGACGACGCGTCCGGCGGTGGACTTGAAGAAGATCTCGGGGCGGTCGGCCTCGTAGACCAGGTCGTAGACCGTAGCGTTGTCCGACTCCTCCATCCGGCCGTCACGGCTGCGGCGGTAGGTGACGCCGGCGGCCCAGACCTCCTGCTCGTCCACCGGGGCCAGCACCTCGCCGGCGGCGGGCGTGCCGGCGGCGTCCGCACCGGCGGCGGCCCGCTCGACGAGGGTGTGGGCCTCGGCCAGCGGCATCGCTAGCAGCTCGGCCAGCGGCGGCAGCGGCACGTCCGTGGTCTCGGCAGCGGCCGTGGCGCCACCGACCTCCTCGGCGCTGCAGCGGAGAACCCACCCGGGCGTCCCGTCGACGGTGACATGCATGATCAGGGACATTGCAGCTCCTGGCTGGTCGTGGTGAGGTCGTGGGTGCGTTCAGGGGGCGCGCGTGAGGCCGGGTGGGTCGGGTCAGGCGTGGTTCACGAGGCCGGGGCCGCCGGCAGCCGGACGCCCATGAAGCCGCCGTCCACGTCCAGCACCGTCCCCGTGGTCGCGCGGGCGAGCGGGCTTGCGAGGTAGGCCACGGCGTGCGCGACCTGCTCGGCCGTGACGAGCCGTCCGGTCGGCTGCCGTGCCTCCAGCGCGGCCCGCTCCGCGGCGGGGTCGGCCGCCGCGTCGAGCAGGCGACCCACCCAGGGTGTGTCGGCCGTGCCGGGGCTCACCGCGCACACCCGGATGCCGTCGGCCAGGTGGTCGGCGGCCATGGCCCGCACGAGCGCGACCAGGGCGCCCTTGCTGGCGCTGTACGCGGCCCGCTTGGGTAGGCCGACGTGCGCGGCGATGCTGGTCGTCATCACCACGGCGGCGGCGGGGGACTTGCGCAGATACGGCAGCGCCGCCCGCGAGACCCGCACCGCGCCCAGGACGTTCACGTCGAGGACCCGCTGCCACTCCGACAGGTCGTTGTCCGCAACGGTGCCGATAGCGCCGATGCCCGCGTTGTTCACCAGTACGTCGATGCCGCCGGCCTCGGCCGCGACGCGGTCCACAGCCGTGGTCACGGCCTGCTGGTCCGTCACGTCGGCGGCGAGCACCTGCACGCCGGCGGCCGTGGTCCCGGCCTCACGGTCCAGGGCGTACACCCGGGCCCCGCGCTCCTGCAGCGTCGACGCGATGGCCTCACCGATCCCCGAGGCCCCACCCGTCACGACCGCCGTCAAACCGTCGAAGTCGCGCATGCCCGCTCCTGTCCGTCGTCGACCCGCGTCGGTCGCTACCGATCGGCCACCGACCATACATCTGACTCAATTCGCCGGAGCGACCGCCGAGACGGGCGCCATCGACGGGCCTCGACAGATTGCGTAGGGGGCAGACGTCGGATGTATCTTGGGTCGGACGTCTCGGTCACCTGGCCGCGCCTGTGCCCGACACATGAGAGGACTGACGTGGAGCTCCTACGCCTCGGCCAGCCCGGCCACGAGCAGCCGGCCGTCCGCCACGACGGCACGATCCACGACTTGCGGTCGCTGACCCCCGACGTCGACGGCCGGTTCCTCGCCGACGACGGCGTGGCCAGGACCCGGCAGGCGCTCGCCGCCGGGTTGCTGCCCGCACTCGACGGCGGCGACCGGCTGAGGGTCGGCGCGCCCGTCGCCCGCCCGGGGGCCGTGCTCTGCATCGGCCAGAACTACGCCGCGCACGCGGCGGAGTCCGGGGCGGCTCCGCCGGAGGTGCCGATCCTGTTCTTCAAGCACCCCAACACAGTGGTGGGCCCGTATGACGACGTCGTCATCCCGCCCGGAGCCGAGCAGGTCGACTGGGAGGTCGAGCTTGCCGTCGTCATCGCTCGCCGCGCCCACCTGCTCGCCTCGCCCGAGGCAGCTCTGGAGCACATCGCCGGCTACGCGGTGAGCAACGACGTCTCCGAGCGTCGCTACCAGCTGCAGGAGTCCGGCGGTCAGTGGTCGAAGGGAAAGTGCTGCCCGACGTTCAACCCCTTGGGCCCCGCCCTGGTGCCGGCCGACGACGTCACGGACGTCCAGGCCCTGCGGCTGTGGTCGACCGTCGGGGGCGAGCCGCGCCAGGACTCCACAACGGCCGACATGATCTTCGACGTCGCGACCATCGTGTGGCAGCTGTCGCAGTATCTCGCCCTCGATCCCGGTGACGTCGTCAACACGGGGACCCCTGAAGGGGTCGCCTTGTCCGGCCGGTTCCCGTACCTACGGGCCGGCGACACCATGACCATGGGGATCGACGGCCTGGGTCAGCAGACCCAGCGTCTGACTGCGCACGGGGGCTGAGCGACCATGACGACCATCACCGGCTTTTGGACCGAGGACGTCCGATTCCCCACCTCACGGGCCCTGGACGGCTCCGACGCCATGAACACCGACCCGGACTACTCCGCGGCGTACGTGATCGTCGAGACCGACTCCGGTGACGGGCTGCAGGGCCATGGCTTCGTGTTCACGATCGGCCGCGGCAACGACGTCGTCACGGCGGCGCTGCAGGCCTTGCGGGACCACGTCGTGGGTCATGACGTGGACTTCCTGCTGCAGGACATGGGCCAGACCTGGCGCCGGCTCGTGCACGACTCGCCGCTGCGCTGGCTCGGGCCGGAGAAGGGCGTGATGCACATGGCCATCGGCGCGGTGGTGACCGCGCTGTGGGACCTACGGGCCAAGCGCGCCGGTCGGCCGCTCTGGCGCCTGCTCTCGGAGCTGGCACCAGAGGAGATCGTCGACCTCGTCGACTTCCGCTACATCACCGACGCCCTGACCCCGCAGGAGGCCCTGGAGCTGCTGCAGGCGCAGGTGCCCCACCGGAAGGCCCGGACCGCCGAGCTGCTGGCCGAGGGCTACCCCGCCTACACGACCAGCCCAGGCTGGCTCGGCTACGACGACGCCAAGCTGCAGCGGCTGTGCCGGGAGGCAGTCGCCGACGGCTTCACGCAGGTCAAGCTCAAGGTCGGCGGTGACCTCGACGACGACGTGCGCCGGCTCCGGCTGGCGCGCGAGGCGGTCGGTCCCGACGTCGCCATCGCCGTGGACGCCAACCAGCGCTGGGACGTCGACGAGGCGGTCAGGTGGGTCCGGGCGCTGGGCGACGACCAGCTCGCCTGGGTGGAGGAGCCGACCTCCCCGGACGACGTCCTGGGCCACGCTGCCATCGCCCGCGGCATAGCCCCGGTGCGGGTGGCGACCGGTGAGCACGCGGCGAGCCGCGTCGTCTTCAAGCAGTTGCTGCAGTCCGGTGGCATGCAGGTCATGCAGATCGACGCCACCCGTGTGGCCGGGGTCAACGAGAACGTCGCCAACCTGCTCCTCGCCGCGAAGTTCGGGGTGCCCGTGTGCCCTCACGCCGGCGGCGTCGGCCTGTGCGAAGCCGTGCAGCACCTCAGCATGTTCGACCTCGTCGCTGTGTCGGGCTCCTGGCAGGGACGCCTGATCGAGTACGTCGACCACCTGCACGAGCACTTCGTCACCCCCACCGACGTTCGTGATGGTCGCTACCACGCACCCTCGGCCCCGGGCGCGGGCACCGAGATGGTGGCCGCCTCGCGGCGGGCGCACCGCTTCCCGGACGGTCCGGTCTGGTCAGAGGAGGCCACGGCCCGGACGGTGTGACGACCGGGGGTGTGTGCCGCGGGGTCAGACCGTCGTCCGGGCGAGCTCGTCGGCGGCGGCGACACGCGCATCCGCCGCTTCCTGGGCGGCCAGGGTGGTGCGCAGCCAGGCCTCCACGCCGCTGATGTGCATCGTCATGGCCGCCGCGGCCACGTCCGCGTCGCGCGCCATCATCGCGCCGACGACAGCTCGGTGCTCCCCGATCGTGCGGCTCACCGCCCCGGCCTCCGTGAGCCCCCGCCACACCCGCGCCCGGACCAGGCTGGGGGACAGGCTGTCCAGCAAGCTGGCCAGGTAGTCGTTGCCGGATGCCCGGGCGATCAGGCCGTGGAAGCGCAGGTCGTGCTCGACCAGCTCGTCCACCCCGATGTCCGTGCCGATCGTCACCTCTTCCTGCAGCCGTTCGAGGTCTTCGCTGCTGATGGCGAGGACGGCCTTGCGCACGGCGGCGGCCTCGAGGACGCGCCGGACCTCGAGCAGCTCAAGGACGGTGCTGTCCTGGTGGAGCTCGATGACGAAGGCGAGGGCCTCGGTGAGCACTGTCGGCTGAAGCGACGTCACGTAGGTGCCGTCGCCGCGACGCACGTCCAGCACGCGGAACATGTCCAGGGCCTTGACCGCCTCGCGCAGCGAGCTGCGGGAGACCCCGAGCCTCTCGCTGAGCTCCTTCTCCGGCAGCAGGCGGTCGCCGGGGGAGAGCTCGCCCGACAGGATCATGTCTTTGATCCTGCGTATCGCCTCGTCCGTCACCGACACCTGGCGATATTAGCGTCGGACGCACCTGCGAAAGCCTCAGCGGGTGACGGCCTCCGGCTACGGTCAGCGGCAGGTCGCGATGTGGCGGGGCACTCCTGATCAGCCAGGCGACGCCCGGTCAGTAGGGTCTGCTGCACAAAAAGGTGACAGCGGGGCTCAGGCGGCAAGTCGACCTGAGGGGTGTTGATGGTCTCGTACTCGATCAGGGTGAGCGTGCCGAGCCGGGCTTGGCGTCGTTGGACTCCTAAGGTCCGCACAGCGCGGGCAGCAGGCTGGCATCACCTGCTGTCCGCGGCGAGGCCGGTCGGGTCTTGGTCGCGTATCAGGTGCTCGGGGCTACCCGCAGGCCCGCCTCACGCAGGACCTCTCTGTCCCCCGCGAGCGGGAGGTTCATGGCGCTGTCGGGTGGCGGACGTTCGGCCGGCAACGGCTGCTCGGCCGGGAGGTAACGCAGCAGGTCGTTGACCGTCTGGTCCATGTGTGAGCGCATCGCGGCCGCCGCCGCATCCGGGGAGGACGCGCCGATCGTGGCGAGGATGGCCCGGTGCTCGTCGATGGCATGGCGGCACACCTCTGGCCAGGACACCGTCCGGATCCGCAGCGAGGCGATGACATCGGTGAGCGGGCTGTACAGCGCGGTGAGGTACGGGTTACCGCAACTGCTGATGATCGCGTTGTGGAAGTCCAGGTCGGCGGCGGCGCTGGACTTGGCGTCCCCAGCCGCCTCCGCTTCCTCCATCCGCGCGTGCGCTGCCCTCAGTCTGCTGAGGTCGTCGGGGGTGCGCCGGCTAGCCGCGAGACGCGCAGCCTCGACCTCGATGATGCGACGCACCTCCAGCAGGCTCAGGGACCGCTCGATGGACCCGGTCGCCCGAGACGAGGCGCGGTGGACCGAGACCAGTGAGGTCCACTGCGAGCGCGGGTTGACGTAGGTGCCGCGCCCCTGCTCGACCCTGAGCACGTTGTGCTCCTGCAGCACCCGCACCGCCTCGCGAATCGTCAACCGGCTCACCCCGTGCTGGTCCGCGAGTGCCTGCTGAGTGGGCAACGGCTGCTCGGCGTCGGCTCCGCTGTCGATAATTTCGTCGAGCAACGTCACGACCGCAGTGTCGACGAGGCTGTCCCGAGGCACTTCACGCCTCCTCTTAGTCATCAGATGCGTGAAGCGTAGAGGAACACACACCGGGCCGCCAAGGTGGCTCGACGGCCCCATCGAGACGTCTTGACAGCGGGGCTCCGCCGTGTGAGCGTCTGCTTTGCACACGATAGATCTGATGAATCGCGGGGCGGCAGAGCGCTCGGTCGTCGACGACGAGAGCAGTGCCCACCGCAGACTCCTGGTCACCCCGGCGAGGGCGCCGGTCGTGATGGTCTGGCACCGCTGCCGCAGCCAGCTGCGGCAGGAACCTCCTCATGACACGTGAATGGAGCACGCAGATGGTGACGGGTCCGTTGCTGCTGGTCGTATTTGTCCTCGCGATTGCCTTCCTCCTGTTCACGATCATCAAGCTCAAGTGGAATCCGTTCCTGGCGCTGCTGGGCACGGCACTGGGCACCGCGCTTGCGGTCGGTACGCCGGGCAACGAGATCCCCGCACTGATCTCCACCGGGTTCGGCAACACCCTCGGCAGTGTCGGCATCGTCATCGGCCTTGGAATCATCCTGGGCTACATCTTGGCGGAGTCCAGGGCCATCAACGCGCTGGCTAACGGCATGCTTCGTGCGGTGGGCAACAAGAATGCGACGCTGGCGGTCAACACCTCTGGCTGGATGACCGGCATCCCCGTCTTCCAGGACGCTGCGTTCGTCATCTTCATGCCACTGGTGCGGCAGATCCAGCGGACGACCAAGAAGCCTCTCGTCGCACTGGTCTCGGCGCTGGGAGTCGGCACGATCACCTCCCACGCGCTGGTCATCCCGACCCCTGGCCCCACAGCCGTCGCAGGCAACATGGGCGCCGACATAGGCACCTTCCTGCTGTACGCCCTCGTCGTCTCGCTGCCGGCGTCGCTCCTGGCCGGTGTCCTGTACCCACGATTCCTCGCCAAGAGGGCAGACCCGAACGCCTATCTGGAGACGCCCGTCGACGTAGTGGAGGGGCCCCGAGGCACGACCCTCGCCGGGCCCGGCGCGGGCACAGACATCGGAAGTGGCTCGTCCGCCCCGGACGCCTCCAGCGAGACACAGGTAGCCCTCCAGGACCGCGCAGAGGCCATCGACCGTCCTGAGCCGACCATGGGCATTGCCGTGGCCGTCCTGATGTTCCCGCTCCTGCTGATCCTCGTCGGCAGCATCACCGCCCTCCTCCTTCCGGAGACCTCATCGGTGCTGCCTGTCGCTGCTTTCCTGGGCGACAAGAACGTCGCGCTGCTGCTCGGTGTGATCGTTGCCTTCGTGGTGCTGAGGAAGTACTTCACCACGTCCGTCAACGACGTGGTGATCGAGGCCACCAGCTCCGCCGGCCTCATCCTGCTGATCACCGGCGCAGGCGGTGCCCTGGGCAACGTCATCAACTCCAGCGGCATCGGCGACTACCTCGTGGAGACCATGCAGGGCCTGAGCATCTCCCTCGTCGTGCTCGGGTTCCTGCTGAGCCAGGTGCTCCGCGCGGCACAGGGTTCCACCACCGTGGCGCTCGTCACGACGTCTGCCATCCTCGGACCGCTTGTCGTCGGCACCGGGGTGTCTCCCGTGCTCGTCGGTCTGGCGATCTGCGCCGGCGGCATCGGCCTGTCTCTGCCGAACGACTCGGGCTTCTGGGTTCTGAGCCGCTACAGCGGGCTCACCGTCCCGGACACCATCAGGGCGTGGACGGTGGGCGGCACGATCGCTGGGCTCACCGCGTTCGCCATGGTGCTGCTGCTCAGCACGATGCCCTTCCTTCCCGGGCTCTAGTGGTCCGGTCCGGTCACCCCCACGGTCGACACAGGAGGCTGCCACGATCGTCCGTCACACGTCACAGATGGGCACCCAGTACCGCCCCGAGATGCGCGGCGGGACCGGAACGGTCACCGTCAAGGACGTGCTCTCACCCGAAGAGATGCTTGGGCACGGCAGGCTCTACGCCGAGAACATCGTGCCCCCCGGCGCCTCGGTCGGCCTGCACGCGCACGAAGGGGACATCGAGTGGTACTACATCGTCAGCGGGCAGGGCACCCACTTGTGCAACGACGAACGCTACGACGTGGTCGCCGGTGACCTCACCGCGGTGGACGACGGCCAGCGGCACGGTATCGAGAACCACCGGTGACGAGCCGTTGCTCGTCATCGCCCTGATCCTGTTCACCGGAGGTGACAGATGAGCCCGTCCAAGAAGGTTTACATCGTCCACACCAGCCTGGTCTCCTACCAGGAGCTCAACGACCTGTTCGCGGAGCTGGTCCCCGAGGCGGAGATATTCAACGTCGTCGACGACAGCCTCCTGCACGACGTCAAGGCCAACGGCGGCATCCAGGACCAGGTGATCAGCCGGGTCTCGCACTACTTCAAAGCCGCCGAGGAGAGCGGCGCGGACCTGATCTTCAACCAGTGCTCCTCGGTGGGCGAGGCCTGCGACATAGCGGCTGGTCTGGTGGACGTCCCCGTCGTCAAGGTGGACGAGGCCATGGCGGAGAAAGCAGTGGAGCTCGGCTCACGGATCGGTGTCGTCGCGACGGTCGCCAGCACCATGAGACCGAGCTGCGACCTCGTCCGCGCCAAGGCCCTGGCGGCCGACAAGACCGTCGAGGTGGTCGAGTACCTCGAGGCGGGTGCGCTGGACGTGCTGATGAAGGACAAGGACCAGGCCAAGCACAACGCCTTGGTGCTGGCCAAGATTCGCGAGGCCGAGGCCGAGTGCGACGTCATCGTCCTTGCGCAGGGCAGCATGACCGTGCTCCTGCCGGAGCTTGGCGACATCTCTACACCGGTCCTCACCAGTCCCCGCATGGGCGTGGAACGGGCCCGCAAGCTTCTGATGGGCGGATGAGCACTCCTGACGTCGGCTTCGTCGGCCTGGGCATCATGGGCCGGCCGATGGCCCGCACTCTCCTGCGAGCCGGCCGTGGCATCGCTGTCCACGACGTGGACCCCGGGCCGGTCCGGCAGCTGCAGGACGAGGGTGCCGAGGCGCTCGGCCTCACCGCGATGGGACGCTCGTGCCCGGTCGTCCTGCTGGTCCTGCCCAACGGGACGCTGGTCGCCGACGTCCTGTTCGGCGACGGAGGACTGGCGGAGGGGCTCTCTCCCGGGGCGGTCGTCGTCGACATGAGCTCGGTGACACCCGCCGAGTCCCGCGACTGCCATGACCGGCTTCGCGACCAGGGTGTCGACTTCCTCGACGCGCCCGTCAGCGGCGGAGAGCCGAAGGCAGCGGACGGCACGTTGGCGTTCATGGTCGGCGGGCGTGAGGAAGCGCTGGAGACCGTCAGACCGCTGCTCATGCAGATGGGGTCGTCGGTGACCTTCATCGGTCCCGCCGGCAGCGGGTCGGTGGCGAAGCTGGCCAACCAGATCGTCGTCAACCTGACCATCTCGGCCCTGGGCGAGGCGTTGGTGTTCGCGACCAAGGCGGGCGTCGACCCCGGAAAGGTAGTCGACGCCATCCGAGGCGGACTGGCAGGCAGCGCCGTGATGGACGCGAAGGCGCCCATGATCCTCGATCGCGACTTCCGCCCTGGTGGGAAGATCGCGGTCAACCACAAGGACCTGCGCAACGTGCTGCGGACCGCGCACGAGCTCGACATCCCCGTACCGATGTCCGCACAGCTCTTCGAGGTCATGCAAGGGCTGAAGGTGAGGGGGCTGATGGAGGAGGACCACGCGGCGCTGGTCAAGCACGTGGAGCTTCTCGCCGGGGTGGAAGCGCACAGGCGGACCGACCAGGGCCAGGGAGGCCAGCTGGGCGAGGGCTAGGCGGCGACGCCCACCGCCACTGCGTCCCACGGGCCCGGCAGCAGCGTCGAGCGGCAGGTCCCTGCTCCGTGCGCGGGTTCGTGTCAGCCGGATTGGCATCGGGGTCGGCGTCGGTGGCCGCAGACGCCTCCGCCACCTCGTCACGGCCGGGCTCCCCACGCAGGTCCCGCGAGTTCAGGCTGTCCAGCTCGGCATCGGTGTCCAGGTCGTCGTCGGGTGCGGACTCGGGATGGGCGCGCGCAGCTGGACGACCGGGACACCCCTGCGGTGCGCGAGGTCGTGGTCGATGTGCGGGCGGAGCTGGAGGTGCTCGGACGGCCCGTGCTGCTCACCGGGCGTGACCGGCTGCTGCACGTGGTCCGGTGCCTCGCCGCCGCCCGAAGACGGTGGACACCGCCGGCTCCGCCCTGACCGGGACCTCGAACGGATGGGCCACGTGCTTGGCGTCATGGGCGCCTGCCTCGACGCTGTGGACGCCCTGCCGCCGGGGGTGGTCATCCCCGGGGACCCGGTGCGCTGGTCGGTCGGGGAGCTGCGGGTCAGTCTCTTCGCCCAGACCCTCGGCACGCGCCACCCGGTGAGTGAGACGCGCGTCCGAGCCGCTCTGGACGCGGCCGAGACACGCGTCGCAGTGTCACGGAAACCTAACGGTTGGCCCATCCCCTTGCCGGATCGAGCGGGATGTCCTAGACCTATCACATCAGACGTCTGATGGGTTGACGGCTCCGCCGGTTCCACGTCTTCTGCTCCTGCCGGTTTCAATGACGAAACGAGGAAGCCCATGATCGCTCTCCGAACCATGTGTGGCCTTGCCATCGCGGCCCTGGCGCTAGCCGGCTGCGCCTCCTCCGACCCTGCCGCCGAGGGGGAGAACCCCGCCCTCGACGCGGAGACTGCCCCCGACGCGGCGGCCGCCCCCGACGCCGCAGAAGGTGACGACGCCGCCGACGCCGTGGAGGGTAGCTTCGTGTTCCTGCCCAAGTCGCTGAACAACCCGTACTGGGTCGACGCGCGGCTCGGCATGGAGGCCGCCGCCGAGGAGCTCGGCGTCGAAGCGCAATTCCTCGGCCCGGACAACGACGACGCGGCCGCCCAGGTCGCGATCTTCGAGCAGATCCTGGCCACCAACCCGGCGGGCATCGCGGTGTCCCCGAACGACCCTGCCAGCGTCACCGACGTGATCTCCCGGGCCCGCGCGCAGGGCATCCCGGTCATCGCATGGGACGGCCCGGTGCCGGACAGCGAGGTGCTCGGGTACATCGGCACGGACAACGTCGCTGCCGGCGAGGCGCAGGGCGAGGCTCTGGCAGAGGCCATGGGCGGGGAGGGCAAGGTGGCTGTCGTCATCGGCAGCCTGTCCGCCACCAACCTGGCCCAGCGGCTCGAGGGCCTCGAAGCCGCCCTCGGCGAGTTCCCCGACATCGAGATCGTCGCGATCGAGGAGTCCGGCGAGTCCGTCGCAGACGCGCAGAACCGAGCCGAGACCATCCTGCAGGCCAACCCTGATCTCGCAGGCTTCGCCGGTGTGGGTGGCTCCGACCTCCCCGGCATCGTCGGTGCGCTCACGGCAGCGGGCTCCTGCGGCGAGATCAGTGCGGTCGGTTTCGACGTCGTCCCGCAGGGCATCGAGGGCATGGAGGGCGGGTGCGTGGACGCGATGATCTCCCAGCGGCCGTTCGGCATGACCGAGCAGGCGCTGCAGATCCTCGTGGACTTCAGCACCGACTCCTCCGACCTGGAAGAGGGTTTCAACGAGGACACCGGTGTCACGACCGTCACCCCTGACACGCTCGAGGAGTTCCTCAGCGAGGGTCCCCAGTAGTAGGGGGCGGCTCCGTCCCGTCGGCCGGTCCAGGCAGCATTGCCCGGACCGGCCGATGGGCCAGAGAACCGCACGCGCCCCGACTCACCACCGACATGCAACGGAAGCGGAGAACCGATGACGGTCCCCCCACTCGTCGCCATGCACGGGATCGTGAAGAAGTACGCCGGGGTCGTCGCCCTGCGCGGGGTGGACCTCGAGGTCCTGCCCGGTGAGGTCATGGCCCTCGTCGGAGAGAACGGCGCAGGCAAGAGCACCGTCCTGAAGGTGCTCGCCGGTGCCACGCAGGCCAACGAGGGCACCATCGAGGTGGATGGCAAGCCGGTCGCGTTGCGCTCCCCGCGGGACGCGCAGGCCATCGGCGTCGCTGTCATCTACCAGGAGCTCAACCTCGCGAGTCACCTCACCGTTGCCGAGAACGTGTTCATCGGCCGGGAGCCACGGACCCGCCTGGGCGGCGTGGACCGGGCGACGATGGAACGGCGTACGGCAGCGCTGCTGGCCGAGGTTGGTGTCGACGTCTCGCCGCGGGACACCGTCGGCCGGCTCAACGTCGCCCGGCAGCAGATGGTGGAGATCATCAAGGCGCTGTCCATGGACGCCCGCCTGGTCGTCATGGACGAGCCCACCTCCTCGCTCACCGAGAACGAGGTGAGCACCCTGCTGGGGGTAGTCGAAGGGCTCAGGTCCCGGGGCGTGGGAGTGGTGTACGTCTCGCACCGGATGCGCGAGGTGTTCCAGGTGGCCGACCGGATCACCGTGCTCCGCGACGGCGCGCTGGTCGGCGTGCACCGCACCGCGGACACCAGCCCGTCGCAGGTGGTGTCGATGATGGTCGGCAGGGACCTCGAGGATCTCTACGGCACCCGCCCGCCTACCGGGAGCCTCGACGCCCCGGTGCTGGAGGTACGCAACCTGACCGCCGGGCCGCGCGTGCAGGACGTGAGCTTCAGCGTCAGCCCCGGCGAGATCGTCGGTCTCGCGGGGTTGATCGGTGCCGGGCGCAGCGAGACCCTGCGTGCGGTGTTCGGGATGGAGCGCAAGGAGTCCGGTGAGGTCCTGGTGGCAGGCGAACCTGTACCCCTGCGCAGCCCCCGCCAGGCCATCGACGCCGGGATCGGGTTCGTCCCCGAGGACCGGAAGCAACAGGGACTGTTCCTGGGGCTGCCCATCCAGACCAACATCTGGTCGGCGTCCCTGCGGGAGCTGAGCCGCTTCTCCGTGCTGGACCGGACCCGGGCACGAGACATGGCGGCGCACCACGTCGCTGAGCTGCAGGTCCGCTGCGCGTCGCCGAGCGTCGCCGTCGGGACCCTGAGCGGCGGCAACCAGCAGAAGGTCGTGCTCGCTCGCTGGCTCGCGCGCAAGCCCCGCGTCCTGCTGCTCGACGAGCCGACCCGTGGCGTCGACATCGGCGCCAAGGCCGAGATCTACCGCCTCATCCGTGCGATCGCAGCGGACGGCGTGGGAGTCGTGGTCATTTCCTCCGAGCTGCCGGAGGTACTAGGCATCTCCGACCGGATCCTGGTGATGCGGGAGGGGCGGCTCGTGGGTGAGTTCGACGCGGAGGACGCGACCGAGCAGGGCGTCATGTCGTTGGCCGTCGGTGTGCCCGTCGGCGCTGTGCAGGGTGATGAGGAGCAACGATGAGCGACCCGTCGGAGACCACCACCGGGGTACTCAACCCTGACGACCGGACAACGAGCGCAGGAGCGAGCGCGCGCGGCAACCCCATGCACCACGTCGGCCGCTCCGCGCGCAAGGTGTTCGGCGCGCGGGAGGCTGGTCTTGCGGCGGTCGTCATCCTGCTGGTCCTGTTCCTCAGCTACGCGTCGCCGTTCTTCTTCACCACCGGCAACCTCACCGTCGTCGGTCGGCAGATCGGGCTGGCGCTCATCATCAGCGTCGGCATGACGTTCGTCATTCTGTCAGCCGGTATCGACCTGTCCGTCGGTTCGGTGGTCGCGCTGGTGAGCGTGCTCACCGGGGTGTTCATGGTCGACCTGGGCCTGACGCCCGTGCTGGCGGTCCTGCTGGCCCTGCTCGCGGGAGCGGCCGTAGGCTTGGTGAACGGTTCGATCGCGGCGTACTCGCGGATCCCATCGTTCGTGGTGACGCTGGGGATGCTCGCGGTGGCAAGCGGTCTCGCTCTCGGCATCACCGGGGGCTCGACGATCAGTGGTTTCCCGCGGCCGTTCCTGTTCCTCGGCCAGGGCATCCTGCTGGGCGTCCCCGTCCCGGTGTGGATCGGCGGGATCGTGGCGATCGTGGCGCACCTCGTGCTCACCCGGACGACGTTCGGCCTGCACGTGTACTTCGTCGGCTCGAATGAGGAGGCCGCGGTGATGTCGGGCATCCGGGTGCGGCGCGTGAAGATCGCCGTGTTCACTATCGCGTCGACCCTCGCGGCGCTCGCGGCCGTGGTCGAGACCGCACGCCTGAGCGTCGGTCAGCCGTCAGCCGGCAGTGGCTACGAGCTGGTCGCGATCGGCGCCGTGGTGATCGGCGGGGCCAGCCTGTTCGGTGGCGAGGGCAGCATCCTCGGCACCCTGCTGGGCACCACTCTGCTGCTGCTCATCACCAACGGGCTCATCTTGCTCGGCATCTCCCCGTACTGGCAGCAGGTCTTCAGTGGGGCGATCATCGTCCTCGCCGTCGCCCTCAACATGTGGCGCAACAACCGCGGACGAGCCTGAGCGGCGTCACGACCCCACCCGCACCGACCCCTTGGTCTACAGCACCACCGATGGAGGAAACGATGAAGGTAGTAGTCACCGGAGCGCACGGAAAGGTCGGTCGCGCCGCGACCCAGGCCCTGCTCGACGCGGGCCACGAAGTCCTGGCCGTCGACCTGACCCGGCCCGGCTTCGAACGCAAGGACCCGGGCGAGGCGCAGTACAAGATGGTCGACCTGACGGACGCCGGTGACGCCTTCGCGGTGGTCCGGGGCGCAGACGCGGTCGTGCACGCCGCCGCCATCCCGGAGCCGACCGGCAACACCCCCCACACGGTGTTCCGGACCAACCTGATGGCGACGTTCAATGTTCTGGAGGCGGCAGTCCAGTTCGACGTGAAGCGGTTCGTCAACATCTCCAGCGAGACGGTGCCCGGGTTCTTCTTCCCCGAGCGGCCGTTCTTGCCGGACTACGCACCGGTCGACGAGCTGCACCCGATGCACCCGCAGGACCCGTACGCGCTGTCCAAGATGTTCGGCGAGAAGCTGATGGACGCCGCCGTGGAGCGCTCCGACATCCGCTGCATCTCGCTGAGGCCAAGCTGGGTGCAGTACGAAGGCAACTACGAGCGCAACCTCGGTCCGCAGGTGCGCGACGCCTCGGTGCTCAGCCCCAACCTGTGGAGCTACATCGACGCCTACGACCTCGCCGACGCCATCGTGCTGGCCGTGCAGTCGGACCTGCCCGGCCACGAGGTCATGTACATCGCCTCGCCGGACAGCGTCGGTGGCCACGACTTCGCCGAGGTCCTCCGCACCCACTACGGCGAGAGGATCGAGCTGCGCGACCTTGCACGGCCCGACGCGTCCGGCATCGACTGCGCCAAGGCGCACGAGCTGCTCGGCTGGACGCCCACCCGGTCCTGGCGCGAATACCTTGACAGCGACGGCCGCGGGGTCGCGACCTGAGCCTCTAGCCCTCTCACCTCGGTGGTCATGCAGTCGCGCACCTGAGTCAGGGAAGGCGAAGTGCTTGCGCATGATCATCGAGGGGGTGGGCGCACATAGGGGTCTTGGCATGCCGGTCCGTGGCTGCTGCGCACCCTTGCCGGACGTCGCCCTCGACGTGCCAGCGCCACTCACGACTCGCCAGATCGGACCACTGACCGTCTTCGCGAGTGGCTCGGTCGCATGCCGATGTCGATCGAGCACCGTCCGGACCCGGCCCCCTCCATCTCCGCCACCCACGCCTCCCTCGATTCGGGCGCGACCGACATCGACTTCGCGGACGCCTATCACCGCGGCGGGTACGAAGTGGGCCACGCCGAGTCGCCGATCGCCGAGGCGCTCGGCTCGTGGGGTGGTGAGCGCGGCTGCGCTCTCGTCGCGACCGAGGCCGGTCAACAGCGCCCCGGTGATGGGTCGTGGACCGAGAACGGCCGCCCCCCAACACCCCGAGGAGGCCGCCACGGCCTCCCTGACCCGGCTCGGCGGAGACGCGATCGGCCTGCACCAGGTCCACTGCTCCGACCCCGCCGTGCCCACGTGTAGTCCGTTGTCGGCCGTGCTGTGCCGGGTGCCGCTGTGTCAGTCGCCGAGCACCTGCAAGCCGGAGGCCTCCTGGAGCTCGTTCGCACCTGCTGGCCGATCTCGCCCTCGACGGGTCCCTCGAAGTGGTCGACGTCGCTGACTCGGTACGCGGCGTCGAACACCGCCGCCGGTTCGTACCAGACGGCGAGGATGAAGGGGCCGGCGGTGCTCATGTCGAGGTCTCCGTCGGCCACCTGCTCGAGCACCTCCTCCTCGCTGCCAGCTGGGCCGGGACGACCCGTTGGTCCGCTGTCGACCTCGGCGAGGGTCTGGTCCAGCCGCTGCGCCCCGCAGGTCTCGTTGGGGGGCGCGGGGTCGTAGACGTGCCCGAACCGGAGGGAGGGAGTCCCCGAACACCCCCGGATCCTGGTCGACAAGCTGAACCGTAGCGACGACTCGACGCCGGGGGAACGGCGCATCGACCCACGACAAGCCGAGTCCACCACGTCTCACAGCGGGCAGCGGTCGACCTCAGGACCGCGTCGCGTGCACCCTGGCCGCTGCCGCGGCGTCCGTGGTCGTTGTGCGGATCCGGTACAGGCTCGTGGATGCCGTGACGTACAGGGTGCGGCCGTCGTCGCCACCGAAGCAGACGTTGGCAACCGTCTCCGGGACGGCGACCCGGCCGAGCAGCTCGCCGTCCGGGGAGAACACCTGGACGGAGTCCCCGCTCGAGGTCCACACCCGGCCGGCGACGTCGACACGGAAGCCGTCGGGCAGACCGGGCTCCACCACCGCGAAGGTCCGCCCGTTCTTCGCGTGCCGGCCCTCGTAGACGTCGTAGGCGTGGATGGCGTGCCCGCCTGGCCGGCGCGGGTCGCTGGTGCCCGAAGGCGGCGCGACCGAGGAGTCGGAGACGTACAGCACCGACTCGTCCGGGGAGAAGGCCAGCCCGTTCGGCATCTCGACGTCGATGACCACCGGCTCCACCCGCCCGCTGCCGGGGTCGAACCGGAAGACGTAGTGGTCGCCGTACTCGAGCTCGCCGGGGTGCCCCTCGCCGGCCTTCTTGATGCCGTACGAGGGGTCGCTGAACCAGATGGTGCCGTCCGACCGTACGACGACGTCGTTGGGCGAGTTGAACCGGGCGCCCCGCCAGCGGTCGACCACGGTGCTCAACCGGCCGCCCACGTCCCGCTCGACGGCGCGGCGGCCGTGCGAGCACTGGACCACGCTGCCGTCCAGGTCGAGGGTGCGGCCGTTCGTGAACTCCGCCGCCGCGGAGTACACGGTGAGCCCACCGGTGTCCTCGCAGAACTCGAGGACCCGGTTCGCCGGGATGTCGCTGAAGCGCACAGCACGACGTCCGGGGACCCACACCGGCCCCTCGGCCCACGTCGCACCGGCGGCGACCCGCTCCAGGGTCGCGCCGTCGGGGAGCAGCCCTGCTCGTGCGGTCATGACGGCATCCTCTCTGGGCTTACGGGCGTGTGTGGACCCGCACGGTCTCGGTGGTCCGAGACAACGGGTAGAGGGCGAGCAGGCACACGGCGGCCAGCACGACGTAGTGGGTCGTGAACCCGAAGGAGTCGATGATCCAGCCCGCGACGACGGACGCGAAGATGCCGGGAACACCAAGGGCCACGCCGATCATGATCCCCATCGCGGTGCCTGCCGCGCGCGGGACAGAGTCGATGAGCAGGGCGTAGACCACAGGGAACGGGGCGTTGCGGAACAGTCCCCAGGTCAGGAGCACGATCCAGCCGCTGACCGGGCCGACTATGAAGATCATCCCAAGCAGGGACACCGACCACCCGATGATGAGGAAGGTGAGGGCGAACTTGCGGCCGGTGCGGTCGGACAGGGTGCCCCAGACCACCTGGCCGATCCAGCCGGTGAGGCCGGACGCCCCGGCGATGAGCGCCGCCTCAGACATGTCCATGCCCCGCTCCACGAACTGGGTCGTGAGGAACGTGACGGCACCGGCCTCCCCCCAGAGGAACAGGAAGATGAGGACGACGGACCAGCGGACGTTGGCGTTGGCGAGCGCCTCCTTGACCGGGGCCAGCATGCTGCCCGACAACCGCGTCGACAGCTCGGGGAGCGGCCTGGTCAAGTTGTTCCTGTCGATCCAGTCGTAGACCTTGGCCTGGTTCTTCCGTCTGCCGACGAAGGCTTGCGCGACGACGATGGGAATCCCGAGGAGGGGGATCAGCAGGAAGGCCTCGCGCCAGCCGGCGGCCCCGAGGACGAGGGCGATGAGCGCCCCGGTGGCGAACTGCCCGAGCGGGAAGCCGGTGTGGTGCACACCGACGGCGAAGCCGCGGTGCTCCTTCGGCCACCATTCGCTGACCAGTGCGACGTTCACCGGCTCGGAGCCGCCTCGGCTGATCCCCATCGGGATCCGCAGGAGCAGGAAGGCGAGAAAGCTGCCGGCGAACCCGAAAGTGAGCGCCCCGCCCAGGATGCCGAGCAGCATGGCGATGTTCCACGTCCACGTGCGCCGGTACCCGGTCCCGATCCGGTCGGAGATCCAGCCGAAGAAGATGGCGCCGAAGACGAGCGCGCCGAAGAAGACGGAGTTGATCGCGCCCGCCTGGGTCGCGTTGAGGTCGAACTCCTCCATGATCGCCGGCAGCACCGCGGGTAGGATCCCGCCGTCGATGGCCGTCATCAGGATGGCTCCGGTGGTGATCAGCAGGGTCCACCACGACATCGCGTGTCCCCGCGGCAACCAGGACCCCGCTCCCGGGTTCGTCGGGGCGTCCGTGGCCGTGACCGTCTCGCTGTCGGTCGTGGTAGGGGTCGTGTCGTCCGCCCCCGGTTCGCTGCCTGTCGTGGGCATGCCTGCTCCCGGCCTCGTGACATGGCGGTGCACCACGCATCGCAGCGCGACGACACCTGAGGGCACAGCTGTAGGCCACGGACGCCTGGACTGCGAGCCGCAGATGCTCGGTCAGGGCGGCGCTACGTCCGGTCGCTTCCCGTTCCCACGGGCAGGCGACCTGCTGGCCGCCGACGTCGCGGGACCCGGCAAGCAACGCGAACCTCGTGTCTGGCGAAGCGCGCTGAGCACTCGCGACACGCCTCCGGATCGAGTGTGCACACACCATTGACGGTCCTTCTTCAGGAGGACGATGATGCGCATCACATCTGATGAGTTGGTCACGAGATGAGGGCGAACATGGCGACAGCGCAGGAGATCCAGCCGGTCGACCCGTACATCTTGACGGCCGAGGGGATCAAGGAGCCTCCGGTCGGCTGGAAGCACAGCTTCAGGTTCCTCGGCCCCGGCCTGATCCTCAGCGCCTCCATCGTGGGCTCGGGCGAGCTGATCGCGACGACTGCGCTCGGCGCCCAAGTCGGGTTCGTCCTGCTTTGGCTGGTCATCTTCAGCACGTTCGTGAAGGTGGCCGTGCAGATCGAGCTCGCGCGCTGGACCATCGCTACCGGGCAACCGGCGCTCACGGGCTTCAACAAGGTGCCACCGAAGATCGGCCGGTTGGGTTGGATCAACATCCTGTGGATGTTCCTAGCCTTGTCGAAACTGCTCCAGCTCGGCGGCATCATCGGCGGAGTTGCTGTCGCGTGCAGCATCCTGCTACCGATCGGCGGTGACCCACTCGCCTTCACGTCGTTGCTGGTCTGGACGTCGTTCGTCGCAGTCGGCAGCATCGCGCTGCTGTACTCCAGCAAGTACTCGCTCATCGAGCGGGGTGCGGTCTTCCTCGTGGTGGTCTTCTCCTTCCTCACGATCCTCATCGCCCTGGGCCTGCCGCTGACCCCATTCGCGTACGACGGCGGGGACCTGGCCAGTGGATTGACCTTCTTGATCCCCGCCGGAGCCCTGGGCGCCGCGCTCGCGATGTTCGGCATCACCGGGGTGGGCGCCGACGAGATCACCTTCTACACGTACTGGTGCGTCGAGAAGGGCTACGCTCGTTGGGTCGGTCCCAACGACGGCAGCGACGCGTGGGTCCAACGAGCCAACGGGTGGATCAAGGTGATGTACAAGGACGCCTTGGTCTCGTGGTTCATCTACACCTTCGGCACGCTGGCCTTCTATCTCATGGGCGCCGCGGTGCTCAATCCCCAGGGACTTGTCCCGGAGGGCAACGGGATGATCACAAGCCTGTCGCGGATCTACACCGACACCCTCGGCGAGTGGGCAAGCACCGTCTTCCTGGTCGGCGCGATCGCCGTCCTGGGCTCGACGATGTGGGTCTCGATCCCAAGCTGGTCGCGGATGTACGTCAACCTGCTGGCCACGATGGGGGTGCTTGACTGGCAGGACCCCGTCGCCCGGCTGCGCTGGATCCGCAGGTTCACCGTCGCCCTGCCGATCATCTGGGGCGCGGCCTACCTCCTGATCCAGTCGCCGGTCCTGATGGTGCAGATCGGTGGCGTGATGACTGGCGTCTTCCTCGTCGCGGTGGTGATCGCCGTCTGGTACCTGCGAAAGACCGAGACCGATCCACGGCTGTACGGCGGCGGCGCGTTCAACACGCTACTGATCGTCAGCAGCATCGCGATCGGGCTGCTCGGCGTCTACACCCTGATCAAGGTCTTCGGGGTCGAGATAGCGTGAGCGAGTCTAGTGAGCGGGCAAGGGAACAGAGGGCGACGCTCACGAGCGGTCGCCAGCACGTCGCCGAGGGTCGTGCACAGCTCGGGGACACGCCCGTCCAGTCGAGCAACGACCCTGTGACCCGGTCGTGACCGAGGTAGTGCTCGAGGTCCTCCTCGGTCTGCACGAGGCGCCCTCACACGGCCTCGCGCGCCCGCTGCGGGTCACCGACGGCTACCGCCAGCAGGATCGAGGCGTGCCAGGAGGGCGTGGCTGCGGATGTCCGGCACCGACGAAGTCTCCTTGTGCAAGGTGCGCAGCACCGAAGCCAGGGGCTCGAACAGTGCGTCCAGGAAGACGTCATCGGCGGCGTCGATCAACACGGCATGCAGGCAAGGTCCGCCTCGGCGGTCCCGGCGCCGTCGCCCCGGCCTTTGACGTACGACTCCTGACGACGCATCGTGCCCAGCTCGGCGGTCGCCACCTCGACGGCGCGACACACCCCCGACAGCGCACGGGGCAGCATCAGAGGATCGGTGTCGACACGGCTTCGCGCTGCCAGCAGCCGGCCGTCCAGCGGCGACCACTGAAACGTGGGGTTGATGGGGCCGGACCGTCCCAGCTACCCGTGGGTCACCCGCGTCGAAACCGGCGACTGCATCGCCTCACGCATCGTGAGGCGGCTGGCGCCGAACCTGGTGGCGAGCTCGGACTCGCCGGGCAGGGCATGACCGGCGGGAGAGATACCGTCGTGAACCAGCTTCAGCCGCTGCTCGGCCGCCGCATCGATCGGACCTGGGGGCATCACTGCAGCCGAGGCCGGTGCAGCGCGTGAGCAAGCGAACCAGAAGGTGCAGGGCGACGTTCGGGCTGACGCCGAGGGAGCCTAGGTGAACGGGGCGGCAGGCTTCTCGCTTGAGGGGCACACCGCGCTCGTGTCGGGCGGTGGGCGTGGCCTCGGCCGGGCCATGGCCGAGGGCCTCGCTGCTGCGGGGGCTCAGGTGGTGGTCTCGGCCAGGTCGACGGAGCAGCTAGCATCGACTGTCCAGGCGGTGACCGCCGCTGGCGGCACGTGTCTCGCGATACCAGCCGACCTCGGTCGTGAGGACAGCCCCGGCGAGCTCGTCGAGGCGGTCGTGGACCGCGTCGGCACGCTCGACATACTGCTGCACGCCGCCGGCAACCAGATCCGTAAGCCGGCGCTGGAGATGACCGTGGCGGACTGGGACGCCATCCACCACGTGCACCTGAGGGCCGGTTTCCTGCTGGCTCAGGCCACCGCGCGTCACCTGGTGGACCGGAAGGCGGAGGGCAGCATCCTCTTCATCGGGTCGCTCACCAGCTTCCGCGGGATCCAGGACATCTCGCCGTACGTCGTGGTCAAGACGGCGATCCTCGGCCTGACCCGGAGCCTCGCCGTCGAGTGGGCGCCGTACGGGATCAGGGTCAACGCCATCGCACCGGGCTTCTTCGCCACCGAGATGACGAGGGACCTCGCCGACCATCCGGGCCGGCGGGCGCTGATCGACCGGGCTCCCATGAGCCGTCAAGGCGAACCGGCTGAGCTCACGGGTGCCGCCGTCTTCCTGTCCTCGCCTGCAGCAAGCTTTGTCACCGGGCAGTCACTGACCATCGACGGCGGCTGGTGCGCCGCCTGATGCGGCCGCTCGCCGCGCGAGCGACAGGGTGAGCTGAGAGAGAGGTATTCGATGCGCGCGTACGTCCGCCGGAGTGACTCCCCTGGTGATGCCCGGGTCGACGACGTGGACGACCCTGCGCCCGGGGACCACGAAGTGGTGCTGCGCGTGAGCGCCTGCGGTATCTGCGGTAGCGACCTGCACGCCCTTCGCGCAGATCCTGGCTTCGAGTTCGTCGCGCAGCCGGTCGTGCTCGGTCACGAGTTCTCCGGCGTCGTGGACGCTGTCGGCGCGGGTGTCACGTCGGTGCGGGTGGGAGATCGCGTGGTCGCCATCTCGATCCAGGGCTGCGGCCGGTGCACCACCTGCCGCTCTGGCGCCACCCAGCTCTGTGCCGACCGACGCGTCATCGGGCTGCACCAGGACGGTGGGCTCGCCCAACTCGTCACGGTGGGAGAGCGCTACCTGGTACCCGTGCCGGACGCCTTGAACCTCGAGCTGGCCGCGCTGACCGAGCCCCTGTCCGTTGCCGTGCATGCCGTGCTCGGCCGCACACGCATCGTTCCCGGTGACCGTGTCGTGGTGAGCGGCCCTGGCACGATCGGACTGCTGTGCGCCCGGCTCGCCGTGCTGTCCGGGGCTCACGTCGTCGTGCTCGGCACGTCGGCCGATGAGGAGCGCCGCCTGCCGATCGCGACCGACTTCGGGGCCCACGCCGTCACCGTCGACGGTGACGCCAAGGCGGCCGCGCACGCCGCGTTCGGTGGATGCACTGCCGACACCTGGGTGGAGGCGTCGGGAGCCGGTCCGGCGCTGGCGGCAGCGGTGTCCGGCGGGGTGCGGCGAGGCGGCCATGTCACCGTCGTGGCGTTGTACGCCGACGCGGTGCCGATCGTCCCCACCGATGCCGTCCGTGACGAGCTGAACATCGCGTTCAGCTATGCCTCCTCGCTCCCCGACTACGTGCGAGCGCTGGACCTGCTGACGAGCGGCGCTGTCGACGGTGCGGCCCTCGTCGACGAGTTCCCGCTCGCGGAGGCCCAGCGGGCGGTCGACGCGGCGTACGCCGCAGAGACCGTGAAGCCCTTGATCGTGACCGCTTGACCTGACCTCTCGGCGGGACTGCTCGCTGCTGGAGCGACGCTGGAAGGCTCGCCACAGGGATGGCGGTCACCAGACCGTCGAGAGGGTCACGGGCAGGCTGATGACCCTTGTCGATTCCTGGCTTCGGCGACGAGGTCTGCAGCGTTCTCGGCATCCTCCTCAAAGAGACGGGTCTGACCCTGGCTGCCGCGTGCGACAACGTCCACCCCTGACGCCTCGGGTCGGTCACTGAGCAGATGCACCTGACCGGTCCCCGTCCTGGGCTGCGAGGACGACTCCCGGCTGATCGAGGCGCTGCGCGGCGAGCGGTGACCTGGGCTCAGCGGTTGTAGATCGGCGCCGTGCCGCGCAGGTGCGTCCACACTTCGTCGCAGGCGTCCGCGACGTCCTGCTGCAGCGCCGGCCCCTGCGCGGCCGCGATGTTCGCAGCCAGCTGGTCCGGATCGGACGCGCCGATCAGCACGCTGCTGACGACGGGGCGGCTCGCCAGCCACCGGAACGCGAGCTGGATCAAGGTCAGGCCCGCCTCGGACGCCACCTGCTGCAACGCGGCGACAGCCTCGAACTGCGTCTGGTTCCAGTACCGCTCGCGATACATCTCACCGAGGTTCTCGGCGAACCGCGTACCCGCCTCGGGTCTCCCGGGGTCGGCGTGCTTGCCGGTGAGCAACCCCCCGGCGAGCGGGTTGTAGATGATGTTAAATATGCCGTACCGCTGCGAGAACGCGGCGTACTCGTCATCCAGGCGGCGCGCCAGGAGGTTGTACATCGGTTGGCAGACTCGTACGCCCGGCCAGCCCCGGTCGTCCTGCAGGCCGCGGATCTCCGCCACCTGCCAGGCGGCGTAATTCGAGAGCCCGACGTGGCGCACCTTTCCGGCCGTGACAGCGTCCTGCATCGCCTCCATCGACTCCTCCACGGGGACCCGCGAATCCGGGGAGTGCAGGTAGTACAGGTCCAGGTAGTCGGTACCCAGCCGTTGCAGGGACGCCTCCAGAGCCTTCTCGATCGCCGGACGCCTCAGGCCACGGTCGTCCTCCCCCGTCCCCATGGGGTTGAAGACCTTGCTGGCGATGAGCACCTGCGAGCGGATCGGCCCGACGACCTGACCGAGGATCCGCTCGGACTCCCCGTCGTTGTAGGCGTTCGCCGTGTCGAACATCGTGATCCCGGCATCGCGACACTGCCCGACCATGCGTGCGGTCGCCGAACGGTCCACCCGGTCGCCGAAGGTCATCGTGCCCAGGACGAGGGGCCCTACGCGCAGGTCGGTGCCGGGCACGTGGCGTTCGCTAGAGACCATGGCTGCTCCTGGTGTCTCAGGGGGTGAGCTGTCCGCCGTTGACCTCGAGCACCTGGCCGGTGACGAAGCCGCTCATGGCGGGGGACGCGAGGAACAGCACGGCCCCGACGCACTCCTCGGGTCGTCCCGGTCTTCCCATCGGGATGCCACCCACCAACGCCTCCATCTGTGCGGCGTCCGTGTGCCGGTCGTGGAAGGGAGTGAGGATGATGCCGGGGGCAACTGCGTTGACACGGATCCCCTTCGGCGCGAGCTCTTTGGCGAGCCCGCGCGTGAAGGTGCTGACCGCGCCCTTCGATGTGGCGTACATGACGGATCCGCCGCCGCCCCCGTTGCGCGCCGCGACCGAGGTGACGTTGACGATCGAGCCCGATCCTTGGCGCAGCAGCACTGGGACAGTCCGCCGGCACATGGCGAAGACCGACGTCATGTTGAGGTCCATCACTCGGTGAAAGTCTTCGTCGGACAGCTCGACGACGGGGGACCGGCGCAGCAGGTCACCGGCGTTGTTGACCAGGACGTCGATTCTCCCGTGCTGGGAGACGACGCCGTCGACGAGGCGCGCCGCAGCAGCGGTATCGGTGAGGTCGGCGGCCACCACGGACGCCGACCCGCCGGCGCCGACGATGGCGTCGACGACCTGCTCGGCCCCATCGCGGTTGCGGTTGTAGTGCACCACCACCACCCGCGCGCCGCGGCCGGCGAAACCCTGGGCCACGGCCGCGCCGATTCCGCTGCTGGCCCCGGTCACAAGGACGACCTGGTCGGTGAAGTCCAGCATCACAGCACCGCGGCGAGCTGCCACGGGACGGACTCCTCCTGGCCGGAGCCGAGCTGCTCGCTCAACGTCTTGCGACCCGGCGCCGTCTCAAGGATGAGGTCGAACGACGTCCGCCCGACCTCGGCGACCGACGACTCACCGTCCATGATGACTCCACAGCTGAGGTCCATGTCTCCGACATCCAGTTGGTTTCCGGCTTCGATGGGAAGCATGCCGAACCCGATGATCTGATGGTATCTGCGGACCAGTTCGCCCACTGCGACTCCGGCGGTGATGTTCATCAACTCGGTTCCTCGGTAGCAGGGTTGTGGTCATTCCCAGGGCTGCATGCGCCCGTCGTCGTCGAACAGCATCGGGAGCGCGTCGCCGGTGATCTCTAGGCTCGGGTCGGCCAGCACCTGGTCGCGCAGCGACTCCGAGACCAAGAGGTGCTCGAGTTCGAGGGTGTTGTGCATCCGGACGAGGGAGATCTCGTGGAGAAGGGCGCGCCCGCACGTGAGGATCGCCGCGGCCACGGTGCTGCGGTCGCTGGGCATCGCCATCGGCAGCTGACCTCGTTGCGGACCCCCGAGCCCGGAGGTCATCGCGTTGATGTACATGCTTCGCAGGTCGAGCTTCTCGAGGATGCGGAACGGGACGAAGTCGGCGAGGCCGAGCCCGATGGCGTTGCCGTGGGAGGCGCCGCTGACGTCGAGCACCGCGATGTTGGTGATACGCGGGCGGTCGAACTCCGCACTACCGCGGATCATCATTCGCCCGATGACGTTCGTGTCCATCCCGGTACCCGACATGTTCTTGCCCATAACGTCGATGACAGCGACGTCCACGACGTCGAACGGCAGTGTCGCCATCAAATGTTTGGCCTTGACCAGCAGCTCGGCCTCGACCGGTCCGCCGATGTCCTCGGCACCGACCAGCTCGATCTGCGCCGCGCGGTCGTAGGCGTTCTCGATGATCGCGAGGCCACCGAGGATCTTGCCGGTCTCGACGATCCGCCGCGCCATCTGCGGGATCCACACGCCGAGATTGGCCGGCCCGTACCTGTGGATTCCTTCAGCTCCCTTTTGCTTGCCGAGTCCGATCGCGACGATCTTGGCGAGCCCGCTCTCGATCTCACCCTTGAAGTCGGTGTGCGCTTTGACGCGGTTGACCACCAGTATGGCGTCGGCCTTGGCGGCGTGGGCGTCGAGGTGGACGGCGGGACCGTCGGGCAGCCGGTCCAGCTCGACAGTCTCCATCGTCGCGCGAATGGGCATGCCGAGGGTCTCCTGCGTCATTCCCAGATCGGCGAGCAGCTGCACCTGACCGTCGGCCGTAGCCCCGCCGTGCGATCCCATCGCAGGCACCACGAACGGCTCGGCACCGGCCGAGCGCAGCCACTGCCCTGCGGCGCGCACGACCTCGGCCTTGTCGTGGATGCCTCGACTGCCCGCCGTGATGGCGACGCTCATCCCGTCTCTCACCCGGGAGCGCAGAGGCTCCAGCGCCCGCTCGGTGGCCCCGGCGACGTCGTCGAGATGCGGCGCGTCGAAGATCTGCCGCACCGGGATCAGCTGGGGAAAGGGTGCGTCGAACGTGAGCCCCCGGACGGCCTCGAAGGGGCCGAGGCCGGCGCGGTCTAGCCTAGGCATGGTGACTCCCATGGGGTTGTCGGCCACGGCAGCCCACGCCTCCGCAACGGCGGCGCGGGCCTGCGTCATCGCTGCTCCGACCGTGATGGCCTCCACGAGGAAGTCGTGGATGGCTTGGCCCGTGCACGCGAAATCGGAGGCCGTCCCGGGGTCGACGCTCGTGCGGAGCACAGCCGCGCAGGGTGAAGTCGACCGTGACGAACAGCACCTCGGCATGTGAGGCCCTGTTGCGCAGGACCGCGGCTCGCATCCGCCTCGAGGCTTCGTCGGCAGGGCGCCAGCGACTGTCGGTGACCAGCGCGAGCAGCTCGGCACCAGGCGCCACGGCCTCGGACAGAGCCACGGAGACGTAGAGCCCGCGAGCGGCGAAGGGCAGGGCCGCGTCAGCATCGCCGATGAGATCGTCGGCGACGACGGCCAGGCGGCGCACGGTGTCGGCGGGAATCACTGCTACCGATGACCTCCGTCGACAGGGTGTGGACCGATTCGCGAGGCTAGGAGTGAGCGTGTACTCGTGTCAACGATTCATCTGATCTCAGCGAGGTCTTGGCGTCGACGTCAGATCTCTGCGAGGGCGCCGTGGCTGACGTCCGGGATGGTCTGCGCCCCGCGGAAGCACATGAACCCGCGCGTCAGGGCCAGCCGAGTCGAGCAGGCCGCGTATCGTCGCGCCGTCCACGAGAACCTGGGCGACTCGGCGAGCTCCAGCACGCACCGGTACGAGCCGTGGGTCGGGAAGCGGTCCCCGCACTACGCGGCGGACACCAGTGCGCGGTTGTTCTTGACGACTGTCACGGCGGCGGAATGCTCTTGATGGCCTGTTGGGTGTTCTGGTCGAGGGGGTAGCCGGAGTTGGTGGTGACGACGGCGTCGAAGAGCCCCGCGAACGGGCGCCATCGCGACCTCAGGCGCCGACCCGCGTGCCTCGGCGTACACAGCAAACAGCTCACCGCCGAAACCCGGGTGTTCCAGCGGGCGGTGGAGCGCGCCGGCCTCCGGCTGGGGACCAGCAGCCACGACCTGCGGCACTACTACGCGAGCGTGCTCCTGGCGGCGGGGGAGTCCGTGATCGCGGTCGCGGAACGGCTGGGGCACGAGGACGCGAGCCCGGTCCTGAGCACCTACGGGCACCTGATGGCGGACTCCGAGGACAAGACCCGGAAGGCCATCGACTCGGCCTGGTGTGGCCCCGGTGTGTCCCGAACGGGCGCACCCCCCTCGCGACCTGAGAGGACTGCCCTTCGTCAGTAGTACCAGGGGTAGGGCGACCAGTCCGGTTCGCGCTTGTTCAGGAACGCGTCCCGGCCCTCGACGGCCTCGTCGGTCATGTAGGCGAGCCTGGTCGCCTCGCCCGCGAACACCTGCTGACCCATCAACCCGTCGTCAGTCAGGTTGAACGCGAACTTGAGCATCCGCTGGGCGGTGGGGGACTTGCCGTTGACCTCGCGGGCGACCTGCAGCGCCTCCGCCTCCAGGTCGGCGTGCTCGGCGACGACGTTGACCGCCCCCATCCGCTGCATCTGCTCCGCGTCGTAGGTGCGGCCGAGGAAGAAGATCTCGCGGGCGTTCTTCTGCCCCACCATCTTTGCCAGGTACGCCGAGCCGTACCCGGCGTCGAAGGACCCGACGTCGGCGTCGGTCTGCTTGAACCGGGCGTGCTCCCGGCTGGCGACGGTGAGGTCGCACACCACGTGCAGGGAGTGCCCGCCGCCCGCGGCCCAGCCGCCGACGACCGCGACGACCACCTTGGGCATGGTGCGGATGAGCCGCTGCACCTCCAGCACGTGCAGCCGGCCGCCCTCGGCGGCGGTGCGCCGGGCGTCGACCGTCTCGGCGGTGTCGCCGTCGGCGTACTGGTAGCCGGTCCGGCCGCGGATCCGCTGATCCCCGCCGGAGCAGAACGCCCAGCCGCCGTCCCGGACGCTGGGACCGTTGCCCGTCAGCAGGACGCAGCCGACGTCGGCGCTTCGGCGGGCGTGGTCCAGGACGGCGTACAGCTCGTCGACCGTGTGGGGGCGGAACGCGTTGCGGACCTCGGGCCGGTCGAAGGCGACCCGCACCGTGCCGGCGACCGGTCCGGGCAGCACGCAGCGGTGGTAGGTGACATCGGTCAGGGCGTCGCGACCGAGCTCCGCCGGGTCCACCTCGCGCCAGGCAGCGGGGTCGAAGGTGTCGGAGACATTCGGCAAGGCGGGCACGGCGCGAGCCTACGACCGACGCCCGGCTGCGGCATCGCGCCGGGTACGGCCAGACTGGCCGGCGTGACCGTGCCGGACCTGCCCGCCCCCGGCCGGGTCCACGTCGTCGCGCTGCCGTTGCGCACCCGGTTCCGCGGCATCACGGTCCGCGAGGCCCTGCTGGTCGACGGGCCGGCGGGCTGGGGGGAGTTCTCACCGTTCGCAGAGTACGACGACCACGAGGCGGCCCGCTGGCTGTCGGCGTGCCTGGAGGCGGCCCACGAGGGCTGGCCCGCGCCGCTGCGCACAGTCGTCACCGTCAACGCCACCGTCCCCGCGGTGGCCGTGGCCGACGTGGCGGCGGTGCTCGACCGCTTCCCCGGCTGCACCACGGCCAAGGTCAAGGTGGCCGAGCGAGGTCAGGGCCTGGCCGACGACCTGGACCGGGTGGCGGCGGTACGCGACCGGCTCGGGCCCGACGGTGCCCTCCGGGTGGACGCCAACGGCGCCTGGGACCTCGACCAGGCGGTCGACGCGCTGACCGCCCTGGCCGTATACCGGCTGGAGTACGCCGAGCAGCCCGTGGCCGACGTGGCGGACCTGGCCCGACTCCGGGTGCGGCTGGCCCGCGCCGGCGTGGCCGTGGCCGTCGCCGCCGACGAGTCGGTCCGCCGTGCCGAGGACCCGCTGGCGGTCGTCCTCGCCGGCGCGGCGGACGTCGTCGTGGTCAAGGTCCCCCCGCTGGGTGGGGTGAGGCGCCTGCTCGAGGTGGCCGAGGTGCTGGGGGCGCGGTACGGCGTCGGCCTGACGGTGTCGTCGGCGCTGGACAGCTCGGTCGGGCTCGCCGCGGGTGTGGCTGCAGCCGCCGCGCTGCCCGGGCCCCCGCGGGCCGCGGGACTGGGCACGGCAGCCCTGCTCGCCGCTGACGTCACCGCCTCGCCGCTGCTGCCCGTCGCCGGCCAGGTACCCGTCGGGCCGGTCGTCCCCGACCCCGACCTGCTCGCCCGGTACGCGGCCGGCCCAGCACGGCAGCAGTGGTGGCGCGACCGGCTCGCGCGCTGCCACGCCCTGCTGTGAGCATCATGCGTCCGATCGGTCCGGCTGGCCCCCGAGCTCGGTGTCGCGGCGGAGCAGGCATGATCGACGGGTGAACGACAACCCCTCGACGCGTGCCGCCCGGGCCATCGTCCAGGGGCTCGTCGACTCCGGCGTCGAGCATGTCGTGCTGTGCCCCGGGTCCCGCTCGGCCCCGCTGGTCTACGCGCTGCACGCCGCGGAGTCCGCGGGTCTGCTGAGCGTCCACGTCCGCGTCGACGAGCGCTCGGCGGCGTTCACGGCCCTCGGCATCGGAAAGGGGACGGGTCCGGCGGCCGTCGTCACCACCTCGGGCACGGCGGTCGCCAACTTGCTACCGGCGGTCTGGGAGGCCAGGCACGGCCTGGTGCCCCTGGTCGTCGTGACCGCCGACCGACCCGCCGCACTGCGCGGCACCTGGGCCAATCAGACCACCCCGCTGCAGGCGGGCGCGTTCGCCGACACCTCCCTGCTCTCGCTGGACCTGCAGGCCTCCGACGAGACCGTCGACTGGTCCGCCGTCGTGGCAGGCCTGGTCGCGCGGGCGTCGGGACACGACGAGCGGGGTACCTACGACTGGGCGTTCGGGCCGGTCCACCTGGACGTCGGCTTCGACGACCCGCTGGTGCCGGACCACCTGGGCTGGAGCCCGTCGGCTCCCGAGGAGGACAGTGACGGCGCGCCCGACGACGAGCTCGACGAGGTGATGGCCGAGGCCGAGGCCATCCTCGTCGACGCTGTCGACGGCCCGCCGGACGTCCCGTCGGACCCCGACGCGCCCGAGGTGGACGACCCGGACGAAGACGCCGACGAGCTCGACACCACGTACCTGCCCGAGCGTCCCGGCGGGCAGCTGCTGATGTGGTCGCGACGCCGCACGGTCGTCGTCGCCGGGGACGGCGAGGGGTACGAGGCCCGCCTGCTCGCCGACCCCAGCGCCTTCCCCGTGCTGGCCGAGCCAGGCTCCGACGCCGGTCCCAGCACCGCGGCTGTACCGGCCTACCGCCACCTGCTCGCCCTGCCCGGCCTGGGCGCGGACGTCGAGCGCGTCGTCGTCTACGGCCGGCCCACCCTGACGCGACCGGTCACCGCGCTGCTGGCCCGCCCAGACGTCGAGGTGGTCCACGTGGCTCTGCCCGGTCAGGGCGGCCCGGGCCGCGAGCACCGTCGGGTCAGCGCGGTCATGGCCCGGATGGCGCTGGCCGCGGACCTGGAGTGGCTCGAGCGCTGGCTGCTCGCCGGGCGCCGGGCCCGGCAGGCGGTCGACGTGGTGCTCGACACCTGGGATGGGCTCAGTGGGTTGCACGTGGCGCGCTCGGTCGCCCGGGCGCAGGAGGCGCTGCCGGTCGACGGGCCCAACCTGTTCGTGGCGGCCAGCAGCGTCGTGCGCGACCTGGACCTGGTGATGGATCACTCCGTCGAGCAGCCGCTGGTCCACGCCTCGCGCGGGCTGTCAGGCATCGACGGGTCGCTGTCGACCGCCGCCGGGATCGCGCTGGGCCGGTCGACGCCGGTCCGGGCGCTGGTGGGTGACCTGGCGTTCCTGCACGACACCAACGGGCTGCTGGTCGGCCCGACCGAGGAGCGACCCCCGGTGCAGGTCGTCGTGGCCAACGACGGCGGCGGCAGCATCTTCGGCCTGATCGAGCACGGCGAGGACCGCTTCGCCGAGGTGCACGAGCGGTACTTCGCCACCCCGCAGGACGTGGACCTGGCCGGGCTGTGCCGCGCCCACGGAGTCCCGCACCGGCTCGTCGGCACGGAGGCCGAGCTGGACGAGGTGCTACGGGACTGGGACGGCAGCAGCCAGGTGCTGGAGGTGGCCGTGGACCGCAGCCGTGCCCGTGCCCTGTCACGCGCGGTCGCCGAAGCCGCCCGCGCAGCCGCCCTCGGCTGAGCGGCCGCCCGGACGTTGCGACGTACTGACGCAACGTGCCGTCGCGTCGAGAACCGGCCGTCACAACGGGCCCGTGCGCCGGCTAGACGGCCACAACGGCACGTTGCGTCGAAACGGGGCGCGTCGAAACGGGGCGCGTCGAACCGGGGCGCGTCGAAACGCAGCGCGTCGTAACGGGGCGGTTCAACGGGGCAGGGGGAGGTGGTCGCGGTTGGCGTTGGGGGACGTGGGCTTCACCGGGCCGGTGGTGCCGCGCACGATCAGCTCGGGGGCGAACAGGTACTCCGTCGTGGGGTGCTGGCCCGTGCGCAGCTGCTCCACCAGAGCGGTGATGGAGACCGACGCCATGTCGCCGACCGGCTGGCGCAGCGACGTCAGCGGCGGGTCCATGAACGCGTTCACGGGTGAGTCGTCGAAGCCGATGACCGAGACGTCGTGGGGGATGGACAGCCCCATGCTGCGGGCGGCTCGGATGACACCGAGGGCCATCGGGTCCGACGCGCAGACGATCCCCGTGCAGCCGGCCTCGATCAGCCGTCTACCTGTGGCCTGACCGCCCTCGATGGTGAACAGGGAGTGCTCGACGGCGCCCTCGACCGGGTCGCCGCTGCGTGCCCGGGTAGCCACGAGCCGTTCCAGCGCCGCGACCTTGCGCACCACGGGCGTGTAGCGCTCGGGGCCGACCGCCAGACCGATCCGACGGTGGCCCAGGGTCATCAGGTGCTGCACGGCCATCTCGATGGCGGTCTGGTCGTCCGTGGCGATGAACGTCGCGTCCAGGTCGGGCACGAACCCGTTGACCAGTACGAGGGGCACGCCCAGGCGACGCAGCCGGTGGTACCGGTCAGGGGGCGCCGTGGTGTCCGCGTGGATGCCGGACACCACCACGAGCCCGACCATGGACCGGCCGAGCATGAGCTCGACCCACTCGTCCTCGCTCACCCCGGGCGTGAACTGCGAACCGACGAGGGGCGTGTACCCCTGCTGGACCAGCAGCGTCTGCATCCGCTGGACGAACGCGGGGAAGACGGGGTTGTCCAGCTCGGGGACGACGAGCCCCACGACGTCCGTCTCGACCCCGGTGCTGCGCCGGCTGGTGACGTACCCGGCGGCTTCGGCGGCGGCGAGCACACGCCGGCGGACGGCTTCGCTGACGCCGTTCTTGCCCCGCAGCGCCCGACTCACTGTGGCGGGGCTGACCCCGACCTCGGCAGCGATGACGTCGAGGGTGGTCATGGGGTCACTGTGGCACCGGACGCAAGAAATACGCAACGCTCTTACGTCTGGAGCTGAGGGCCAGCTGTGCGCTCTCCCGCGGCCGGAGCGTCAGCCGCCGTGCCGTCCCACAAGCCCTGTCCCGGCTGGCATCTCGGCAACAGATCCGCAAAGTTCCGAGCAAGGGCATTGCAAGAACCGGCAATATGTTGCTAACTTGCGCGGCACGGACACAGCCCCCTTCCGTGGGCGGCACAGGTCACCGACGACCCGAGGAACACCATGAGAGTCCCCCGTCCCTTCTTCGCGGTCGCCGGACTGGCGCTCGCCCTCAGCGCCTGCGGCGGCGGCGTGACCGCATCGAGCGAGCCCAGCGAGGACTCGACCGGCGGAGCATCACCCGAGGCCTCCGGTGAGGCCGCGCCGGCCGAGGGTGAGGAGGAGGTCCCCACCCGCAGCGACGCCGACCTCGTGATCTGGACCGACGCGGTCAAGGTGGACGCCGTCACCGCTGTCGGCGACACCTTCGCCGAGGACAACGGCATCTCCGTCGACGTGCAGGTCGTGTCGTCGGACCTGCAGTCCAACTTCGTCACGGCCAACTCGGCCGGCAACGGCCCGGACGTCGTCGTGGGCGCGCACGACTGGCTGGGCAACCTCGTCCAGAACGGCGCCATCGTCCCCCTGCAGCTGTCGGCCGACCAGCTCTCCGGCTACGACGAGACCGCCGTGCAGGCCACCACGTACGAGGGGCAGCTGTACGGCGTGCCCTACGGCGTGGAGGCGCTCGCGCTCTACCGCAACACCGACGTCGCCCCCGACGAGGTCGCCAGTCTCGACGAGGCGATCGCGGTCGGCCAGGCCGCGGTCGACGCGGGAGACGTGGAGTCGGCCCTCAACCTTCCCGTCGGCGACAACGGCGACGCGTACCACATGCAGCCGGTCCTCACCTCGATGGGCGGCTACCTGTTCGGCTACGACGAGGAGACCGGCTACGACGCGGCCGACCTCGGCCTGGACTCCGAGGGCGCGATCGCGGCTGCCACGAAGATCGGCGAGCTGGGCGAAAGCGGCTCGGGTGTGCTGCGCCGATCTCTCAGCGGTGACAACACCATCGCGCTGTTCACCGAGGGCGACGCGGCGTTCCTCGTCTCCGGCCCGTGGGCGCTCAACGACGTCCGCGCCTCCGGCGTCCCCTACGCGGTCCAGCCCGTCCCCGGCTTCGAGGGGCAGGGCGACGCCCAGCCGTTCATGGGCGCGCAGGCGTTCATGGTCGCCTCCAACGCCCAGAACGCCGCGTTCGCGCAGGAGTTCGTCAACAACGGCGTCAACAACGTGGAGGCGATGCAGACCATGTTCGACCTCGCGCAGCTGCCGCCGGCGCTCACCGAGGTCCGTGACGCCATCGCCGAGGACAACCCCGACATCGCAGTGTTCGCAGAGGCGGCCGAGGGTGCGAACCCGATGCCGGCCCTCCCCGCCATGTCGGCGGTGTGGGAGCCGCTCGGCACCGCCTACGCCGCCATCGTCGGCGGGGCCGACCCCGCCGGCACCATGCAGCAGACGGCGGAGACCATCCGCACCGCCATCGATTCGGCCGGCTGAGGCGACGCAGGACGACGCCGACCCCGGTGCGGGCAGACGCCCGGACCGGGGCCGGTTCGACGGGACGGGTGCACCACACCCACCTCCCGAGAAGACGCACCCAGGAACGCTGAACGGCGACGTGGCCGGTCAGCGGTGGGGACCCAGTCGTTCCCAGCCTCCTCCAGCCGAGCACCGAGGAGCACGCCGTGACAGTGCAGACGGACCAGCGCGCCGAGACCCCGCAGGCGACACCGAGGTCGCGGTCCGGCACCATCGGGCTGCCGGGCATCATCCTGAAGATCTTCGGTCTCGGCCTCGCTGCCGGCGTCGCGGTCGCCCTCACACCCTCCCTCGTGCAGCAGGAGCGATGGGGGTTCCTCGGCATCATCTGGGCCGTCGTCGCGGTCCTGGTGGCCACCTACGCGACCAGCCGCTTCATCCCCGGCAAGTACATCGTGCCCGGGACGTTGCTCCTCGCGCTGCTGGTGGTCGTCCCCATCATCCTCACGTTCCAGCTGTCCACCACCAACTTCGGCGACGGCACGCGCAGCACGAAAGAGGTGACGGTCAACTCGATCGTCGGGGCCTCCGTCGTGCAGACCCCGGACGCACCCCGCTACAACCTGACCATCGCGACCCAGGGTCCACCGACCGAGGGCCCGTTCGCCTTCTTCCTCGTGGACCCGGTGTCCGAAGAGGTCCTGCTCGGCACCGAGGAGGGCACGGAACCCGCCGGGGATGACGTCGTCGTGTCGGAGGGCTTCGTCACCGAGGCTCCCGGCTACAGGCTCCTCACGCCGCAGCAGGTGAACGACGCCGGCCAGGTGCTCGCGGACCTGTCCGTCCCGACCGAGACCGGCGCCATCCGCCAGCTCGGCATCCGGCAGGCGTTCGAAGGCCGGACCGTGCTGGAGTACGACGAGGCGAGCGACACGATCACGGACACCCAGACCGGTGTCGCCTACACCCCGCAGCCGATGGGCGACCAAGAGTTCTTCGTCAGCGAGGACGGGCAGCGGCTCTCCGACCAGTCATGGCGGGCCGGTGTCGGCTCCAGCAACTACGAGCGCATATTCACCGACCCGAGGATCAGCCGGGACTTCGTCTCGATCTTCGTCTGGACGCTCGTCTTCGCCACCGCGTCGGTGGTGTCGACGTTCGCGCTCGGCCTGTTCCTCGCGATCACGCTCAACGACCCGCGGGTGCGAGGCCAGAAGATCTACCGGGCGCTGATCATCATGCCGTACGCCATCCCAGGCTTCATCGCCATCCTCATCTGGGCCGGCTTCTTCAACCGTGACTTCGGCATCATCAACGAGGCCACCGGTCTGGACGTCAACTGGTTCGGTGAGACCTGGAGCGCCAGGCTCGCCGTGATCCTCACCAACCTGTGGATGGGCTTCCCGTACATGTTCCTGGTCTGCACCGGCGCTCTGCAGGCCATCCCGGGGGACCTGAAGGAGGCCGCCGCCATCGACGGCGCAAGCGGCTGGTTCGGGTTCCGGAAGATCATCCTCCCGCTCCTTCTCGTCGCGGTCGCGCCGCTGCTGGTCGCGACGTTCGCCTTCAACTTCAACAACTTCAACATCATCCAGCTGCTCACCGAAGGCGGCCCCTTCAGCCCGGCCAACCCGACCGCCGGGGGGACCGACATCCTCATCAGCTACACGGTCCGGCTGGCCTTCGGTGCCGGCGGTGCGCAGATCGGCTTCGCCTCCGCGGTCTCCGTCGTGCTGTTCATCCTGACGGGGTTCATCGCCGCACTGCAGTTCCGAGCCACCCGCAGCCTCGAGGACGTGAACTGACATGACCCAGATGACACCTCAGGCCGGCAACGTCACCGCACCTGCGGAGCGCCGGCCCCGCGCGAGCAGCACGAGCACTGCTTCGGCCGGCGGCCCGAGCGTGCGACGGATGTCACGAGGCAGGTGGTGGCGCGAGATCGGCTGGCGCCACGCCGTGGCCGTCGTCGCGGTCTTCTACGCCCTGTTCCCGATCAGCTACATCGTCTCGGCGGCGTTGAACCCCCTCGGCACCGTGGTGTCCACCACCGTCATCCCGACCCAGTTCTCGCTCGACAACTTCGTCGCGCTGTTCACCACACCGTCGATCCCGTTCGCCCGCTGGTACCTCAACACGATCATCGTGTGCGTCTCGGTGACGTTCGTGCAGCTGTTCTGCAGCGCCGCTGCGGCCTACGCGTTCTCCCGGTTCCGGTTCACAGGCAGGCGCGGCGGGCTGCTCACGCTGCTGCTCATCCAGATGTTCCCGCAGTTCCTGGCGGCCGTCGCCCTCTACACGATGTTCTCCGAGGTCGGCCAGGTCATCCCGCAGCTCGGCCTCAACACGATTGCCGGGTACCTCGTCGTGCTGTTCGGCGGCGCGCTTGGGCAGGTGTGGCTCATCAAGGGCTTCTTCGACACCATCCCGATGTCGCTGGACGAGGCCGCCAAGATGGACGGCGCGAGCCACGCGCAGACGTACTTCCGCATCATCCTCCCGCTCGTGCGCCCGATCCTCGCCGTCAGTGGGCTGCTCGTGTTCATCGGCGCCATCGCGGAGTTCCTCCTTGCCTCCATCTTCCTGACCGACAACAGCACGAAGACGCTGGCCGTCGGCCTCTACGGGCTCCTGGACGGTGACCGGTCCAACAACCTCGGCGTCTTCGCCGCCGGTTCGCTGCTCATCGCGATCCCGGTCATCGCGCTCTTCATCTACCTGCAGCGCTTCATCGTCGGTGGCATCACCGCCGGAGGGGTCAAGGGATGAGTGGGCGCCGCCCGGACGGCCTGACGCGTCGGCGCCTGTCCGCCGAGCCGCACCACGACGGTTCGACGCTGCACGGCCCCAGGCTCGCGGGGGCGGTTCTCGGTGACGAGGTGGACGTCCTGCTGCGGGTACCGCACGAGGGCAGCGGCACGTCGCCGGTGCGCGCGGTGCACCTGCGGCAGGTGCACGACGGCGAGCCCCGCTACGTCCAGGCGGTCGTGGACCGCACCGACGACCACGACGTCTGGTACCGCGCCTCCATCACCGTCCGGAACCGGCTGGCGCACTACCGGTGGCTGCTGGACGACGGTGCGGGCGGCACGGGGTACCGCTGGGTCGACGCGGCCGGAACCCACACCCACGACGTGACCGACGCCTCCGACTTCGTGGTCAGCACCTATCCGGCGGCGCCCGACTGGGCCGTGGACGGCGTCATGTACCAGGTCTTCCCCGACCGCTTCGCCTGCTCCGGGCAGGACCACGGCCCGCTGCCGGACTGGGCCGTGGCGGCGGACTGGGACACCACGCCCGTCGAGCACACCGGGCACGACACACCGCTGCAGGTCTACGGCGGTGACCTCGCCGGAATCGAGCAGCGTCTGCAGCACCTCCTCGACCTCGGCGTCGACGTGCTGTACCTGACTCCCTTCTTCCCGGCCGCGAGCAACCACAGATACAACGCATCCAGCTTTGACACGGTCGACCCCCTGCTGGGCGGGGACGCCGCGCTGCAGGAGCTCGTGGCCGCGGCGCACGGCGTCGGCCTGAAGGTCATAGGTGACCTCACGACCAACCACACCGGGGACACCCACGACTGGTTCCTGGCCGCACAGGCCGACCGGACCAGCGAGGAGGCCGGCTACTACTACTTCACCGCCCACCCGGACGGCTACGAGGCGTGGTTCGGAATCGCCTCGCTGCCCAAGCTCGACTACGGGTCGGCGGCGCTGCGACGGAGGATCGTCGACGGACCGGGCTCGGTGGTGGCCCGCTGGGTCGATGGCCGGGACGGCCTGGACGGCTGGCGCGTCGACGTGGCGAACATGACCGGGCGTCACGAGGGTGAGGACCACAACCACGACGTCGCCCGCCTGGTGCGGCGGACGATGGACGCGACCAAGCCCGGGACGTTCCTGCTGGCTGAGCACTTCCATGACACGAGCGACGACGTCACGACCGGGGCGGGCGGCTGGGACGCCGTCATGAACTACGCCGCCTTCACCCGACCGGTGTGGCAGTGGTTGGCCGCTCCGGGGAGCCGGTACGGGTTCCTCGGCATGCCAGTACCGGTGCCACGCAAGCCGACCGCCGACGTCGTCGCGGCCATGCGCCACTTCGCCGCCGCGGTGCCGTGGCAGCAGACCCTCCAGAACGTCAACATGCTGGGCTCGCACGACACGCCCCGTGCCCTCAGCGTCCTCGGCAGCACCGAGGCCCTCGTCGCTGCGCTCGCGATGCTCGTCGGTCAGCCCGGGATCCCGATGGTGTTCGCGGGCGACGAGCTCGGCCTGACGGGGGACGACGGAGAGCACGCCCGCACCCCTATGCCGTGGCACGACGCCGAGCGTCTCGACGGAGACCTGCATCGGACCTACCGCGAGCTGCTGCGACTTCGCCACGATCTGGAGCCGTTGCGTCGCGGCGGGATGCGGTGGCTGGTTGCCGACGACGACGCGATGGCATGGCTCCGGGAGACCCCGGACGAGCGGGTCTGCGTCGTCGTGGCCCGCGAGGCCTGCGTCGTGGACCTGCCGGTCTCGCTCGTCGGTGAGTGCCGGCTGATCTGGACCGGGCCCGTCCCCGCTGTGATCGATCGGGGTCAGCGCACGGTCCAGGTCGCCCTGCCCGGACCGGGGGCGGCGATCCTCGCCTGCGGGTGAGGCCGGCGGGTGGTCAGGCCGGGACGACGACCCCGTCCTCGCGGGCTCCGGCGAGCGCGTCGGCCAGCTCGTCCTCCAGGCCCAGGTGGGCGACGGGGTCGGCGACCGTCGCGACCTCGGCCTCCAGCTCCCGCACCAGCGGTATCACCCGACGGCCGAACGCCTCCACCTCCTCGCGCACGTGCAGGAACCCGAGCAGCAGCAGGTCCACACCGATCAGGCGGTAGGCCAGGACGCGGCGGGCGACCTGCTCGGGGGTGCCGACCAACCCCGTCCGGAACCCGTCGTTGTACTGGACCAGGTCCTTCAGGTCGCTGTCGGCCCACATCCCCTTGCCGTCGGAGGTCGAGCGGCCCGCCTGCCGGACCGCGTCACCGAAGCCCTTGACCTTCTCCACGTCGGCGTGGGCGACGATGTCCTCGACGACCTGGCGGGCCTCGGCCTCGGTGTCACGGACGACCGCGAAACCGTTGAGCCCGAACCGCAGCCGACGACCGGCCTCGGCCGCGTAGCCCCCGACCTCGACGACCTGCTCGGCGACCCCTTCACAGGTGTTGCCGTTCATGAAGTACCAGTCGCTGGCGCGCCCGGCCATGTGGCGTGCGTCGGTGGAGTTGCCGCCCTGGAAGATCTCCGGCAGCACGTCCGGGCGGGGTCGGAACGTCAGGTCGCGGGTGCGGAAGTAGTCGCCCCGGTAGGTGAAGTCGTCGGTCGTCCATGCGCCGCGCAGCACGTCGATGAACTCCTCCGACTGGCGGTAGCGCTCGCCGTGCTCCAGCCAGGTCGCACCCAGCGACAGCGCCTCGCCCTTGAACCAGCCGGACACCACGTTGAGCGCGAGCCGGCCGCCCGTCAGCTCCTGGGCGGTGGCGGCCCACTTGGCCAGCACGGTCGGCTGCCAGAAGTAGGGGTGCACGGCGGCGATAACCTTCAGGCGCTCGGTGGCCAGCAGCAGCGCGAGCGAGAAGGAGGTCGACTCGTGCTGGGAGTCCGCGCCGTAGGAGGCGCCGTAGCGGACCTGGGTGAGGGCGTAGTCGAAGCCGACCGCCTCGGCGACCCGGGCGGTGTCGACGTTGTAGGCGGGGGAGTGGTCGGTGCGCTGCGGCAACGTGGAGACCACGAGCCCGCCCGAGACGTTGGGGACCCAGTAGGCGAAGTGCAGCGGGTCACGGGTGGTTGTGCTCATGCGACGGCTCCAGTCAGGGCGGGGCAGGGGGCGGCGGTGCGGGTGTAGCTCCGGGCGTGGTGCACCAGCGGGTCCCGCGCGCGTCGGTCTTCCGGCTCTGCGTCCTCGACCCCGCTGACCTCGCCCAGCACGAGCAGCGAGTCGCCGGCCTCGACCAGGCGCAGCACCGCCCCGCTGAGCCGGGTGACCACGCCGCGCAGGGCGGGCAGGCCGTCGTCCCAGGACCAGGACGACGCGTTGTCGAAGCGCTTGGAGGCGTCGGCGGCGAAGCGGCGGGCCACGTGCTCCTGGTCCGCGTCGAGCAGGTGGGCGGCATACCGGCCCGAGTGCAGCAGAGTGGACAGGCTGGAGGACGTACGGGAGACGTTGAAGGACAGCATGGGCGGGCTCAGCGACACGGAGGCGATCGACACGGCGGTGAACCCGACCGGGGAACCGGCGTGCGCGGAGGTCACGACCCAGACGCTCGAGGCGTCGTGACGGAAAGCGCGTCGCAGGTCCACGGTGGGTCCACCCCAGCTGGGGGTGGTCACGGGTGGGCTCCTTGCTCCGGGGGTGGGCCCGGGTCGGTCGGTCGGTCCGGCGCGGTGGCGCTCAGGACGGACAGGCCGCTGACGAGGTGCGGGCGAGGTCGACGACGCGTCGACGCGTGAGACGGGTGACGGTCATGGGGAGAGCTCCTCCATCGGTCCTGGCGGAAGCACCCGCACCCGTTTCCGGGGGGTTGCTGCGACGTCTACGAGCCAGGTCTCTCGGTCGCTCTGGATGGTTGCAGGACGAAGGTCGCAGACCGGGCAGCGGTTTGTCCAGGACCGGGGACGCGCGTCTCGGCGGGCGAGACGAGGATCGCGGCCCCCACCCGTCCGCTCAGCCGTCCAGCGCGTCGCGCATCGGAACGAACTTGGCCGTGGACTCCGCGAGCTCGGCGGCGGGGTCGGAACCCTCGACGATGCCGCAGCCCGCGAACAGCCGGATCTCCCGCGCATCCTCGCCGAGCTGGCCGCAGCGCAGCGCGATGCCCCACTCCCCGTCACCGGCCGCGTCCAGCCAACCCACCGGACCGGCGTAGCGACCGCGGTCCATCCCCTCCAGGTCCGCGATGAGCGCTGCCGCGGCCCGCGTCGGGGTGCCGCAGACGGCGGCGGAGGGGTGCAGCGACGCGGCCAGGTGCAGGCTGGACACGTCGTCGCGCAGCACCCCGGTGACGTCGGTCGCCAGGTGCATGACGTTGGCCAGGTGCAGCACGAACGGCGCCTCAGGCACGTTTGTGCCGGCGCAGAACGGGGTCAGCGCCTCCACGACGCTGCGCACTGCGTACTCGTGCTCGCCCAGGTCCTTGCTGGAACGGGCCAGCGACGCGGCCAGTGCCAGGTCGTGGGCGTCATCACCCGTGCGGCGGATGGTCCCCGCGAGCACGCGCGAGGCGACCAGGCGCATCTGGGTGCGCACCAGCATCTCCGGCGTGGCGCCGACCATGCCGTCGACGCTGAAGGTCCAGGTCGAGGGGTAGGCGTGAGCCAGCCGGTGCAGCAGCGCCCGAGGGTCCAGCGGTGCCTGCGCCCGGGCCACCAGGTCGCGCGCGAGCACGACCTTGGCGACCTCCCCGGCGTCGATACGGCGTACGGCCGCCTCGACGAGCGCCTCCCAGGCGGCGCTGCTCACCGCACCGTCGCCGAACGCGACGGGCCCCGGTGCCGGTGGCGCGGCGGTCGCCGGAGGGGGACCGTCGACAGGGCCGGGGATGACGCCGTCCGCGACCCCGTCCGCCAGGGTGGTGCGGGTCAGCCACCAGCGGCCCTCGCGGTGGCCGACCACCGTCGCGGGCACCACGAGGGAGCTGTCCGTGGGGGAGTCGTCGGCGAAGGCGAAGGACCCGAACGCCACCGGTCCCGTGCCGCGCAGGCCGACGTCGTCGCGGACGACGGACCCGGCCAGCAGCCGCCGCCAACGGCGCTCGGCGACGGCGAAGCGGCGAGGTCCGGAGGTCACCACACGGGCTGCCTCCCCCCAGCCGACCAGCCCCTCGCCGCGGCGGAGCCAGCTCAAGGGCGGCGCACCCGCGGGCAGCAGCGACAGCAGGGGGCCGGGGTCGTCGATCTCGACGGTGCGGCTGACGAGCCGGGCTCCGGTCTCGGGTGCGGGCCCGCGGGCCTCGGTCGACGTGCTCGTCATGGTGCCTCCAGGGTAGGTCGCCACCGGCCGCACCCGCCTGCGGGGCCCGTGGGAGCATCGGGCGTGCCCGACAGCCACGCCTCCGACCAGCCGGTCCGCGCCCGGCTCGACAAGCGTCCCGACGAGGTCTCGTCGATGTTCGACGGCGTGGCCGCGCGCTACGACCTCACCAACACGGTGCTGTCGCTGGGCTCGGACCGCCGCTGGCGCCGGATGGTCACCCGTGACCTCGACGCCCGTCCCGGTGAGCGCGTCCTCGACCTCGCCGCGGGGACCGGGACATCGACGGAGCCGTTCGCCGACGCCGGCGTCCGGGCGGTGGCCTGCGACTTCTCGCTCGGGATGCTGCAGGTGGGCCGCCGTCGTCGCCCGGACATGTCGTTCCTGGCCGGAGACGCCACCCGCTTGCCGTTCGCCGACGCGTCCTTCGACGCCGCGACCATCAGCTTCGGGCTGCGTAACGTCGTCGACCCCGACGCGGGCCTGGCCGAGCTGCTGCGTGTGGTCCGCCCGGGCGGACGCCTGGTCGTGTGCGAGTTCTCCCACCCGACCTTCTCCCCGTTCCGGGCCGTCTACGACCGCTACCTGCTGCGGGTGCTGCCCGCGGTGTCCCGCGTCGCCTCGTCCAACCCGGAGGCGTACGACTACCTGGCGGAGTCCATCCAGGCCTGGCCGGACCAGCAGGCGCTCGCCGAACGGGTCCTCGCCGCCGGCTGGACGCAGGTCACCTGGCGCGACGCCAGCGGCGGCATCGTTGCGCTGCACCGCGCCGTCCGCCCCGCCTGAGGGCCGGGGCCGCCGGGGCCGCCGGGGCCCGGTCGAGCTGGGCGACGCTGCGCGCCGGACCACGGTTGCGGAGCAGCGCCCGGTCCGGACACCTCGACCGCCTCCTGGCCCCGGTCGGTAGCCATGCGTGGTCGTCGACCCGGCTGCCCCCGGTGACCTGATCACCGGTGTGCCGGGCAGCGCCGACGACCGGAGCGCCGCCGGGTCCCCTGCCCAGCGCCGTGCCGGCAGCCGTCGTACCCTTGTGAACACGTGCACAAGTCCACCGGAGGTCCGCCCGTGAGCACCCTGACCGAACGGCCCACCACCGCAGCCACCGACGTCCCGCCCGACGCGGACGTGGTGGTCGTGGGCGCAGGTCCTGCGGGTGCCACCGCTGCCGCCTACCTGGCGCGCGCCGGCCTGCACGTCGTGCTGCTGGAGAAGACGGCCTTCCCGCGCGAGAAGGTCTGCGGGGACGGCCTGACCCCCCGCGGGGTCAAGGAGCTCGTCGCCCTCGGCGTCCCCCACCGCGAGGAGGACGGCTGGATCCGCAACAAGGGCCTGCGCATCATCGGCGGCGGCCAGAGGCTGCAGTTGGACTGGCCCGAGCTGACCGGGGTGCCGAGCTACGGCCTGGTCCGCCCCCGTGCTGACCTGGACGAGCTGCTGGCCCGGACCGCCCAGGCCGAGGGCGCCCAGCTGTTCGAGCAGACCTCCGTCACCGGCCCGGTGCTGGACGCCACCGGTCGCATCACGGGTGTCACTTGGGCCCGCCACGACGCCATGGGCCGCAAGACCGGCCTCACGGGCACCGTCGGCGCCAGGCTCGTGGTCGCAGCCGACGGCAACTCCAGCCGCCTCAGCCTCGCGATGGGGCTTATCAAGCGGGACGACCGCCCGCTCGGGGTGGCCGTGCGCACGTACTACACCTCACCGCGCAGCGAGGACGACTACCTGGAGTCCTGGCTCGAGCTCTGGGACGGCCCCCCCGGCAGGTCCACGCTGCTGCCCGGCTACGGCTGGGTGTTCGGCGTCGGCGACGGCACCAGCAACGTCGGCCTCGGCATTCTCAGCAGCTCCAGCGCGTTCGGCAAGGTGGACTACAAGGAGCTGCTCCAGCGCTGGGTGGCGACCATGCCGGCCGACTGGGGCTTCACCCCCGACAACCAGTGCCAGCCCATCAAGGGCGCAGCCCTGCCGATGGGCTTCAACCGGACCCCGCACTACACGCGGGGGCTGATGCTCGTCGGCGACGCGGGCGGGATGGTCAACCCGTTCAACGGCGAGGGCATCGCCTACGCCATGGCCAGCTCAAGGATCGCGGCTGCGGTCGTCGCCCAGGCCATGGCGATGCCGACCGAGCAGCGCGAGCGGGCGCTGCAGGCCTATCCCAAGGCAGTCGAGGCCGAGATGGGCGCCTACTACGCGCTGGGCCGCGTCTTCGTGAAGATCATCGGCAACCCGTGGGTCATGGCGACCGCCACGCGCTACGGCCTGCCGCGACCGCTGCTCATGCAGTTCGTCCTGAAGCTGCTGGCCAACCTGTACGAGGACACCGGCGGCGACCCGGTCGACAAGGTCATCCAGCAGATGGAACGGCTGTCCCCGGTGGCGTCGCGGCTGGCGTGAGGGCGGCCCCTAGGATGGCCCGCGACCGCGACACGGACGATGGACCGACCGTGATCGACGAAGGACGAGGAGTGGCCACGTGAGTCCCTATCTGCCGCTGGTGATGATGCTGGCACTCGGTGCCGGCTTCGCGGCCTTCTCGATCATCGCCACGTCGCTCACGGGGCCGGCCCGCTACAACCGCGCCAAGCTCGAGGCCTACGAGTGCGGCATCCAGCCCACGCCGCAGGCCGCCGGCGGCGGTCGCGTGCCGATCAAGTTCTACCTGATCGCCATGCTGTTCATCGTCTTCGACATCGAGACCGTCTTCCTCATCCCGTGGGCCATCGCCTTCAACCAGCTCGGCGTGTTCGCGCTGGTCCAGGTCCTGCTCTTCGTCGGGGCGATCCTCGTGGCCTATGCCTACGTGTGGCGCCGCGGCGGCCTGGAGTGGGAATGACCGGCACCTGCACACCCACCACCTGCGCCGTCACCACCTGAACCACCCACCGCACCACCACGGGCACGACACGCACCACCGACAGGAGCACACGCATGGGTATCGAGGAGAAGCTCCCCGCCGGGATCATCCTGGGACAGGTGGAACAGCTCGTCGGCCTGGTCCGCAAGGCGTCGGTGTGGCCGGCGACCTTCGGCCTGGCCTGCTGCGCGATCGAGATGATGGCCGTGGGCGGCCCGAAGTACGACATCGCGCGCTTCGGCATGGAGCGGTTCTCCGCCAGCCCGCGCCAGGCCGACCTGATGATCGTCGCGGGCCGGGTGAGCCAGAAGATGGCCCCGGTCGTGCGCCAGGTCTACGACCAGATGCCCAACCCCAAGTGGGTCATCGCGATGGGCGTCTGCGCCTCCTCCGGCGGCATGTTCAACAACTACGCGATCGTCCAGGGCGTCGACCACATCGTCCCCGTGGACGTGTACCTGCCCGGCTGCCCGCCGCGGCCGGAGATGCTGCTCGACGCGATCCTCAAGCTCCACGACCAGATCAAGGGCGAGAAGATGGGTGCCCACAAGCGTGCCGCCGAGGTCGAGGCCGAGGAGAAGGCCCTCGCCGCCACCCCGACGATCCAGCTGAAGGGCGCGCTGCGGTGAGCGGGGACGCGCCGACCGCCGGGGGGCAGGACCCCAAGGACAAGGCCCCCGTGCAGGAGCCGTCGCCCTCGGGCGACCGGGCTCCCGGCTCCGCAGCACCCGGCGTCGCCGGGGTCGAGGGTGCCGGCATGGACGCCACCACCAAGGCCTCGACCGACCCCGTCGTCGAGGAGTCCACCGAGGGGGCGAACACCCCGGGCACCGACCCGGACGCCACCCGGACCAGCGAGCGCGGGCTGTCCCCGGCGGGCACCCCCGCCGCGGCCACAGCCGTCACCACCCGGCGCGGGATGTTCGGGGTCGCCGGAGCCGGCGACACGTCCGGGTACTCCGGGCTCGTCACCACCTCGACGCAGTCGGTTCCGACCCAGCGTCCCTACGGCGGCTGGTTCGACGAGGTCGCCGACCTGCTGGGGGACAGCCTCAGCGAGGTCGGGCTCGGCGAGGACGGCCAGGCCGGCGCGATCGAGAAGGTCGTCGTCGAGCACGGTGAGATCACCTTCCACGTGCGCCGTGAGCACGTCGTAGAGGTCTGCCGCCGGCTGCGCGACGAGCCGGACCTCCGCTTCGAGCTCAGCCTGGGCGTGTCCGGGGTGCACTACCCGGAGGACACCGGCCGCGAGCTGCACGCCGTCTACCACCTGAAGTCGATCACCCACACCCGGCGCGTGCGGCTGGAGGTGTCGGTGCCCGACTCCGACCCCCACATCCCCTCCACCACCGGGATCTACCCCACGCACGACTGGCACGAGCGGGAGGCCTGGGACTTCTTCGGTCTGCAGTTCGACGGCCACCCCGCCCTGACGCGGATCCACATGCCCGACGACTGGCCGGGGCACCCGCAGCGCAAGGACTACCCCCTCGGCGGCATCCCGGTGGAGTACAAGGGCGCCACCGTCCCGCCGCCCGACGTGCGGAGGCAGTACACCTGATGAGCGACACCACCACGGGCGCGAGCGGCGCCGCAACCCCCCTGAAGACAGGTGCCACCTCGGCCACCACCGACGCCTATGCCGCGACCGACGGTGACGTGCTGGAGGGCGCCGTGGTCACCGTCGGCGGTGGGGACTGGGACGACGTCGTCGACACCGCCCGCCTCGGCGAGGAGCGGATCGTCGTCAACATGGGCCCGCAGCACCCCTCCACCCACGGTGTGCTCCGGCTCATCCTGGAGGTCGAGGGCGAGACGGTCACCGAGGCACGTGCGGGGATCGGCTACCTGCACACGGGCATCGAGAAGAACATGGAGGTGCGCAGCTGGGTCCAGGGGGTCACCTTCTGCACCCGCATGGACTACCTGTCGCCGATCTTCAACGAGACGGTCTACTGCCTGGGCATCGAGAAGATGCTCGGCATCACCGAGCAGGTCCCGGAGCGGGCGAGCATCCTGCGGGTGCTGACCATGGAGCTGAACCGGATCGGCTCCCACGCCGTGGCCCTGGCCACCGGTGGCATGGAGCTCGGCTCCACGACGATGATGACCGACGGCTTCCGGGAGCGGGACAAGGTCATGGAGATCCTCGAGGGGATCACCGGCCTGCGGATGAACCACGCGTTCGTCCGCCCCGGCGGTGTCAGCCAGGACATCCCCCCGGGTGCGCTGGACTCGATCCGGGAGTTCGTCCCCAGCATCCGCCGTGGCATCCGTGACCTGGAGAACCTGAGCGCACAGAACCCCACCCTGCGCCAGCGCCTGGTGAGCACGGGCTACCTCAACCTCGCGGGCTGCCTCGCGCTCGGTATCACCGGCCCGGTGCTGCGCTCGACCGGCCTGCCCAACGACCTCCGCAAGGACGAGCCGTACTGCGGCTACGAGAACTACGACTTCGAGGTCATCACCCGGACCGAGTCCGACAACTACTCCCGGCTGAGGATCCGCGTCGACGAGATGTACGAGTCCGTCCGGCTCGTCGAGCAGTGCATGGAGAAGCTTCAGGCGCTCGGGCCAGGACCGGTCATGGTCGACGACCCCAAGATCAAGTGGCCAGCGCAGCTCGCGCTCGGCGGCGACGGACTGGGCAACTCCCTGGACCACATCCGCGAGATCATGGGCACCTCGATGGAGGCGCTCATCCACCACTTCAAGCTCGTCACCGAGGGCTTCCGGGTGCCGGCCGGCCAGGTCTACACGGCGGTCGAGTCCCCTCGCGGCGAGCTCGGCTGCCACCTCGTCTCCGACGGCGGGACCAAGCCGTACCGGGCGCACTTCCGTGACCCGTCGTTCACCAACCTGCAGGGCGTGTCCGTGATGTGCGAGGGCGCGCAGGTCGCCGACGTCGTGGCCTCGGTCGCCGCCCTGGACCCCGTCATGGGAGGCGTCGACCGCTGATGGCCTACTCCGCCGAGACCCAGCTGCAGCTGCAGAGCGACGCGGCCGCGATCGTGGCGCGCTACCCGCAGCCGCGTTCCGGGCTGCTGCCGCTGCTGCACCTGGTGCAGTCCGTGGACGGGTTCGTCAGCCCCGACGGCATCGCGTTCTGCGCCCAGACCCTCAACCTGTCCAACGCCGAGGTGTCGGCGGTGGCGACCTTCTACACCCAGTACAAGCGTCACCCCAACGGCCGTTACACCGTCGGGGTGTGCACCAACACCCTCTGCGCGGTGATGGGCGGCGACGAGATCTTCGAGACCGTCAGCAAGCACCTGGGCCTCGGCCACGACGAGACGACCCAGGACGGCGTCGTCACCCTGGAGCGGGTCGAGTGCAACGCAGCCTGCGACTACGCCCCCGTGGTGATGGTCAACTGGGAGTTCTTCGACAACCAGACACCGCGCTCCACCTGCGCCCTGGTCGCCAGCCTGCGCGCGGGGGAGAAGGTCCGCCCCAGCCGCGGCGCCGACGAGGTGGTCGAGTTCAAGCCGATGTCCCGCGTGCTCGCCGGCTTCGAGGACGGCCGGGCCGACCAGGGCCCGTCCGCGGGCCACGCGTCGCTCGTCGGGCTCCGCCTCGCCCGCGAGCGGGGCTGGCAGGCCCCGCCCGCCCCCGACCGAAGCACGGACGACACGGGCACCGACGGCTCCGAGAGCACGGGCACGGACAGCACGGGCACGGACAGCACGGGCGCGGACGGTACGCGCACCGGCAGCAGCAGCGACGGCACGAGGAGCCCCTGATGGTCGACACCCTTACCCCCGTCCTGAGCGCGTCCTGGGACAACGCCGGCAGCTGGACCCTGCACGCCTACGAGGCGGACGGCGGCTACCAGGCGCTGCGGACCGCCCTGGGCACCTCCCGCGCGGACCTGGTCGAGGCCGTCAAGTCGTCCGGCCTGCGCGGCCGCGGCGGGGCCGGCTTCCCCACCGGGCTCAAGTGGAGCTTCCTGCCGCCGGACGACGGCGGCCCCCGCTACTTGGTGGTCAACGCCGACGAGTCCGAGCCGGGCACCTGCAAGGACACCCCGCTCATGATGGCCAACCCCCACGTGCTGGTGGAGGGCGTCATCATCTCCAGCTTCGCGATCGGTGCCGCCAAGGCGTTCATCTACCTGCGCGGTGAGGAGCTGCACGTCTACCGGCGCCTGCTGCGCGCCGTGGAGGACGCCCGCGCCGCGGGCTACATCGGCACCGACGTGCTCGGTTCCGGGTTCGACCTGGACGTCGTCGTGCACGCCGGCGCCGGTGCCTACATCTGCGGGGAGGAGACCGCCCTGCTGGACTCCCTGGAGGGCCGTCGCGGCCAGCCGCGCCTCAAGCCGCCCTTCCCGGCCGTCGCCGGGCTCTACGCCCGCCCGACCGTGGTCAACAACGTCGAGTCCATCGCCAGCGTGCCGTCCATCGTCGCCAACGGCGCGGACTGGTTCGCCGGCATGGGCACCGAGAAGTCCGCGGGGTACGGGCTGTTCTCCGTCTCCGGCCACGTCCGCAGCCCCGGCCAGTACGAGGCCCCGCTCGGCATCACCATGCGAGAGCTGCTCGCCCTGGCCGGTGGCATGCGCCCCGGCAGCGAGCTCAAGTTCTGGACCCCGGGCGGTTCGTCGACGCCACTGCTCACGGCCGAGCACCTGGACGTACCGCTGGACTTCGAGTCGACCATGGCCGCCGGGTCGATGCTGGGCACGCGCGCGCTGCAGATGTTCGACCAGACCACGTCGGTGGTGCGCGCCGTGCTGCGCTGGACCGAGTTCTACGCCCACGAGTCCTGCGGCAAGTGCACCCCCTGCCGGGAGGGCACGTACTGGATGGTGCAGATCCTGCGCCGCATCGAGGCCGGCAAGGGCACGGTGGAGGACATCGACACCCTGCTCGACACCTGCGACAACATCCTCGGCCGGTCCTTCTGCGCCCTGGGCGACGGCGCCACCAGCCCCATCATCAGCGCCGTCAAGTACTTCCGCTCCGAGTTCGAGGACGGGGCGCACACCCCGGCCTGGGAGCTGTTCCCGTATCAGCGCTCCACCCTCTTCACCGACGCGAACGCAGAACCGGCAGGTATGGCATGAGTCTGTCCACCGGCCACGAGGCGACCACGGCGGTCGAGGCCGCCGACCTGGTCACCCTCACGATCGACGGCATCGAGGTGCAGGCGCCCAAGGGGAGCCTGCTGATCCGGGTGGCCGAGGAGCTCGGGATCGCCATCCCGCGCTTCTGCGACCACCCCCTGCTGGAGCCCGCGGGCGCCTGCCGGCAGTGCCTGGTCGAGGTGGCGACGCCCGACCGCGAGGGCAACGTCCGCCCCATGCCCAAGCCGCAGGCCAGCTGCACCATGACGGTCGCGCCCGGCATGGTGGTCAAGACCCAGGCCACCTCGGAGGTCGCCGACAAGGCCCAGCACGGGATCATGGAGATGCTGCTGGTCAACCACCCGCTGGACTGCCCGATCTGCGACAAGGGCGGCGAGTGCCCGCTGCAGAACCAGGCCATGAGCAACGGCCGCGGCTCGACCCGGTTCGTGGACGTCAAGCGGACGTTCCCTAAGCCCATCAAGATCTCCACGCAGGTCCTGCTGGACCGGGAGCGCTGCATCCTCTGCCAGCGCTGCACCCGCTTCAGCAAGGAGATCGCCGGCGACACCTTCATCGACCTGCAGAAGCGCGGCGCCAAGCAGCAGATCGGCACGTTCGACGCGCGGGTGCTCGACTTCGCCGGCACGCCGGTGGTGGAGGGTGCCGCGGAGCTCGACGAGGCCGGCTCGCCGTTCGCGTCCTACTTCTCCGGCAACACCATCCAGATCTGCCCCGTCGGTGCGCTGACCGGGGCGGCCTACCGTTTCCGGGCCCGCCCGTTCGACCTGGTGTCGTCCCCGACGGTGTGCGAGCACTGCAGCTCCGGCTGCGCGGTCCGCGCCGACCACCGCCGGGGCGTCGTGCTGCGCCGCCTGGCCGGGGAGGACCCGGTGGTCAACGAGGAGTGGAACTGCGACAAGGGTCGCTGGGCGTTCACCTACGCGACGCTGCCGGACCGGCTGCAGGTGCCGCTGGTGCGGGACGAGACCACCGGCGAGCTCGTGGAGACGTCCTGGCCGGACGCCCTCGACGTGGCCGCCCGCGGTCTCGCCGCCGCCCGTGACCGGGTCGGTGTCGGCACCCTGGTCGGGGGTCGCCTCACGGTCGAGGACGCCTACGCCTACGCCAAGTTCGCCCGCCTCGTGCTGGGCAGCAACGACGTCGACATGCGCGCCCGCCCCGGCTCCGCCGAGGAGGAGGCGTTCTTGTCCGCCCGGGTCGCCGGCACGGGCATCGGCGTCACCTACGCCGACCTCGAGCAGGCCCGCGCCGTCGTCCTCGTCGGGTTCGAGCCCGAGGAGGAGTCCCCGATCCTCTTCCTGCGCCTGCGCAAGGCCGTCCGCGGTGGCCGGCTGACGGTGACCTCCGTCGCTCCGCTGGCCAGCCGCGGGCTGACCAAGCTCGACGGTCTGCTCGTCGCGACGCCGCCCGGTGGCGAGGCCGGCGTGCTCGACGTCGCCGCAAGGTCCACCGCGGCCGACCCGGTCGCCACCGCCTGCCGCAGCGAGGGGGCGGTCCTGCTGGTGGGGGAGCGCCTGGCCACCGTGCCGGGCGCGCTGTCCGCGGCGGTCGCCCTCGCCGACGCGACCGGGGCCACCCTGGCGTGGGTGCCGCGGCGCGCCGGTGAGCGCGGTGCCGTCGAGGCGGGCGCCCTGCCGGGCGTGCTGCCCGGCGGTCGCCCCGTCGCCGACACCGCGGCCCTGGTCGACGTCGCCGCCGCCTGGGGCGTGGACCGGCTGCCTGCCCGGCCCGGTCGTGACACGCCCGGCATCCTCGCCGCCGCCGCCTCGGGTGCGGGCCTGCTCGTCGCCGGCGTCGACGTGGACGACCTGCCGGATCCCGCCGCGGCCCGTGCCGCGTTGACGGCGAGCGGTTTCGTCGTCAGCCTCGAAGTACGCGCCAGCAGCGTCACCGCGCACGCCGACGTCGTGCTGCCCGTGGCCCCCGTGGCCGAGAAGGGCGGTTCGTTCATGGACTGGGAGGGACGGCTCCGGCCGTTCGAGCCCGTCCTGGACACCGACGCCCTCAGCGACCACGGGGTCCTGGACGAGATCGCCCGCCTCATGGGTGTCGAGCTCGGCGCCGCCAAGACGCTCCAGCTGCGTGACGAGCTCGCCCAGATCGGCGCGTGGGACGACACCCGCGCCGCCGCACCCGTCCTCGCCCCCGGGGCCGCGCTGGTACCGCTCGTCGGACAGGCGGTGCTCGCCAGCTGGCACCTGCTGCTGGACGCCGGGCGCGGCCAGGACGGCGAGGCCTACCTCGCCGGTACGGCGCACCGGGCGCACGCCCGGGTGTCGCCGGTCACGGCGACCGCCGTGGGCCTGCGCTCCGGCGGGCGGGTGGAGGTCACAGGACCGGCCGGCCGGGTCGTCCTGCCGCTGGTCGTCGACCCCTCCGTCGTGGACGGCGTCTGCTGGCTGCCGACGCGCTCACGGGGCAGCGAGCTGGGCCGGGAGTTGGGAGCCGGAGCCGGTGAACTGGTAGGAATTGGTCCCGCACCCGACCAGCTCGTGACAGGAGACCAGGCGTGAGCCACGTCGCTGGGCCGACCTCGGTCCTGCCAGCGTTCGTCGGCCTCGAGGGACCCGCGGCGGACTTCAGCAACGACACCTGGTGGATCGCCCTCATCAAGGTCGTCCTGGTCTTCGTGTTCCTCGTCGTCAACGTCCTGGTCGCGATCTGGGCCGAGCGCCGGATCCTCGGCCGGATGCAGCAGCGCCCCGGCCCGAACCGTCACGGCCCGTTCGGCCTGCTGCAGTCCCTCGCCGACGGCGTCAAGCTCGCCCTGAAAGAGGACATCGTCCCCGAGGGCGCGGACAAGCTGGTCTACGTGCTCGCACCGGCGATCTCGGTCGCGCCGGCGTTCCTCGCCTTCGCGGTCATCCCGCTCGGGCCCGAGGTCACGGTGTTCGGCTACACCACGCCGCTGCAGGTCACGGACGTGTCCGTGTCCGTCCTGTTCGTGCTCGCAGCCGCCAGCGTCGGCGTCTACGGGCTGGTCCTCGCGGGCTGGTCGTCGGGCTCCACCTACCCCCTGCTGGGCGGGCTGCGCTCGACCGCGCAGGTCATCAGCTATGAGCTGATCATGGGCCTGGCCCTGGTCGGGGTGTTCATCTACACCGGCTCGATGTCGACCTCGCGGATCGTCGAGGCGCAGACCAACGTGTGGCTCGCGCTCCCGCTTCTGCCCAGCTTCCTGCTGTTCCTGGTCGCGATCGTCGGCGAGACCAACCGTGCGCCGTTCGACCTCCCCGAGGGCGAGGGCGAGCTGGTCGGCGGGTTCCACACCGAGTACAGCTCGCTGAAGTTCGCGCTGTTCTTCCTGGCGGAGTACGTCGCCATGCTCACCGTGTCCGCGCTGGCGGTGACGCTGTTCCTGGGCGGCTGGATGGCCCCGTGGCCGCTGGCCCCGCTGACCGTGGCCGGGTTCGAGGTGCCGTTCCTGGGCGACGGCTGGTTCGGCGCCGAGGCCGGCGAGGCCTGGTTCAACACCGGTTTCTTGCCCGTCCTATGGTTCACGACCAAGATGTGGATCATCGTCTTCGGCTTCTTCTGGCTCCGCGGCGCCCTCCCCAGGCTGCGCTACGACCAGTTCATGAACCTGGGCTGGAAGGTCCTCATCGAGGCCGCCTTCGCCTGGGTGATCTTCCTGGGCGTCGTCCGGGGGCTCACCCAGTACCAGGTGCTCACCCAGCAGCAGGTCTTCATCCTCGTGGCCGCCGTCGGCCTGCCTCTCGTGGTGGGGACCTACTTCCTGGGCGGCAAGGTCGTCGCCGACGAGAAGGAGGAGCCCGGCGAGGTCGACCCGTTCGCCGACGGCTTCCCGGTCCCACCGCTGCCCGGGGAGACCGTCACCCGTTCCCGCGGCTCGCTGGGCGGCACCCCCGCCCCCGCGCGCCGCGAGCCCGTGGCCGTCGCCGCCTCCTCCGCCCCCGCGGCGCAGGGCGACACCGCCACCACCACCGAGCAGGAGGCACCGCGTGGCTGACGCCCCGGACCGCAACGACGAGCACGGCTGGCTGTCGGAGCTCCTGGCCCCGGTGGCCGGCTTCGGGGTCACCTTCCGGACCATGTTCACCAAGGTGCTGAGCGAGGAGTACCCGGAGGGCCCCAAGGGCGAGGGCCCGCGGCCCACCCAGCCGCGCTACCACGGCCGCCACCAGCTCAACCGCTGGGCGGACGGGCTCGAGAAGTGCATCGGCTGCGAGCTGTGCGCCTGGGCCTGCCCCGCCGACGCGATCTACGTCGAGGGCGCGCAGAACACCGAGGACGCCCGCTTCAGCCCCGGCGAGCGGTACGGCCGGACCTACCAGATCAACTACCTGCGCTGCATCTTCTGCGGGCTCTGCATCGAGGCCTGCCCGACGCGTGCGCTCACCATGACCAACGAGTACGAGCTGGCGGACCACACCCGCCAGGCCACCATCTTCACCAAGGAGCAGCTGCTCGCCCCGCTGCTGGAGGGCGCGCTGCCCGCCCCGCACCCCATGGTCGAGGGCACGACCGAGAAGAACTACTACCGCAACGAGATCACGGGACCGACCGAGGCGCAGCGCCGCTGGGTGGCCGACCGGGCCGAGGCGCAGGCCGAGGCGCAGGCCGACGCGCAGGCCGAGGCGTGAACGCCGCTCTGCTGCCGCTCGCCGGGGTCGCGGACGTCGCCGTGCCCGGCACCGGGATCGGGGAGGGGGTCCTGTTCTGGGTCCTCGCCCCGCTGATGGTGCTCGCCTCCCTCGGGTTGATGTTCGCCCGCAAGGCCGTGCACGCCGCGCTGAGCATGGCCATCGTCATGGTCAGCCTGGGCGGGGTCTACGTCGGGCTGCAGGCCCCGTTCCTCGGCATGGTCCAGGTGTTCGTCTACACCGGCGCGGTCATGATGCTGTTCCTGTTCGTGCTCATGCTCATCGGCGTCGACTCCTCCGACTCCCTGGTGGAGACGATCAAGGGTCAGCGGGTCGCCGGTGCGCTGGCCGCGGGCGGGTTCCTGGTGTTCGTGCTGGTCGCCCTCGCCCGGACGCAGTTCCCGACCCCGGTCGGCCTGGACGTGGTCAACGAGACCGGCAACATCACCGGTATCGCCGCGCTCATCTTCAGCCGCTACGTCTGGGCGTTCGAGATGACGGCCGCCCTGCTGGTGGTCGCCGCGCTCGGGGCGATGGTGCTCGCCCATCGCGAACGGACGGGGGAGCGCGCCACCCAGCGCACCATCTCCGAGAACCGCCTGCGCCGGGGCCAGCGCATGACGCCCCTGCCGCCCCCCGGCGTCTTCGCCCGCCACAACGCGGTCGACACCCCCGCCCTGCTGCCCGACGGCAGCCCTAGTGAGCTGTCGGTCTCCCGGGTGCTCGCCGCCCGTGGCCAGACCGCGACCACGACGCTCCTGGTCGACGACGTCCCCGCGATCCAGGCCGAGATGGACCCTGACGGTCGCGGCAGCCGCACCCGCCTGGACCGACGGCTGGACGGCCGCCCGGCGCAGCCGCTGGAGCAGAGCGGGTCCGAGCAGTCCGTCGAGGTCGCCACCGGCGAGGCGACCACGGGCTCCCAGGCCGGCGGCACCGCCGAGGCGGGCTCCGGCACCCCCGGCGCGGGTGGCACCCCCGAGAAGCGGGAGGGCTGAGCCGTGGACCTCATGTACTGGGTCTACCTGTCCGTGGTGCTGTTCACCATCGGTGGTGCCACGGTCCTGGTGCGGCGCAACGCCATCGTCGTGTTCATGGGTGTCGAGCTCATGCTGAACGCCGCCAACCTGACCTTCGTCACCTTCGCGCGCATGCACGGCGACCTGGAGGGCCAGACCGTGGCCCTGTTCGTCATGCTCGTCGCCGCGGCCGAGGTCGTCATCGGGCTCGCGATCATCATGGCCATCTTCCGAAGCCGCCGGTCCGCGTCGGTCGACGACGCCAACCTGCTGAAGTACTGAGAGGCCTGAAGTGAACGTCATCCCGATGTCGGGGCTCGCAGCCGTCCCCGCCACCGGCGCCGAGTCCCTCGCGTGGCTGCTCGTCGTCATCCCGCTGCTCAGCGCTGCCGTCCTGCTGCTCGCGGGCAGGGCTGCCGACCGCTGGGGCCACTGGCTCGGCCTCGCCGCGTCGGCGGCTGCATTCCTGGTCGGTGCCGCGGTGTTCCTGTCGGTGCTCGGTCACGACGCGGAGGAGCGCGCCCGCTCCGTCGCCGGCTTCACCTGGGTACCCGCGGGCACGTTCCAGGTGCAGGCCGGTCTCCTGGTGGACCCGCTCAGCCTGTGCTTCGTGCTGCTGATCACGTTCGTCGGCACCCTGATCCACGTCTACTCCGTGGAGTACATGCGACACGACCACGACCGGCGTCGGTTCTTCGCCTACCTCAACCTGTTCGTTGCGGCGATGCTGCTGCTGGTCCTGGCCGACAGCTACCTGCTGCTGTACGTGGGCTGGGAGGGTGTGGGCCTGGCGTCCTATCTGCTGATCGGGTTCTGGAACCACCGGATCGAGTACGCCGTCGCCGCCAAGAAGGCGTTCATCGCCAACCGCGTCGGTGACTTCGGGCTCTCGCTGGCGATCATGGCCATGTTCGTGTCGTTCGGCTCGGTGCAGTTCGACGACGTGCTGTCCGGGGCCGCCGGTGCCAGCGAGACCTGGCTGACGATCATCGGCCTCCTCCTGCTGCTGGCCGCCTGCGGCAAGTCCGCGCAGTTCCCGCTGCAGTCCTGGCTGGGCGACGCCATGGCCGGCCCGACGCCGGTGTCGGCGCTGATCCACGCCGCGACGATGGTCACCGCCGGGGTCTACCTGGTCATCCGCTCCGGCCCGATCTTCGAGGGCGCGCCCGCCGCGACGCTGGCCGTTGCCGTGGTCGGAGCGATCACGCTGCTGTACGGCGCGGTCGTCGGTGCTGCGAAGGACGACATCAAGAAGGCCCTGGCCGCGTCCACCATGTCGCAGATCGGCTACATGATGCTGGCCGCCGGGCTCGGCCCCATCGGCTACGTCTTCGCGATCTTCCACCTGCTCACGCACGGGTTCTTCAAGGCCGGGATGTTCCTGGGCGCCGGCTCGGTGATGCACGGGATGAACGACGAGACCGACATGCGCCGCTTCGGCGGGCTGCGCTCGGTCATGCTCGTCACCTGGATCACGTTCGGGGCCGGCTGGCTGGCCATCATCGGCTTCCCTGGTTTCTCCGGCTTCTGGTCCAAGGACGAGATCATCCACGCGGCCTTCGAGGGCAGCGGCTGGCAGCCTTGGGTGTTCGGGACCGTGGCGCTCCTGGGCGCCGGGATCACGGCGTTCTACATGACCCGGCTGTTCTTCATGACGTTCCACGGCGACCGACGCTGGCACGACGGCAGCCTCGCCGAGGAGCCCCACCCCCACGAGTCCCCGTGGCTGATGACCGCCCCGATGATCGTGCTCGCCGTCGGCTCGGCGGGCCTCGGCGGGTTCCTCGCCCTCAGCGGTGCGCTGGAGGTCTGGCTCGAGCCGGTCTTCACCGAGCCGCCGGAGCTCGAGCCCGTGGTGAACCTCGACCTCGTCACCGCCCTGACGCTGCTCGTCGTGGCGCTCGGCATCGTTCTGGCCTTCCTGATGTACCTGCGCCGCGACGTGCCCGTCAGCGCACCGCGCGGCAACACCGTCACCCGGGCGGCGCGGGCCGACCTGTACCAGGACGAGGTCAACGACATCGCCTTCGTCAGCACCGGCACCGCGTTCGTGCGGGGCATGGGCGAGGTCGACGACGACCTGGTCGGCGGCGCCGTGCGCACCGTGACGCGCACGGTGCGCGGCAGCGGATCCGGGCTGTCACGGCTGCAGACCGGTTTCGTCCGCTCCTACGCCCTGTCCATGTTCGCCGGTGTCGCGCTCGTCGTCGGCGCCCTGCTGCTGACGCAGATCTGAGAGGCCGACCGTGTTCCCCTGGCTGACAACAGCCCTCGTCCTCCCCCTGGTGGGCGCGCTGGTCGTCGCCGTGCTGCCCAAGGCTCGCCTGGACGCGGCCAAGGCCGTCGCCCTCGCGTTCTCCCTGGCGACGCTGGCCCTGGTCGTCGCGCTGGCGCTGGCCTTCGACGTCGCCGACGCCGGCAGCTACCAGTTCGTCGAGCAGGTGCCCTGGATCCCGCAGCTGGGGGTCACCTACGCCCTCGGCCTCGACGGCATCGCGCTGTCGATGGTGGCCCTGACGGCCGTCCTGGTCCCGGTCTGCCTCCTCGCGTCCTGGCGCGACCTCGGCCCCAGCGCCGGCGGCAGGGTCGACAGCAGCTTCTTCGTGCTCGTGCTGGTCCTCGAGGCCCTGGTCATCGGTGTCTTCACGGCCCGGGACCTGTTCCTGTTCTACGTGCTCTTCGAGGTCATGCTGCTGCCGATGTACTTCCTGATCGGTCGCTACGGCGGGGCCAAGCGGCGCGAGGCGGCCACCACGTTCCTGCTGTACTCCCTTGCCGGCGGCCTGGTGATGCTCGTCGCGGTCATCGGCGTCTACGTGGCCGGCCCCGGCGGCCCCGACGGCTTCCTGCTGCAGAACCTGCTCGCCCTGGACGCCGTGGGCGGCAGCCGCTGGCTGTTCCTCGGCCTGTTCATCGCCCTGGCGGTCAAGGCGCCGCTGTGGCCCGTGCACACCTGGCTGCCCGACGCTGCGGCCCAGGCCCCGCCCGGTGCGGCGGTGCTGCTGGTCGGCGTGCTCGACAAGGTCGGCACGTTCGGAATGCTGACCATCCTGCTGCCGATGTTCCCCGAGGCCGCCCGCTGGGCGGCGCCGGTCATCATCGCCCTGGCGCTGGTCTCGATCATCTACGGAGCCCTCGTCGCGCTGGCCCAGACCGACGTCATGCGCCTCATCGCGTGGACCTCGATCAGCCACTTCGGCTTCATCGTCATGGGCATCTTCGCCATGACGACCGCGGGCCAGAGCGGTGCGGCGCTCTACCAGGTCAACCACGGCTTCTCCACCGCCGCGCTGTTCCTGGTCGCCGGGATGCTGGCGAGCCGTCGTGGCTCCAGCCTGATCGCTGACTTCGGCGGTGGCCAGCGCGTGATGCCGCTGCTGGCGGGGGCGTTTCTCATCGCCGGTCTGTCCAGCCTCGCCCTGCCCGGCCTGTCGAGCTTCATCTCGGAGTTCCTGGTCCTGGTCGGCACGTTCGAGCGCTACCCGGTGGCGGCCGTCATCGCCACGGTCGGCATCGTCCTGGCGGCGCTGTACGTGCTGTGGACCTATCAGCGGATGATGACCGGTGAGACCGTGCCCGCTCTGGCGGACCCGCCGGACACCCGGCCGAGGAGCCGCGACATGCGCCCCCGCGAGGCCTTCGTCATGGCACCCCTGCTGGTGGTCATCATCGCCCTCGGCTTCTACCCCAAGCCCGTCCTGGACGTCCTCACCCCCGCCGTCGAGCGGACCATGGAGCAGACCGGGATGACAGACCCCGCCCCGCTGTTCGTTGCCGAAGGGAGTGACGGGTGAGCGCCCTCGCCTCCCTCGTGGCCGTACCGGTCACCGGCACCACCGGGTCCATCCCCCCGCCCACCATCGACTACCTGGCCGTCTCGCCGATGCTCGTCGTCGCGGGCGTCGCTGTGGTGTCGGTCGTGCTGGAGGCCGCACTGCCGCGCGGCACCCGCCGCGTGCCGCAGGTCGTGCTGTCCCTCGCCGGCCTGCTCGCCGCCCTCGCGGTCCTGGTCGTCACGTGGGGCGCCGGCGACCTGGTCACCGCCAGCGGCTCGATCGCCATGGACGGGGTCACCCGGTTCCTGCAGGCCACCGTCCTGGGCCTCGCGGTCGTCGCGGTGGTCCTGGTCGGCGACGCGGTGGACGACGAGAGCGGCTTCGCGCCGCAGGCCTCCGCCACCCCGGGCTCCCCGGGGGAGGACGCGGCGCGACGTGCCGGCCTCGAGCAGACCGAGGTCTACCCGCTGCTGCTGTTCGTCGTGCTCGGCATGCTCGTCTTCCCGGCCGCCAACGACCTGCTGACCATGTTCGTGGCCCTGGAGGTGCTCAGCCTCCCGCTGTACCTGCTGTGCGGCTTCGCCCGCCGGCGGCGGTTGCTGAGCCAGGAGGCCGCGGTCAAGTACTTCCTGCTCGGGGCGTTCAGCTCCGCGTTCTTCCTGATGGGCGCGGCGATGCTCTACGGCTTCTCCGGCTCGATCGCGCTGCCCGAGATCGCCGTCGCCGTGCGCTCCACCGTCGGGCAGGACCCGCTGCTCATGCTGGGTTTCGGTCTGCTGGTGATCGGACTGCTGTTCAAGGTCGGCGCCGCGCCGTTCCACTCCTGGACCCCGGACGTGTACCAGGGGGCCCCGACGTCGATCACCGCGTTCATGGCCGCCGCGACCAAGGTCGCCGCCTTCGGCGCCCTGCTGCGCGTGCTCTACGTCGCCTTCCCCGACAACCCCTGGGACTGGCAGCCCGTGATGTGGGCGGTGGCCATCACGACGATGGTGCTCGGCACCGTGGTCGCGGTCGTCCAGGACGACATCAAGCGCGTGCTCGCCTACTCTTCGGTCGCCCACGCCGGGTTCATCCTCACCGGGGTGCTCGCCCTGAGCAGCGCCGGTGTCAGCGGATCGCTGTTCTACCTGCTGGTCTACGGGATCACCACGATCGGCGTGTTCGCCTCGCTCACCCTGGTGCGCGACGCGGGCGGCGAGGCCACCACGATCTCCTCCTGGGCCGGGGTCGGTCGCCGGTCGCCGGTGTTCGCGGCGATGTTCTCGGTGTTCCTGCTGGCCCTCGCCGGCATCCCGCTCACGAGCGGCTTCGTCGGCAAGGTCGCCGTGTTCGGCGCCGCCATCGCCGGAGGGGCGGAGGTGCTGGCGGTGGTCGGCGTCCTCGCCAGCGCCGTGGCGGTCGTGTTCTACGTCCGGATCATCGTCGCCATGTACTTCTCGGAGCCGGGGGAGGACGCCGCGCGAGTCGCGACCCCCAGCCCGGCGCTGACCGCGGTCCTCGCGGTCACCGTCGCCGCGACCGTCCTGCTCGGCGTCCTGCCGACGCCGCTGCTCGGGCTCGCCGACTCCTCCGCCCTGTTCGCACTGTGAGGCCCGGGTGGAGCGTGGGTCGACCGTGAGCGGCGGGCCGGACCAGTTCGCTCGGCTGGTGTCCTACGGCATCGACGACGACGCCCTGCTGGACCGGCTGACCGCCGGGCTGGCCGAGGTCGAGCGGGCGATCGTCGACGCCGTGCGCAGCGCCGACCCGCTGGCTGCGGTCACCGGCAGCCACCTGGTCCGTGCCGGCGGCAAGCGCACCCGGCCGCTGCTGTGCCTGCTGGCGGCCGAGCTCGGCACGCCCGGCCCGCAGGTGGTCGACGCCGCCGTGGTCGTCGAGCTCACACACTTGGCGACGCTCTACCACGACGACGTCATCGACTCCGCAGACCAGCGTCGCGGTGTGCCCACCGCGCAGCAGGTGTGGGGCAACACGGTCGCCATCCTCACCGGTGACCTGCTGTTCGCCAGGGCCTCGACGATCGGCGCCGGGCTCGGGCCCGAGGCGGTGCACCTCCAGGCGAGGACGTTCGAGCGGCTCGTCCTGGGCGAGATGCGCGAGACGGTCGGCCCCGCAGCGGCCGACGACCCGGTCGAGCACTACCTCGGCGTGCTGAGCGACAAGACCGGCTCCCTGATCGCCACCTCGGCCCGCTTCGGCGGCATGTTCTCCGGGGCGGACGAGGCCACGCTGGACCTGCTCGGCGGCTTCGGGGAGAAGGTCGGCGTCGCGTTCCAGCTCGCCGACGACGTGCTGGACCTGCTCAGCGACGAGGTGGACTCCGGCAAGACGCCCGGCACGGACCTGCGCGAGCACGTCCCGACCATGCCGGTGCTGCTGCTGCGCCGCGATGTCGCCGCCGGCACCGCGCCTGCCGGCTCGACGGAGCTGCTCGAGCTTCTCGACGGCGACCTGTCCGCCGACGCCGTCCTCGCCGACGCCGTCACCCGGCTCCGCGCCCACCCGGTCACCCAGCAGGCCCGTGAGGTCGCCCGCCGCTGGGCGGACGACGCGGTGGCCGCCCTCGCGCCGCTGCCCGAGCGTTCCGGCACCCGGGCCCTCGCCGCCGTCGCCCAGGCGCTCGCCGACCGCACGGGCTGAGCCCGCCGCTTCCCGTTGCGTCGAGACGGTGGGTCAGCCGGTCTCGTCCCTCGGGACACCGGTGTCGCCAGTCGGACAGGTCTGGGTTATGATCGACCCAACACCATCCAGAGCGACCGAGAGACCTGGCTCGTAGACGTCGCAGCAACCCCCCGGAAACGGGTGCGGGTGCTTCCGCCAGGACCGATGGAGGCGTCGATGTCCCAGGTCCACCGCACAGCGCCACTGGTTGGTCGCGCGGACGTCGACCTGTGCCGCCGCACGGTTGCGGCCTGTCCGACCTCGTGGACGTCCTGGGCCTAGACGGCCCCGGCGCGGCAGCACGACGGCGCGCCCGCACGACCGGACAGCCACCCGACGGTGACGCCGGGCCCGACGGCCCTCGCGCGTCCTGACCCTGGAGCCACCATGAGCAGCACCTCCGCACGCCCCTCGGCGACGGGCACCCAGCCCGCACGCTCGCTGTCCCTACCGGTCGACGTCCGCGGAGTGGCCGTCGACTTCGGTCGCGGCCCGGTCCTGGCGGACCTCGACCTGCACGTGCCGTCCGGGGCGGTGCACGCCGTCCTCGGCCCGTCCGGCTGCGGCAAGTCCACGCTGCTGCGTGTGCTGGCGGGCCTGACCCGCCCCAGCGCCGGCAGCGCACGCCTGGGGGGCAGCGACGTGGTCGAGGGCGACGAGCGGGTCGCCGTGGTGTTCCAGCAGCCCCGTTTGCTGCCCTGGCTGGACGTGCGCGGCAACGTCGCCCTGGGCGCCACGCGGCGCCGTCGCCACGACTCCTCCGCGGGGTCCGGGACCGAGGTCGACGAGCTGCTCGAGCGCGTCGGTCTGACGGGGTACGGCGACTACCGCCCGGCGGCAATCAGCGGTGGCATGGCCCAGCGCACGGCGTTGGCCCGCGCCCTGATTGCGCGCCCCGGGGTGCTGCTGCTCGACGAGCCGTTCGCCGCGCTCGACGCCCTCACGCGCCTCAACATGCAGGCGCTGGTCGACGAGCTCGTCCACGCCGACGGCACCACCGTCGTCCTGGTCACCCACGACGTCGACGAGGCCGTCCGGCTCGCCGACGACGTCACCGTCCTCGGGGCTGCCGGGTCGGGCCACGCGACCGCCGTGCCGGTCGACCTGCGTCGGCCACGCGACAGCACCGATCCTTCCCAGCTCGCCGCAGCCGCCCGGCTACGGACCCGCCTGCTCGAACTCGTCGGAGTGGAGTCACACGCATGAACCGCGTCCTCGTCCTGGTCACCGCACTCACCGCAGCGTCCGCGCTGGCGGCCTGCGGGTCCGATGACAGCAGCACCGCCGGCGCCTCCGGCGACCCGGGGGCGAGCGTGGGGGCGAGCGGTGACCTCGGTGTCGAGGAGATCCGCCTCGACTGGGCCACCTACAACCCCGCCAGCCTCGTGCTGCGCGAGCAGGGCTGGCTGGAGGAGGAGGTCGGTGACGACGTGACCGTCACCTGGGAGTTCTCGGCCGGCTCGGCACCCGCCAACGAGCTGTTGCGCGGTGACGTCGTCGACTTCAACTCCACCGCGGGTGCTGCGGCCCTGCTGGCGCGAGCCAACGGCTCGCCGCTGCGCACGGTCGACGTCCTCGCCCAGCCGGAGTGGAGCGCCATCGTCGTCGGTCCCGACTCCGACATCGCCGCCGCCGAAGACCTCGAGGGGGCCACCATCGCCGCGTTGTCCGGCACGGACCCGTACTTCTTCCTGCTGCAGACCCTCGAGTCGGCCGGGCTGAGCACCGCGGACGTCGAGATCGTGGACCTGCCCCACGCCGACGGCCGCCTGGCGCTGCAGCAGGGCCAGGTGGACGCCTGGGCCGGGCTCGACCCAATCATGGCCGACGCCGCCAGCACCGACGGTGCGCAGCTCGTGGTCCGCGAGCCCAGCCGCCTGTCCTACAGCGTGCTCAACGTCCGCGAGGACTTCCTCGAGGAGAGCCCCGAGGCCGTCGAGGTCGTCCTCGCGCAGTACGAGCGGGCGCGTCAGTGGATCCAGGACAACCCGGAGGAGACGGTCGAGATCCTCGCGACCGCCGCAGAGATCGACCCGGCCATCGCCGAGCAGGTGCTGACCGAGCGCACAAACTTCGACGTCGACCCCGTCCCCGGCGAGGAGCTGTCCGGCGTGCTGGAGACCATCATCCCGATCGTGGTCGAGGGCGGTCAGGTCGGCAGCCAGGAGGACGCAGAGACCGCTCTGGAGGAGCTGTTTGCGCCCGAGCCCGTCACCGCGGCCGTCGCCGCCGGATCGGAGGGATGAGCCCATGAGCCTCACCACGTCGGAGCGGGTCGCGCTGGCCCGCAACAGCCTCGGAATCGAGGGGGCCGTCGCCCCCTCGGGGTGGCGGCCCGCCCCGGGGGACGACAAGGGTCCCGTGGCGCCGAGCGGCAATCCCCGTGGTCGCGGGCTGCGAGACCTCTCACTCGGTCTGCTCCTGCCGGTGACGCTGCTCGGTCTCTGGCAGGTGCTGTCGTCCGCGGGCGTCCTGGACGCCTCCCGCTTCTCCTCACCGGCCGACCTGGGTGCAGCCCTGCTCGGCGCGGTGGAGTCGGGGCGGTTGTGGCCGAACCTCGCCATCAGCCTGCAGCGGGTGTTCCTCGGCTTCGGGGTCGGTGCCCTGCTCGCGGTCGCCGTCGGGCTGCTGGTCGCGCTCAGCCGCACGGCTGACAAGCTGCTGTCGCCTCTGCTGTCGGCGATCCGCGCGGTGCCGTCGCTGGCCTGGGTCAGCGTCCTCATCATCTGGTTCGGCATCGGTGAGGAGAACAAGATCGGCCTCATCGCCATCGGGGCGTTCTTCCCGGTGCTGGCGACCCTGGTGGCGGGGATCCGTCAGGTCGACACCGGTCTGCTCGAGGTGGCCCGGGCGTACGGGCTGACGTGGCAGCAGCGCGTCAGCACCGTGCTGCTCCCGTCGGCGGCTCCCTCGCTGCTGTCCGGCGCCCGGCTCGGTCTCAACCAGGCCTGGCTGTTCCTGGTCGCGGCAGAGCTGCTCGGGGCCACCGCCGGTCTGGGCTGGCAGCTGCAGAACGCGCAGCGCAACGGACAGATCGAGCTCGTTCTCGTGACCATCATCCTGTTCGCGCTGCTCGGCAAGCTCACCGACTCGGTGCTCGCTGGTGTCGAGACCAGGGTGCTCGCCCGCCTCCGCTGACCAGCCGGCGCTCCGCAGCCCGTTCGACGACAGCGTGCCGTCGAGCGACACAACGTGCCGTTGCGTCGACGATCGACCGCTACGACGAGCCGTTGCGTCGGACAGAACGACACAACGTGCCGTTGCGTCGAAACGGGGGCGGGCTCAGGCGCCCAGGTAGCGGTCTACGAAGGCGTTCGCGAACCGGCGTCGCGGGTCCAGCTCGTCTCGCAGCGCCACGAAGTCGTCCAGCCGGGGGTAGGACGACCTGACGACTGCGGGGTCGGTGGTGAAGACCTTGCCCCAGTGGGGGCGCGGCGCGAACGGCGCCAACGCGGACTCCAGGGCCCCGAGCACCGATGCGACCGCTGCCGGGTCCGGCAGCCAGGTGAAGTGCAGGCCCAGGCTGTGCCGCCCGTACGCGGTGCTGAGCCACAGGTCGTCGGCTGCGATGCTGCGGACCTCGCCCACCTGCAGCAGCGGCGCGACCTGTTCGCCCAGGGCTGCGACGGCGCGCATGGCTGCGACGCCGTGCTCGCGCGGGACCAGGTACTCCGTCTGCAGCTCGTCGCCGCTGCTGGGTGTGAACTCGAGCCGGAAGTGCGGCAGCCGCTCGTGCCATGGCCCGACCGTCCCGCCCTGTTCGGTGCTGTGCTCGGTGGGCATCCCCACGACCGGGTGGCGCGGGCCGTCGGCCAGGACACCCCCGAGCCAGCCGTCGGCCACGGCGTCGGCACCGGTGCGCCGCTTGAGCCAGGCGCTGGCCGTGCTGCCCGGACGCCAGGACGTGAACGCGCTCACGCTGTACCCGGCGGCCATGACCTCGTCGACGTGCTCCACCAGCGCCTCCAGCGGCAGGCACTCGTGCACCTGCTGGGTGAGGTCGTAACCGGGCACGGCGCGCAGCCGCAGCCAGGTCACCACCCCGAGCGAGCCGAGAGACAGGACGGTGCCGTCGAAGGACGGGTGGGAGCGGTCGAGCTCGACCAGGTCCCCCTCGCCGGTGACCAGCTGCACCGCCTCGACGGTCGTGGCCAGCACGCGGTTGCCGTCACCCGAGCCGTGGGTGCCCGTGGCGGCGGCGCCGGCGACGGAGATGTGCGGCAGCGAGCCCATGCTCGGCAGCGCGAGGCCGTGCGCGTGCAGCGCCGTGGCGACCGCGCCGTACCTCAGCCCGCCCGCCACGGTGACCGTGGCGGCCTCGGTGTCGACGTCCAGCACCGGGGGCAGTCCGTCGAGGACGACGAGGTCGCCGGTGGTGTCCGCCACGGGGGAGAAGGAGTGGCCCGAGCCCAGCGCCCGCACCCGGGTCGCCCCCGCCACCAGCTGCTGCAGCTCGGCGACGGTGCCCGGTCGGTGGACGGCGGCGGCGGAGAAGACCACGTTGCCGGCCCAGTTGGCCCTCGGGGTCACCAGGGTGCTCACGGCCACCAGTGTCCACGCCCGGGCCCCACGTCGCCCCGGGGGAGCCGAGCGGGTGCTCCGACCGGGTGACGCGAGGGCTGCAGGGTGGTGCGGGTCCGAACAGACGATGCCCCAGAGGTGCTGCCGCTGCCTACGCTCCGTGCACGTCGGAGCGCCGCTCCCGCCGGAGACCGCTCCGCGCGGCCTCGCGTCGGTCCAGGGGGTCCACATGAGCAGAGCCGCGCGCGTCACCGCCGGGGCGCTGGTGACCGGTGTGCTCGGTTTCGTCGCGGTCGTCGCGGGTCTCATGTCCGGGGCCGCGGCCTGGGACGGGGGGTTCGAGGCGATGTCCGACGGGCTCTTCGAGGACGGCGTGGACACCCCGGCCACGGCAGAGGTGCTCGATGTCGACGACATCGGTGACGGCTGGCCGACGGTGGACGTCCGCTGGACCACCGGGGCCGGCGAGGTCGTGGTCACCTACGTCGACTGGGAGTGGAGCGACGACCTGCCCGAGGTGGGTGAGGAGGTCGACGTCATGTACGACGCGGCCGACCCGGAGTGGGCGTTCGCCGCGGCCGACCCGTTCGTCGACGACCTCGCCGCAGACGCGGCTGCGGAGGAGGCGGCTGCGCAGGACGGGTCCGCCGAGGTCGGCGCCACGGCGGACGGGTCGACCGGCGAGGTCGCCGCCTCCTCCGGCGGTGGTGTCGCCGAGGTCGCCGGCTGGGTGGCGTTGTCCGCCCTGCTCGGGATGGTGGTGACGGCGGTCGTCACAGTGGTGGCGGCCGCGCGTGCACCGGCACCGGTCCGAGACTGGGCTGGACAGCACTGGGGCGTGGGGCAGGGCGGAGCAGGAGGGGGACAGGGCCCGGGGTGGGTTCCGCCCGGCCCCTACGTGGGCGACCCGTTCGCGACGGCTGGTTCGGCTCCCTCGCAGCAGCAGGCCGCGACGGGTCCGCAGCCGCAACCCCCGGCGGGTCCGCGGCTGCAGCCCCCGGCGTAGCACTCAGCCCTGGACGGGGAAGGTGCAGTCGACCCTGGCGGTGCCCGCGGGCGTGATCAGCAGCGTGCCCTCGCCGTAGCGGGTGACGCCGCCTGCGGCTGCGAGCTCGCAGGGGACGAACCCGGTGCGGGTGGACCGCGTCGGCCGCTGCCAGAGGTAGACGTACTCGCTCACGTAGTACGTCTCCGGCAGGCCGCTGAAGTGGCAGCTCGTGCGGATCGAGCCAGCGCGCTCCGCCTGCACCCTGACCCGTGCGGTGCGGACGTCACCCGGGAACCCCGTCCCCGCGCCGGCGTCGCAGCCGAGCCTGCTGACCCCCACGAAGTGGTCGGCCGAGGCGGGGGCGGCGAGCGAGACGGCGGCGGCGGCGGCGAGGGCGAGGACGGTGAGGACTGCGGACGGACGGCGCATCGCTACTCCTGCGGGGTGCGTCGCCCGGCGCCTGCCGCCGGGCTGAGCAGGACCCTGTCCCAGCCCGAGCAGACCCGCGCCCCGATCGGTGGAACCGGTGGCCGATCGTGCCCGGACGTCCCCCGTTCGGAGCAACCGGTCGCCGCTCCGGCGGCTCAGCCCGTGACGAACGTGCAGTCCACCGTGGCCGTGCCGCCGGGGGTGAGCAGGAGCGTGCCCTCGCCGTACAGGCCGAAGACCGGGTCGGCGGCGGAGTCCAGGACGCACGCGGTGACCATGCTGCGGGTGGCCTTCGTCGGGCGCTGCCACAGGTGGTCGTACTCCGCGAGGTAGTACTCCCTCGGCAGCTTGGTGAAGTGGCAGGTCGTGCGGACCACGCCGTTGCGCTCCTTGTGGACGGTGACCTTGGTCGTGCTGATCGCGCCGGGGAAGTCCCCGGCCAGCGGGCCGGCGGAGCAACCCAGCCTGCTCACGCCGACGAGGTGGTCGGCCGAGGCGGGGGCGGCGAGCCCGACCGTCGCCGCGGCGGCCAGGGCGAGGGCGGTGATGACTGCGGACGGACGGCGCATCGGTGCTCCTGGGGGTGAGTGGCCCGACGTCGGTCGTCGGGCACCACCGAGGGTGCCCGAGAGGAGCGGGCTCCGTGGGCCGTTCGGGTGAACCTGTCCCGGTTCCTGCTCAGGCGCCGTCGCGCAGGCGGTCCTTGTCCTTGCTCGGCTGGACCCGCTTGGGCTCGCCCGGCATCTTCGGGTAGCTGGGCGGGTACGGCAGGTCGCCGAGACCGTCGGCCTCGTCGCGCTCGGCGAGCTCGAGCAGCGGCTGCAGGTCGTGGGCGACCGCGTCGATGCCGGCCATCGGGTCGCCCCGTCGCTCCAGCAGCGACGGGACCGTGGCCATGGTGCAGTCGTCCGGGTCGACGTCCACGAGCTCGTCCCACGTGACCGGGGTGCTCACGGTCGCGCGCGGGGTGCGCCGCACCGAGTAGGCGCTGGCGATGGTGCGGTCACGGGCGTTCTGGTTGTAGTCCAGGAACAGCCTCTCGCCGCGCTGCTCCTTCCACCACGCGGTGGTCACCCGCTGCGGCGCCCGGCGCTCGCAGGCGCGGGCGAACGCGATGGCCGCCCGGCGCACCTCGGTGAACGTCCACCGCGGCTGCACCCGGACGTACACGTGCACGCCCCGGCCCCCGCTGGTCTTCGGGTAGCCCACCAGGCCGAGCTCCTCCAGCAGCGGGCGGAGCACGTCCAGCGCGACCGTCCGCGCCTCTTCGAAACCGGTGCCCGGCTGGGGGTCGAGGTCGATCCGCAGCTCGTCGGGGTGGTCGGTGTCCGCGCAGCGGGTGTGCCAGGGGTGGAACGTGACCGTCGACATCTGCGCCGCCCAGACCACGTCGGCGGCGCGGGTCACCCGAAGGACGTCGGCGGTACGGCCGGACGGGAACGTGACGCCGCAGGTCTGGACCCAGTCCGGGGCGCCCTTGGGCAGACGCTTCTGGTAGACCTCGTCGCCCTCGACCCCGTCGGGGAAGCGCTGCAGGTAGGTCGGCCGCTCGCCCAGCGCGGTCAGGATCGCCCCGCTGGGGTGGGTTGCCACCGTCCGGTAGTACTCGGCCAGGGCCCGCTTGGTGCCGGCCCCGGGACCCAGGGCGGGGAAGACCACCCGGTCCCCGCTGGACAGTCGTACCGCGACGCCGTCGACGTCCATGGTCTCCGCAGCAGTGGGCACGCGGGCAGTCTGGCCCGCCCGGCAGCCGAAGGCGAGGCGTCGGACCCTGCAGGCGGGCAGACTGAGGTGCGTGCAGCTGCCGGTCATGCCACCCGTCAAGCCCATGCTCGCCAAGGCCGCCCCGGAGATCCCGCCCGGGCAGCACTACGAGCCCAAGTGGGACGGGTTCCGGGCGATCGTGTTCCGTGACGGCGACGAGGTGGTCATCGGTAGCCGGAACGAGAAGCCGCTCACCCGGTACTTCCCCGAGGTGGTGCGGGCCGTCCTCGCGGCGTTCCCCGACCGTGCGGTGGTCGACGGCGAGATCGTCGTGGCCGACACCGACGGCAACCGGCTCGACTTCGAGGCGTTGCAGCAACGGGTGCACCCTGCCGCGAGCCGGGTCACGATGCTGTCGGAGACCACACCGGCCGCCTTCGTCGCCTTCGACCTGCTCGCCCTGGGCGAGGACGACCTCACCCGGCAGCCCCTCGCCGAGCGCCGTCGCCGGCTGGAGGGGGTGCTCCTGGGACGCCACCCGGACGTGCACGTCACCCCCGCCACCCAGGACGAGACCGAGGCGCAGCGCTGGTTCGAGGTGTTCGAGGGTGCAGGCCTGGACGGCCTGGTCGCCAAGCGGCTCGACCTGACGTACCAGCCGGACAAGCGCGTCATGACGAAGATCAAGCACGTCCGCACCGCCGACTGCGTCCTGGCGGGCTACCGGGTGCATGCCTCCGGCCCCGGCGCGGTGGGCTCGCTGCTGCTGGGCCTGCACGACGAGCGCGGCGTCCTCGCCTCCGTCGGCGTCGTGGGGGCCTTCCCCATGGCGCGTCGCCGCGAGCTGTTCAGCGAGCTGCAGCCGCTCGTCGTGCCGGTGGCCGAGCACCCGTGGAGCTGGGCGGCCCACGAGGGCGGGGAGCGCACGCCCAGGAAGAACGAGACCAGCCGGTGGAACGCGGGCAAGGACCTCTCGTTCGTCCCGCTACGGCCCGAGCGCGTCGTCGAGGTGAAGTACGACTACATGGAGGGCGAGCGGTTCCGGCACACGACCCAGTTCGTCCGCTGGCGCCCGGACCGCGAGCCCGCCTCGTGCACCTACGCCCAGCTCGAGCAACCGGTCCGGTTCTCTCTCGCCGACGTCCTCGACCGGGGCTGAACGGGCAGCCGGCGTCGCCCCCGACACGTGTGCTGTCACCTGGCGACTCGCCTACCGTCTTCCGCTGTTCACCTTGCGTGTCTACGGTCACCCGGTCGGACCCCCACGGAAGGACCACCAGTGACAGGAACGTTTACACGGCGCACGCGCACCCTGATCGGGTGCACGGCGGCGGTCGGCGTCGCGACGGTCGGCCTGACAGCCGTACCCGCGAGCGCCGCAGCAGCCCCCAGCCCCGTCCCGTTCATCAGCGAGATCCACTACGACAACACCGGCACCGACGGCGGCGAGGCGATCGAGGTGCAGGCGGCCCTCGGCACCGACCTCAGCGGCTGGTCGATCGTGCTCTACAACGGCGCGAACGGGCAGTCCTACAGCACGCGTGCCCTGGGGGGCGCCGTGACCGAGCCCGCCGGCGACCCCAGCGGTGACGGCGTCGTGGTGCTGGACTACCCGGCCAACGGCATCCAGAACGGGTCGCCCGACGCTGTCGCCCTCGTCGACGCGACCAGCACCGTCCGGCAGTTCCTGTCCTACGAGGGAACGATGACCGCCAGCAACGGGCCGGCGGCCGGGTACGGACCGAGCACCGACATCATCCCCTCGCAGGCAGGCACGGAGCCGGTGGGCGCCTCCCTGCAGCTCGTGGACGGCGCGTGGGGCTCCTACGACGTCAACACCTTCGGCGAGGTCAACGACACGGTCGGCGGTGGTGGCGGGGAGCCCGGGCCGGAACCCCAGCCCGAGCTCTGCGACATCGCTGCCACGTCGAGCATCGGTGCGGTGCAGGGCAGCGTCGCCGTCAGCCCGGTGGAGGGACAGCAGGTCACCCTGAGCGGCACGGTCACCTCCGACACCCCGGGCCTGAGCGGTTTCACGGTCCAGGACGCAGGCGATGGCGACGCCGCCACGTCGGACGGCATCCTCGTCTTCGCATCCACCGAGGTCTCCGTCGGGGATGTCGTCACGGTGCGCGGCACCGTCGACGAGTTCTTCACCCTGACGCAGGTCGGCAGCTCCGAGGTCGGCAACGCCGTCGTCGACCTGTGCAGCAGTGGCAACGAGGTCCCCGCGCCCGTCGTGCTGCCGATGCCGTCCACGGACGCCGAACGAGAGCCGTTCGAATCGATGGTCGTCGACATCACCGCTGAGCTCACCGTCACGGGCGCCTTCGGTCTCGAGCGCTTCGGCGAGGTCCGCGTCTCCAGCGGCGGCATCCTGGTCAACGGCACCGAGGCCGCCCTGCCGGGCGCCCCCGCCGACGCCGTCGAGGCTGAGAACCGCACCCGCGAGATCACCATCGACGACGGATCGAGCGTGCAGAACCTGAGGCCGGTCCCGTACCTGACGCTGGAGCAGTCGCTGCGCATCGGCGACACCGTCGACGAGCTCGGCACGCACGTGCTGTCCTACGGCTTCGGCCAGTGGCGGCTGCAGCCGGTCACCGGCGCGCCGGACCAGGTCGACTTCGCGCAGACCAGTCCGCGCGAGGACTCCCCGGCCGACGTCGGCGGCGACGTCACCGTCGCGGCGTTCAACGTGCTGAACTACTTCGTCACCCTGACGAGCGAGAGCTCCCAGGCCCGCGGTGCCGACACCGAGTCCGACCTGCGTCGGCAGGAGGCGAAGATCGTCACGGCGATCAACGCCCTCGACGCCGACGTGGTCGCCCTGCAGGAGATCGAGTACGGCGTGCCGTTCGACAAGGACGCGGACGTCGCCACGGCGACGCTCGTGGACGCGCTGAACGCCGCGGTCGGCTCGGACGCCTGGGCCTACGTCGAGACCCCGGACTACTTCCGGGAGACCCCCGACGTGATCCAGAACGCGATCATCTTCCGCACGGACGTCGTCGCCACGGTCGGAGACTCCCTGTCCGGTGGCGAGGACCCCTCGGGCACGGTCTGGGACAACGCCCGGGAGCCGGTGGCCCAGCTGTTCGCCGCCCCCGACGGGGACGAGTTCTGGGTCGTCAGCAACCACTTCAAGTCCAAGGGATGCGGCCGCCCCGCACCCACGGACGAGAACGGCGACCAGGGTGACGGTCAGGGCTGCTTCAATGCCGACCGCACGCTGCAGGCCGCGTCGCTCGCGGCCTTCGCCGGCGAGCTCCAGGCCGTCGACCCCGACGTGTTCCTGCTGGGTGACTTCAACTCCTACGGCATGGAGGACCCGATCAGGACCCTGGAGGCCGCCGGGTTCGTGGACGTCATCGAGACCCTGGACGACTACACGTACACGTTCGACCAGCGCAACGGGAACCTGGACCACGGCCTCGTCAGTGCCCCGGCTTCGGACAAGGTCACCGGGTCCGACATCTGGCAGGTCAACGCGGCCGAGCCCGTCGCGTACCAGTACGACTCCGGCATCCCGGAGCTCTACGCGCCGTACGCGTTCCGGGCCAGCGACCACAACCCCGTGGTCATCGGTGTCGACACCGAACCGGTCCTGGGCACAGACGTCTCGCTCGGCAGCGTCCTGCTGGGCGACACCTCCGGGCCCGAGAACCGCGACGCCGACGGCCAGGACTACGACATCCTGCTCGCGCAGGTGCTGCGGGTCCTCGAGGCCAAGCCGGACTCCCCGGTCGGGATCCTGCTCGACCCGACCGTGGCACTGACGGCGTTCCTGCCGAACGACGACGCGTTCGTCGCCACCCCGCTGCTCCCCGGGAAGGTCCGCAACGAGCTCGCCGTGGTCAAGCGCCTGGGGAACAGCTTCACCGTCGACGAGATCGAGCAGCTGCTGCTCGGCCACGTCGTCGTGGGCCAGACGCTCGACTCCTCGGTCGTCGTCGCCTCCGACGGCGCCGTCCTGGAGACCGCTGCCGGCACCACGCTCACCGTCGACGTACGGGACGACGGCACCATCGCGATCATCGACGACGCCGAGGGCAACCGGGACGCGCAGCTGGTGCTCGACGCGATCGACATCAACCTCGGTCAGGTCCAGGTCGGCCACACGGTCGACCGGGTGCTCCTGCCCTGACCACAGCCCCACCGCAACGGAACCACCGGAACGGCAGACGAGGGGCTCGGTCCACGGACCGGGCCCCTCGTCGTGCACCACGTACCCTCACCCGGTGCTGCTCCTGCTGCCCCCTTCCGAGGGCAAGACCCGCGCCCCCGCCGGTGCCCGTCCCGTCGACCTCGGGTCGCTCACGCGGCCCCAGCTGACCCGGGCGCGCCAGCAGGTGCTGGACGCGCTGGTGCAGGCCTGCGCCGGACCCGGCGCCCTGGACCTGCTGGGCGTCGGCGTCTCGCTGGGACCGGAGGTGCGGCGCAACGTGCGCCTGCGCACCGAACCCGCCACCGACATGGTCAGGGTCTACTCCGGCGTGCTGTACTCGGCCCTCGGCCTGGCCGACCTCCCGCCCACGGGCAGGCGCAGGGCCCGGGCCCACGTCGTGGTGGTGTCCGCGCTCTGGGGTGCGCTGTCGCCGGGCGACCGGGTCCCCGCCTACCGGCTGTCGATGGGCACCGACCTGCCGGGCGTCGGCCCGCTGGCTGCGCACTGGCGGCACCCGCTGGGGGAGGTCCTGGCATCCGAGGTGGACGGTCTGGTGGTCGACTGCCGCTCGGCCGCCTACGTCGCGGCGTTCCGGCCGCGCGGTGACGCCGCCGAGGTCACGGTGCAGGTGCGCGCGCTCAGCGCCGGTGCCGTCGTGTCGCACCACGCCAAGCACACGCGCGGCCTGCTGGCCCGGCACCTGCTCGTGCGCCGGGCCCGGGTGCCCCGCTCGCCGCAGGCGCTCGCCGACGCGGCGGCCGAGCACTTCGACGTCGACCTGCAGCGGGCCGGGCCGGGCTGGCGGCTGGACGTGCACACCGCCTGACACCTCACGGTCCCGCGGGCTCAAGTCCGGCGCCGAAGCTGCCGAAGGCGCTGAAGGGCTGAAGGGTTCGAGGAGGCGCAGTGGCGGGGTCTGGCAGCAGCAGGCGCGAACGCACGGAGCAGCAGCCTGACGGCACGGTGCCGATGTCGGGTCGCGCGATGGGTCGCGCGCTGGGGGTGCTGTACCTGAGCGGCGCCACGCTGGCACTGCTGTGGACGTAGCTGCCGCACGAGGCAGAGCACGGCGACCGGGTCGTGCTCGCCATGATCGGCCTCGCGCTCCTGCTGGGCGGCGCCCTGACCTGCGGCGCCGTCGACTGGGCGCCGCTGTGGACCTTCCACCTGGTCATCGGGGCCATCCAGGTCGTCATCGCGGTGGCCTACGTCGGCGCGACGGTGCCGGACAACGACGTGCGGCTGTTCTTCCTCTGGGCGACCCCGTTCGCCGCCTACTTCTTCACCCCTCGGGCCGCTGTGCTGCACGGGCTGTGGACCGCCTCGTGCTGCCTCCTAGCCCTCGTGCGCACCGATGTGTCGCCGGGGGTGGGCCTGAGGGTGCTGCTGATGACTCTCGGGACGCTGGCCGACGTGGGCCTGCTCGTCGGCTTCGCGGCGGAGGGGAGCCGGCGCAGCCGTCGGCTGCTGCAGCACGCCGCGTGGCACGACGGCCTGTCGGGCCTGCCCAACCGGGAGCTGTTCGAACGGCGGGTGGTCACGGCCCTGCATGAGCGGGACCGCGTCGGCGGCAGCGTGCATGTCCTGCTCGTCGACCTCGACCACTTCAAGCTGGTCAACGACACCTACGGCCATCACGCGGGCGACGCCCTCATCCGGCAGGTGGCCCCGCGCCTGCAGGCGGCGGTGGGTGCCACTGCGACGGTGGCCCGGATGGGTGGTGACGAGTTCGCCGTCGTGGTCGGCGACCCGGACGACGACCGGCTGCCGGGGCTGCTCGACCGGTTGTCGCAGGTGTGGGCTGAGCCCGTGCTGCTGGGCGAGGTGGCGGTGCCCGTCTCGGGCAGCACGGGTCTCGTGTCGTGCACCGAGCCTGGCCGCGGTGCCGAGACGCTGCTGCGCGACGCCGACGTCGCGCTCTACCGCGCCAAGCAGACGCGGCGCGGGTCGGTGCGTCGCTTCGACCAGACCCTGCGGGTCGAGGTGGAGCGGCGGGCCCGGCTGGACCTCGAGCTGCGGGGAGCCGTGGCGCGGGAGGAGTTGTCTGTGGTCTACCAGCCGGTGGTCGAGCTGCTCACCGGTCGGACCGTCGGTGCCGAGGCGCTGCTGCGCTGGCACCACCCCGACCTTGGCCCGGTGTCACCGGCGGAGTTCGTCCCCGTCGCGGAGGAGAACGGCTTGATCGTGCCCGTGGGCCGGTTCGTGCTGGAGCGGGTGGCCCGGGACGTCGCCCGGTGGCGGACCACGGGCGCTGTCGACGGGGCGTTCTCGGTCGCGGTCAACGTGTCGGTCCGTCAGCTCGACGAGGACTTTCCGGAGGCGTTCTCCCAGCTGCTGCTGCGGCACGGGCTGCCCACGACGGCGATGACGGTCGAAGTCACCGAGTCCGTCCTGCTGGACGTCACCTCGTGGGCCGGCAGCGTGCTGTCACGGCTTCGCGCAGCGGGGACGCGGGTGGCGCTGGACGACTTCGGGACGGGCTACTCGTCGTCTCGTACCTGCAGCGCCTGCCCATGGACACCCTCAAGATCGACCGGTCGTTCGTCGGGGAGATGGACGGCGACCGCCCCGGACCGGCCTGGTGGCGGCCGTCGTGGACCTGGCGCGCAGCCTGGGCATGTCGGTCGTGGCGGAGGGGGTCGAGACCCGCGAGCAGGAGGAGCGGCTGCGGGGGCTCGGGGTGGAGCACGCCCAGGGCTGGCTGCTGTCGCGTCCGCTGACCGCCGAGGCGTTGATGCGTCACGTCCTGGTCGGGGCCGGCCGCGCCTGAGCCCGGCCGACCCCGTCAGGGACTGCGGGTCAGCTCACGCCGGCATGATCTGGATGCACGCGGGCCGGGGCCCGTCGAACACGCCGTCGTAAGGGAACAGCGAGGCGGGCGAGTCGTACGTGGCGTCGCCGAAGTCACCCGGGTGCTGGACGGCCACCAGCGCGTAGCCGTCCTTCAGCTTTATCTGCGGCCCGCAGGTCTCGGCGCCGGTGGGCACGGCAAGGAACTGCTGGACCCGGCCGCGCTCCGGGCCGTCCGTGGGTACGTAGTGGAGCGCGTCGTTGTAGCCGATCGTGCCCGGCTGGCCATCGGTGGACACCCAGAGCCCGCCGTCGGAGTCGATCGCGACGTTGTCGGGGCACGAGATCGGGGAGACCGGGCCCTCCCAGCCGCCGAAGTACGTGGGGACCGACGTGTCCTCGGGGTCGCCGCACAGAAGGATGATGTTCCAGGTGAAGCTCGTCCCGGTCGGGTCGTCGCCGTCTTCGCGGAGCTCGATGACGTGGCCGTCCTTGTTGGCCGCGCGCGGGTTGGCCTCGTCGGTGTTCGCGTCGGTGCGGCGGGTGTTGTTCGTGCACGCGATGTAGACGAAGCCGGTCGAGGCGCTGGGCTCGACGTCCTCGGGGCGGTCCATGGCGGTGGCGTCGAGCACGTCGGCCGCGTTGCGCGTGTAGATGAGCGCTTCCTCGGCCGAGTAGCCCGGGACGAAGGAGCGGCCGCCGACGACGATGGGCAGCCACTCGCCGGTGCCGTCGAACTCGCCGTCCGCGGTGCCGTCGCCGACGAACTTCGCGACGTACAGGTCGCCCTCGCTGAGCAGGGTCATGTTGTGGGCCCGGGCCGCCTTGGAGCCCCGCGCGTCGAACGTGTCGCGCGAGACGAACTTGTAGAGGTAGTCGAAGCGGTTGTCGTCCCCGGAGTAGGCGACGGCGTGACCGTCGGCCGACAGCTGGACGTGGGCGCCCTCGTGCTTGAAGCGCCCCATCGCGGTGTGCTTCACCGGGGCCTCGTGGGGGTTCTCCGGGTCGAGCTCGACGACCCAGTTGAACCGGTTGGGCTCGTTGCGGGTGCCGGCGTTGCGCAGGTCGAAGCGCGACTGCACGGCGCCCCAGCCGCGTCCGGGGGAGTTGAGCCCGTAGCGGCTCTCGCGCTCGGTCGGGTCGGCCGCACCCGTGAAGTACTGGTCGACGTTCTCCTCGCCGGACAGCACCGTGCCCCAGGGGGTGGTCGACCCGGCGCAGTTGTTGAGGGTGCCGAAGACGCGCGTGCCGGTGGGGTCCTCGCTGGTGCGCAGAAGCGGGTGACCGGCCGCAGGACCGTCCAGGTGGAACTCGGTGGCCACGGTGATCCGACGGTTGTAGCGGGAGCCGCGGACCGGCTTCCAGGCGTCGCGTCGGCCGCGCCGTTTGACCTCGACCACGGACATGCCGTGGGCGTACATCGCGGTCTCGAGGTTCAGCAGCTGCTGGGCCGGGTCCGTCGTGGGCGGGAACATCAGGTCGTCGTTGGTGTACTCGTGGTTGGCCACGAGCAGGGCCCGGTTGCCGTTCCCCCGGAACTGGATGACGTCCAGGTAGTCGTTGTTGTAGCCGAACTGGAGCTTCTGCGACGCGGGGGTCTGCTTGTCGGCGTCGAAGTCGGGCGCGCCCTTCTCGACCGGGTCACCCCAGGCGATGATCGTCTCCCAGCGCCAGCCTTCGGGGACCGTCACCGCGTCCACCGTGTTGGGGACCGGCTCGATGGCCGTGAAGGCGAACGACCCGCCGTGCCCGGCGGCCACGGGTCGCCGCCCGGCGCTCGCGGGGGCCGAGCCGGCCATCGCTGCGAGCGTCATCCCCGCTGCGGAGGCCCCGAGGACGCTGCGACGCGACGCCCGGGTCTCCATGACCCGACGCGCGACGTCCACGAAGCGTTCCGGGTCGGAGCTGTTGTCGGCGGGGCGGGAGCAGGCGTCGGCGCACTTCCAGTGGCAGACGCTGGCGCTGCGGGAGCCGTGGGTCATGCCCAGCATGGGCAGCAGGCGACGGCGTTCGGGCGTGATGGTCACGAAAAATCCTCCGTGGGGCGTGGACGGGACGCCCGCGACGGTACGTGGCCCGCTCTGACCGGGAGGTCTACCCGGGGTGAACACTGGGCCAACAGGCGGTGAGAAGCTTCCAGTCGGCGACCGGGACGGCCGAAGCTGCCCGACCACCGCTCAGCGTGCGGCCTGGGCGTCCTCCGCTGCCACGACGCGGGCGGACTCGCGAGCTCTGCCTCGAGCCAGCGCACGGTTGCGACCTGCGCTGCGCAGTCCGTCGACGGTGAACACCGCCAGCGCCACCCACACCAGGGCGAACCCGGCCAGGCGCAGCGCCGGCATGGGCTCCCCGAACACCAGGACGCCGATCATCAGCTGCATGACGGGGGTGATGTACTGCAGCAGCCCGACCGTGGACAGCGGAACCCGCCTGGCCGCTCCGGCGAACAGCAGCAGCGGCACGGCGGTCAGGAAGCCGGAGCCGACGAGCAGCAGCGCCAGGCCCGGGCCCTGCTCCGTGAAGCTGGACCGGTCGGACAGCTGCAGCCACGCCAGGCCGGCCAGGGCGGCGGGGGCAAGCACCGCCGTCTCGATGCTGAGGCCCGGCAGGGCCCCGACACCGCGCCCCACCCGGTTCTTGAGCAGGCCGTAGGCACCGAAGCTGGCAGCCAGGGCCAGCGCGATCCACGGCGGGCGGCCGTAGTCGTAGGTGAGGACCCCGACGGCCAGGGTCGCGATGCCGACCGCCGCCCACTGAACCCGGCGCAGCCGTTCGCGCAGCAGCAGCACACCGAGCACGACGGACACCAGCGGGTTGATGAAGTACCCGAGCGAGCCCTCGACCACCTGGCCGGAGTTGACGGCCCAGATGAACACGCCCCAGTTGACGCTGAGCACCACCGCGGCACCCGCGAGCACGGCCACCTGGCGCCGGCTGACGGCGCGGACCTGACGCCATGCCCGCACGACGGTCAGCAGGACCACGCAGGCCAGCAACGACCACACGATCCGGTGCAGCACGATCTCGACGGCGCCCGCCGCCTCGAGCAGGCGGAAGTAGAGCGGGAACAGGCCCCACATGCCGTACGCGCCGAGGGCCAGCAGCACCCCCGACCGGGAGCTCACGAGGCGGTCACCGCAGGGCCGACGGGACGGCTCTTGACGACCGAACAGGTCACGACGACACCACGCGCGTGGAGATCGTCTCCGGCACCGCGGCGAGCGCGTCGAGGAACCCGGTCGGCAGGGGGCCGGCCACGTCGGTCAGCGCGTAGCCGACCGACCCGCGCGTGCTCAGCAGCTGGCCCTCGATGTTGACCAGGTGCTCCGCGAGCAGCTGGTTCACGCGTGCCATCGCCCCAGGGACGTTGTGGTGCAGGTGCGCCACCCGGCACGCGCCGGGGCGCAGGTCCATCGTGACCGTCGGCAGGTTGACCGACAGGGTCGTCGTGCCGGCGGCGGCGTACTCGCGCAGCTTGCCGGCGGTGAACCGGCCGATGTCCTGCTGCGCCTCGGCGGTGGACCCGGCCACGTGCGGGGTCAGGATGACGTTCCTGAGGCCGCGCAGCTCGGAGTCGAACGGCTCGCCCTTGGACTTGGGCTCGGAGGGGAAGACGTCGACCGCCGCCCCCGCGATGTGACCGGTCTCGACCTGGCGTCGCAGAGCCGCGTAGTCCACGACGAAGCCCCGGCTCAGGTTGAGGAACAGGCTGCGGGGACGCATGGCCGCGAACTGCGCCGCCCCGAACATCCCGGCGTTGCCGTCGCGACCGTCGACGTGCAGCGTCACGGTGTCGGCCTCGGCAAGCAGCTCGCCTAGGCTGGCGCAGGCGCGGGCGTTGCCGAGGGCGAGCTTCTCCGTGGTGTCGTAGAAGACCACCCTCATACCGAGCGCCTCGGCGACGACCGACAGCTGGCTGCCGATGTTGCCGTAGCCGACGATGCCCAGGGTGCGGCCGCGGACCTCGTGGGCGCCCTCGGCGGACTTGTCCCAGACGCCGGCGTGCATCAGGTCGTCCCGCTCGGTCAGCCGTCGCGCCAGGGCGATGATCTCGGCGACGGCGAGCTCGACGACGCTGCGGGTGTTGCTGAACGGGGCGTTGAACACCGCGATGCCTCGCTCGGTGGCGGCGGCCAGGTCGACCTGGTTGGTGCCGATGCAGAACGCGCCGACGGCCAGCAGGTCAGGCGCGGCGGCCAGCACCTCGTCGCCCACGTGCGTCGTGGACCGGATCCCCAGCAGGCGGACACCCTGCAGCGCCTCGGTCAGCTCGGTGGGGTCCATGGCCCCGGCGTGCGTGCGGACCTCGTACCCAGCGGTGCCGAGCAGCTCGACGGCGTGGGGGTGGATGTTCTCCAGCAGCAGGGCGACCGGGGCTGGGGTGGGGGAGGGCACCGGGTCATTGTGACGCGTGCCCGCGGGGCCGCGGCACGACCGCCCACGTAGTGGTGGTCTGGTCCGACGGTTCAGTCTCGGTCGGGGTCCGGGTGCAGCGACAGGAAGAGCGACCACGGTCGACCACCGGGCGTGGGCGGGCGGGCGGCGAACTCGTCGAGGACTCCGCCCAGACGCGTCTGCAGCTCCTCCAGCCCGGCCTCGTCCAGGCGCAGCCCCAGCCGGACGGTGGTGAGGCTTTCGGGGGGGACGAGCGCGGACTCGGCGACGAACGCCTCGAGCATCGGCCGGTTGGCGAAGCCCGGGTCCTGCATCAGCCAGTAGGACTTGCGGGTCGCCCGGTAGGGCCTGGGTCGGGAGCCGCGAGGACCCTGCTGGGCCGGCAGGGCCTCGAGGAAGCCCGTCTCGACGAGCGTCCGCACGTGGTGCAGGACGGTGGCGGGTGCTCTCCCGAGCCGTCCGGCGAGCTGGGCGTTGGTCATGGGCTCGTCGAGGCACATCCGCAGCAGCCGCAACCGCACCGAGGAGGCCAGGGCCCTGGCCTCGGCGTCGGTCGCCGGTCGCCTGCCGGGTGCGTCGGTGGGGCTCACGCGACGACGGTAGCCGGAGCAGGGCCGGTCACCGATTGACTTATCCCAACCGGTCGGGTGATGCTGGCCCGGTGACCACCGACGCGCGCCCCGGCTCCCGGCTGCGGCGCTGGTGCCGGACCAGCCTGGCCGGTCACCACGACTTCCGGCAGCTGTGGGTCGGCGACACCATCAGCCAGTTCGGCACCCAGGTCGGCGGGATCGCGCTGGAGCTGCTGGCAGTCGTCGTGCTGGGCGCGAGCGCGTTCCAGATGGGGCTGCTGGGCACGTTCGAGAACCTGGCCTTCCTGCTGGTGGGGCTGCCGGCCGGGGCGTGGGTCGACCGGATGCGCAAGCGGCACGTGTTGATCTGGGGCGACGTGGTCCGCGGCCTGGCGCTGCTGTCGCTGCCGGTGGCCTGGTTGCTCGACGTCCTGACCTTCCCGCTCGTGCTGGTGGTCGCGACGGTGGTCGGGGTGGCGACGGTGTTCTTCGACGTCGCCTACCAGTCCTACCTGCCGTCGCTGGTGCCCTCCGACCGGATCAGCGAGGGCAACGCCAAGCTGCAGGTGGCGCACTCGGCCGCCCACGTGATGGGCCCGGGCATCGGAGGGGTCATGGTGCGGGTCCTGGGGGCGCCGCTGGTGATCCTGCTGAACGCGGTCAGCTTCCTGGGCTCCGTGGTGTTCACGCTGCGGATCCGGCACCGGGAGGAGCCCCCGTCGAGGGCCGACCGTCGCCGCCTCCACGTCGAGATCGGCGAGGGGCTGTCGTTCGTGCTCCGGCGGCCGCTGCTGCGCCGCGTCGTGGCCACCACGTCCGTCAGCAACTTCTTCTCCAGCATCAGCGGGGCGCTGCTGACCCTCTACGCGATCCGTGAGCTGCAGATCGGCGCGGCCGGTCTCGGGCTGGCGCTGAGCCTGGGCTCGGTGGGAGGGCTCGTCGGGGCGCTGACGGCAGAGGCCGTGATCCGTCGCATGGGGGAGGGGCGGTCGATCGCGTTGTCGCTGCTGCCCACGCTGCCCGCGGTCGCCCTGCTGCCGCTGGCGGCCGGCACGGCGCCGCCGGTGGCGGTCGCCCTGGTCGCGGTGTCGGGGGCCGTGAGCGGCATCGGGATCATCGTCTACAACGTCGCGCAGGTGTCGTTCCGGCAGCGGCTGTGCCCGGCACCGCTGCTGGGGCGGATGAACGCCTCGGTCCGGTTCATCGTCTGGGGGACCATGCCCGTGGGTGCGTTCGTGGGCGGGGTGATCGGCAGCCGGTACGGCATCACCACCGCGTTGTGGGTGGCGGTGGCGGGCCAGTGTCTCGCGGTCCTGCCCGTGCTGCTCAGCCCGCTGGCGCGGATGCGCGACTTGCCCCGGCAGCTGGACGTGCACGCCGGCTGAGGTGCTCACGGCCTGCGAGGTGCTGTTGCGGGCCCAGATCGCGGCGAACCGTGACGTGGTGCAGCTCATGCGGGTGGACCAGGGGGTCGCTTCCGGTCGTGGTGGGCGGCTGCCAGGCTGTCGCGGAGGAACCCCGACCCGGGGCGTCCGCGACGCGCTCGAAGGGGGTCCGGCTCGTGCTGACCCGACCGGTTGGGGTGGTGCGGCGGTCGCGCGTGGCCGCCGTCACCACCCTCCCTCGTCCGGCCCTGGGGGCGCTGCTGGTGGTGGTGGCGTCGGTGGACCTGGTGCTGGCACTCGTCGCGGTCCCACGTCCGATGTTCGGCCTTCTGGACGAGGTGGGTCACCTAAGTACTACCTGGCTGCTGCTCGCAGCCTGGGCGGCCCTCACCCGCCGCCCCTGGAGGCCGGTTGTGCTCGGCGGTGCGCTGGTGGCTACAGTGCTGGTCGATCTGGACCACGTCCCGTTGGAGCTGTTCGGTAACGACGTGCTCATGCGCGGCCTCTCCAGACCCGTCAGCCACTCCCTGCTCACCGTCTTCGTCCTGCTGGTGGCGGGGGTGGTGCTTCCGGGACGGGTCGGTCGTGCGGTCGGGGGCGCCGGCATCGGGGTCCTGCTCCACCTCTGGCGTGACCTGGCCACCGCACCCGTGCCGCTGCTGTGGCCGTTGACGCACGAGGTGGCCCTCGGACGGGTACCGGTCTGGTCGTCCCTGGTCGTCGCCGTGGCGGTCCTGCTCCTGCCCGGGCGGCGACCGCTGGTCAGCGGTAGACCCTGACCCAGTCCACGAGCATCGTCCGCGGGAACGCGGTGGTCGTGTCCGGTGGTCCTGCCCAGCCGCCGACCGCCACGTTGAGCAGCAGGTAGGCGGGCTTGTCGAAGACCCATCGGCCACCCTCTGGCACGTCGGCCGGCCGAACCGTATGGACCACCCGGCCGTCGATGGTGAACTCCAGGAGGTCCGGCTGCCAGCGGACGCCGTAGACGTGGTAGTCAGCCGACCACGGCACCGGGGACGGGTGCCACGTGCCGACAAAGTACTTGCCGGTGCTGCCGGTGGAGGGACCGTGGATCGTGGTGTAGACGTCCTTCGTGGTGTTGAAGGTCTCCATGATGTCGATCTCGCCGCTCTCGGGCCATCCTGAGGTCCAGGCGTCGTGGCCGAGCATCCAGAAGGCGGGCCAGATGCCCTGGCCGTCGGCCACCTTGATGCGGGCCTCGACCGTCCCGTAGCGGAACTCGTACCGATCCTTGGTGAACAGGCGGGCAGAGGTGTATCGCCGCTCGATGCCGTCGGTGCCCCGCCACCGTTCCCGGTGGGCGGCGATGGCGAGGGACCCGTTGCCGTTCAGCGAGGCGTTCGCGGGTCGGTCGGTGTAGCTCTGCAGCTCGTCGTTGCCCCAGCCGTGCCCGCCGGTCTCGTACCCCCATCGAGCCGCGTCAGGGCTGGTCCCCGCTGGACCGGTGAACTCGTCCGACCAGGCGAGCGTCCTCGTCGTCGAGGTGGTCGGCGACGGTGACGGGGTCGGCGACGCGGTGGGCGACGTCGGGGCGGGGGAGGCGGTGGGTGTCGGACCGTTGGACGGCGACGCGGTGGGCGTGGGGCTGCTCGTGGGGCTGATCGTGGGGCGTGGCTTTCCCGGTCTCGTGGGCCTGGCCGCCTGCGTTTTCACCGCGCGTTGCTGGAGACGTGGCACGGCCTCGGCCGGATTCGAACCGGTCGGGACGACGACGGACGTGGTGGCGGACATGAGCAGCGTCGTCGCCACCACAGCCAGACGGACGGGGCGGGAGATGGTCACCCGTTGGACTTCGGCCGGTACGCCCCGCACCTGCATCGCGCGACCGGGTGATGACCACCGAGTCGGTCGGGAGGTGGCGGTTGGTGTCGTGTCGACGATGCGTCAGACGGCTGGGCGGTCGGTCGTCACCGGCCGAGCCCGCCAGCACCGGGGCCGCGGCGACCACGATCGACAGGCCGAGGGACTGCCGTGGCACCGTGAGCACCACCGGAGCGCCTGAGGGGTCGGGGGTGTGCGGTAGTCAGTCGGTCTGGTGGGCGTCGGTGGCCATGACTCGGAAAGCGTGCCGGAGGTACGCGACGGCAAGAACGGCCAGGACCAGGTTGGTCAAGGCGTACGACGCGGCAGCCCCGATCGTCCCGTAGGCGCCGCTGAGAGCCCAGCACGAACCTAGCGCGACGGGGGCCCGGACGAGCTCGATCCACAGGAGCAGCTTCAGGTCGCTGCGCACCCGCATCAGGGAGACGGCGCAGTCGATCAGAACCCGTAGGGCGAGCGTGCTGATCAGCACCTGCAGGATCGTGGTGGCCTCGCTGGCGTAGCCTGGCCCGAACAGCATGAGCACCGGTCCGGCGAGCCCGACGAGGGCGAGCGAGCCTGCGGCGGCCAGCGGGAGCACGCGACGCAGCAGCTGGCGTGCGAGAACCCTGGTCGCCCCGTCACCGGCCCCCGAGCCCTCCACGGTGAGGGCCAGCCCGAGCGACGACAACGCCAGCTCGAGCACCATGAGCACCTGCCATGCGACCAGGAAGTATCCGGTGTCCTCGGCCCCCACCTGGGCGAGGACCACGACGGGGACGAGGCGTACGGCCAGCATCGCGGCGGCGCCACCCGGGAGGTCGTGGGCGACGAACACGACGACCTCCCGTGTGGTCACGTGGCCAGGACCTGCGGTCGCCGCGGGCATCGCACGGCGGAAGAGGTAGACGTTGACGACGGGGATGAAGAGCAGCACGGGGACGACCCAGGCCACCAGGAGCGCCCCCTGCGGGAGCAGGAGGGCCAGCGGGACGAGCAGGAGGAGCTTGAGGACGCTGTAGGCGGCGTTCTCCGCCGCGACCAGCTGGGGTCGCCGTACACCCACGAGGACGCTGTCCTGGAGGCTGAAGACCGTCCAGGCGAGGACGGACGCGGCGGAGAATAGGGTCAACCACAACGGCAGGCCGAACAGGGGCTGCCCGGCCAGGAGCGACCAGATCAGCCACACGGCGCCGCACAACAGCGCCAGCACGGTGGCGGCCAGGTACGTGCGCAGCACGAGCCCCCTGGCCCCGGGGCCCGCCACCGGGATGAAGCGCGGGAGCGTGCTCTGCATGCCGAGCTGACACAGCCACGCCAGCAGCATGACGACGTTCAGGACCGTTCCCTCGACCCCGACCACCTCGGCGTCCAGCAGCCTCGCCGCCACGATCCAGAAGGCGAACCCGACGGCTGCATTCAGCAGCGTGCTGCCCCCCAGCCAGGAGGCGCTCGTGAACAGGCCTCGGACGTCGGTCGCCGGGCTGGTCGGCACCCCGGCGGGGGCGCTCACGAGCGGCTCCCGTCCGGAGCAGGAGAAGTCGTCGCGTACACCCTGGCGTCGGCGGTGCTGTGCACCAGTCGGAAGTCGGGGGAGGAGGCGACGGCCTCCTCCACCTGTCGGAGGTCGCCGTCGAACAAGCCGTACGTCCGGGCGTAGCGCTCCTGGTTGGTGGAGAAGACGACGTACCCGCTGCGCGCGTACTCCTGCACGACCGCCTGGACCTGCCCCGCCAGACCGACGGGACCCGTCGTCAGGTCGAGCTCCTCGCGGGACAGCACGGGCGTTTGGTCACCGCTCGCCCGGCCCAACGCGTCGTAGCCGGACGTGGGTCGGACGGGGAACGACGGCGTGCCCACCACCAGGACGGCATCCCGCACCGGCTGGGAGTAGACCCACTCGCTGGCGGCGACCTCGTCCGGGTCCACGTACGTGATGTCCTCGTCCCCAAAGAAGGCAGGGAGGAACAGCAGCGTCAGCACGCCCAGCAGGCATGCGGTCGCGACGGTGGGCAGCACGGGCCGACGGGAGGACAAGACGCGCTGCCACGCCCAGGCGATGGCCACCGAAGCCCACGGAAGCATGAACAGGAACACCCTCAGCCGGGCCTCGCCGCCGTAGTTCTGCACGACGAGCAGGAGCACCGGCCCCCCGAGGAGGGCCCCCAGCAGCAACGCCTCGTGCTGGCGGTAGCGGGCCAGCACCAGCACCGAGACGACCCCGCCCGTCGTGACGAGCAGCACCAGCGCAGGCGTCAGCAGGTTCCGCAGCTGTTTCTCGGGCAGGACCGGCGTATCGCTGTAGGTCAGTGCGGCGTTGGCGAACGGGTTGAACGAGCTGAAAAGGCCGCCCTGGGACCCGGTGACGTAGTCGAGGTTCGGGAGCAGGTACACCGTGGCGATGACCCCGAGGGCGACCACGAGCCAGCGCGGTCGCAGGCAACCGACCCCGGCGGCCAGAAACAGCCCGATGAGGACCAGGTACGGCGTCAACTGATGCGACACGACCGTGGCGCCGAAGAGGAGCACCACGGCGACGACCGACCATGCAGTCGTCCGGGACCTGGCGACCCGGTTGGTCGGCGCAGTCCTGGTGTGTCCCCGGAGGACACCGCGCAGCAGGGCGGCGGCGCGGTCGCCGAGACGGCCCATGACGAGGGGTCGGTGCACCAGCAGCAGCAGGGTGACGGCCAGGGAGAGGGAGAACGCCAGGGCCTGCGGGGCGAAGTACCCCTGCCCGACCCAGTTGCTGACGGTGAACACGGCACCGGCCAGGTAGGGCACGGCCGGTCGACCGGTGAACGTGCGCGCGATGGCCACGACGAGGACCACGTTCACCACCGCGAAGAACGGCTCCGCGCCCCGGGCCAGCTGTTCCACCTCCACGCCGCTCAGCTCGCTGAGCGCTGCGGTCCAGGCGAAGAAGCCGGGCCAGCGGTGGTAGATGTCGATGCCGGGGTCCACCGAGCCCTGCTCGGCGATGTACCGAGCGACGCCGATGTGCTTGTACGACCAGTCGTACCGGGCCGTGGAGGACACCAGGGGAAGCGTGGTGTAGAGCACCAGCACGAGCCCACCGAGGTGGGCGGCCATCAGTGACGGCACCGGTCGGGTCGCCCCGACCGAAGCAGCCGTGCCGACCACAACGGCCGCCAGGGCCACGTACCAGGTGAGCGGCAGCGCCTGCAGCAGGCCCCAGGGGCCCATGGCCGACAGGTCCACGGACGGCAGGCTCGCCAGCCACAGCAGGAGCGCGCCACCGAGGGTGGACCAGCCGACGGCGTCGGCCGACACTCGGTGGCTCCGGGGGCGCACCTGGGCTTCGAGCGTCCCAGCGATAGATCGCACGCCTGGCAGGGCTGACGTCATGCGAGTGCTACGGCTGCGCGACGCACCCGGGTACGGGCCCGCAGGTACAGGTAGGGGCCCAGCAGCATCCCGGTCACCTCACGACGCAGCAGGCCACGCGGTGCGCGGATCCCCGCCGGCAGGGACGCCCGTGTCCGACGGGGCACCAGCACGAGCCGGAGCAAGCCCGACGGGACCGCACGAAGGAGGGGTCCACGGGACCGGCGGTCGAGCAGCAGCTTCGTGGCGTAGGCCGAGAAGCCGGTCCCGTACCCCCACATCTGCGCCTGCAGGTCGGCCATGCTCTCGCGGTGGTGGTGCCACACGACCGCGCCAGGCTCGTAGGCCAGGGCCCGCCCGTCGAGCAGGACCTGGACGAACGCGGCCAGGTCCTCGCCGCCGCGGGTGAGTGTCCCCGCACCCAGGGCGTCGTCGAACCCGCCCATGTCCTCGAGGGCCTGGCGGCGGAAGGCGAAGTTCGCGCCGGTGCCGAAGATGCCGGCGGAGAACGGGTACAGGGGGCCTTCGCCGCGCGCCTCGGTAAGGTCGTAGGTGGCGGGCGTTGAGCGGCTCGACCAAGAGACCCGGGCGTCGAAGTACGACTCGGCCGCCCCCTCGATGGAGGCGGTGCACACCAGACCGGAGACGCAGCCGACGTCCTCGCGCCGGGCGAATCCGCGCACCAGCCCGTGGACCCAGTCCGGCTCCACGGACACGTCGTCGTCGGTGTAGGCGACGATGTCGTGACTTGCCGTCCGCCACCCACGGTTGCGGGCGCGGCTCAGGCCGGGCCGGGGTTCGACGACGTAGCGGAAGCGTGCGTCGTCGCCGACCACGTCTGACACGACGTCGCGGGTGCTCGCGTCCTGGGGCGCGTTGTCGACCACCACGACCTCGAGCGCTGGGTAGGTGAGGGACCGCAGGTGACCGAGGCAGGCGCGGAGGATGTCCGCGCGCTCGCGCGTGCACACGACGACCGAGACCGGCGGGTGTGCCAGCAGCGTGGTCGGACACCCTGTGCCCGCGGACGGCAGGGGCAGGCGGGCGGTCCCCAGACCCTCGGAGGCGAGGTGTTCGTCGAGCAGGGCTTGCTGGTGGTGGTCGAGAGCGGCCATGGCCTCGGGTGCGGTGACCGCGCCACCGCCCACCGGGAGCGTCACGAAGCCGACCGGCTGGCCGTGCAGGCGCATCAGCAACCGGGCCGAGGGGTAGCCGTCCGGCACCACGACCGGTCCGTCGATCCCGGACAGCTCGAGCTGCCCGCACCAGGTGCGGTCGGCGTGGGCACCGCCCGCTCGACCCGGGGCGGGGGTGGCGCCAGGCGCATGGGCGGTGCTCGTGGGCGTGCTCATCATGAGGTCCTCGCGTGGGTGCGGGTGTCGTCGGCCGGGAGACCGCTGCGTCGCAGGTCGTGAACGATCAGCAGGGACGCCGCCCCGCAGAGGCAGGCGCCCAGGACGAGGGGGTGCCACACCCCCGTGAAGGCCATGGCCGTCGCGCCGAGCGTGACGAGGGCGGGACCCAGGGTCAGCGCCAGTCCCCATCGGGCCCAGGAGCCCAAGGCGGGGAGGAGACGGACTGCGGCCCGCCCGGGCAGCAGGACGACCACGACGAGCACGAGGAACGCACGGAGCGGACCGGCGACGGCGGTGACCGTCAGCACGGCGCCGAGCACGCCCATGGATACGAGCGTGCCGTCGACGACGTCCTCTACAGGGGTCGGGCGGACCGCCCGGGCCGACGGCCACACGCCGGTCACCGTGCCACCAGCGGTGCGGGCCCACCGGCGCCGGACGCTCCCTGCTTGGGCGAACGACGGCGACGGGCGATCTCCGAGGCGCCGCGCACGTACCCGGCGACCGTGACGGCCAGCCCGATGACGAGGGCGGCGGTCCTGGCAGCTGCGGTGCGGTCCCCTGCGAGGAGCTGGTGCAGCCCGCGAGCCGCAGCACGCGGCAGGACCGACCGGACGTAGCCCGTCTCGGCCGACAGGCTGTCGTGGCGGCCGACCGTCGCCGACACGATGGCCTTGGATCGGCCCTCCCACCAGCACCTGCGCACGAAGTAACTCGTCGTCACCCGCGCATCGCTGACGGTGTGGTGGACCACGGCGCCGGGCACGTGCACCACTCGTGCCGCGGGGTCCGCCTGCCTCACCCGGATCGACAGCTCTGTCTCTTCGCAGCCCACCGGGTGCCTTCCGACCCGGCCGATGCGGCTGGAGAAGCCACCTGCGAGCGCAAGCGCCTCCCGACGGAAGCCCATGGAGGCGCCGATCGGGTTCCGGACGTCCTGCTCCGTGCGAGGCAGTCCCTCGTACGAGCAGCCGACGACCCACAGGAAGGGCTCGGGGAACCAGGACGGACGTCCCGCTGCCGGCCAGCGGGGGACGGCGACCCCTCCCACACCCACGACGTCTGCCCGGCCGAGCACGTCGCTGAGCGCGGCCGCCCAGCCGGCCTCGGCCTCGGCGTCGTCGTCGAGGAACAGGACCTGGGCCGACGTCGTCGCGTCGATCCCGGTGTTGCGAGCGCCCGACAGGCCGCGCTCGCGCTCGTTCGGAACGACCAGCGCTCGGTCGAAGCGGGCTCGGGCGCGCTCCAGCAGGGACGGGTTGTGGTCGATGACGACCACGATCTCGGTGATGCTCCTGGTCTGGCGGAGCAACGACTCGTACGCGTGCTGCAGCACGTCCCAGCGGTCGTCCGTGTAGGCGCACACCACGACCGCGACGGAGGCGCCGTTCACGAGCGGACGGTGGGGCTGGCGGAGCCCTCGCGGAGGTCGATCACGGTCGGGGCCGGCGAGGGTAGGGCGGGGCTGCTGACGCCCGCTGGCCGCAGGCGCTCGCCGAGAATCGTGAACAGGACGCGAAAGCCGTCGCGGAAGGTGCGCAGGTTGCTCTCTCCATGGATGCGCGGGTGCTCGAAGCTGGGCACCTCGGCTATCACCTTGCCGGCCCGGGCCACCCGGACGTTGATCATCGTCTCGATCTCGAACCCGTCACCCCAGTGGGCGTCAACCGTCGTGTCGTGGGGGTCCGGCAGGGTGAAGGCGGCGATGCAGTCCTGCCGGAAGGCGTTGTAGCCGTAGCAGAGGTCGGAGTAGCGGGTCCCGAACAAGAGGTTGGTGAGCCCGTTCAGGGCCTTGTTCCCGACGTCGCGCAGTCGGCTGATGTCGTCGCTGCCTCCACCGGTCATGAACCGGCTGCCCTTGGCGTAGTCCGCACCGGCGTCAAGCGCCGCAACGAATGCGGCGATCTCGCCCGGGTCCATCGAGCCGTCGGCGTCGATCATCACCACGTAGTCGCTGGCGGCAGCGGCGAAGCCCGCGGCAAGGGCGTTCCCCTTGCCGCGGCGCGTCTGCCGCACGACTCGCAGGTCGGGGCGGACCGCGATCGCCGCCTCGACGGTGCCGTCGACGGAGGCCCCGTCGACCAGGACGACCTCGTCGATCTCAACCGGGAGGGCGGCCAGGACGATGCCGATGTTCCGGGCCTCGTTGCGGGCGGGGATGACGACGGACACAGTTGATGATCGCGAGTGGGCGGCAAGGCCCATGGCTGAACTCCAGTGGTGAGGATGGTGCCCGATGACATGACAGGACACCGGTTTCGCCACTGACTCCTCACCCCCGCTGGGCGACCAATTTACCCGGGGTGGATCAACGTCTTGTCCACAGTCGGACGGCTCAGTCCCGCTGCGCGTCTAAGACTAGACCAGTTGTTTCGAGTTTCATCGGTTGAACGGGGACGTTCATCCTCCGTTCGCCCGATCGGCGGCCCCGACCGCGGGAACGGGGTCCTGTCGTTGCCCCGACCAGACGATGATGACGCCCATGACCGCGGACCGAGCCCCCGAGCGATGTGGCTGCGGGCACGAACGGTCCGCCCACGAGCACTACCGTTCCGGGACCGACTGCAGCCTCTGCCCGGACGGCGGGTGCAGGCGCTACCGGGCGGCGAGGAGCTGGTGGCGCAGGCTTGTCAAGCGGTGAGACACCGGCAGCCGGGTGCCTAGCAAGGGCCTGGCTCAGCTCACCGTCCAGGTGTCCGAACCGGCTAGCAGGGCGGAGAAGGCGGCGTCGTCGGGCGGGCCGCCCGCGGCGGTGACCGCACCGTCCACCTGGGACCGCACCAGGTCGTCGTACACCGGTCGGTCGACGGAGCGGAAGATGCCGACCGGGACGTGACCCATGGCGGTGTCGTCCAGCCGGGACAGCGCGAACGCCGCCGCCGGGTCGTCGGCACCCGGGTCGTGGACGACCGGCCGGCGCCCGGTCGCCTCGGCGACCTCGCGCGCGACGACCTCAACCCCGCCGCCGTCCAGGCGCGGCACGACCACGTTCGCGTCTGCCTCGGCACCGCCGAAGCGGACCGGCTCGCCCGCGGCGAGGCGGACGAGCCGCGCGCTGGCCTCGTCGCGGTCCTTGAGCACGTCGAACGCGCCGTCGTTGAAGATCGGGCAGTTCTGGTAGATCTCGACGAGCGCCGTGCCGCGGTGCTCGGCCGCGGCACGCAGCACCTGGGTGAGGTGGGCGCGGTCGGAGTCGAGGGTCCGTGCGACGAAGGTCGCCTCGGCGCCGAGGGCGAGCGAGACCGGGTTGAACGGCCCGTCGACGCTGCCGGCCGGGGTGGACTTCGTGACCTTCCCCGCCTCGGACGTGGGGGAGTACTGCCCCTTGGTCAGGCCGTAGATCCGGTTGTTGAACAGCAGGATCGTCACGTTGAGGTTGCGACGCAGCGTGTGCAGCAGGTGACCCGCGCCGATCGAGAGCGCGTCGCCGTCACCGGTTACCACCCACACGTTGAGGTCGGGGCGCGACACCGCGAGCCCGGTGGCGAACGTCGGGGCCCGACCGTGGATGGAGTGCACGCCGTAGGTCTCCAGGTAGTACGGGAAGCGGGAGGAGCAGCCGATCCCGGAGACGAAGACGATGTTCTCCCGCCGCAGCCCCAAATCGGGGAGGAACCCCTGCACCGCCGCGAGCACCGCGTAGTCGCCGCAGCCGGGGCACCAGCGCACCTCGTTGTCGGCGACGAACTGCTTGCGGGTCAGTGCCTCACCCGTGTCCAGGGTGGGTACGCCACGCAGCCCCTGGCCCGCTCCGACGCTCGGCAGTCCTAGCTCGATGCTCATGCGTGGGCCTCCTGGCTGAAGCGGCGGGACGTGCCGCGGGGCGGCGCGTGCGTGACGGCGTCGGTGATGGCCTGCTCGAGGTCGCCGGAGCTGAACGGCAGACCGCGCACCGTGGTGTGGCTGATCACGTCAACCAGGTACTTGGCACGCAGCAGCAGGGACAGCTGGCCGAGGTTCATCTCCGGCACCATCACACGCGGGTAGGCGTGCAGCACGTCACCTGTGTTGGCGGGGAACGGGTTGAGGTGCGTGAGGTGCGCCCGGGCCACGCGCAGACCGGCCCCCCGGGCCTTGCGGACGGCGGCGCTGACGGGGCCGTACGTCGAGCCCCAGCCCAGCACGAGGAGGTCGGCGCCGTCGGGCTCGACCGACCACGGGTCGTCGACGTCCAGGTCGGGGACGTCGACGCCGTCGACCTTGGCCTGCCGCAGCCGCACCATACGTTCGTGGTTGTCCGGGTCGTAGCTGATCTCACCCGTGCCGTCGGCCTTCTCCAGGCCGCCGATCCGGTGCTCCAACCCCGCCGTCCCCGGCACCGCCCAGGGCCGCGCGAGCGTGCCGGGGTTGCGGGAGTACGGCCGGAACTTCTCCGTCGCGGGGACGTCCTCGGCGTGGGCGAAGCGCGTCCGCACCCGGGGCAGGTTCGCCACGTCGGGGACCGCCCACGGCTCGGAACCGTTGGCCAGGTACCCGTCGGACAGCAGGATCACGGGCGTCATGTAGGTGACGGCGATGCGGACCGCCTCGCGGGCGGCGTCGAAGCAGTCGCCCGGGGTCGAGGCGGACACCACCGGCAGGGGGGCCTCGCCGTGGCGGCCGAACATGGCCTGCAGCAGGTCGGCCTGCTCGGTCTTGGTCGGCAGCCCGGTCGAGGGACCGCCGCGCTGCACGTCCACCAGAATCAGCGGCAGCTCGAGCATCACGCCGAGGCCCAGCATCTCGGCCTTGAGCGACAACCCGGGACCAGAGGTGGTGGTTACGCCGAGCGCGCCGCCGTAGGCGGCGCCCAGCGCCGCTCCGATGCCGGCGATCTCGTCCTCGGCCTGCAACGTCGTGACGCCGAACCGCTTGAGCCCCGACAGGGTGTGCAGGATGTCGGAGGCGGGCGTGATCGGGTACGAGCCGAGCACCAGCGGCAGGCCGCTGGTGTGGGCGCCCACCGCCAGGCCGTAGGCGAGCGCGGTGTTGCCGGTGATGTTGCGGAACGTCCCGGCGCGGCTCGGTGCGGGGGCGACCTCGTAGCGGACGGCGAAGGTCTCGGTCGTCTCGCCGAACGCCCAGCCCGCCTCCAACGCACGTACGTTCGCGGCGAGGATGTCCAGACGCTTCGCGAACTTCGACTCCAGGAACCGTCGCGTGCCGTCGGTCGGGCGGGAGTACAGCCACGACAGCAGGCCGAGGGCGAACATGTTCGTCGAGCGCTCGGCGTCCTTGCGACCCAGGCCGAGCTCTGCCAGCGCCGTCACCGTCATCGACGTCAGCGGTACGGAGTGCAGCCGGTAGGCGTCGAGGCTGCCGTCGGTCAGCGGGTCCGACGCGTAGCCGACCTTGGTGAGGTTGCGACGGCTGAAGGAGTCCGAGTCCGCGATGACCGTGCCGCCGTGCGGCAGGTCGGGCAGGTTGGCCTTCAGCGCCGCCGGGTTCATCACCACGAGCACGTCGGGCGCGTCACCGGGGGTGAGCACCTCGTGGTCGGCGAACTGCAGCTGGAAGCTGGACACCCCCGGCAGCGTCCCGGCAGGGGCACGGATCTCCGCAGGGAAGTTCGGCAGGGTGGCCAGGTCGTTGCCCAGCGCCGCGGTCTCGGCGGTGAACCGGTCCCCGGTGAGCTGCATGCCGTCACCGGAGTCACCCGCGAAACGGATGACGACGTGGTCGAGCGGGGTGGTCTCGATCGGTGCGGTCTCGATCGGGGTGCTGGTCGCCATCGTCTGTTGAACAACCTTTCGTCCGGGTGATTCCCATGGTAGGAGCGAGCGACCCGACGGGCCGACCCGCGGTAGCAAGCCTGCAGACCTGACTGGCTCCGATGCAAGTTCGCATCCTTGCCTGCCTCGGGAACGAGGCCGGAACTGCGTGGGACCTGCCCGGCGTTCTGCAGGAGACTGGGACGCGACAGCGGTCCGACACGGAGAGCGAGGGACGGTGCTCCAGCGGCACAACCACAACAACGGCTTCAAGACGGTGCTCCTGTTCGGCGCCCTGTGGGGGGTGCTGCTGCTCATCGGCGCGGCGCTCGCCGTCGCCTTCCGGAGCTCGGGCATCATCCTGGTCTTCGCGGTCATCGGCGTCGCCACCACCGTCTACGGCTACTGGAACTCCGACAAGATCGCCATCAAGGCCATGAAGGCGGTACCGGTCTCCGAGGCCGAGCAACCCGGCATGTACCGCATCGTTCGCGAGCTGTCCGCGGTCGCCCAGCAGCCCATGCCCCGCCTCTACGTCTCCCCGACGGCCGCGCCGAACGCCTTCGCCACGGGCCGCAACCCCGACAACGCCGCGGTCTGCTGCACGCTCGGGATCCTGCAGCTGCTGGACGAACGCGAGCTGCGCGGGGTGCTGGGCCACGAGCTGATGCACGTCTACAACCGCGACATCCTCACCAGCTCCGTGGCCGCGGCGGTGGCCGGGGTCATCACGTCGTTCGCGCAGTTCGCCCAGCTCAGCTTCCTGTTCGGGGGCGGGCGCAGCAACAACGGCAACCCCCTCGCGATCATCGGCGTGCTCGCCTCGGCGGTCCTGGCCCCGCTGGCGGCCAGCCTGATCCAGCTCGCGATCTCCCGGACCCGGGAGTACGACGCGGACGAGGACGGCTCGGCCCTGACCGGCGACCCCCTGGCCCTGGCCTCGGCGCTGCGCAAGCTCGAGCTGGGGACCCAGCGCGCGCCGCTGCCGCCGGAGCGCCAGCTGGTCAACGCCTCCCACCTGTTCATCGCCAACCCGTTCCGCCGCGGCGGTGGCATGAAGGCCATGTTCGCCACCCACCCCCCGATGGACCAGCGGATCGCCCGCCTGGAGCAGCTGGCCTACGGCTCGCCGCGGTGAGCCGGGCGGCGTGGCTAGCCGGCTGCGCCGTCGTGGCGCTGATCTGCTCGGCGTGCTCCGGCGACCCGACCAGCGGGGCCTTCGCGTCGTTGGAGGCGGTGGCCACCACCGACGTCTCGTCGGTGCCCGTGCCGCCGGGTGCGCAGCCGGTGACGGTCGAGCGGGTCGTTGACGGGGACACCCTCGTCGTCTCCGGCGCCGCCGGGACGGTCCTGCCCTCGGCCGGTGAGCACCGCGTCCGCCTGCTGCTGCTGGACACCCCCGAGGTGGACGGCCCACAGACCGAGCAGGAGTGCCTGGGTCCCGAGGCGTCGACGTTCACGACCGGGCTGCTGCCGGTGGGCTCGACGCTGCTGCTCAGCCCGGACGAGGAGCTGCTGGACGAGTTCGACCGGCTGCTGGCCTATGCGTGGACCCCCGATGGGGTGTTCGTCAACGAGGCCGTGGTCGCCAACGGGCTCGCCTGGACGGCGTTCTACCCGCCCAACGACGAGCACGTGGACGTCGTCAGCGCGGCGGAGCAGCGGGCCCGTGAGGCCCGCCTGGGGGTCTGGGGGAGCTGCTGAGACCGCTTCGGCCCCCGAGAGTGCGGTCGCCGAGCAGACGGTCGCCGACGGCACCCCACAGCGACGACCAGGTCGGGTAGGCGTGCTGCGCGGACACGCTGCCGATCCCGTCGTGACCGCCTACCCACTCCTGCACCGACAGCCCCAGGCGACCCACGAGGGCGACCTCGCCGATGAGCTCACCTGCGTGCGGTGCCACGACGAGGGCGCCCACCAGCGTTCCGCCGCCGGCGGTCGGGTGCTCCTGCACCCACACCTGGGCGAAGCCGCCCCGGACCCAGCCTCGCCTGGGGACCCGACCCGCCGGCACGGCGGCTGCGGCCGCCCGGTCGCTGCGGGACAGGGGCACGCGGACCGAGCGCGTGCCCGGTCCGCCCGGGACCGTCCCGACCGCGGCGACCTCGGGGTCGGTGTAGACCACCCGCGGTGCCCAGCGGACGTCGAAGGCCGCGTCGAGGCCCAGCAGCGACGCTGCCGCCACCCGCCCGGTGGCGACCGCGACGTGGGTGCTCGGTCGTAACCCGCAGACGTCGCCCGCCGCCCAGACCCCGGGGGCGGTGGTGCGCATGGCGGCGTCCACGACGATGCCGGCTGCCGAGGTCGACACCCCGCAGCCCCGGCCCAGGACGTCGAGCGCCGGCTCGCGCCCGGCGGTGAGCAGCACCAGTGCCGCCGGGGCCGACGCGCCCGGCGAGACTGCCCGGACCGTGGTCGCGGCGAGCAGCGCGGCGGGGTCGGCGCCTATGACCACCCGCACCCCGTCGGCGCGCAGCGACGCCGCCACGACCTGACCGGCACCGGGCAGGCTCGGCAGCAGGTCCCCCGCACGCTCCAGCAACGTGACGCCGTGCTCCCCGCCCGCGCGCAGCCGGGCCAGGGCCTGGGCGAGCTCCGCACCGCTGGCACCACCGCCCACGACGACGACGGGCCCGGACCGGTCCAGGTGCTCGCCCACCGCCGTGAGCCACCCCTCGGTCGTGGTCAGAACGGTGCCGACCGGCAGGGCTACGCCGTCGAGCACGTCCTCGGGGGGTCGAGGTCGCGAACCGGTCGCCAGCACCGCACCGCGCCCCGGCGTCAGGACGCTGCCGTCGCCCAGGTGCAGCACGGGCCGCGGAGGACCGCCGCGCTCGGCGGGCGGGGCGCTGCTGAGCCTCGCCCGGGCGCGACGGACGTCGATGCCGAGGCCGCCGAGCGCGTGCTCGTTCTCGCCCCGGGCCAGTCGCTGGACCACCTGCTCGGCGTGCGCGACCGCCTGGCGAGCGGGCACGCCCGCGGCTGCCGCCTCCAGCAGGGACTTGCTCGGCACGCAACCGTGCCAGGTGCAGTCACCCCCCAGCGGGCCGTCCGTCACCAGGGTGACGGCAGCGCCCGCGGCGTTCGCCGTCACCGCCGCGGACAGCCCGGCCGCCCCGCCGCCGACCACGACGACACGAGTCACGGTGCTCGTGACAGATCCGTCGCGGTCACCGCGCCGAACCCCTGCTGACGTCGCGACCATGGCACGATCCTCACAGCAACGGGGCCGACCGGTCGCGCCCACCCGTCGACACCCGTGAAGGACCCCTCATGCCTGCGATGCCCGCCCGTCCCCGCCCCCTCGCGATCAGCCGGCGGGGACTGCTCGGCGCGGGCGCCCTGGCCGCCTCCGGTGCCGCGCTCGCCGCCTGCGCTGACGCGGGCCCGGATGCTGCCCCCGGTGGGTCGTCCACCTCCGCGCAGGCCGCCGACGGCCGGCTGCCGGCGCTGGCGGACGGCCGCGAGGTCACCATCCGCACCTGCGTCTACGCCCAGAACCACGCCAGCTCGATGCTGTTCTGGGAGCGGTTCGCGCCGCAGGGCGTGACCATCGAGGTCACCCCGGTCACCAACACCGCCGACATCATCGCCGGGCTGGAGGGCGGCACCCTCGACTTCGGGCTGATGTCGCCGTACGTGCCGATGCTCGTGCAGCCCGAGGGTGGCAGCACCTCCCGGGTCGTGGCCATGGTGGCGCGCGAGGGCTTCGGCCTCATCGGTGCCGCGGGCGAGGTCGAGACCGTCGCCGACCTTCGGGGCAAGCGCATCGCGGTGCCGCCGCCCGGGGCGCAGGTGCTCGTGCTCAACCAGGTGCTGGCCGACGCCGGCCTCGTGCTGGGGCAGGACGTCGAGGGCGTCCCGGTGGGCTATGCCGACCATGTCGCGGCGCTGTCGGGCGGCGACGTGCAGGCGTTCATGGGTAGTGAGCCGCCGTGCAGCCAGGCCGTGGCGGAGGGCCTCGGGGTCCGCCTGCCCGGGGTGTTCGACACGCCGCTCGGTGATCTCAACACCGCGCTGTGGGCCTCGCCGTCGGTGCTGGAGGATCCCGAGCTGGTGATGCTGACGGCCCGGCTGCAGAAGGCGGCGAGCGAGTACATGACCCCGGACGGTGAGAACGACCCACAGGTGTGGCGCGAGCTGCTGGTCGACAACTTCGGCTTCGACGAGTCGGTGTACGAGGAGGTCCTGACCAACGTCGGCGCCCGGTGGGACTTCGACGAGGAGCGGCAGTCGCAGTTCGAGGCCGTCGGTGCGGCGCTGGTGGCGGGCGGCGAGCTCGAGACCGAGCCGGGCTACGAGGCGATGTACGCCCGCGACTACTGGGACGTCTGAGGCCGTCGTGACCCACGGGCTGCTCGAGGCGACCAGGGGCGACGCCGTTCTCGCCGACCCGGCGGGGACGCGGCTGACCGGGCGCCGCAGGCGCAGGTTCGTCGGGCTGCTCCTGCCGCTGCTGCTGCTGGCGGTGTGGCAGGTGCTGGCCGCCCTGGAGCTGCGCTCGCGCACGCTGCTGCCCTCCCCGCTGGACGTGCTCGAGGCCGCACAGGCGTTCTTCCTGGCCGCGCCGCGGGACCGGCTCACCGGCGTCATCCCGTTCACGGGGGCCGGCTGGCAGCACCTGGGGGCCAGCCTCGAGCGCACCGGGACGTCATGGCTGCTGGCGGTCGTCGTCGGCCTGCTGCTCGGCCTGGGCGTGGGGCTGTCGCGCTGGTTCGCCGCCCTGACCGACCCCCTGCTCAACGCCCTGCGCGCCGTGCCGCTCTTCGCGTGGCTGCCGCTGGTCATCGTGCAGTTCGGCCTCGGTGAGTCCCCCGCACGGGTGCTGGTCTTCGTGGGCGCGCTGTGGCCGGTGCTCATCGCCACCGCCGACGGGGTGTCCCGCATCCCGCGCCAGCACGTCGAGACCGCACGCATGCTCGGGACGCCGCGGGCGCGGATGTGGCAGCGCGTCTACCTGCCCAGCGCCCTGCCGGAGATCGTCACCGGTCTGCGGCTGTCGCTCACGCTGGCCTGGACCACCGTCATCGTCGGGGAGCTGGCCGGTATCACCTGGGGCGTCGGCGCCATGATGAACGCCGCGCGCGAGCGGGGCAGCACCGACCAGATCGTGGTCGGGATCCTCGTCTTCGCCGCCGTCGGCTACCTCGCCGACCGATTGCTGCGGCTGGCCACCAGGCCGTGGGTCCGGTGGGCGGACACGTGAGCGAGCGGACGCCCAAGGAGGGCACGAGCACGCTCGTCGGGCGCGACCTGCGGCTGTCCTTCGGCGACCTGCTCGTGCTGGACGGCGTCGACCTGAGCGTCTCCGCCGGGCAGACGCTGGCGCTGCTGGGCCCGAGCGGCTGCGGCAAGTCGACCCTGCTGCGTGTGCTCGCCGGGTTCGAGACCGCCGACTCCGGCTCGCTCACCCTGGACGGTCACAAGGTGCACGGGCCGTCGCCGCTGCGCGGCATGGTCGCGCAGGCCGGGACGCTGTTCCCCTGGCTGAGCGTGCGCGACAACATCGCGTTCGGGCCGCAGCAGACCGGCGCCCCGGACGTGGCGGGCACCGTCCGGGACCTGCTCGCCGTCACCGGGCTCACCGAGTTCGGCGACGCCCTGCCGCGGCAGCTGTCCGGCGGGATGCGGCAGCGGGCGGCCATCGCGCAGGTGCTGGCCAACACCCCGCCGGTCCTGCTGCTCGACGAGCCGTTCGGCGCACTCGACGCCCAGACCCGGCTGCGGATGCACGAGTGGCTGCGCGGCCTGCTGACCGAGCGGCCGACCACGACGGTGCTGGTCACCCATGACGTGGAGGAGGCGCTGCTGCTCGGTGACCTGCTCGGCCTGATCAGCGCACGACCGGCGAGGGTCGTGTCGGTGCGCCCGCTCCCGTTCGGGGCGGAGCGTGGCCGTCACACCCTCATCGACCCGGCGTTCGCGCGGCTGCGCGGGGAGGTCCTGGACGCCGTGCTCACCGCATGAGCCGTCCCGTGAGCGGCCGACGCGGGTGACGACGGGGCACGCGCTGTCCCGGATGTTGCGCGAGGGGGGTGCCCGGTGGGGGGACCGGGTCGCCGTCGTCGACCCCGCGCTGGGCCGCGAGGTCACCTACGCCGGCCTCGACCGGCTCGTCGACGCGGCGTCGGCACGGCTGCTCGGGCGGGTTTCGGCGCCGGGGGAGGTGGTGGCCGTGCTGGCCCGAAACGGTCTGGAGCAGGCGGTCGCCGTGCTCGCCTGCTCCCGCGCGGGGCTGGTCCACCTCGGGCTGCCCGTCGACCTCGCGCCCGACCGGCTGCGGGAGGTGATGGCTGTCGCGGCGCCGCGCCTGCTGCTGGTCCAGCCGGACCTGCGCGACACCGCCGGACGCGCCGTCACCGGTCTCGACCCCGCACCCCTGCTGCTGGACGCCGGCGACGAGCTCTGCAGCCCCGGCGGGGCCGGGTCACCGCCACCGCCGCCGGTCGAGGTGCCCGGCGCCGAGGACCCGGACCGCACCTACGCGCTCATCTGCACCAGCGGCTCGACCGGTCACGCCAAGCTCGTGCGGCTCACCGGCACCATGACGGGCACGGCCGCCCGCACCTACGGCGCCCTGCTGGGGCTGGGACCGCAGGACCGCACCGCCGTCCACCTGCCGATGTGGTGGGTGTCCGGCCACGTCACGCAGCTGGCGAGCAGCCTGGCCAGCGGCGGGGCCGTCGTCACCATGGCGCGCTGGTCCCCGGCGGCGCTGCTGGGGTCGGTGGTGGAGCACGGTGTCACCTGGTGGGACCTGGTGCCCACGCTGTGGCACGGGCTGCTGCGCCAGGAGGGGTTCGACGGGGAGCGGCTGCCGGGGCTGCGCGCGGTGGTGTTCGGCGGCTCGCCCGCCTCGGCGGAGGTGCTCGCCGACGTCCGTCGTCAGGTCCCCGGGGTGTTGCTGCTGGACGCCTACGCCATGTCGGAGGTGCCCGCGCCGATCACCTGCCTGCTGGACGCGGAGGCGGCCCTGCACCCGCGCAGCGTCGGCCGCGCGCAGCCGCACGGCCAGCTGCGCGTGCTGCGGGCCGACGGGTCTCCCGCCCAGGCGGGGGAGCAGGGGGCGGTGGCCGTGCTCACCCCTGCCCTCACCCCGGGCTACGTCAGCGCGGACCGGCTCGCGGTGGACGACGACGGCTGGTTTCGCACCGGGGACCTGGGCACCCTCGACGACGAGGGGTTCCTGACCATCACCGGGCGGGCGGCGGACGCGCTGGTCCGGGGCGGTGTCACCATCCACCCCGCCGAGGTGGAGCGTGCCATGGTCGCCTCGGGCCTGGTGGCGGCCGCACTGGTCGTGGCGTTGCCGTCGCGGCTGTCGGGTGACGCCGTCGCCGCGGTCGTCGTCGCTGCGCGCGAGGGTCCACCGGTCGGGTCGGTCGAGCGCCGGTCGGTGCAGGGTCAGGTGGACGTGGCCGCGCTGCGATCGGCCGTCCGTGCCGCGGTCGGGGCGCACGCGGTGCCCGTCCGGGTGCTGGTCGTGGCGGCGCTGCCGCGCACCGGCAACGACAAGCCGGACCGGGCCGCGGCCCGGGCCCTGCTCGACCGGGCCCGCTAGGCCGTGGGACTCGCCCGGCACCGGGGCGGGCTGGACGGGGCGCCGTGGGCCGTGGATGCTGGCCGGGCCGGGTGTGGGGGACCGCCCAGGGGGTATCCCTGCCCTGGCAGGGCTTGTCGGCCCGGTCACCGCAGACAGCCAGGAAGGGTTGTGTCATGCCGTCCGGACAGTACGACTTCGTGGTCGTCGCCAACAGGCTCCCCGTGGACAAGGTGGGCGAGGACGCCGACGGCACGCCGCGCTACGAGACCTCTCCCGGCGGGCTGGTCACCGCGCTCGCTCCGGTCATGAGTGCCAACGCGGGTGCCTGGGTGGGCTGGCCCGGTGCCCCCGGCGAGGCCGGCGACCCGTTCGACTCCGACGGCATCCACCTGGTGCCCGTGGCCCTCAGCGAGCAGGAGGTCGCCGACTACTACGAGGGCATGTCCAACGCCACCCTGTGGCCGCTGTTCCACGACGTGATCGCCGCTCCGCAGTACCACCGCAGCTGGTGGGACTCCTACGTCACCGTCAACCAGCGCTTCGCCGACGCCGCCGCCGCGCAGGCCTCCTACGGTGCAACCGTCTGGGTGCAGGACTACCAGCTGCTGCTGGTGCCGGCCCGGCTCCGGGAGCAGCGACCCGACCTCAAGATCGGGTTCTTCAACCACATCCCGTTCCCCGGCTACGAGATCTTCAGCCAGCTGCCGTGGCGCCGGCAGGTGGTGGAGGGCGTGCTGGGCTCCGACCTGGTCGGCTTCCAGCGCACCGCCGACGCCAGCAACTTCCTGCGGGCCTGCCGCCGGGCCGCCGACGTCACCACCAAGGGCGGCACCGTCCAGGTCGACGGCGAGGGCGGCCGGCGCGAGGTCCGGGCGACCGCGTTCCCGATCTCCATCGACGCCCGCGCGTTCGAGGAGCTCGCCGCCTCGCGCGACGTCGTCGCGCGCGCCGAGCAGATCCGCAAGGAGCTCGGCGACCCCGAGACCGTGCTGCTGGGCGTGGACCGCCTCGACTACACCAAGGGCATCCGGCACCGCCTCACGGCCTTCCTGGAGCTGCTGGAGGACGGCGAGCTCGACAAGGAGTCCACCGTCCTGGTCCAGGTCGCCAGCCCGTCGCGCGAGCGCGTCCAGGCCTATGCCGACCTGCGTGACGAGATCGAGCTGACGGTCGGGCGCGCCAACGGCGACCACGGCAGCGTCGGCTTCCAGCCCGTGCACTACCTGCACCAGTCCTTCCCCCGGGAGGAGATGGCCGCGCTGTACCTGGCGGCCGACGTCATGCTCGTCACGGCGCTGCGCGACGGCATGAACCTGGTCGCCAAGGAGTACGTCGCCGCCCGTCACGACAACGACGGGGTGCTCGTGCTCAGCGAGTTCGCCGGGGCCGCGGACGAGCTCACCCAGGCCGTGCTCATCAACCCGCACGACATCGACGGCACCAAGGCCGCGGTCGTCCGGGCGGTCCGGATGCCCGTCGAGGAGCGACGCCGACGGATGCGTGCGCTGCGCCGGCGGGTCAAGGAGCACGACGTCGAGCGCTGGGCGCAGGACTTCCTCGGCAGCCTCGCCGGCGAGGCGGGTCGCGAGCGGTGACGGCCGCACCGGGACCGCACGGGGCGGCCGGGGCCGCTGGTGCGGTCGAGGCCGTCCGCCTGCTCGCCGCGTGCGAGCCGCTGCTGCTGGCGCTGGACTTCGACGGCGTCTGCGCCCCGCTGGTCGACGACCCGACACAGTCTCGGATGCTCCCGGGCACGCGCACGGCCCTGGAGGCCCTGGCCGCCGCGGGCTGCCAGATCGCGTTGGTGTCGGGGCGGGCGCTGGCCAGCCTGCGCGCGGCGGCGGACCCGGCGCCGGGCTGGCTCCTGGTCGGTGGGCACGGCGCGGAGGTGGGCGACGGCGACGGCTCGGCACCGCTGCTGACGGAGGACGAGCTGCAGCTGTTGGGCACGGTCACCGCAGAGGTCGACGCCGTCGTGCAGGCCCATCCCGGCACGACGAGCGAGCACAAGCCGACCGGTGTCGTCCTGCACACCCGTCTCGCCGAGGAGGCACGCTCCCGCGCCGCGGTCGAGGCGGTCACCAGCGGGCCCGGTGCGCGGCCCGGGGTGCACCAGCGCACCGGCCACGACGTCGTCGAGCTGATGGTCGTCGTCGCGGACAAGGGCAGCGCCGTGCAGGCGCTGCAGGCGCGCACCGACGCGACGTCGGTGCTCTACGTCGGCGACGACGTCACCGACGAGGACGCGTTCCGTGCCCTGGACCCCCTCGCCGGCGACGTCGGGGTCAAGGTCGGTCCCGGCGACACCGCGGCCGGGTACCGGGTGGCCGCGGAGGCGGACGTCACCCGGTTGCTCGAGGAGCTGCTCGCGGCACGGCTGCAGCCGTAGGCCCCGGGCGTAGGCTGCCCGCATGGACGCCGACGCCCGTGCCGCCATCGACCAGCTGCTGTCCCAGCAGGAGATCACGCGCCTGGTCCACGAGTACTGCCACGGGGTCGACAAGCGCGACCCCGAACGGTTCATGGCCGTCTGGGCCGCCGACGCCGTGTGGCAGGTGGGGCCGGACGACGTGCACCGCGGTCACGAAGCGATCCTGGCCGCGGCCCGGCGGCAGTGGGACACCTTCGGGCAGATGCACCACTGGAGCGCCAACCTCGTCATGACCGTGGAACCCGGCGAGGACCGCGCCGGCGGTGAGTCCGACGTCGATGTCACGGTCGAGATGACCGAGGGCCGCTGGGTCCGTGGCGGCGGCACCTACCGGGACAGCTACGTCCGCGAGCACGGCCGCTGGAAGATCGCCCGGCGCGAGGCGGTCGCCCACTTCCACCTCTACGGGGAGAGCGCCGACATCCGCTAGCAGCCGCGCTGGGTGAGCAGCGCCCGTGCCCAGCCGGCGCCCTGGTAGACGTAGCGTGACGGCCAGGCGAGCAACGGGGTCTCCACGCCGGCGTCGACCATCGAGAGCTCCCCGGCCCAGCACCGGCCGACGATGTACCGCGCCCGCTCGAGCTGGTGGTCCGGTGCCACGACGACCACGTGCTCCCAGCCCTCTGCCGCACCCAGGTCGCGGATCTCGCGGGCCTCGCCGCGGGTGGTCGACGGGTCGGGGTCGAAGCACGACACCGCGGGGTCCGTGCGCGCCCGCTCGCAGGCCGCGGCCACCGTGTCCGGCGGGTAGCCCTGGTACGGGTCGGCGACCACGAGCCGTTCGACCAGACCCCGATCGAGCAGCTCGGTGGCCAGGCCCGCGGTCTCCGCGCCACCCAGGGCGACGACGGCGTCGGCCGGGTCCGCGGCGGTGGGCAGCGGGTCCGTGCGCGGGGTCACGAGAACGGGGTAGCCCGCCACGGCCACCAGCAGCAGCAGGCCGACTCCGACCAGCAGCACGCGTACCCCGCGGCGTGCCCGGCCGGTCGGGACCCCTCGGGCGGCGCGGGCGCCTGGCTCGGGGGGCGGGGCGCCGCTCATCGCTGCTCGACCGTGCCGCCGCTGACGTGCCAGCGCCGGTCCAGCCGCACCTGCTCCAGCAGCCGCCGGTCGTGACTGACCAGCAGCAGGGTGCCGGCGTAGGCGTCAAGCGCGCTCTCCAGCTGCTCGATCGCGGGCAGGTCGAGGTGGTTGGTGGGCTCGTCGAGCACGAGCAGGTTCACCCCGCGCGCCTGCAGCAGCGCCAGCGCCGCCCGGGTCCGCTCGCCGGGGGACAGGCTGCCGACCGGGCGCTCCACGTGGGAGGACCGCAGACCGAACTTGGCGAGCAGGGTCCTCACCTCCGCGGGGGGCTCCGCTGGCATGTGCGCCCGGACCGCATCCAGCAGCGACTCCGCCCCGGTGAGCACGGCCCGGACCTGGTCGACCTCGCCCACCTCGACCGACGTCCCGCGCGACACCGTCCCGGACTCCGGCTCCAGCCGGCCCAGCAGCATGGCCAGCAGGGTCGTCTTGCCGCTGCCGTTGGGGCCGGTCACGGCGATCCGGTCGCCCGCGTCGACCTGCAGGTCCACCGGTCCGAGCGTGAACCCACCCCGCCGCGCGACCGCCCCGCGGGCGGTGAGCACGACGCTGCTGCCCCCGGGCGCGGTGGCGATGGCGTACCGGAGCTCCCACTCCTTGCGGGGCTCGTCCACCTCGTCCAACCGCTCGATCATGCGGTCGGTCTGGCGGGCCTTGGCGGCCTGCTTCTCCGACGTGGCCTTCATGTGGGCGCGGATGTTCTTGTCCGGCTCGCCCCGACGCACGGCCCTGCCCATGGCGTTGCGGCTGCCCTTGTCGGCCCAGCCGCGCTGCATCCTGGACCGGGCCTGCAGCCCCTCCACGGTGTCCTCGTACTGCTCGTAGGCCTCCCGCGCCCGACGGCGGGCGACCTCGCGCTCGGCGAGGTAGGACTCGTACCCGCCGCCGTAGACGTTGACCTGCTGCTGCGCCAGGTCGAGCTCGACGACCCGGGTCACCGTCCGGGCGAGGAACTCCCGGTCGTGGCTGACCACCACGGCCCCGGTGCGCAGCCCCGCCACGAAGTGCTCCAGCAGGGCGAGCCCGTCCAGGTCGAGGTCGTTGGTCGGCTCGTCCAGCAGGACCACGTCGAAGCGCGACAGCAGCAGCGCCGCCAGGCCGGCCCGCGCCGCCTGCCCGCCCGACAGCGCCGTCATCGCGAGGTCGGGGTCGACGTCGAGGCGGACCTCCGCCAGCACCGCCCCCAGCCGCTCGTCCAGGTCGGCCGCACCCAGGGCCAGCCACTGCTCCAGCGCCTCGGCGTACTCGTCGTCGGCACCCGGCGCACCCGAGCCCAGCCCCGCGGTCGAGGCGTCCAGGCGTGCCTGCGCCGCGGTGACGCCGGTACGCCGGGCCAGGTGGTCGCGCAGGGACTCCCCGGGGCGGCGCTCGGGCTCCTGGGACAGGTGGCCGACGCTGGCGCCGGGAGGGGAGAGCTGCACCGATCCCGCGGCGGCGTCGCTCTCCCCGGCCAGCACGCGCAGCAAGGTCGACTTGCCGGCCCCGTTGGCCCCCACCAGGCCCACCACGTCGCCGGGGGCGACCACGAGGTCCAGGCCGGAGAACAGGGTGCGTTCGGCGTGGCCGGCGGCGAGGCCGCGGGTGACGATGGTGGCTGACACGCCCCGGATCCTTCCAGGCGCCGGTCCCGGCCCGGGTGACGGACCCGGAGGCGGGATTTACGTCAGGACCGATGACCGTATTCGGCGTACAGTCGCACGGGTGAGCAGACGACCCGGTCCTGACATAGTCGGGGACTTCCCCGTCCTCGCCCGCACGGTGCGCGACGGCAAGCGCCTGGTCTACCTGGACTCCGGTGCCACCTCGCAGCGGCCGGTGCAGGTGCTCGACGCCGAGCGGGCGTTCGTCACCACCAGCAACGCAGCCGTGCACCGTGGCGCCCACGCCCTGGCCGAGGAGGCGACGGAGGCCTACGAGGCGGCGCGCGCCACGATCGCCCGCTTCGTCGGTGCGGGCCCGGACGAGGTCGTCCTGACCAAGAACGCCACCGAGGGCCTCAACCTGCTCGCCTACTCCCTCGGTAATGCGAGCACGACGCCCGGGGCGGAGGCGCTCGCGCTCGGTCCCGGTGACGAGGTCGTGGTGACCGAGATGGAGCACCACGCCAACCTGGTGCCCTGGCAGGAGCTGTGCCGGCGGACCGGGGCGACGTTACGCTGGTACGGCGTCAGCGACGACGGCCGCCTCGACCTGGACAGCATCGAGCTCGGCGAGCGGACCCGGGTGCTCGCCTTCGTGCACAGCTCCAACGTGCTCGGCACCGTCAACCCCGTCGCGGAGCTCGTGGCCCGGGCGCGTGCGGTCGACGCGCTGGTCGTCCTCGACGCCTGCCAGTCCGTCCCGCACCAGCCCGTCGACCTGCCCGCCCTCGGCGTGGACGCCGCGACCTTCAGCGGTCACAAGATGCTCGGGCCGACGGGGATCGGTGTCCTGTGGGCACGTCGGGAGCTGCTGGAGGCGCTGCCCCCGTTCCTCACCGGCGGCTCCATGATCTCCACCGTCACCATGGAGGGCTCCACCTGGGCGCCCGCACCGCAGAAGTTCGAGGCCGGGGTGCCGATGGTGTCCCAGGCCGTCGGCCTCGCCGCGGCGTGCGACTACCTGAACGAGATCGGCATGGACCACGTCGCCGCCCACGAGCGGCTGCTCACCGCCCGCATGCTCACGGGGCTGCAGGAGGCGGGCGGGGTCCACGTCGTCGGGCCCGCCGGCACCGCCGAGACCGACCTGCTCCTGCGGGGCGGCACGGTCGCGTTCGTGGTCGACGGCGTGCACGCCCACGACGTGGGGCAGGTGCTCGACGACGCCGGCGTCGCGGTCCGGGTCGGGCACCACTGCGCCTGGCCGCTGCACCGACGCCTCGGCCTGCAGGCGACCGTTCGTGCCAGCACCCACGTGTACTCCACCGAGGCCGACGTCGACGCGCTGCTGGCCGCGGTGCACCAGACCCAGCGGTTCTTCGGGGTCGCGCCCACCAGCGTCGCAACCGGCGCCGGGATCGGTGCCTGATGGACCTGCAGGAGCTCTACCGGGAGACGATCCTCGACCACTCCCGCCGACCACGGTTCGCCGGTCTGCGCGAGCCGTTCGACACCGAGGTGCACCAGGTCAACCCGGTCTGCGGTGACGAGGTGACCCTGCGGCTGCTGCTGGGCCCGGGCCAGGGCGGCGAGCGGCGGCTGGCCGACGTGTCCTACGACGCCGCCGGCTGCTCGATCAGCCAGGCGTCGGCGTCTGTGATGGTCGAGGCGCTCACCGGGCGCAGCGCCCAGGACGCCGTCCTCGCCTACGGCGCCTTCCACGAGATCGTCACCTCCGCCGGTCGCGGGGACTCCACGGTGGACCCGATGGAGCGCCTCGACGACGACCTCGCGGAGGCCCTCGGCGACGCACCCGCCTTCGCCGGTGTCGCCCGCTACCCGGCGCGGGTGAAGTGCGCCCTGCTGGGCTGGACCGCGCTGCGGCAGGCACTGGTCCAGACCGGCTGAGGCGCCGACCGCCCGCTCGGACCGTGCGACTGCTCAGACCAGGGCGTCGAGCGCCTCGCCGCTGAGGGCGTGCTCGATGACCATGGTCGCTGCGCCGAGGACGCCTGCCCGTCCGCGGGCCCGGCTGGTGACGATCTGCAGGTGCTGGGTCGCGAGGGGTAGCGAGCGCCGGTAGACGACCTCGCGCACCCCGGCCAGCAGCTGGTCGCCGGCCTCGGCGATGCTGCCGCCGAGCACGATCACCGACGGGTTGAGCAGGCTGACACAGGTCGCGAGCACCTCACCGACACGTCGACCGGCCTCGCGGACGGCGCGGACGGCGTCGGCGTCGCCCGCGGTGACCAGGCGGACCACGTCGGCGCAGCTGGCGGCGGGGGTGCCCGCGGCGGTCAGGTCCGCGGCGATGGCGAGACCGCTCGCGACCGCCTCCACGCAGCCGGAGTTGCCGCAGCGGCAGGGCCTGGCCTCACCGGGCACGGCGATGTGGCCGATGTCTCCCGCGGCGCCCCGGGCGCCGCGGCGCAGGCCGCCGTCGCTGATCAGGCCGGCCCCGATGCCCGTGGCCACCTTGACGAACAGCAGGTGGCCGACGTCCGGGAAGTGCGTGGCGTGCTCGCCGAGGGCCATCACGTTGACGTCGTTGTCCACCAGCACCGGCACGTCCAGGTGCCGGTGCAGGCAGCCGGCCACGTCCGCGTCGTCCCAGCCAGGCATCAGGGGAGGGTTGGTCGGCCGGCCGGTCGCGTGGTCGACCGGGCCGGGCAGCCCGACCCCGACCCCGACCAGCTCACCCGGGGTCCGACCGGCCTGCCCCAGGAGCTGGGCGAGGAGTGCCGCCGTGCGCCCCAGCACCGGGCCGGGCCCGGTGGACAGCACCACGGCCTCGGAGCGTTCGGCCAGCACGCCTGCGGCGAGGTCGGTGACCGCCACCCGCACGTGCGTGGCGCCGAGGTCGACCGCCCCCGCCACCCGGGCGGCGGGGTTGAACGCGAAGCTGGTGGGTGGTCGACCTCCGGTGGAGGCGCCGTCCGGCGCGGGGGTCACCAGACCGGACAGCAGCAGCCGGCCCACCCGCGCGGCGACGGTCGAGCGGGCGTGCCCGGTCAGGTCGGCGAGCTCCCCCCTGGTGCGCGGCTGCTGGTCCCGCAGGAGCTCCAGGGTGAGGCTGAGGTCCGTCACCCGGGCGTCCTTGGTCGGTGACATGACCGAAGTCAAGCACGGCCAGGTAGAAGTCCACCAGAAGTCCCCGAACCGTCGGCATCTTTTGCTTGACGCTCGACGAAACTCCCCCGTAGGTTGCCCGCATGGTCAACGACGTCCAGCCCGCAGAGCCGGGCCCGGGTGCCCACGCGGCGCGAACGGGCGCCCCGCTGCTGCTGATGCAGGGGATCACCAAGCACTTCACCGGGGTCAAGGCCCTGGACGGCGTGGACCTGGAGATCCGTCCCGGTGAGGTGCATTGCCTGCTCGGGCAGAACGGCGCCGGCAAGTCCACGCTCATCAAGGTCCTCGCCGGCGCGCACCAGCCCGACGCGGGCACGATCGCCTGGAACGGCGAGCAGCTCACCCTGCCGACGCCCACCGCGGCGATCGCCACCGGCATCGCCACCATGTACCAGGAGCTCGACGTCGTGCCGGGCCTAACGGTCGCGGAGAACGTCTACCTCGGCCACGAGCTCGCCAGCGGCGGCTTCACCAGGACCCGCGAGCTGGGCAGCCGGACGGCGGCGCTGCTGGAGCGCCTCGGCCACGGCGACATCTCGCCGAGCACCGAGGTCGGCCACCTGTCCGCGGCCGGCAAGCAGATCGTGCAGATGGCCCGCGCGCTCTCGCACGACGCGCGCCTGATCGTCATGGACGAGCCGTCCGCGGTGCTGGACTCCGAGGAGGTCGAGAACCTGTTCCGGGTGGTCCGCGAGCTGAGCGCCGCCGGTGTCGCTTTGGTCTACATCTCCCACCGCCTGGACGAGATCCGCGAGATCGGCGACCGGATCACCGTGCTGAAGGACGGTCGGACCGTCGCGACCGGGCTGGGCGTCGCGAGCACGCCCACCGCCGACCTGATCCGGCTGATGACCGGGCGCACGGTGGAGAACACGTTCCCCGTCCGGGCGCCGGTCGGTGCGGACGCCGAGGAGCTCCTGGTCGTACAGGACCTGGGGCTGCGCGGGGTGTTCACCGACGTGTCCTTCACCGTCCGGGCCGGCGAGGTGGTCGGACTGGCGGGCCTGGTCGGAGCCGGCCGCTCGGAGATCCTCGAGACGGTCTACGGCGCCAGGCGGGCCACCGCGGGCCGGGTGTCCGTCGGCGGGAGGCGGATGCGGGCGGGCTCCATCGACGCCACGGTCTCCGCCGGCGTCGGTCTGGCACCTGAGGAGCGCAAGAGCCAGGGCCTGCTGCTGGGCGAGCCGATCTACCGGAACATCACGCTGTCGACGTTCGCACGGTTCGCCAGGGGCGGGTTCCTGGACGAGAGGGCCGAGCGCGCGGCGGCGGTCGAGCAGATCACCGCCATGCACCTGCGCCCCGACGACCCCGACCGACCCGTCGGCGTGCTGTCCGGCGGCAACCAGCAGAAGGCGATGCTCGCCCGCTGGCTGGTGCACGGCTGCCGCGTGCTGCTGCTGGACGAGCCCACCCGCGGGGTGGACGTCGGCGCGCGGGCCGAGATCTACGCCCTCGTGACCGCCCTCGCCGCCCAGGGGGCCGCGGTCGTCGTGGTCTCCAGCGAGATCAACGAGGTCCTCGGCCTCGCGGACCGGGTCCTCGTCGTCGCCGACGGGCGCGTGGTCCACACCGGCCCCACCGACCAGATCGACGAGCACGGGGTCCTCGACCTCGTCATGGAAGGAAGTGCGGCGTGAGCCAGAACACCCCCCCGGACCTCGCCACCGCAGGATCCGTTCCCCGGGACCCCGACCACCCGGCCCCGCTGCAGCGCACCGGACCTGTCGCCGACGCAGCGACGAGCGGCGGCCCGAACCGGCTGCAGGGGCTGTTCAGCGGCGGCGCGGGCCGCAACCTCGGCCTGGTCATCGTCCTCGTCCTGATCGTCGTCGCCGGTGTGGCCACTGCCGGCCAGCAGTTCGCCAGCGGGGACAACCTGCTCACCATCCTGCGCCTGGCTGCGGTGATCGGCGTGGTGAGCATCGGCATGACGTTCGTCATCATCGGCGGCGGGATCGACCTCTCCGTCGGGTCGGTGCTCGGCCTGGCCTCGGTCTGGGCCAGCACGCTGGCCACCCAGACGATGGCCCAGGACACCCACTGGCTGGTCATGGTCCTCACCGCCGTGCTGGTGGGCACCGTCGCGGGCCTGGTCAACGGCGCGCTCATCGCCTACGGCGGTGTCGTCGCGTTCATCGCCACGCTGGCGATGCTGGTCGCCGCCCGCGGTGTCGCCGAGATCATCGCCCAGAACCGCACCCAGATCGTGACCGTCGAGCCGTTCTTCGACGTCTTCCAGGCGGACGTCGTCGGCATCCCGGTGCTGGTGTGGATCTTCGCGCTGGTGGCCGCGGCGGGCTGGGTGCTGCTCAACCGCACCACGTTCGGCCGACGCACCATCGCCGTCGGCGGCAACCCCGAGGCCGCCCGCCTGGCAGGCATCAAGGTCAAGCGGCACACCATGTACCTGTACGCGCTGTCCGGCTTCACCGCCGGCATCGCCGGGGTCATGATGCTCGCCCGGACCACGGCCGGGTCCTCGACCAACGGCCAGCTGTACGAGCTGGACGCCATCGCAGCCGTGGTCGTGGGCGGCACCCTGCTCGCCGGCGGACGCGGCACGATCGTCGGCACGGTCTTCGGCGTCCTCATCTTCGCGGCGCTGTCCAACGTGTTCGTCCAGAACAACCTGTCGATCTCGGTCCAGTCGATCGCCAAGGGCCTGATCATCGTCGTCGCCGTGCTGCTGCAGCAGCGTCTCGCCGCCCGGAAGGTCGGGTCCCGCCGGCGCGTCTAGCGCCCCGCAGGCCCCGCCGCCCCCACAGCCGCACACCCCCGGCGTCCCCAGGGGGGACCGCCCGGCCCGTTCGCCCCCGCACCACCCACAAGGAGGAAACGCTCATGGCTCTCCCACTCGAACAGCGTCGTCGGTGGCTCGTGCTCGCCGGCTCCGTCACCGCCAGCGCCGTCCTGGTGAGCGGTTGCACGTCCAACACGGCCGAGCCGGTCGAGGAGGCCGCGGGCGGTGACGCCTCCGGCGCCGCGGCGGCCGGTGGCGGCGCCAACGACGAGCCCGGTGACACGGTCACCATCGGCTTCTCGGCGCCTGCGGCCGACCACGGCTGGATGGCGGCCATCACGCGCGCCGCCGAGGAGAAGGCGGCCGAGTACGAGGACGTCGAGCTCGTCGTGGCCGAGGGCACCAACGACGTGAACCTCCAGATCAGCCAGATCGAGACGTTCATCAACGACGGCGTCGACGCCATCGTCATGCTGCCCTTCGACGGCGCGGCGCTGACCGACGTCGCCACCCAGGCGATGGAGGCGGGCATCACCGTCGTCAACGTCGACCGCGAGTTCTCCAGCCCGTTCGCCGCGCGCACCACCGTGCTCGGTGACAACTACGGCATGGGCGTCAGCGCAGGCACGTACATCTGCGAGCAGGTCGGGGACAACCCGGACGCGGTCGTCGCCGAGATCGCCGGCATCGACGCCCTGCCCCTGACGCAGGACCGCAGCCAGGGCTTCGCCGACGCGCTGGCCGACTGCGGTCTCGCGGTCGACAACCGGGTCGCTGCGGACTTCACCGTCCAGGGCGGCCAGGCCGCCGCGGCCAGCCTGCTGCAGGCCGCGCCGCAGATCGACGCCCTGTGGAACCACGACGACGACCAGGGCGTCGGCGTTCTGGCAGCGATCGAGCAGGCGGGCCGGGACGAGTTCATCATGGTCGGTGGCGCGGGCTCCGCGAACGTCATGCGGGAGATCCAGGAGGGTGACGCCGTCATCGAGGCGACGGTCGTCTACCCGGCCACCCAGGCCGCTGACGGCATCGTGCTCGCCCGTCTGATCGAGCAGAACAAGGACCTCGGCGACCTGGTCTCCAGCGACGTGCCGCGGGAGGTCCAGCTCTTCGCGCCGGTGGTGACCGCCGACAACGTCGAGGAGTACCTGCCCAACGCATTCGAGTCCTGACCCGGGTGTGCGGGGCGCCGCAGGCGCCCCGCACACCGGTCCGGCCCGACCACGACGAGGACCCCGCGCACCAGCGGGAGTAGGGACAGCAGGGATGCAGCAGCAGAGACCGCGCGTGGGTGTCGGGATGATCGGCTACGCCTTCATGGGCGCCGCCCACAGCCAGGCCTGGCGGGTCGCGCCCCGCTTCTTCGACCTGCCCCTGGAGCCGGAGATGACGGTCGTCGCGGGCAGGGACGCCGCCAAGCTCGAGCGGGCCGCGGCCAGGCTGGGCTGGCGGGACACCGAGACCGACTGGCGTCGGGTGGTGGAGCGCGCCGACGTCCAGCTCGTCGACATCTGCGCCCCCGGTGACCTGCATGCCGAGATCGCGGTCGCCGCGCTCGCGGCCGGCAAGCACGTCCTGTGCGAGAAGCCGCTGGCGAACACCGTCGCCGAGGCCGAGGAGATGACCGCCGCCGCAGCGGCGGCCGCCGAGAACGGTGTGCTCGCGATGGTCGGGTTCACCTACCGCCGCGTGCCCGCGATCGCCCTCGCGCGCCAGCTCGTGCAGCAGGGCCGGATCGGCACCGTGCGCCACGTGCGCGCCCAGTACCTGCAGGACTGGATCGCCGACGAGCAGGCCCCGCTGTCGTGGCGGTTGGACAAGGACAGGGCAGGCTCCGGTGCCCTCGGGGACATCGGCGCCCACGTGGTGGACCTGGCGCAGTTCGTCACCGGCGAGCAGGTCACAGGTGTCAGCGGGGTGCTGCGGACCTTCGTCCACGAGCGTCCCGTCGCCGCCGAGCACTCCGGTCTTAACGGCTCCGCCGGCACCGGGCGCGGTCCGGTCACCGTCGACGACGCCGCCGCCTTCACCGCCCGGCTCAGTGGCGGCGGGCTCGCGACGTTCGAGGCGACCAGGTTCGCCTGGGGCCGCAAGAACGCGATCCGGCTGGAGGTCAACGGCTCCGCCGGGTCGTTGGCGTTCGACTTCGAGGACATGAACGTCCTGCACTACTTCGACGCCACCGACGACGCGCTCGTGGCCGGCTTCCGGCGCGTCGTGGTCACCGAGCCCGAGCACCCCTACATGGCGGCCTGGTGGCCGGCCGGGCACGGCCTCGGCTACGAGCACGGCTTCGTGCACCAGGTCGTGGACCTGGTGCAGGCGCTCGGCGCGGGCGTCCAGCCCGAGCCGTCCTTCGCCGACGGCCTCGCGGTGCAGCGGGTCCTGGACGCGGTGGGACGCAGCTCGGCGGACAGCAGCCGTTGGACCGAGGTGGCGACCGCCCCCCTGACGGCCTCGCCGCAGCACGCCACGTCCTGAATGAGCCCGGAAACCGAGGAGCAGACCATGGCACGACCGATCACCCTCTTCACCGGCCAGTGGGCCGACCTGCCCCTGGAGGAGGTCGCCCGGCTCGCCTCCGGCTGGGGTTACGACGGTCTGGAGCTCGCCTGCTGGGGCGACCACCTCGACCCGACCCGCGGCGCCACCGACGACGCCTACATCACCGACCGCCTCGACCTGCTGGAGCGGCACGGGCTGAAGCTGTTCGCGATCTCCAACCACCTCAAGGGCCAGGCGGTCTGCGACGACCCGATCGACCAGCGTCACCGCGACATGCTGCCGGACTCCGTGTGGGGCGACGGCGACCCGGAGGGCGTCCGGCAGCGGGCGGCGCAGGAGATGAAGGACACCGCGCGCACTGCGGCGCGGCTCGGCGTCGACACCGTCGTCGGCTTCACCGGGTCCTCGATCTGGAAGTACGTCGCGATGTTCCCGCCGGTGTCACCGGAGCTCATCGAGGCCGGGTACCAGGACTTCGCCGACCGCTGGAACCCGATCCTGGACGTGTTCGACGAGGTCGGGGTGCGCTTCGCGCACGAGGTGCACCCGAGCGAGATCGCCTACGACTACTGGACCACCGTGCGCACCCTGGAGGCCATCGACCACCGACCTGCGTTCGGGCTCAACTGGGACCCCAGCCACTTCGTCTGGCAGGACCTGGACCCGGTCGGCTTCATGCAGGACTTCCAGGACCGGATCTACCACGTGGACTGCAAGGACGCCAAGCGTCGGGTGGGCAACGGTCGCAACGGTCGGATGGGCTCGCACCTGCCCTGGGCCGACCCGCGGCGCGGCTGGGACTTCGTGTCCACCGGCCACGGCGACGTGCCCTGGGAGGACTGCTTCCGGATGATGAACACCATCGGCTACACCGGTCCGGTGTCGGTGGAGTGGGAGGACGCCGGGATGGACCGGCTCGTCGGGGCGCCCGAGGCGCTGGAGTTCGTCAAGCGGCTCGCCTTCGACCCGCCGACGGTCGCCTTCGACGCCGCCTTCAAGACCACCTGAGGCCTCGGGCCTGCCGCGACGGGGCGCACCCGTCGCGGCAGGCTCAGCCGACGGTGCGGTCGACCTCCACCGGGCTCAGCACCTGCTCGATGACCATCACGGCCGCGCCCACGATGCCGGCGTGCTCGCCCGTGCTGCCGGGCACGATCCGCAGGTGCTGGGTCGCCAGGGGGAGGGAGCGCCGGTAGACGACCTCGCGCACCCCGGCGAGCAGGTGCTCCCCGGAGCGGGCGAGCGAGCCCCCGACCACGATGACCGACGGGTTGAGCATGCTGACCACGTCGGCCAGCACCTCCCCGATCCGGCGGCCGGCCTCGCGCAGGGCCTGCACGACCTCCACCGAGCCGCTCCGGGCCAGCTCGGCGATGTCACGCCCCGAGCGGACGTCCACGCCGTCGGCCCGCAGGCGTTCCAGCAGCGCCGCGGCGCCGGCCACGGCCTCCAGGCAGCCGGTGTTGCCGCAACGGCAGGGCACGTCCTCGGCGTGGGACACCTGCATGTGTCCGAGGTCCCCTGCCGCTCCCTGGGCGCCCCGACGAAGCTGGCCGTCGGAGATGATCCCCGAGCCGATACCGGTGCTGACCTTCACGAAGACCAGGTGGTCGACCGTGGGCCAGGTGGTGAAGTGCTCACCGAGCGCCATGACGTTGACGTCGTTGTCGACCACCGCGACCGGGCCCAGGTCCCGCTGCAGCCGCTCGACGACGTCGTAGCCGTCCCAGCCGGGCATGATCGGCGGGCGCACGGGGCGTCCGGTCGCGTGCTCCACCGGCCCGGGCAGCCCGATGCCCACGCCGACGACGCGCTGGTCGGGGGTGGCCACCTCCTCCAGCATGGTCCGGCCGGTCGTGGTGACCCAGCCCAGCACCTGCTCGGGGCCGTCGGCGATGTCGATGTCCTCGAACAGCTCGCTCAGCACCTGCCCGGCCAGATCGGTCACACCGAGGCGGGCGTGGGTGGCGCCCAGGTCGGCTGCGAGCACGAGCCCGGAGGAGGGGTTGAACGCGAACTGCGTGGGCGGGCGGCCGCCGGTGGAGACCGCGTCCCCGGCGGGGCCGATGAGCCGGCTGCCCAGCAGCGCGTCGACACGCTGGGCCACGGTGGAGCGGGACATCCCGGTGAGGACGGCGAGCTCGGAGCGGGTGCGGGGCACACCGTCGCGCAGCAGGGACAGCAGCTGTCCGGCGCCGCCGGGGCTGGCCCACGGGTCGAGGACGGACGAGGCCATCGTCGGACGATATTGGATCGAGGGAGACGGCGGCGACACGAACCCGACCACGTCACAACACCGCCGCTATCAACATGTTGTCCGCATCTTTTGCTTGACTACCGGCGCAAGCGCTGCCTAGGGTCGGAGCACGACGCCCGGACCGACGAGGTCCGGGGCGCCGCGGTGGGTCCGAGCGGGGCCGGCAGCTGCCGGCACCGCTGTCACGGCAGGAGAACGGGTCATCGGGGGCCCCGCCTCCGGGCCGTGGCACCCACCGGGCGCCCGGGGCCGGCGTCGGTGCGGGTCGGCCTCAGCCGGTGGGCAGGCCGGCCGCCCGCAGGAGCAGGTCCCGCACGTCGGTCGCGGCGACCCGGTCGGTGGCCAGCGCCGGGTCCGAGCAGACCAGCTGCGGGCCGTCCTCGCCCGGGCCCGGCAGCCGGCCGTGGGACCCCTTCACCCACCGCGCGTCCGTGGGCACCACGGACATCGCGTAGCGGAGGCCGACCTTCTTGCGCAAGAGCTGCACCGCCGCCCGCGCCCTCGCCAGCCGGTCCGCCGGGTCGAAGAACAGCTCGGCGGGGTCGTAGCCGGGTTTGCGGTGGATCTCCACGCCGCGGGCGAAGTCCGGTGCGTGGGAGTCGTCGTCCCAGTAGTAGTAGGTGAACCAGGCGTCCTTCTCCGCGACGAGGACCAGCTCCCCGGAACGCTCGTGGTCCAGGCCCACCCGGTGCTGGTCGTCCCCGTCCAGGACGTCCTCGACGCCCGCCAGCCCGCTCAGCAGCTCCCGCACCCGGGGCAGGTCCTCGGCGTCGCGGACGTAGACGTGGGCGACCTGGTGGTCGGCGACCGCGAACGCCCGTGACGTCCACGGGTCCAGGTACTCCATGCCGGCCTGGGTGTAGACCTCGAGCAGGCCCGCGGCGCGCAGCAGGCGGTTGACGTGCACGGGCCGCTCGACGGCGCCGATGGCGTACTCGCTGAGCGCGAGCACCGTGACCCCGTCGCGGCGGGCGTCGGCGAGCAGCGGGGCCAGCTCCCGGTCCAGCCGGGCGGCGGCCCTGTCGGCCTGCCTGGAGTCCGGTCCGAACCGCTGCAGGTCGTAGTCCAGGTGAGGCAGGTAGGACAGCGTGAGGTCCGCCCCGGGCATGAGCCGGCGGGTGGCGCCGATGATCCAGCGGCTGGAGGCGATGGACGCCGCCGGGCCCCAGTACTGGAACAGCGGGAACTCGCCCAGCTCGGCCACCAGCTCGTCGTGCAGCTCCGGCGGGCGGACGTAGGCGTCCGGGGACTTGCGGCCGTCGGCGTGGTAGACGGGCCGGGGTGTCACCGTGACGTCCGTGCTGGCCCCCATGGCGTACCACCAGCACACGTTGACCGTCCGGAAGGACGGGTCGTGGCGACGCGCGGTCTCCCACACCTTCTCCCCCTGCACGAGCCGGTTGTGCTGGCGCCACAGGTGCACCTCGCCCAGGTCGCGGAAGTACCAGCCGTTGCCGACGGCGCCGTGCTGCGCCGGCAGGGTGCCGGTGAGGAACGTCGACTGCACCGTGCAGGTGACCGCCGGCAGCACGGTGTCCAGCGGGGCCGTGAACCCGGCCTCGCCGACAGCACGCAGGGCGGGCATGTGCGCCAGGGCGCGTTCGCTGAGCCCGACCACGTTCAGCAGCAGGACCGGGCGTCGGGTCGCGGCCGTCCCGGTCGGCCCGGTGGTCGGGCGGGGCGCTGCGGGTGTGCTGCTGTCGGTGCTGCTGTCGGTGCTCATCGGGCCTCCACGCCGTCGTCGGTCAACCGGTCCCGGACCCAGGCGAGCTCGCGCGCCAGACCGGCGGCGAGGTCGTCACCTCCGGCGATGCGACGCTGCTCGACCGGCAGGACCGACCACGTGTAGGTCTCGACCTCGACCACGTCCAGGGTCGAGCCGACCGGGGCGACCAGCTCCGACAGCGCCGACACCAGCGCCCCGGTGCTCACCTCGCCGGGGCCGTCGAGCTCGGCGTGCAGCGGCAGGTGCACGTGGCAGCGCCAGGGCGCCTGCCCGGGCAGCGCCCCCGGACCGCGCAGCGCATCGCCCAGGTCGTCCCTGGCCGCCGGCCGGCCGGAGCCGCGCTGCTCGCGCACCTGGTGCAGGAACCGCGGCTCGTCGAAGTCCTCGAGCATGCGCCGGGCACCGGGGGAGCGCGGGTCGGGCACGTGCAGGGCGGCAGCGGCCTGCAGCTTCACGACCGGGACGTCCTGCGCGCCCACCCGTGCAGCCACGTCTGCCAGGTCGTCGAAGCCGACGGCGCTGTGGCAGGTGTCCAGGCAGACCCCGACGAGCCCGTCGGCCAGGTGCGCCGGGCCCAGCAGGTCGGCGAGGCGGTCGGGTCCGGACAGCACGTCGTCCAGCACCTCCCACACGCAGCCGGGTTCCGGCTCGAACCCGACCGCCACGCGGTGGCCGCCGTCGGCGAGGTCGGCCAGGCCGCGGGCCAGCTCGGTGAGGTGCCCACGCACCAGGGCGCGCCGCCCGTCGTCCCAGGGTGACCGCCACGCCAGCGGGAGCGTGCTGACCGCGCCGGCGGGCACGTCGTCGGGCAGCAGGGCGCCCAGCACCCGCGCGCACGCCAGGGTGTGGTCCAGGCGGGAGCCCTCGGTCCAGTCGGGCCGGTAGACGGCGTGCTTGACGACGGGGGAGTGGAAGTCGCCGTAGGGGAACGCGTTGAGGGTCACGACCTCCAGCCCGAGCCGGTCGACCTCGTCGCGCAGCCGACGGACTGCGAGGAGGTCCTGCGCGAGCCCGGTGGCGACGGGTGCAGGCAGCCACAGCCCCACCCCCAGCACCTCGCAGCCCAAGGCCTCCCGGACCGGGACGGCGTAGCGACGCAGCTGGGCGACGATGCCCTCGAGGTCGGTCGCGGGGTGGACGTTCGTGCAGTAGCCCACGTGGACCGTGCTGCCGTCGGGTCGGCGCAGCCTCACCGCGGGTTCATCCCGCGCCCGGGCGGGAGCCGCGAAGCACGGAGCTGCCCTCGAACTCCGCGCCGAGGTCGGTGCGGACGTCGGCCAGCATGAGCCGGCCGCTGCGGCCGTAGAACTCGACGGGGTTGCGCCACAGCACCGCGTCCACGTCGTCGCCGTCGAACCCGGCGGCGAGCATCGCCTCGCCCACCCGCAGCGTCTTGAGCGGGTCGCTGCGGCCCCAGTCGGCCGCGGAGTTGACCAGCACCCGCTCGGTGCCGCGCTCCTGCAGGATCCGCACCATGCGGTGCTCGTCCATCTTGGTGTCGGGGTAGACCGAGAAGCCCAGCCAGCAGCCCGCGTCGTCCACCTGGGCGAGCGTGGTCTCGTTCAGGTGGTCCACCGCGACGGTGCCGGGGTCGATGCCGGAGGCCGCGACCAGCTCCAGGGTGCGGGCGGTGCCGGCTGCCTTGTCCCGGTGGGGGGTGTGCACCAGGGCGGGCAGACCGTGGTCGACCGCGAGCGCGAGCTGGCGGGTGAAGGCGTCGGTCTCCGCCGCCGTCATCGAGTCGAAGCCGATCTCACCGACCGCCACCACGCCGTCCTTGGCGAGGTAGCGGTCGAGCTCGGCGAGCACCGGGGTGCAGCGCGGGTCGTTCGCCTCCTTGGGGTTGAGGGCGATCGTGCAGTGGTGCGCGATGCCGTACTGCGAGGCGCGGAAACGCTCCCAGCCGAGCAGGCCGTCGAAGTAGTCGACGAACGAGCCGACCGAGGTGCGCGGCTGGCCCAGCCAGAACGCGGGCTCCACTACGGCCAGGACACCCGCGGCGGCCATCGCCTCGTAGTCGTCGGTGGTGCGGGACGTCATGTGGATGTGGGGGTCGAAGATGCGCATCAGGTCTCCCGGGGGCTGGGGTCGGGCTCGGGCTCGGGCACGGTTCGGGCGGTGCCCAGCAGCGCGCGGGCCCGGGTCGCGGCGGCGAGACGGTCCGGAACGCCCGTGTGGCGCGCGTCGTCCAGGCCGGCCATCGAGAGCGCGGGGTGCCCGGGCGGCAGGACGGCGCCGACGTCGGAGGGGACGTCGCGCCCGGCGGAGACGCGCTCGGCCACGTAGCGGGCGGCCATCTCGGCGAGGGTGTCGTCCGCCCGCCCGGCCAGGCGGTGCACGCAGGTCAACGGCACGCCCACGAACAGGCACTTCAGGACTGCCTGGCGCCACGTCTCGGCGTCGAGCACGTCCGCGGCCGGTCCCAGGGCGGCGGCCACCAGGCGGGTGTCGTTGGTGCGGAGCGCGTCCTGCAGCAGGGCCGTCGTGGCGGCCGCCGGCACGTCCAGGTGGGCCAGGGCGCGGAGCACGCCGCGGCGCTCGGCGGCGTCCCCGCAGCGGTACAGCGACGTCGGCAGGTCCTGGGCCGGGTGGCCCGCGGCGAGCAGGAGCACGGCCCGTGCGAGGTCGTCGACCGTGCCCAGCAGCCCGGTCGGGTCGTCCGGGTGCAGCGCGGCGCGCCCGACAGTGCGTGCGACGGTGGGGAACAGCCGCACCAGCGCCCGGGGGTCGCTGCGCACCCGGTCCCGGTCGACCCGCCAGGACGTCAGCGCCTGGGCCGGCAACCGGTCGGCCAGGGCGGTCTCCAGCTGCGCGGGAGCCACGGCCCAGGCCGCGACCGACCAGTCCGACCGTGTGGCCGGCGGGTCCTGCGTGCTGCTCACCGCCCGCTCCCGGCAGGTGCGTCCTGCCGCAGGTCCACGCTCGCCTCGTGCTGTCCGGGCCGGGCGGGAGGCGCGGGTCGGCCGGCGTCCCGGTCCACCCGGGCGAGGGCGGCCTGCAGCGCGTGCGCCGCCCGGCGGGCCGTCAGCGGCGCCGCGTGGGAGTGCCGCGGCAGCTCCACCGCCGCCAGGCCCCGGTAGCCGAGGTCGAGCAGCGTGGCCAGCACCTCGACGAGGTCGACGTCGCCCTGGCCGAACTCCAGGTGCTCGTGGACATCGGGGAGCATGTCGTCCAGCTGGACGTTGAGCAGCCGGTCGCCTGCGCGGCGCAGCGTGTCGCCCGGGCCGCGCGGCTCGTTGCACACCGCGTGGCCGACGTCCACGGTGATGCCGAGGCCGTCGGGGCGCCCGAGCTGGTCCAGCACCGCGAGCGCCTCGTCCACCAGAGCGACGTGGTGGCCGGGCTCGGGCTCCAGGGCGAGGCGGACGCCCTCGGTCTCGGCGAGCGGGACGAGCCGCTCAAGGGAGGCGACGAGCCGCTCGGTGCCGCGTCCGGCGAGGGTTCCCGTGGGCAGCGCCCCGCTCCAGAACGACACCACGGGGGCGCCCAGGTCGCCGGCGACCCGGATCGCGCGGGCGAGCAGGTCCACGCGGCGGGACCGGCCGTCCTCGCAGACCAGGGTGGGCTCGTGCTTGCGCTGCGGGTCGAGCACGTAGCGACCGCCCGTCTCCACGACGACCGACAGACCCCGCTGCGCCAGCATGCCCCGAACGGCGCGGGCGCGGCCGGGCAGGTCGTCGGCGAAGGGGTCGAGGTGGTGGTGGTCCAGGGTGAGCCCGACACCCTCGAAGCCCAGCCCGCCGATCACGTCCAGCGCCTCGTGCAGCCGGTGGTCGGCGAACCCGTTCGTGCCGTAGCCCAGCCGCAGGCTCATGTCGGGGAGCCACCCCTCAGCAGACGCGCCGCGCCGGTGCCCAGCCCGGTGAGCGCGACGGCCTGGCCGGGGCGGCCGAGCGCTGCCAGGAGCGCGGACTGCAGCGGCAGGAACGCGCGGATGCCGGTCACGGTCGCGTGCCGGGCGTCGGGACCGGTACCGGTGCGGCCGGCGACCCGCTGCGCGGACACGAGCGGACCGGTGTGCATGACCAGGGCGGCGGTGGTGAGCGCGGAGCCGACCGTGCCGGCGACCACGGAGCGACGGGACGCGGCCGGCCCCGACGTCCGCGCGAGCCTGCCGAGCAGGACGGGGACGACGGCCCCGGCGGCGAGCAGCGTGGTCGCCGTGGCGCGGCCGGCGTCGGCCCCGGCGGCGCCGTGCACCTCCCCGCGCGAGAGGTCGGTGACGGCGAGGGTGTGCAGACCGGCGGCCAGCGCGGGCAGCACGGCCCACCCCGACCCTCGCCCGCGTGTGGTGGCGGCGCCGCCCGTGGCGCCCAGCACGACGTCGAGGGTGCGGGTGAGGGCCATGCTGAGCGGGGCGAACCGGGTCGGCTTGCCCAGCAGGTCGTAGGTCCAGACGGCCACGCCGAGGACCGTCGCCACCCCCGCTCCCCGGCGGCCGGCGGCGAGGCCCGCGATGCCGACGGACGCGGCGGTGAGCGCGCCGGCCGCGGCGAGCGCCTGCGCCGGGCTGACCCGGCCGCTGGGCACGGGACGCTCCGGCCGCTCGGTGGCGTCCAGCTCCCGGTCGGCCCAGTCGTTGAGCGCCATGCCCGCCCAGTACATCGACACCGACGCCAGCGGCAGCAGGGCCGCGCGCGCCTGCGCCGCTCCGCCCGCCGCGGCGAGCCCGACCAACGCGTCGCCGGGGACGCTGACGACCGCGGGCAGCCGGACCAGCTCCGCCCAGTCCTGCGCGGACGGCGTCACAGCTGCGCTGCCGTCGCGGTGGGCGGCGGTGCCGTCCCGGTGGGCTGCGCCCGCTCTGCGAGCCGCCCGGCCAGGCGGGCCAGCTCCTGCCACTGCACCGACAGCGCGTGCTCGTGGCTGCCGAGCGGGTTCTTGAAGAAGAAGCCGAGCTCGCTGACGGCGCCTGTCTCGCCGGCCGCCATGCACGCCGACATCAGCCGGGCCAGGTCCAGCACGAGCGGTGCCGCCAGGGCGGAGTCGCAGCCCTGCCAGGTGAACTGCAGGGTCATCTGCGTGCCGAGGAAGCCCGAGAAGCGGACATGGTCCCAGGCGGTCTTCCAGTCCCCCAGGTCCGGCACGTAGTCGATGTGCATGGGGCCGGGCACCGTGCGCCCGAGCAACGCCTCCAGCCCGGCCGCCTTGGTCGTGGTCTTGCTGCGCGCGGCGACCGGGTCGGCGAGGGTGCTGCCGTCACCGCCGCCGAGCAGGTTGACAGATGCCCAGGAGTCCACCCGCAGGGAGCGCTCCACGAACATGGGTGCCAGCACCGACTTGAGCAGCGTCTCGCCCGTCTTGCCGTCGGCGCCGGCCCAGGTCGCCCCCAGGCGGCGGCCCAGCTCGCTCACGGACGGCAGGTCGATCCCGGGGCTGGGCGTGAAGGCGACGAACCCGGCGCCGGCCTCGAAGGCCGCCCACGGGTGCACCGCGCTGTCGGGCAGCGGTGCGCGGCCCTGCTCCCAGGCTCGCTGCACGGACTCGGGCGTGCGGAGGTCCTCGTGGGTCACCTCGACCGGCGCGTGGGTGCTCGAGAGGTCGACCACGACGAGACGGGCGAGCCCGTGCCGGGCGACAAAGTCCTCCAGGTCGGCGCGCAACGACGCGACCAGGGCACGCTGGGCGGAGCCGGGGTCGGCGGCGGGATCGGGCGCAACGACCGGGCGGACCTGCTCGTCGGCCGCGGCCAGGGCGCCGGCGAGCGGGTCCAGCAGCTGCCCCGGCAGGACGTCCTGGCCGGCGAGCAGCTCGGCGCGCTTCGCATAGGTGACGTCGACGACGTCGTGGCCGCCGAAGACCAGCTCGCCGAAGCCCGGTAGCGGTGCGACCGCGATCTCTGGCTGCTCGACGACGCAGCCCAGCGCTCCGGTGAGACCGCCGCGGATCGCCAGCGCCCCGACCAGGGCGGTGGTGGCCACGGAGCCCCGTGCCCCGACGAACCACACCCCGGTGCGCCCGCGCCGTGCAGCATCACGCAGCACGGCTGCGGCGGCCGAAGGGGTGCTGTCCGGACGTTCGGCGGACGTCTGCTGAACTACTTTGTCCATTGCGCGAGCGTAACCTGCAGGTGCCCCAGTCGAAACACTCGGCAACCTCGCGTGACCCTACGCGCAGGCTCGTTGCCAACTTTCGCTGATTGTCAACGGAAGTCTTGTCATCGCAGGCGTAAGTGGCTACGTTGAGTCCGTTCACCGCCACCCCTGGTCACCACGGTGCGGGCGGGGGCCCCGATGCCGGCGACGACGCCAGGTCGGAGCGCCGCCCAGGACGACGCGCAGCACCGCTGGGCCGCTGCAGAGAACGGACGATCGATGACGCTCTCACCGGGTACCTCCAGCCCATTGCCGCCCCAGCTCCCGCCGGGTCGACCGGCGTCGTGGACCCGGTGGCGCCCGTGGCGCCGCGCGGGCACGGCGGCGGTGCTGGGCACGGCGCTGGTCGCGGGGATGCTCGTGGCCACGCCGTCCCAGGCCGCCGTCCCGGACCCCGCCCCGGCGCCGACGGTCGCTCAGGTCGCGGCCCTGGGAGCCGCGACCGCGCTCGCCCCGCCCGTGGGGGAGGGCCGGTTCGACGTGCTCGTCTTCTCCAAGACCGCTGGTTTCCGCCACGACTCCATCCCCGCCGGCGTCGCCGCGATCGAGGCTCTGGGGACGGCGAACGACTTCAGCGTGACCGCCACGGAGGACGCCGCAGTCTTCTCCGAGGCCGGGCTGGCGCCGTACGAGGTCGTCCTGTGGCTGTCGACCACCGGTGACGTGCTCAACGACGAGCAGCAGACCGCGTTCGAGTCCTACGTCCGGGCCGGTGGCGGCTACGCCGGGGTGCACGCCGCCTCCGACACCGAGTACGGCTGGGAGTTCTACGGCGACCTGGTAGGCGCGTACTTCCAGTCCCACCCGCAGAACCAGACGGCGACCGTCGTCGTGGAGGACCCCGCGCACCCCTCCACCGAGGCGTTGCCTGTGCAGTGGTCCCGCTTCGACGAGTGGTACAGCTTCAGGACCAACCCCCGGACCGACGTGCACGTCCTGGCCTCGCTGGACGAGCGCTCCTACTCACCGGGCGCGGGCGCCATGGGGGTCGACCACCCGATCGCCTGGTGCTCGACGATGGACGCGGGCCGCAGCTGGTACACCGGCATGGGCCACACGACCGAGTCGTTCACCGAGCCCGGCTTCGTCGACCATCTGCTGGGCGGGATCGAGACCGCTGCCGGTGCTGTGGCCGCCGACTGCGGCGCCACCAGCGAGGACAGCTTCGCCAAGGTCGCCCTGGACGAGAACACGTCCAACCCGATGGAGCTGGACGTCGCCGACGACGGCCGCGTCCTATACCTGGAGCGCAACGGCCAGGTGCGGCTCATCGAGACCAGCGGCACCGTCCGCACGCTCATCACCCTGAACCCGTACACGGGCCAGGAGTCGGGCATGCTCGGCATCGCGCTGGACCCGGACTTCACCGAGAACCGGCACGTGTTCATCATGCACTCGCCGAACCCGGCCGACGCCGACGTCGACCGGCTGTCCCGGTTCACCGTCAGCGCAGACGGTCTCAGCATCGACCCGGCCAGCGAGGTCGTCGTGCTGGACGTCCCGGTGCAGCGCGAGACCTGCTGCCACGCCGGCGGGGCACTGGAGTTCGACTCCCAGGGCAACCTCTTCCTCACCACCGGCGACAACACCAACCCGTTCGAGTCGCAGGGCTACACCCCGATCGACGAGCGTCCCGGTCGTGCGGCGTTCGACGCCCAGCGCAGCAGCGCCAATACCAACAGCCTGTCCGGCAAGCTGCTACGGATCACCCCGCAGGCCGACGGCACCTACACCGTCCCCGGGGGCAACCTGTTCGCACCGGGCACGGCGCTGACCCGGCCGGAGATCTACGGCATGGGCTTCCGCAACCCGTTCCGAATCGGCATCGACCCCGAGACCGACAACCTGATGCTCGCCGACTACGGCCCCGACGCCGGTGGCGCCAGCGCCGCGCGGGGTCCGGAGGGGCGCGTGGAGTGGCAGGTCATCTCCCGGCCCGGCAACTACGGCTGGCCCTACTGCCACGCCGACAACGCCGCCTACGTGGACTGGGACTACGCCAGCAACACCGGCCGCGGCCTGTTCGACTGCGACAACCCCGTCAACGAGAGCCCGAACAACACCGGTCTGACCGAGCTGCCCCCGGCCATCGGGGCGCAGGTCTGGTACGGCAACCAGCCCCAGAGCGCCTGGCCGGTGTTCGGCACCGGCGGCGCGGCCATGGCCGGTGCGGTCTACCGCTACGACGAGGACCTGGTGTCGGACCGCAAGTGGCCCGAGTATTTCGACGGCAAGCCGCTGCTCGGCGAGTGGGGCCAGGGCCGGCTGTACTCGGTCCTGCTGGACGAGGCCGCCGACGAGCCCGTCAAGGTCGACCGGTTCCTGCCGCAGAACCTCTTCCGCAAGCCGATGGCCTGGGACTACGGCCCCGACGGGGCCCTCTACATGATCGACTGGGGGTCCGGCTTCGGCGGCAACAACGCCGACTCCGGCGTCTACCGGGTCGACTACGTCGCAGGCAGCCGCTCCCCGGTGGCACGTGCGTCCGCCGACGTCACCTCCGGCCCCGTGCCGCTCACGGTGACGTTCTCCTCCGCGGGCTCCGTCGACCCCGACGGCACCGACATCACCGTCGCGTGGGACTTCGACGGTGACGGCGACGTCGACTCCACCGAGGCGTCGCCCACCTGGACCTACACCGCGCCGGGCGCCTACCAGGCGCTGCTGCGGGTCACCGACGCCGACGGGCTCGAGGGGACCACCACCGTGAACGTCGCGGCCGGCAACACCCGCCCCGTCGTCGAGGTGACCGGTCCGCCCGAGGGCGGCTTCACCGAGTTCGGCGACACCGTGCCCTACAGCGTCCGGGTGAGCGACCCGGAGGACGAGGCGGGCGCCGGGATCGACTGCCAGCAGGTCGTCCTCAAGCCCGCCCTGGGCCACGACGACCACGGCCACCCCGGTGAGCAGTACCGCGGTTGCGAGGGCGAGTTCGTCTCCACCATCGACGACAGCCATGGCCCGGAGGCCGACATCTTCGTCGTCGTCGAGGCCGACTACACCGACCGTGGCGGCCCGGGCGGGGCCCCGGCCCTGACCGGCTCCGACCTGATCACCCTGCAGCCCAAGCTCAAGCAGGCGGAGTACTTCACCGACTCCGGCCGCACGAGCGACAGCACGGGCGGCGGTGACCCCGGGGTGCAGCTGGAGACCACCGGCGACCCCCGGGGCGGTTTCCAGAACATCGGCTACGTGGAGGACGGCGACTACGTCGCCTACGACCCGGTCAACCTGACGGGCATCGACGGGGTCGGTGCACGTGTCGCCTCGGCCGGTGGCGGCGGGCTGCTGGAGGTCCGCTGGAACGCCCCGGACGGCCCTGTGCTGGGCACGCTCGACATCCCGGGCACGGGCGGGTGGCAGACCTACATCGACGTCCGCACCGACCTGGTGGACGAGCTGCCGGAGGAGACCGGGACGCTGTACCTCGTCGCCCAGCACCGCAGCAGCGGCGCGGAGTCGGTGTTCAACGTCAACTGGCTCCAGTTCGAGGGCACGGGCGTGTCGTTCAACAGCGCCCCGGTCGTCGCGGCTGTCTCCGCGACCCCGGACGCCGGCACCGCACCGCTCCCGGTGAGGCTGTCGGCCACGGTCACCGACCCCGACGGCGACGCCGTCACCGGGCGGTGGACGACCGGCATCGCCGGTGACGCCCCCCGCGACGGCACCGAGGTCGACGTCGTCTACACCGCCCCTGGCAGCTACACGGCGACCTTCACAGCCACCGACGCCCGTGGTGCCTTCCGGACCGCCACGGTCACGGTGACGGTGTCCTCTCCCCCGTTGCAGCCCTGTGTCGGGGGTCGTTCCGACGACTTCTCCGGCGACGCGCTGGACACCGACCGCTGGCAGGTGGTGCGGCCGGACGGCAACCTGCGGGTGGCCGACGGCAGCCTCGTGCTGCAGACCACGGCCACCGACATCTACGGCACGAACAACACCGGCACACCGAACCTGGTGCTGCAGGAGCTGCCCGACGGGCCGTTCGTGGCCACCACCAAGCTCAGCATGACGGCGCGCACCCAGTACCAGCAGGCCGGCCTGCTGCTCTACGGCGACGACGACAACTACGCGAAGCTGGTCCTGCAGGCCCGGGCGGGCACGGCGTCACCCGACGCAGCCAACCGCATCTTCCAGTACATCCGGGAGGTGGACGGCGTCCCGAACGAGGTGGGTGAGTCCAACACCGCCACGCTGGGGGCGGCGTACCCCGACACGGTGTACGTCCGGCTCAGCTCCACCACCGGTGAGGACCTGACGGCGTCCTACAGCGCTGACGGCGCCACGTGGACCCCGATGCCGCAGACCATGTCCATCACGGACATCGAGAACCCGCGCATCGGGCTGTTTGCCCTGTCCGGCAGCGGTGCCCGACCGGTGACCGACGCGGCGTTCGACCTCTTCACCATCACCCCGGACGACACGGCCGAGGCGTTGGACCCGGCGGACTCCTTCGACGGGGCGGTGCTGGACGACTGCCGCTGGGAGGTGGTGCGCCCGGAGCCAGACGCACTGACCGTCGCCGACGGCGAGCTCACGCTGCGCACCGGCAGCGGGGACATCTACGGCACGGGCAACAGCGGGCCGACCAACTTCGTCCTGCAGCAGGCACCGGCGGGCGACTGGTCGTTCGAGACCAGGCTGAACACCTCCCTGCTGGACGAGCAGTACCAGCAGGCCGGCCTGATCGCGTACGTGGACGACGCCAACTACGTCAAGCTCGACCAGCTCACCACCAACGCTGCGGGCAGCCCCGTGGTCTCGGCCGTGGAGATGCGCGGTGAGGTGGCCGACGTCGTCCAGGGCACGCAGCCCCAGGCGAACGACGTCCCGGTCGGCGACATCTGGCTCCGGCTCGCCAAGACGGGGTCCACGTTCACCGGCGCCTACTCCCTCGACGGCACCACATGGGTCGAGACGGGCGGCATCACACCGTTGCGGATCGACAACGCCGTCGTCGCCGGCTCACCCGGGCTCAAGGTCGGGGTGTTCACACTCGGTGCCGCCCAGACCGAGCGGACCACGGTGTCCTTCGACCTCTTCCGCCCCAGCGGGGACGACGAGCCGGAGCAGGACACCACGGCACCGCAGGTGAGGGCGGCCGTCGACCCCGAGGCGCCCGCGTCCGGCTGGTGGAGCGAGCCGGTCACGGTGAGCCTCACCGCGACGGACGACTCCCAGGCCGACGGCGGGGTCGTCCACACCGAGTACCGCATCGACGAGGGGGAGTGGCTGGAGCACACGGCAGCGCTCGTCCTGGACCCGGCGACCCTGGGTGACGGCACGCACAGCCTGCAGCACCGGGCCTCCGACAGCTCCGGGAACACCTCGGAGGTGGGCTCCGTCGAGGTCCGCTTCGACACCACCGGACCCGAGGTCGAGGCCGGGGTGGCCGACGGCGGTGCGCTCGGCGACTCCGTCGAGCTGGACCTGGGCGCCACCGCGACGGACGAGCTGTCCGGCGTGGCCTCGGTGGCGCTGGAGCTCGACGGGGAACCGGTCGAGGCGGGGACGATCGCGCTGCACACGCTGGAGCTGGGCGAGCACCTGCTCGGCGTCGTCGCGACGGACGTGGCGGGCAACGTCACCGAGGTCGAGGTGCGGTTCACCGTCACCACGTCGCTGGCGGACATGGACGTCCTGCTGCAGCGCTTCGCCGAGGAGGGCCGGGTGGCCCCGGCCGTGCTGGCCCAGCTGGCCCAGCGGCTGGACCAGGCGCTCGCCGCCCAGGCGCAGGGAGCGCGTGGTGAGCAGCGGCTGCGCGCGGCGCTGCGCAGCTTCGACACCCTCGTGTCGCGCCGGGTCGGCGACGACGAGGTCGCGCGGGTCCTGCTGCGCGACAGCGCCTACGTCGTCGAGCAGGTCCGCGGCGGATGACACCCAGCCCCACCACCGGCCGGGCGGCGCGGACCTCGCGCCGCCCGGCCGGGTCGCCTGGCCGCCGTCCTGCCGCCTCGGGTCGGGGTCCTGCGGGGCCGGTCCGCCGGGGTGGGCGCGGGCCGGGCGTGGCCGTGGGCGTGGTGGCCGGTGTGCTCCTCGGGCTGCTGCTCGGCTTGCTCCTGCCCGGCACGGACAGCGACGACGAGGGGCCGGCACGCGAGGCGGACCCCGTCGCCGAGCGCGTCGTCGAGCTGCAGCAGCAGGAGACCGCGCGCGACGCCGAGGCCGTCACGCTGCTGACGGCGCAGACCACGGACGTCCTGGCGATACTGTCCCCGGTCGTCCTGGCCGCAGGTGAGCACGGCCCCGGTGCGCCGCCGCCGTCCGCCGCCACCGTCGAGGGCTGGCGCGCTGCGCTGGCGCAGGCTCGCCAGAGGTTCGGCGACGCCCCGAGCGCCGGGACCCAGGTCAACCTCGCCCGTGCCGGCCTGCTCGCCGCGGTGGCGGACCTGCAGACCATGGTGGCCGCGATGGACCTGGTGGCCGACGCCCCCGTCGCAGGTGCAGACGTCGACGCCGCCCTCGAGGTGGCCGCCTCCGCCCGCCGTGCGGCGGCCCTCGCCTGGTCGGTGGGCGCCACCCAGCTGGACGCCGTGACCGTCGCGGCGGGCGAGGGTCACGTGCACCTGTTCCTGCCGCCCGTACCGGACAGCGGTGCCCTCACCGCCGATCCCGAGGCGCAGGGGCGGTGACCGCGCCCGCCTCCTCGACCGGCCGCGGCGTACGGCGGTGCCGAACCCGGGCCGTCACCGCCGCTCAGTAGCGGGGCGGGCCCTTGCGGGCAGGGCGGGCCCGACCGCGCTCGGCACCCTCGCCACCGGCGTCGCCGCCGGTGCTGCCGCGATCGCGACGCACCTGCACCTTGCGGCCCTTGACCCGGGTGGCCTGCAGGGCGTGGATGACGTCCGTCGCGGCGTCGTCCGGCACGTCCACCAGCGAGAAGCGCTCGGTGATGACGATCGGGCCGATGTCCTTGCCGCTGAGCTCGGACTCGTTGGCGATCGCGCCGACCAGGTCCTGGGGGCGCATGCCGCCCGCGCGTCCCGAGCTGACGAACAACCGGGTGCGGCCCGGGCCAGGGCCGGCGTCCCGGGAGCCGCCACCGCCGCCGCCGTCGCGACCGCCGCCGTAGCCGCCGGAACCCTGTCCGCCCGAGCCCTCGGATGCGTACCCGCCCGAGCCGCCCGAGCCGTACCCGGGGCGGCCGCCGTCGCGGCCGCCGCCACCCCCACCGCCACGGACCAGGGGGATGTCCTGCTCGTCGACCGCACCGGTCCTGGCCTGGTGGGCCAGGGCGATGGCGGCGAGCAGGACCGCGTCGCGGTCGGTGCCGGCGGGGGCGTCTGCGAGCACGAGCCCCTCCACGGTCGCGAAGTCGGCGAGGTCGTCGCGGCCCATCGCCTCACGCAGCGCCGCCACGGTGCTCTCCAGCCGGATGGCGCGCAGGTCGGCGACGCTGGGCAGCGGCTCGATCGAGATCCTCCGACCGGTGATGCGCTCGACGGACTGCAGCAGCCGCTGCTCGCGGGGGCCGGCGAGGGTGATGGCGACGCCCTCGCGGTCCCCGCGACCGACCCGGCCGATGCGGTGCACGTAGGACTCCGCCGCCGACGGGACGTCGTAGTTGACGACGTGGGTCAGGTGGTCGATGTCCAGGCCACGGGCGGCGACGTCGGTGGCCACGAGCAGCTCGGCCGCCTGGGACCGGAGCCGGTTCATCACCCGGTCACGCTGGTCCTGCGTCATGCCGCCGTGCAGCGCCTCGGCCCGGTAGCCGCGCCCGCCCAGGGTCTCGGTCAGGGTCTCGACCTCGGCACGGGTACGGCAGAAGACGATCGTCGCGACCGGCTGCTCCACGTCCAGCACCCGGCCCAGCGCGGCGGTCTTGTGAGCCCGGTCGACCAGGTAGGCGACCTGCCGGACCTGCGGCGCCTCGCCGGCGGCCTGCTGGGCCCGGGCGATGGTGATCCGGACCGGGTCCACCAGGTGCTTGCGGGTGATCGAGTTGAGCCGGCTCGGCATGGTCGCGGAGAACAGGACGGTCTGCCGGTCGGTGCCGCAGGCGTCGAGGATCTGCTCGAGCTCGTCGGCGAAGCCCATGTCGAGCATCTCGTCGGCCTCGTCCAGCACGACGACCTCGACCCCGGCCAGCCTGAGGCTGCGACGCTGGATCAGGTCCACGGCGCGGCCGGGGGTGGCCACGACCACGTCGACACCGCGCTCGAGCTCACGGACCTGCCGCATGACGGGCTGGCCGCCGTAGACGGGCAGGGTCCGCATGCCCAGCTGCTTGCCGTACTTGTGGACCGCCTCCGAGACCTGCATGCACAGCTCACGGGTCGGCACGAGGATCAGCCCGGCGGGTGCGCCCGAGCGGCCGCCGTCGCGGCCGCTCTCGCGGATGCGCTGCAGCATCGGCAGGGCGAACGCCGCGGTCTTGCCCGTACCGGTCGCGGCCTGCCCCAGCAGGTCGGTGCCGGTGAGCAGGTGGGGGATCGCCTCGGCCTGGATCGGCGTCGGCTCCTCGTACCCGAGGATGTCGAGGGCGTCGAGCAGCTCCGCACGCAGGCCGAGGTCGGCGAAGCCGGTCGCGGGGGGCACGTCGTCGACGAGGTCGTGAGGGGTGTTGTCGGAGCCGGTGGGGCCGTCCAGGGGGTTCGTCACGGTCCCAGTGTCCCGCGACTCACGCCTGCTGCGGAACCGTGAGCCGTGCGCGCAGCGACTGCTTGTCCGTCTTCCCGGTCCCGCCGCGGGGCAGGGCGTCCACCCACCGCAGCAGGCTCGGGACGGCCGCCACCCCGAGGCGCTCCCGGACGAAGGCCCGCAGCTCGCCGTCGGAGGGCCGGTCGACGCTTGCGGCGAGGACCAGGAACACCGCGACCGTCTCGCCGCTACGTGCGTCCGGCGCGGCGACGCAGGCGGACTCCGCGAGCGCCGGGTGCTCGCCCAGGACCCGCTCGACCTCGGCGGAGTAGACCTTGGTGCCGGCCCGGTTGACCAGGTCCTTCACCCGGTCCAGCAGCCGCAGGACCGGCGCGGTCGCCGCCTGCTCCTCGGTGGTCCCGGCCTTGCCCGGCTCGAGCACGCCGACGTCCCCGGTCCGGAGCGCACCGTCGACCACGGCTGCCGCGCTGGCCACGGGGTCGCCCGCGTACCCGGTGGTCACCAGCGACGACCGCAGCCAGACCTCGCCGGCGACGCCTTCCGCCACCCGGGTCCCCGTCTCGTCGCGGACCTCGACCTCCACGACCTCCAGCCCCCGCCCGGCGGCACCGGCGTGGCGCCACAGGTCGCGCCCGCGCAGCACCGTGGCGGGGGAGTGGGTCTCGCTGAGGCCGTAGACGTTGAGCAGCTCGGTGCCGGGGAGCCGCTCGGCGAGACCGTCGCGCAGCACGTCGGGGAACGGCGAGCCGCCCGCCCCCGCCAGGCGCAGGTGCGGCAGGACCTCGGCGCGCAGACCGGGCTCGCGCAGCGCGAGCAGCCACCACGACGGCACGGCGTACGCCCACGCGACGTCGAACGCGGCGAGCTGCTCGACCCAGGTCCGTGGGCTGCCGGTGGGCAGCATGACCACGCGGGCCCCGGACAGCAGCGCCGGCAGGACGTGGGCGTGCATGGCGCTGATGTAGCCCAGGTGGAACAGCACCCCGGTGGACATACCCGGCTGCAGGCGCAGCAGCCGGTCGTAGGCGACCGCGGAGTGCACGCTCGCCCGGTGCACGACCTGGCTGGCCTTCGGGCGTCCGGTGGAGCCCGAGGTGTAGACGACCTGGTAGGCCGTCGTCGGCCCGGCGGGGGTGCGCGCGGCGGCCCAGCGCGAGAAGTCGCCCGGCGCACCCGCCTGGGTCACCAGGGGCCGGACGGTCGTGCCCGCCAGCCCGTCTCCGGCCTCGCGGGCGGCGCCGGCGTGGGCGTCGTCGTGCAGCAGGAACCGGCAGCCGGAGTGCTCGAGCTGGAAGCGCCACTGCGGTACCGCCGACCGTGACGACAGCCCGACCGCGACCGCACCCGCGGCCGCGCAGGCCAGCAGCTGCACCAGGTGGTCGCCGGAGTTGACCGCTGCGATGCCGACGCCCTCGCCCGGCTGCAGCCCGTCCGCCAGCAGTCCCTGCGCGGTGGCGACCACGTCGTCGGCGAGGCGGGCGACGCTGCGCTGCGCCCCGGTGGCGGCGTCCACCACGGCCACCGCGTCCCGGTGGCGACGGACGGCCAGGTCGAGCACGTCGAGCACGTCGCGGGGCCGGGGGGAGTAGGACAGCACGTCGCCACCCAGCCACGGCTCCCGGACGACCCTCACCCGGTCGCGGTCGTAACGCAGGTGGTCGCCGTCATTCACGGCGCCATCCTCCCAGCCGCACGCGTCTACCCTCGAGCGATGACGGACACCCCGCTCGGTGACCTGCTCCGCGTGGCGACGGGCACCTCGCCGGACCTCTCGGCCATCGACCCCCACGGCAAACCGGGGTTCTCCGGTGACAAGGGCGACGGCAAGGACGCGCTGGCCGCCCTGGGCCCCGAGCTGGCCGAGCGGCAGGAGCAGCTGTTCGCGGAGGCTCGTAGCGGCGTGCGCGAGCGCTCGGTGCTGCTGGTCCTGCAGGGGATGGACACCTCTGGCAAGGGCGGGGTGGTGCGGGAGGTGGCCGGTCTCATCGGTGCCCAGGGCACCCGGGTGACCGGGTTCGGCGCCCCCACCGACGCCGAGCTGGCCCAGCACTACCTGCAGCGCGTCCGCGCGGCCCTGCCGGCCCCGGGCGTGGTCGGGGTGTTCGACCGGTCCCACTACGAGGACGTCGTGGTCGTGCGGGTGCAGGAGCTGGTGCCCGAGCGGGTCTGGCGGCCCCGCTTCCTGGAGGTCGTCGACTTCGAGGCCGAGCTCGCGGCGGCGGGGACCAGCATCGTGAAGGTGTTCCTCCACATCGGCCGTGCCGAGCAGGGGGAGCGGCTCGAGCGGCGCCTGGCCCGGCCCGACAAGCACTGGAAGTACCACCCGTCCGACGTGGACGCCCGCGCTCGTTGGCTCGACTACCAGGCCGCGTGGAGCGAGGCGATGGGGCGCACGTCGACCCACGACGCGCCCTGGTACGTCGTGCCCGCCGACCGGCGCTGGTACGCCCGCTGGGCCGTCGGCACGCTGCTGCGGGACGCGCTGCGCACCCTGGACCCGGTCTGGCCGCAGGCCCACTTCGACGTCGAGGCCGAGCAGGAGCGCCTCGCCGCCACCCACCGCGGCTGAGGCCGGACCTGTCCGCGGCAGGGGGCACGGTTCCCTGAGCTACGCAGGACGGGCCCGCCGCACCGAGAGGCGCGACGGACCCGTGTTCCCGCTGTGGTGCTGGCCCTGTCCGAAGGGGCCCGGTCGGGGCTGCGGCATCCCTCCACCGCCCCGACCGGGGTGTGCGAGCCGACCCGCAGGCCGGCGTCAGCCGACTCAGGCGGTCGGCATCAGGACGCCGTCGATGAGGTACACGGTGGCGTTGGCGGTGGTGACGCCGCCGCAGATCACGTTGGCGCCGTTGACGGTGAGCGCGTCGGCCTCGCCGGCGATCTCGACGGTGCCGCCCTGGACCGTGGTCTGGGTGGTGCCGGCGAGGTCGGCGGGGGCGATCTGGCCCTCGACGACGTGGTAGGTAAGGATCGAGCTCAGGAGCTCGGCGTCGGTGCCCAGGGTCTCCAGGGTCGCGGCGTCGACGTCGGCGGCGAACGCCTCGTCGACCGGGGCGAAGACGGTGAACTCGCCACCGTTGAGGGTGTCGACCAGGTCGACCTCGGGGTTGAGGCCACCGGAGACCGCGGCGGTCAGGGTGGTGAGGATCGGGTTGTTGCTGGCGGCCACGGCGACCGGGTCGTCACTCATGCCCTCGACGGAGCCCTCGCCGTCCGGCACCTGTGCGGCGAAGTCGGCACAGCCGGGGCCCACGGGACCGGCCATCGCTGCCCCACCCATGGACTCCTCCATCGTGGGCTCCTCCGACGCCATGGGGGCCTCGGAGGTCATCTCCTCCATGGGCTCGGCGGTCGCGGTGTCGACGGCGCCGGCCGCGGCGTCCGTCGCTGCGTCGGTGGTCTCCTCGGCAGCGCCGCCGCAGGCGGCGAGGACGAGGGCCGCGGTGACGGCGAGGGGGGCGAGGCGCAGGTGACGCTTCATGGTGATCTCCTTGGGTCTGGGTCCCGGTGTCTCCGGGGGGGTGCTCGGTGGTTCGGCTTCGGTTGTCCGGCGCCGCCAGGGGCGCCGTGGTCTGTGTCGGATTTGCAGGGGGTTCGCCTCCACCCGCACAGCCAGATGTAGTTCGTCTATGTGACGGTCACCACAACGGAGTGCCAGCCTGACGAGCCGTCGGGCGCGATCTCGGCGCGCTCGTCCGTCTGGACCTCGCCCTCGGCGTCGGTCGCACGGACGCGGAGCGTGTGCTGGCCGGGCTCGGCGGCCCACTCGTAGCGCCACTGGCGCCACGTGGTCGGACCGGGCACCTCGCCGAGCTCGGCGGGCTGCCAGTCCCCGTCGTCGACCCGGACCTCGACCGCGTCGATCCCCACCCCGGGGTGCCAGGCCGTCCCGGCGACCACGACGGGGCCGGTCGCGAGCCGGGCGAAGGAGGCGGGCAGCTCGATCCGGGACGCCACCTTGACCGGCGCCTCGGCGGCGTACCCGCGGGGGGTCCAGTAGGCCTCGTCCTCGGCGAACGTCGTCACCTTCAGGTCGGTGACCCACTTGGTGGCCGAGACGTAGCCGTACAGGCCGGGCACGACCATCCGGACGGGGAAGCCGTGGTCGAAGGGCAGGGGCTCGCCGTTCATCGCGAAGGCCAGCAGCGGGTCCTCGGCGTCGACGAGTGCAGCCAGGGGGGTCGAGGCCGTCCAGCCGTCCACCGAGGTCGACAGCACCATGTCGGCGGCAGGGTCGACCCCTGCCTCCGCGAGCACGTCGGACAACCGGATCCCGCGCCAGACCGCGTTGCCGGCCAGCTCACCGCCCACGGGGTTGGACACGCAGACCAGCGTAATCTCACGGTCCATGACCTCGAAGCGGGTGGTCAGCGCGTTCCAGTCCAGCTCCAGCGGGCGGTCCACCAGGCCGTGCACGCGCACCGTCCACCCCTCGGCGGGGATCTGCGGCACCGTCAGTGCGGTGTCGACGCGGTAGAAGTCGGCGTTGGGGGTGCGGAACGGGGCGCCGTCCACCAGCTCGGCCCCGGCGGGCACGTCGGGGAGGGTGTTGCCGGCAGCCGGGAGGGCGAGCCTGTCGCGGGACGCGGTGGCATCGCGCAGCGTCCCGTCCAGGACCCGGCCGACCGCCGCGAGCCCGGCGGCGGTCAGGGCGCCGGCGCCGGCCACGCCCAGGAACAGTCGGCGCGATGCCGGGGCCCCGGTGCCATGGTCGGTGGGGGCCGCGGTGGCACCGCCGCCGGCCTGCGTCCCGCGCCCCTGCTGCTGAGCCACGTCGGCGTCGGGGACGGGGACGGGACCGGGCGAGGTGGCACGGGATGAGCCCGCGAGCCGGACCAGCCAGAGGAACGCCGCACCTGCGACGAGCGTGCCGACCACTGTTGGCAGCAGCGCCAGGGCGGTTGTGCCGGGGGAGGTGAGGACGGCCACGAGCGCCGCGACAACCAGGAGGAGCGGGAGCACCACGCCGAGCGCGAGCCGGCGGGTGGCGACCACCCCGGACGCGGCCGCAGCGAGGGTGACCACGACACCGATCCCGACGAAGAGGACGAGCTTGTCGTAGGTGCCGAACGTGCTGATCGCGAAGGAGGTGAGCGCCTGCGGGGACAGCCGCACGACGGCGTCGCCCACGGCGAGGAAGGGGTCCGAGCCGCGCCCGACCAGGGCCGCGAGTGCCGAGGCGGTGCCGAGCAGCAGCGCGGCGGCGACGAGCCCGGCGAGGGCTCCTCGAGCGGCGGTACGGGTCCTTGTCGATGTCACGTCCGAGGTTCGCAGCCGTCCGGGGCCCGGATTGACCGACGGGCGTCGGCAGCCGGGTGAACACCGTCACGATCCGGTCACGGCGCGGCAGGAGCGGCCCGACTGACAGGCTCGTGGCATGACCGGCCTGCACCTGCTCCTCACCCGCCCCGACCTCCCGGCCGCTGACGTCGTCCGCGCTGCCGCGCACGACCTCGGGGCCCGGCTCACCTGGTTGCCTGCCGTGGAGGGCGGCGTCGAGCCGGCGCCGGCGGACCTGCGTGCCGCTCTCGCCGACGCCGACGCCGTCATCGCCCAGGGCAGCGACCCCCTCGACGCCGAGGCGCTCGGCGGGGCCGCCCGGCTGCGGGTGTGCGCGCTGGCGGCGGTGGGGGTCGACAGGGTCGACCTCGAGGCGGCACGTGCCCGCGGGGTCCGCGTCACCAACACCCCTGGTGTGCTGGCCGAGACGACCGCCGACACCGCCTTCTCCCTGGTGCTGATGGCCCGCAGGCGTCTGGTCGAGGCCGCCGACGCCATGCGCGCCGGTCGGTGGGCGGGGTTCGACCCGGGGTCGTTCCTGGGGCACGACGTCGCGGGCGCCACGCTCGGGATCATGGGCTATGGCGAGATCGGTCGGGCGGTCGCCCGTCGCGGGCGCGGATTCGGTATGACCGTGCGTCACCTCCAGCGGGGCTCTGCGCCCGCCGACGACGTGTCCCGGCCCGTGCCGATGGACGAGCTGCTGCGCAGCAGCGACGTCCTGGTGCTGGCGCTACCGCTGAACCCCTCGACCCGGGGAGTGATGGACGCGGCGGCCCTGTCGCTGCTGCGGCCCACCGCGACGCTGGTGAACATCGGCCGGGGCGGGTTGGTGGTGGAGGCCGACCTGCTCGCAGCGCTGCACGGGGGCCGGCTGCACTCCGCGGGCCTGGACGTCTTCGACGACGAACCGCGGCAGGACCCCGCCGACAGGATCATGGCCACCCCCGGCCTGGTGGTGCTGCCCCACGTCGGCTCGGCCAGCCACGCCGCCCGGCGTGCCATGACGGTGCTCGCCCTGCGCAACGTCGTCGCGGTCCTGCGGGGGGAGGAGCCGCCCACGCCGGTGCTGTGAGCCGAAGGGCTCCCGCACCTGCGCCGGGGGCAGGTAGAGGTGCGGGAGCCGCAGCAGGAGTTCGCGCGCCAGGTGGCCACGGATTGCCCGTGCGGCATGATCGGCCCGTGAGCAGCAGGGGCGCCGGGACCGCCGATCGGTCGACGACGGCGGGGGCGAACCTGCTCGCCGGGTCCAATCCGAGCCGGGGGGGTGTGCCGAACGATGTCCGAGCCACCTGACGAGCGCCCCGCAGACGGGTCGCACCCCGCGACCGACCCGGACGGAGACGCCGTGCACCTCGTGCCGCAGCCGACCGGGCGCACCGTACGCGCGGCGGGCGACCCCGACGAGCAGGAGCGGCTCCGTCAGCTCGTCGCCGGTACCGCACGTGGTGACGAGGCCAGCTATGAGGAGCTGTACGACAAGCTCTCGACGACGGTCTTCGGCGTCTGCCGGCGGGTGCTCCGGGACCCGTCCGAGGCCGAGGAGGTCTCCCAGGAGGTCCTGCTCGAGATCTGGCGCACGGCGTCCCGCTACGACCCCACCAGGGCCGGCGTGCGGTCGTGGGCCGTGATGATCTCCCACTCGCGTGCCGTCGACCGGGTCCGATCCAGCGAGCGCCGTCGGGTCCGCGAGGAGGCCACGACGCTGCCGGACCCCCCGGCCGTCGACGAGGTGTCCGAGGCCGCCGTCTCGGCCTTCGAGGTCCGTCGGGTCCGCAAGGCCATGGCGGAGCTCAGCGAGGTCCAGCGGGAGTCCGTGCGGCTCGCGTTCTACGGCGGGCACACCCACGTCGAGGTGGCCGGTCTGCTCGGGGTGCCGCTCGGCACCGTCAAGACACGGATCCGCGACGGGCTCACCCGGTTGCGGACGCACCTGGGGCCAGAGCTCGGCCCCGGGCACGACGAGGTGCCGCGATCGGCACCGATGTTCCGGCGGGGCCGGGGCGGCGCACCATGACCGTGGGCCAGGACCCCGCAGCAAGGCCTGCACCAGCACGCACTTCACGACCGGACCATGACGACACCGATTCAGCCGGGGGCGGCAGGAGCGAGGTGACACCGTGAGACCTGATGCCCACACCCTGGTGGCGGCGTACTCAGCCCATGCGCTGGAGGACCCCGAGCGTGCCGACGTCCGGGAGCACCTCCTGGAGTGCGACGTCTGCCGCGACGACCTGCGTGCGTTCCGCGAGACGCTCACGACCCTGGCCTCGGCAAGCGCCGAGGCCCCCCCGACCCGCATGCGTGACGCCGTCCTGGCGCGCGCCCGGTCGACCCCACAGCTCCCGCCGCTGCCACCCGGGCCCCCGGCCCGGGTGCAGGCGCCGACGGAGCAGGGGGCGGCACAGGTGGCCGCCCCAGCCGGGTCGGTGGCGGAGGCCGACCCCGCCTCGGGCGGCGCGCCCGGTCCACGTCGGCAGGCCCGTGCCGCTCAGCGGGCCGGGGTCAGCCGCACCGTGTTCGCCCTGGCGGCCAGCACGTTGACCGTGGTCGCACTCGGCGCCGGCGCCTGGGGGGTGCGATCGGCCGACCAGCTGTCCGACGTCCGCGCCCAGCAGGGCACCGTCCAGCAGGTGCTGTCCGCCGAGGACGTGAGATCGCTCAGCGGCCGCACACAGCTTGGCGACGGCGTCCAGGGTGACGAGGTGGTGGTGCTCGCCAGCAGCAGCGCGGACGCCGCCCTGCTCCTGCCGGCCGGGCTGCCCGTCGCGCCCGAGGGCTCGACGTGGCAGGTGTGGACCCTGACGGGTGAGCAGGCCACGTCTGTGGGTCTGTTCGACGCCGCCGGTGGTGACGCGGTGGCCCTCGCCGGTGGCGTCAGCGGCGTCGACGCGGTGGCGGTGTCCCTGGAGCCGGAGGGCGGGTCAGACGCGCCGACCACCGACCCGGTCCTGGTCGTCCCGCTCGTCTGAACCCGTCCCCGCCGGGGTCGTGCGGGCGTCGGGGAGCCTGCCCCGCGGCACGGCCACGGTCGCCAGGCCTGCGAAGCCGTGCCCGCGCCAGCCGGTGCCGACGTGCCAGGGCTGGGCCACGTCGTGGACGGTCACGGCGACCCGGTCGCCCCTGCCGGTGGGGACGGCGCCGTTCCACGTGCCCTCCACGTGACCGCTGAACCAGCCGTCGATCTCCGTCCCGGCGCCGCCCCAGGCGGCCGTGCGGGCCATGTCGTCGGCCGCCCGTCCGAACAGCCTGAGCACGGTGGCGCTCGGCAGCACCACGCTCGCCACGGCCAGGAGGGCCTCCTCCGTGGACCCGCCCGCCCCGACGGAGAGCACGCTCAGCGCACCGGCCGCGCCCACGCCGGCTGCGGTGGCCACCGGAGCCGCCACGGCCGCGGTCGGTGGCGCCACCACGGCGACCAGACCCGCCCCCGCCGCGACCGCGCCGCTGCCGGTCGCCGCCCACTCCAGACCGCGTGCGATCCGCCGCACCTGGTGCGTGCCGCCGTCGTGGACTCCGTCCCACCCCTGGCGCCACCACCGGGCCGCGGCGGTGCGCGCCGGTGCCGCGGCGTCCATCATGGCGGCGTACGTCCTGGCCGTCGAGACGTACTCCTGGTGCAGCGCACCCGCCCGGTCGGCGACCCGTCCCAGCTCCCTGTCCAGCCGGTCGCGCTCGAGCGCTCGTGCCACGTCGAGCCCGGCGAGCGGGTCGAGCACCAGCTCCCGAGGAGCGCCGTCGAGCTCCCGCCGCCGCCGAAGGATCTCCGCCGCCTCGGCGTCGAGGACGTCGGCGGCCACCTGCAGGTCGTGCAGCCGTCGCGCCCAGCCCGCCAGCGCCTCGCCGGCCTCCCCGAGCGAGCGCCGCAGGTCCTGGCCCGAGGCCGCGAGGTCGCCCAGGTGCTGCGCGGCGAGGTGGGCGCACTCGCCGCTCCAGAGCACCGGCGCCCAGCCCCCGAGAGCACGCTCGCCCGCATGCACCTGGGCGGCGTGCTCCCTGCACGCATCGGCGAGCGCACGGACCCCCGCCACGTCGCCCGGGCACGGGTCGTACGGCAGCGCCTGCATCGGCCGCGCCGCGGACAGCTGCACCGTGCCGCCCACAGGTCCGCCCACAGGTCCGCCGGTCATCGGGCCTCACCCCGGTCGCCGCGCACGCACACCATGCCCACCACCCGGTCCTCGCACGACTCGTAGCTGCGCCGGGCCCCGGCCACTGCGAGCCCCACCCCCTCGGTGTCGGCCGCGAGGACCTCCGCGGCGCCGGACCACTGCCGCACCAGGTCCGACAACGCGTCGGCCACAGCGTCCGCCCCGACCGCGAGGGCACCCAGGCCCTGCAGCCCGGGCACCCCCGCCGCCACGTCGGACAGCTCGGTGCCGGCCCGCTGCAGCCGGTGCGCCAGCTCGTCCAGCTCCACGGTGTCCACCGCGAGGACACCACCGCCTGCGGCGGCACCGCCCGTCGTACCACCAGCCATGGCCCGGCCTCCCCGTCGTCGTCGCCCCGGTGACGCTAGGGCGCCCACGGCCGCCGCGTCGCTCGTCGTCCACAGGCCGAGGCCCGCCACTACGATTCAGTCGGATGCTCCGACCAACCACCGAGGTGAAGACGACGATGTCGACCCGGGCCACCGCCGCACCGGCGGACCAGCTGACCGTCCGTCGTTCCAACCTCAGCCTCGTCCTGACCCACCTGCGCGACGCCGGTCCCCGCTCACGTGCCCGGGTCGCCTCCGACACCGGGCTCAACAAGGCGACGGTGTCGAGCCTGGTGGCCGAGCTGATCGACCGCGGCCTCGTGGGCGAGGGCGAGGTGCAGCGCGTCGGCAACGTCGGCCGGCCGGGCCAGACCGTAGGGCTCGCCCCCGGCGGCGTCGTCGGGGTGGGGGTCGAGGTCAACGCGGACTTCGTGGACGTCACCGCGCTCGACCTCACCCACGAGGTGGTCCTGTCCAGGCGCCACCCGGCGGACATCCGCGCCCTCGGGGAGCAGCGGTCCATCGAGCTCCTCGTGCGCTGCCTGGACGATGCCGTCGTGGCCCTGGGCGACAGCGGCTGCAGCGTCGTGGGGGTGACCGTCGCCGTGCCGGCGCTGGTTGACTCACTGCGCGGGCGGGTGGCGCTGGCACCCAACCTGGGCTGGACCGGCACGGCGCTCGCGGAGCAGCTGGACACGGCGCTGGCCCACCACGGGATCCGTGTCCAGCTGGACAACGACGCCAACCTCGGTGCCATCGCCGAGCACGCCGTCGGCGTCGCCCGCGACGTCGACGACCTCGTCTACCTCGCGGGGGAGGTCGGGGTCGGCTGCGGCGTGATCGTGGGCGGCCGGCTGGTCCGCGGGGCGAGCGGGTTCACGGGCGAGATCGGCCACGCGCCGCTCAACCACCGCCTCGAGGTGTGCGGCTGCGGCCGGGTGGGCTGCTGGGAGACCCAGGTCGGGCTCGGGGTTCTGCTCACCGGCTGCGCCCGCGGACCGGACGACCCGGTCCTGGACACCTACGCCGACATCGACGCCCGCTTGGAGCTCGTGCTCGCCCGGGCCGCGGACGGCGACCCCGACACCCTGGACACCCTCGAGCGCGTCGGAATCGCCCTCGGCCTCGGGGCGAGCGTGCTGGTCAACATCGTCAACCCGCGGGCGCTGGTGCTCGGCGGCTACTTCGCCGCTCTCGAGCACCACCTGCGTCCCTACGTGGTCCACACCCTGCTCGAGCGCGTGGTCGCCCCCGAGGCGGGCGGGGTCGAGGTGCGCGCCTCGCAGCTGGGCTTCACCGCTGCCAGCCGTGGCGGTGCGGTCGTGGCGCTGCAGTCGGTGTTCGCCGACCCGACCCGGGTGCCCGTCACCGCCTGAGTGCGGTACCGGCCTCAGCCCGCGGGGTCGCTGAGGACGTGTCCTGGCCGACTCAGGCGGCGAGGCGGTCCACGGCGGCCCGGAACAGGACGGGCAGCCGTTCGGCGGCCGGCACCAGCGCCCGGCGCAGCGGCGGCACCGACGTCGCCCGCAGCAGTCCCTCGGTCAGCAGCCGGTAGTCACGGCTCGCCGCCCGCCAGCGCCGCTCGTAGCCGCTCGCGTCGTCGGTCACGACGCACGCGACGGCCTCGTGGGCGGTGGCCAGCCCGACCGCGATGCCCTCCCCGGTGAGCGCGTCCACGTAGCCCGCGGCGTCCCCGACCAGCAGGACCCGGCCTGCGCGCCGCCGCCGCGCGTCCTGGCGCAGCGGTCCCGCCCCACGCGTGGTGGAGGCGTGGGGCACACCCGCCAGGCGTGCCTGCAACCCGGGGAAACGGGCGAGGTGACCGTCGAGGTCGCCCTCGGCGTCGCTGAGCACCGCCACACCGACGACGTCGGGGGCCACCGGGGTGACGTACGCCTCGCCGTGCCGTGCCCACAGCACCTCGACGTGCGCGCTCCAGGGTGCCGTCCGGTAGTGCCGCCGCAGTCCGAACCGTGCCCGCCCGCCGCGCGCCCGGACCGTCCCCGCGCCGCCGTCCAGGCCCAGCGCCCGCCGGATGGGGGAGTGGAGGCCGTCCGCGGCCACGCACCAGCGGGCCCGCAGGCCCGCGACGTCCACCCCGTCGGCGTCCTGCACGGGGGTCCCGGCACGCACCTGCAGGCGCTGCACCCCCAGTGCCTGGGCACGTTCGGCGAGCGCCGCGGACAGCACCGTCCGGCGCACCCCCAGCCCCGGTCCGGCGCGGAAGTCCGCGCTCACCCGGTGCCCGGGCGACAGGTAGCTGATGCCGCGGAGCTCCATGGCGTCGGGGCCCGGCTGCAGGTCCACCCCGAGACGCTCCAGCGCCCGCCGCGCCCCTGGCATGAGGCCCTCGCCGCAGGCCTTGTCGGTCGGACCGTCCCGGGGGTCGGCGACCACGACCGACAGGCCCGACACGGCGGCCTCGACCGCCACGGCCAGCCCGACCGGCCCGGCACCCACGACCAGGAGGTCGACGTCTGCGCCGCGGCTCACCCAGGCGCTCCTTGCTCTCGCGGGGTGCGCGCGGCCGGGGGCGGCGCGGGGGTCGCGAGCTCCTCCAGCGCCTGCTCCTCGACCCGCACCCGCACCCGCAGCAGCACCAGGTTCGCCACCGTGAACAGGGCCGCGGTGAGCCAGGCGCCGTGCACCAGCGGCAGCGCGACGCCCTCCAGGACGACCGCCACGTAGTTGGGGTGGCGCAGGTACCGGTAGGGGCCGCCCGCGACCAGCGACAGCCCCGGCACCACGACGACCCGGGTGTTCCACTGCCGCCCCAGGGAGCGGATGCACCACCACCGCAGCATGTGGGCGCAGGCCAGCAGCAGGAGCATCACGACCGCCAGCACCGGCACGAGTGGGCGGTCCAGCAGCCACACCTCCAGCGGCGCACCGACGAGCAGCGCACCGTGCAGGGCGACCATCACCGGGTAGTGCCCGGCACCGCGCTCCACGCCGCCGCGCTCGCGGGCCCAGAGGAGGTGGGCCCGGGCGACCGACAGCTCGACCAGGCGCGCCACCACCACTGCGAGGACCAGGCCGACGAAGGCCCACTGCGACCAGGTCATGGCAGGCGAGGTGTCCTCGGGCGGGCCGGCGGGCGCACGCTCACCAGCGGAGCAGGACGAGCTCGGCGCAGAACCCGGGACCCATCGCCAGCAGCAGACCCGGGCTGCCCGGCTCGGGGCGGCGCTGCTGCATCGTGGCCCGCAGCACCTGCAGGACGGACGCGCTGGACAGGTTGCCGACAGCCGCGAGGGACTCCCAGGTGAGCGACAGGGCCCCCAGCGGCAGCTCCAGGCAGCGCTGCATGGCCTGCAGCACCTTCGGGCCACCGGGGTGGGCGACCCAGGTGCCGATGTCGGCCGGCGTCAGGCCGTGCTCGGCGAGGAACGCGTCGACGTCCTCGCGGAGGTACTTCTCGATCACGTCGGGGACGGTCGCGTCCAGGACGATGCGGAACCCGGTGCTGCCGACGTCCCAGCCCATGACGCGGTCGGTGTCGGGGTACATCCGGCTGCGGCAGGCGACGACCGTCGGCAGGGCGGTCGTCCTCTCAGGGGTGTTCGCCGCGACGGCGACGGGGGCCCGTGAGGCGCCGGTCATGACCACGGCGGCGGCGCCGTCCCCGAACAGGCCGCTGGCGACCAGGTTCGCGACCGAGGTGTCGTCGGGCTGGACGGTCAGCGAGCAGAGCTCCACGGACACCAGCACCGCGACCTCGTCGGGGTGGCCCAGCAGGTAGTCGTGCACCCGTGAGATGCCGGCCGCCCCGGCGACGCAGCCCAGGCCGAACATCGGGATGCGCTTGACGTCCGGCCGCAGCCCGGCCCGCGCGACCAGTCGTGCGTCCAGGCTCGGGGCGGCGACCCCGGTCACGGTGGTGGACACGATCAGGTCGACGTCCTCCGGCCGAAGGCCTGCCTCCACCAGCGCCTGGGCCAGGGCCCGCTCGGCGAGCATGAGGCCGACCTCGATGAACGTGTCGTTGGCCCGGGTGAAGCCGCCCAGGTGGCCGTACTCCTCCAGCGGCAGGGCCAGGTGACGCGTGGCGACCTGGGCGGAGGCGTGCAACCGACGCAGCACCGGCAGCTTCTCCTGAGCCTGCCCGAGCACCACCCGGGCGATGGTCTCGGTGATCTGCTCCTGCGGGTAGCGGTGGTCGGGGAGAGCCGCACCCACGGCGGCGATGACCGACATGGCCCGACCGTACGGCAGGGCGCGTCGGCACGCGCGTCCGCACGGCCTACCGTCGCCACGTGTCCGACCAGCCAGCTCCTACGGCCCGCGCCGTCGCCCTCGTCCGTGCCGCTCACGCGGGCCCGACGCTCGCGGTGACCTGCTTCGCGCTGGCGTGGGGGGTCCTGGGTGCCGCGCTGCCGTCGGTGGTGCTCGCGCTCCTGGTGGCGGCCGTGCTCACCGGGCAGCTGACGATCGGCTGGGTGAACGACTGGGCGGACGCCGGACGTGACACGGCCGCCGGCCGCAGCGACAAGCCGGTGGCCTCCGGCGAGGTGAGCCGTGGCCAGGTAGGCGTCGCGGCCTGCGTCGCCGCGGTGGCCTGCGTGGGCCTGTCGCTGTCCCTCGGGCTCGCAGCGGGCGTGGTCCACCTCGTCGCCGTCGCGTCCGGCCTGGCCTACGACCTGGGCGTGAAGGGCACATGGCTGAGCCCGCTGCCCTACGCGGTGTCCTTCGGCCTGCTGCCTGCCGTGGCGACGCTGGCCCAGGTCGAGGACCCGGGCCGGCCGCCGGTCACGGTGCTGCTCGCCGCGGCGCTGCTGGGGGTGGCCGCCCACCTGGCCAACACGATCCCGGACGCCGAGGACGACGCCCGGACGGGGGTGCGGGGGCTGCCGCAGCGGCTGGGGCCGCGGGCCTCTGCCGTCGGGGCCGGGCTGGTGGTCGCGTCCGCGGCGCTGGTGCTGCTGCCCGGGGCGGTGGCCGCCGAGGGGGTGCGCTCGGTGCTCGCGACGCTCCTGCTCGCCGCGGGTGTGGTGCTGGGCTGCATGGCGGCCGTGAGGGTGGGCGGCGCGGGTGCCGGCAGCGCGGGTGCCGGTACCGGCGGTCGCGAGGTGGGCCGCGGCGCGTTCTGGGCGGTGGTGGCCGCAGCCGCCCTGGTGGTGCTGGGGTTCCTGGCGTCGTGATCGGCCGGGTCGCGGAGGACGAGGTGGACGACGGTTGGTCACGGCTGCCGCTCCCGGGGCCGTACGCCGTGGCGCCGCTGCTGCGCTTCCTGGCGGCGCACGCGGTCACGGGGGTCGAGCTCCACGACGCTCAGCGCCGCGAGCACACCCGGGTCGTCCCTGCGCCCAACGGCCCCGCCCTGGTCACGGTCCGCTTCGGGGCCCAGGAGGGGGAGGACCTGCTGCTGCGGCTCGAGCTCGCCGAGCCCACCGACCGCGACCATGTGCTCGACCGGGTCCGAGGCTGGCTGGACCTGGGGACCGACGCGGGTCCCGTGGAGCAGGTGCTGGGCGGCGACCCGCTCCTGGCCCCGCTGGTGGCCGCGAGGCCGGGGCTGCGGGTGCCCGGGTCCGTCGACAGCGTGGAGACCGCGCTGTTCGCGGTGCTCGGTCAGCAGGTCTCTCTGGCCGCGGCGCGCACCTTCGCCGGGCGGTTGCTGGCGGTGTTCGGCACCGTCGGCCCCGGCGGTCTGCTGTGGCTGCCCGACCCGTCGGTGCTGGCCGCCGCAGGGGCGCAGGCGCTGCAGCAGGTGACCGGGGTGACCCACGCGCGGGCGCGCACCCTGCACGTGGTCGCCGCGGCCGCCGCCGACGGCCTGAGCCTGGACCGCTCGCCCACCGACGACCCCGAGGAGCGCGCCGCCACGCGACGAGCCCTGCTGGCGCTGCCGGGGATCGGTCCGTGGACGGCGGACTACGTGGCGCTGCGCTGCCTGGGCGATCCCGACGCCTATCTCGCGGGTGACCTGGTGCTGCGTCGGGAGCTAGGGGTCCGCACGCCCCGGGAGGCCGAGCTGCGGGCGCAGCGATGGCGCCCGTTCCGCGGTTACGCCCTGCTGCACCTGTGGACGGCGGCCGTCTTCGCCTGAGGCCGCCCCGGGCCGGGGTCAGTCGCCCCCGCCGCCACCCCCGTCGCCGCCGTCCCCACCGGCACCGCCACCGCCGTCCCCACCGTCCCCACCGTCCCCGCCGCTGTCGCCGTACCCGTCGCAGTCCGAGGCGGGGACGAACACCACACCGCTGTCGCCCGCGCCGCTGCGGCCGTAGGCCTGTCGCATCGCCCGGACCACCGCCACCAGCTCCGGACCCATGCCGGCGGCGAGGCTGTTGACGTGCTCCCGGAACGCGTCGCGCTCAGCCTTCGTGCGCAGCGTGACCCGACGGCGGGCGAGACCGGCGACCGAGGCCATGGCTGCCAGCACCCCGTCCTCGGTCGGTGCCCGCCCGCCGGGCACCAGGGCGCCGAGCAGGCGCTGCTCGGCGCGCGACCGCGCCACCTCGTCGGTGACGACGTGGCCGTGCCGGGGGAACAGCCCCAGGACACGGTGCGTGGCCGGGGCGAGCACGCCGGCGGCGACCAGCGCCCCGGCGGTGGCCTCGAACGTGGCAGGTGCATCCTGCTCGAGCTGGGTCGCCAGCGACGGCGAGGACCCGCCCGCCGCTGCCGGTCCCCGCCGCAGGACCCGGTCGGCGGCGGCGCCGGCGGAGACCAGCAGCCCAACCTGGCCGCGGGTGGCGTACCCGGCGCGGTCTGTCACAGCCAGCAGCAGCAGGGAGGCTGCCAGCCCGTCAGGTCCGGGTGCGGGTCCGGCCGGGTCGTGCGTCTGCCCCATCGCCCAGACGGTAGCCGGGTGCGGCACCCGGGCACGGCTCTGGTGCGGCTGGTCCGACGACGACGCCCCCGGCCGGTGTTCCGGCCGGGGGCGTACCTACGTGCTGCTCAGGCAGCGACGAGGAGGTCGTGCCGGGCTGCGCGGGAGCCGCGGCGGACCACGGCGCCGGTCAGGAGCGTGAAGGCTCGCACCCGGGCGACGTAGGGCTCCTCGGTGGAGAGCATGACGTCCCCGAGGACCCGGCTCACGCCGAGGTCGGCCCCCCGCTCCGCAAGGGCGGACAGGGTGGCGGTGTGGGCGTCGAGACCGTCGCGGTCGACGACCTCCGCAAGGTCGATGACGGCTGCGTGGTCGAAGCGGTCCATGAGCTGACTCCTCTCGGTGCATCGGGTCCGGCGACGTCGGCGGACGGTGGTGCCGTGGTTGGGTGACGCCCACGGTACTTACTCCGGCTCATAAGTTCCAACGATGTTTCTTCATCATGACGATCGACTATGCTTATGTACATGGCGACCGTGACCGAGTTCGAGATCAGGCACCTCTTAGCGCTGTCCGCGGTGGCGGAGGAGGGGTCGTTCGGGCGGGCGGGCGACGTGCTGGGATTCAGCCAGTCGGCCATCAGCCAGCAGATCGCCAGCCTCGAGAAGGTGGTGGGCACACCCGTGTTCGACCGACCGGGCGGACCGAGGGCGCCGTCGCTGACCCCCGCCGGTCGGCTGCTGCTGCGCCATGCCACGGCGGTCCTGGACCGGCTCGCGGTCGCGGGCGAGGAGATCGAGGAGCTGAAGGCGGGCACGAGCGGGCGGCTGGTGATCGGTACGTTCCAGTCGGTGTCCGTGCAGCTGCTCCCCACCCTGCTCGGCCGCCTGCGCGAGGAGTCGCCGCGCCTGGACGTCCGGCTGTTCGAGGAGGAGGTGGGCGACCTGGTGGACCGCGTCGTCGCCGACGACTGCGACCTGGCGTTCGCGGTGGGCCCGGTGACCGACGACCGGGTGGAGTCGCTGCTGGTGCGCCAGGACGCGATGGTCGTGGTGGTGCCGCCGACGTGGGTGGCGAAGGGGACGGACTCGTTCCCGCTGAGCGAGCTGAACGGCCGGCCGATGATCGGCCAGAACGCGATGGACAGCTGCCAGCGCCGGATCGACGCCGGGCTGCAGCAGGCGGGGGTGGACCCGATGTACGTGTTCCGGACCAACGACAACGGGGCCGTCCAGGCCATGGTCCGGGCGGGGATCGGGGCGTCCGTGATGCCTCTGCTGGCCGTTGACGTCGACGACCCTGGGGTGCGGGTGCTGCGGCCGTCGCCGGAGCTCCCGCTGCGGGACGTCGAGCTGGTCTGGCGGCGCGGTCGGACCCGGACGACCGCGGCCAGACGCTTCGTCGAGCTGGCCGCGGCGGGATGAACGGGCGTGTCAACACCCCTTACGACGAGTCGGGTTCGCGGTGACAGGGTCTGAGCGGCCAAGGTGTACCCATGCCTGAACTGGACGACGGCCTGCTACGCGGCCTCATCGGCGACGAACCCTTCGAGCGTGCCCGCAGCCACGACACCGTCGAGGTGCTCCAGCGCAAGCGGGACGCGCTCGGCTCGGACCACGTCAAGCCCTTCGAGGCCTGCCGCTCCGACATGCTCGGCGCCATGTCGCGCGCCGGTGTGCGGGAGCCCGAGGCGCAACTGCCGCGGGTCGACCCGGCCTCCGGCGGCGTGCGCGCGCGGCTCGTCGTGCTCACCGAGGCGCCCGGCGCGTCGTCGCTGGAGTCCGGCGGCGGGAGCGGGTTCGCCTCCACCGACAACGACGATGCCATCTCCGAGCGGATGTGGCGCCTGTGCGGCGAGGCCGGCCTCGAGCGCTACGAGGTCGTGCACTGGAACTGCATCGCCTGGGACAAGTCGCTCAAGCTCGAGCGGGCGCTGGTGCGTGCGTTCCTGCGGCGCTGGCTGCAGGTGATGGAGGGCCCGAGCCGGGTCGTGCTCCTGAGCACCGCCGCCAAGGGCTTCCGCGCTGACGTGCGGGCGGGCCTGCCCGAGGCGGAGATCACCGACGTGCTGAGCAGCAGCAGCCGGGTGGCACTGAGCGACCCCCGGGTCGACGCCGGCATCGTGGCGGCGCTGCGCGGCTGGTGAGGTCGGCGGGATCCTGACCCGCGGCGGGATCGTCGCAAGTCGGCACCTGTCCTGCGCTCCACGCAGGGGGAGACTGACCGGATGGCGTCACGCTGGGTCCTGCACGTCGACCTGGACCAGTTCATCGCCGCCGTGGAGGTCCTCCGGCGGCCCGAGCTGGCAGGCCTGCCGGTGGTCGTGGGCGGCGACGGCGACCCGACCCGTCCGCGGCAGGTGGTCGCCACGGCGTCCTACGAGGCGCGCGAGCACGGCGTGCACTCCGGCGTGCCGATGACCCGTGCCCTCAGGCTGTGTCCCGGTGCCGTGTTCCTGCCGCACGACGCCCCGGCCTACGACGCCGCCTCCGCCCAGGTCATGGCCGCGCTGCGCGAGCTGCCCGTCCTGGTGCAGGTGCTCGGCTGGGACGAGGCGTTCCTCGGCACGGAGGCGGACGACCCGCAGCTGCTCGCAGAGCAGGTCCGTGAACGGGTGCAGTCTCGGACGCAGCTGGCCTGCGCGGTGGGCATCGGGGACAACACGCTGCGGGCCAAGACCGCCACCGGCTTCGCCAAGCCCGGCGGGATCGCCACCCTGACCGAGGCGGACTGGCTGCCGGTCATGGGTGCGCGCCCCACACGCTCGCTGTGGGGTGTCGGACCACGCACCTCCTCACGGTTGGAGGCCATCGGCATCCGCACGGTCGAACAGCTGGCCCGTGCCGACCACGTATTGCTCGCCGCGCAGTTCGGACCCAGCACCGGCCCGTGGCTGGTCCTGCTCGGGCGCGGCCGTGGCACCGCCGAGGTGGACCCGACGCCGTGGGTGGCCCGGGGCGCCAGCCGGGAGACGACCTACCAGGAGGACCTCACCGAGCCCCACCAGGTGCGCGACGCCGTGCTGAGCCTGTGCACCCAGCTCGCCGACGACGTCCTGGCCGACGGGAGGCAGGTGGGGCGTGTCGTGGTGAAGGTGCGGTTCCGGCCGTTCCTGACCCGCACGCGCGGGGTGGCGGTCCGGCCGCCTTCCGCGGACCCGTCCGCTGTCCGGTCCGCCGCACTGCAGGCCCTCGCCCGGTTCGAGGTGGACCGCCCCGTGCGGTTGCTCGGTGTGCGTGCGGAGTTCGTGGACCCCCCTGCCTAGGCAGCCGCAGACCTGGGGCTGCTCCAGCACGTCGGCCACATCACCTGCCGGCCGTCGGTCGTCCAGAGCCGTGTGCAGCACGAGCCCGTCGAGGGTCGCCACGACGAGCACCGCCGTGGCGTACGCGTGCTCGGGTGGCACGCCGGTCTGCGCGAGCCACGGCACCAGGCGCCCGCGGAGGTCGTCGAGCGCGACACATAGCTGGTCTCGAACGACCCCGTCCCGCAGTGAGGCGGCGACCAGCTCGGCGAGGACGTCGTGGGTGTCCGCCCCCTCCTCGGGTTCGCACCTCGGTTCGTCGTCGTGGCGCCAGGCCCGTTCCTGGTGGTGGGCCCGGACGGCGGCGGCGAGTCCCTGCTGCCAGGAGGGGTGGCCGGCCAGCTCGTCCAGGACGGGGCGGTAGAGGTCGTGCAGGACGGTGTCCACGACCTCGTGCTGCAGGCGGCGCACGCTGCCGGAGTAGTGCACGGCCGATGGTGCCTGCCCGGCCTGCCCTGCGACGCCGCGGGCGGTCATGGACTGCCAGCCGCGGGTGAGGAGCAGCTCGACACCTGCCCGCACAGCTGGCCGCGGTTGCGCTCGCCCTTCGTGGGGACGTCCCAGCCTTCTCCGGATCTCATGGGGAGGACGCTAGGAGCCCACTCGACCCGACGGCCGGGCCTGCCGCGACCGCTGTGGACGAATGCGTCCCGCAGGAGGTTGTGGACGCCGTCCGGGGCGCACGGGACGCCCGCGGCGGGCACACCTCGATGCTGGTGGCCGTGTTCGACTCCGACAGGGCGTCAAGAACGCGACGCCGTGCCGGAGGGTCTGCGCGTCTCGGCAGGACCGCTGGCGACGGGAACGGCGGGCTCGGTCGCGACGGGAACGGCGGGCTCGGTCGCGACAGGAACGGCGGGCTCGGTCGCGACGGGAGCGGCGGGGTGGGCGGGATCGGCGGGATCGGCCGGTTCGGCGACCAGGTCATCGGCGTTGCTCGTCCCGGCCAGCAGGGCCCGGACGGCGTCGAGGGTGTCGGCCTCGGCGGCCGTCTTGTCGGGCCGGTAGCGCAGCACCCGTGCGAAGCGCAGCGCCACCCCGCCGGGGTAGCGGACGCTGCGCTGGGCGCCGTCCAGGGCGATCTCGACGACGAGCTCGGGTCGCAGCAGCACTGCGTGCTCACCCTGCTCACGGGCGTAGGCCGGGAACGTCGCGGTCTGCCAGGCGAGCAGCTCGTCGGTCATCCCCTTGAACGTCTTGCCCACCATCACGGGCTCACCGCCGCCGGGGTCACGGGCGCCGAGGTGGATGTTGGACAGCGACCCGGTCCTGCGGCCGTACCCCCACTCCGCGCCCAGCACGACCAGGTCCAGCGTGTGGACCGGTTTCACCTTCTGCCACGACTTGCCGCGACGTCCGGCGGCGTAGGGGGCGGACAGGTCCTTGACGACCACGCCCTCGTGGCCCGCAGCCAGCGCGTCGTCCAGGACGGTAGCGGCCTGCTCCGGCGTGGCCCCGCGGACCCCGGGCATGCGCAGCGGGGCGTGCTCCTGCGCCCCCAGCAGACCGGCGAGCGCGTCCAGGCGAAGATGGAGCGGTTCGTCGAGCAGGTCCCTGCCGTCCAGGTGCAGCAGGTCGAACAGGAACGGGCTCAGCACCGTGCTGCCGTCGGCGGTGTCGCTGCCGAAGCGGCTCATCGTGTCCTGGAACGCCCGGGGGCGACCGTCGTCGTCCAGCGCCAGCGTCTCCCCGTCCAGGATCGCCGTGCGGCACGGCAGGGCGCGGATGCGTCCGACGAGCTCGGGGACCCCGTCGGTGACCTCGCGCAGGGTGCGGGTCCAGACGCGGACCTCGTCGCCGTCGCGGTGGACCTGGATCCGGGCGCCGTCGAGCTTGAATTCCACCGTGACGTCGCTGCCTGTCGAGGTCAGCGCCTCCGCGAGGGAGGAGCCGGGGCTGGCGAGCATCGGCCGGACCGGTCGCCCGACCTCCAGACCGACCGCGGCCAGGCCGTCGACCCCGTCCCGCAGGGCCGTGGCGGCCGTGCCGGGCAGCCGGCCGCTGAGCATCGTCGCCCGACGGACGGCGGCCGCAGGCACCCCCGCGGCTGCGGCGACGGCCTCGACCATGACGCCCTCGAGCGCGCCCTGGCGCAGCTCGCCGCGCAGCAGCTCGCCGAGGAACTCCTGCTCCTGCGACGTGGCGGCACCAAGCAGACCACGCAGCAGGGCCTCCCGTCGGGCCCCGGAGCCGGCGCCCGACGTCACGGCCAGGTCGTCCAGCGTCGCGTCGACCTCGACCACGCCCAGCGAGGGCTCGGTGGCGGCGTCGACCCGGACCGCGGCCAGGGTGCGCCAGCCCACGCCGAGCCTGCCCTGGCGCAGCTCGCCGGCCAGCCACGACGTCGCGGCCTCCACCTCCTCGGGTGCGGCAGTGCCCAGCAGCGCGGCGATGGCCGCGGTCTTCGCGGTCCGGGCCCGGGTCGCGCGCACGGCGGTGGAGGTGGCGACGACGTCGGCGAGAAGCACCACGGCATCGTCGCACCGCCCCCCGACACGCAGGACCCTGGACGGTGCCTGGGGCGCTGTCCGCCGAGGGCCACCAGCACTGCAGACGTACCGTCCGCTGAGCGAGCGACTGTAGGGGCGGGGCTTCCGCGGCTACGCCCTGCAGGTCCGGGCGCGGTTGTCGCCGGTTGATCGAGGGGCACCGCGTGCAACTTCTCAAGGCGCTCCGCGGGTCGCTCGCCGTCTCCCGTGTGGTGCTGGGCCTCGTCGGCTGGTTCAGCGGGTCGGCGGTGCTCGTCCTGACCGCGCTGGTCCTGGCCAATGCGGCTGGTCTCGCGACCCGACCAGGACGGCCAGACCGCCAGGAGCACCGGCAGGCGGGTGGAGCTGCCGACCCGCTCCAGCGCCTTCTCCACCGGGCGCAGCCAGCGCGGGTCGTGGCGCCCGAGGAGTCCGCGACCGTGTTGTTCGCGGGCCTGCTGGGCCTGGTCGTCTATCTGCTCGTCTCGGGCAGGCCGGCAAGGCGGGTCTGTCCACGTTGGTGCACCTGGAGGTACTGGACGCCTCGTTCGGCTTCGACGGGACCATCGGCGCGTTTGCCATCAGCAGCAACGTGCTGGTCATCGCCGCCGGGCTCGGCTTCGGCGCCGTGTTCGTCCGGTCGATGACCGTCCACCTGGTGCGGGAGGGGACGCTGTCGCAGTACCGCCACCTTTGGCACGGCGCCCACTGGGCCATCGGCGGGCTCGCGGTCATCCTTCTGCTGCGGCTCCGGCTGCTCATCCCAGAGGCCGTCACCGGTCTGCTCGGGGTCACCTCCATGGCCGCGGCGCTGGTCTCCTCGGTGGTCGCCCATCGCCGCGACGACCGGGCGGGCGTGCCCCGCGAGGACGTGCACGCCTAGTCTCGACCGATGGCGACGCAGCAGTCCGAGCAGCCGGTCCAGCCGCTGGTAGCCCGGATGCGGGGCTTCGGCACGACGATCTTCGCCGAGATGTCCGCGCTGGCGTCCCGCACCGGTGCGGTCAACCTGGGGCAGGGGTTCCCGGACTTCGACGGGCCCCAGGCCATGCTCGACGCCGCCGTGCAGGCGATCCGGGACGGGGACAACCAGTACCCGCCCGGGCCGGGGACGCAGCAGCTGCGCGAGGCGGTCGCCGCCCACCAGCAGCGCTTCTACGGCCAGACCTTCGACCCCGACACCGAGGTCGTCGTCACGGCGGGCGCCACCGAGGCCGTCACCGCAGCCGTGCTCGCGCTCTGCGAGAGCGGAGACGAGGTGGTCGTCCTGGACCCGCTGTACGACTCCTACGCGGCGGCGCTGGCGCTGGCGGGGGCGATCGCCCGGCCGGTGTCGCTGCGGCCGGGGCGCGACGGCCGGTTCACGTTCGACGAGGCGGAGCTGCGGGCGGCGTTCGGGCCCCGCACCCGGCTGGTCCTGCTCAACACCCCGCACAACCCGACCGGCACCGTGCTCACCCGGGCCGAGCTGGGGCTGATCGCGGAGCTGTGCGAGCGCCACGACGTCGTCGCGGTGACCGACGAGGTCTACGAGCACCTGGTCCTGGACGGCCGGCACGTCCCGCTGGCCACCGTCGGCGCAATGGCGGCGCGCACGCTGCAGATCAGCTCGGCGGGCAAGTCGTTCTCGTGCACCGGCTGGAAGATCGGCTGGGCCTGCGGTCCCGCCCCGCTGGTGCAGGCGCTGATGCGGGTCAAGCAGTACCTCACCTACACCAACGGCGCCCCGTTCCAGCCGGCCGTCGCGGTGGCGCTCGGGCTCGGCGACGGCTACTACGACGACCTCGTGGTGAGCATGCGGTCCAAGCGCGACCGGTTGCGGGCGGGGCTGGCGCACGCCGGGTTCGGCGTCGGGGCCTCGCAGGGGACCTACTTCGTGGTCGCGGACGTCCGAGCGGTTCTCGAGCGTGACGGCAGCGACCCGGACGACGTGGACGGGTTGGCGTTCTGCCGCTCGCTGCCGGATCGCTGCGGGGTCGTGGCCGTCCCGCTGCAGGTCTTCTACGCGACGCCGGGGCAGGGGCGGCACCTGGTGCGGTTCACGTTCGGCAAGCGCGACGACGTCCTCGACGAGGGCATCCGCCGGCTGGCGGCGCTGCGGGGGTAGCGGCCCGCGGTGCCTCAGGCGGTGCCTGGCCGGTCGAAGGGCCGGTCGAACGGGCGCTCGTGCCGCAGCACCGGCAGGCGCTCGCGGACCTGACGCACCTGCTCGGGGTCGAGGTCCACCACCAGGAACCCGGGGGCCCCGCCGAGCGCCTCCACGACTTCGCCGAGCGGGGACACGACCGTGCTGCGCCCGATCCCGCCCGGCTGCCCGGGCACGGGCTGCAGGCCCGCGGTCGTCGGGTCGGCCTGGTCGCAGGCGAGCAGCCACGTGGTGCAGTCCAGCGCCCGGGCCCGCACCAGCAGGTCCCACTGGGCGGCCTTGCCGGGACCCTGGCCCCACGACGCCGGCAGCGCCACCACCTCTGCGCCCGCCTGGGCGAGCGCCGTGAACAGAGCGGGGAAGCGCAGGTCGTAGCAGGTGGCGAGACCGACCCTCGTGCCGGCGACGTCGATCGTGACGACCGAGCCCCCGGGGGCGACGGTGTCGGACTCCACGGCGCCGAAGGCGTCGAAGAGGTGGATCTTGTCGTACCGCGCCTCCACGCCCGGACCCGTCGCGAGCAGGGTGTTGTGCACCCGTCCGTCCGGGGCGGGCGTGAACGTGCCGACCACGACGACGACGCCCGCCGCCTGCGCGACACGACGGACCTGCTGCGCCCACGGGCCGTCCAGCGGCTGCGCGACGTCGACCAGCGGTGTGCCGAACCGGGCGAGCGTGGCCTCCGGCAGCACGAGGAGGTCGGCGCCGGCCTCGGCCGCCCGGGCGACCCCGTCGGTCACTGCACGCAGGGAGTCCGCCGGGTCCGACGTCGAGGCGACCTGGCTGAGCGCGACCCGCATCCGACCACGGTAGCGAGGGCGGGCCCCGACCGGGCACGGGTCGGTTCACGCCCGGTCGACGACCAGCTCCTCGGGCAGCACCTGGGAGCCAGCCTCGGCCGGGCGCGGTCGGTCCTGCGGGTGCGCGCGCACCGCCAGCACCGCCACGTCGTCCTCGCCGCCGCCCTCGAGCCCGTCGATCGGGGCGTCGCAGAGCCCTTCCAGCGGCAGACCGCCGAGGCGCGCGGCGGTGGCTCGCAGCCACTCCAGGCTCTCGTCCAGGTCGACCCCCCGCCGCTCGAACAGGCCGTGGCTGTACAGCACCACCGTGCTGCGCGGGGGGGCGGCGAACACCCCGAGCAGCAGGTCCGTCGGACGCTGCAGCAGGACGGCCTCCCCGTCGGGGCTGAGCAGCAGCGACGGCGGGTGGCCGGCGTTGGACCAGTGCAGGGTCCGCTCCCCGGTCGCGACCTGCTCCTCGGTCTGCTCCACCATGGCGAGCACCGCGGTCGTCGGTGCACCGATCGCCAGGTTCGTCATCGCCAGGTCTAGCAACGACAGCACGACGGCGGGTGGTTCCACGAGCGCGTGGGCGATGCCACGCAGCACGTTGCGGACCTGGGCCATGCTCGCGGCGGCGTCCCGGTCGTGGCCGGTGACGTCGCCGTTCACCAGCGACGTGCTGCCGTCGCGGGTGAGGAACGCGTCGTACCAGTCCCCGCCGACCTCGGCGTAGGCACCTGCCGGTACGTAGCGCACCGCGACCTGCAGGTGGTCCGGCTGGACGGGGTCGGTGAGCAGGCTGCGCTGCAGGGCCTCCGACAGCCGGGCGGTGGCCGCGGCAGCCGCCCGCTCGGCGTCGCGGGACAGCAGCCGGTCCAAGGCCAGGGCGCACTGGGCGGCGAGGGCCCGCAGCAGGCGACGTCGGAGCCGTCGAACTGCTGAGGGGTGTCCCAGCTGGCGGTTATGGACCCCAGAACCCGGGCGCCCACCTGTAGCGGCAGCGACGCCCACGCCTCTTTGCCGACGTCCCGGTACACCCTGGGCCATCGCCGGGGAGAAGGCGAGACCCGCCTCGCGGTCGCCGACCAGCACGGGCCTGCCCGTGCGTGCCGACACCGACACCGACGCCGGCAGCGGTCCGTCCAGCGTCAGGTCTCCGTAGATCCGCGGGGTGTCCGGGCCCAGGGAGTCCATCATGGTGAGTTGGATCGTTCGGGTCGACCCGTCCAGCACGGCCACGGCGCCACCGTCGGCACCCAGGGCACCCAGACTTTGCTCGGTGCGCGAGCGGAGGTCATGGGCCGCCAGGCGGTCCCGCTCGGCGCGCGAGCGCTCTGCGACGACGTCGGTCAGGTCCTCGACGGTGTTGAGCAGGGCGGCGACGGTGCCATCGGGGCCGGGGAGGGGGATGTCGACCACGCTCCACCAGCGCGTGACGACGACACCGGACCGGGCTCGGTCTCCACGTCGTACCTCACCAGCGGCAGCCGGTCGGGTCGTCCCGGCCGCAGCGCCCCCTGCAGGGACCGCCCGAGGGCGTCGGTGCCCTTGCTGGAGCCCTGCTCGGGGAGGGCCTCCCAGACCGAACGTCCGAGGAGGTCGTCGCGGCCCCTGCCCACGGTGCCCAGGTACGCAGGGATGGCGTCCAGCATGACGAGGTCGGTGTCCAGGAGCAGGCAGGGGGACGGCACTGCGTCGAACACGGCCTGGCAGAGCGTGCGCTCGCGGCCGATCGGCATCCCAGCTCCCCCACGACCTCACGGGGCCGGACGGCCGGCAGGAAGCCTGCCACACCGGGTTCCCCCGCCCCTGCCCACGATCATGCCCGGGGACGTGACGGAGGCCTCGACCCGTCCGAGTCGAGGCCTCCGTCACGCGGACCGTGTCTCAGGCGGGGGCGTCCCGCTGCGCCAGCGGGTCGACGTCTGCCGCGGGGAGCGGGTCGACGTCCACCGGCACGGTGAACGGGCCCGTGACGGGCTCCACCGTCCGGGGCGGGAGCTGGGTGAAGTCCTCGTCGTCGTCGGAGGACGTGGCCGCCTTCACGCTTGCCACGGCGGTCCCTGCAGCGGCTGCGGCCGCGACGACGCCTGCTGCGACGGCCGTCTTCGACACGCCGGCCTTTCCGACGTCCCCTCGGGTCTGCGCCGCGTCCTGCACGCCGGGCGTCCCGGCCGTCGAGCTGGCGACGCCCCCGCGCCACCCGCCCTCGGCCCAGCCCTTGTCCTCGATGAGCTTCTTGAACTTCTTGAGGTCGGACGTCGCCTGCCGCTCCACCACGGACAGTGCGTCGCCGGCCTTCTCGACCACGCCCTCGGGCTCGTACTCCAGGCGCAGCCGGACCGAGGTGCGCCCGGCGTCCAGCGGGACGAAGTAGACCGCGCCTGCGTTGGTCGCGCCCTCGGTGGCGACCCACGCGACCTTGCTGTCCGGTACCTGGTCCACGATCTCGGCGTCCCACTCCCGGCGCACGCCGGCGATCTCCGCGACCCAGTGCAGCCGACGGTCGTCGAGCTGACGCACCTCGCTCACGCCGCCCATGAACTGCGGGAAGCTCTCGAACTGCGTCCACTGGTTGTAGGCCGTGCTCACGGGCACGTCGACCTCGATCGTCGTGTCGACTTCGGTGGTCATGGTGGCTCTTCGTCCTCGGGGGTCCGGTCCTCTGTCCGTCACGTGCCTACCCCGCACGCCGAGCGGCAAACGGCTCGCCGCAGCGCCGTGGACGGCACCGCCGCGGACGGCACCGCGGCGCGGCAGACTTCCACGGGTAGACCGTGAGCCTGACCCGAGCCGCTCCCCGGACGACCGGCTGCTGCGGTCGCTCTGCGGGCGGGAACCCTTCGAGCATGACCGCTCCGACGCCGTGGCGGAGGTGCTGCGGCGCAAGCGGGCGGCGATGCAGGCCCCGCACGTGAAGCCGTTCCTGGCCTGGCGCGAGCGCGCCGCCCAAGCGATGGCCCTCGCCGGGGTGCCGGCCGGCGCGGCGCTGCTGCCGCACGTGGACCCGGTCTCCGGCGGCGTGCACGCGGCGGTCGTCGTGCTGCACGCCGGCACGTTCCCCTGTCAGCTGGCCAGCAACGGGGGCAGCGGGATCGTCTCGGCCGACGGCACCGACGGCACCGCGGCCAGGATGTGGCGTCTTACCCGGGATGCCGGCCTGGCCCGCTGCGAGGTCGTCGCGTGGAACGTCGTTCCGTGGGCGGCGGGCCTGCCGCTGCGTCGCCCGCTCGCCCGGCAGCTCCTCCTGGACTGGCTGGGCCTGCTCGTCGCCCCTTCGCGGGTCGTGCTGCTGGGCGCCACGCCCCGGCACTTCCGGCCCGCTGTCGAGCAGGCCCTGCCGGGGGTGGACGTCCGGAGCGTGCCGAGCGCCTCCCAGATGGCCCGGATCACCGCCCCCGACTTCGAGCAGCAGATCGTCCGGGCCCTCGCGGAGGCCTGACGTGTGGGTCAGGGGTGGACGGTCGGAGACGGTCCGGTGAACGGTCGTCCCCGGCTCCCGGTCCCAGGGTGCCAGGGCGGGCGACCGGTGCTAAGATGATGTTGAAGATTGAATCAACAGCGGCTCGAGCAGTCGCAGTGCAGGAGCAGCAATAACGACGATCGGCATCATCCTCGGAAGCACCCGCCCCGGCCGCAACGGCGAGGCCGTGGCCCGCTGGGTCCTGGAGCACGCCTCCGAGCGGACCGACGCCACCTACGAGCTCGTCGACCTCGCGGACTTCGACCTGCCGGTCCTGGACGAGCCCGTCCCGGCCGCGATGGGCCAGTACTCCAAGCCTCACACCCAGGCCTGGGCCGCGAAGATCGCCTCCCTCGACGGCTTCGTCTTCGTGACGCCGGAGTACAACCACGCGACCTCCGGCGCCCTCAAGAACGCCATCGACTTCATCTACGCCGAGTGGAACAACAAGGCCGCGGGCTTCGTCGGCTACGGCTCCGCGGGCGCCGTGCGCGCGGTCGAGAACCTGCGCCTGATCGCCGGCGAGCTGCAGATCGCGGACGTCCGTGCCCAGGTGGCGCTGTCGCTGATGACCGACTTCAAGGACTACAGCGAGTTCACCCCCGCCGACTCCCACGTCGACACGCTGAACCAGATGCTCGACCAGCTCGTCTCCTGGACCGAGGCGCTCGCCCCGGTCCGCGCGAAGGTGCTCGCCGACGCCGCCTGAACCGCACGATCCGTCGAGGGGCTGAGCGGCATCGAGCCGGTCGGCCCCTCGCCCTGTCCAGCGGCTCGGCTCAGACCCCGTGCTCTGCCGCGACCCGCCCGCTGCGCACGGCGGCCTGCAGGGCCGCATGGTCACGCTCGGTCTGGTCGGCGTAGGCGCGTGCGAACCGGCACATGGCCCGGTCGAGCACCTCGCCCTTGCCGACGTACCCGGCGATCATCGACGCGCCGCTGGTGCGGGCATGGCCCTTGGCCAGCAGCCGCCCGCAGATGCCGACGTAGCTCGCGAACGCCGTCGCGCCGATGGTGTCCAGGGCGAGGGTGCCCTTCATGTTGCGGAACTGCCGGACGTAGAACTGCCGGCCCGCCACGGTGGTCCAGCCCAGCAGCGGGTCGCTGACGGTCTGCAGCGCCTGCTGGTACTCCACCACCCGCTGGCCCTGGTGGTCGTGCCGGGCGGAGTCGCCATGGACCCACGGCGCGACGACGGAGCGGCGTGCCTGCTTGAGCTGCAGGAACAGCACGTCGTCGGGGCTGCTCCCCTCGCACAGGGCCACGTAGGCGCGCAGGCCGACGCTGCCGACGCCGACGACCTTGTGCGCCATGTCCAGCACCGTGTAGCCGCCCAGCAGGCGCCGCCAGTGCGAGGCGAGGGTCGTCAGGTACTCGTCCAGGCCCAGCGCCAGCGCCTCGGCGTGCACCGTGTCCAGGCGGGTGATGAGCGGCGGCTCCTCCACGATCCGCCGGGTGCCGTTGTGCTGCTCGGTGAAGCGGGGCAGCGCGCGGTCGCTGGTCTTGGTGCGTGCGCGCCCGGCCGTCCGGTCGATGGCGTCGCTCAGCTCGCGGTCGGACGTCGAGGCCAGCAGCCGGTCCAGGTCGAGGCGCTCGAAGGAGCGTGACATCAGGGGCTGGCCCGCCAGGTGGCGCACCTGCTCCCGGTAGGCGGCCGAGCACGAGGCGACGGCGGTGGCGCACTCGTCCTCCGAACGCCCGTTCTGCCGACCCGCGACCCAGATGCTCGCGCACAGCCGTCGTAGGTCCCACTCCCACGGCCCCGGGTGCGCCTCGTCGAAGTCGTTGAGGTCCAGCACCAGCTCGCGCTCCGGGGAACCGTAGAAGCCGAAATTACCGATGTGGGAGTCCCCGCAGATGACGGGCGTGATGCCGGTCGCGGGCAGGCTCGCGCAGTCGGCCGCCATCACGATCGCGCTGCCCCGCAGGAACCCGTACGGGGAGGCGACCATGCGCCCGACCCGGACCGGGACCAGCCAGCCCTCCCGGCCCTCGTGCGACTGGACCATGAGGTCGACCGGGTCGTGCCGGTCGTGCGCCGGCTCCCAGGTGCCCAGGGTGGACCGTTTGACCGTGCCCCGTAGCGCCTTGCCCATGGCGTGACGCTCGGCCCGCGGCGTCGGCCTGTCCCGCAGGGTCAGGTACGCCTGAGCGGGGGCGTCGGCGTGGACGACGTGGGCGGCCGGGCGGTCGGTCGGGGTCACGGGGTGAGTGTGCCGTCTGCTGCGAGTCGGTACAGCGGATCATTTGGCTGAGGGTGCCAAGGGTCAGGTCATGGCACGAGGGACGACGGCTTGTCCTCGATTGAGCCGCCCTTGACCGCGGCCTTCTCCACGGCCCGGGCGCGGATGTCGATGAGCCGGGTGAGCAGCTCCTGGCTGGCGCCGAGGACGAGGGCGGCAGCGGCCACTGCCCCGGTCGATGGCAGCGGGTCCAGGCCGGGGACCGTGCCACTGTTCCAGAGCATGACGCCCAGCAGCGCGGTCACGGCTCCAGCCGGCACTTTCAGGAGGCCGAGCGCGGGGGTCAGTGAGTACGCCGACGTCGACGGTCCGGAGCTCCGCAACGCCGCGAGAGCGGTGACGAAGCCGCCGAGCGCCCCGACGAGGGCGACCATGAAGGGGTTGACCGCCTGAGCCGGAGCTGCGAGTGCCGCCGCGCTCGCCGCGACGGCCGGGGTGCTGCCCAGCGGCAGCAGCGTGCTCCATCGCTCGGTCACCACGAGCAGGACAGCAGTGGTGATGAGGCTGATGCCCGCGAGCAGGTACAACCGGTTGCGCCAGCCGCGGAGCAGGACGAAGCGCTGGTCGTTGACCTCGTAGGCGGCGGCCACGGCCGCGCTCATGACGTGGCGGTCGGCGTCCGTCTGCTCGAGTGACTCTGTGGCCGGCTTCAGCAAGCGCTTCGCGATGTCCGGGTCCTCGATGGCCGTGCGGCGGTCATCGGTGGAGCGCAGGTAGCGTCGCGCCAGGCCCCTCGCGTGCGCGGACTCGCTTCGCAGTGCGGTCCGGTCCAGGACCAGGGGCAGCATCGACCGCGTCTGGTGGACGTGCGACCACGCCGTCTCCGCCGTCCTGCCCTGGTAGGCGCCGATCGGTCCGGTCCTCACGCTCGCCAGCTTCGAGGCTGCCCTCAGGTGCAGCTCGACCTGGGGGATCAGGTTGTCGTGGGAGCCGGGCTGCTCGTGGCCCGTCAGGTCCGCGTGGCAACGGGCCACGGCGGTGCGCACCTGCACCTGCCAGGACCGGGGCGGGGTGTCCGTCGGGAGGTCGGGCGCGGTGGCGTGATGCGCGTGGGAAGGCTCCTGCTGCTTGACGGAGGACCCCCGTCGCGGCTTGATGATCTTGGAGGGGCTCCTGCCGCCGTTCCTTGTCGTCGTCAGCGCGGTGGTGTCCGGCTTGTCACCAGGCTGCTGCAGCAGCCTCGACATCAAACCGGCACCGAGCGCGATCCTCAGTACCGAGGTCGTCGTCCGCATCGTGTGACTCCTTCTGCTACGGCCTTGGTCACCGGATGCGACGAATCGCTGGTCCGACAGGACCCCGGGGTAGCAGACTTGATCGCGCGAGTTCAGGACGGTAGGTGGATCTCCCTCTGGAACCGGAGGGTTTTCCCTGACCCGGAGGAGGACGTCGTGTCGGTCGGGACAACGTCGCGCAACGGGGAGGCCCGCGTGGTCGTGGCAGAGGGCCACGGGCTGCTCCGGGAGGTCCTCGTGGCGGGGTTGCTCTCCCAGGGCGTCGACGTCGTCGCCTCCGTCGTCTCTGTGCCCGAGCTCTGCCATGCGGTCTCGCGCCACCGGCCGGGCGCTGTCCTCGTCGACGAGGCCCTGCCGCCCTCCACGGACGGAGGGGTCGACGGCGCTGCCTGGGTCAAGGCCGAGCACCCGACCACGGCGGTGCTCGTCCTGTCCGACCAGCCCGGGATCGAGCAGGCAGCCAGGTTGCTGTCCTTGCAGGACCCGCCCCACGGCGTGGGGATCCTGCTGCGCGGGCGCATCAGCGACCTCGCCTCGCTGGTCGCCGCGCTGCGCCGGACGATCGCCGGGGAGGTCGTCGTGGACCCGACCCTCGTCAGCCGGCTGCTGCGCGCACCCGCTGCGGCCGACCCGCTGGCCGGCCTTACCGCACGGGAGCGTGAGGTGCTGTCGCTGCTGGCGCAGGGCAGGAGCAACGCCTGCGTGGCACGGACCCTGTCCATGGCGGTCAAGACGGTCGAGAAGTGCATCACGTCCATCTACGTCAAGCTCGGGCTCGTCGACCAGGAGCACGACGCCGACGTGAACACCCGCGTCCTGGCGGTGCTGGCGTACCTGGGTACTGCCTCGACCGGTGCTCGTGCTACGAGCCGGTGACCGTCACCGGGATCTCCAGCACCCCCGTGCCCGTTCGTACGGTCAGCGACCCGGTGCCCGCGCGCATCGGCACCAACCGGATCGACGAGTTCGTCGACGCGTTCGGCAGGCACCGAGCACCCCCTCGCCGGGCTCAACCAGCAGGGTCTGGCCGCGGGCGCCGCGGTCTACACCCCCGAGTGGGGCGAGACGTCCGACCTCACCTACGCCGTCGGGGGCCAGCCCGCCACGTTCGTGGCCGTCGGCGCCGGTGCCGCCGCGCTCCTCGGTGGCTGTGCTCGAAGGGACGGCCCAGGCGGGGGCGGGGTCTCGAGCCCGAGCGGGAGGGCGAGTGCTGCGGCGGTCAGCGCGAGGGCTCGTGGTTTGATGGTGCCTCGTGTGGTCACGTGTCGTCACGGTGGGCCTGACGCATGAGGGCGTGACGAACGGGGGCGGTACGGGGTGCGAGGGGCTGATGGCGGTTCAGTGCCTCCTTGCACCCCGGTCGTTCCTCTGCGTGGTCTCCCGGTCCGCCCCCGGCCATACCCGCGCGCTCACCACCGGTGCGCGACGTCCACCACCAGCCGTGACGAGGAGCCCGGACCGGCGATGGTCAGGACGCGGAACGGCAGGCGCGCCCGCACCCCGAGCCCGACGGTGGACTGGCCCTCGAACGTCTCGGCCCACGTGACCTGCCGGAACGTGCTGTACCCGCGGACGTCGCTGAGCTGTGCACGGTTGACGGGGGAGTACGTGGCACCGCGGCTGTCGTAGGCCGGTGCGAAAGCGACGACCTCCAGGCGGGCGCCACCCGCGGTCGGGACGACGGCGCCGGAGCCGTCGGCGCGGACCAGGTCGACGTAGCGGACGGAGTATCCGTAGAACTCGCCGTCGACGTCCAGGACGAGGCGGTCATAGCAGGTGTGCCGACCGGATCGCACGCCGACGAGGTGACCGGGCGGGGCCGGCTGGTTGACGGTGGCGGTTGACGACTCGGGGGTGGAGCCCCAGGTGATGCCGCAGTACGGGGCGGCCTCCGCGGGGGCGGGGGCCAGCAGCAGGGGCAGCACCAGGGCCATGGCGGCGAGCAGCGGGGCCAGGGCGCGCCTGGCGCGGGAGCGGAGTCGTGGTCGGTGGGCAACCCCGGCAGGGGAGGTGCGCTGGTGGGTCGGCGTAGTCATTCGGGGCGTTGCGGGGTGGGTCATGACCTCTCCTCGTGTCGGGGCGCCACCCGGGCAGGCGGTGCCGGTGCGACCAGGAGGGAGGGGAGGGGCGGTTGATACAGCAGCACGCGGTCACCGAGTCGCGGGTACGTGCTCCGCGATGTCGTCGCCGCTTCCGTGGGGACGGTGCATCCCGTCGCCGCGAGGCGTGTCTGAGAAGGCCCACGCGACTCCATCGAAGCAGCCTCTGACCAGCGGCAGCCTGCACTTCGTCCCCTCAGAGCCGGGGGACGTACGTCGTGCCGGCGCCCTTTCCCCTGACCGCGGAGGCGCACGACATGGGACCCGCCCATCGATCACTCACCCACATCATCGCGTTCCTGGTCGATCCGGCTGTCGCCTGGGCGCTCTCAGACCTCACGGAGCGGGTTGACGACCGCGGCACGGACGAGGGGGCTCGTGCGTGTTCGTCGCTCGCCTCATCCGGTGAGGCGGTTGGTGGTGCTCAAGAGCTGGAGGTCGACCGAGGCGCTGTCGACCTCCGCTGTCCCAGCGATGTCCAGGAACGCCCCGCCCGCGACGGAGTACGCCCCGGCGTAGGTGGTGGTGAGGGTGATCGCGACGTCACCCGGTGCCTTGTATTCGTGCCACGTGGTGAGGTCGGGGTAGGGGGCCCCGGGGTCCTCGGTGACTAGTGGAGGGCTGCCATCGCCGAAGTCCCAGGTCCAGCTGAGCGGTGTGGCGCGGACGGTGACCGGGGTGCCGAGGAGCGTGATGTCGAACGTCTCGACGCCGGTGCTGGGGCATGACCCCGTGTAGTGGACACGCTCAATCCCGGCTTCTGCTGGGAGGAGGCGAGACGATCCATCCATGGCGAGGAAGACGTACTCCGAGGAGTTCCGTCGGGACGCTGTCGAGCTCTACCGGGTGACC